>Ga0209415_10000070_pt1 | contig 139900 bp, 136 predicted proteins | sample PeaSoiSIISIP2007_FD_187696 | JGI IMG/M metagenome (GOLD analysis project Ga0209415, IMG submission 187696) | Peat soil microbial communities from Weissenstadt, Germany - SII-SIP-2007 (SPAdes) (version 2) | ecosystem: Environmental > Terrestrial > Soil > Wetlands > Peat | place: Germany... | reverse complement strand
TTACTTTGCGGGACCGTTGGCACAGCCCAAAGGGTTTTTATAGCAAGGAATATTTTGCCATAAAAATTCAGACTATTTAGGTAGCTGGTTGATATTTGTTCTCGCAAACAGGTCATTGACAAGTGACGTACAATTTAGTAAATTATATACGTCAGGAGGTGAATGATATGGCAACGAAACTTACACTGCGGCTCGATGAGAGTGTAATTCGCAACGCGAAGCGCGCTGCCCGTATTCGAGGCGTCAGCCTGTCCCAAATGGTGACCGGTTACTTCCAGGCAGTATCCGAGGGAAAGAAGGAAAAGACAGAAGCAACACCCGTTCTCGCGGAAATTTCTGGTGTGCTCAGCCTAAAGACCGACGCGAAAAAGCGTATGGTAGGCTACCGTAAACATATCGAAGAGAAATACCGATGAAAACCATCCTTTGCGATATTAATTTTATCTTGGATATTTTCCTCAAAAGGGAGCCGTTCTATTCTCCTGCTGCACAGATATTTTCCATGATAGAGGCGAAACAACTGGATGGGTATCTGTGTGCATACAGTTTCCCCATCCTCTTTTATATCCTCGTGAAAGAGCTAAAACGGGACAAAGCAATGAAGATATTGGGAAAGGTACGAATTGTATTCCGAGTAGCTGCGGTAAATGAGAAAGTAATTGATTTGTCACTTGCATCCGATTTTAGGGATTTCGAGGATGCAGTTCAATATTATTCAGCGGTCAGTATGAAGGCAGATTGCCTCATCACTAGAAACAAAATCGACTATATAGCCAGTGACCTTTCTATCTTGACCCCGGAAGAATTTCTTGCAGCAACCTCTGTGGAATAAATCAGCCCAATAATCCGGATTTTAAAACGTTGGTACAGTTTCAGAAAGTTGCAAAATTAACCGCAAAATCCGGATACCCAAATTACCCGTAGCGCTCTTTTGACAGAACGGTGATTTTTTCGTATAATAACTCAACATTCGTTATTCTTTGTTGAACATCTAGGAGGAAAGCTATGAGCCTGAAACCGCTCCATGACTGGGCTGTGATCGTGCCGGCCGAAGCACAAACGCGGACTGCCGGGGGATTGTACATTCCCGATACGGCAAAAGAGAAACCCGAAGAGGGCGTTGTTGAGGCCATTGGCCCTGGCGCTTATGAAGAAGAGAAGCGTCGGAAGAAGCCCGGCGAGAAGAAGGAGCGCAAGTTCATACCCACGGTTGTGAAACCCGGAGATCGGGTTCTCTACGAACGGTACGCAGGGCAAACATACAAAGTGGCCGGCGAGGACCGGATTCTGGTTCGCGAGCGCGATATCCTGGGCTTTCTAATGGGAAGCAAACCCCTCATTGAATCGCGCACAAGGCCGCTTCAGATCCCGTCATCGACGTCGCCATCTTCTGGGACTCAGATTATGCCGGTCACTTCTGAGGCATCGTCCGCGTCGAGGCAGGGGAAGAAGCCGGCGAAAACGGGGAAGAAAGCATCGAAGAAGCCAGCGAAGAAAGCGGCTGCAAAAAAGAAGGTCGCGAAAAAAGCAGTGAAAAAGAAAACGGCGAAGACAAAAACGGCGAAGACAAAAGCAAAGGCGGCAAAACCAGCCAAAAAAAGCGTGAAACCCGCGGCAAAAAAATCGGGGAAGAAGAAATAAGAGTTCCATTAGGTTTTTAGAATACCATCAGGTTGTGAAGATTCTCGAAGTGGAAACTGGGCAGGAAGGAAAGGCTTGTAATGGAAGACGAGTTTGTTACACGGGAAAAAAAGATACTAACAATCCTTAAGCAGGAGATCGAAGATGGCGAGGAAATGGCGGCGGTGGTCAAGCATATTGCCGAACGAATGCTGTTCGGGGAGAAGGGATATGCGGACACCGACATCCGGAAGGATGTCGTCTTTGACGTGACTATCGGCGGGGAGGTTGCGCAATCCAGTGTGGACTTCCTTGTGTCCCTGGACAACAGGAAGGCGATGGTGGTCAAGTGTGCCGCAGGGTCCCTCTCATCCCGGGAGCGGCATGTGGTTGCCGCAGCGCGGGTCCTAGACAGCAGGCCTGTACCTGTGGCAATGGTCATGGATCCGATGAGCGCCGTGGTGCTCGATGCGATAACGGGAAAAGTCATCGGTGAAGGGTTTGAATCCATACCGACGAAGGAGCAGCTTATCACCATGGTTGCCGGACGTGACGTGAAACCCCTGGCTCCCGAGAAACTTGAGCGGGAGAAGCGCGTTCTGCTTGCTTTCGACGCCATCCGGTGCTGTGTGCCGCAGGGCGCTAATGGCGGCGTGGCGCTTGAGTAGCGGGGTATCTGCGTCGGGAGAACCTCCCCAGTGGAAGCCGATGAACAGAACGGCGCGTGAACTTATTCTTTTTATCGCCCAGGGCGCCTATGCAGGAAAATTTCCCATCGCTCCGGGAACCGCCGGAACGCTCGTGGGCGTCCTGATCCAGTACGGAATCAGAAACGCAAGTCCCCTCAGCTATATTTCCATCACCTTTCTGTTCTGCCTCGTCGGGACGTGGGCGGCGGGCAGAGCGGAGATCATACTCGGCCGGAAAGACAGTCCTTCCATCGTGATCGATGAGATAGCCGGCTTCCTGGTCGCCATGTTCATGGTGCCTGCGGGGTGGGGATATCTTGCCGCAGGTTTCGTGCTGTTCCGGTTATTCGACATCACAAAGCCGTGGCCGCTCGACAGCCTGCAGGCGGTAAACGGCGGTTTGGGCATCATGATCGATGACATCGGTGCCGGCATCTATACGAATATCGTGCTTCAGCTTGCCGCGTTTCTTATCTTCCGATGACCCAGCTAACCGAAGAAACATTCGAAAAGACCCTCCGGACTTTCATCAATTCAGAACAGATCGACCTCGGCGATGTTTCTTTCATTGATCCCTACGGCATGCTGGGGCTCCTCGAAATCGGCGAGCTTTGCATGCTCGAAGACGTGAAAAAAACCGTCATACTCCCGCGTTCCGCCGAGGTATGCGCGTATCTCGACCGGATGGACTTCTTCGGCCATGCGCGGAGATACTTCCTGCTGGATCAGCCTCATCAAACGTCACCCCCTCACAAAAGCCGCAACCAGGAATCGGACGTACTTCTCGAGATCACGCCCATCGAGCGGTCGAACGACATCCATTTCATCGTCGGGACGGTAAGGGACCGAGCGCAGGCCATTCTCGCAAACCACCTCCACTATGATGAACGGGCGATCAACAACTTTATCGTGGCCCTCTCCGAGGTTTGTCAGAACATCATCGAACACAGCGAGAACAGGGGCTTCGTGGGTATCCAGAAATACCGGTTTTCGAGCATGAACAAAAACGTGGTCAGGATTGCGGTCATGGATGTGGGGATCGGTTTCCGGAAATCCCTATCAGGCCGGTTCACGCTGCGGGGCGACCTCGAAGCTATTGAAAAAGCTTTGCTCCACGGCGCCTCGCGATATGAAGACGAGGGAAGGGGACACGGCCTCGCGTCGGTGCGTCGATTTATCGATCAATGGCAAGGCAAGCTCTCGATCCGTTCAGGCACCGCGCGTCTGTCCATCATCCCATCATGGTCACGGGGCCGGGATCAGGAGCGGAATCTCACCTTTTTCCCCGGAGCACAAATCAATATTCTCCTGCCGGAAGTCTGATTTCGCCTTATTTTCTCCCCGGATGGGATAGGCCCGGTTGGATGTCTTTTCTCAAATTCCAGGTAAACTTTGCATTATCGTGAATTTAGCCGCTTACCCCCAATAAGGATAGTTCCAGTCAACATCATCAATGTAGCGAGAGACTTGTAGCCGCAGCTTCATCCCGCATGATTGTTCAGCTCAAAATTCCACTTGACAAATCTTTTAAAATATGGTTCAATTGAATCAATTGAAGTAGTTTGGCATCTCATGACCCAACCTCGTGGAGTGAGCCAAAACAGGACGGAACCCGGCATGATCACATACGACCTCTATAAACTCCTGAAGGACGAACTCGGCAACGGCTCGAAGGACCTCGTAACCCGGCCGTCGGGCCAGGCGATCCGTGAGCGGATCGAGCGGGGTATTGAAAAAGAGCCCGACGGTTCCGTGATCGCCCTCGATTTCTCGAAGATCGGGGTGATCGACTATTCCTGTGCAGATGAGATTGTAACAAAGCTCGTGTCGCGCCTCCTGTCCGGAGAATACGGGGACAAGTATCTTCTTCTTTCCGGGCTAAACGAAAACCAGAAGGAGAACATCGAAGTCGCCATCGAACGCAAGGACCTCGCGATGGTGGCGGAGCTAAGGAGCAATGGCAGGGTCGTCCTCGGGAATCTCAACAATTATCTTAGAGACACGCTCGACTTCATCGTCAAAAAAAAGAAAGCAACATCCAAGGATCTTTCGGACGGGAAAAAAATAGAGGCGAATACGAGCGGTACGCGGCTTTTGAACCTGTATAAAAAACGCCTTGTGAAGCGCGTCGAGGAAATGCGCAGCGACGGGAAAGTATGGGTGTATGAACTTCTTTAAGGGCTTTTTCATTGACGGCCTCAAGAATGCGATGATACAATGACAGTTGTTGTCTCAAATAGGGAAGGGATTGCTTGTAGTGAGCAGAGCGTAAAGGGTCCAAATCTTATGCTCTCTGCATCATACGTTTCGTTATAAAGGTGTACTTCCTATGCGCGCTGAAATCATAGCTACGGGAACTGAACTCTTGACCGGCGGTTCCCTTGATACCAACTCCGTTTTCCTTTCCGAGGAACTGATGCTCGTCGGCATCGAGACCGCCTTTAAGACTGTAGTCGGCGACGATGAAAAAAATATGGAAGAGGCGTTGAAGCGGGCGCTGGAGCGCGTCGATGCCGTGATCATTACCGGAGGACTCGGGCCGACAGAAGATGACATCACCCGCAAAGTTATTGCCAAGATCACGAAAAAGCGGCTCATTCTGAACGAGGATGCGCTCAAAGCGATTCACGCACGGCTCGCGGGCAGGGGCAGGGAGGTCGTGATCCCGAACGAGCGACAGGCCCTGATCCCGGCGGGGGCGCGGCTTCTCCAGAACCCGGCGGGCATCGCCCCGGGTTTTTATATTGATGAAGAGGGGCTGTTCCTCGCCGTTCTTCCCGGTGTTCCGCTTGAGATGCGGGCCATGTTCAGCGAGGGTCTCCGGCCCGCGCTTGAGAATCGCTTCGGCGGGAAGTCATTCATCAGGCGCAGGGTGCTGCGTACCTGCGGCATGTCCGAGTCCGCGGTGAACCAGGCCATTCAGGACATCATGCGGCGCGGCGAACCGATCGTGGGGCTATCGGTAAAAGGGACCGGCGTCGATATCCGCATCATTGCCCATGGTTCGACTGCGGAAAACTCCCAGACGCTTACTGACCGGACCGAATCAACCATCCGGGAGAAGCTCGGCGACGCCGTGTACGGCGTTGACGGCGTGGAAATGGAAGAGGTAGTCGGCGCGCTCCTGAAGCAGCGCAGGCTGACGCTCGCTGTCGCCGAATCGTGTACCGGCGGGCTGATCGGCGCACGTATTACGAACATCGCCGGAAGTTCCGAGTATTTTGAGCGTGCCGCGGTGGTGTACAGCAACCTTGCAAAGACCGAGATGCTCGGCGTTCCGGCAGATATCATAGAACGGCGCGGTGCTGTCAGCAGTGAAGTCGCGGCAGCCATGGCGGAGGGGATTCGCCATGCCGCCCATACGGCGCTGGGGCTTTCCGTCACCGGCATCGCGGGCCCAGAAGGCGGAACCGAAAAAAAACCCGTGGGACTGGTATATACCGCGCTTGCTTCTTCGCAGGGCGTCAAGACAACGGAGCACCGTTTTCCCGGCAACAGGGACCAGATTCGTCTCCGGGCGTCGCAGATGGCGCTCGATATGGTGAGAAGATATCTGATAGGATAGCGGGCAGGCGGAGGAGAGAAGACAGACTGGTCTTTTTGGAGGCCGGATAGCTGATTATCATGCGATCATTTATTGCCATAGAGCTCCCCGATGAGATCAAAAAGGAGCTGATTGAAGCGCAGAGTCGTCTAAAAAGTTCCGGTGTGGAGGCGAGCTGGCCACGTCCGGAAGGCATTCATCTGACCCTCAAATTCCTGGGAGAGGTGCCGGAGGCCGGAATACCGGAGATCATGGACGGGCTTCGGCAGTCAGCGGCGGGGACCGCACCATTCAGGCTTGACGTCGGAGGCATCGGCGCCTTTCCTGGTCCCAAGAACGCACGCGTTGCATGGATCGGACTCTCCGGAGATACGGAGACACTCAAGCGGCTGCAGGCCGCCATTGAAGACGCCATGGCCCGTCTTGGCATGGAACGCGAGAAGCAGGCGTTTAAACCGCACCTGACCCTCGGCAGGATCAAATATATCCGGTCCCGCGACCAATGGCTCAAGGCATTAGAGGAGATGAGAGACATTAAACTGCCGGGATTCGATGTGACGTCGATCAGTCTGATGAAGAGCGAACTCAAACCATCGGGAGCGGTGTATACGGAGCTGGGGAGTGTGGAATTAAAGTAAGTTCAGCGTTCAAAGTTTGGGATATAAAGTACAGAGTACAACAGATTACAATCAGGGACAGCCGCGCAGCGGCGAAAGGAGAAGAAACATGGCGGATAAGGAAAAGTTAAAAGCGTTGGAACTGGCGGTCAGCCAGATTGAAAAACAATTCGGCAAGGGGTCCATCATGAGGCTGGGCCGGGAGGAGGTCCCTGCGGGAATCCCGGCGATTTCCACCGGCTCTCTGGGACTGGACATCGCCCTGGGCGTAGGCGGCGTGCCGCGCGGCAGGATCATCGAAGTCTACGGGCCTGAATCATCGGGCAAGACGACGCTGACGCTCCACATCATCGCCGAGGCGCAGAAAGCCGGCGGCCAGGCGGCCTTTATCGACGCGGAGCATGCACTCGACGTGACCTATGCGCGCAAACTCGGCGTGAGGACCGACGATCTCCTCATTTCCCAGCCTGATACCGGAGAGCAGGCGCTCGAGATCACCGAGACACTGGTGCGGAGCGGAGCCATCGACGTCATTGTCGTTGACTCCGTTGCGGCGCTCACGCCCCGGGCCGAGATCGAGGGCGAGATGGGCGACGCGCACATGGGGCTCCAGGCGCGGCTCATGAGCCAGGCGCTCAGGAAGCTCACCGGCGCCATCAGCAAGTCCAATACCACGCTCGTCTTTATAAACCAGATCCGCATGAAGATCGGCGTGATGTTCGGGAACCCGGAGACGACCACGGGCGGCAATGCGCTAAAGTTCTACGCGTCGGTGCGGCTCGATATCCGCAAGGTCTCCGCCGTTAAAGAAGGCGATGACGTGACCGGCGGAAGGGTTAAGGTGAAGGTCGTAAAAAACAAGATCGCTCCGCCGTTCCGCTCCGCCGAATTTGATATAATGTTCAACGAAGGCATTTCCAAGCTCGGAGAGATCATCGATATCGGTGTTGAGAAAAACATCATCGAGAAGAGCGGAGCCTGGTTCTCCTACTCGGGAACGAGGATCGGCCAGGGCCGGGAGAACGTGAAGCAGTTCCTGCACGACCACGCGGATATGGCCTCGGAGATTGAGGCCAAAGTTCGTCAGGCAAGCGGACTTCCGGGTACGACTGCTCCCGCAGCCGCCGAGGAAGCGGCAGTGAAGGAAAAAGAGAAGGAATCCCCTGCTGTGGAACGGGCCGTAAAGTCGACGAAGGGACAGAAAAGCGAAAAGCATCTGGAGGCTTAAGTCAGTTACCCGCCACCTAACTCGTTGAGTTCAGGTGGGGGCTTGCAAAAGCCAATTGACTAGGGGGCTGAGCCAGTCTCAGCAGCAGTTGTTTTGGTCAGGGCACCATGGGATATTCCGCACGTTCCATGCAACTGCCTGTTGGTGGTTAAAAGTCTCACTGGGGAACGGACAGTGCCACTAACCGAATAAGCCATTACAACAATCCCGATGCGGCGCTCACCTGCATAGGCAGAGGAAGGACTCTATGTTAGTCTATGTACTAAACCAGCACGGCAAGCCCCTGATGCCGTGCCATCCGGTCAAGGCCCGGATGCTCTTAAAACAGGGGAAAGCAAACGTTGTAAAAAGGACGCCCTTCACCGTCCAACTTCGTTACGGGTCATCAGGGTACCAGCAACCCGTTACCTTAGGTGTGGATTCAGGGTATGTTAATGTCGGGCTGTCAGCCGTAACCGCGAAGGAAGAAGTATATACCGCCGATGTAAAGCTACGGGACGATATGGTGAAGCTCAATTCAGAGAGGCGGACGTACCGGAGAAGCAGGCGTAACCGCAAGACCTGGTACCGGCAGCCGCGGTTTCTTAACCGGAAGAAACCGGAAGGCTGGCTTGCTCCGTCTATCCAGCACAAGCTGGACAGCCACATCAAACTTGTTGACCATGCAAGCAGTGTACTTCCTGTTTCAAAGGTTACGGTCGAGGTCGCGGCATTCGATATTCAGAAGATAAAGGATCCGGGCATATCCGGAACGGGTTACCAGAACGGAGACCAGAAGGGGCATTACAACGTGCGGGAATACGTGCTGTACCGTGACGGGCATACGTGTACGCACTGCAAGGGAAAATCGAAAGACAAGAGGCTGGAAGTCCATCATCGTGAGTCACGGCAAACAGGCGGGGACAGGCCTCTGAATCTGGCCACCCTTTGCAAAACCTGTCACGACAAGGCAACACGCGGCGAGATCGTTCTCAATATCAAGCCGTCCAAAGGCTTCAAAGCAGAAACATTTATGTCCATGGTCCGCTGGAAACTAGTCGGCAACCTCAGTGCCCGCGGTTACAAGGTGGAGCCTACGTATGGTTACCTTACCAAGCTGGGAAGGAAAAGTCTCGGGCTTCCCAAATCCCACGTTCACGACGCTTTCGTAATTGCCAATGGCACAGGCCAGGAACGGTCATCGAACGTGTTTTCAATGCAACAGGTCCGGAAATGCAACCGGAAGCTGTTTAAAGGCGACCGTAGCCATCTTAAAAATACCGCGCCGCGGGACATATTCGGATTTAGAAGATTCGATAAGGTGCGGTTAAACGGCGCGGAGGGTTTTATCTTTGGCAGGCGTTCTACAGGCTATTTTGCTATACAAACCTTGGACGGCGGAAAGCTCCATGCATCCGCAAAACATAGCGATCTGATGCTCCTGGAAAGGGCGTCTACACTACTAATCGAGAGGAGAAGCGCAAGGATAAATGCATAACTGCATGGCAATTCCTCCCCAACCTCCCTGCGGTTAAGGTTGGGGTATCCTTGCCACAAAAGAAGATGAACCTGAACGAACTGCTCAAAGCGACCTTTGAAAAGAAGGCTTCGGACCTGCATGTGAAGGTCGGGGTCCCGCCTATCCTGCGCATTGATGGCAGGCTCGTGCCGCTTGAAACCGAGAAGAGGACGACCCAGGAAGAGGCGATGAATGTCGCGCTCAGCATCATGAACGCTTCACAGAAGGCCAGGTTCAAAGAAAAAAACGAACTTGATATGGCCTATGCCGTGCCGGGGCTCGGCCGGTTCCGTGTGAACGTGTTCCAGCAGCGCGGGAGCGTGGGCATGGTTTTCCGGCAAGTCCCCGGCAAGATCCTGACCTTTGAGGATTTGATGATGCCGGTAGTGCTTCAGAAAATCACCAGCGAGCAGCGTGGCCTTATCCTCGTCACCGGCACGACAGGAAGCGGCAAGTCGACGACCCTTGCAGCGATGATCGATTACATCAACACCTCCCGAACCGCGAATATCATCACGATTGAGGATCCGATCGAGTTTTTGCACCGGGATAAAAAGAGCATCGTGAACCAGCGCGAAATCGGCTCCGACACGTTCAGCTTCAGCGAGGCGCTCAGGAGTTCTCTCCGGCAGGATCCGGACGTGATTCTCGTCGGCGAAATGCGCGACTTCGAAACGATTTCAACGGCGCTCACCGCGGCGGAGACAGGGCACCTGGTTCTCTCCACGCTCCATACGCTGGACGCGGCGGAAACGGTCAACCGCATCATAACCGTGTTCCCTCCCTATCAGCAGAAGCAAGTGCGGATGCAGCTCGCTTCGGTAATCAAAGGGATCGTCTCCCAGCGCCTGGTTGCACGTGCCGACGGCAACGGCCGTGTCCCCGCCGTGGAAATCATGCTCGGCACCCTCTCGGTGCGTGAAGCCATTATCGACGATTCGAAAACGCGCCAGATCCCCACGATCATCGCCGCCGGAATCACCCACTACGGCATGCAGACCTTTGACCAGTCTCTCCTGATGCTCTACAAGAAAGGGTATATCACCTATGATGAGGCAATCCTGACGGCGAGTAATGCTGACGACTTCGCGCTCAAAGTCAAAGGCATTCAGTCCACCAGCGACCTTGCCTGGGAAGATGAGGAAAGACGCAAAACGAGCCCGAAACCCGGGCAAAAGCCCGGGGAAGGGGAATTCAAAATCGACCGGTTTGGGGACAAGTAAAGCAGTGTTGACGGTTGATTTGAACGGAAAGGAACTAACGCGGGCAAGGACCGCGGCGTATCGACTGCTCACCTATCGGCCGCGGAGCCATGCTGAGCTTGAGCAGAAACTTCGCGAAAAGGGGTTCAAGGAGGCAGTAATCGAGGCCGTGCTGGCCGATCTGGAGCGTCTGGGATATGTCAATGACCGGCAGTTCGCTGGGCAATGGGCAGCCGGCCGGCTTCGGCTCAGAGGATTCGGCAGGCGCAGGATCGAACAGGAACTCAGGCGGAAAGGGATATCTCAGGAGGTTATCCGAGAGGCCATTTCCGAGGCAGTCCCCCCTGATGATGAACGGGAGGCAGCGGTGAGGGCCGCGGAGAAAAAACTGCGGACAATGCTATCAGTCGGACCTGATGTCCGCAGGCGGAGGCTGGCCGGCTTTCTGGAGCGGAAAGGGTTTTCGTCCGAGATAACTCGGTCTATCCTCAATATGATAAAATAATGCCAGTGAAAGTTCGCCGGACATCGTCACGATTTCAAAAATCGTTCGGATGATTCTGCTCCCCCTGTGAGAATGATAGAAAAACTTCCAATATCATGAAGTAAAATCAGTAATCTGTTGAATTCTTCGCCTATTTCTGCTATTTTTCTATCTGCGGCACCAATAATTGATAATCGATAAAGGAGTTTTGCCTTGAAAGCGAGCGAATTGCGGAAACTGTTTCTCGATTACTTCTCCCAGCGAGGGCATAAGATCGTGCCGAGTTCGTCCCTCGTGCCGAAGAACGACCCGACGCTGCTTTTCACCAATGCGGGCATGGTCCAGTTCAAGGGTGTTTTCCTCGGAGAAGACGTGCGCGACTATAAGCGCGCGACGACATCGCAGAAGTGCGTCCGCGCTGGGGGCAAACACAACGACTTGGAGAACGTGGGCCACACGGCCAGGCACCATACGTTCTTCGAAATGCTCGGCAATTTTTCCTTTGGCGATTATTTCAAGAAGGATGCTATCTCCTATGCCTGGGAGTTTCTTACCGAGAAGGTCAAGCTCCCGAAGGAAAAGCTCTGGGTCACGATTTACAAGGACGACGATGAGGCCTTCGACCTCTGGCAGCAGGTAGCCGGTTTGGCGCCTAACCGCATCGTCCGGCTTGGCGAGAAGGACAACTTCTGGTCTATGGGCGATACTGGCCCATGCGGCCCCTGCTCCGAAATCATTATCGACCAGGGAGAGGAAATTTCCTGCGGCAAGCCGGGGTGCGCTGTGGGCTGTGATTGCGACCGGTACCTTGAGATATGGAACCTCGTGTTCATGCAGTACAACCGCGACGAGACGGGCAAACTCACGCCGCTTCCGAAGCCGAGCATCGATACGGGCATGGGGCTGGAGAGGCTTTCCGCGGTCTGCCAGAAGGTGAGGACGAATTTTGAGACCGATCTGTTCCTGCCCATCATCAAACAGATTGCCGTCCTGGCCGGTGTCCCTTACCACCAGGACGAACAGACGGATATTTCTTACCAGGTCTGCGCCGACCATCTCCGGGCCATGACCTTCCTCATCTCCGACGGCGTGCTGCCGTCGAACGAGGGAAGGGGCTATGTGCTGCGCAGGATCATCCGCAGGGCAAGCCGTTACGGCAGGCTGATCGGCATTACGAAGCCCTTCCTGTACAGGCTTACCGGAGTGGTGACTGACGAGATGCGCGAAGCCTATCCGGAGCTTGTGGATACCCGTGAGCACGTTGCCAAAGTCGTCCTGCTCGAGGAAGAACGGTTCGGCGCTACGCTCGATTCGGGCATGGAGCTTCTGAATGAGGCGGTCGACAGAGTCAGGGCCACGGGCAGGAACAGGATTCCCGGTGACGTCCTGTTCAAACTCTATGACACTTTTGGCTTTCCACTCGATCTCGTGGCCGATATGGCGCGGGATCTTCACCTGGAGCTCGACGAGGAGGGTTACCGCAAGGCCATGCAGGAGCAGCGGGACAAAGCGCGGGCCGCATGGGCCGGTTCCGGAGAAGAGAAAATCAAGCCCGTCTACAAAGAGGTTGCCGGCCGCGTCAGCAAAACGGTCTTTACCGGTTATGAAACACTTGAAGGCGCTGCAGAGGTGCTGGCAATCATAAAGGGTGATCTGGCGGTTAACGAAGCCCGTGAGGGCGACGAAGTGGAAATAGTCCTCGATCGGACGCCATTCTACGCCGAATCGGGAGGACAGGTCGGGGACAAGGGAGAACTTCTGGGCGAGGCGGCGAAATTCATTGTTCTGGATACGGTCAGGCCCGTGGAGGGGATCGTCGTTCACCATGGGAAGGTGAAAAAAGGCGGCTTCAAGACCGGCGATGCTGTGCTCGCAAAAGTCGAGTCTGAAGACCGCATGGACACAGTCCGCCATCACACGGTGACCCACATTCTCCATGCGACGCTGCGGTCGGTCCTGGGCGAGCACGTGAAACAGGCAGGCTCGCTTGTCTCACCGGAACGGCTGCGGTTCGATTTCACGCATTACACAGCGCTGACGGAACGGGAACGGGAACGCGTTGAGGAACTCGTGAACGAGCGTGTTTTCGAGAACCATCCCGTTGAGACTGCAGTCATGGACATTGACCAGGCGATCGCAACGGGCGCCATGGCGCTCTTTGATGAAAAATATGGCGATAAGGTGCGGGTCGTGACGGTGAAGGACGTGAGCAAAGAACTCTGCGGCGGCACCCATGCGACGGCATCGGGCGACATCGGGCTTTTTAAGATCGTGTCCGAAGTCGGTATTGCAGCGGGGGTGCGCAGGATTGAGGCGCTGGCCGGCCGCCGGGCCTATCAGGCGGTGCGGAAGGATGAACAGAGCCTCCAGGAGATCAGCCGGATGCTCAAGGCGTCCGATCCGGACATTGTAGGCAGAGTCGAGCGGGTCTTGAACCAGCTGAGAGACTCTGAGAAAGAACTGGACAAACTCAAGCACAAGCTCCAGTCTTCACAGGCCGGTGACGTGATATCCGAGGCCCGGGACATCAACGGCGTAAAGGCGCTGGCGAAACGCGCCGACGGAATGGACCCCCGGGACCTTCGGGACTTCGGCGACAAACTGAGGGATAAACTCGGTTCTGGAGTCCTGGCGCTCGGGTCGGTCAAGGACGACAAGGTGAGCCTCATTGTCATGGTCACCAAAGACCTCACGGACCGGTTTCATGCAGGCAAGATCATCAAGGAAATGGCACCGATTCTCGGCGGAACTGGCGGAGGCAAACCCGACCTGGCACAGTCCGGGGGGAAGGACCCTGCTAAACTGGATGCGGCTCTCGATTTGTTCTATGCTATAATAAAGAAAGCATAAGAAACCCATACGGTGAAGGATAACGAAGACTAAGGAGGCAACCATGACGGTATCGGAAGTCATCAAGAAGGCAATGCTAGTGGGACTCGGAGCGCAGGAAAAGGCCAAGGAATTCATCGATGAGCTGGTGAAGGCAGGAGAGCTCTCCAAGAGCGAAGGCGCCACGCTCGTGAAGGAATGGGTCAGCAAGGCCGAAGAAAGCACCAAGGACATGGACCACAAGGTCAAGGACGCGATAGCCGCCGGCTTTGAAAAGTTCAATATCCCGTCCCGCGACGACGTTGCCAGCCTGGAGAAAAAGATCCAGTCCCTCACGGCGAGGCTGGCAAAACTGGAGGGAGGCGACGGAAAGGACGCGGATTAAAATCGCGTCCCGAGTACGCCTATGTCTCCTATCGGATTCAGGAGAAAATATATACGAGACATTCCGCGTATCGGCCGGATCATCGCGGTCGCGTCTCGCCACGGGTTCGGCCACCTTGTGGAACAGCTCGGATTGCATCGTTTTTTCTCGCTGGGCAGGCGCATTATTTCTTTTAAGAAGCCACCGTCCCTCGTTCACCCCATCGGAGCCCCGGAACGTCTCCGGTTGATGTTCGAAGACTTGGGGCCCACCTTCATAAAATTCGGGCAGGTGCTGGCATGCCGGCCTGACATGCTGCCCATCGAATATTCCCGCGAATTTCTCAAACTAACGGACTCCGTCGCACCATTCCCGTCCCTGGAATCCAGAAAGATAATCGAGGAACAGCTCAAGGCGCCGATCAGCAGCGTCTATGCATTTTTCGACGATGCACCGGTGGCGGCCGCGTCGATAGCCCAGGTTCACCGGGCGACACTCCTCAACGGCGACGAGGTCATGGTCAAGGTCCAGCGGCCGAACATCGAACGCATGATCGACCGGGACATCAGCATCATGCGCTGGCTTGCCGAACTCATGGATTCGCGCATCCCCGAACTGGCTCCTTATGACATGCCGGGGATCGTCGACGAATTCGCGCGCACCATCAAGAGGGAGCTCGATTTTTTTATCGAGGCCTCCAACGCCATGCAGCTGAGAAAAAATTTTGAGCACAGTACGATCCTTTTCGTGCCGCGGGTTTACACAGACCTTTCCAGCAAGCGGGTCCTCGTCCTGGAAAAGGTTGAAGGCATCCGCATCGATGAATATGCACGTCTCGACCGTGAGGGATTCAGCCGAAAGGAACTGGCCCTGAAAGGCGGAGAGGCTTTTTTCAAGATGGTACTGAAGGACGGTTTCTTCCATGCCGATCCTCATCCGGGAAACATTTTTGTGCTCGCCGATGGCAGGCTTGGCCTCGTCGATTTCGGGATTATGGGACGGGTTACCGAGGAAAATATGGAGCGTTTCGCATCCATTTTCCTTGCCCTCGCGAACCACGATTACGATGCGCTCGTCCGGCAATATGTGGAACTTGGCTTCGTATCCGAGACGACTGTGGACATCGAGAAGTTCCAGCGGGAGATGAAGGAGGATCTCGTCGAATTGCTGGAGCCCTACTATATAATGCAGGTGAAGCAGATAGACTTCGGTGCCTATATTGACAGCGTCACGCGCATTCTCCTCCGGCACCGGCTCAAACTGCCGTCGAACCTTTATCTGATGGATAAATCGCTCATAACCCTCGAAGGCATTTTAAAGCAGCTTGACCCCGAGTTCAATTATTTCGAGGCGGCAAAGCCTTACGTGTCGGAGATTGTACGCCGCAGATTGAATCCGCTGAACACCGCCCGGAACGCCAGGAAGAATATGGCAGAATTCGCCGACGCTTTTGCAATCCTCCCTAAACAGGTGAAAGCGACTTACAGAAAATTCATGCATGGCGACATCCGGGTCAACATTCACCACGAGGAACTCGGTAACCTTATCAGGGACATTGATAAATCGAGCAACCGTCTTGCGTTCAGCGTCCTCACAGCTTCGATCATCGTGGCATCATCCATAATCATTCATTCCCGCCAAGGACCCCTGCTTTTTGGCTTGCCAGTATTCGGCCTCATAGGGTATGTTATAGCAGCTATCCTGGGCCTCTGGATCCTGATCGGGATCATGCGGTCGGGGCAGCTCTAAAGTCGTATCCGGATTGCGAGGTTCGGTATGCAAGGAGCGGTAAAAAAAGGTTTGAGAAAGGTTCCCTGGTGGGCGTTTCTGATCGCGACGTCGGCGTTCTTCGTAATCATCCATTTCTACATAGCGCTCTTCGTCCCTCCGTCAAACGAGAAGGTCTGGAAGGAAATCCAGGTGACAGAAGGCATGAGCTTCAAGGCCATCTCGGCTGATCTTCAGAAGGAAGGCATCATCCGTTACCGGGGCTATTTTGAGCTTATCGGCAGGTTTGAGGGCATCAGCCGCAAGGTGCGCATGGGCTACTACGGCTTGAGCACGAATATGAGCCTCTGGGAAGTGCTCGATTCATTGCGCAAAGGAAAGATCATCGAGTATGAGGTTGTGATTCCCGAGGGGTATAATCTTTACCAGATAGGATGGACGCTTTCCAATACGCCCCTGCTATCCGATCCGCAGGATTTCATCAATCTGGTGAAGAACAAACAATATGTTCACTCACTCGGAATCGAGGAAGACACACTCGAAGGATACCTGTTTCCAGACACCTATTATCTGCCCAAGGGCATGAAGCTCGAGGATATTCCGAAGAAGATGCTCCAGAGATACAAGGCGGTTTTCACGGACAACCTGCGGAATCGCGCAAAAGCGCTTGGCTTTACCGAACACCAGATAATCACTCTGGCTTCCATCGTGGAAAAAGAAGCCAAGGTGGAGGCGGAGCGGACGCTGATCGCCGCTGTTTATATCAATCGGCTTAAGAAGGGGATGAAACTCCAGGCAGACCCGACCACCGTATATGGCACCAAAGCATGGATCACGAAAGTCACTTCCCAGGACCTCAAGCGGCGGTCTCCCTATAATACCTATCTTCACAAGGGCCTTCCGCCCGGACCGATTGCGAACCCTGGCGAAGGTGCGATTCTTGCCTCACTCTATCCGGACAAGGTGGACTACCTTTTTTTTGTTGCCCAGGGCGATGGCAGCCATTTTTTCTCGAAGGATTTCAGCTCCCATGAAAAAGCCATCACCAGGTATCGTTCGAACAGGAGAAAAGCACGGCAGCAGAGTCAGGATTCGGAAGATTCGGACGATTCAGAGTAAGTTATTCTACGAGAATGGTGAAGTCTGAGAATTCGCGAAAAGACCCTATCGCATCCTTCAGCCCTTTCGAACTGAATTTCCCGTACACCATCGAATCGTCATATAGTTTGATGGTCTTTTGCTTCCTGTCAATGGCAAACTTTCCGCCTCCTGCCACAATCCAGTCGTGGTCATTCACATCGTATCTCTTCCTTTCCGGGTCGTAGCTCCCGTCAAGCCCTTTATCGGTGCAAAATCGCTCCACGATGTTCGCGTGATACTTCGACAACTCCCCAGGCGAAAAAACAAGGTAAAGGGTGTTCCCATGCCTGATCTGGACAAACTTGCCGGTGATAATCGGAGGAGCAGGCTCTTTGGACAGGAATGTATAGTAGAAGGGAATATAATCTATGAGTGTGACAACCATCGGTTTTTTTACCTCTGTTGATTTTTCTGAACAGGAAACCATCGAAACCGAGTAGTGACTAGTCGCCTGATCAGGAGCTCGAACCGTCTTGTCTGCTTCGAATCATGAGCCAAGTGTATAGCGCATGACCTCCTGGAGAGAATCCGCATTATAAGGCTTTTTGAAAAACCCTGTAGATCCTCATTCGCTGTTGTTCAATGTGACGGCATCATCGGAGTTACCGCTCAGATACCACAGCATTCACGTCGGGATCGGTTTCATTAAGTCTGGACACCCTCTTGCCGTCGCATTGATGAACAACAGCGGCAGCGAGGCCGCAGGTTTTGCGAATCTTTTAGTTCTAAAATCTACTCCTCTTGAAATTTTCGGCAACCACATCGCGAGGACCATGCCATCAGAGTCAACAGGCTAGTCAGTATTTGTCTTTTTGAGCTTTTCACCGGGAGAGTCAGGCAAGCCGGATGCTGAGTTCCTGGCAACAATGAAAACTATAAGGGAGATTAAAATGGTAAGACCGGCAATGGTGAATGCGAGGGTCTGGCCGTGCCAGAGTCCGAAAAACCAACGGTTGAACTCGTCGGCAAGAACAGCCGCCTTTCCTCCATAGACCTCCAGATCATGGATGTATTTCTTGGAATTTTCGTGCATCCTCGGATAGATATAACCGCCTACCACTTCATAGCCCGGAACGCTGTCCCCATCGTTGTTCGCTGTCAGGTAGATCAGAATAGCGCTGCCCAAGCCGGCCAGAAGCAGCGCGGCACTGACGATGTACAGACGTGTCTGCAGACTGGCAATTTTCCATTTCATTGTGCTCTTATTTTAATCCTCTCTCATTCGATAATTCGCTTAAGGAACATGTACAATCTGATTAAATAACGGTCAAGTGGCCGTGTTTCCTATTCCTGTTGCCTCGGATCGAGCGCATCGCGGATGCCTTCGCCGAGGAGATTATAGCCGAGCACGGTGACCAGGATCGCGAGGCCGGGAAAGGCGGAAAGCCACCAGGCAATCTCAATATTGTCCTTGCCCGAGGAGAGGAGGCTGCCCCAACTCGGCGTAGGGGGCTGGACGCCGAGGCCGAGGAAGCTCAGCGCCGACTCGACGAGGACTGCACCGCCGATGCCCATGGTTGCCGATACGAGAATGGGGGAGAGTCCGTTTGGAAGGATGTGCTTTACGATTATTCTGACGTCCATTGCGCCGAGGGCACGCGCTGCGATCACGAACTCGCGTTCCTTGAGAGAGATGAACTCCGCCCGGATCAGGCGCGCCGGTTCCATCCAGCTGGTTAGCCCGATTACAATCATGATATTGATAATGTTCGGTTCGAGGATGGCGATTACCGCAAGGACGAGGAATATGGTGGGAATGCTCAGCATGATGTCCACGGCCCGCATGATGATGCTGTCCACCCATCCGCCGTAAAATCCGGCAATCGCGCCGAGGATGACGCCGATGACGGTCGCGATGCCCACGGCAACGAAGCCCACTTCCAGCGAGACCCTTCCGCCCCAGAGCATGCGCGAGAATACGTCCCGGCCGAGGTCGTCGGTCCCGAGGATATGGGAGAAGCTGGGGCCGATGAGGATGTTTTTGATGTCGATTACGGCGGGGTCGTACGGAGCGATCCAGGGCGCGAGCAGGGACAACACGAAGACAAGCAGCACAAGTATCCCGCCTGTAACCGCGAACTTGTTCTTCATGAGGTAGTGAAATGTCCGGGACGTGAACGACTCGGTGTTTGCCATCATGGATTTTGTTTGTTTATTCTTTTCCGTGCCCGGGTACTCATGCTCTCTGGTTCTGTCATTTCAGTCTCACCCGTGGATCGGTAAAGGCATAGGCGATGTCAGCGAAAAAATTGCCGAACAACGTCAGAAACGCAGCCGGCACCAGGATCCCCATGGCAAGGTTGTAGTCCCTCGAGAACACCGCCTGATATAAAAGTCGCCCCATGCCGGGGATGCCAAAGACCGTTTCCATGATCACGCTGCCGCCGATGATTCCCGGTAGCGAGAGCCCCAGGATCGTGATGACCGGCATCAGCGCGTTCCGGAGCGCGTGCTTGTAAATAATTGTTCGCTCAGGAAGGCCTTTTGCGCGCGCTGTCCGAATATAGTCCTGCCGCATGACTTCGAGCATGTTGTTCCGCATGTAGCGGGAAAACCCGGCAAGCCCTCCGAAGGCGGAGACAAAGACTGGAAGGACCAGGTGGTTAGCTTCGTCCACGAGTCTTCCCCAGAAGGTGAGGCCGGTGATATCCAGGCTGTGAATGCCCGATATGGGGACAACTCCCCACTGCACGCCGAGAATATAAATCAGCAGAAGCGCCAGCCAGAAGGAAGGCGTGGAAAAGCCGACGAAGACGAAAATGGTTGTGAACCGGTCGAGGAGCGAGTATTGCCGTGTGGCAGACATGATGCCTATGGGGATGGCGATCAGGAGAACGAGCCCGAGAGAAAGTATGTTTATCGTGAGCGTGATCGGGAGGCATTCTATTATCTTGTCTTTCACCTTGCGTCCGTCGGCAAAGGCTTCCCCGAAATCGAGGGTCATGAACTTCTTGAGCCACGTTGCATACTGTTTGTAAAATGGCTGATCTGCTCCGTAGAGTTTTCTCAGCCTTTCACGGGCCTCGGCCGACGCCTTGGCGGAAAAATCCATCTGCGCTTCTGCGGGCCCTCCGGGAGCAAGGCGCATGACCCCGAAGCTTAGCACCGTAATGCCAAGGAGGATGGGAATCATGAGGAGCGTGCGTTTTATGATATAGACAAACATGAGATGGCGGTTTTGCCGGAAGCCCTGCGTGTGAGGCCATGAAGATTTGCCGGCTGAGAGCGTTCATTGCCGCTGAAGAAGCTTCGGATGAATTTACAGACCGGCTTGTGGTCGAAAGCCCCGTACTCCCTTAATGCTCATAATAGTATATAATGCAGGTCATTTCAAGGTAAAAGGACGTCTGATGGATGACAGATGCTTGGACGAGCGTCTCAACAGTGATCAATCAATCCGCTCTCCGTACTGGATTGCCTTCCCCGGACGTTAGCGCTTGACATTGAAAAGGAGTGTGAGTATTATATGCCCTACGAGTTAGGGATAAGCAGTTGCGAAGCAATTCGGGGCGTGGCGCAGCCCGGTAGCGCGTCTGCTTTGGGAGCAGAAAGCCGGAGGTTCAAATCCTCTCGCCCCGACCATTTCACTTGAATGCGCCTGTAGCTCAGGTGGATAGAGCAACAGCCTTCTAAGCTGTGGGTCAGGGGTTCGAATCCCTTCAGGCGCGCCAAAAAAAGAAATGGAAAAATTCGGAAATTTAAGGTATCATCGGACTTTAGAAATTGCGAATTTTTTGAAGTTTTGAGTTGCTTGTCATGGTGGGCGTAGCTCAGCTGGTAGAGCACAAGGTTGTGGCCCTTGTGGCCGCGGGTTCAAGCCCCGTCGCTCACCCCAATTTTTTCATATAGAGACGGCCGATCCGGCCGTCTCACTTTTTCTGGAGCATGCACTGCGCCCGTAGCTCAGCTGGATAGAGCGTTGGCCTCCGAAGCCAAAGGTCGTGGGTTCGACTCCCGCCGGGCGCACCAAATGAATTTTCTTTTGTGAATTTTTCGGCATGAATCTGCATGAGTGCTTTGAGCTGTATCCAGTCCGGAATCCGGCACTCAGCATTGAAAACTCAGATACGCGCCCGTAGCTCAGCTGGATAGAGCGTCGGACTTCGAATCCGCAGGCCGCAGGTTCGACTCCTGCCGGGCGCACCAAAAAATCAATTGTGAAAACTGCAGACGGGGGCTCGCACCAAACCAAATAAATCGCGTCTGATTGCCCATTTTCTTGTTGCATCCTCTATACTGGATAAGTATAATGTAGCCGCTTTTGAAACAAGAACTTACATGACATAGTTGTATGGGCCGTTAGCTCAGTTGGTAGAGCAGCTGACTCTTAATCAGCGGGTCGAAGGTTCGACTCCTTCACGGCTCACCAGAAATAACGAGGACTTCCAATATTTGGGAGTCCTTTTTATTTTCTTGAGTACTCGACAAAATGGTGCATGTTTCCGCAAAATGACCCCCCCTGAGTGCACTCAAAATACACTCACTTTAAAAAAGTTTGGGATTCAAAAGGTGTCTCTGGGAGTATGTCTGCCGGGTACAAGCCTGCGGTCTACGTTTTTTACCAGGGCAGCCCTATCCGCTCATAAACCGTGGCAAACAACATTACCGCAACTGTGGATGAATCGGCTCGTGCGGCCTGTTTCGGAAATCTTCAGCCTTTATGCCGGAGAGCATATCAATGTAGTTGACATAATGAAGGAATAAAGATAATATTACAAATTCGTTGAAGGAAAAGGCGATTTCCTGCAGGTATGGCGGAATTGGCAGACGCGCCAGACTTAGGATCTGGTGGGTACCCCCGTCCGAGTTCGACTCTCGGTACCTGCACCATAATTCACAGGGAACCATTTCGTCATGAATCCGGCAGCGCTGTTAAACCACAGCTCAACGTTCAGCGTCCAAATTTTTGCATCAAATCCCAGCTTACTTCTTGACTCTAAAATGCACTTGAGACCCTTGAGGCTCTAGTAATTCTCAGATAAGGTGGTAGCGAAATGAAGTCGACTATCGAAGACGTCAGTTCAGTAAAGAAAAAACTGCACATTCAGGTCGCCCCTGATACGATTGCCCAAGAGATGGTAAAAGCCGTGGCCGATGCAGCGAAGAAGGCGAAGATCCCCGGTTTCCGTCCCGGGAAAGCGCCCAAGGCCGTGGTGGAACGGCATTACGCGGCCGAGATCGAGACCGAGGTGATGAATAAGCTCATTACGGATTCCTATTTGCAGGCCCTGCAGGAGCACAATCTCAATCCAGTGGATGTGCCGAGCATCACCAATATATCCCCCTTTGACAAAGCGGCGCCTCTGAACTATACCGCCGTTGTTGAGGTCCGGCCGAATATTGAGCTCGGCGTCTACGACGGCATCGAGGTGAAGGAAGAGAGTGTCGCCGTGAGCGATGAAGAGCTGAACCAGACTATCGACCGCCTTCGCGACATGTACGCACAACTTGAGGTGGTGGAGGACCGGCCGCTCGAGAAGAACGATACGGCGATAATCGATTTCGAGGGGTCCCGGGACGGGAAAACCATTGAGGGGGCAAAAGCCGCTGATTACATGCTGTCGCTTGGATCGGATAGCTTGATCCCCGGGTTCGAAGAGCAGCTCGTGGGAATGAAACGCGGCGAGACCCGCACGCTCAATGTTACCTTTCCCGCGGATTACAGCAACAAGGAACTCGCAGGTAAGGATGCCCAGTTCGTCGTCTCGCTGAAAGAGATTAAAAAGAAGGTGTTGCCCGAGTTGAACGATGAGTTCGCAAAGGATATCGGCAACAACAAATCCGTGGACGAGCTAAAAGAGGGGATCAAAAAAGACATCGAAATCCGCAAGAAAAACGAACTTGCATCCAGCCAGCGCGAGGCGCTTCTGTCGAAGCTCGTGGATGCCCATACGTTTGATGTCCCGGCCGGCATGGTGGAGCGAGAACTGCAGTCCATGGCCCGTTCACAGGCCACGCGCCTGGCTCGTCGCGGGGTGGACGTGAATTCCTTCGATTATGCTAAGTTCCGGGAGGAGAACAAGGACCTGGCTGAAAAACGGGTGAAAGGGATCTTGCTGCTCGATGTGATCGCGGAAAAGGAGAAGCTCGATGTCACTGACGACGACGTCAGTTCGGCGATTGCCGTCATGGCGCGCAGCGCCGGCAAGACTGTTGCCGAGGTCAAGAAATACTATGAATCGCTCGAAGGGGGTCTTGACAACATGAAGTCCTCCCTGGCGCGCGAAAAGACCCTCAGTCTATTGCTTTCCCGTGCGAAGAAGAGCTATAATTGAATAAAAGAAAGGAATACTAATGTCGCTCATCCCCATAGTCGTTGAACAGACAAGCCGTGGCGAACGTGCATACGATATTTACTCGCGGCTTTTGAAGGACAGAATCATATTTCTTGGTACACCAATAGACGACATTGTTGCTAATACGGTGATCGCGCAGCTTTTGTTTCTGGATGCTGATGATCCTGACAAGGATATTTACGTCTACATCAATTCGCCGGGAGGTATTGTTACGGCGGGCCTTGCCATTTACGACACCATGAACTATCTCAAGTCGCCGGTTTCAACCATCTGTATCGGACAGGCGGCGAGCATGGCCGCCCTGCTGTTGGCGGCCGGGACGAAAGGCAAACGGTTCTCTTTGCCCCATTCACGCATCATGATTCATCAACCCATGGGAGGCTTCCAGGGGCAGGCAACGGATATTGAAATCCATGCTAAGGAAATACTGAAACTCAAGGAAACGCTGAACACGATCCTGTCTAACCACACAGGACAGCCGCTCGAGAAAATCCAGTCCGATACGGATCGTGACTTTTTTATGTCCGGAGCAGACGCGACAACCTACGGCATCGTCGACGAGGTTATCACAAAGATCAAGTCGCGCACCGCGAAGGGGAAGTAAGTAAAGGAGAAGTAAGTCTATGACGGATAAAAAAGAACATAGCACGCCGCTCAAATGTTCCTTTTGCGGCAAGGGGCAGGATGAGGTTAAAAAACTAATTGCAGGGCCGTCGGTTTTCATTTGCAACGAGTGCGTGGACCTGTGCAACGAAATCATCGCCGAGGAATGGGAAGAGACCAAGGAAGCCAAGATACCCCGCCTCCCGAAGCCAGCGGAGATAAAACGCACCCTCGATGAGTACGTCATCGGCCAGGAACGGGCCAAGAAAATCCTGTCCGTGGCAGTGCACAACCACTACAAACGCATCGGCATCCAGCAGGAAATTGGAGACGAGGTTGAACTTCAAAAAAGCAACATTCTTCTTGTCGGTCCCACAGGCGTGGGAAAGACCTTGCTCGCCCAGACACTTGCCCGCATCCTCGACGTGCCTTTCACCATCGCCGACGCCACGACGCTGACCGAGGCTGGCTACGTGGGGGAGGACGTGGAAAATATCATACTGAAACTCCTCCAGAACGCCAACTACGATGTGGAGCGCGCGCAGCGAGGGATCGTGTATATCGACGAAATCGACAAGATCAGCCGGAAGTCCGAAAGCCCCTCGATCACGCGCGATGTCTCTGGCGAGGGAGTGCAGCAGGCGCTACTCAAACTGATTGAAGGCACGGTAGCGAGCGTTCCACCGCAGGGCGGCCGAAAGCATCCGCACCAGGAATTCATCCAGGTGGACACGAAGAACATCCTGTTTGTGTGCGGAGGCGCATTTGTCGGACTCGATACCATCATCGAACAGCGTATCGGCCAGAAGACCATGGGATTCGGCGCCGATATCCAGAGCAAAAAGGAGCGGAAACTGAGCGAGACGCTTGCCAATCTCCAGCCCGGCGACCTGTTGAAATTCGGACTCATACCGGAATTTATCGGGCGCATGCCGGTGGTGGCGACACTCGAGGAACTCGACGAACAAGCGCTTATTGACATCCTTACGCGGCCCAAGAACGCCCTCGTCAAGCAGTACCAGAAACTGCTGGGGCTGGAAGGCTGCAAGCTGCGCTTCACCGACGATGCGCTTGTCGCGGTCGCGAAAAAGGCGATCATTCGGAAAACGGGTGCACGCGGGCTGCGCGCTATCCTTGAAGACGTGATGCTGAACGTGATGTACGATATCCCGTCCCAGCCCGGGATACGGGAATGCATCATCAATGGAGAGGTGATCAGCGAAGGCGCGGAACCGCTGCTCATTTATGAGAAGATAGCGTAAGGCAACGGACATCAGCCAGTAGGTCGTAAACAGGAGCCAGGAGCAAGAATCGCGCAACAGATTTTGCCCTGGCTTTTTTCTTCTGTTCTGATTTCCGACGTTTGACTTTCCTGCAGAAACCCATGAAAATTTTATCAGCCGAATTCATCATAAGCGCACCGGGACCAAAGCAGTTTCCCGTTGACAAGCACTCGCAGATTGCCTTTGCCGGCCGCTCGAACGTCGGGAAATCGTCGATCATTAATGCCCTGCTTCACCGAAAAAATCTGGTAAAGACGAGCCAGACCCCGGGCAAAACCCAGCTCGTTAATTTTTTCCTCATCAACGAAGACTTCTATTTCGTCGATCTGCCGGGATACGGATATGCCCATGCCCCCCACGCAGTGACCGACGCTTGGGCTCCGATGATCGAGGGCTATTTGAAGGACTCCAAGGCATTGCGCGCCGTCGTGGTCCTGCTGGACAGCCGGAGAGAACCCGATGAGCGGGACCTGCGGCTCATTGAATGGCTCAGGCAATATGATATTCCGGCGATATTCGCCCTTACGAAGGCGGACAAGCTGAACCGGCAGGAGGCCGTTCGCGCGCAACGTGACATTCAGATACGCATGGGACTGGAGGATTTGCCGCTCCTTTCGTCCTCCAAAAGCGGAGCGGGAATGAGCAGTCTCTGGGGAACGATCATAAGACACCTCGGGAAAGACTGACGAGGTCCGCTCGCGGGCAAGTTGATGATACAAAATTACCGTGAAGGAGCGTAACCGGGAAAGTTTAAAGACTATAATCAATTGTCGGGAATTTTGAGCTTTCTTCGCGTTCTTCATTTCTTAACTCTTAACGGAAAATTGACTTAGAATTTGCGAAAACTTTTATTGTTCAGCCGTAGCCCTCACGGTAACCCTCACGCCTTGACTCTTGCGTCCGACTCCTGTATCCTATCACCTGTTTCCTGACTCCTGACACATAATGGGGGGCACCCATGGACTTTCCGAAAGACCTCACTGGTTCCCTGTTCTGGGCCACGGTTCTCAGCCTGATCATTTACTTCGGAAGCAGCATCGCCATCGGTTTTCTTTCCAAAAAATCCACGCTTTTAAAGCCCGTCGGTACTGGGCTGAAACTCATCGCGCTATTTCTTTCCGTGCAGGTTTTTCTCCTCGTCGGCGCCGCCGAGTATTATCCGCGCGTATCCTATCCACTCAATTTTATCTCCTGGCTCGTGTTCACTTTCGCCGCCCTTCGCCTTGGTCTCTATTTATACGGCGACCTTTTTGTCGTCCGGTGGAGGCGGGGCAGTTTCCCCGCAGCATTCAAGAACATCATCACGGTGTTCGTGCTTGTCATTGTGGCGTTGATACTGCTGAAGGAAATTCTCGACATCAATGTTACGTCGCTCATCGCCACCACGACGGTGCTTACCGCCACCATAGGATTGGCGTTCCAGAGCACGCTGGCCAACATGCTGGCGGGTCTGACCATCCATCTTGAAAAGCCCCTGAAACAGGGCGACTGGATATCGGCCGGTGGGTATGAAGGCCGCGTGATGGACATCACGCTCCGTTCCACGCGGATCCAGACGATCGAACACAATGAAGTGTTCATTCCGAACAGCAAGGTTTTAAGCGAGGCGGTGGTGAATTATAGCCTGCCGAATACGACCCAGGTGAGAAAGCTTGTTGTGAGCGTAAGTTACCTTGTTCCTCCCAACAAGGTGAAGGGCGCTATCATGAATGTGCTTACCTCCGTGCAGGGAGTGAGTCCACTGCCGGAGCCGATTGTGCGGGTCATGAACTACGGCGATTCTTCGATGCAATACGAGATACGCTACTCAATTTCCGATTTTTCACGGTACATTAATATCGAGAACGAGATCATGAATCTTCTTTGGTACCGTTTCAAGCGGGCCGGGATCGCAATCCCCATACCGGTCAACATTCAATTGAAGCATGTGACCCCGGCGGTGATTCTGGAAGAGCAGCGCATCAGAGAGGAGGAGATCGTCAAACTCATGGAAACAGTGGAAATTCTTACTCCCCTGTCAAAGTCGGAACTGATCAATCTGGTCGGGCAGGTGCGGCGGGTCGAATCCTATGCCGCAGGCGAGGTCCCGATTCGGCAGGGAGAACGGGGCGACTCCTTTTACATCATCAAGAGTGGCAGAGTGGATGTGGCCGTTGAAAAATCCTCAGGCGAAAATGCTGTCGTGGCTACGCTAGGTCCCGGCAACATCTTCGGCGAGATGAGCCTGCTCACCGGCGCGGCGCGCACAGCAAGCATCCTGGTGAAAGAAGACGCGGAATTCGTCGTTATCGACAAGGACAGCTTCGGTGCCACGCTGTCTAACAACCACTCCATCGCCGAATCGCTGAGTCAGATCCTGTCCGAACGCCAGGCTGGTCTCGATGCGGAGCGCGATCGGCTCGACACCGCGGCGATGGAACGGCGTAAAAAAGACGAGTCAAGCAGGATGCTTTCAAAGATCAAGGAATTTTTTGGTCTTACAAAGTAACTTTTTCGTAAATAGAGATTCTTTTGATTTCGCCATCTTTCCCTATTGAGAAGCTCTGGAAAAAAAGCAGCCATTGGCCCACTGTTGAATGTGGCCGCATGGTAAAAAAAGTGTTGTAATCTGACAGTCATCCTCCAGAGCGGTTTAACATGTTTTTCTGTAGCAAGATAACTGGATTTACTCTACTATTATTACGCTTCTTTGAAAAAAATTAGGGTTGAAAAAAAATAAAAATATAGTACAAAATTTTGTAAGAATTATGCTATAATCGCTCAAAGAATGCTAGAGGCATGTGATTTTCAAGCATTAAACAATGAACCATAATAGATGATTAAGCCATTGGAAAATATGAATAAAATTTTTTATGTTCCGTGTGTTTCCGCATGATGTGGAATCTTCAAATAGCTGCCGCTGATTTCAGAATCTATACCAAAAAAATATTGGCATTTAAATTAATATAAGAGATTTTAAAGTGTTACAAAGTGTAACAGTCGGAAAACCAACAGAAGTGTTGGAAAACCATCTTAAATACTGAGCGAAAACTCATGCAATAAACTATATTGTCTGGTTTTTTCTCCGTAACATATTGTTATTACTTGAAATATAATTATGGCATTTTTTTTGCAATTGTACTAGGATTCCTACAATATTGATTTATTCGGTCTTAACATATTAAAGATTTATGATATTTATCCGATATATATTAAAACACCAAAGAGCCTGTTGCACGAATAGTTTTTCCGGTAAAAAAGTCATTCTAAGCGTAGCGCAGAATCATGAATTCCCAATATCAATATGTTAAAAGAGCCTTCGCTTTGCTCAGTATGTCAGAAATACGGTTTATGCAACAGGCTCTAAATTGCTTAAAAATATGTTAAGCGTATATCCTGAAAAAAAGGAGGGGAGGAATATTAATGTAATTTAAGCAGTTTTATTGTTGATACTTGAAAGTCGTGGTTTTTTTTAAAAAATCTAAGAAATGGAGGCAACATTAATGAAGACACAGTCATTCCCGAAGTTGTTGTTATACGTTGTACTGTGCTGCACACTGGTTGTCGGACTTGGCTTCATGGCTGGTTGTAAAGGTAGTGACGGTTCGAACGGTGCGAATGGTGTGAACGGTACGAACGGCACGAATGGCACGAATGGCTCGACTGGGAATAATGAGCTTGCACAACAAAATAATGATTACACAGTCAAGATCACGGGCGTCACTATTGACCCAGGCGTATTTACAATTAATTTCTCGGTTCTGAATGGCTCTGGCGCAGCGATCCCCGGGATTACTGACGCAGATGCTCAAGCTCCGACGAAACTTGCTCATATACTGATCAACATCGCAAAACTCTTGCCCGAGCCCGGCGCGGGCGCACTAGCGCCAGCCAATAGGCCGAACACCTGGTGGTCCGTTTATTCGGAAAATACCGGTACGCATTTGACGGACCATGGTAATGGGACTTACACGTATGTTACGAGCGCTGTTCCTGTTTCCGGCGCAACGACAACAGCCGCTTACTATGATTCGACACAGTTCACCCGAGTAGTGGTGCGCATAGCCCCGAATTTATCAGCGGCGCGTTCGCCGGTAGTTTGGACATGGTCTATGGGCCATCTTGCTGCTCTGGGCGCAGGGAAGGATGCCACATGGGATATTCCAAACGGAACGACGGTTACCCAGGACGTTGTCCCGACCGCACAATGTCTTAATTGCCACAGCACCTTCGGTGATGGGGACGCTAATGCTCTGACACCCCATGCTGGTGAAGGCCGCGTCACGGTGGAAGCCTGCCAGGTCTGTCACGTTGAGAACCTCGGCACGGCGATGGTCTCTATCGTGGGCGCAGCAACGTATACCTTCCCCACCGGCGAAGCGCAGATCGGCACTTTCATTCACAAGATTCATACTTCGCAGGTATTTGCAGGCGGAGATTTTGACTACTCCGCTGTTGGCTTTCCGCAGGACGTCAGGCACTGCAGCACATGTCACACGGGCGGCACGGACAGCAGCAACTGGATGAACAAGCCGAGCGCAAAGGCATGCCTCTCGTGCCATAATTCTACGAATACGGCATACCCGGGTCTCGCAAGCTACGGTTCGTTGACGACTACCGGGACAGCCCATCCGGCCGGACAAATTGGCCCGATTGGCTCAGGTCTTATCGATGATACTATGTGCGAGGGTTGCCATCATGCAGCTGCGCTCGCGACAGCGCATCTGGTGTCAATTGCTACCCAGACCGACACAGTCATCGCTGCTGGAATAGCGCAGTTTTCCGGCCAACTTCTAAGCGCAACAGTAGGGACCAGCGATGTTGCGGCTAACGGGTCCAATCCGGTAACTGTCAAGTTCCGGATTATTATGAATGGTAGCCCCCTGACACTTGCCGTATATTCAACAACTACGAACACAACAAATCTCATATCCGCTGCCTCTGGCAGCTTCACAAGCGGCCCGGACTTTGTGGTCTCATTCGGTATACCACAGGATGGTATCACAGCTCCCTCCGACTGGAACAGCGGCCACTCGTCCGTTACACTGCTGAACCTTTGGTCTGGGGCGTCGGGCACTCTAAGCGGTCCTGATGCAAACGGTTACTATACCGCAGTCTTGGGCGGCGGCACCAACAACAATGTCACACAGAATGTTCCTAACGGTGCTACCATGGCTACGGTCATCTTTAAAGACTCGTTTACCCAATGGAATGTGAATGCTCCGGAAACCGGAGCGCCGTATCCGAACGGAGTGAATACCCCGATGATACCCGCCACGATGACTGTTGCCGGATTCACTCCGCGGCGCCAGATCATTAGCGCAGCTAATTGCAATAAATGTCATGCGCGACTCGGTGACGGAATAGTTGACCCGACAACGGGCAAGGTCCCCGGTGTCATTTCTGCCAGCTTCCATACCGCCAACTATAGTACCGAAATATGCGCGGCATGTCACACTCCCAACCAGACGGACAGCAGCGGATGGGGTGCGTCTTTCAGAACATGGGTGCATGGTATTCACGGGGCTGCCGAACGTTCCGTTCCATACACCTGGCAGGCGCCTTCCGCAACCTCAACGTTCGCGGACCTGCAGTATCCGGGCGTTCTTAGCAACTGCCAGCAGTGCCATCTGCCCGGCACCTTTGACTTCAGCGCGCCTCAGTACACCGACGCTCTTATCAACAACATGCTGCTCGTTACATCGGTCACGGGTTCGCTGGGCACGGCGTCGTCGTGGCAGGACGTGCCGTATGCACCTCTTGGCAATTTATATGGAGCCGGTTACTCGTACGCGACCTCAACGGTAGACTCAAGCGTTACGATAACGCAAGCCGCCGGCACCACCCTGGTGAGCACACCGATCACCGCGACTTGTACTGCATGCCATGATACAGACGCTGATCTAGCTCACATGAGAGGCCAAGGCGGTTACTTCTATGCGGCACGCTCGGTCGTTACCGCTAATCCAAATAGCGAGGCATGTCTCTTCTGCCATGGCCCAGGCAAGATAGCGGCCATTGCAGACGTTCACGCGTCGCAGTAAAAGAAGTCTGGAGAACTGATGGGTCCTAACCAGAGATAACCCAATCAGTGAAATAACAACCTATGCGAGGCGGACCCTTCCAGGTCCGCCTCTTTTTTTGTGCCGAGCATGTTCGACAGCTTGAGGATTAGAGTCCCTTACCTAGTCTGGTGGAGACGAATGGATGGCGAAGCGCAAGGACGTTCCCGTGAGATGGGGTCTAAAAGAAGCGTGGAGCTATTTGTAAACGCTGTACACTCGGCCAGTATCGGTATCACACGAAAAGGATATACACTCATGCACGAAAGGGAGGCATGTTCTTTTTTTTGCATGTAAGGGTGCATTAGATTGAAAGCCGCGATGCGGGAAGTGATAAATAATCCATCTTTGCACTGATCGCAGATGTGATCAATACGGGTGGAACAAGGCACGTGATTGAGTTAGATACTATCTTTCGGAATGCTTGTTGAAGACAAAGATTCATGGAGAAGTTATGGTTTCGATCGAAGCCAGCTGTGGAAGTACCGCGTGTAGCACGTTTGTTAAAGGAGAACACACCTAAGCAAACAGACAGGCATGCCTTTTTTCTTGATTTATTCAACGTTTTTTTGTAAAATAACACCCGTCGTTTGAATATTTTGGGATACGCCGCCTTCATATTACTTTTCTCCCGCAAGAGGCAGATTGTCGATGCCAACGCGCATATGAAGCAAGAATTGCGCATACTCCAGGGTTCCATACAACAAAGACAGGGAGCGGGCAGCTCCCACACACAGGAATACGAAACATCACTACCGGGCAGCTTGAGGAAGGAGAAAACATTTTGAAACGCATCAGAATGTTACAAAGAACGCCGGGCGGTTCATTGGGCTTGCGAACAGCAGCGGCCAGCATATTGATGCTTTTGCTGTGCATGCCGGCCGTTTCCCCGGCAGCAAGCCTGTCGGGCGATTCCAGCACCTATCTGCAATCGAGGCAGGCCGAAGACGGTTCGAGGATTCTGGGGGGATACGAATACCTCGATTTCGCCGTACAGAACATCGGCGATGAAACGATTACATTTCATACTGGCGGATGGCTGCGTCAGGATTTCCAGACCGAGGAGTATGGAACAAGATCGAACAGCGATCTTCAGTATTCATACCTGAGCTTTAAAAGCAAAACCGACAACACTATGGTCAATCTTGGCCGCGTGATGGTTTTCGAAGGCGTGGCTGCGGAGAGAGTCGACGGTATTTATGCGCGCACTGATTTAATGGGCGGCTTTGGCGCGTCAGCGTTCGCCGGCAGCCCGGTAGAGACCAATATCAATGAACCAGGCAACAACGTGATTTATGGCGCGCGGCTGACTCACCAGATTGGGAACATATACAAGATAGGTATTTCAGCGCTCGATGAAGAAAAAAACGGCGAGGCCTACCGGAGGGAAGCAGGCTTAGATTTGTGGGTGCATCCGATGGACAAGGTTGACATAACGGGAAGGTCAAGTTACAATGATATCACCTACGGTTGGATGGAAAACACCTATGCGCTCATTCTTGGGCCTTTCAACAATTTGCGGTTTACCACCACGGCATCGTGGGTTAACTATGACGATTACTTTTTCCGTGTCACCACAAGTGCTCTTTCCACAATGGTAGGATTGCTTCCCCCAGGTGAAAAAGTAACCACATTGGGAGAAGCGGCATCGTATCAGGCAACAAACAATGTGAGTATTACTGCTGATTTTAAAAATTATGATTATCTCATCGAAGGCAATGCCAACTACTACGGGGCGACGGCCAAATATTCTTCACTTGGCTCTCTCGGCGGGGGGCTGGGGTATCACTGTATGGATGGGGACACAGCCAGATTACGGTACAATGAGTATCGAATCTACGGCTACAAAAAAATAGACAAGGTGAATATTACAGCGGACGTTCTTGATGTAGACTATCAAAGCTCCATCAATGGCGTAAAAAATTCCTATTCCGGGACGCTTTCGCTTCAGTACGATCTCACTGAAGCATGGAAGCTTGGCGCCGATGTAGAATACTCCCATAACCCAGACTTTGACAGTGATCTCCGGACTTTCGTCAGGCTTCTCTATCACTTCGGCGCCAAAGGAGGGGCTTAAGATGAAGACATCCACAATCAGTTTAGTTCTATTGATGGTTCTCATCCCGATGTTCGGCATGTATGCCTGCGCACATACGGCAAGCATGGTGACGCAACATCCCGTGGAAGTTACAGGCCTCCCTATTTGCAGTGACTGCCATACCGATTGGCGTACTGCAATGGACCATACAAGTGATTATGCAAATACACACAGGTTCTACGCAGAACAGCAGAGTGAGACATGCAAAGTATGCCACAAAGAGTCGTTCTGCTCCGACTGTCATGCACACAGGGAAGAGCTGAAGCCGAGTGACAAGTATACGGATTCTCCGGAGCGGACAATGCCCCACCGAGGCGATTATATAAACCAACACAAAATCGACGGCCAGCTCGATCCCGTTTCATGCATGAAATGTCATGGCCGCACGAATAATGAGAGGTGCCTCCAGTGTCATCGTTAACAAAAAACTTTATATCCAGCCTGCTTCTTATCGCAGGCTTGTCTGTTCTAGGAGGTTGCGGCAACAGTGATAGCAACGGACAAGCCGTATTCGACGAAGACGACGCCCAACATCCGGCCAATTGGCTGATTACGGGTCATCCGGCAGCTGCCCTGGCCAATCCGAGTGCGTGTAACGAATGCCACGGAATTTCATCTGGAGGGACATCCGGACTGGCGTGCGAATCCTGCCATACGTTTGGCAATCCCCTGACAGTACCCGGTTGCTTGTCCTGTCATGGAGATCCTCCTGACGGTACTGTTTACCCGAACAGGGCGAGCGCGCACAATACGACCACTGGCCACTTTGCTCCACAAGTCACGCTGCCTGATTCATGCAATACCTGTCATAATGGTGCAGGAACAGGGACGCCGAATCACTTTCTCGGATTTGTCACCGTGCAGTTCTTGAGTATATACAATGCAAAGAGCGGTACGGCTGTATATAATGCCGACGGTACGTGCTCCAACGTGAGCTGCCACGGCGGCCAGACGACACCTGCATTCCTTACTGGTTCGATCCAGGTCGATAACCAGTGCACGTCCTGCCATGCCTACGGCACCAGCGAGTATAACAGCTACGTATCCGGTGAGCATTTTTTACATGTGTCCACTTTGGGATTTCCGTGTACATTTTGCCATGACACTCAGCTGTTGAGTGTGAACCACTTTACCACATTAAATACACCGACGATGCAAGCTCCAGCATCCGCAACGATCTATAACACGGGTTCATGGATGACCTATACCAATGGGTCATGCACACCAGTATGTCACGTAACACGAACCTGGTAGTGATACATTTTGAGGCAGCTACTAGTCACAGACGATAAATAAAAAAAAGTAGGCCCGGACGGTGTGTGTACGGGCCTACTTTAGAATAAATCTTCTGCGTCAGATTTAAAGCGGAAGCACCAGCAGGAACCCGCGGACTAGCAATAATGTAAAGCACTATACGATCCGTTAAGGCGGACTGTTAATGAAGCAAGGAGAGTCATTTGAAAACCAGAGCTAATATATTGATGATTTATTTTTTGATGTTCATGTCTGTACTGAATGTCATAAGCTGTGCCAAACTTTTTGGCCCGTCCGATGAAGAAGTTATACAGGCTATAAACAATACAGGGCTCTTTTCAGGGGGGAGCGAAAAATTTTCCCTGAAATCGCCAATAGAAATATTGGAGCGGGGAAGCCGAACGAGCGATGGTTCATGGCCGGTCACAGTCAGAATGACAGTGACATTCACCATGCCAGGTCAGCAAGAGTCTAAACCGATGGTGAGGACGTCCATATTCTATTTTCATAAATCGAAAGATAGTTCAGGCAAGACTACCTGGATAGCCAAGTAGCCATCCAAACTGGATATTTGCGAAAGCGAGAGCAAGTGGGGGGCGCGGATTTTTTGCACCCCTTGTGGCAGTTACTCGGGTGCTTACGCACCCTCTATCCTACTAAAACCTTAGGGAAATGGTTTTTTTTAAATAGCCTCTTGATTTGCTTTTACTCTTCCCTTCCACTGCTTCGGCGAGCACGATCTAGCATACGCTGCTTTTGTCTTTCAATAATATCTTGTTGAACGTCTGTGGGTGTGTATTGACCGGATGATTTCGAGGATGCAACTGTCTTTGTTCCGTGTGAAATATACATGTCATAAACTGCTCCTTCTGCCGTTTTTAACGAAATACTGTCATCACGCAGTCCGACAATCTCAGACCCGTCCGGAAGTTTTTCGTAAAGTCGATAAAAGGACTGTATGCCGGTAGTATCTTGAAGAACGGCGCCGCCCATCCCGTTGCTTTGAATTGTTCCAATAAGGGAGAAAGAAGTCGACTGAGCAACTTGCGCGCAAGCTGGTATTGTAAAGAGAAACGCAAGAGAAAAGAAAAATGCTAAAAAAAGGAAATTACGGAGAGCTTTCCCTTTCCTCGACCGAAATTTGATATGCGTTAGTTTCATTGCTAAATAATACTCTTTGCGGTTGCCGCTGTCAATTATCAACAGAACCCGCAGGGATAATAACCGCCGATCCTGCCATTATTCATGCGTATCTCCAGATCAATATAAAGTTTCGCTGATAACTCATCCGTAAGTAAGGCGGACGGTATTAAACAGTCGACTGCCAGTATGTTCATCGTGAACATCTAATCATACAGTGTAATTTCTGTTCCGATACCTTCTTTGGTGAAGATTTCGAGCAGCAGGGCATGGGGGACACGTCCGTCTATTATGTGCACCTTCACGCAGCCGCTATCGAGGGCCTCAAAACAGGATTTGGTCTTGGGTAGCATGCCGCCCGCAATCGTGCCTGAATTAATCAGTGTCTCCACTTTATTCTTATTGAGCGTCGGAATGAGGTTCTTGTCCTTATCGAGGATCCCCGCCTGGTCGGTAAGTAGAATGAGTTTCTCCGCCTTTAAAGCGCCCGCGATTGCTCCTGCGGCGAGGTCGGCGTTGATATTGTACGTTTCGCCGTTCGCCCCGGTGCCTACCGGTGCGATGACTGGTATAAAGCCCCCCTGGTCGAGAGCCGCAAGCGCGCCGGACCTCACTTCAGTCACTTCTCCGACCAGGCCGATATCGATGACTTCGGTTTCTCCTGTTTCCTGGGATATTTTTGTCATTTTCAGCTTCCGCGCCTGGATCAATCCGCCGTCTTTACCGGTCAATCCTACGGCCTTGCCGCCCGCCTGATTGATGAGGTTGACAATCTCCTTGTTCACCTTGCCGCCGAGGACCATTTCAACGATATCCATGGTTTCTTCATCGGTCACCCGATGGCCGGAGACAAAGGTCGGCTTCTTGCCCATCCGTTCCATGGTTCTGCCGATCTGCGGACCTCCGCCGTGAACAATCACGGGGTTGATCCCGATGTAACGAAGGAGCACCACGTCACGGGCAAAGTCATGTTTGAGGCCCTCGTCGATCATGGCGTTGCCGCCGTATTTGATCACGAAGGTCTTGCCCCGGAAGGTCTGGATATAGGGCATGGCCTCGATCAGGATTTTAGCTTTTTCGATCAGTTTTTGCATATAACCTTAAATGATATACATAGCCACGGATAAACACGGGTGAGGGATCGTCTCCCACACGGGACAGATTTCAGCGTTTAAACGAACTGCCTGTTTTTAACTGTGAGGCGTAGCCCGTGCTCACGAATGCTTATAATATATACCTGCTCAGATCCTCGCTCTTCAGCACATCGGCCAGACGCTCCCTGACGTACGCGGCGTCGATGTTGACTTTCGCGCCTTTCTTCTCTGGCGCGTCAAAGGATATCTCGTCGAGCAGACGCTCCATGACGGTATGCAGCCTTCGCGCACCGATGTTTTCCGTCCGTTCGTTTACCTGTGCCGCGATGCCGGCGATTTCCTCGATCGAGTCCCGGGAAAAGTTCAGTTCGATCTCTTCCGTCGCCAGCAGCGCGATCTGCTGTTTGATCAGTGCGTTTTGCGGCTCCGTCAAGATGCGGATGAACTCTTCCCTCCCGAGCGAATCGAGTTCAACCCGGATGGGAAACCGTCCCTGGAGCTCAGGGATCAGGTCGGATGGCTTGGAGACGTGAAAGGCGCCGGCCGCGATGAACAGGACGTGATCGGTCCGGACCGGACCGTACTTTGTCGTGATCGTCGAACCTTCAACAATCGGCAGGAGGTCGCGCTGAACGCCTTCCCGCGAAACATCTGGGCCGTGCGACTCCCGTCCGGCAATTTTATCGATCTCGTCGAGGAACACGATGCCCGACTGTTCCACGCGCTTCAGTGCTTCCCGCGTCACCTTTTCCATGTCGATAAGCTTCGCGGCCTCCTCCTGTACCAGGAGACGCAGGGCATCAGGAACCTTCATCTTGCGTCGCTTTGTCTTCTCCGGCAACAGGCCACCGAGCATGTCCTTGAGGTTCATCTCGATTTCTTCCATCCCGACGTTCGAAACAATGCCGAAGGGCATGACCTTTTCCTTTGTTTCGAGCTCGACTGTGCGGTTATCGAGCTTCCCTTCGCGGAGCTGCTGCCGGAGTTTTTCACGCGTGGTTGACTGCTGTTCCTGTTGTTCCGCACTCGGTGCCTCGAAACCCGGCGCAGTCCTGAGCGGCGGCAGGAGTACGTCTATGAGGTGGTCCTCGGCCATAGCTTCGGCCTTCTCCCGCACTTGTTCGGCCATCTCACCCTTGACCATGTTGATGCCGATCTCGGTCAGGTCACGGATGATGGAATCCACGTCGCGTCCCACATAGCCGACCTCGGTGAATTTCGAGGCTTCGATCTTGAGGAACGGGGCTTGAACCAGCTTGGCAAGCCTTCGCGCGATCTCCGTTTTTCCCACGCCCGTGGGACCGATCATGATGATGTTTTTCGGCAGCACCTCATCACGGAGGTCCTCGGGCAGGCGTTGCCGTCTCCAACGGTTCCGGAGCGCTATGGCAACCGCGCGCTTGGCCTTATGCTGTCCAATTATGTACTTATCAAGCTCTTCGACGGTTTGTCGTGGGGTCAGAGAATTATCCAAAAAAGCCTCCAGAGAAATCGGTAGAAAGCGGACAGTAAATTGCGGTCAAAAAAAAGAATCGGCAAGCATCAGGCAGTAAAGGGATTCAGGGGTACAGCATCAAATCGTCTACGGTCTCCCCTGGCTCCTGCTTCCCGCATAGTAATCTACCCCGGAATGTCTCTTGCCTGCGGTATGCCGTATGCTGATTTTTACAGTTCTTCAACGGTGATTTCATTGTTCGTATAAATGCAGATCTCACCGGCGATTTTCATGGCATCGGTAACGATGGCGCGGGCGTCCAGCGAGGTATGGTCCGCGAGCGCCCGGGCTGCCGCGAGCGCATAGGGGCCTCCCGAACCGATCGCAGCGATTCCGTTCTCGGGCTCGATAACATCGCCATTGCCCGACAGAATGAAGGATCGCTCATTGTCCGCAACGATCATGAGCGCTTCGAGCCGGCGGAGCACCCTGTCTGTGCGCCAGTCTTTTGCCAGCTCCACTGCCGCACGCGTAAGGTTGCCGCGATACTGCTCGAGCTTGGCTTCGAACTTTTCGAAAAGGGTGAAGGCATCGGCAGTGGCCCCGGCGAAACCGGCGAGTATCTTGTCATTGTACATCTTGCGGACCTTCTTTGCGTTGTGCTTCATTACCGTTGCGCCGACCGTGACCTGCCCGTCTCCGCCGATAACAGTCTTGCCGTTCCGGCGTACGGCCAGGATTGTAGTAGCGTGCATGGAATTACTGTCACTCATAGGCATCCTTATCTCCGTGTCAGCTATTCTTACCCGAGACCCTTACGTCTTACCCCCTGCTTTCCTCGCGCGTGGGTGGGCTTTGTCGTAAACATCCATCAGCGAATCGAGGTTGAGGTGCGTGTAACGCTGGGTGGTCGAGAGGCTCGCATGTCCGAGCAGCTCCTGGATGGCGCGAAGGTCTGCGCCGGACTCTAGCAGGTGAGTGGCGAAGCTGTGCCTGAGCGTGTGCGGACTTGCCTTTTGCGCTATCCCCAGCTTTTTTCTGTAGTTTTCTAAAATACGCTGAACCGTACGGGCTGTCAAGCGTTTTCCTGAAGGACCGGTAAAGATTGCATGATCATCGAAGCCGCCTGTTTTCCCGCCAAGATATGCATTGATTGCGGCGACCGCCCTGTGCCCGATGGGCACAATCCGCTCTTTTTTGCCCTTGCCCCGGATGCGGACGAGCCCCTCGCTGATATCAATATCGTCTCGGTTCATACCGATGAGTTCGCTTGCGCGGATGCCGGTGGAATAGAGCGTCTCGAGCACTGCCCGGTCCCTCAGTACCGTGCCGGAATCGTCCTTTTTTTTCTGTTGTGGAGCTTCCATAAGACGCTGGGCATCATCGGCCGTGAGAACGGCAGGGAGACGTTTTTCGCGGCGAGGCGTGCTGACGAGCCGGGCGGGGTTGTTTGCGAGGATTCCTTCCCGGTTCATGTATTTATAAAATGCCCTGATTGCTGAAAGCTTCCTGGCGATGGAAACTTTTTTTATATTCAGCTTCATGAGGTGAGCCAGGAAATCTCGGAGCATCTGATGATCGACGCGGTCTATGGCCTTTTCGCCGAGAAAATCGGCGAACTGCTCCAGGTCGGATAGATAACTCCGTTCGGTGTGGGGAGAGACTTCTCTTTCATTCCTGAGATAGGTGATGAAGTCAAAGATATGCTTCCGCATGAAAGTACTTTAGCGTATGCGGCGGCATTTTGCAAGGGAGGAAGTGCTGTGGGAAGTTGAGTGATGGGCCGGGATTCAACGTGGTGTTATCTGGTTTTAACTGGCGAGTTATGATTGTCGGAGAAAAAGTCGAGAAACATCCTTATAATGCCATTCTGGCTTGTCCGGAATCTTTGTTCCCGCGCATATTATACTACACGATGATTTTCAGCAGGTGGGAATCAAAACTTTTTAAGCAGGGAGATAAGGCAAGTACTATGCTGTTTTTTCAACTGTCGGTTCTTCTTCAGTTTTCGGTTCTTCTTTGTACCCGCATTCCTTATTCAGACAAGCGATGTAAGGACCCGTCTTTTTGGAATACTTTTCCACAAGGAAAGGCGCCTTGCACTGGGGGCAGGCGCGCTGGATGGGTTTGTACCAGATTGCATATTTACAGGCTGGGTAATTGGCGCAGGAGTAGAACATTTTACCGAAACGCGAGCGTCGCTCCACGATTTTGCCACCATCCTCTGGACAGGTCACGCCCGTTGACATGCCCTGAGTATGGTTGCATTCGGGATAGCGGGAACACGCCAGAAACTTTCCAAACCGGCCGCGCTTGACGACCATGCCGGACCCGCACTTCGGGCATTTCTCATCAGTGGTCTCATCGGGCGCGGCTTCTACTCCTCCGTTCTCTGTGCGAACAAAGGGCTTGGTGTTCTTGCATTCGGGATATCCGCTGCAGGCAAGAAACTGGCCGTTCCGGCCCCATTTGATTACCATCGGTTTCCCGCATTTTTCACAATTGATGTCCGTGGGCGTCAACTCGGCCTTGAAGTCCTTCATTTCCGCCTGGGCTTTTTCGAGGCTTTCATTGAAGGGTCGGTAAAATTCCCTGACTGCATCCACCCAAGGCATCAGACCTTCCTCGATTTTGTCGAGTTCGCCTTCCATTTTAGCGGTAAAGGCGACATCCATAACGACCGGGAAATGGCTTACCAGCAGGTTGTTTACGAGGACACCGAGATCGGTGGGACGGAACTTGTTTTCTACCTTGTTCACATAATCCCGCTCCTGGATAGTCGAAATGATCGCAGCGTAAGTACTCGGCCTGCCGATCCCTTTTTCCTCGAGGATTTTCACGAGCAGGGCTTCGGAAAAACGTGGCGGCGGCTGGGTGAAGTGCTGTTTGGGATCGAGTTTTACGAGGGTGAGCTGCTCGCCTTCGGTCAGAGGCGGCAGGACGGCTTCACCGTTGTCTTCATCAGGAGCCGCATCCTCGGCCTTTTCTTCCATATAGACGGCCATGAAGCCGGGGAACTTTACGATTGAGCCTGTAGCACGGAAGGTATAGTCGCCGGCCTTGATGTCCACCGATGTCTGATCGATGATCGCGGGATTCATCTGGCTCGCCACGAAGCGGTTCCAGATGAGTTTGTAGAGCTTGTACTGGTCGTTCTCCAGATATTGTTTGATAGCATCAGGTTCGCGAAGCACTGAAGTAGGACGGATTGCCTCATGTGCCTCCTGCGCCAACTTGGCGCTTGGGTACACGGGCGGTTTCTCGGGAAGGTAGTCCTTGCCGTACTTCCCGGCTATGAATTCCCGCGCCTCATCCTGGGCTTCCTGGCCGACGCGGGTGGAGTCCGTTCTCATGTAGGTGATGAGACCAACGGCGCCTTCGTTCCCCACGTCCACACCTTCATATAGAGACTGGGCAATGCCCATGGTCCGCTTCGCGGTGAACCCCAGTTTGCGGCCGGCCTCCTGCTGCAGTTTGCTCGTGGTAAAAGGCGGTACCGGATTGCGTTTGCGCTCCTTCCTGTCCACTCTGGCAACAACATAATTCTTATTTTGAAGCCCGGCGAGGATTTGCTGCACTTCCTCGTTGTTTTTGACTTTGAGTTTTTCTTCGTCTTTTCTGATGAGCTTCGCTTCGAACTGCGGAGGAAGTTTCCCTTCGAGCAGAGCGGTAAGTGACCAAAATTCTTCAGGAACGAAAGCTTTTATTTCATCTTCGCGTTCGCAGATCAGACGGAGCGCAACGGACTGAACGCGGCCTGCGGAAAGACCCCGGCGCACTTTCTGCCACAGGATGGGGCTGATCTGGTATCCCACGAGCCGGTCGAGAATGCGTCGCGCCTGTTGCGCATCGACTTTGTTGTTGTCGATTTTCCCCGGATGTTTGATGGCCAGCAGAATGGCTTTTTTGGTAATCTCGTTGAACAGAACGCGGTAGATTTCCTGCGTTTTGGCGCTGCCTGAAACGGCTGCGGCAACGTGGTAAGCAATGGCCTCACCCTCGCGGTCGGGGTCGGTTGCGATCAGGATGCGGTCGGCCTTCTTTGCCGCAGCCTTCAGCTCCTTGACTACGGGCGCTTTGCCCTTGATCTGGATATACTTGGGCTCGAAGTTGTTCTCAATGTCAACGCCGAGCTTGCTCTTGGGCAGGTCCATGATATGTCCCACCGAGGCTTTGACCGTGTAGTCCTTGCCGAGATATTTGGCAATGGTTTTCGCCTTGGCAGGTGATTCGACAATGACAAGTGATTTCATGTTTTAGACCTTATAGTGCTTCTGAGGGCAGGGAGTCAGGATAAGGATCCGTATTAACAATCCCTGCTTTCTTCGGCAATGACCTGGTTAATTCCAGGAGGTTTTCCTGATGTGACGGCCGAACATGGGAGGATTCGTGTCCTGATCCTGAGAATTGGAGAACAGCGTAAATGCCACAAGCGTTTTTATGTGCTCCAGGCCGATCCGCTCAGGATAGGCGGTCATCGCACGGTCGAGCAATTCTTCCCGTTGGTCCTCGGAAACGATTCCGAGGCTCGTCAGCTTGGTGACAAATCCGAATGCATCAATTGTGAAACGGTAGCGTTCTTCCCGGTTCATTGCTCTCATGCTTACAGGAGCGCGCAAACCCTCGAACAGATTTTCCGATTCCTTCTGTGCCATCGTCTGCATGAGGGTAAGCGCGGCATCCGCCTCCTGCAGAATGCAGCCGTTGTTCAGAAGCGCCTGCATAATCTTTCCCTCTTCATCAAAGAGCTGCTGTTTGTCCTGTACCTGATCCGCGATAAACGAGAACAGGGTCATCATCCGTTCGTCCAAGAAAATTTCCTCCATTATAGAAGACTCAGAATTATCTATTTCTCAGGAAAAAAAGTTTTCTCTCTTTCCGGGTTCATCGGATATTCGTCGCTCCTCTTGCTGATTGTCAGGCATCCCGTATAAGATACTTCCCGGGAAGCTGTTTTGCAAGGCCTTTCAACTACAGGCTGCTCAGAACTCCGCTCGAGCGCCGCCGGTGAGGATGCTTTCCGTTCTGAGCAGGTCAATGTTTCGATCGTGCGTAATCCTATCAAACAACGCGGTTTCGTCCTGCGTCAGTGCCCGCACGGAACCGGTCCCTACAAGCCTGAACAACAGCCCGTGATGAAACATTGAAACCGGACAGGATGCCCCTGGCATTCTCGATGACGACCGCTCCCTGTTTGATCAGGCTGTTTGTTCCTCGGTTTGATGGAAAACCGGCGTTCCCCGGCACGGCGAAAAGCGGTCTGTCCTGGATGCAGGTATTGTCAAAGGTTGCGGGGATAAGCGGCGTCATCCCCGGTGATGATGGCGACTCCGCTTTTTTCGGCCCATGCAATCTCCCGCTCCGCATGTTCACACCAGGTAAATGAGCAGATGGTATAGACAAGCTAGTGGGGATTCCTTCGAACTGATCTAATTCGTCAGGCGAGGCTGAGAGCGCATGTTCCGTTGGAAGGACCGCGCCACGAGCTTCCTGAATTTAATATTCCCAATTTCCGGGACACTACTGAGGTTTCTCCAGAAGAGAACTGGATAAGTTTTATTTATCGCACAAGTGGGTATTCCGCGCTCAAGGTCTGAAATTATACAGCGTCGAGGGATATAGTCAAGTTTTTTTTGCAGTCGGACCTTGATTGTGCTATTTTAGACGAACGTTTACAATTGCGTAGCGGGAGTGGCTGCCCTGCGCCACGAGTTATTTCAAGGGGGCAATGAGCATGCGGAACCTGATCACCACTGTTCTCATCGATTTCGGCGGGGTCCTTGCCGAGGAAGGTTTCCTCGAAGGCCTGCGGGCTCTCGGACGAAAGAACGGGCTTGATCCAGACGAGTTTTTTAAAACGGTCGACGCCCTGATCTACGAAACGGGGTATCTCACCGGGAGGGTTGATGAAGCTATTTTCTGGAGCGCCGTAAGAAAACGGACCGGGATTGGAGGCACTGACCAGGACCTTCGTGCCGAAATTCTGGACCGTTTTGTTCTCAGGCCGGACATGCTAGCACTGATGGATTCTCTCCGGGGCATGGGCATTGTTGTGGCCATGCTAAGCGATCAGACGAACTGGCTTGAGGAGATCGACAGGTCGACTTCACTGTTCAGCCACTTCGACCGCGTGTTCAATTCCTACAGAATGAAAAAAAGCAAGCGTGACGCTTCTGTGTTCGATTATGTATGCACGCTGCTGGACGTTGAACCGCGAAAGGCACTTTTTGTCGATGATAACATCAATCACATTGCAAGGGCGCAGGGGAGGGGACTTCGTACGATCCACTTTGTGAGTATGAAGGATTACAAAAACCAACTGAAGAATTATTTCCCCGGAATGACCTATGCTGAAATACTTCCGGGAGGATAAGGGGAATTCATGAACGTCATCGCGTTTAACGGCAGCCCGAGGCGAGAAGGGAACACCGACATCCTGCTCGCGGAAGCACTCCGGGGGGTAAAAGAGCGCGCCGGATCTGTAACCGTATATCAACTCAGCACCCTAAACCTCAAACCCTGTCTGAGTTGCGGCCACTGCGACGATACGGCCCGCTGCATCATCAAGGACGACATGCAGGAGATCCACGAAAGAATCCGCAGCGCCGACAGGATCATTGTGGCTTCTCCGATATTCTTTTTCGGGGTGAGTGCGCAGACCAAAATCATGATCGATCGGTGCCAGAGCTTTTGGGCGGAGAAGTATGTGCATAAGAAACCGGTTACTCCCGGTCCTTTTGGAAGAAAGGGATTGCTTCTGCTCGTCGGGGGAATGAAAAGAAATGGCAAGAACGTCGGCTTTGAATGCTCCGAGGCAAGTGTCCGCGCGTTTTTCAGGACTGTGAACGTCCAGGAGCATGCGACAGTTGCCTTCGACAACATTGATGAAAAGGGGGCGATTATCAGACACCCGACTGCCCTGAGCGATGCCTATAAAGCGGGGAAGCTGCTCGTGGCGGAAATTCCGGAAGGCGGAAGTAATAAGTAAGAATACCGGCGAGATAAGGGAATGAACTTCAACGCCCCAGCGCTTTTTTCGCCAGCTCGACCAGCCCGAAGACCTTCAGATCGACCATTGTGCCTTTTGCTTGGGAATCCCTGAGATATTCCTGGGCATCGTCTATCGGTACCTCGATCACCTCGATGATTTCGTTGTCGTCTCCGCCGTTCGTACCTATGTGTTTGAGCTCGGTGCACAGATAGGCCCGCAGCGCCTCGGTCGAGGCGCCGGTGGAAATCGGGCCTTCAGCGAGAAACGAGAGCTTACCCGCTGCCCATCCTGTTTCTTCGACCAGTTCGCGAGCGGCAGCTGTTTCCATTGCTTCGCCGGGCTCGACAAGTCCAGCCGGCAGTTCGATGACGTCGCGGCCGATGGGAGGACGGAACTGTTTTTCCAGGATGACGTTCCCGGTGGGTGTTATCGCAACCATAACCACAATGCCGCCGATGCCCAAGCGCTCAAGCGCTTCCCATGTCCGTACAACTCCCCGCGCGTCGCGGTAGGTGATCTCCACGGCGCTCATGAACTTTCCCTGCCAGACAACTTTTTTGCTTAAAATTTCCATATGAGAAGAGAATCAGGAAAAAGGAGACGGTGAATGTAAATTAGGATCAGCAGAATAGCATCTCGGAGAGAGTTTATTATTCCGCCTCCTGTCTTCTACTTTGCGTCTAAAGCCTTTCTCACAGCCACTTCTTCAAATCCAGCGTCAACGCCGCCGGAATGATCGTATCCACAGCGCGCAGACGCTTCCGTCCGGCTTTCTTGAACATGGCCCGCTGCATTTCCTTTTCCTCATCATAGTGATCGTAGATGGGGAAATCCTCCTCGGGAATATCCTTCTTGAAATAGCCGCAGCCTTCCAACCGGACAGCGCGGCGGGGCCCGCGGATCGTAGGGCCGAAGATCCTGCAGATGTGTGGGCGCTGGTCATAAATCAGGCATACGCCGTTTTCGTCGAGCGCCGGACAGGCCATCTTTGCCGATCGTCTCGAAATCGCATCAATGGCGGGCAGGGATTTGAGCAGGGGGTCTTTCCTCGAAAAGGCTTTTTTCTTCTCCAGCACGTCAAGTTGCGCATTCGCTTTCGCGATCACCCGTTTCCGGATGTCCGCGGGCACTTTTTTCAGCGCCGTACGGAGATGGATGGCGTCGAGCAGCGTGATATCGAAGAAGCCGACGGAGCAGCATTCATTGCAGCCTCGTTTGCAGCCAACGCCGTGTTTTGTCGTGGCCTCGCGGAATTTCTCGCTGGATTTCTCGAGGAACTTTGCATACTTTTTTACCGTGCGATGCATGCGAATGACGCCTTTCCTGAAACAAGGAGAATGAACGGTAGGGGATTATACGGGTCTGACAGGCTGTTTGTCAATAATTTGATAGGGCAGCCAAACCGGAAAGCATCGAGGCAAAAGGTGTTGTAAGGAGCTTGCGTCTTTCTTGAGACTGGTATCGGCCTCGTATGGGCATCACCCGCACAAAAGCCCGAGTCACTACTGCGGCCCGGGCTTTTGGGGAGCTGAGGGGGAATAACAATTCCTAAACGGTCAGATTATCTGCTTTCCGGAGGTCCTTCGGGACCATTGCCCATTTGTCCGCGTCCTGCGCCGCCCCTTCTGCGGGCACTGGCGATCATTTCTCGTATCTCATGTTGAAATTCCTGCTGGAAGAGAACGTACCGTGCTTGCTGCTCGGTCGTGAGAATGTCCTTCAGGCCACTCAATTCCTTGTCTCTGAGCACCTGCAAGTTATGACGGCTTTTCCCCAACTTGTCGAGGGAAGCCTTCAGGCTCTGTTCATCGGGCTTCGGGGTTTTCAGTGTGCGTCGCAATTCTCTCATAGTCATCAACTGGTCACGGATTATTTCCATGCGCTGCTGATCCATCGAACTGAGATATGCCGCCAGTTTTGCACTCGTTGCCGTATCGAGATTCAGCACTTCTGTCAGTCTCCAGATCCTGACCGCCTCGATTTTTTTTCTGATTGCCTCGCGTTTTTCCTCGGAAAGTGCGCCACCCCGTCCGTCCGGATTGCTATACCCCGTTCCGTCGTCGGAAAGGCCGCCAGGAGGGGCTTGCTGTGCAAATGAGGCCGTTGCTGCGCCAAGCACCAAGGCCACCGCAGTCAAGAGCGCCTTGATTCTCAATTTTATCATCATTATCCCTCCTCTTTCCATTGCTTGATTTTGTTTTCAAGATGGTCTATTTCCTTTGCATCTAAATCGGAAAGATCTTCGTTTATGCCAGCATCAAAAATGCCGTCGACAGGCGAATGCGCCAGCTCGTCGGACAGGGATGCCAATTGGGCGTTGGCCCAGGCTGACGCGGTTTCCAACTCATAGGGATCGAGTTCTTCTTCCAGGGGATTGTCGGTGGCCATGATTTCATCAGAAAGTTCATAGCGATCCGAGAAGGCAGTGACCTGCTCTTTCCCCTGCTGCCTGACGGTGAACCAGGCGAGGATCAGCACAATGCCTATGGTTGCAGCGGCCGCACCCAGACGATAGGGCGTGAGCAGGCTCCAGAGGCGGGCAAGGTCGAAGGACCTCCTTCCCGTCTTCTCTTCCTGAACAGCGCGGAAGACGCGCCCCGGGATCGCGGCCCAGAATGCCTCTCCTGGATCAGGGACGTCGTCTTCTGACATCGCCCGAAGAAGGGCAAGCTCCCCACGGCAATCCGCGCAGGAGTCAAGATGCTGTTCTATCCGAAGCAGCTCCTGTTGGTCAAGGACCTGTTCCCGATAGGCGGGAAGGAAATCTTTTATGTTTTTATCTTTGCATGACATAGAGGTTAACCTCTCACGATTTCTTCCCTCAAGGAAGAAGCATCCTTTTTTCGGGGCTGCGTCGAAGCGGCGACCGGTTACATAGCTTTTTTGAGAACCCTTTTCCCATCTTCCGCCCGTTCCTTCTACTCCTTCTCACCCATGATGGCTTTGAGCTTTTGCACCGCATGATGATAATTTGCCTTGGCAGTTCCGATGGAGCATTTCATAATGGACGCGATTTCCTCGAATTTTTTCCCTTCCTGCACTCTCAGAATGAGCGTCATCCGCTGTTTCTCTGGAAGCTCTCCCAAGCTCTTCCGCAGAAGCAGCCTGCTCTCGTTATGGATCAGTGTTTCAAGGGTGCGGGGGTTTTTCCTAATGACGACGTCATCGATAGGCACATGTACCACCCGGGCCCGGTCTCGATACACGTTTTTCGCAAGATTGATCGCAATCTGATAAAGCCAGGTCTTGAAACTCGACCGCCGCTCAAAAGATCCAAGACCGGTAAAGGCCTTTACAAAGGTCTTTTGCAGAATATCTGCGGCATCCTCATGGTTGCTAACCATGCGATAGAGAAGGGAATAGAGCTGTTTTTGATACTTTAATACCAGCTCATCGAATGCCTCCCGTTCGCCTGCTTTGGTCCTCGCGATCAGATCGAGATCTTCATCCATAAATGTTAGCTAATATTGTGACACGCGGTAGTGAAAAAGGTTGAATATCACCATGACACCATCGCCTGCCTTCCTCAAGCTATTCTTTCTTCTGTACTGCCGCTGTTTGCGCTTTGTCGATTTCACGGTGCAGGCAGACGCGGTTTCTGCCGGACCTCTTTGCTTGGTACAAGGCATTATCGGCCATGGTCACGAGGTCGGCCACATTCTTCGTGTCTTCAGGGAATGAACTGATGCCGATACTTACAGTTATCCGGAGTTCCCCGTCGGGCACCTTGGCCACCATCGTTTTTTCGAGGATATTCCGGATTCGCTCTCCAGTTTTGAATGCCCCGCGGCTGTCCGTCTCCACCATGCCAATAGCGAATTCTTCGCCGCCGTAGCGTGCCACGAAGTCCGAGCCGCGGCCCGCTTCTTTCAGGACTTTGGCAACAGCCTTTATTGCCACATCGCCGACGGGGTGGCCGTACTTGTCGTTGACGCCCTTGAATTTATCAATATCCATCAGGAGGATGGAAAAAGGGCGGGACTCCCGGTCGAGCCGCCTGTATTCCTCGGCCAATTTTTCCATGAAAGTCCGGTGGTTCAGGAGACCGGTCAGGCCGTCGGTACGCGCCATGTCGCGGATGCGCCGGTGCAGCATGCTGTTGTCGACGACCATGGACACCTGATTGAGGAGCGTGTCTATGAAGTTGCGATGGTATTCGGTGAAGATATGGGAACGGATTGAGCCGAGAAACGCCGCACCGATGAATTTATCCCGAGCGACGAGCGGTCTGCCGAAGAGCGATTTCAGCGGCTGCTGGAGCTCCTTCTGGGGAAAGAGCCCGATCTCCCTGCCTCGGTCCCCCAGATCGGGGTAATGATGGATGGTGCTTGTCCTGCGGTCTCGCCACTGGTTCATCATGTGGGTAAGTATGGCGCTTTGCGCAAGCGGGAAACTGACGCCGCTCATCCGGCTGTCATATCCCTTAAGCGCCACGATCGTGGCCGAGTCGGTCTTTTCATCGTACAGAAGGAATATGCAGAAATCATAGGGGACTGTCGATCTGATCTGGATCAAAAGCTTGTCGAGCACCTCGGAGATCTCAAGGCTGCTGTTCAGGACGGAGCTCATTTCGTGGAGTGCGGCTAAGTTTTTTGCACGGATATCCATCTCGAGGGATATCCGGATCTTTTCGATGATCTGGCTGAATATGGGAATGAAGCGGCCGAGCGTTTCCTGGGTCTCCGCGGGAAAGGCGTTGTGTTCCAGACTGTCTACGGCAAGTACCCCGGCAACGCGTTCTCCCTGGACGATCGGCATGGCTAGGAACGACTTTACCGGGACATCCTGAGTATAGTACCCCAGGCTTTTTGGGGGGATGACGAGGTAGGGCTGATACAGAGGCTGGTTCTGGACCGCGCAGATGCCGATGAGTCCGTTCCCCCTGGAAAATTCTATTGACGTGGATGAAACCGACCGGCTGCGGCTTCGGATTCCCCGGAGCGTGAATACGCCCTCATCGCGGTCGTCGAGAAAGAGGGCGTAGGTATGAGCCGGGACGATTCCAGAAATCACGTCGATGAGCTCGCCGAATGCGCCTTCTCGCTCACGCGCAACGCTAACGTAAGTCGCCTTCTGCCGCTTCTCCGTGAGTGCCTCGACGTTCGAGCCGCCGGCAAGGGGATCGACGGCCTCGGCATCGGCAATGAGCTTTTCGTAGTTGTCTTTCGCTTCTTTGGCCTGGCTGCGAATGCGGTGTGAAACGAAGGACGTGATGACGGCGACGCCGGAGAGGGATGCTGCGAAGCCTGCAAATACGTACCATCCTGCCCGGCTCACATTGCCCGCGATAAACAGGTTAAGGGCTTCAACTGCCAGGATGAGAATGCCGATGACGTAGGCCCGGGTGCGGTGTCGGAATGCGGCGGCTGATGTCACGATAAAGTAAAACGCAAACAATGGCGAGCGGTCGCCGCCAGTCATCTGGATAAGAAAGTTGAGACCGATGACAGCGAGGATGAAAAAATACAGTTCGTTGGAATTCTGTTTGGCAAAGAGAACTGCGTAGGAGAGGGTGAGGACGAGAAAAAAATAGCCGGTAATCCAGGGGATCAGTAAATGGCTGGTTAAACCTGTCCGGAGAAATAATCCCAAGCTGGCAGCGATACCGTACAGTATCAGGCCCGGGATGAGGATTTTTCTCAAATCTTCCTTCTCCTGTTCATTTCTTCTTCGAAGTATTTCCTGTAGAGGACGTCCCACTCCCGGCTGCCTTCGGGGACCCTGCGCGACAGGGACTGAATCGTCCGCCGCGCAGCCGCATCCGCTTCGTCTTCGAATTGAAGTTCCGCGGTGATGGTCCGCTTGATTTCGCGGAGCATCCGTTCCTCGGCCTGGAGCATGTCGACATTCCGGTCCTGGACCAGTTTATCCAGGATCAGGTGCGACAGGTGGGAAATTCGGTCCTCGCTTAAACGCATGGTTATTGATTCGTTCCGTTTTTTTTTAGCCAGCTTGCCGGGGCTTACCCAAAATCGCCCGGCGTTCAAAGTCTGAGGATTTAGAGTACAATCCCCCGGTCTTTCGCGAGTTTTTGCTTGGTCATCTCGAATACCTTGCGATAATCCATCTGACCCTGCGCGATTTCGGCTTCGTGCGCCGCGAGCAGTTCCTCGACATCCCTGTTGAGGCTGTCTTCCGCAACCATGTCCGCGGTGATTACTTCCGCAATCTTCGCGACAATGGTACTTTTTGGCGCTTCATACTCAGCCAAGCCCTTGCTCTCCAAGTTCGTTGCGATCGCATCGGCGATATGTTTGATCATTTCCTTGGGTAGACGCATCAGAAGACCTCGGTGGCATTATAACAGAAAAGGGCGGAAAAGGAGAGGAAAAATAGATCTCCGGGAAATTCTGATACAGCTACTTTTGCAAAAGAACGCCAGGCACCGAGTCCGGCGTCAAATTGTGGATGATTGGATAGAAATGCCCAGGGACCATGGGTTTGATTGCCGAAACAGTGGAATCCGGAAAGATGCCTGCTGTTGTTGTGAATCCTCATATTTTCAGGACCGGCCCCCGCACTTTACGCACATCCGCCCATATGTCCACGATGCCGAGAGCAATGACAAAAACAATAGCAGGCAGAGCCAGGATGAGGGCAATGATGAGGCCCCGGACTAACGGCCTGACCCGTCCTTTTCTCAGATAAAAGTCCACGATGGCGGTTCCCTGAGCAAGGTAAACGACGGCGAAAATGATCGAGAGGTTCCAGCCAATCAGGTGGGACATCTCGTGAGGAAAAACAACGAGCGCCAGGGCGGCTATGAGGCCCCACACCCAGGCATCGGGCGCAAACCACAATGCAAAAGAAGGCTGGGCAACGGGCATTGGCATTTGTTTCCGCGCAATTGCGGATCGGGCCAAGCCGTAACAGCACGCTGCCTGGACTACTGATGTAGCGATGGCAATGCCCGGAACAAGCCTAACCAGATAATGAATGAATTTATCAGGGATCGCTGTAACCAGGGAAGTCATTTCCGTGAGTCCCATGGTTGTATACAATTTTGCTGCTTCAGCAATGCTCGAACGTAGGTAGGTCTCCACGGTAGTTACGGGGTTTTTACCGATCCTGATGAAATAGAAGGAAAGGATGGTTCCGATCACGACGACAGGCAGGAAGCCGCCAAGGAGGGCGATCTGTTCTGTTTTCAGATTTTTACGCATGCCTTCAGCCGTTCCGAGGGCCATAAGGCCGAATCCGAAAAAATAAATCGCCGCCGCCTGCCATCCCCCGAGCAGTGACGCTATCACGCTGGCTGCGCACAGGACGGCAAGGCCTTCCCGTCTGCCGTTCCGGACCCAGGTGATGATGACCGGGACGGGTGTGAAAAGGACCAGCACCTGTCCAACAAAGGGAAGGATGAATCCCGCCGCATAGAGCGCTACGGTCTGTACGGTTGCAAGGAATATTGCTCGGAAATCCATGATCAGCTCCAAAAAAGGGAAGGGGAAACCCGGGTCGCCTTGCAGTGACCGATGAGTTTCCCCCTCGTATGCCAGATTATGCGGGACTGCCGCTCTGCCCGGCCGGTCTATTTCTCGCCGGCAAAGGGGATGAGCGCGATGTTTCTGCACCGCTGCACCGCCACGGTGACTTCCCGCTGGTGCCGGGCGCAATTGCCCGAGATGCGTCTCGGCAGGATCTTGCCGCGCTCGGTAATGAAGAACCGCAGTGTTTTGACATCCTTGTAATCGATAAAGGGCGTTTTATCCACGCAGAAGCGGCAAACTTTTTTGCGAACCTGGAACCGCCTCCGTTTGTCGCCGCCTGCGCGAGGACCGCGATCATCTCTATCGCCCCTGCTTCGTGAATCAGGTCCTCTGTCCGATGATCTCGAAGGACCTGACGGTCTTGCTTTAAACTCTGCCATAATAGTTTACTCCTCTTTGGAATTGTTGGCTGCCCATGACGAGCGATGCCCGGTCTAGAACGGAATTTCCCCCTCGTCCACCGGTGTCTCGGGCGCGGGTTCGGCATGGCCGTGTCCCTGACCGCCGCCTGACGATCGTTTGGGCATAAAGTTGACGGACTGGGCAACAACCTCGATCTTCGTCCGTTTCTGCCCCTCCTCGGTTTCCCAGCGCCGCTGCTGGAGCCTGCCGTCGATCAGGACGGAGTCACCCTTGTTGATGTACTGGCCGCAGGATTCGGCCTGTTTTCCGAAGACGACGATATCTATGTAGCTTACTTCTTCTTTGGTCTCATCACCCTGTTTGTATTTGCGGTTGACGGCGATGGCAAAACTCGCCACCGCGATGCCGTTCGGGGTGTAGCGTACTTCAGGATCGCGAGTAAGATTCCCCAGCAGGATTACTTTATTAAAGCTCGTCATGGTGCGACCTCATGTTCCCGATCGTACCCCCGGCACCGGGCCGGAAGTGTTCTCTCGGTAGGTTGTCCCCTGCGGTCAGAGTTACACCTGAGCCTGACCGGCCTCTGCCGCCTTGTCGGCGTCCTTTTTCTTCGGCTTTGGAGCCGGTCTGGTGCGCAGTTCTTTCTCCAGTTTGACGGTTATGAACTTGATAACCGGGTCGGTCATTTTATACGTACGCTCCAACTCGCTCACGGCTGCCGGAGCGGCTTTGAATTGGAAAAAGGCGTAGTGACCGCGCTTCTGCTTTTTGATCTCGTACGCCAGTTTTTTCTTGCCCCAATCCTCGAACTTGAGCATTTCGCCGCCCTGCTTGGTAACGACTTCCTGCATCTTCTTGATGATACCGGCGGTCTCTTCGTCTGTGAGGTTGGCGTTGATAATGAAAATCGACTCGTAAATCGGCATGAATTTTCCCTCCTTATGGGTTATAGCCCCTCGCATATTCGCGAGGAGCAAGGAGTAATCCCGCTTTCGCGGCGCAACCTGTTTCCGACGAAGGGGAATCGACCTTACTCGTTTTGGGAATTAAAACATTATCACAGGCAGTCTGAGAAATCAAGCCCTTTCTCTGATTTTTTTGGCTCATCCACCCCCTTTTCAGGGCGCGGAGAGGACCCCATCATGATGAATCGTCCTGTCCGATGAGCGCAGTGGAGCGGAACGATGATATTCGGCATTGTTGTTCTCCAAGTGCGAACCACACCGGGAAAAACATCGGGTTTCTGGCAGGTTTAAGCCTTCTCCATCAAAGATTTCATGTTGCTGCAGTATTTTTCATTGACAAAGGGCGTATACTGTTTTATTATCAAATCCACTTTTAAATTACACGGTTAGAAGAAGAAATCCTTTGAAAAGGAAAGGGTTAGAGATGCGCGAGCAGTTCGGCAGGATCAAGAGACTGCCGCCTTATGTTTTTGCGATTGTTAACACAATGAAAATCGAAGCCCGCAGGCGTGGTGAGGACATCATCGATCTCGGCATGGGCAATCCTGATCAGGGGACACCTCAGCATATTGTCGACAAACTGATTGAGGCAGCCCAGAATCCGAAGAACCACCGCTATTCCGCGTCCAAGGGCATCACCAAATTACGTACGGCGGTCTGTGATTGGTACAAACGCCGATTTGATGTTGATCTTGACCCTGAAACCGAGACGGTAGTAACCATCGGGTCCAAGGAAGGGTTGTCCCACCTGGCGCTTGCCACGGTCGAGCCGGGCGATGTGGTGCTGACCACGACGCCGGCCTATCCCATTCATCCCTATGCCGTGATCATCGCCGGAGGCGAGGTGCGGTCCATTCCGCTTGGGAAGGACAGCGACTTTCTGTTCGACATGCAGGAAGCCTACAAGAATACTTGGCCGCGGCCCAAAATGCTGATCATCAATTTTCCGAACAACCCCACCACGGCGGTTGCGGATATGGCTTTTTTTCAGAAGATCGCAGATTTTGCACGGGAAAACGACATTATCGTGGTCAATGATCTGGCCTATGCAGACCTCAATTTCGATGGATACCGGGCGCCGAGTTTTCTCCAGGCAAAGGGCGCGAAGGACGTCGGTGTAGAGTTCTTCAGCCTCACCAAGAGTTACAACATGGCTGGCTGGCGCGTGGGATTCTGCTGCGGCAACAGGGAGGTTGTCGGCGCCCTTATCAAGATCAAGAGTTATCTGGATTACGGAATGTTCCAGCCCATCCAGATTGCATCGATCATTGCTCTCAACGGGCCCCAGGAGTGCGTGAAGGAAATATCGGATATGTACCAGTCCCGACGGGATGTCCTCATCGACGGGCTGAGCAAAGCGAATTGGAAAATCGAGAAACCCAAGGCCACCATGTTCGTCTGGGCCGAGATTCCCGAGCCGTTCAGGAAAATGGGGTCCATTGAATTTTCGAAATATCTGATTAAGGAAGCCAAAGTCGCTGTTTCACCGGGCATCGGCTTCGGCGAATACGGAGACGGCCATGTGCGGTTCGCACTCATCGAAAACGAGCACCGCCTGCGCCAGGCGGCAAAAGGGATCAAACAGGCGTTGAGTGCTTGACATCCTCCCCGACCTGAAGAGACGGGGTCTTACGGCGCAGATGATAACAGGGGCACGGGACAGAGGGCAAGGGTCACGGATAGGCGTTTTTGTTTTCATGATCCCGGATCCTTGACACGCGGCCCTTTGTTAAATGGGGTAAGAATGACATCGATGAAATCAATCAACGTCGGCATTATCGGTTTCGGCACCGTGGGTACCGGGACGGCCCGCATCCTCATCGAGAATGCGGATATAATCCGGAGGAGACTCGGCGCTTCAGTCGCGCTGAAAGCGATATCCGATCTCGACATCAGGCGTGACCGCGGCATCAAACTCGAGGGCGTGAAGCTTACGACCCGCGCACAGGATATTTTCACCGATCCGGATATCGACGTCGTTGTAGAGCTCATCGGTGGATACAAGCCCGCCAGGGAGTTCATTCTCGAAGCGATCAGGAATAAAAAACACGTCGTGACCGCAAACAAGGCGCTTCTTGCTGTTCACGGCGAGGAGATCTACACTGCCGCGGAAAATGCGGGCGTGACGCTGGGATACGAAGCATCGGTGGCCGGAGGCATCCCGATCCTGGCCGCCGTCAGGAGCGGACTTGCGGCAAACAACATCAAGTCCATTTACGGAATCGTAAACGGCACGTGCAATTACATCCTGACGCTCATGACGAACGCGGGCAGGAAGTTCGACGAGGTGTTGAAAGAGGCCCAGGCCAAGGGCTATGCCGAGACGGACCCAACTTTCGATATCGAAGGCATCGACTCGGCGCACAAACTAGCCGTCCTTACTATGATTGCCTTCGGCTCGCCGGTTAAATTTGATGATATCTACACGGAAGGCATATCGAAGATCACACCGCTCGACATCGATTTCGCGCGGGACCTGGGCTACAAGATCAAGCTCCTGGCCATCACCAAGATGGTCGATGGCGAGATCGAAGCGCGGGTGCATCCGACGATGCTCCCGGAAAACTATCCCATTGCCACCGTCGACGGAGTATTTAACGCGCTTGCAGTCGTGGGCGACGCGGTCGGATCGACCATGTTCTACGGCCGGGGAGCGGGAGACATGCCTACGGGCAGCGCTGTCGTGAGCGATATCATCGAGATCGGGCGGGACATTCTCGCGGGCTGCGCCGACCGGGCGCCCGTGACGGCGTTCCGGGAGCGGAAACAGCTCGCCATCAGAAAGATGGAAGACATTACCTCGTGCTATTATCTCCGGTTCTCGGTGCTCGACAAGCCGGGCGTACTGTCGCGGATTACCGGCGTGCTCGGCAAGAACAATATCAGCATCTCATCGATGATACAGAAGGGACGGCAGGTGGATGAGGCCGTCCCGATCGTAATGATGACCCATGATGCCGTGGAACGGGACGTCCGCAGGGCGCTCGATGAGATCAAGACACTGGACTGCGTAGCCGGAACAGCGGTCGTCATCAGAGTGGAAGAGGGAAGGCAGGGGTAGCGACCTTATGAGCGAAGAAATCAAACCAGACAAAATGATCGATATCAAGGGGCAGGTTTGTCCCTACACCTTTGTCCGATCAAAACTGACCATTGAAAAAATGAATCTCGGCGAAGTGCTCGAAATTGTGACCGACCACAGGCCCGCGTCGGAGAATGTCCCCAGGAGCATGGAGAATGAGGGACAGAAGGTTCTGAAGATAGACCAGACCGGGGAAAAAGAGTGGCATATCTTTGTTCGCAAGGACAAGGAGAAGAAAAAATAAGAATGGTACAACCACGGATGAGCGCGGATTAAGAGATAAAATCTGGAAAGGTTTTCTTGCCGTAGGTATCGCTCTATCCCGGCAGCGCCGGAAGTCGTGGTTGTGGATATGGGTTGCTATGGACTTTACTGAAGACCAGATACTGCGTTACAGCAGGCATATCCTTCTCCCCGAGGTAGGCGGCGACGGACAGGAAAAGCTTCTGAACGCCAAAGTTGCGCTGGTGGGGGCCGGCGGCCTTGGTTCGCCGGTCGGATACTATCTTGCCGCAGCAGGCGTGGGGACCATCGGCGTGATCGACAACGACCGTGTGGAGATATCGAACCTTCAGCGCCAGATCGCGCACAACACGAGCAGGCTCGGGGTGTTCAAGGCGGATTCCGCCAAAGAGACGTACGAGACGCTGAACCACGATGTGAAGGTTATTACACACAAAGAGCGGCTTTCATCCAAGAACATTATGGACATCATCCGGGACTACGACATCGTCGTGGACGGGAGCGACAACTTTCCCACCCGTTACCTCGTGAACGACGCTTGCGTGATGCTCAAGAAGACGCTCGTCAGTGCGGCGGTTTTCCGGTTCGAGGGGCAGGTGATGACCATTTTCCCGGGTTCGGGGCCCTGCTATCGCTGCCTCTTCGAAGTTCCGCCGCCGCCCGGAATGGTGCCGTCCTGCCAGGAGGCGGGTATTTTGGGTGTGGTCACCGGCGTGATCGGAACAATCCAGGCTACGGAAGTGGTCAAGGCAATTCTCGGCATCGGTCATCCGCTGAAGGGCAGGCTACTCCTGTGGAACGCGCTTGACATGAATTTCCGCACAGTAAAAGTACCCCGGAACAAGGAATGCCCGGTCTGCGGAGAACACCCGACGATAAAAGAGCTGATCGATTACGAACAGTTCTGTTCCATGAGCCATTAAAGGCTGTGATTTGCGGCTGGGCGAGTACGGGATTTCCCCGACCCCGGACGACACGATGCCATTGACCGGAACGGGAGCCGAGGTCCTCTTGCCATGTTTACGATACAAAAGGCCGACGTCCGGATCATTTTCGACCACTGCGATCGCGAGTATCCCAATGAAGCATGCGGGATCCTTGCTGGCAGGGGGACGACGGTTGAAAAAGTGTATGCGCTGACGAACGAAAACCCAAGCCCGACGTTTTATCAGATAGACGGACAAGAGCAATTCCGGGTGCTCAGGGAAATGCGGGAAGCGGGAAGGGACCTGGTCGGCATTTATCACTCCCATCCCGCCGGACGGGCATATCCGTCTTCAACGGATGTGGAGTTGGCGTTCTATCCGGAAGCCGTGTACGTGATTGTATCGCTCATCGAGCGAAGGGATCCGTGCATGAAAGGGTATTCTATCGTCGACGGGAACGTTACGGAAGTCCCTCTCAACATTACTATGGAGGAACATCAGCAGTGACCCATGTCAAAGGACTGCGGTGCGTGGAGTGCGGCAGGGAGTACAAGAGCGAACCACTCTACGTGTGCGAGTTCTGCTTCGGGCCGCTTGAAGTCACTTACGACTACGTGCGGATCAGGAAGGATATGACGAAGCAGAAGATCGAGGCGCGTCCCCCTCATATGTGGCGATATCGTGAACTCCTGCCCATCGATGGTGAGCCGGTCACGGGTTTCGATTCCGGGTTCACGCCGCTGGTGAATGCCCGGAACCTGGCCGGGGCATGGGGCGTAAAGGAAATTTATCTCAAGGACGACTCAGTAAACCACCCGACGCTGTCATTCAAGGACCGTGCTGTCGCGGTGGCTGTCACGAAGGCCAGGGAATTCGGCTTCGACACCGTTGCCTGCGCATCGACCGGCAACCTGGCGAACTCTCTGGCGGCGCTGGCCGCGCGATCGGGCATGAAACGGTTTATCTTCACGCCGTCGGATCTAGAGTATTCGAAGATCATTGGTTCGCTGATTTATCAGCCGAACTTGATTATGGTGGATGGTGCCTACGATGAGGTGAACCGGCTTTGCTCCGAAATCGTGGATAAATATCGATGGGCCTTTGTGAATATAAACCTGCGGCCCTTCTACGGTGAGGGCTCGAAGTCCATGGGATTCGAGATTGCCGAACAACTGGGCTGGAAAACACCGGACAATATTGTGGCGCCCAACGCGAGCGGATCGCTCTTAACGAAGCTCTGGAAGTCTTTTCAGGAACTGGAAATAATCGGGCTCGTCCCAACCGTGAAGACTAGGGTATTCGCCGCGCAGGCCGCAGGGTGTAATCCTATCATTACGGCCATCAGGGAAGGAAGCGACATTATCAGGCCGGTGAAACCCCGGACCATCGCACGATCGATTGCCATCGGGAACCCCGGCGACGGCTATTATGCAGCAAAGGTCACGAGGGACAGCGGCGGTTACGGTTCAGATGCTACAGATGAGGAGATTGTTGACGCGATTCAGTTTCTTGCCGAAACGGAGGGGATGTTTGTCGAGCCTGCGGGAGGCGCAACCGTGGCGGCGGCTAAAAAACTCGTGGATTCTGGCCGGATCAACAGAGACGGGACACTCGTCCTCTGCATCACCGGCAGCGGGCTCAAGACCAACGAGGCAATCGCAGACCGGCTCACGATGCCGTCGCCGATAAAGCCGAACATCGAGTCCTTTGAGGAACTGCTGAAGAAAATCCAATAAGGGATTTCACCGCGCATCGCGGAGCAAAGATTCATGCTGACCGTTGCAGGACTCCTTATGCCGCGTGTTCAGCGTTAAAATACGACGTCTCTTGTTCAGGAGGAGCGACCCATGTCGATTAAAGTGAGAATCCCTACGCCGCTGCAAAAGCTTACCGGCGGAAAGCCTGAAGTGGAATGCAGCGCAAAAAATGTTTTGGAGCTTGTCGAGGTTCTCGAGAAGGATTACCCGGGGATAAAAGAGCGGCTTTCGGACGGCGGAAAGATCCGGCGGTTCATCAATATTTACGTTAATGAAGAGGATATCCGCTTCATGGACAAGGAAGAAACAACCCTCAAAGATGGTGATAACATTTCCATCGTTCCCGCAATCGCTGGCGGGTGTTGTTAATGTTCACACCTGCAATCAGGGGTTGGACTGCTTAGACAGTGTTTTTTTAACAGGGGTTATCAGTGTTCACTGTTTTACTTCGCGGCTGCGGACATCAGGAGGGAGCATGGCGACGAAGAGGGTCAAATTGACGTTTCCGCAGGAACTGATCAAGGAACCCGTCATCTTCACCATGGCGAGGAAGTTCAATGTAATGCCGAATATCCGCCGCGCCAAGGTCACTGAGAGCGTTGGCGAGGTTGTGTTGGAACTTGAAGGCGAAGAGAAGGAACTTGCGGCCGGCATCGCCTATCTCAAGGAGTGCGGCGTCAAGGTAGATGCTGTGGAAGGTGATGCGGTAGGTTCTTGAGTACGAGCGATCAGGGTGAGGGAGCGGGCGATGCGGTTTGGTTCGAGTGATTTAGGCCCCCAGAGCCGGGATCTGCAATTATTAATATGAAATATATCATTTTGCTCGGTGACGGAATGGCCGACCGGCCCAATGCAAAACTCGGCGGCAAGACATGCCTGCAGGCGGCAAAGACGCCGAATCTCGACCAACTGGCGACGGCAGGACGGACCGGCATGGTACACACGGTGCCCGAAGGGTTTCCGCCGGGCAGCGACGTGGCAAACCTTACGGTCATGGGATATGATCCGAGAAAGTATTATACGGGCCGCTCCCCCCTCGAGGCGGCAAGCATCGGCGTGGACTTGGGGCCCGATGATATAGCTTTCCGCTGCAATCTGGTGACCCTACGCATCACCGGCGGCAAGGAAACCCTCTCGGGTAAAGCGCGGCATGCGATCATGGAGGATTTCAGCGCCGGTCACATTACTACGCAGGAAGCGAGACTGCTAATCGAGGAGATCGACCGGAAGCTGGGTACGGACCGCATACGCTTCTACCCCGGTGTCAGCTATCGCCATCTCATGGTATGGAAGGGCGGCACGGACAAGCTTGATTGCACACCTCCTCATGACATCCAGGACAAAGATATACAGGACTATCTTCCGCGGGGAGATGGTGATGAAATGATCAATGCTTTAATGGAGGGATCCCTCGAGGTTCTGTCGGGTCATTCCGTGAACAAGACAAGAATCGAGAACGGCAAGCGTCCGGCGAACAGTATCTGGCTGTGGGGACAGGGAAAGAGACCGAGCATGCCAACGTTTCGGGAAAAGTACGGCATCGAAGGAGCCATGATTTCAGCGGTCGATCTCACCAAGGGGATCGGCATCTACGCGGGGTTCGAAGTGGTCAATGTGCCGGGAGCAACGGGCTGGCTCGATACGAACTACGTGGGCAAGGCCGAACATGCTCTGTGGGCGCTCAAGACCAAGGACTTTGTATATGTTCATGTAGAAGCCCCCGACGAAGCCGGCCACAGCGGTGACCTGAAAAACAAGCTGAAGGCCATCGAGGACTTCGATGAGTTCATTGTGGGCAACATCATTCACGGGATGAAGCAGTTCGATGAGTACCGCATCATGGTGCTGCCGGACCACCCGACGCCGATTGAGATTAGAACGCACTCGAATGAACCAGTCCCCTTCGTTATTTACGATAATACCCAGGAACGCAGCGGCGAGCCGGTAAGCTATGACGAACGGTTGGGAGAGCGGAAAGACGCCCTGGTGTTCAAAGAGGGCTATCAACTGATGGATTATTTTTTGCGCGGAACGGGTAGAGCATAGCGCAGAAAGCGCAGGGCTTTGTTTTTCACCTGCCCGGGCTCCTTGCCTTTTGCTGATTTACGCATTATCTGGAGGAAACAGGGTGCTCATAGTACAGAAATACGGTGGCACATCCGTCGGGAATCCCGAGCGGATCAAGAATGTGGCAAAGCGCGTCGTCCGGACCAGGGAGGAAGGCCACGACGTCGTAGTTGTTGTTTCCGCCATGAGTGGCGAGACTGACAAACTTATCAACTTGGCGAACCAGGTGAGCGAGAACACCGATCCGCGGGAAATGGACATGCTGGTGTCCACGGGAGAACAGGTGACGATCGCGCTTATGGCCATGGCGATCCAGGCCCTGGGGCACAAGGCGCAATCCTTTACAGGCCGGCAGGCAGGAATCATTTGCGACAACGTTCATACCAAATCGCGCATCGAAAAGATCACTGGTGAGCGGCTCAAACATGCACTCAGGGATGGAAAAATCGCGGTGGTCGCCGGTTTCCAGGGGGTAACGGAAACGTCTGATGATGTCACGACGCTAGGCCGTGGCGGATCGGACTTGTCGGCGGTAGCCGTTGCGGCTGCTCTGAAGGCAGATATTTGTGATATCTATACGGACGTGGACGGTGTCTATACCACTGACCCGAATATGGTGCCGCAGGCGAGAAAACTCGATAAAATATCCTATGATGAGATGCTCGAGCTGGCTAGCCTTGGGGCAAAAGTGCTCCAGACCCGCTCGGTCGAGTTCGCGAAAAAATACAACGTACCGGTAAGGGTGCTCTCGAGTTTCAACGACAACCCGGGAACCCTTGTTACCAAGGAGGATTCCGACATGGAGAAAGTGGTGGTGTCCGGCGTAGCATATGATAAAAACCAGGTAAAGGTGACGATCCAAGGCGTGCCGGACAAGCCAGGGGTCGCAGCGAAGATATTCAATACCATTTCCGACAACAACGTCGTGGTAGACATGATCATCCAGAATATCGGCGAGGGGGGAATGACCGACATGTCCTTTACGGTTCCCAAGACCGATTCCAAGAAAATCCTGGAGGTCATGAAGCAGGTTGTGGCCGAGATCAGCGCGAAAAACGTGAATATCAAGGAAGACATTGCCAAGATCTCGATCGTCGGCGTGGGCATGCGCTCCCATTCCGGTGTAGCTGCCAAGATGTTCTCCGCCATGGCGAAAGAGGGGATCAACATCATGATGATCAGCACATCGGAAATCAAGATCTCCTGCGTGATCGACGCAAGGTACACGGAGCTCGCGGTGCGGGTGCTCCACGAAGCCTTTGAGATGGACAAGGCGGCGTGATACGTTAAGAAATCGGGAGGGCTGCCATCTGAATACCGGATTTCATTTTTCCCTTATTGATACCTGGATCCTATGAAATCAAAAGTACAATTATACGATACCACGCTTCGCGACGGGGCCCAAGCCGAGGACGTGAACTTCTCGGTCGAAGACATGATCCGCGTTGCCCGCAAACTGGACCAGTTCGGTGTCCATTACATCGAGGGGGGATGGCCTGGCTCAAACCCCCGCGACGTGGAATTCTTTAAACAGATGCGGCGTGTCAGTCTGAAGCGGGCCAGGCTCGTCGCCTTCGGCGCAACGAGGCGGGCGAAGCTCAGGGCATCGGAAGACCCCAGCCTGAAAGCCCTCGTCGCGTCCGGCACCTCGGTCGCAACTATTTACGGTAAGAGTTGGGACCTCCACGTTCTCAAGGCGCTCAAAACGACGCCCGACGAGAATCTCCGCATGATCGGCGATTCGGTGTCGTTTCTCAAAAAGCACATGAAGGAAGTGTTCTATGACGCGGAGCACTTCTTCGACGGATTCAAGGCGAATCCGAAGTATGCCATGGAAACGCTGCTTGCCGCCGAGACTGCGGGCGCAAATTGTCTCATTCTGTGTGATACGAACGGCGGTACTCTGCCTCATGATCTTGAAGCGATCATCGCTTCGGTTAAGTCAGTGATCACCACCTCGTTCGGCATCCACGCCCACAATGACTCCGAATTGGCGGTGGCAAATTCGCTCACTGCGATCCGGATGGGCGCAATGCAGGTACACGGCACCATGAACGGATATGGGGAGCGTTGCGGAAACGCGAATCTCTGTTCCCTTATCCCGGCGTTGAAGCTCAAGATGGGCATCGATTGCATTTCCAATACGAGCTTGTCGAAGCTGCGTGATGTTTCCCGGTACGTGGATGAGCTGGCGAACCTACCGCACCGGAAGCGTCAACCCTATATCGGCGACAGCGCCTTCGCTCACAAAGCAGGCGTACATGTGGACGCCATGACGAAAAGTCCACTCACGTATGAGCATATCGTCCCGGAACTGGTGGGGAACAGGAGGCGCATTCTTGTTTCCGATCTGGCGGGCAGGAGCAATATTCTTCAGAAAGCTGAGGAACTAGGAATTCCCCTGACCAAGGACAGCCCTGAACTGACATCGATCCTCAGGAAGGTCAAGGAGCTTGAGAATGAGGGATATGAATTCGAGGGCGCCGAAGGGTCGCTCGAACTGCTCATGTTGCGCGCCAGCCACAATTACGAGTCGGTGTTTAATATGTTCGACAGGATCGACTATCGTATTCTCACGGAGAAGCGAAAGGTCGATCCCCATCCGGTGAGCGAGGCAACCGTCACCGTGGAGGTCGGCGGGAACGTTGAATATACGGCGGCCTGGGGAAACGGTCCGGTGAACGCCCTGGACAAGGCGCTGCGCAAGGTGCTGCCGAAATACTTCCCCGGCAAGGGTCTGGAGAACATGCAGCTCCTCGATTATAAGGTCCGGGTGCTGACCGCCGCAGAAGGTACAGCGGCCCAGGTGCGGGTGCTGATCGAGTCGGGAGACGGCAGGAACAGGTGGGGGACTGTCGGCGTATCCGAGAACGTGATCGAGGCGAGCTGGCAGGCGCTGGTGGACAGCATCGAATATAAGCTTTTGAGATCAGCGAAAAAAGGCATATGATTAAGAGGTCCAAGTTTACCGTAAAAGATAATATGCCGAAGGATTCGAACCGTGTTTGCGAGGTATTATTGTGATTGAGGAAGAAGGGGTTGTAGCCGAGACCGACGGGAACATCGCCAAGGTGGCGATACTAAAAAAAAGCGCCTGCGAACAGTGCGCTGCCTCGGGCGTCTGCCATCCCGGCGACCAGGAATACCTGGAGGCTACCAATCCACTGGGCGCCGTGAAGGGACAGAAAGTCAAGGTCGTCGTTGCGCCGCAAGTCTATTTGAAAGCATCGATCATTCTGTATGGCATACCCATGGCGGCACTTATCGCCGGCGCCATCATTGCCAAGAACATCGCGCTACCGTATGTCGGTGATGCCCGTTCCGACCTGTGGGCTTTCATCGGAGGAGCGTTCTGCACCTTCGTATCGTTTTTGTTCATCCGGTCCTATAACAAGAAAGTTGAAAAGACTCAGAAGTATAAACCAGTGATTGTTGAGATCCTGGTCTGATGAACGATCGGGTGACGGCAATGGAGCGCCACATATGAGACTGATAACAAAGCCTGACGAAGCAAGGCGGCTCGCACGGACGATTCTTTCGGACATTCTCCTTTACAACCAGGCCAAGGTCAAGGAGGGAATTGAACAGGACAGCCTGTTCGATGTCCTGACGGAGGAACTTGCTGAGGGCAAAAAATATTACGAGACTATGGTGGATGAGGGAATCCGTCAATCCAGCAACTTTTTCAACGAGGCCATCGTGGACGTCCTCATAAAACAGGGAGGCAAGATCAAGTCCGAAATCTGGTAACTCACGGTAGTGAACAATTTACGTTGACGGTCAGAGAGGGCCCCTGTCGGCGACGAGCGCGGAGGGGGCGATCTTTTTTGCATAGATCATCTGATACCTTAAATTATTAACGGGGCATTCCATCCGGAACAAAATTCATTTACGCAGAAGGAGCCGTCTATGCCGAACGCTGATGTCAAGGAAGTCCGAAATATCGCGATCCTCTCACATGGTGCAGCAGGAAAAACCTCGCTTGCCGATGCCATGTTGTATACCGCGGGCGCCATTGATCTCCTAGGAAGCGTCGACGCGGGGAACTCCGTGTTCATGCATGAACCGGAGGAAATCGCCCGGAAGATTACTATCACCTCGGCCGTCGGGTTTGTCGACTGGAAAGGCGTTCGCATTAATATCATCGATACCCCTGGTTACATCAACTTCCTGGAGGAAACGCGGGGCACTCTTCGGGCCGTTGACGGTGCTGTCCTCATCATTTCCGCCATTTCCGGCGTAAAAGCCGAAACCGAAAAAATCTATAAATTCGCCTGCGACTATGAAATTCCCCGTGTTGCGTTCGTGAGCAAGCTCGACAAGGAACGCGCCGATTTTTTCCGCGCCGTGGGAGACATGGAAAAGTATTTCTGCAAAAACGCAGTGGTGATGCAGCTTCCCATCGGGCTTGAAGACAAGTTCTTGGGTATTGTCGACCTTATCAGGATGAAGGCGCTGATGTTCACTCAGGCGGGGAGCGGTAAAATCGAGGAGAAGGACATTCCCGCCGCCATGAAGGACGACGTGGCAGCGTATCGGAAAAAAATGGTGGAGCAGATCGCCGAAACCGAGGACAGCCTGCTCGAAAAGTACTTGGAAAAGGGAGACCTGTCCCAGGAGGACATCATGACGGGGTTAAAGCATGGCACCATCGGAGGCGGACTCCTGCCCGTGCTGTGCGGCTCCTCGGTCAAGAACCTGGGGATCACTCCGCTGCTCGACATGATCGTGGCATCTCTGCCGTCGCCCGCCGAGCATGCGCGGATCGTCAAGATCAAGGGGATTGATCCCAAAACAGGCAACGAGACCACACGCAAGCCGGAGGCAGATGATCCGCTTGCCGTCCTTGTATTCAAGACGATCAACGATCCCTTCGCGGGCAAACTGTCCCTGGTTCGCGTTTTTTCAGGAACACTCAAAGCCGATTCAAACATCTATAATTCGTCGCGTCAGGTCAAGGAAAAGGTGGGATCGCTTTTCATGATTCAGGGCAAAAAACAGATTCCTGTCCAGACGCTCGCGGCCGGACAAATCGGCGCCATAGCGAAGTTGAAGGAAACGCTTACTGGTGACTCTTTGTGTGTTGAAAACCACGCCATCATCATGGAGTTCGCGAAATATGCCGACCCTGTCATATCCTATGCCGTTTCGCCAAAAACACGGGGAGACGAGGACAAAGTGGGTACGGGCATTCATAAGCTCCTCGAAGAAGATCCGACGCTGAAATTCACCTATGACGAACAGACCAAGGAAATGGTGCTTTCCGGTATGGGGCAAGTTCACCTCGAAGTGACACTCGAGAAACTGAAGCGCAAGTTCGGCGCCGAAGTGACGATGAAAATGCCGAAGGTGCCGTACAAGGAGACCATCAGGGCAAAGGCAAGCGCCCAGGGCAAGTATAAAAAGCAGACCGGCGGCCACGGACAGTACGGCGATGCATGGCTTGAGCTCGAACCGCTTCCGCGCGGTACCGGGTTCGAGTTCGTGGACAAGGTCGTCGGAGGCGTAATTCCCCGGCAGTACATTCCTGCCGTAGAAAAGGGCGTAATGGAGGCCATGCATGAAGGCGTCCTTGCCGGCTATCCCATCGTGGATATCAGGGTCAAAGTCTACGATGGTTCCTATCATTCCGTGGACTCGTCGGAAATGGCCTTCAAGGTTGCCGGAAGCATGGCTTTTAAAAAAGCCATGGAGGCGGCCAAGCCCGTCCTTCTTGAGCCGATAATGAGCGTGGAAGTAGTCGCTCCCGATGATACGCTGGGCGCGGTGATCGGCGACCTGAACTCGCGGCGCGGAAAGGTACAGGGTGTTGTTCCCCAGGCTAACGGCCAGGCTATCAAAGCCTTGGTGCCGATGTCCGAGATGCTTTCCTATGCGCCTACGCTCAATTCCCTGACTAGCGGCCGGGGAATGTATACCATGGAGTTTTACGGCTATGAAGATGTCCCAAGCCACTTGGCGCAGAAGATCACCCAGGAGCGGGCTGCTCAGCGCGGTCATGGCAATCACCACGAGAAAGAGAAATAAGTCAGGAACAGCGAAGGAACCACGAGCGCGGTTGAACCGCACAAAGGGGTCTACAGGGGAGACGATTTTATCAGGGGAGTGAAATCTTGGGCAAGTGCCCGCTCCGGTCCCCGTTGAAGAACGAGGGATATCCCCTGGATGTCATTGTGCAATTCGAGGATACATTTTTTCAGGATAATTCATGTATAGAAAAGATACACTTGCCAATGGCATACGGGTTGTCTCTGAAACACTCCCGAAGTCGAGATCAATCTCCATCGGCGTTTGGGTGAAGGTGGGCTCGCGGCATGAAGCGTCGGAGATCGGCGGCGTTTCCCACTTTATCGAGCACATGTTCTTCAAGGGGACCGGAAAACGGTCCGCCAAGGACATCGCCATCGAAATGGACTCTCTTGGTGGCGAGATGAATGCGTTTACGTCGCAGGAGACGACCACCTACTACGCAAAAGTCGTCGACGAGCACCTCCCCGTGGTCATCGAAATCCTCGCCGACATTCTCCTCGGAGCGAAGTTCGATCCAGTTGAAATGGAGAAGGAGCGTAAGGTAATCCTCGAAGAAATTAAGGGAGTCGAGGACACGCCCGACGACTACATTCACGAGCTCTTCACGAACACAGTTTGGCCCGACAACTCCCTCGGACGTCCCATTCTCGGGACGAAGGACACGATCAGGGCGCTCAAACACAACGACATCATCTCTTATATTGAGAACAACTACGGGCCCCGCGAAATCGTGATTTCCGTCGCGGGGAATTTTGAACATGTACGGCTGATCGACCTGCTGAACCTGCACTTCGGCAAGCTTGCACGGGGCGGCGTTCCCAAGAAAGAAGCGACTCCGGAGTTTACCGCTGCTATATCGGTAAAGAAAAAACAGCTCGAACAGGTTCAGCTGTGCATCGGATGCAAGGGCCTGCACTATACCCATGAAGATCGCTACGCGATATCGGCGCTCAACACCGTGCTCGGCAACAGCATGAGTTCGCGCTTGTTTCAGGAGGTCAGGGAGCAGAATGCTCTCGCCTATTCGATCTATTCCTACGTCACCTCTTATCGCGATACGGGGCTGCTCACCGTGTATGCAGGGACCGATCCATCCAATGCCCTTGAAGTGGTGCAGCTTGTGATGAAGGAACTGAGAAAGATCAAGGAAGAGGGGATTACCCCGGCAGAAGAGCAGCGGGTCAAGAACCAGCTTAAAGGAAGTCTGATCCTCTCCTTGGAGAGTAGCAACAGCCACATGAGCAGGCTTGCCCGGCAGGAGATTTACTTCGGAAAGTACCTGGCCATAGACGACATCATCAAGGGTGTGGAGAAGGTCACGGCGGAACAGGTGCAGCGTCTGGCCCGGCATCTTTTCAGTCCCGATAATATTGCCCTCACCATACTGGGGCCTATAAGCAGGGCAGATGTGCCCGATTCGGTACGGGAGATTTAAAAACTGTCGACGGGAGGCTGGAAGCATTCGGGAACATTCGCTCGTTCAGGGTTCTCCCCGGTTTACTGTTTCCCCTCTGCCATATACTATAATCAGCGTTATGTCCGACCACCTCATTGTCCACATAACTCAGCTCCCCCATGCACAGGGCCTTCCGGTACCCCATTACCAGACCGAGCACTCGGCGGGTGTTGACCTTTATGCGGCGGTAGAACACACCATGACCATTGAGGCGGGAAAATGGTCGTTGGTGCCTACGGGGATCGCCATTGCGATCCCAGAGGGGCATGAAGGCCAGGTCAGACCCCGCAGCGGTCTTGCGCTCAAGCACGGCATCGGCATGCTGAACGGACCGGGCACGATCGATGCGGACTACCGCGGAGAGATCGGGATTATCCTCTTTAATTTCAGCGACAAGACTTTCACGGTCAGGCGCGGGGAACGCATCGCGCAGATGGTCTTTGCCAGGATCGAGAAGGCCACGTTCGAAGTGGTCGAACAGCTGACGGAAACATCACGCGGTTCCGGTGGCTTCGGACATACGGGTACGCGATAAAAGCGCTCAGCGCTCTGAGTTCACGGTTGAGGTCAGTCATGTATTACCATTTTAAAACAATGAGGATATCTATGGCTTCGATTCTAATGGCCCTGTTGATGACGTCTTCATCTTTCGCTCAGACAATGAACGTCACCGAAAAAATATTGCCAAATGGGCTCAAGGTGCTGCTCAAGGAAGAGCACAAAGCGCCTGTGGTAACGTTCCAGATATGGTACAAGGTTGGCTCGCGCAACGAGTGCCTCGGAAAAACAGGGATGTCCCATATGCTAGAGCATATGATGTTCAAGGGGACAAAAAAATACGGACCCAAGACCTTTTCCCAGACCGTCCAGCGGAATGGGGGGAATGACAACGCATTCACCTCGCATGACTATACGGCTTACTTCGAGAACTTCTCCGCGGACCGCATCGACATATCCCTGGAGCTGGAGTCGGACCGCATGCAGAACCTGCTCATCGATCCAAAAGAGTTCCTGTCTGAGCGCGAGGTAGTAAAGGAAGAGCGCCGCATGCGGTACGAGGACGATCCCGTCAACAGCATGTTGGAGCAGATGATGGCAGTCGCCTTCAGCGCCCATCCCTATCAGTGGCCGGTGATCGGATGGATGACAGACATCAACAATCTCACCCGTGACGACCTCTACAAACATTACCGGACGTATTACGCGCCGAACAATGCGACCATTGTCGTGGTCGGCGACTTCGATGCGAAAAAAATGTTTGCCCGGATCGAAAACGCTTTCGGATCCATTCCGCGGGGGCCCGACGTGCCGAAGGTCGGCGCTGTAGAGTCTAAGCACCGAGGTGAGCGGCGCATCGTCGTAAAAAAACAGGCCGAACTGTCCGCTGTCTTTGCGGGATACAATGTGCCGACACTGAAACAGAAGGACTCCTATGCTCTTGAAGTCCTGCAGGGGGTTCTCTCGTCGGGAAAAAGTTCCCGGCTCTATCGGTCTCTTGTTTATGAAAAGCAACTCGCCTTGTATGTCGGTGGAGATTATGACAATATTTCGGCGGATCCGAACCTTTTCACGCTGTATGCCGGTGTAATGCCGGGCAAGGCAACGGATGAGGTCGAGAAAGCGTTCTATTCCGAGATTGACAAGTTTAAGACCGAGTTCGTATCCGAGGAAGAACTGCAGAAAGCCAAGAATCAAATTGAGTCGAGCTTCATCATGAGTCAGGATTCGATTTTCTACCAGGCAATGCTCCTCGGGCAGTTTGAAACAGTCGCCGATTGGAGGCTCCTCGAATCATATGTGTATAACATTCGCGCGGTGACGAAGGAAGACGTTATGCGCGTTGCAAAGGAATATTTCACTGAGGACAACAGGACGGTAGGTATTCTGGTACCGATCAAGGGAAAGTAGATTTTTTCAAGAGAGCAATTACGTCGAAGGTGCTCACAGAGCGACGAAAAACTGGGATCCTGTTTTAAAGGACTAACCTGTGGGCCTGATTCCCAGATTTTGTTCCGCATTTTCGGGGTTAGAGGTCATAAGAATGAATATATTCAAGTTTTATGGTTTATTTGTTATTGTTCCGATTCTGATACCTCTCTCTGTATCAGGCGCGTTTGCAACAGAGCAGCTCGGCAAGCGCATACTCCTTGACAACGGCATGGTACTCCTGCTTGCGGAAAAACATACTATTCCCATGGTTACCCTCAGCATGGCGATAACAGCGGGAAAAACCGCGGAACCCGCCGACAAGGCCGGGCTTGCCGCTCTTACCGCATCCCTCCTTACCCAGGGCACTTCCAGGCGTACTGCGCAACAGATCAGCAGCGAGATCGATTTCGTCGGCGGCTCTCTTTCCACGTCAGGGGGAGATGATTTCGCCTTGGCCAATCTGCGAGTCCTGAAGAAGGATATCCGGACGGGTCTAGACTTGCTGTCCGACGTGCTCCTGCATGCGGCTTTCGATCAGAAAGAAATTGACCGCAAGATCAAGGAGACTCTTGCCGAGATCCGGCGGCAGCAGGAAGAGCCGGGAATCGTTGCGTCGAACGCCTTTGACAAAGCTGTTTTCGGCGACAATGCCTACGGCAGGACCAGCGACGATGTGGCCGTCTCTCTGCCGAAGTTAACCCGCGCCGACGTGGTCGCGTTCTATACCGCGCGCTACAGTCCGAATCGTTCGGTCATCGCCGTCGTGGGGGACGTGTCGGAGAAGGAAATCGTTGGGCTCTTGAACGAATATTTTAAATCATGGCAGAAGAACGAACAGCAGCTGCCTGCCCCGGTCCAGCCTCCCGTTCTTGAAAAGACCGTAATTGAAAAAATCGACAAAAACATCACACAGGCAAATATTGCGATGGGGCATATGGGGATCAGCAGGGAAAACCCGGATTTTTACGCCTGCTTGGTTATGAACTACATTCTCGGAGGCGGCGGTTTTTCCTCACGTCTCATGGACAACATCCGCGACAATAAGGGACTGGCCTATGACGTCCACAGCGATTTTGCCGCCCAGAAGGACCCGGGCGCCTTTATGGTGTCAATAAAGACCAAAAATGAATCGGCAAATGAGGTAATAGCGGAAACGATCAAGGAGATCCGCAGAATGCAGTCGGAGCTTGTCTCAGAGAAAGAGCTGAAAGACGCGAAAGCGTACCTGACGGGCAACTTCCCGCTGCGCATGGACACATCGGCAAAGATAGCGGGCATCCTTACCTCCATCGAGATCTATAACCTGGGGCTCGATTATCCACAGAAGTATCCAGGTCTGATTAATTCAGTTACACGGGAGGACATTCAGCGGGTTGCAAAGAAATATCTTCTCCCGGACAACATGGCGATCATTGTTGTTGCAAACCAGGATAAAGCGAAGTTGAAATATTGATACAAACGGAAGTCAGACTAAAACTTGCCCACGGTCCGTGGTTATCTTTTAGTCTGTCATCTGACTTCTGACCTATGACTTCCATCATCAAAATACTCCCCGATCATGTTGTTAACAAAATCGCCGCCGGCGAAGTAGTGGAGCGACCGGCATCGGTCGTAAAGGAATTGATCGAGAACTCGATAGACTCCGGAGCCACGGAAATTTTTATCGATATTGAACAAGCGGGAAGAAGACTTATCCGGGTAACCGACAACGGGTGCGGCATGTCTGGAGAGGATGCCCGGACCGCTTTTGTGCGGCATGCTACGAGCAAGATCTCGAGTGATGAAGACCTTGAAGCCATTAGTACGATGGGATTCCGCGGGGAGGCGCTGTCGAGCATTGCTTCGGTCTCCCAAGTAAGGTTGATGTCGGCTGTGCGCGATGCTGCCTCAGGCGTCCTGATCGAGATCGAGGGAGGCATGGTAAAGACTATTTCAGACGCTGCCGTCCCTCAGGGCACGTCGATCGAAATAGCTCATCTATTTTACAATACCCCGGCGCGACTCAAGTTTCTCAAGAGTGCCGGCACGGAGTTTTCCCACATAGCGACCGCAGTCTCGCGACAGGCTATGGCGAATCCCTCACTCCGTTTCAGGCTGACTCACAACACGAAAACTGTGATGGACCTTCCGTTGTCCATAAGCGTAAAAGAGCGGGCGTTCCAGCTCTATGGCGCCGAAATAGCGGACAACGTGATCTCCTTTTCGGGCGGCCGCGACAGCATCCATGTCCACGGGCTCATCGGCAACCCTTCCTACAGCCGCGCAGACCGTACCTACCAGGACTTTTATGTAAACCGTCGTGCAGTGAGGAATCCGTCGCTCTCTCACGCACTCTACGGCGCCTATGGAGATATGCTCATGCGGGACCGTCACCCCGTTGGCTTCATCTTCCTCGATATAGATCCCGCCCTGGTGGACGTGAACGTGCACCCCTCCAAGGCGGAAGTGCGGTTCCGGAACCAGTCTCAGGTCCATGATCTTGTCCGCGAAGCAATCCGGGAGGGCCTGCGGACTCATGGAATGCCGGTCATCGATTCGAAAGGCCCTGCAAAAGACCATGCCGGAGAGGTGAAAGAGGCCGTAGCGGATTATCTAAAAATGCAGGAGACCGCTGGTTCCGCCCCTGAACCAAGATTCTCACCGCTGTTCGGCCGGCGGAAGAACGATTGGAGAACTGCGGACCTGCAGTACGAACCCGGGCCGGGTCATCGCGGCGTTGATGACGCGCCTCCTTCGCAAACCACCATGATGACGGAGCATGACCTCTTCCCCCTGGCCCAGATTCACCACTCGTTCATCATTGCACAGTCGGCGGAAGGAATGGCAATCATCGATCAGCACGCCGCCCACGAACGGGTATTGTTCGAGAAGCTTCAGGACCAGTTCAGCGCGGGGCTTGTGTCGGTTCAGAACCTGCTCGTTCCAGACCAGGTGGAGCTCGGTCCGGCCCAAAGCAACCTTTTATCTGAGTACCTGCTGGAACTTCACAAACTCGGATTTATCGTGGATGACTTCGGAAACGGTACCTTCATGATCAAGGCCGTTCCCGCGCTCCTCGTGGGGGCGGATTATAGGAATCTGCTGCTCGATGTCCTCGATGAAGTCAATGTTCATGGGGCGAGCGAAAAAATGGAGGCGCTTCGCGATGAGATCCTTAGCGTCATGGCCTGCCACCCGGCGATCAAGGTGCACCGGCATCTCGATCAGAAGGAGATGGAAGCTCTCCTTGCCGATCTTTTTAAATGCCGCATGCCTCACACCTGCCCCCATGGCAGACCGACGGTTATGCGGTTTTCGATGGATGAGATCAAGAAGATGTTTAAACGGATGTAGTGCTTCCCCGACCGCGCTGCCTCATTTGACGGAGAGGGAAGACTATCGTTCCCATGGATTAGCTTATTGAGCCGTAGCGTGGATTGTACAGGTGACTCTGACGGTGCTTGAAATCGTCTTCGGGATAGATAATATTATCTTCATCTCGATCCTCATCAAGAGAATGCCGGAAGCACAGCGGGCCAGGAGTCGCGTTCTCGGCTTGGGTCTGGCCATGCTGACACGCATTCGGCTGCTTCATTCTCAGGCCTGGGTCACGAACCTGACCACGCCGTTCTTCTCCGTCGTATCCCGTGAGATCTCCGGAAGGGGTTGTTCTGGAAGAGCACCTTGGGAATCCAAGGCAGCCTCGAAGGCGGGGAGAAGCGCAGGCAGGCGGGAGCATCGTCCTGTTTCGCGGCGGTTCAGCCCGTGAAGCTTCGGAAAGCGGTCGAGGAAGACGGCAAACGGGTGTGAGGGGGCATGGATTCGACGGTGAATGCGATGATGGCAAAAGGGCCCATGATATTATTGATCTCGCTCGGCTTCGCGATGCTTTTCAACATCGCAGGCTGCGCAACCGGTATGACCCCGGATGATCTCCTCATGCAGATGCAGGAGGGTACAGCGCCGTTGATCGTGGATGTCCGCTCGCAAGGTGAATATGACCGGGACCATGTGCCGGGAGCAGTGCATATTCCTTTTTATGCGGTTGGCTCGACATTGCAGGAACGGGGATTCACTAAAAAGGAGCCGCTTCTTCTCTACTGCGAGCATGGGCCGAGGGCGGGCATGGCGGCTTTCACGCTCAGACTCTCCGGCTATGAAAAGGTATACTCTCTTGAGGGACACATGAAAGGCTGGAGGAAGAACGAATTCCCACGGGAAATGACCGCTCCGGAATAGCGCTAGACCGCCTCTGGATCAACTTCGCTGAAAAGAAGTCCCTGCATCGCGGGCCTCTCGCGGGCGTCCGGAAAGAGACGGCTGAATGCCTGCCTTCCCTGAACCTTCATTATGATGCCAAATAACAAACCTATTCTTATCATCGCCGGCCCCACCGCTGTCGGCAAGACCGATGCTTCCCTTCTTCTTGCGCAGGAGTTCGGCGCCGAGATCGTGAGCGCCGATTCAATGCAGATTTACCGCGGCATGGATATTGGAACCGCAAAGCCTACTCTGGAGCAGCGGAAACTCGTATACCATCACCTGATTGACGTAGTCGAACCGAATCAGCCATACAGCGTGGGCGACTATCTTCGCGACGCGCGAGCGGCCCTCAATGGCATCCTAGCGTCGGGCGGACTGCCTATTGTTATAGGCGGCACGGGACTCTACATCCGCGCACTGACGCGCGGGTTGTTCTCCGGGCCTCCCGCAGACCTCGATATGCGCGAACGCCTGTTGCGGCGTGAATCGGAAGGGCAGCCCGGTACGCTCTATTCGGACCTCGTCAAGGTCGACCCCGAAGCGGCAGTCAAGATCCATCCAAACGATCTCAGGCGCACGGTCCGAGCGCTCGAAGTGTATTATCTGAAAGACAGGAAATTGTCCGATTTCCAGCGTGAACACGCATTCAAGGAGAAACCATTCCGGTTCCATTTGGTCTTTCTGGTGCGAAGCCGGAACGAGTTGTATCCGCGCATTGAACGGCGCGTGGACCGTATGATCGAAAGCGGACTGGAAGCCGAGGTGAAGACCCTGATGGACCGCGGCTACAGCCCGGAGCTGGCATCGATGCAGGGACTTGGATATAAGCACTTTCTGAACCATTTTATGGGCAAGACATCGCGGGAAGAAGCGGTGGCGCTGCTCAAGCGTGATACCAAGCGATATGCCAAGCGTCAGTTTACCTGGTTCCGCCGGGAACCGGATACCGTGTGGATCGATATCACAGGACTTGCGTATGCAGGGGAGATCAGTGAACGCATAAAGAAAAGCGTTGAAATTTCAGATAAAGAAGTATAAGATGACAAAAATAATTTGTTGCGAAGAGCGGTTGATGACCAGACGTTTCACGGGAGGGATGGATGGGAAAGTCGCAAGTTAATCTCCAGGACATTTTTTTAAACCAGATGCGCAAGGAAAAAATCCCGGTGACCATGTATCTTGTCAATGGGGCGCGGCTCACGGGAACGATCAAAGGCTTCGACAACTTTGTCATACTCCTGAAACAGGAAAACCAGCAGCTCGTGTATAAACACGCCATCTCCACCATAATCCCGGAAAAACCCGTAGAACTTCTGGACAGCATGGAAGCGAAGAAACCAGAGCAGGAGCAGGCAGCGCAGGTTTGACGTCCAGACTCAATCCTGTAATCACGATAACTAACACTTAACACGTTAACATTCCTTCTCTTATGCACAACGGAATAATCTAATCTCGATGCCCAAGCGAAACGCACAGACGGAAAAAATCAGTATCGGTGTTATCGGCGGCAGCGGTCTCTACGAGATAGAAGGCCTGACGGACGTAAGGGCCATGAAGGTGTCAACACCCTTCGGCAAGCCTTCGGATGACTACCTCGTAGGCACACTCTTCGGATGGCGGGTGGCGTTCCTTCCCCGCCACGGCCGTGGCCACCGCATCATGCCCACGGACATCAATTATCGCGCCAATATTTACGGCATGAAGAAAATCGGTGTGGAGCGGATCATCTCCGTCAGCGCCGTAGGCAGCATGAAGGAAGAAATTGAGCCCGGCCATATCGTCGTCCCGGACCAGTTCTACGACCATACCAAACACCGACGCAGCACCTTCTTCGGCAGCGGTGTGGTTGCCCACGTGGGGATGGCCGAACCGGTCTGCCCCGATCTCAACGCCATCCTGATGGATGCAGGCGACAGGGCAGGGGCCACTCTGCACCGCGGAGGCACCTACCTCTGCATGGAGGGTCCACAGTTTTCAACACGGGCAGAGTCCCTCACCTATCGGACATGGAACGTGGACGTTATCGGAATGACGAATGCCACGGAGGCGAAGCTTGCGCGCGAAGCGGAAATTTGCTACAGCACGATTGCCCTGGCAACGGACTACGATTGCTGGCATCACAGTGAAGAGGACGTGACCGTCGAGGCCGTGCTGGAGGTCATGAAAAAAAACATCGAGACGTCGAAAGCCATGATTCGCGAGGCGGTCAAGATGTTGTCCGGGGTTCGGCCGTGCTCCTGCGGGGAGTCGCTCCGGGACGCGATCATGACGCCGGAAAAACTGATTCCGCTGAAGACAAAGAAGGAACTTACGCCGATTATCGGAAAATATTTGAAGAAGAGGTAATCCATTTCAACAAAGAGGTTACCGGGAAACCTTAAACCCGGGCTTCGTGGTTTTTCCCGGAGCAGTCTCTGCGTTCTCCATGGTGAGATAAATTTTGACTTGGAGGTTTTCCGTGAGTCTTCTTGTTGTCGGAACCGTTGCCCTGGATTCGGTCAAAACCCCTTTTGGGAATGTCGACAATGCCCTCGGCGGTTCAGCCACATATTTTTCCACGTCAGCCAGTTATTTCACCGAGGTCAGGCTTGTTGCGGTGATCGGGGAAGACTTCCCCCGGGAACACATACAATTTCTGAAAAGCAAGGGCATCGACACCCGAGGTCTGGAGATCCAGCAGGGAGAGACCTTCCGTTGGAAGGGTGAATACGGGTACGATCTGAATGAAGCCCATACCTTGGCAACGCACCTGAATGTCTTGGCAACATTCAAACCGACAATCACCGACGACTACAAAAACACCGACGTTGTGTTCCTGGCGAACGTAGATCCCGACATTCAGCTCGACGTTCTGAGGCAGGTCAAAAAACCAAAACTCGTGGCCTGCGACACAATGAACTACTGGATTTCGAGCAAGCCCGATGCTCTCAAGCGGACCCTGAAGGAAGTGGATCTGCTGACCATCAACGAGGCGGAAGTTAGGCAGCTTGCCGGCGAGGCAAGCCTCGTCAAGGCGGCCAAGTGCGTACAGGCAATGGGGCCGAAAACGGTCGTGGTCAAACAGGGGAGCTACGGTGCGCTCATGTTTAACGGACACAGTGCGTTTAGCGCGCCGGCCTATCCGCTCGAAGCGGTTTTCGATCCCACCGGTGCCGGCGACACCTTCGCTGGCGGATTCATGGGATATCTGGCGAGTACGATGAACTTCACCGAGGAGAGCATGCGAAAAGCCGTTATCTTCGGCAGTGTGATGGCGTCATTGAATGTGGAAGCCTTCAGCCTCGACCGTTTGCGAAGCCTCGATTACCGGGAAATTGAAGGCAGGTACCGTGAGTTCAAGAAGCTCACTCATTTCGAGGATATCTGAAGGGAAGTTCGGCGTTTCTGGTTCGGAAAACATCAGGATCATGAGCCGGAGAATCACTCTTGAAAACGTTTGGAATTTATACGTGAATTATGTTTATTGTTGATCAAACCATCGAGGATCTGAAAATCAGGGAGAGGAACCTGTTTAAGGTGTTCTTCTCGATGAACAACCATCAAGTCGCCACACCGGAGATGATGCTCGAGGAAGCCCGCAGTTACATCATGTTCTTCCGCGAAGCAAAGGATAAAATATCCGCCTTCATCGGACTGCACCTGCTTCTGACGGACCGAAAACTGTATTACTCTCATTCATCCAACCCCTTCCCCGCGGAAGAGCTGGATGCTGTTCAGGAAGAGGCACTCGTCTTCGCCGAGGGGCTCGGCGCGATGCTTGATGAACTGGATTTTACCCGGCTATCACCCGGGGAAGCAAACCGCTGGATAGACAAACAGGACATTTTTAAAAGTATACCGGAACCTCAGAGCGCCCCTGAAACACAGACGCCTGAGGCGGTACAATCGGAACCGCCGGCCGGACAACAGGCGCAATCGGGACCTCCGTCGGTTGCGGAACAAGCAATACCGTCACAAGAACCGTTGCAGCACCAGGAGCAGTCTGCTCAGCCTGTTCAGCTAACGCCGCAGTCCCCATCATCCCAACAGGTATCGCCGCCGGCGGCGGTATCGATACAGCCGCAACCGGTTCCGGTCGTGCCTTATACTGCGCCGCCACAACAACCGGTGCAGCCCCCGCAATACGCTCCGCAGGTGCCCCCGGTTCAACCGGCCCCACAGCATGCGCAACCCGCACCGTCTTCACCGCAAAGTCAGGGTTTGGCGGAAGAGGATTTAGAGTATACGCAACCGCATGAGCACGTTTCCGTGGAGAGGAAAAGGGAGAATCAACGCCCGCCGCAAAGGATTACGGGTGCAGGTCAGCAAGGGACAGAAGCCAAACCGCCATCCCGCGCAGCGGGGCCGAAGACCGCCCAGTCCGCTGCACCCAAAGGCAGACAGGAAATATTTCAGCAGGCAATAAGCTCGGGTTTTGTGAAGGTACCGAAACAAACGGGGGAGAAGGAGTCCCAGCCCACAGCCGGTGTCGTAAGCCGCGACCGCGAAGCGCTTGCACGTTTGCTCACATCATTTTGAAAGGAGTAAGGATATGAGAACCGTGATCCTGATAGCTCTACTTGCGCTGACCGGGTGTGTCACGACCGGAAGTAACACCGTAAGCAAGTCCAAAATGGCGGAAGGCTATTTTGATAAGGGGCTTGCCTATTTTCAGCAGAAAGACCTGGAGCTGGCCTCGGTGGAATTCAACCGTTCCATTCAGACTGACAGCTCCTTCAAGCTGTCCTACTATTACCTCGGCATCATCTACGATATGCGGGGCATGCTCGAAGATTCGATAACGTATTACAAAAAAGCGATCAGCCTGGATGATAAATTTTCTGAGGCCTACAACGCTCTCGGCGTCGTATATGAAAAGCAGCAGAAATGGGACGATGCCATCAAGAACTTCCAAAAAGCGCTGCAGAACAAGCTTTACACCACTCCCCATGTTCCCTATCTGAACATGGGGGACGTTTACATGGCTCAGAAGGATTATCCGAAAGCCGTGGAAGCCTACCGCAGCGCGAAGCGGTATGCCAATCAGGATTTTATTGTTCTTGAGCTTGCCAACGCGCTGATCGATGATGGAAAAACCAAGGAAGCGATCGGCGAGTATCAGGAAGGCGTGGATATGGCGCCGCAGAATGCCGACTTGCGTTACGGCCTGGCCCTGGCCTATTTAAAAGACGGGAATAAGAAGTCTGCTGTCCGGGAATTCAAAAAAGTCATGGAACTTGCGCCCAAAAGCGACCTTGCTTTAAAAGCGAATGATTATCTTAAAACCCTGAGGTGATGGATGGGGACGTTAGGTAAATACCTGCAAGATGCACGCGTTGCCCGCGGGATCGACCTGCGGGAAGTCGCCCAGCAGACGCGTATCAGCGCACAGTACCTGAAGGCTCTCGAGGCGGAGGATTTTTCCAAACTTCCCGGCGAGGTATTCGTCAAGGGCTTTCTGAAAAACTACGCGAAGTTCCTGCGGCTCGATGAGCCGGAGATCATGCAGCTCTATGCGGAGATTCAGCAAAAACGTACTTCCGCAGCTCCGTCGCCCGCCGTGCCGGCCCCTGCTACCGCTACTGAGGAAGAGGTTCCTCACGTTCCATCGAAATTTCCCCTCGAACCTGTTCTGTGGGCGGCGGGCATCGTGGTTGTCCTTGCCCTTTTCCTTTTTTCGGCGTTTCCGGTGCGGCAGCAGCATGTGAAAGAGGCCCATGAAGGATTTCAACCGCCGGCCGGGTCCGGTGAGCTATCTTCCACTCCGGTACCAACATCCGCGGAAAAACTTTACCTCGAGATTGTTGCTCTCGAGAACACCTGGCTTCTGATCCGGACCGATACGAGTCCCCAGAAAAAAGCTCTGCTGAACAAGGGGGAGAGCCTTATCTGGAGCGCCGATGAACGGTTCCTGCTGAGTTACGGCAGCGCGGGCGATCTTAAGCTTGTGCTGAACGGGAAAGAGCTGACGGTCGACGAGCCGAAGAACGCCGTGATTAGGGACATGGTCATCACCTCCTCGGGAATCGTAAGCCGGAAAATACAGGTGCAAAGTTCCATCGCCCCAAAAACAAAGCGGAAACCGGTCCCAGATATAAATTCATCTCAATCTGTATCAGCGCATGCCAGACAGATTCAGCCCCAGCCGGCTTCCGCTCAGACGAAAACTCCGGCGCGAATACCCCAGAAGCCTGTTCAGTAGCTCCCTCGACGAAACAGCCTGTTGATCTGATCCAGAAACTGGAAGCCGGCTGTTTTATCATTTGTGCTGTAAACCCGTCTCTTCATGGCGGGATATGCGGTCGATAGAGGGCGGGAGAACTACCATTTTTGGTGACCGGCTTTGTTCCTGGTGACGATTTCCACCCGACCGGGGTGGCCCGTCAAGTTCTTTATACCATTCCTGTCGATTCCATTCGGTCTACATGCGTTCCCTTCCAGTAAATCCTTCCGCAAGCCCCACAGCGGAGAAAACAATCGTTTGTTTTGTACACATAGGCTGGCACGAGATCCATGACTTCGTCTTTGCCGATGGGCGTAAGGGTCTCATTACATTCTGAACACCGGGTAAGGGGTGTTGCTCCGATCGGGTAGGCGGTAAGAACCTGATGGACCTGTTCATCAATCTGATCACTGCAGATCAGGAGATGGTTGGCTGCAAGAGGGCGGCGGGCCAGGCCGTTATCACGGGTGAGAATGACGCGGTTCTTCTCAAGGGAAATGCGGATAATCGAGTTGTCGTCGAGACTGTTGTCATAGAGGACATCGATTCCCCTCAACCGCAATCGCTTCGCGAGCCTTCCAAGCATGACATCAGCAACAAATTTCATAAAGGCAATAAACTGCAGACAATAGGTTGAAGACAGGCGACGAAAAAAGAAGCAGGACATGGTTGCAACCTAGTGTCTACTTATTAACTGAACCTTTTCAGCCTCAGCGAATTCGACACCACGCTCACGGAGCTGAAGGCCATGGCAGCTGATGCAAGCATTGGGTTCAGCAGTATTTTAAAAAAGGGGTACAATACGCCTGCCGCGACGGGGATGCCGATGATATTATAGAAAAAGGCCCAGAACAGGTTCATCTTAATCGTTTTCATGGTCCGGCGTGAAAGCCTCATTGCCGTCGCTACAACGCGCAGATCGTCCTTGATCAGCGTGACATCGGAAGCCTCGATTGCTACGTCCGTCCCGGTGCCGATAGCGATGCCCACATCAGCCTGAGTAAGGGCCGGCGCATCATTGATGCCGTCACCGACCATGGCCACGACGCGTCCTTCCGCTTGGAGCGTTTTAACCATATCCATCTTGTCGTGGGGGAGGACTTCTGCGATAACACGCGATATGCCCAGCTCATTGGCAATGGCCTGGGCTGTACGGCGGTTGTCGCCGGTCAGCATTACAACTTCAAGGCCGAGGGTCTGGAGCTCCGTCACTGCTTCCTTCGAGTGCTCCTTAAGCGTGTCAGCGACTGCAATGATTCCGGCGGCCTCGCCGTCGACCGCAATAAACATGGGGGTTTTTCCGCGCCTTGACAGTTTCTCAGCCTCGGCTCGGAACGGTCCAAAATCGATTTTGTTATCCACCATCAGACGCTCGTTGCCGAGCAAAATGGTTTTTCCCTGAAGCACGGCTTTGACGCCATGGCCGGGAAGCGCTTCGAATTCATCGGCCTGTACGAGGCCTATCCCTTTCTCAAAGGCCGCCTGCACGATCGCTTCTCCCAGAGGATGCTCCGAACCTTTTTCCGCGGATCCTGCATAAAAGAGGATTTCCCGCTCGCTTATGCCGTCCCTGATAATCTCCGTGACTTTCGGTTCTCCGCGCGTGAGCGTTCCGGTCTTGTCGAGAACGATTGTATTGATCTTCTGGGCCCGCTCCAGACTTTCGGCATTTTTAAAAAGAATACCTTTTTCTGCGCCTTTCCCCGTTCCTACCATGATCGCCGTAGGCGTGGCCAACCCCATGGCGCAGGGACAGGCGATGATAAGGACGGCGATGAAGTTCAGGAGCGCAAAGGTGAACCGCGTTTCCGGAGATCCGAAAATATACCAGACCGCGAATGTGACAAGGCCGATACTGATCACGGAGGGCACGAAGATGCCGGAGATGTAATCGGCAAGCCGCTGGATCGGCGCCTTGGAGCCCTGCGCCTCCTGAACCATGCGGATGATTTGGGACAGCATGGTTTCCTTGCCTACCTTGGTTGCCTCGAATGTAAAAGTTCCGGTCTTGTTGATTGTGGCGCCGATAACCGAGTCTCCGGTCTTTTTGTCCACGGGCAGGCTTTCTCCAGTAAGCATCGATTCGTCGATTGAGGAGTATCCGTTCCGGATGATGCCGTCCCCGGGGATTTTTTCCCCAGGACGTACGATGATGAGGTCGCCCGCTTCGACATCTTCGATGGGGATGTTCTGCTCCACGCCCTCACGGAAAACGCGGGCCGTCCGCGGCTGCAGGCCAATGAGCTTTTTGATGGCCTCGCCCGTGCGGGTCTTGGCTCGCATTTCGAGATACTTGCCGAAGAGGATCAGGGTGATAATCATGGTCGCTGTGTCATAGTACGCACCACCATGGCTCCCGTAATGCCCGAGTGCTGACGGGAAAAAGGTGAGCACAACGCTGTAACCGTAAGCTGCGGTTGTGCCGACAACGACCAGCGTATTCATGTTCGTACTGCCGTGCTTGATCGAGGCCCAGGCGTTCTGGTAAAAATGCCGGCCTGCCCAAAACTGGACCGGTGTTGCCAGGAGGAACAGGATAAACCACATTGTCCGGGGAGGTACGACAGCGGGGATTTGGAGCATGTCCTGAAAGCTGCCGATCATCACCAGTACGGAGAGGACAGCACTCGCGATTAGCTTGGTGAAGAGTTCCGAAAGTTCCTTCATCCGCGCTTCTTTTTCTATATCAAGAGCCGACCGGCCTTCCACCTGCTGCGGAAGGCGGAAACCTGATTTTTCAATAGTTCTTCGGAGATCGCGCAAACCGACTTGGCCAGGGATATATTCCAGCTCGATGGTACCGGCGGTAGCGTTTACGAGCGTTTTCAGCACGCCGTCTATGGACGTTATGACCTGTTCGAGCTCACGTACCCGCGATACATCAAGATCTAGGACTGGCAGGGTGACCGTTTCCGTTATGGCCCGGTAACCGAGTTCATTGATGCTGGAAATGAACTTAGCGAGCCCCACAGCCGCAGGATCGAATTCAACAACAGCTTTTTCATTGGCATAATTTACATTGGCCGCTTTTACTCCAACCAATTTTGAGATGTCCTTCTGGATTGCAGCGGCGCAGTTTACGCAGGTCATGCCTTTGACCGAGATAACGGCTTTCTTCGTCTCCATTGCGTAATTTTACCACAAAGGATGGTCAGGACAAAGGAGGAAGAGAACGATGATATGCGGATTAAAACAGTTTTTGGTTTTTGATGAGGCGAGGTCTATCGGATTGATTGAGTATCCTGTATGAGGAAAGTCGTTAGTGAATACAGAAAGCATCTTGAACAATGGGTTGAGGGCGGGCTTTCCTCCCCGACTTTTACGAACGCAGCTGTAGGTTCTGCAAATAACGAGAAAGGTTGTTTTGTTATTGAAGGGGATCTGATTCCAACCCGATACAATCAATTGGCAGGTTTGGTAGAGCCCCTGGCTGGCTAATATCGACATGGGCATATTAAATAGATATTCTCTCGAAGCAGCTTCTGACGCAGCTTCTACTGTTAGGATGAAAAATATAGCACCACGGAAGATGGTTAAGATGTTTTGCATATGCGATTCATGATGCAAAGTCATACAAATGGGATCATTTAAATTTTTAATTGAGTATTTTCTAAACTTGTGGTATTGTATGCGCCATGCGCCTCAGAAAGCGTATTTCAAATTCACGAAGGAGGGGTAAAACACATGAAGAAGGTTGCGGCAATTCTGGCAGTATTGGTTCTGGTAGTATCCATGACATCATTGGTATTCGCAGCAGAGTCAAAGATGGGCACCATCAAGAGCGTTGACACTAAGGCCGGCACGGTTGTTTTCTGCGCAGAGGGTTCATCCACGGATGTTACGCTTAAAGCTGACAAGTCCGTTGATCTCAGCAAAGTGACGGCCGGCGAGAAGGTTCACGTTTCCATCGATAAAAACATGCTAACACATGTCATGGCCGTCCCCGCAGCGGCAGCGCCCAAAGCTTCAGTGGGTTGCTAGGCTCTGAATTATCAGCCAGGGAGTCCCCGGATCGGGAGACTCCCTTTTTTTATTCCACACGTTTATGGTTTCGAAAAATCCCTCCATCTGGCCTCACGTTGAGATGTGACGGTCACGAGACTCTGGTCCATCATCCCAAGTATCTCGCCCCACAAAGGCTGGTCGCGCTCTGGCGTGAAGCCCTGCTCGCGCAAAAAGTGTTGCCAGGAGACACGCAAGGTTACCGGAACCATCCCGAACTTGTGCCTTTTCAATCTCTCGCAGCGAACGGTTGTACCGGTGGTGCGTTCATGGCGAGTCGAAACAGCGGGGCTGCATGTTTGACGCGAAAAAATCGGACGTAACAGAACGACCGCACCCATAGAATGCACGCGAGGCCAGTTGCTCCATGAGTGGGAACATCTGCCGAAGAAACTCATGGTCAGTAGCCCGGGATTTATCGTCCGCGCCGTAAAACCTCGGCCTTCAGACGGGGGAGGAGGCCAAGAGGAGTTCAGTCGCCTTGCAGTACCGGGGCCTTATGCGCTGTGCAGGCTTATTAAGGGAGGCCCGGAGCCTTGGGGAAAAAGTCGCTCCAAAGGGGATGACGCGAAAAAAGTGGGTCCGTCCACAAAATCCTTGATTTGTAGGGGCATTTGTTTTATTATTGTGCGGCAAATTGATTACGCGCTTTGCAGAAAAATTACGGATATCCAAGGAGGAAGCAGTGATTAAAGTAAATCAGGAAGAGCTCAAACAAAAAATCGAAAAAATGAAAAAGGCAGCTGCAGAAAAGGCGGCAAAGTCCGCAGGCAAAAAATCGGATCCTGAGGTACGGAAAGCACGGAAGCAGGTGAAGCGTGCTCAGCGGAAACTGCGTGTTGCAAAGTCCTATAAGCAAGCCGGGAAGAAGGCGGCCGAAGGGCAAACTGCAGGTGAGAAAGCGTCTGCTTAAGCGGAAGGCAGTGTGAGTTCCCCAGGCTTTTGTCATCATAGAAGGTTGGTTTTTTTCAGAGCAGCTGCGGTCTGCGCGCTTGGGGCACTGGTTGCCTGCGCAGCCACGGTCAAGCAGACACAGCCTCCCCCTCCTCCATTACCTCCACCACCACTGGTTGTCGTTGTTCCGACGTCTCCGCCACCGGCACCGGACCAGATTTATCGGGAGACGGGTACGGCCGGCTGGTACGGAAGGGAATTTCAAGGCAGGAAAACAGCGTCAGGAGAAGCTTTCGACCGATTCGGGATTTCGGCGGCTCACCGGACGCTGCCGCTCGGTACGGTTGTCCGCGTAACGAATCTCGAAAATTACAGGAGTATCAAAGTAAAGATAAACGACCGGGGGCCGTTTGTGAAAAGCCGGTTCCTTGACCTTTCGTACGGCGCGGCCAGGGAACTGGGATATGTAGAGCAGGGAACGGCCCTGGTGAAAATCGAAACTATGGAAGCGATTCGCGGGACTGGGCGATACACCGTGCAGGCCGCTTCCTATACGGAAGAAGAGAACGCGAGAATGCTTAAAGAGCGGCTCTCGAAGAAGTTCGAGCTAGTGTATATCGATCCAATCGAAACAAATGTTGCGCGTTTCTTCCGGGTGCGCATCGGATCCTACTCATCGGAAGAGCGGGCGGAACAGGTGGCGGAAAAATTGATGCTTGAAGGGCTGGAACCGCTCGTGTTGAGGAAAGATTAAACATCTCGGGAAGCGACGGTTTACAAGAACATATCGGCAGGGGTCTATGAAAATCACTGTTGTAACAGGCGCGATAGAAGCATACAAAACCGATGGTGTTGTACTGCTGCTGTTTGATGAGGAGAAGCCCGGAAGGGCGGTGGAACGTGTCGATAAAGCGTTTGGCGGAATGATCAGCCGCCTCATGAAGCGCGGTGATTTCAAGGCGAGGCCCGGCGCGGTCCAACTCCTCTATCCTGCGGGACATATTCCCGCGGAGAGGCTGCTTCTTGCGGGGCTCGGCAAACGCGTCGACTTCACGCTGAATCGTCTTCGCCAGGCTCTGGGCAAGGCGGCGCCGGCGTTGAGAGCGGCAGGGGCAACGGACTTCGCCGTTGCGGTAGACGGACTCGGGCAGGATATCGAGGAAATAGGCCAGGCAGTGGCTGAGGGCAGCCTGCTCGGACTTTACCGTTTCTTGAAATACAAGACAACCGATGAGAACGGCCGCGTGAAGTTTATTCAAAAAATATCAGTGTTGACTGAACGAGGATCCACGGTTAAGGCTCTGCGGAAGGGTGTGAGGGCCGGCGAAGTGATCGCAGAGTCCACGGCCATGGTCCGCGACATGGTAAGCTCTCCGGCAGCGGACATGACGCCGACAGTTGTTGCCGAGAAAGCTCGCGAGATTGCGCGGCAGTTCGGACTCAAGATCCAGGTGCTGGAAAGACGGCAGATGGAAAAGCTCGGCATGGGCGCGCTTCTGGGTGTGGCCTCGGGCAGTGTCCAGCCGCCGAAGTTCATCGTTGTCGAATATCGGCGAGGCGGCAGGAAGTCGATCATTGCCCTGGTGGGGAAGACTATCACCTTCGATTCCGGCGGTATCTCCATCAAGCCGCCCGAGAACATGGACAAGATGAAGGACGATATGTCCGGCGGCGCGGCGGTGCTTGGGGTTATCCGCACTGCTGCGGCGCTCAAGCTTCCGCTCAACATAGTGGCTTTGCTCCCGGCAACGGAAAACATGCCGAGCGGCAGCGCGCTCAAGCCTGGTGACGTTCTTCGGACGCTGTCCGGACAGACCATCGAGATCATCAATACCGACGCAGAGGGCAGGCTTATTCTGTCCGATGCGCTTGCCTATGCCTGCCGGTACAAGCCTGCCGTGATCGTGGACATCGCCACGCTCACAGGTGCATGCTCCATCGCGCTGGGACAGGAAGCCGTGGGCATGCTCGGCACCAACGAAACGTATAAACAGAAAATCCGCGAAGCCGGTTTCAAGACGGGCGAACGGGTGTGGGAGCTTCCTCTCTGGGAAGAGTACTATGAGCTGATCAAGAGCGATATCGCGGACATGAAGAACGCAGGTGGGCGTGCAGGCGGAGTGATTACGGCCGCGGCGCTTCTCTCGAAGTTCGTGCAAAACTATCCCTGGGTCCATCTTGACATTGCGGCGACGGCGTGGAGCGAGAAAGAACGGCCTTTTACGCCGAAGGGAGCCACCGGTGTCGGGATGAGGCTCCTGACGCAGTTTCTCCGTGATTACGCGACGAACGACAAATGACCAATAATCTATGATCAAGAATATTCAATAAACACTTCTCGATATCCGAATATTTTATTGAATATTGATGCTTATTTGAAATCTGGAATTTTCCTCTTCTATGGATTTACACCAGATCGAGATCTGCCACGTTCCTAAAAACATAGTATTTTAATTCTATTGACTATGACGGCAGCCGAACAGTGTTGCCGTCGGTTAACGTCAGGGATTCACGCCCTCCGCGATGACGTCCAGTCAGGCTGGGTCGCCATACCTCGTCTCAAAGGCTACCCCATGGAATGGAGCTTTCCTGTTGTTCTTCTCAAGAGAAAAAGCCTTTCCCCCTGTATCACTCCTTTCTCGATTTTCTCCTAAAAAAAATGAGCGCCCGCAGGGCTTTCATGCCGAAAACAGCATGAAGTATGCCCTGCCCTCTCCTCTCCCACAAATCCCTTGACTCTTGGACGCCGTGCTTCTAAAATGATGGAACTTTTATTGCGCTTGGCCCTGGATGCAGACTAATCTTACATATGAAGACGCCCGGTCGAACAGCGAAATGGTCCTCATCAAAGGCCGATTTTACAAGGCCGACGTGTTTGTTACACGGTTTGGCGCCGAGCGTTTTATCGTAAAGGACTATACGCAAAAGGGGTTCTGGGAGCGTAACGTGGTCGGACGGCTCGTCATAAGCCGCGAAGCCAACGCCTATGCGGCGCTTACCGGGATTAATGGACTGCCAGCGCGGTTCAAACGGCTGTCGCCGTTCGCGTTTGCACTGGAGTATCTGGAGGGAAAAGACCTCGGCGCGGTGGAACAGAATGATATCGGGCCTGACGTCATCAGCCAGTTCGAAAGGATCGTGAAGGAAATCCATGGTCGCGGCTGGGTCCACCTTGATCTGCATCGCAGAACGAATATACTTCTTGTGAACGGCAAAGTATACATTGTAGATCTCGCCTCCGCCCTGCATCCGGGCGGCGTCCTCCTCATCGGCCGCTGCCTTACCCGGATGATCGGCCTTGCGGACCGGTTGTCCCTCATTAAATTGAAAACGATATTCGCTCCCCAGGCATTGACTGCCCAGGAACGGACCTGGCTCAGGATCAGGAACAGCATCATGCCGACGAAATGGGAAAGACCATGATCGGTGAGCAGGCGGCGAAGCGTTCATTTGCCCAGGTTTTATTGACACCGGCGTTGCCTCTGGAGTAATATCGATCATGCCAAAATTCAGGATCACTTCGGATTTCAAGCCCACCGGTGACCAACCGCAGGCGATTGACAAGCTTTCTGAGGGGATCACCCAGGGGTTGCCACACCAGGTTCTTCTGGGTGTGACCGGTTCGGGAAAGACCTTTACCATGGCGAACGTCGTGGAACGCGTGCAAAAGCCGACGCTTGTCATCGCGCACAACAAAACGCTGGCCGCACAACTCTACAATGAGTTAAAGGAGCTTTTCCCGGGGAACGCCGTAGAGTATTTCGTTTCTTACTACGACTACTATCAGCCGGAGGCCTACCTTCCGACAACGGACACCTATATCGAAAAGGACTCCTCCATCAATGAGCAGATTGACCGCATGCGCCACTCTGCGACCAACGCGCTCTTCGAAAGAAACGATGTTATCGTCGTGGCCTCGGTCTCGTGCATCTACGGCCTGGGTTCGCCCGAAGCGTACCACGGCATGTTGCTGTTTCTCGAAAAAGGACAGCATATCGAGCGGAACGATATTCTGCGCAAACTCGTGGAGATCCAGTACGCGCGGAACGACTTCGATTTCCAGCGAGGGACGTTCCGGGTGCGGGGAGACGTGGTCGAGATCTTCCCGGCGTCTCATGAAAGCACGGCGATCCGCGTAGAGATGTTCGGCGATGATATCGATAGCATATCGGAATTCGATCCGCTCCTTGGCACGCCGCTGAACAAACTGGAGAAAGCCGCGATTTATCCGAACAGCCACTACGTGATCCCCGAAACGCGCATGAAAGAGGCCATTGACGGGATCCATGCAGAGCTTCGTGACCGCATCCAGTATTTCCGCAAAATGAACAAACTGATCGAGGCTCAGAGAATCGAACAGCGCACAATGTTCGATCTCGAAATGATTCAGGAAATGGGGTATTGCCATGGCATCGAGAACTATTCACGCCATCTTTCGGGGCGGTCCCCGGGCGAACCGCCGCCCACGCTCATTGATTACTTTCCCAAGGACTACTTATTGATCGTCGACGAATCGCACGCCACGATTCCGCAGATAGGCGGCATGTACAACGGCGACCGGGCCCGAAAGCAGACGCTCGTGGATTTTGGATTCCGGTTGCCATCGGCTCTCGACAACCGTCCGCTGAATTTCGAGGAATTCGAGGCGCGGGTACGCCAGACCGTGTATGTCTCGGCAACGCCCGCTGATTTTGAGGTTGAAAAATCCGTGAACAGGATAATTGAACAGGTCATCCGTCCCACGGGCCTCACGGACCCGAAAATCGCGATCAGACCTGCTAAAGGCCAGGTTGACGACCTGTTGAATGAAATCCGGAAACGGGCGGAGTCAAAAGAACGAGTGCTCGTGACCACGCTGACGAAGCGCATGGCCGAAGACCTGACCGAGCATTACAAGGAACTGAACGTCCGCGTTGCCTACCTGCATTCTGACATCGACACGCTGGAGCGGGTAGATATTATCCGAGACCTGCGGCTGGGTAAGTACGACGTCCTGATCGGTATCAATCTCCTCCGTGAAGGTTTGGATATTCCCGAGGTATCGCTCGTCGCTATTCTCGACGCGGACAAAGAGGGGTTTCTCCGCTCGACGCGCTCGCTCATCCAGACCATGGGCCGCGCGGCGCGCAACGTGAATGGCGAGGTGATCCTCTATGCGGAGAACATCACTGCCTCGATGCGCAATGCGATCAGCGAGACAAACAGACGGCGGACGGTGCAGGAGGAGTACAACAGGAAACACAACATTACGCCGACGACCATAAAGAAAAACATCATGGCCGCGCTCAGGACTGTGTATGAGCAGGATTACTTCACTGTTCCGATCACCGCCGGAGAAGCAGGAGAGTATGTTTCGACTGTGGATATGCCCACGCTTATTGCGAGACTGGATAAACAGATGCGGGCCGCGGCCAAGGAACTTGATTTCGAGACCGCCGTCGAGCTCCGGGACAAAATCAGGTCTTTGAGGGAACGGGAGATGGCTGTGGGGGTAAAGGTGGAGTAGGGGCGGCAGGGGGCACATTACGATATGATCTTGTTCAAGGATATAGGACGCTCCAAAAATATATTATATGGGCCGACAGTATGCGGGACCTTTTCGATCAGAAGAGAAAAACCGCTGAAGCACTCATAGATCGTGATTAAAAGGAATCGTACGTTCTCCATGAAAGCCGCTGTTGAACTGATTATTTTGTGCTCGAAAAGCCGATCAGTTGTTTTTGACGTATTTGGCATGCCCGGGATCATGTTTAAGAGAACGTTGGACGGCATCGTGATTCTTGATATGCAGGAATCACGATTATTTATCTTGAGAACATCTCCTGTCAATCCTCAATTTAATCGCTTTACATTCAATGTCGTTTCATGACGCCTTGCCCCTGTCCAACCGCAAATGCCCTTTATTTATATCCTCGTTTCCTGCAGGGAAAAACCATGGTACAATAAGCATGCAATGACCCTCGAAGAAAAACTCAAGAACCTGCCCGACGAGCCGGGCGTCTATATGATGAAGGACGGCCGAGGGCACATTATCTATATCGGCAAAGCGTTGTCGCTTGTGAGCCGGGTGAATTCCTATTTCCAAAAAGGGCCGAAAGGCGAGAAGACCGAGCTCATGGTGCGCCAGATTGCGGACCTTGAGACGATCGTGACTCATACTGAGCTTGAGGCCCTGATCCTCGAATCGAACCTCATCAAAAAGCACCACCCGCGGTACAATATTATCCTCCGGGACGACAAAAACTATCCTTATCTCAGGTTCGACATCAAGTCGGAGTATCCCCGGCTCGAAGTCGTCCGTCGATTGAAAAAAGACGGGGCCGCGTACTACGGGCCCTATGTCCCTGCTGGCGGCATGTGGGAGACACTTGCACTCATCCGCAGGACCTTTCCACTCGCCTCGTGCAGGAAGGAACTGGGAAGGAAGCCGGAGCGCGCCTGCGTCCAGTTCCAGATCGGGCGGTGCCTGGGGCCGTGCACCGGAGAGGTCGACAAGGCAGCGTATCGCGATGTCGTTTCCCAGGTACGTTTCTTTCTCGAAGGCAAGAACCGTGACCTACTCGACATGCTGAAGCGTCATATGGAAGAGGCATCGGAGAAGATGGAGTACGAACGCGCGGCCGAACTCAGAGACCGGATCGCGAAGATCGAAGGCGCTTTCGAGAAGCAGAAGGTCATCTCCCCGGGCTTCGAGAACCAGGACGTTGTGGGAATCGCGTCGGAAGCGGGCCGTGCGGACATCCAGGTGCTCTTCATCAGAAACGGCATGATGCTCGGGCGGAAAGACTTCTATCTCGACGATGTGCGCGGTCTGTCGGACGAGGATATCCTCGGGGACTTCCTGCGCCAGTTTTACGCGAAGGAAATGATCGTACCCGCCGAGGTCCTGCTGCCGCGCGAGGTGCCTGACCGGGAGGTATTCGAAAGATGGCTTTCGGAAAAACGCGAGGCAAAGGTCGATGTCCTGGTTCCCCAACGCGGTCGCAAGCGCGAACTGGCGCAGATGGCCTCGGACAACGCGGCACAGTCGCTTCGGGAACATACGCTGTCCCGGAGGAGCAAGGAGAAAATCCTGATGCGGCTCCAGGAGGAACTGGGGCTGAGGAATCTGCCGCGCAGGATTGAGGCATTCGACATTTCTCAGATCCAGGGAACGGAGCCCGTCGCGAGCATGGTCAGTTTCGAGAACAACCTCCCGGATAAACGGCATTATAAACGTTTCAAGATAAAAACGGTGACGGGCCAGGACGACTTCGCAAGCATGGCCGAAGTGATCCGGCGGCGTTACACAAGGGCGAAAGAGGAGGGAATGCTTCCCGATCTAATCCTCATCGACGGCGGCAAGGGCCAGCTTAATGCGACCCTTGATGTGCTGAAGGAACTGCAGATCGAAGAGCCCGATGTTATCGGCCTTGCAAAAGCCCGGAGCGGGGATGAGGGGACGGAGCGGGAGTTCGAGCGAGTCTTTCTCCCGGGCGTGGAGGAGCCGATTATTCTTGATCCCTCGAGCGCGACCACGCACCTCGTCGCGCGGGCACGAGATGAGGCCCATCGGTTCGCAATTACCTATCACCGAAAACTGCGCGAGAAGCGGGCTGTCTATTCGGAACTTGACGACATCCCCGGAATCGGAGAAGTCCGGAAGAAAGCGCTGCTTCGGCACTTCGGAAGCGTGGAGAGGATCAAGCAGGCGGCAGTGGAGGATCTGGCCGCAGTAACCGGGATGACCGCGAAAGCTGCTGAAAAAATATCGGAGTTTTACGGGAAAGAACGAGCTGGATCTGGATAAGGATTGACGCGGGTTGCAAATGGAAGAGAAAAACTCTTCGTGGATAAAGGCCATTCTGGAAGCAGGCTTACGCCATTAACCGGAGATAATTTGACCTGGCTTCCCCTCTGTCTTTTGCGAGAAAAAAGGGTTTACTGACGGGCGTGGTTACGTTAACGGAGGTCTCCATAAATCAAGGAGCTTTCATGACAAGCGAACAATGGCTGGAGATGTTCAAAGACATCGGCGCGAAAATGCGCAGGGGAATCACTGAGATCCTGAACAGAGAGGGGGGGAAGATCCCCCTCGGGAAAGGGGCGGGAGGTGATAAGACCTTCCCCGTGGACAAGTGGGCCGAGGATATTATCATCTCCGCGCTTGAACGCGCTGAGCGGGAAGGCGAAGCGTTTACTCTTATTTCCGAGGAACTCGGGACTCGTAAATTTGGCGATGGCAGGAAGGTAGTGCTGGTCGATCCCATTGACGGCAGCAACAACGCGAAGACCGGGATTCCCTTTTTCTCGTCATCGATGGCCCTTTTGAACGGCGATACCCTGTCTGACCTCGCCGCGGGTTACGTGATCAACCTGTCAACGGGAGACGAATTCTGGGCTCTCCGCGCCCAGGGAGCATACAAGAACGGCAAGCGCATCAGGACTTCTGCCACGGAGGGCATTACCATCGTGGCCTATGAGGCATCGTCTCCCCAGTCCGATTTGCCGCGGCTGATGCCGCTGCTGATGCAGGCGAAGCGGACTCGTTGCTTCGGATCAACGGCCTTGGACCTCGCGTACCTCGCATCTGGCGCGATCAGCCTGTTCGCGACGGCGACAGCCTCGCGGGCCTTTGACTATGCCGCCGGCATGCTGATCGTTGAGGAGGCGGACGGCGTGATCACCGACCTTGAGGGACGACATATAGACCACGTCGTTGCGGGTCTCGACAGAACAGTTCCCCTTTTGGCAAGCGCGCATGAGCGTCTTCACGTCGCGGCTCTCGAATTGCTTGCAGTGACATGACGTCCTGTTCAAGTAGTATTGACATACCCTGCTTTTTATGTAATTATGAGGCATGGCACTTGTTAACCACACCACGCGCGAAATCAACGCAAAGATCGTATATTATGGTCCCGGACTCTGCGGGAAAACGACGAACATTCACCTGATTTACCACCGGATCGCGCCCAACCAGCGCGGGAAACTCATCTCCTTGGCCACGGAGACCGACCGAACTTTGTTTTTCGACTTCCTTCCCGTGGAACTGGGCACAATTAAAAATTACAAAGTGCGGTTCCATCTCTACACCGTGCCGGGCCAGGTGTTTTATAACGCCACGAGGAAACTCGTGCTGAAGGGCGCAGACGGTGTCATTTTCGTGGCCGATTCTCAGCGCGCTATGCTGGAAGCGAACCTTGAGAGCCTGGCGAACCTCCGTGATAACTTTTCCGAACAAGGTATCAGTATCATCGAGTTTCCCATGGTGATCCAGTTTAATAAACGGGATTTGCCCGACATTCTTTCGGTCGAGGAGCTGAACGCGTCACTCAACCCGCGGAATGTTCCCTTTTACGAGGCTGTTGCGACGACCGGAGATGGCGTCCTGAAAACGTTTACCGCCATATCCAAGCTCGTGCTGCAGGATATGCAGAAAGATCCTGAACGCCACAACTTTTCACTGAACGAAATCGTTGGCAAGAGCGAGAAGCGCTCCGAGTCGTCAGAAGACATCATGAAGGAGGTGCCGCCGTCTGAACCATCGATGCCTGGAGCTCCCATGGCCGAGGCGAAACCGGAAATGGCGGCGCTCGAGAAAGCCGTTGATGCGGGGATGAAAGTGAATCTGGGAAAAGCTTCAGTGGAGAACCGCGGCATCATCCTTCCCTTTGACATCGTGAGCGGAGATCGGGAGGAACAGTTCCAGCTTCACATTGCAATCGATATGGGGGCGCCCCTGTCCAAGCGTTTCAAGATCATCGTGAAAAATTTCAAAAAATGATTATTTCGCGTGGCGTCGGGGGCCTATTGAGCGGAAGATGGTTTCTATGTCTAAGGTAACAGTGCTAATACCTGCAGCGGGCATGGGAAAGAGAATGGGCAAGGCCGTCGTGAAGCAGTTTCTTCCCTTGGGTGACAAGCCCATGCTTGCTCATACCCTCCTGGCGTTTCAGCGCGCTTCGGAAATCGACGAGATTATCCCGATACTCTCGCAGGAGGACATGGAAAATTGTCTCGCGGAAATAATCGAACGGTACCATATTACGAAAGTGAAGACACTGGTCGTGGGCGGCAAGGAGCGACAAGACTCGGTAGCAAACGGCCTGCATAAACTCGATAAGGACGCATCAGTGGTGCTCATTCACGACGGTGTACGGCCCTTCGTAACGCCCGAAATGATCAGAGAAGCCGTGGGCCACGCCAGGAAGGGCGAGTGTGTGACCGTGGGCGTGCCAATCAAGGACACCATCAAGGAAGTGAACGACCAGGGGATGGTGCGTCACACCCTGGAGCGCAGCAAGCTTTGGGCCATCCAGACACCCCAGGCATTCCCGGTCAAGACCCTCAAACTGGCATACGAGGAAGCCTCTCAAAAGCGCATGTATGGCACAGACGATGCGACGCTTGTTGAGCGCATGGGAGGTAAGGTGCGGGTGATCATGGGAAGCTATGAAAACATCAAAATCACAACGCCCGAAGACCTGGTGCTGGCGGAGGAGATACTGAAGAGACGCTATGATGCGGATCGGGACAGGTTATGATGTTCATCGGCTCAGCGGTGGTCGCAAGCTCGTGATAGGCGGTGTGGACGTCCCCTCTGAGCTGGGACTAGTTGGCCACTCTGATGCCGATGTGCTGCTCCACGCAATCTGCGACGCGCTGCTCGGAGCAGCCGGGCTCGGCGACATCGGCCGGCATTTCCCGGATACCGCTCCTAAATACAAGGGCGTTTCTAGCCTGATCCTGCTCGGGGAAGTGCATCGTCTTCTCACGGAAGCAGGCTATCGCGTCAACAATATCGACGCTACTATCGTGGCAGAACGTCCGAAGATGGCCCCTCATGTACCGGCAATGGTAGCGAATATCGCTGCCGCCGTCAGTGTCGACCGGTCTGCGGTCAATGTGAAGGCGACCACGACCGAAGGACTCGGCTTTGCAGGAAAGGGCGAGGGAATGGCTGCATATGCCGTGTGTACGATCTGGAAAGAGGAGTAAGGATGTTATATTGTTTTTTGATAGCTATTGTTTTTCTGGTCATGGGCGCGCCGGCCTATACGCAGGTAAATAATCAGACGGGGAGCCAGGAACAGAAAAAACAGGACGAACAGAAAAACTTCCTCTACCAGTGGACCGACAGCAAGGGAGTTGTTCATATTACCGACAGCCTCAGTAAAGTTCCGAAGGAATATCAGCCCGAAGCACAAAGGCTGGAATCTCCGCCGACGGGAGCAGAGGGAACGGAAAACCAGCCAGGACGGCAGAGCATAACAGCTCCTTCCGGTTACTCCGAACAGGAAGAACTTCTGAAGGACCAGAAGGAAGCATGGCAAGCGCGCATGAAGGCGGCGAAACAGAGACTAGCCATTGCCGAGCAGCGCTACGGGGATCTTGCGCAGAAGAGAGATCAACTGGTTCAAAGTTGGGGAGGACCCGCATCGGGACACTTGGAAGGCCGGGAGGAAGCCGATCGTATCAATCAACAGATGAAGCAGGTGCAGCAGGAGATCGACGAAGCGCACAACCAGATTGAGGTCGTGATCCCCGACGAAGCGCGTAAGGCCGGGGTTCCGCCCGGATGGCTCAGGGAATAATTATAAACGATTGCCAATTAAAATCCTGAACGAGAATAAAATCGTCAGCGATGACAAATGAACAAGGCAATGCCGAGTGATGTGACTGTCTCCCGCCTATCAGCGCGTTCTGCTCCCAGGGGGTTTTCAATTGTCAGGCAGCACTCTTCAATCCAAGATGAAAACATGAGTAATGCCAGTCGAAAAATCAGAAAAGATTTCCATGCAGCGCTTTCCATGGATCCTGCCGCTACGAGCAAATTAGAGGTCGCCCTGACGTACGCAGGTTTTCACGCGCTTCTGCTCTACCGTTTCGCTCACTGGATGTGGGAAAAACATATTCCTTTTGTGCCGAGGGCTCTATCACAGTTCGCACGGTTTATAACTGGCATTGAAATTCATCCTGGTGCGACAATCGGGTCAGGGTTGTTCATTGACCATGGGATGGGCGTGGTAATCGGCGAGACCGCGGAGCTAGGCGATAACGTCACGCTTTTTCAGGGAGTGACGCTTGGAGGGACGGGCAAGCAACGGGGCAAACGCCACCCGACGCTGGGGAGCCACGTTGTTGTGGGTGCCGGCGCAAAGGTGCTCGGCCCCATCATCATCGGTGATTATGTAAAGATCGGGGCAAACTCGGTAGTGCTTCAGGATGTGCCGGATCATTCAACCGTGGTCGGCATTCCGGGAAAAATTGTAAGAATCAAGGATGAACGCGTTCCCGATGAGGCGCTTCTTGACCACATTCACATCCCCGATCCCATCGCGGAACGGTTTATCGACCTCCAGGTGCAGATAGATTCACTGAAAAGAGACATGGAGAATCTTCGACAAAAAAGGATTGATTGCAAAACTCCAGATAGGCGGGAGTAAGGTTTCATCCCCATCAATCCTCGACGATTTTATAGCTGTGCTTGATTGTTCCTGCCTTTGCCAGCGTTGCTCCCACAGAGCAGTACTTATCGAGAGACAAGGCGATGGCTCGTTCAACTGCTTCCTTTTCAACTCCCTTCCCTTTCACGACATACTCGATATGCACTTCCTTGTAAACTTTCGGAGGGTTCTCGGCCTGTTCTCCCCGTATATTGATTTCAAGATCCGTGACTAATTGGCGTTTTTTCCGGAGAATTGAAATCACGTCCATGCCTGAGCAACCGCCGAATCCGACGAGCAGCAGTTCCATGGGCCGGAATCCCGCGTTGTGGCCACCAGCCGTATCATCGGCATCCATGCGAAGGGTATGACCGGACGTTGCCGTGCCTGAAAACACCATATCATGTGTGAGATTTACTTTTGCTTCAACCATGGTTTCTGACTCCATCCCTGAAATGAAATAAAAGGTAGTCTAAAAAATTTTGCTATCGTACCAGAAAGTCCTTGTACCTGTCAATAATTCATAAGAAAAGTGGTTGGTCGAGAGTAAGGTACCAGCTTATCACATGCGTTTATTTGGTAAAATGACCAATTATGGAATAGTTTTTATTATCATTTAAAAAAATCAATATATTATAATATCGACCGGCAAAAATAATGGTGTATATGCCATAATTAAAAGAATTCACCAAGTTGTCAGAAGATATAAGATTATGATTAATAAATGGATTAATTTTTCAAAATCACACGGTGGTGGCAGTCAAATTGCACAATTCATTATAACTATTAATGGTCATTCATAAATACGTATAACCATTTGTAATAATTTAGTTGTCGGCTAAATATTCGCAACCATGATAATTATGCGTAGTTATAGTATAATTAATTTTTTTTATTTGACTAAAACTGAAAGTACACTTACAATCGCATTTCTTGACGTTGCTAAAGAAGTGATGTTTCAGCGATAAATTGTTTTACCTGCCCACCTCAGTTCACTAATAAAACCGCTAGCAGAAAGGGGGACCATTCACTGAAATTCTGATAATTTCGTAGTCTGTTGTTTGCGAAGAGTTGCAGACGCCGCAGATCAGAACCTCCGTTTTCGCAAATACTCTTAAGTTCACCGAATGAATAACGTACTGATAAAAAATCTATAAGGAGGATTTCCTAATGAGCAAAGATGTTAAGACACCGATGCTAGACGACCTGGAAAAAGGCGCTTGGCCAAGTTTCGTAAAAGAGATCAAAACAGCCGCAAAGCGAAGCAACACGGCGCATGATCTGCTCGGCATTCTGGAGAGATCTTATAGGGACAAAGTCACCCACTGGAAGCATGGAGGTATTGTGGGCGTCCTCGGTTACGGCGGCGGCGTTATCGGCCGTTACTGCGATCTTCCCGAAGAATTCCCCGGTGTGGCACATTTCCATACTGTTCGTATTAACCCCCCGGCAGGTTTCTTCTATACCTCCAAGGCACTCAAAGAACTGTGCGATATCTGGGATAAATACGGCAGCGGCATGACAAACATGCACGGATCTACCGGTGACATGATCTGGCTCGGCACCCAGACCGACAAACTCGAGCCGATCTTCGCCGAAATAACCGCAAAGGGCTGGGACCTCGGCGGTTCCGGTTCATGCCTCCGCACTCCGAGCTCCTGCGTGGGCATGGCCCGTTGCGAGTTTTCGAACATCGATACCATGAACATCTGCCACACCTTCACCCAGAAATTCCAGGATGAGCTCCATCGCCCCGCTTTCCCCTACAAATTCAAGATCAAGGTTTCCGGCTGCGCCAATGACTGCACCGCTGCAGTAGCACGCGCCGACATGTCCATCATCGGCACCTGGCGCGACAACATCCGTATCGACGCGGCTGAGGTGAAGAACTGTTCAAAGGACATGGACATCAAGACGGAAGTAACCGATATGTGCCCGACCCATTGCATGAGCTGGGACGGCAGCAGCCTCAAGATCAACGACAAGGATTGCAACCGCTGCATGCACTGCATCAACCGCATGCCGAAGGCATTGCGCCCCGGCAAAGAGAAGGGCGCAACTATCATGCTGGGCGGAAAGGCCCCGATCGTGACCGGCGCTCTTATGAGCTGGGTCCTTGTTCCCTTTATGAAGCTTGAAGCACCTTATGATAACCTCGAAGACCTAATCCGCAAGCTGTGGGAATGGTGGGATGAGCACGGAAAGAACCGTGAGCGCATCGGCGAACTCGTCGACCGTATGGGCATGAGATCCATGCTTGAAGCAACCGGTCTTCCGCCTGTTCCGCAGATGGTAAAAGCGCCGAGAACCAACCCCTACATTTTCTGGGCAGAGGGTGAAGTGCAGTAGTCATACACTGACTCGAATAATATCAAGGAGGGAAACCTATAATGGCTGACAAACCGAAGAGAATAACAGATCTTGGTGCACCCGACTATCATAAATTTCTGCCTCCCGTTATCACAAAGAATTATGGGAAGTGGAAGTATCATGAATATATCAACAAAGGAACGATGAAACATGTTTCCGAGACCGGCGACGAGCTGTATACTGTCCGTATCGCTACGTCCCGTCTCGTGAGCACCGACTTCATCCGCGAGATGTGCGATCTCGCTGAAAAATTCAGCGGCGGACACCTCCGCTGGACAACCCGCCATAACGTCGAGTTCTTCCCCGAAAAGGGGCAGGTAGACGCTCTTCAGGCGGAACTCAAAAAGCGCGGCCACCTTGTTGGCGGTATCGGCTACGGCATCAGCAACGTGGTGCATACCCAGGGATGGATCCATTGCCACACCCCTGCCACGGACGCATCGGGCGTTGTGAAGGCAGTCATGGACGAACTTCATGAGTACTTTACCACGAAGAGCCTTCCGGCGCGCGTCAGGATCGCCTTGGCCTGCTGCCTGAATATGTGCGGCGCAGTCCATTGCTCGGACATTGCTATCCTCGGTATTCACCGCAAGCCCCCGAAGGTCAACGAGGCGACGCTTGGAAATCAGTGCGAAATCCCGACGACCATCGCATCGTGCCCCACGGGCGCCATCAGCCCAAACCCGGCAACGAAATCAGTGAAGATCAAGGCCGAGCGCTGCATGTATTGCGGTAACTGCTACACGATGTGCCCTTCGCTTCCGATCGCCGATGGAACTGGCGACGGTATTTCCATCTATGTCGGCGGCAAGGTGTCGAACGCACGCGGTCCGGCACGCATGTCCAGACTGGTTATCCCGTTCCTCCCGAACAATCCGCCGCGCTGGCCAGAAACGGTCAAGGCGGTGAAGCATCTCGTCGAGATTTATGCCCAGAATGCAAGGAAACACGAACGTATGGGCGAGTGGATTGATCGCATCGGCTGGGAGCGGTTCTTCAAACTGAGCGGCCTGCCGTTCACTTATCAGCACATCGATGACTTCACCTTTGCCCGTGAGACATTCAGAATGACTCCCACATTCAAGTGGGAATAAGCCGTATCATCCGGACTCCACACCGGCCCCGGTATTCAACCGGGGCTGGTTTTCTGATGCTGTGAACAACATAACCGGAGGGGGCAATTATGGATGCTGCAGACCTGCAGAAAAAAGTTTATGAACTGATAGAAAAGAACATGGGGAAAAAGAAGATGAAGGCCGGCGATATCACCAAGGCCATGGAAGCCGAAGGCGCCAGTAGGGATGAAGTCAAGGCGGCCATTCGCGAGCTTGTTGATGGCGGCAAGCTGGTATATTCGTATTTCGGCGGCAGCTTCATCGAAATTCCCCATACGGAAGGCTCGGCCAATCCGCAATCATAATGCAGAGGATTCCGAGGCTGGTACTTTCAGCCACCCGGGGCGGGCTCGGCAAGACAACGCTCTCAATCGGGATTGTTACTGCCTGGAGAAAATCCGGCAGGCAGGTGGCGGTTTTTAAAAAAGGGCCTGACTTCATCGATGCGGGCTGGCTTGGCGTTGCAGCCGGAAAACCCTGCTATAACCTCGATCTTTTCATGATGGAGCAGGAACGCGTCAAACGATCCTTCCGAGAACATTCAAAGGGTTCCGACGTTGCCGTCATTGAAGGCAACAGGGGGCTCTTTGACGGTGTTGATGAATCCGGGACTTATAGTACGGCCCGGCTAGCCAGTTTGTTAAAAGCCCCAGTGGCGCTTATTGTCGACTGTACGAAATCGACGACTACCGTCGCAGCAACGGTTTTAGGGTGCAGACAGTATGATCTCTCGGTCAATCTGGCGGGGGTCATCCTTAATAATATATCATCAACGCGCCACGAAAGTGTAATCAGAAAGGCTATAGCTCAGAGCAGCGGCCTCCCTGTAATTGGTGCTGTACCGCGACAACGGGGGGACGTATTTCCGGAACGGCACATGGGATTGACGCCGTTTCACGAACATCCTGAAGTGCAGCAGGCAATATTTTCATCAGCGGCCCTGGCGGAACGCTATCTTGATCTTAAGACGCTGTGGTCAGTCGCCTGCGCGGCACCGGAGATCGAGTCCGCGCCGAGCGCGTTATCCGATGACCCTTTCCCTAAACACGGGGATCGGGTCGTGATTGGAGTGATCAGGGACCGAGCGTTTCAGTTTTATTACCCCGATAACCTGGAGGCGCTGGAGCATCAAGGCGCTTCACTTAGGGAAATCAACGCGCTCCATGACAGGGCGCTGCCCGATGATATTGATGCGCTTTATATCGGCGGCGGTTTTCCCGAAACACAGGCCGCTGAACTGACGGCAAATGAAAGCTTTTGTGCATCAGTACGCAATGCGGCGGAAAACGGTTTGCCTGTCTACGCTGAGTGCGGCGGACTCATTTATTTAGGTAGGAGTCTGATGGTCGGCAGTGAACGTTATCCCATGACTGCCGTGCTTCCGGTGGATTTTGTGCTTGAAAAACGCCCGCAGGCACACGGTTATACAATATTAAAATCAAACGCCTCGAGTACGTTCCTTGAAAAAGGTGTCGGCATTCGTGGTCACGAGTTCCACTATTCCCGGGTGGGCCATATTGACGGCCAGCCATTAATGGCGTATCATGTGAATCGGGGCTCCGGTATAGATGGTATGGGGGATGGCATCATCTATAAGAACGTGGTAGCTTCCTATACCCATATCCACGCCTTAGCTACGCCGCAGTGGGCACCAGCCTTGATTCGCATTGCCCGTAAACACCGCAATGCTCAAGTCGGGCAAAGAGAACAGGGGAGATCGTGAATCCGGGGACAAGGGGAAGTATCGAACCAACCTGCCCGTTTTGTAGCAGTAAGCTTGAACCTCCCAAAACCATGGTTCTTAATGTCATGGAAAGCGTTGAGGGGGGAACATGCGGGACCTGTGGCGCGATCTACATCGCCGATCCAACGGGTAAGAACTTGGGAGAGGTGATGATGCAGGTACTTGGTCTGGCGGCGGAAAAACTTTCGAAAGACATGGCCGATATGGTTCCGGGAGAGGATTACGAAGACGCGGTTTTGAATTATGATCTCCGCACGCACCGTTCCACAGGGGTCAGCAGAGGTTTTATGGATGGCCGGGGACGGCTTTACATCCTGAATGTAAAACGAAAGCAATGATTATAGAAATTTCAGTTTTTATTGAGTGGATCACGGTGCAGCAAGGAATGGGAATTACAGCTGAGGGAGCTCATAAGGCGCCCGAACATATTAACGAAAGGGGACAATAACAATGGGAACAATTTCGGTAGCAGGTAAAACGATCGAAGTGGATGAGGACGGTTTCTTGGCCAATCTGGACGACTGGAATATGGATGTCGCCAAATATTTCGCGGAGGTCGAGGGAATCGAGATGAGCGACCAGCACTGGGAAGTGGTGAATTTCCTCCGCGACTACTACAAGCAGTACCAGATCGCGCCGATGATCAAGATTTTGGTGAAGGAAATCGGCAAAAAGCTTGGACCCGAAAAAGGCAATACCAAGTACCTTTATGAGCTGTATCCAGGCGGCCCGGCCAAGCAGGCTTGCAAAATCGCAGGTCTTCCGAAACCGACCGGCTGCGTATAGTAGTTAGTCATTTCGTGGACCAATCCGGTCGTGGACACTTGTCGGAATTCAAGGTGGCGTCCTGACGGAGGGAAAACGTACCTGCCGACCTTATCCTGAGGCGCAGCAAGGGTCAAGGTGCGCGGTAACGACCGGTATATGCAATACGCAAGCCGGGATATACACAATTCAGGAGGATAGTAACCGCCATGTACATGGTTGCAGTTGATAAAAACAAGTGCGACGGCTGTGGCACCTGCGTGAACGTTTGCCCTCAATCTGTTTTCAAAATGGAGGGAGACAAGTCCGAGCCGGTGAACATGTCCGAATGCATTAATTGCCTTACCTGCGTTGAGAATTGCCCGCAGCAGGCGATTACGGTTACCGAGATATAATGCAGTAACATTGTGTCATACCGAAAGGGGATAGGTGAAAAATTATCCCCTGTTTTTTTATATCGAACTCGCTCTGGGGAGGTGAGAAGATGAAGTTAGCGGTTTTTTTAAGCGACTGGAGAAGGACGGAAGACAGTTTTGAGAGAATGAAAGCGGACAAACTCGGCGTTATTCTCGTTGGCAATGGAATCTATCATGCCGTGGTGAAGGAAAACGGGAAGGAATCCCCTGTGCTTTCCAAGGCAGGCGCGACCTTCTACGCTCTGTCTGACGATCTGGAGACGAGAGGATACACCGCGGCGAATGTGAATTCAAAGGTGAAAATCATCGGCTATGGCGACATCGTCGATCTCATCATGAATGATTACGAGAAGTCAGCTTGGTTGTAGAAATTCGAAAGCGGGGTGCGCTATGACGGAGGGGGGCCCGCAAACGACCGTCATTCTTTCCACTGCAGGACAGAAGCGTCCCGGATCAAATACGACAATTTTATAAGGAGGAGAACTATGGGAGAACTGACAATTGGATCGTTCCCTTCCCTGGTTGGCTCGATGTCGCTGGATTTTACCTTTAGGCTTGCCGAGGCGGCAATCGGCAAAGGACACAAGGTAAATTTGTGGTTGTCCGGCAACTCGGTGATGATGTCCAAAAAGGGACAGAAGGCTTTCAAAGATTATTCGCATTTGGAAAAACGCATGAAGGAGCTTATCGCCAAGGGAATGGAGATTACGGTGTGCGAGGCCTGCGCGGAAGCGCGGGGTTACCATAAGGAAGACACTCCCGAGGGGATGAAACGCGCCAGCATGGACTGGTACCTCGCAAAGACCGTGAAGACCGACAAGCTGCTTCATATCGGAGGTGAGTAAATGGGCGCCGTAAAATTATTGTTTGTCGTGCAAAGGCCGCCGTACAAGAGCGAGAACCCCCGCCTTGCGCTAACCCATGCGATTTCAAGCCAGACTGCCGAGATTTATATGGATGACGGAGATTCCGTCGTGCCGATCCTCGCGTTCGTCGGTGACGGGGTGTTGAACGCCGTGAAGAACCAGCAGGCCATGAAGCTCTACGGTGTGACGAGCACCGAGAGTCATATCAAGAACAGCCTGCTCGTTGACGTACCCGTCTGGATATGCAAGGAAGATATGGAACGTCTCGGCTTGAAGGAAGACCAGATGATCACCGACGCTGAAGATCTCGGCGGGGAGCTGAAGACGAAATTCGTCAGTTTCGCCGAGATTCAAAAAGAGATGGAATCGGTCAAACATCTTCTCTTCTTCTAATGTTACGTATCCCTGCAGCACTTGCTGCAGGGGTGTTTGCCCGTGGTCCAAACGAAAATGAATCTTAAAGAGCATCTAACAGAAAAGAAAACCGACATTCTGAAAAAATGGTTTGACGCCGTTGTGGATACCTATCCGAACGAGACGTCCACTTTTTTAAAAAAGCAGAAAGCCCAGTTTGCGAATCCCGTCGGTTATACGCTTTCGGAAGGGCTTGGACATCTTCTCGATGCTCTGCTCCGGGGGATGCTTCCGGATACCGTATCACGGTTTCTCGACAACATTGTCAGAATCCGCGCCATCCAGGAATTCGCCCCCTCCGAGGCTGTCTCATTCATCTTCCAGCTCAAAAAGCTGGTTCGCCAGGAGCTCGGGACCGAAATCCTGCATCAGCATGGGATTGCCGAGGAACTGGCGGCCCTTGATTCAGCGATCGATGATTTGGCTCTCTATGCATTCGATCTATACATGAAATGCAGAGAAAAAATTTACGATATTAAGGCAAACGAAGCTAGAAACATGACCTTCAGGCTATTGCAGCAGGCGCGTCTTATCGTTGACAACCAGGACTGAGGCAGATGAAGACCGTTCCGAGCTGTTAACCTAAAACGAAAAGAGGTAACGAAATGAAAGCCTTATCTTCATTCATCGTGGTACTGTTGCTTGTACTAGTTGCCTATATGGGGGTGGAGACGGCAAATGCGCGCTTTCTCTTTGGAGTTGTTTTCCCCTATGCGGCTGTTGCCATCTTCATCGGAGGCATGATCTTCCGCATTCTCAAGTGGGGCAGCGCACCGGTGCCTTTCCGTATTCCGACGACTTGCGGTCAGCAGAAGTCGTTCCCCTGGATTAAACACAGCAAGCTGGAAAATCCCTCGGGCGTTCTCGGCGTGATGGGCAGGATGGCACTGGAAGTGCTTCTCTTCCGCTCGCTATTCAGAAATCTGAAAACGCAGATGCGTGATGGGGGCCAGCTTACCTATGGCGAGGCCAAGTGGCTCTGGGCCGCGGGCCTGGCTTTCCACTGGTCATTCCTTATTATTCTGATCAGACACCTTCGGTTCTTTACCCAGCAGGTGCCGGCGGCAGTGCAGCTGGTGGAGGGGCTCGACAGTTTCCTCCAGATCGGGGTACCGCTTCTCTATATGACTGACGCCATTCTTCTCGGCGCCGTGACCTATCTGTTTATAAGAAGAATCAGCCTGCCCCAGGTTCGTTATATCTCCCTCCTCAGCGATTATTTCCCACTCTTTTTAATCTTCGGGATTGCGCTTTCCGGGGTGCTCATGCGGTACTTCTTTAAAACAAACATCGTGAGCGTAAAAATCCTTGCCATGAGCCTCGTCAGTTTCAATCCGGAAATTCCCCAAGGGATTGACGCCATCTTCTATATCCATCTGTTCCTCCTGTGCACGCTTTTTGCCTACTTCCCGTTCAGCAAGCTCGTGCATATGGCCGGCGTATTCATGAGCCCAACGCGCGTGCTTGCCAATACCAGCCGCGTGAAGCGGCATATCAACCCCTGGAACTACCCGGTCCATGTCCATACCTATGAAGAATACGAAAACGACTTCAGGGCTAAGATGAAAGACGCCGGCCTGCCGGTAGAAAAGGAGTAATCATGGCGAAACTTCCGAAACCAGAAGAATTAGCAAAAGTTGATTACACACTGCCGAAAACGGGCTGGATGGAAACGCCCGTCGTGTTTAAAGAAGGCATGTTCTGCCATGGCTCGAAGCCGAAGAGCCTCGAACTCGTTGGTTTCCCGAACCCGCGCGATTGGCGGCCAGCTGATGCGGACTGGAAACTGCCTGAAAACTGGAAGGAAATCCTGATCAAGGGTATTGCGGACCGTCTGAAAAAATACCGGTCTTTCCAGCTCTTCATGGACATCTGCGTGCGTTGCGGCGCCTGCGCGGACAAGTGCCACTTCTTCATCGGCACCGGAGATCCGAAGAACATGCCCGTGCTCAGGGCTGAACTCATACGTTCGGTCTATCGCAAGGAATTCACGTTGGCTGGCAAGATCCTCGGCAAGATGGCAGGCGCACGGGAGCTGACGCTCGACGTGCTGAAAGAATGGTGGTACTACTTCTATCAGTGCACGGAATGCCGCCGCTGCTCAGTTTTCTGTCCCTACGGCATCGACCAGGCCGAGATCACGATCATCGGCCGGGAACTCCTCAATGAACTCGGCCTCAACATCGAGTGGATCGCAGGTCCGGTATCGAACTGCTACATGAAAGGCAACCATCTCGGTCTTGAGCCGCACACGATTGTCGGGAACCTGGAATATATGCTGGATGACATTGAAACCGTCACCGGCAAGAAAATCAAGCCTACGTTCAACAGAAAGGGCGCGGAGATTCTCTTTGTTACCCCGTCCGGAGATCTTTTCGCAGACCCGGGTACGTATACGTGTATGGGTTACTTGATGTTGTTCGAAGAGCTCGGCCTCGATTATACCTGGAGCACTTACGCCTCGGAAGGCGGCAATTTCGGTTTCTTTACCACGAACGAGATGGGGAAACGGCTCAATTCCAAAATTTACGCTGAGGCAAAGCGTCTCGGCGTGAAGTGGATCTTAGGCGGAGAGTGCGGCCACATGTGGCGGGTGCTCTCCCAGTATATGGACACTTGGAACGGTCCGGCCGATTTCCTCGAAGTACCGAAATCGCCGATCACCGGCACAGTCTTCAATCAGGCGAAGTCAATGAAGATGGTCCATGTCGCCGAGTTCACCGCCGACCTGATAAAAAACAACAAGCTCAAGCTCGACCCGAAGCGAAATGACCACCTCAAGGTCACGTGGCACGATTCCTGTAATACCTCGCGCGGTATGGGGTTGCTCGAAGAGCCACGATACGTGCTTAAAAATGTGGTGAATCACTTTTATGAAATGCCGGAGGATACGATCCGAGAAAAAACTTTCTGTTGCGGCAGCGGCACGGGTCTGAACGCATCTGAAGACATGGATCTCCGCATGAAGGGAGGGTTCCCCCGCGCGAATGCGGTCAAGTTTGTGCAGGAGCACTATGGGGTGAACATGCTTGCCAATGTATGCGCCATTGACCGGGCGACGCTAAAGGCCCTCATGGAATATTGGGTGCCGAGCGTGGGTGTTTGCGGACTCCACGAACTCGTGGCGAACGCTCTCGTCATGAAAGGCGAGAAGGAGAGGACGACCGACCTGCGCGGCGAACCCCTTCCGTCAGTTGAAGTGAAGGAGGAAAAAGCCTAATGAAACTCTATGATGGAGGTAAAATACTCATCGGGCTGGTGGTTTTCCTGGCGTTCGTACTGTTCCCGTTCTATAACAATATAGGTAAAGTGAATGCCAAACCTGAGCCGAAAACGGACACTCCGGAAATCCAGGAGTGGGAAAAAGTAAACGGTAAAAAGGAGTGCGTCGAATCAAAGGAGTTCATGCAAAGAGAGCATATGCAGCTTCTGAATAATTGGAGAGACGCTGTTGTCCGCGATATGTACCGTGTCTACGTCAGCAAGTCAAGCGGCAAGCAGTTCAATATGAGCCTCCAGAACGGCTGTCTGCACTGCCACTCGAACAAGAAAAAGTTCTGCGACCAATGCCATAACTACATGGCGGTCAAACCCTTCTGCTTTGATTGCCATATCCAGCCGCTAGAAAAGGAGGAGAACAAATCATGAGCCTGGACAGGAGACAATTTCTGAAAATTGCCGGCATCTCCTCCATTCTGGGGTTCGGCGCCTCGGTTGCTTCGGCAACACATACGATCTGGGAGAAAGGTCTTGAACCGCCCCAGATCGAACCGAACAAGGATGGACTGATTGCCAAACGGTGGGCCATGGTCGTCGACATGAGTAAATTCAAGACCGACGAAGACATCAAGATGGTCACCAATGCCTGCCATCAGACCCATAATGTCCCGGATTTCCGGAATCCTGACGGCACCGTAGACGAAAAATTTGAAATCAAATGGATTTGGCAAGAGCCCTATGAACGGACTTTCCCGGGCGCGGAAAACCAGTTCATGAGCGAACACATCAAGGGAATGCCCTTTCTTGTGTTCTGCAACCACTGCGATAACCCGCCCTGCGTACGCGTCTGCCCGACCAAGGCGACTTTTAAGCTTTCCAATGGCGTTACGATGCAGGACGAGCACCGGTGCATCGGATGCAGGTTCTGTATGGCCGCCTGTCCCTATGGATCGCGAAGCTTTAACTGGACCGATCCTCGCAAAGCGATCAACGCAGCCACTGAAAACAAGGCGTATCCGACCCGAACCAAGGGTGTGGTGGAGAAATGCACCTTCTGTACCGAACGGCTTCAGTTCGGGAAAATGCCGGCCTGTGTGGAGGCCGCTCCCAAGGGCGCCATGTTCTTCGGGGACATCGAAGACCCGAATTCAGAGGTAAGAAAAATCGTGTCGTCCCAGCTGACCATCCGGCGTAAACCGGAACTGGGCACCGGTCCGGCGGTATATTATGTGATAGGAGGGAGCGACCATGCTTGAGAAGGCATTCGAGGGAGGAAAGTCATACTGGGCATGGCTGATGTTTCTCGGCGCCCTTGCCCTGATCGGAGTCTACTACTACATCCAGCAATTCCAGTTCGGGTTGGGACTTACCGGACTGCACCGGGATGTTTCCTGGGGCCTGTACATAGGCCAGTTCACGTTTCTTGTCGGCGTTGCAGCGTCGGCCGTCATGCTGGTGATACCGTATTATCTCCATGATTTTAAGAAGTTTGGAAAGATTGTGATCCTAGGAGAGTTTCTCGCCATTTCCGCTGTCACCATGTGCATCCTGTTTATCTTCGTGGATATGGGCCAGCCTATGAGAATCATGAACGTGGTACTGCATCCGACGCTGAATTCGGTAATGTTCTGGGATTCCGTGGTGCTGTCTGGATACCTTGCTATCAATCTTCTGGTTGGCTGGGTTACCCTGAGCGCCGACCGCAAAGGCGTTCCGCCACCGAAATGGATAAAATTCTTCATCTACCTTTCAATCCCGTGGGCTGTGAGCATTCACACCGTGACCGCGTTCCTGTATGCCGGTCTTCCGGCGCGTCACTTCTGGTTGAGTGCCGTCATGGCGGCGCGGTTCCTGGCATCGGCGTTCGCCGCCGGCCCGGCGCTGCTTATCATTCTGGGACTTATCGTGAGGAAGGTTACCAAGTTTGACCCCGGCAAAGAGCCTATCCAGGCGGTCGGCAAGATCGTAACGTACGCCATGTTCGCCAACGTATTCCTGTTAGGACTCGAATTCTTTACAGCGTTCTACAGCGGCATTCCCGGACATGCGCAGCCCTTCAAATACCTGTATGTCGGTCTTGAGGGCCATACCGAACTGGTTCCGCTCATGTGGACGTCGACGATTCTTGCCGTGTTAGCGCTTGTCTTGCTGGTATTCCCGCAGCTGCGGAAGAAGGAAGGCCTGCTGGCATTTGCCTGCGTTTCACTGTTTATTTCACTCTGGATCGACAAGGGTTTCGGACTGATTATCGGCGGTTTTGTGCCGAATCCTTTCGAGGAAGTGCATCCCTACTGGCCGACGATGCCGGAAGCGTTGATCACACTCGGCGTCTGGGCCATTGGCTTCCTCGTCCTGTCCATGCTGTATAAAATCGCTGTTTCCGTGCGTGAGCGCATGGCAGGAATCGAGATCGAACACTAATAAGGTTTACCGGTCATAACTGCAGGGGCTCTCCTTTCGGGGTGGGCCCTTTTTTTACATTTCTCTCTTGATTTTATTCTTTCCGACGGGTAATATTACTTACTTTTTGGAATTTTACTTTACTGAAGGAGGATTCAGACCCCATGTACATGGTAACAATTGATAAAGGCAAGTGCGACGGAGACGGCACCTGCGCGAATATGTGCCCGCAGTCGGTGTTCAAAGTTGAAGGCGGCAAAGCCGATGCGGTAAACATGTCGGAGTGTATCAACTGTCTGACCTGCGTGGAAAACTGCCCGCAGCAGGCAATTACCGTTAACGAAATATAAGCTAACGCAACGACTCATGAAAAAGGGGACCGGTGTAAACCGGTCCCCTTTTTCATTCAGTGGCAGGAAGACATGAGCGAAAAACCGCTGCTCCGTCAGGCTAATCCTTCTTTTCCACAAGTTTCTGGAACGCCGTAAGGAGATCAATGGGAAGGGGGAATATAATAGTCGTATTTTTTTCCGTGCCGATCTCAGTAAGTGTCTGGAGATAACGGAGCTGTAGCGCGGTGGGATTTTTGCTGATGACTCCTGCCGCTTCTGACAGCTTCGCCGATGCCTGAAGCTCGCCTTCCGCATGGATGATCTTGGCCCGTCTTTCCCGCTCCGCCTGCGCCTGGATCGCAATGGCCCGCTGCATCTCGGCTGGCAAATCCACGTTCCTGACCTCGACCGTGGTCACCTTTACTCCCCATGGTTCCGTCTGCTGATCGATTACTTTCTGCAGTTCCGCATTGATCGCCTCCCGGTTCGAGAGCAGGTCGTCAAACATGTTCTGGCCGAGGATGCTCCTGAGCGTCGTCTGGGAAATGAGTGAAGTGGCATAGTAGAAATCCTCCACCTCGACGATGGCCTTGCGGGGCTCGATGATCCGGAAATAAACCACGGCATTGACTTTGACCGTTACGTTGTCCTTCGTAATCACGTCCTGGGACGGAACATCCATGGTGACTGTTCGAAGGCTTACGCGGACCATTTTCTGTATACCAGGGATGAGGAGGATCATGCCCGGTCCCTTTACACCGCCCTCCAGAGCAACTTTGCCGAGCGTAAATATGACACCCCGTTCATACTGCTTCAGAATCTTGACCGTGTTGAAGAAAAACCACACAATGATGATTAACGCTACGAGTAGACCGAGACCTATTGCCTGCATGTTCAACCTCCTTCATGACTTCACTGAGAAACGCACAGTCGCAAACGATAAGCCGATGTCGCGATCATGATGCGTTGGCGGAATCAGATGATCTTTTTCACCTTTACTTTGAGTCCTTCAATCGTTTCTACCTTCACCTTGTCGCCTGCTTTAATAGGTCCATCGCTCCAGGCATTCCAGTACTCGCCGCGGAGAAATACCTGGCCGCTCTCACCGATGTCCGTTTTCGCCTGTCCTTCAAGACCGATCATGCCCTCTTTGCCTGTATCTGCTTTTTCGCGGTGTACCCGTACGGCGAGGCCAACGGTGATAATGAACAGGAGCGCGGAAAGGGCTACGACCGGAACAATCACTGCCCAGGAGATGTGTAAATAGGGGGAGGTTGATTCAATGAGCATGAGCGAGCCCATGGTCATGGCAATAGCGCCTCCGATACCCAAAACGCCGTGGCTCGTGATAAAAGCTTCCGCGATAAAGAGGCCCACGCCGAGAATGATGAGCATCAGCCCGGCATAATTGATCGGAAGAGTCTGAAGCGCGTAGAATGCAAGGATCAGGCAGATGGCGCCGGCAACCCCCGGGAAGACGGCGCCGGGGTTCGACAGCTCGAAATAGAGGCCGTAAAATCCCAAAATCATGAGAATGTAGGCAACATTGGGATTGCTGATAATATTAAGAATTTTGTATCTGAATCCCATGCTGATTTCCCGGACAGCTGCTCCGTTGGTATGGAGCGTTTTTTTACCAACCACGAGGTCCACGGTTTTGCCGTCGATAGCTGTGAGGAGCGCTGGAATATCGGGAGCGATGAGGTCAATGACCTTCAGTTTCAGCGCCTCCGTTTCGGTGATCGAAACGCTTTCCCGCACCGCTTCTTCAGCCCATTTATCGTTTCTTCCGCGCTTCTCGGCAATGCTCCGCGCCATGGCGGCTAGGTCGTTCACAACCTTGGTTTCCATGGTCTTGTCCATCTTTCCCTCCATGGTTACCGGATGAGCCGCCCCAATATGCGTGGTAGGGGCCATTGCGGCTATGTTTGCGGCAAGAGTGATGAATACGCCGGCTGAAGCCGCACGAGCCCCAGAGGGAGCCACGTACACAATAACCGGAACATCAGCGGCCATCATTTTTTTTACGATTTCTCTCATGGAATCCACGAGGCCGCCGGGAGTGTCCAGCTGGATAATGACTGCTTCGGCACGGGCCTGAGACGCAGTGTCAATGACTTTTGCCACATACTGGGCTATGATTGGAGTGATCGCATCATCAACAGGCGCGAGATAAACCTGTTTCCCGGCGATCCCGGATGAAGGCGAGGTGGATCGTATGTCTGTCTGGGAGCAGTCTGAGAGGGTAAAGGCGAGAAGAAAAGGGACGAGGAAAAAATTATAGATTGGGTGTGACACAACGGTTTTCTCGCGCATGAATGTTCCCCTCAAATGTAAAAAGTATATACGCAATGCCCATGAGTGTCAAGAATAGCTTGACTTGAATGGGTTTTTTCTGTAGCATCGAAAACGGTGAAGGCATGAGAGTGACCGGGGGCACAGGCAGGGGACTGCGATTAAAAGTCCCGTCAGGGTCGCGCGTCAGACCGACGTCAGACAAGGTGAAGCAGGCCCTCTTCAATATCCTTGGCGACAGGGTGATCGATGCAGTTTTTCTCGATCTCTTCGCAGGCGCGGGTGGCATCGGCATCGAGGCTCTCAGTCGTGGTGCAAGCCGGGTAACATTTGTGGATTCATCACGAGAATCTCTTGCCGTTGTCAGGGGTAATATTGAGCAGACCGGTTTTGGGGGCCGCGCTCACACCGAGTTGTTAAAAGCCGAAACCTTTCTCAAAAGACCGTCAGAACGATACGACATCATATTTCTCGATCCTCCCTATGCAGAAGAAATTCAGCCGTTGCTGGAACTGATTGCCGCCACAGGGAAATTAAAACACACAGGCATAGTTATCGCCGAACACTTTAAGAAACAGCCGTCTCCGGGGCAAGCGGGCTCTCTCATGCGCCATCGTGAAGCAAGATATGGGGATACGGTGCTGTCGTTTTATAAAATGAGCGATGGACCTTCAACCGACAATTGAAACAACGGATCAATGTGGTTGAAAATGCGGAGTGGAAACGTGTGCAAGGTGAGAGTTCTATCCGGGGATAATTCGTGGTCGTGCCTTTACGTTTAAAAATCGTGCTTATCCGTGGTTACATTGGATTTCAAGGAGTGAACCATGAAACACATCGCCGTCTATCCCGGAACCTTCGACCCCGTGACGAACGGTCACGTCGATTTGGTAGAGCGCAGCCTCAGGATTTTCGACGAACTGGTCGTGGCTGTCGCTGCGAACCCGAAGAAACAGCCGCTCTTTTCACTCGATGAACGCATTGACCTCTTCAGGAAGGCGATTTCACGTTACAGAAGGGTGAAAATTGAAGGTTTCGACGGCCTTCTGGTTGATTACGTTCGTGAGAAGAAGGCGGTGGGCATCATCCGGGGTCTCCGTGCGGTATCGGATTTCGAGTACGAGATGCAGATGGCCCTGATGAATCGGAGACTGGATAGTGATATTGAGACTGTCTTCCTGATGCCGAGCGAGGAGTATTCCTTCATCACGTCAACGATTGTGAAGGAAGCTGCCAGCTACGGGGGCGATGTATCCAGCCTCGTGCCAAAAGTAGTGGTGGAAAAACTGAGGAAAAAGTTTGGGAAGTAGGGTTGGGTTTACTGCACGAAGCTGCGGAAAACACTTGTTGACAAAAATAAACCTGCACCATCGCGTTTCGGAACGTAATCGTTCATCAACATCGTGAATTTAATGCGGCGGGCTTTCTGGACCTTTTTCTGCCAGACCGCTGTCGACGTTTAATCCATGCGTTGTGCAGGACTGCCACCGCTTTATGGAATAAGATTTTCAAATAACTTGTCTTGAATAATAAAATTTGCGCCCGTATTTAAAAATCGAGAGCTCTCTGATCACTGCTGCCGCCGATGAGATAAACACCGGGGTTGTGATTGCGCAGCGGTCTGCACACCACATCTCACTTCATTCCAGGGATAAATCGGTTAAAATCACATCGTAATTCTGTTCTTTGGAAAGCTTTATTGCATCCGTACCGTTATAATTTACATGATATCAAGTGACCGGCTGCTTCCAGCACTTTTTGAATAGTATCACTGGGTAGTTCGTCATCATCCACGATTAGAATTGTTTCCTTGATTAGCATTAAGCCATCTCGATTCTAAGCTAGACATTTTGAGGGCAAAAGATAAATAGAGGATGTAAGACCGCTGTCTCATTTTCTGTTTACTATTGACATGATCGCTGAAAGTTCGTATCTTGGCGTCAGATATTAAAGTATTAAAATCAACGTATCTGCTCGGGGTGAATAATGGGGGAATTGTGTAGGAGCACTGACTGCAGTTATGCCGGCTATTGTCAGAGCAGCGAGAAATGCCCTGCCGTGACAAAAGAGACGAAAAAGGGAATTGCCAACAGCGTGGCTCACATTGTCTGCAACGATTGGCAAATATTCTCGTTATCGAGCATGCTTGAGAGTGACGGCAAGCGACTGGAAAAAGTAGTTCAGGAAAAGCAAAAAGCGGAAGGTTGCGACCCCTGTTTCAAATCCCCTTACTGATGCGCCCGGCACTGTTTGCTCGAGCCGGAACGCACATTTTTATGTTCTTCCCTCATCTGACATCACTTGTGTAATCTTTGTCTCATTGCCTCGTAGAGAATTACCGCGGCGGCAGTTGCCACGTTTAGTGAATCGATTGTTGCGGCAACGGGAATGCGGACACGAAAATCAATGTCGTCCACGAGGTCCCGGGGCAGGCCCGCAGCCTCCTGCCCCAGGAGCACTACCGTCGGTTTTGTGAGATCGACGTCGAAATGTGTTGTTTCTCCGCTCAGAACAGTTGCCGCGGTCTGGAAACCCTTCTCCCTGCATCTTCTGATGAACATCGTTATGTCCTCCACAGAAACGACCGGAAGGCGCAGGATGCTGCCCATCGATGCGCGCACCGCTTTCGCGTTATACGGGTCAACGGTGTGTGGTGTCACGGCTACTCCCGATGCGCCCGCTGCTTCTGCGGTGCGGATAATAGTGCCGAGGTTCCCGGGGTCTTGGAGCCGGTGCGCGAGCACCACCATGCCCGCCTGATCAGCAATGAGCGCCTCTTCAGAAGATTGTTTCATCGTGACAACGGCCATGACCGGCTGAGGGGTTTTGCTGTCCGATAAGGTGTCCATCAGGCGCTCCGATATCCAAAGAATCTCGATGCCTTTGCTCTCCGCCTGTTTGAGCACCCCTTTCCCGTGGTGCTGAACAAGCGAAGGGGTGGCCACGACCATTTCGACTCCGACGTCGTTACGGAGCGCCTCCTCGACCATCCTGACGCCTTCAATTAAGAAGGTCTGTTCTTTTTTTCGATGCCTGGGATCGGCGAGAGAATGAATACTTTTTATCGTTGTGTTGTCTTTGCTGGAGATAGGCGTATGAGGGGTTGTCCTTTGCATGCGTGAAAGTATAGCATTAAAGCGGGAAGAATCGAAAAGAATAATCGGGAACTGCCCATCCCGAAAGAGAGGGGAGAATCCCGCTATATTTTCATAATGCGGAACTGCTCCTGGTACTGCCGCTCCAGGTCCTGCCACAGCATGAGCGATTCGTAGCTGCTTTCCCAAGCCGTGTATTCATCCTTGAACTCACTTTCCCTGTTTAGCGTTCCGCTCCGGTATTCGTCGATGAACGATGCCGTGCTCTTCATGTGCTTTCGCTCCATCATGTCGAGAAATTTCATGATCCTCTTGATGGTATTTCCGCAAACTTTGAGTTCCCGGAATAGAGATATTTCGAATTCATCAGTATGCATGATGTCTCCCCGTCCTGGTAAGAACACCTTATTACAAAGTTTCGCGAAAAACAAGGCGAAAAAAATATACTTGACAGAATTAGTCAAGTTTGTTATCGTTAGGTTAGCGGTAGACAGGATAGAAGAAGTCCTGTTTCTCACCGATCGAGCGGTAGCCGGACGGGGACGAAGATCATGAAGTTGTCCACGAAGGGAAAATACGGAGTGCGGGCGGTCTTTGAGATCGCCCGTCATTACGGCAAAGGGCCGATCACTATCAAGGAAATCGCTGATCGCCAGGGTATTTCCTTTTCCTATCTTGAGCAGATCCTGCACAAACTGGGGAAAGCAGGCGTGATCGAGAGCGTTCGCGGCCCCGCAGGTGGCTACCTGCTGGCCCGTAAACCCGCGGAGCTTACGATCGGAGACATCGTCCGAACGCTGGAGGGGCCCATTGCATTGTCTCATTGCCTGGAGCCCGGAGAATCAGGCGACTGCAACCAGGCCGATGACTGCGTGGCGCGGATGGTATGGGTAAAAGTGGGGGCCAAGATAGAAGAGGCACTTGACAGCATCAGCTTCAACGATCTGCTGCAGCAGGAAACGCAGAAATTACCCGTCCTTCAGAGGCCCCGAAAGAAGATAGCCATGGCAGGGAAGGGGGTATGTTAACGTGAGAAGAGTGTATCTTGATCATGCAGCCACGACGCCGGTTCACCCGAAAGTGCTTGAGGCGATGATGCCTTATTTTTCAGGCAAGTTCGGCAACCCTTCGAATCTGCACGATATCGGCAGGGAATCGAAAAACGCCGTTGAAGAGGCGCGGGTAAAGACCGCGTTGCTCATCGGAGCGAAGCCCGAGGAAATCTTTTTTACATCCAGCGGGGCGGAGTCAAATAATTTTGCGCTCAAGGGCATTGCCCAGGCCAACAGCCAAAAGGGTAAGCATATTATCGTATCGCAGATCGAGCACTTCTCTATCCTCCATCCTGCGAAAACGCTTGAAAAATCAGGTTTCACTGTTACTTATCTTCCGACCGACAGACAGGGTCTCGTAAACCCGGACGATGTGTCTAAGGCGATCACCAAGGATACCATTCTTGTCTCGATCATGCATGCTAATAACGAGATCGGGACGATTCAACCGATCGAGGAAATATCCAGGATTACGAAGGAAAGAGGCGTCTTTTTTCATTCTGACGCGGTAGCAACCACCGGCTGGATCCCGGTGAATGTTCAGTCCCTCGGCGTGGATTCTCTTTCGCTCTCGGGACATCAATTCTACGGGCCCAAGGGAGCATCGGCTCTTTATGTGCGCAAGGGCGTTCGGATCAAACCGCAGATTGAAGGCGGAATCCAGGAGGACGGGCGCAGGGCGGGAACCGAGAACGTCCCCGGGATCGTGGGGCTCGGCAGAGCTGCGGAACTCGCAGTAGCCGAGATTGAGCACCGGATGGCTTATCTCGCGCCGCTCCGCGACCGGCTGCAAAAGGGCCTTCTGGACAGGATCGACCACTTGGTCGTCAACGGTCATGCTACGAGAAGGCTGCCGCAGAACCTGAACATTTCTCTATGGTATGTGGAGGGAGAATCCATGCTCCTGTTCCTGAACATGGAAGGTGTCTCGGTATCGAGCGGTTCGGCATGCACGTCGCGTTCCCTCAAATCGTCGCATGTGCTGACCTGCATCGGCACCGACGCGGCGGTTGCGAATGGGACACTACTGCTGACACTCGGCATGGGCAATACGGCGGAAGACATAGATTACGTTATAGAGAAGCTGCCTCCCATAGTGAAACGGCTTAGGGAAATGTCGCCTCTCTATGAAGATATGATCAAAAAAGAAAAAGTCCGGTGAGGAGGAAGCTATGGAACAGTATAGTTCAAAAGTGATGGACCATTTCGCCCATCCGCACAACGTGGGCGAGATTGAGAATGCCGACGGGGTGGGTACGGTGGGGAATCCCGTATGCGGCGACGTGATGCGTCTCTATATCAAAGTCGAGGGAAACGTTATTGCTGATGCGAAGTTCAAGACTTTTGGTTGCGGCGCTGCAATCGCGACCAGCAGCATGGTGACCGATCTGGTAAAGGGAAAAACCATTGATGAGGCATTGAAGATTTCAAATGCCGCGGTGGCTGAGGCGCTCGGAGGACTTCCGAAGGTGAAAATGCACTGCTCCGTGCTGGCCGAAGAAGCGCTGAAATCCGCGCTTAATGATTATTACAAGAAAAAAGGAATTCCTTCTCCCGTGAAGATGCCCGCAGAGTCGGGGCATGAACATGACATGGAGTGATAATCTTATGGAGTGTGGATTTAGGATTGAGGATGGACAAGGTCAAAAGGGAATCTGAGATCCTGAGTCGGAAATGGCCTTATTATGGATATCAAAAACATCAAACCCGACTTTGTTCTTGACTGTGTGGGGCTTGCTTGCCCCATGCCGATTTTCAAAACCTCGAATAAGATCAAGGAGCTGCAGCCAGGGCAGGTGCTTGAGATTCAGTCAGACGACGGCGGCATTGAAAAAGACATGCCGGCGTGGTGCAAGATGACGGGGAACGAATATCTCGGTCTCACCAAGGAGAACGGCGAATACCGTGTCTTCGTGAAAAAGAAGTAGCCGATTTTTTCCGTACGGAATGATTTGCAGACGAGTCCGGGTGGCCGCAGTTGAATTATGCGGATTGACTCTCCGGGGAGAGACGCCTGCCTGTGAGGGCCTCAGATGTTCACTCCGTATCCTTCTCGCCTGCCGGCGATCTGCCGCCAGGATTACCTGTTTGTCCGTCGTGAAGACAGGTTCTACCTCTTCTCCTTTTTAACTTATACCAAACGACTGAAAGCCGCGTCTGTCCCGCACCTTGTCGGGGAATAGGCCGAACCTTGCCAGAGCGGAAATAAGCAACAAACAATTCATTTGTATCTCTGTTCCCTTCCGCTTTTGAGTTTGACAAGGCTAAAACGATAGTTTATTATCACTGCACGAAAGCAATGTCCCTGCAGTCTAGGCGTGCCGGAATGATGCACAATGACGTTTCCCCGGCAATACTTCGATTACCCCCGCCGTTACTTTCCTCCATTAAGGGGGGAAGGTGGGAAGCATATTTTTTTAAAAGGAGCATGATGCAGACCATAGCGTCACTCAAAGAAGGCGATTGGGTCGAGGAAATCTATCTCGTCACGTCGAAACAAGTGTCAACAGCCAAGAACGGCGTCACGTATCTGTCGATTAAGCTTTCGGACAAAACCGGGGAGATCGACGGCAGATTGTGGGACAATGCCGATGAGGTGGCCGGAAAGTTTGAACGGGAGGATTTCGTGCGCATCAAGGGCATGGCGTCGAACTACCAGGGATCGATGCAGATCAAGATGAAGACGCTCGAAAAAGTTGATGATTCCCGTGTGGAGATTGCAAACTTTGTCGAAGCATCGCCCCGGAACATTGAGGAGATGGTGAAGGAGCTCCGCGCGGTTGCATCCGCAGTGAACAACGGCCACCTTCGGCAGTTAATGAACTCCTTTCTGAATGACTCGTCGTTTATGGAGGCATTCAAGCGTGTGCCTGCCGCCAAGACGCTCCATCATAATTACATCGGTGGACTTTTGGAACATGTCCTGGAACTCATCAGCCTTGCCCGGGACGTGGCAAAGCACTTTCCCTCGATCGATCTCGACCTGCTGACCGTCGGCTCTTTTCTCCACGACATCGGCAAGGTCCGCGAGCTCACTGTGAGAAAATCAATCAGCTATACGACGGAAGGCCGGCTGCTCGGTCATATCTCGTTGGGCTACGAGATGATCGCCGGGAAAATCAACGCCATTCCGGGATTCCCTCCGGAACTGACCATGCTGCTCAAACATATCATGCTTTCCCATCATGGCGAGTATGAATTCGGTTCTCCCAAGCGGCCCAAGATCCAGGAAGCCATCGTCATCAACTACTTGGACGATCTGTCGGCGAAAATCAACAACTTCCAGGCTACGTTGAAAAAAGAAAGCGTGGCCGCCGGCGAGTGGACCGCGTTCAATAAAATGCATGACCGGTATCTCTACCGGCAACTCGCTTATACCGCGCCAGCAGGGGACACCGACGAGGCCGAGGAAAAAAGAGCGTCCGGCGCCAAAACCAGGAAGGGCCAGAACGACATGGGGTCCGATCCTTCGGGTAAGCTGCCACTTGATATTTGATGAAATGTTGAGGATCATCCTGAAATAAAAACGATTTCGGACATACCGAATCGACGTTGTAAAGTCCCGGGTCTAACTGCAGTTGATAGTGATGATAGGGAATTTCAAGAAAAGGGGTCTTTATGTTCGGCGTTCTTCGCAGCCTGAATGACGGGCTTGCAAAAACAAGAAAAAATCTGAGCGATAAAATCGGCAAGCTGATCCTCGGAGAGAAAATTGATGAAGCATATCTCGACGAACTGGAGGAGGCGCTGATCTCTGCCGATGTCGGCGTCGAGACTTCATCGCTCGTGCTAAGAGACCTGAGGGAGCGCTTCAAGCGCAATGAGCTAATCTCTCCACAGCAGGTAAAGGACCGGCTTAAGCAAATTCTGATCGAAATCCTGTCTGCACAGCCTTCGACCTTTTCCCTAAATGCCTCCCCCGCAGTCGTGCTCGTCGTTGGCGTGAACGGAACGGGGAAAACGACCACGATCGGCAAGCTGGCCTCCCGGCTCCGGGCGGACGGAAAGAAAGTCTTGCTCGCGGCGGGAGACACCTTCCGTGCAGCAGCGTCCGAACAGCTTTCGATCTGGGGTGAGCGCTCCGGCATCCCGGTGATCAAACACAAGGAGGGAGCCGATCCTGGCGCTGTCGTGTTCGATGCTGTCATGGCCGCGAAAGCCCGTGATGTCGATGTGCTCATTGTGGATACCGCCGGAAGACTGCACACGAAGTCGAACCTCATGGAGGAGCTGAAAAAAGTGAATCGCATTCTGTCGCGCGAGTTGCCGGGCTCCCCCCACGAGACGCTTCTCGTCCTTGACGGTAACACGGGCCAGAATGCGCTTGTTCAGGCGAAAATGTTCAATGAGGCGGTCGGCATCACCGGCATTGTAATCACGAAGCTCGACGGCACATCCAGAGGCGGCATCGTGTTTGCCATCAACAAAGAGCTCGGGATCCCGGTAAAGTTTGTGGGAATCGGCGAGGCGATCGAGGATCTAAAGAGTTTTGATCCGGAAGAATTCGTCAACGCGCTGCTGTGAGGCGGGTGGAAAGAGGCTCTTGACGGTATCCTCACGCCCTCTGCATCCAACGGAGAAACCATGGAACGGGTTCAGGTTGAGATCTACGGCCAAATATACAGCATAAAAGGCACGGACGATTCCGCCCGCATACGCGAGCTTGCCGCGTACGTTGATACAAAAATGAAGGAAATCGAAAAGGGGACCGGTACTGTTGATTCCCTCAGGGTCGCTATCCTCACTGCTCTCACAGTTACCGACGAGCTCTATCGTTTGCGAGAGCAATACAGCGAACTCGGGATGACTGCTGATAATGCGGTGAATCGCCTTCTCGGCATTACGGCGCATATCGGGGAAGCTTGTCTATGAGCACTGCCACTGTTTAGTTGGGTGCTGCATCGTAAAGTATAGAATGTATGCAACTTGCTGGTATTTTTTAGCTGTTCCTGCCTGTTCGCCCGCCACTTTTGTTCTTGCCATTTGTTGTTGATTCTGGTATATATACAACAAGAATAAAAAGAGTCCCCTGCTTTGCGCGTGATGGATATAACTTGTTCCTCGTGAAAAAAATTTAACGGGAGCTATCTTCTGGAAAGGGTGTGCATGCCCAGGCAAGACTGGGAAGCCTGAACTTTTCATCATGGCGCCCACCTGGTATAGACCAGGAATCAAGTCTATCTACACGGCAAAAGCGGGGGATTTTTATATAGAGCATTTGTACTATGGTCAGAAGCGATAAAATCCTTCGAACCATTCAGAAAGTCTCAAATTAAATAAAGAACAATTGCGCATGCTTGAAAGGGGCGAATGTAAGGAAGGCTCCGGCGCTTGTGATAGCTATGTAACAGCGGTTTCCTGGTACTGAAGAGAGTCGGCGTATCAGTTTATTCCGGTCCTCAATACCGCAATACCGCGCGAAAATTGTTTTACCGGCAGGGAAACATATTAAGATCATGGGGAAATTCGCAAAAACTGCATATAGGCAACGAGGGGGAGTATCGGGGTGTGGATTCCAGGTAGCTGCTCATAGTGCTGACGTTGTCAGCATAGGCAGCCGTACGGTTCAATTACCTGGAAAGTCAACCGGTTCCCCGCATCTATTGTTTCCCCAAGACTCATGGTGTCCTGATTCGGTTTAACGCAATCGTTTTCGTCCGCTATCGCGTGCCCACTTAAGCTTTCCCGAAGTAATTCCGTTGGGTCTCAAAAACCTCAAAAAAAATGTTTTTCCGGAGACGGTATTCCCAGAACCGTCAGCGCCGCCGCTTGCATGGAAAATGCGTCCCCGTGACCTGAGTGAGTTCGTAGGGCAGGAGCATATTCTCGGCGCAGGCAAACTTTTGCGCAGGGCCATTGAAGCCGACCGGTTCATGTCGCTTATTCTCTATGGGCCCCCGGGGGCGGGTAAGACGGCACTGGCTCACCTGATCGCGGAGAAAAGCCGTGCTCATTTCGTGTCGCTCAATGCGGTTACCGCCGGAGTTGCCGACATCCGTAAGGTAACCCAAGAGGCGGCCGAAGAGCGCGGTGGAAGCGGCAAAAGAACCATTCTTTTTATCGATGAGATCCATCGTTTTACGCGCGTGCAGCAGGACGCGCTCCTGCCCGATGTGGAACGTGGGAACATAACCCTCATCGGGGCGTCAACGTCGAATCCCTTTTTCGCGATTATTCCCGCGCTGTCATCCCGCTCCCAGATTTTCGAATTCAAGCCCCTCAGGGACGAAGACGTCAAAACGCTGATTCTCCGGGCACAGTCGGACAAGGAGCGGGGACTCGGGAATTTTCAGATGCTGCTTACCGCGGAAGCACTCGATTTTCTGGTCGCCCGATCGAACGGCGATGCGCGGCGCGCATTGAATGCGCTTGAGATCGGCGCGCTGTCTACCGCGCCCGGACCCGACGGCGTCGTACACTACGATCTTCATATTGCCGAGGAGTCGATCCAGAAAAAAGCGCTTGTTTACGATGAAGATGAGCATTACGATACGATTTCCGCCTTTATCAAAAGCATGCGGGGGAGCGATCCCGACGCGACGCTTTACTGGATGGCGAAAATGATCATTGCCGGCGAGGATCCCCTGTTTATCGCCCGCAGGATAGTGATAGCGGCGAGCGAAGATGTGGGGAACGCGGACCCCCGCGCGATCATGATCGCTACCGCCGCGTACCAGGCTGTGGAGCGCATTGGCATGCCTGAGGGTGCGCTTCCGCTGGCGCAGGCCGCGACCTACATCGCGTCGGCGCCCAAAAGCAATGCATCGTACCTCGGCATAAAGCAGGCAATGCAGGACATTGAGGAAGGCACGCTCCTGCCGGTTCCGGACCATCTGAAGGACGCCCATTATAAGGGCGCCGGACGGCTCGGCAGAGGCAGGGGATACAAGTATCCGCACGATTTTCCGGGCCACTATGTGGTCCAGGACTACCTCCCGCAAAAGCGGGAGTATTATCGGCCCACGGAGCAAGGTGAGGAAAAAAGAATCAAGGAACGCCTTGCCGGGCTGAGAGGGAAACATCAGGAGGGGGTAAGATGATTGAGTATATTGTACTACTGGTGGCAGGACTGGCTGGAGGATTCGGTCTGGGGCTGCTAATCAAGGGAAAGGCAGCAGCGGGCAAGATCCGTGACGCCGAGGGAGAGGCCGCGAGGATCATTGCGAACGCGGAACGCGAGGCCGAAACAAAGCGCAAAGAGGCGATGCTCGAAGCCAAAGACAAACTCTACCAGTCGCGGGCGGATTATGAAAAAGAAAACCGTGAAAAGCGACAGGAGATCCAGAACCAGGAACGCCGGCTCACGCAGAAGGAAGAAAATCTTGAAAAGAAAGTGGACCTTGTTGAAAAACGGGAGTCCGATGTCATCCGTCGTGAACGGGAACTGGCGGCGCGGGAAAAGGTTGCGGCCGAGAAGGAAGATCGGTTTGAGAAGGGCCTTCGCGAGCAGCGTCTCCTGCTCGAGAAGATCGCGAACATGACCGCGGAAGAGGCCAAACGCCAGCTCATGATGTCCATGGAGGATGAAGCGAAGTTCGAGGCAGCCAAGACCATCAAGCGGATCGAGGACGAGGCCAAGGACGAGGCTGACAAAAAGTCGAAGAACATCATCAGCCTCGCGATCCAGCGCTATGCGAGCGACTATGTGGCTGAGGCCACCGTATCGGTTGTCAACCTCCCGAACGACGAAATGAAGGGCAGGATCATCGGCCGGGAGGGAAGAAACATCCGGGCCATCGAGGCGGCGACGGGAATCGACCTGATCATTGATGATACTCCGGAGGCAGTCATCCTCTCGTGCTACGACCCGCTTCGCCGGGAAATTGCGCGGCTGACCATCGAGCGGCTGATTCAGGACGGCAGGATCCATCCGGCGCGGATCGAGGAGATCGCTGAAAAGGTCAAGAAAGACCTCGACGTCACCATGAAAGAAGAGGGCGAGAAGGCTGCTTTCGATCTCGGCATTCACAACATGCATCCCGAGATTATCAAGCTCATCGGCAGGCTCAAATACCGTACCAGCTACGGCCAGAACGTGCTCATGCATTCCCGCGAGGTGGCCTACTTTGCTGGCATCATGGCAGCCGAGTGCGGCGTGGATCAGAAGCTGGCGAGGCGCGCAGGCCTGCTGCATGATCTGGGCAAGGCCATCGACCACGAAGTGGAGGGAACTCATCCCCAGATCGGCGGCGACCTTGCGAAAAAATACGGCGAGTCGGCCAAGGTGATCAATGCGATTATGACCCACCACGGCGACGGCGAACCGAACTGCGTCGAGTCCGTTCTCGTAGCGGCGGCAGATGCGCTTTCAGCGGGAAGGCCGGGCGTGCGCCGCGAGACGCTCGAGAGCTATCTTAAACGGCTGGAGCAGCTCGAGTCGGCGGCAAACTCATTCAAGGGCGTGGAGAAGTCCTACGCCATTCAGGCGGGCCGCGAGATCAGGATTATTGTAAAGCCTGAGGATCTTTCGGATGTTCACTCAGCCCAGCTTTCACGGGACATCGCCAAAAAGATCGAGCAAGAACTCTCCTATCCCGGCCAGATCAAGGTAACGGTTGTCCGGGAGAGCAGGTATGTGGAGTACGCGAAGTAGTAAGAAACAGAAGGCAGACCTGAGAAGGCAGATGGCGGACAGAGGAAGGACTCGCGGTTTTGCCTCGGTCTGTCCTCTGTTATCTGATTTCAAGAGGGTTCATTGAAGGTTCTTTTCATTGGCGACATCATTGGTGAGCCGGGCAGGAAAATGGTCCGGGCAAAGATGCGGGATCTCATGGAAGCGCATCGCCCCGATCTCGTGATCGCCAACGGCGAGAATGCCGCGGGAGGGTTCGGGATAACGTCGGAGATCGCAGAAGAATTGTTCTCCCTGGGAATTCATGTACTCACGTCGGGCAACCATGTGTGGGACAAAAAAGAGATTGAGCCTTATCTCACGAAGCAGGATCGACTCATCAGGCCCGCTAATTATCCGTCGGGGAACACAGGATACGGAAGCGTGGTCATATCCACGGGTTCTGGCAAGGCGGCTGTTTTGAACCTCGAAGGCAGGGTATTCATGTCGAACCTGGAAGATCCCTTTCGTGTTGCCGAGCGCGAGATCGCGAAACTCAAAAAGGAAACGCCCGTGGTGATTATCGATTTCCACGCGGAAGCGACATCGGAGAAAATCGCCCTTGCCTGGCACGTTGACGGTCAGGCGAGCGCTGTTATCGGTACTCATACTCATGTCCAGACCGCCGACGAGCGCATTCTGTCGGGGGGAACGGCGTTCATCACCGACGCGGGCATGACGGGACCGACAGACTCCGTCATCGGGGTGAAGAAGGAACAAGCCATAGCGCGTTTTTTATTCCAGACACCGCATCGATTCGAGATCCCGAAAGGCCCTGTTCATCTGAATGCCGTTGTCATCGAGGTTGACGGCGCAACGGGAAGGGCAAATTCGATTGAAAGAATCCACCTGAAATCGTAGGGTCGCCAGCCATGGATCAAGGGGCAAGCAAGACTCACATCGCAACGGTTACTCAGCTCACTCACCAGATCAAGACCCTCCTCGAGAGCACGTTCCCGGATATCTGGGTCGAAGGGGAGATTTCGAACCTCAGTATTCCCCAGTCCGGACATGCCTACTTTACGCTGAAAGACGAGCACAGCCAAATCCGGGCGGTGATGTTTCGATCGGCGCAGCGGTTTCTCAAGTTCACCCTCCAGCACGGCATCCAGGTGATCTGCCGCGGCAGGATAAGCGTCTACGAGCCGCGCGGGGAATACCAGCTTATCATCGATTATATCGAGCCGAAAGGCGTGGGCGCCCTCCAACTGGCCTTTGAACAGCTCAAGACAAGACTTGAGAAGGAAGGGCTTTTCGATCTCGATCGCAAAAAAGCGCTGCCAATCCTTCCTCGGCGCATCGGTATCGTCACTTCTCCGACCGGCGCCGCCATCCGCGACATGCTGCGCGTGATCAAGCGGCGTCACCCGAAGATGCAAATCCTCATTTATCCTGTTCCTGTGCAGGGAGCCGAGGCCGCGCCAGCCATTGTCGAAGCATTACGCTATTTTAACAGCGAAGGGAACGTGGATGTCATCATTGTGGGGCGCGGCGGCGGATCTCTGGAAGATCTGTGGGCTTTCAACGAGGAAACCGTAGCTCGCTCCATTCATGCCTCGGCCATCCCCATCATATCCGCAGTGGGACACGAGACCGATTATACAATAGCGGACTTCGTGGCTGATTTGCGCGCGCCGACTCCTTCTGCGGCGGCCGAGATGGTAGTGGAAAGCGAAGCGGCATTCTTGGAGAATCTCTCCATGATGGAATCCAGCCTGCGGAGAAGTATCAGACTGACGATGGAGCGGGGACGCGCGATGCTTCGCGAGCAAATGCGGCTTCTCGGTGATCCGCGCAGAGGATTGGATCAGTTCGGCCAGCGCGTCGATGATTTACTGCACCGCCTCACTCTGGATCTTCAGCACCATCTGCGCCGCGAGCGCGCCCGCTTGAGCACCGTGAGCGCGGGATTGGACCACTTGAACCCCCTGAGTATTCTCTCAAGGGGATACAGCATAACAAAAACGTATCCCGCAGGGGCCGTCATAAAAGATGCCGGCATGGTGCATACAGGCGACATGCTCAGTACAAGGTTGCACAAGGGAGAGGTCCTGTCTAGAGTGGAACGGACGGATGCTGAGATCCGTAATTAAATAAATCGAAGACGATTAACGATCCCTTATAGCGAAGCAGAGTTTCAGCATTGCATAAATGCGATATATTGTTGTCGCATGATGGAAATAGGTTTTCTCCGGTGTTTTTTGCTGGTGTTTTTTGACACGATTGCGTAATTGTGCTACCCTATAATCTATGCCGGAAGAGTTCAGACAAACCGAAGCGCTTTCTGCCGAAATCCAGGATGTTATGCGGAGTCTCGTCTCTGCAATCCGAGCTGTTAAACTCTATCCTCCCAATAATCCTGTATATTCTCAATCGGTAAAAAAATCCTATGAAGCACTTTCCCATTTTCTGGCGGAAGCGCCGGAATACAACGTTGGAGTGCAAAAAATAAACTTCACCTACCATCACACCGCGATCGGAAAGGATGCTCAACTGAACAAGGCCATTGCCCAGGACCTCTATGCAAAAGGGATTCGGGAAATTATATTCAGCGCAGGTTTGACGGAACAGGAGCTGATGGATTTCTGCCGGGCCCTTGCTCTCTCGGCTGAAGAGCTCGCAATAAAAAGTGGAATTTCATCGATCCTCTGGGAAAAAACGGCGTCCCACATTAAGGTGACCGAATCAGGACTTGACGAAGTCATTACGACCATGGCGGACAGCAGGTGGGAGTCCGCGACCCCAGCCACATCCTCCGGCGGCGCCCAACTGGACAAGGAGAAAAAAAAGGCGGAGGTACCGAGCAAAACGCTGGTATTGGGAGATCTCTTAAGCGATCCTTCAGGGTTTGGTGCCAGCATGCTCGAACTCGCAAAACAGACCAAGGCCGAGCATGAAAGCGTGGAGGACCGCCTCTTCACCCTGTATCAGGAAGAAGGGCACAGGATCCGGCGAGAGCAGCCGAGCCAGATCGAGGCTCTCTTTGAAGGCTTGGCCAAATCCGCCATGTCTCTTGAACAACCTTACAGCGAGGGGCTCATCGGAGGCAAGCTGTATGGTGACATGGATGCCGATCTGGCCGCAGAGCAGGAGCCCGAGCTCGGGAATCAGTTGCCCAATGTTCTCCAGGAGATTCAGACGGGGCGTTTTTCCAATGCCTGGACCGTGCAGCAGGTAGCGTCGCTCCTGAAAAAATCGGCGTCAAAGAAAATCGAGCCATCAATGCCGCCGGTTTCTCCAGACTCGCTCGTGGCGTTGCCAATACCTGGCGACCTGAATGATATAGTACGTCAACTGTCGGAGTACAGCCCGGAAGAAATGGTGGAACTCAAGGCATTGGGCGACGCGGGTATGGAGAAGGACATCGTTGACGGGGCCGTCCGGACACTCATTCAGCTCATCCCGGTCGTGAAAAATCCACAACACGCGGAACCTACCGAGCAGGAAATCAATTTCTTTTCCGGAATTGTTCACCAGCTTGAGGAATTGCTCAGTTATCTCCTGAGCAAAAAGGAATATGAGCAAGCTGCAAAAATAATCCATGCTTTTCAAATTCCCGTTGCCCCCGCGTTCAAGCCGAGAATGGCGGAGGCACTTAAGAAGACGGGATCAAAAACCGCCATTACAGCCGCGATCGGGGAACTGCGGAAGAACTCAAAGAATTCTTTGGCATATGAAAAAACATATGAGTATGTGTCTATCCTGGAACGGGAAACTACCGAAGTTCTCCTGGAACTCCTGGCCGAGGAGCAAGACCGGTCGGCAAGAATCTTTTATCTTGACCTGGTCAAGGATGTGGGAAGAAACCAGATAACACTGCTCGGGGAGCGTCTCTCCGACGGACGCTGGTACTTTGTGCGTAATATCGTGAGTATCTTGGCTGATAGTAAAACGGAACAGGCTATTGCGCTTCTCCGAAGGGCGGCGGACCACGCGAACGTAAAGATACGCCAGGAAGTCATCAAGGCTCTTTTCTCGATCGGCGGAAAAAAAGCGGCCAGCGTCCTGGCGAAATTCCTGCGAGACCGGGACGAGGACGTTCAGATAACGGCCATTCGTGCCTATGGAGACTTTCCCGGTATCGGCGCGGAGGAGTCAGCCCCTTTGGTGGCCTATCTGAATGGCCGGGAGCTTAAAAAAAAGGAACAGGAACTCACACTCGAGGGCATCAAGGCCCTAGGGAGAATCGGCGGCCGGGACGCAGTGGAATTTCTGAAATCATATACGAGGGTTAGGTGGTGGAAACCAAGAAAATTACAGCGGGAGCTTCGCGACGCCGCAAATAAGTCCATGGAAGAAATTGCGAGGAGACAGGGCAATGGCGGACGGCCATAACGATAGCCGCGGAGATGCGAGACAGTCTTTCTATGCCAGGCAGCAGCTGATCGACTCGGCCAGATCGGCGTTTCAACTCCTCTCGGCTGTCATGAAGAACGCAGCGCTCTATCCCGAGGCGCATCCCTTCCTGCTGACTTCCGCGGACAAGTTCCGCGGCAAAGTCGAGCAGTTGCTGGCGAGCCGGAAGGAAGTCGCCTTCTATTTGGTGGGAGGAGAGCTCTTTTTCGAGACTTTTTCCATCCCGATCGACCAGGGGCTGTCGCTGCTGATGGAGCAATTCTCCAGTAGGGATATCGGCGGGTTGGCTTTCAAGCCGGGGCTCACGTCCCCTGAACTCATCCGGCTGGCCGCGCTTATGAACAAGGAACCCGAGGTTCTCTCCGGCCAGGGAGACAGCAATGACGTGATTGCGAAGCAGGGAATCACGCATATCGAGCTACACCGGGTTCTTCTCGTTGACAAGGATGCGGGAAACGCGATTAAGGAAGGAAAGAAAAAAGCCTCTGAAATGTACAAGGAGGCCATGGACGCCGTCAAGGAAATGGTCCAGGCGGTGCAGCAGGAAAAGGTGTCCAGCCTGCGCAAGATGAACACGATGGTCCAGAGCATGGTTGATTATGTTCTGGACAACCGGGACGCCCTCATGGGTTTGTCATGCATAAAAATGTATGACGAGTACACCTTCGTCCATTCGGTAAATACCTCGATTCTCGCTGTATCCCTCGGATCCTTTCTCTCGTTTGAAAAGCAGCAGATTGCCGCGCTCGGCATCGCCGCGCTTATGCATGATATCGGGAAAGTGGACATTCCCCATGAGATTATCAACAAACCAGGCAAACTCACCTTCGAAGAGTGGGAGCAGGTTAAACGCCATCCTGTTGAAGGGGCGCTGCTTCTCGCCGATGTCCCGGGAGTATCCAAACTGGCAATGGTGGCTGCTTTCGAGCACCACCAGCACGGCGCCCAGGGCTATCCGAGGGTGGAAGGCGACTATCAACGACATCCTTTTTCACAGATCGTATCCCTTGCTGATGCCTATGAAGCGCTAACGGCCGCCCGCGTATACTATAGTGCCCAGATGCCGGCTGATCAGGCTATCAGGATTCTTTTGGCCAAGCGCGGCACTGTCTTCAATCCCATCCTGGTCAAGGCATTTGTCAATATGACAGGTCTCTTCCCGATCGGCACCATTCTCAAGCTGGACACTGGGGAGTTCGGGTTGGTTCAACATCAGACGCGCGATCTCATGAGGCCGCGCGTTCTGCTGCTTACCAAATTCGATGGATCGGAAAAGGAAACAGGGACGGAGACCAGCCTTCTGGAAACAGCAGGCGGCAAATACAAGCGTTCAATAGTCGGCACCATCAATCCCCACGCTATGAAGATCAACTTAAAGAAATATCTGGGGTAGCCCTTTCCGGGTGTAGTCCCTCACCATCCGACAGGGAGGACCGGCAGCTTTTCCCTGCAAAGGAGCATTTATGAAAATCCTTCTCGTTTACCCCAAATACCCCGAGACTTTCTGGAGCTTTAAATATGCGCTGAAGTTCATATCTAAGAAAGCGAGTCTACCTTCGCTCGGACTTTTGACTGTTGCGGCCATGCTGCCCGTAGAATGGGATATCCGGCTCATCGATAAAAACGTCAAAATGCTCACCGACGCCGATTTATACTGGGCTGATTACGTATTTCTGAGCGCCATGTCCATTCAGCGGGAGTCGGCCGAGTCCATCATCAGGCGATGCAAGGCGCTGGGGGTAAAAATGATCGCTGGCGGCCCCCTTTTTACGTCGATGCCCGAGGAGTTCCCGGAGGTCGATTATCTCGTTCTGAATGAGGCCGAGATAACGCTGCCGTTGTTCCTCGAAGACCTGAAGCAGGGAACGCCCCAGCGGGTTTATGCATCTACCCAGTGGGCGGACATCACGACCACTCCCATACCCCGCTTCGATCTTCTGGACAAGCGAAAATACGCCTCTATGAACATACAATATTCCCGGGGTTGTCCCTTTGAATGTGACTTCTGCAATATCACGGTACTCTACGGTCGCAAACCGAGAACCAAGGACGCGGTCCAGATATTGGCGGAGTTGGAGGCGCTTTATTCACTGGGATGGCGCGCTGGTGTTTTTATCGTTGACGACAATTTTATCGGGAACAAGGGCAAACTGAAAAAGGAGGTCCTCCCCGCCATCATCGAATGGATGGAAAAACGAAAGTATCCCTTTACGCTTTACACCGAGGTATCGATCAATCTGTCCGATGACGCGGAATTGATGATGCTCATGGCCAAGGCCGGGTTTGACCAGGTGTTCGTGGGCATTGAATCACCGAACGAAGAAAGCCTCGCCGAGTGCAGCAAGCTCCAGAACCGGAACCGCGATCTTATTGCCTGCGTCCGGAAGATCCAACAGGCGGGTCTTGAAGTGCAGGCAGGCTTCATCGTCGGGTTCGACAAGGACCCCGCAACAATCTTCGACCGTCTTATCGGGTTCATCCAGGAGAGTGGGATCGTCACGGCCATGGTGGGGCTTCTGAATGCTCCCCATGGCACCAAGTTGTACCACCGGATGAAAGAGGAGGGGAGGCTCACGAAGTCGGCGACGGGTGATAATACGGATTTTTCAATCAATTTCGTGCCCAAGATGAGCACCGAAACCCTGATGAACGGTTACCGCACGATTTTGAAGACCATCTATTCACCGAAGCACTACTATGCGCGCGTGAAAAAGTTTCTTGAGGAGTACCGCCCCGCGAGGCCGCGGAAGCTTCATCTCCCGTTTACCCATATCATGGCCGTTATGAAGTCTATGATTCGGCTCGGTATCGTGGGGAGGGAGCGTTTCCATTACTGGAAGCTGTTCTTCTGGTCACTCTTCAGGCGGCCTCGGCTGTTGCCGCTTGCAATCACCCTCTCAATCTACGGATTCCATTTCCGCAAGGTTTTCAGACACCACGAAAAACTACGCTCACGGGGAATCTAGAGCTATTGTTAACTGCCCGGATATTTACGGACAGAGAAAACTGAACCGCATGATAAAATAAAAAAAGCCTCCCTCGATCGTGATTAGACAGAAAACAGAACGTTCTAGTAACACTTGAAGCCCTCTGCGAAATGCACAGACAACCGCTGTATTCCGGTTGAGGTATTCAAAATGATCGCCGCACCCCTATGACCTCCTACCCCATAGACGATATTTTCCCCGAACTGAAAGAAGCGGTCCGAAACAAACCCTCCGTCATTCTGCATGCGCCGCCCGGAGCAGGGAAAACCACCCGCGTACCACTCGCATTGCTTGATGTGATACCGCGCAGTCGGGGCCGCATCGTCATGCTCGAACCGCGCAGGATCGCCGCGGTGTCTGCGGCGCGATGGATGGCAGCAACGCTTGATGAACAACCAGGGGAAACGATTGGCTATGCAATCCGCTTTGATGCGAAAATATCCGAAAAGACTCGGGTCGAAGTCGTTACCGAAGGCATCTTGACGCGCCGGATCCAGTCCGACCCCGGGCTCGACAATACGGCAATGGTCATTTTCGATGAATTCCACGAGCGCAGTATTCATGCCGACTTGGCGCTGGCGCTCTGTCTCGATATTCGCAGGGAATTGCGGCCTGACTTGAAGATCCTTGTCATGTCGGCCACGCTGGACTACGGCCCCCTCGTGGCTATGCTCGGTGCCTCGCCCGTCATCACCTCCTCTGGAAGGGCATTCCCCGTTGCCGAGCGGTATCTCACAGAAAAGGCTGGATCCCTGACGGAGAGGATCACGTGGGCGGTCAGGACTGCATTGAAAGAGACTGAGGGAGACATCCTCGTGTTTCTTCCCGGATCGGGCGAGATACGGGCCTGCATGAAGGAGTTGCGCGAGACTCCCGATATTTTAGAGAACCGTATTTTGGTTCATGCGCTTTACGGAGATCTTGCGTTCGAGGAGCAGGAGCGAGCAATCGTCCCTTCCCCGGATCACCGGAAAATCGTCCTTGCCACGAATATCGCCGAATCGAGCCTGACCATTCAGGGCGTCCGGGCTGTGGTCGACAGCGGCCTCACACGCATGCTTCGGTATGATCCCGCCACGGGAATGAATCGCCTTGTCACCGTGACCCTATCGCAGGCATCGGCGGAACAGCGAAAAGGAAGGGCGGGAAGGCTCGGACCGGGGGTGTGCTATCGTCTGTACGATCCGCAGGAATTGCGCAGTATGTTGCCCTTTGCCAAACCGGAGATACTGGTGTCCGATCTCGCTCCCCTGGCGCTTGAACTTGCAGCCTGGGGTGTGAAAGACACGCGGATGCTTTCCTGGCTCGACATGCCACCCGCGGCTTCATGGGATACCGGGCTGCAGTTGCTGAAAGACCTTGGAGCAGTAGATTCTTCGGGTTCGATAACGCCCGCCGGCCGTGCGATGGTGCGGCTTCCCCTTCATCCCAGGCTTTCCCGTCTCATGACGAGGGCGCAAGAACTGGGTTGTGTTCGCCTGGGAGCGGATCTAGCCGCCATTCTTACGGAGCGGGACCTATTTCGGCAGCGGACATCGTACGGCAAATACGACGAACCGGATGTTTCGGAAAGGGTCGAAGCATTATGGAAATGGAGATCGGGAGAGGAACTGCGGGAAGGTGTTGATCACACAACACTTCGATCCGTAGAAAGGACTTCAAAACAGCTCTTGCGTATGATGGGAAACCGGTTAGAAGCGGATGTTCAGGATCGGGTGGATTACGAAATGTTATCACGGCTTCTGCTCTGCGCCTTCCCGGACCGGATCTGCAAGCGGCGCGAGGAAGGGGGCGGTCGTTTTGTCCATATCCGGGGGCGGGGTGTTCGCCTCTCCCTGGATAGCCACTTGGGCAGCAGCCCCTATATTATCGCCGTGACCGTCGACGCCGGAGAAAAAACAGAAGGTTTTGTCCATATTGCTGCGCCGGTTACGGAAGAGCTCATCAGGGCCGAATGCGCTGAGCGCATTGAAACCGTCAGGAGAGTGGAATGGGACAGGAAGGAGAACAGGATCGCGGCTGCACGAGAAGAGCGGCTCGAAACCCTGATCCTGTCGAAAAAACCGTTTACCCCAAGCGACGAGGAAGCCGCACCCATTGTGTGCGATGCGATTCGGGCGAATGGCGAATTACTTCACTTAAGCAAGGAAGCTATGCAATTTCTGGCCCGCGTAAGACTGATAGGCAGTGCATATCCTGAAGAGGACTGGCCAGACCTGGCCGAGGAAAAGTTTTTTTTAGGGCTCGAGGAATGGCTGCTGCCTTGGCTAGGGAAAGCGCGTAGCGCTCATGATATAGCTGGTTTGGACATTCTCCCAGCGCTCAGGGCCCGAATTTCGTGGGAACAGGCGCGGCTCCTGGACGAGCGTGCGCCACTGACTATCAATGTTCCGAGCGGCAGCCGGGTGAAACTGGACTACTCGCCGGGGAATCAGCCCGTTCTTGCCGTAAAGATTCAGGAGATGTTCGGACTTTCTGACACCCCCTCCGTAGCGGGCGGCAGGGTAAAAGTTCTCCTGCATTTATTGTCCCCCGCGCGCAGACCTGTACAGATCACCCAAGATCTCAAAGGTTTCTGGAATATTTCCTACCAGGATGTAAAAAAAGACCTGAAAGGACGTTACCCGAAACATCCCTGGCCCGAAGATCCGTGGAATGCGGTTCCCACGCGAAAAACTAAACCGCGGGGGAGATGAGATGCTTTTTCGGACGATGACGGAAAATTCGACAAAAGGGGGGGTGCCGCTGACGAGCAGGTTATGTTTTGCGTTATCGTGGACGTTAGTAGGTCTCCGTATCGTTGGATAAAACCGCAGTATTCGGAAATGCACACTATGAAGAGGTTAGGCGCCGGCCAAGGATCCAGTTCATTCTAAAATATTATCACATCAGGAGCTATCACTTAAGTGCGTTATCGCGCATCACTTCGTAAAGTCGGGCAAGACCAAGCAATTATGACCGGCCTCCCGGCCTTTTCATCTGACAATGCTCAGATGCTGCGCTGCAGCGTTAGGATCCTGTCAAGATCATCCGGTTCCAGAGCGCCGATTCGGACCAGAATTTCCCCCAGGAGTTGTCCGCTGAACTTTTGATGATCGAGAGCGAATTCAAGATCTTGGGGTAGGATCAGCTTGTGAACGACAAGCAAGGTTCCTAACTGAACTTTGACCTTGCTATTTTTTACGACCATTTGCGCCAGACCATTCATCCAACTTATCTCCCTTTTTTCCAAGCCGGTAATCCTTTTAATTATTGCTTTAACATAATTTTACTGTTTTTGAGGGTATTTGTCAAGTATAAATAGTAATAACTTTAAAATAATGTTACAGTGTTAACAAAATAATCGGTTGGTTTGTAACTTATTGATAAAAAACGATTAAAATATAGTTAGCAATAAGGTGGAAGCATAGGGGCAGGGGTCATCACCATAAGTTCGGAACAACCAACGAGAATTCACCGGCACTTATGGCGATACGTTTGAATAAGTCAGTAAGGAATTCCTTAGTCGATTTTCTTACTTCGTAAGTTTGGCAACTTCAACCGGTTCTTTCTCGTCATTCTCCTCATTCTGCATCAGCTCTTCATATTTATCAGCAAGCTGCCATGCTTTGCGATAGATATGCCCAGGCTGTTTGAGGACTACGCGAAACTGACCGTCATTGAACGAAACGGGCATGAATACGCCGGCTTCCCTCGCCAAGATGTCCGCCTGTATAATCGCCCATTCGCATCCGGTAGCAAATCCGCTGCTCTGCCCAACCGGAAACCCGGCGGCAAAGCCAACCATCATTAATGCAATTGCAAATACCGTTATAGTGAGCAAACGCAAGAATGTTTTCATATCCCTTCCCCCTTCCCGTTAACACCCACTGACTACTGTTAAGAATGACTGCACGCTTAACATGGGGAACCATATTTTTATTGTATTCACTTTATTTAAAAGCAAGAGCAATGCCAATAAATAACTAATTGTAAAATTTATGTTTTAATCAATCGTGTTAAAAATATACGAGAAAACCATTCGAAATGAGCAGGCTATTTTGAACTATCAATGCGATTTGACTCAGGACAAATTCCGGAAATCACTAAATCTGAGAAAAAAATGTTCTTGCAAGCAGACTATTATATGACCGCTGCGATCATCGTTGGTACCCTTGATGGCATGAGAGAAGGCAAAGCCTGGGGAAAGAGCGGGAATCAGCAGCGCCATAAGTGGCCTTTCGACAAAATCATCAAAATGCTTACGTGACAACGTTCAGGACATCGTTCAGTAACTTAGCGGTTAGGACATCGATCACAATCAAGCACTTGATGGTGTTAAAGGTTGTGGTAATAACTATTAAAAGCCTTATAAATACAGCTAAATAATAATCCGCTTAGTAATCGTTCAAGTAGTTAAGTAAGATGCTCATGAACGGTGTTTTTTGCATTTTTCTTGTGAACGATGTCTTGAACGTTATCACGTACGTATAAGGGACGACTCAAAAGTATCCGTGTTGTAGATTTAAACGAGCGCTACACGAGCCAGACCTGTTGTCAATGCAACACCATAAACAAGTCCAGCCGTGTGCATCGAGGTCTCTATGTTTGCAAACACTGTGGCGCCGAAATG
>Ga0209415_10000069_pt1 | contig 139971 bp, 125 predicted proteins | sample PeaSoiSIISIP2007_FD_187696 | JGI IMG/M metagenome (GOLD analysis project Ga0209415, IMG submission 187696) | Peat soil microbial communities from Weissenstadt, Germany - SII-SIP-2007 (SPAdes) (version 2) | ecosystem: Environmental > Terrestrial > Soil > Wetlands > Peat | place: Germany... | reverse complement strand
CGAAACTCCTGAAGCCGAGCCCGCTTAAGATCAGCCCGACGACTACGATCACGAGCCCGCAAGTCATGCCGGCCGAACCGACGATCGTCGTGCAGGTCGACGTTCCCTGATTGCGCCAGCGGCGTTCAGGGGTTTTTGGGGTGCTGCACGGCCGCTTCGGTTCGGGCCGAGTTCAGCATTGTCGCGGCGGTGTAGAGCACGACCGCGATCACGAGCCAGCGCATCTTCGACAGCTCCAGCGACTTGACGATGTAGGCGGCGATGAAGACGGCCGGGGTGCCGCCGAGGGTCAGGCCGAGGGAGGGGGCGACGGCGTAGCGCTTCTGGCGGATGAAGCGGATCGACGCGGTCGGCATCAGGAAGGCGCAGGAGCCCATCATGACGGGGAAAGCGGTCGTGGGGTTCATGCCGAGGAGGCTCACGAGGATCATGCACGGCGCGTAGGCGCCGATGCCGAGCGTCATCAGCGCCCCGAAGGCGAAGTTGCAGGCCAGGGCGATCGCGAGCTTCGCGCCCGACAGGCCGAGCGCGTCGCCGCCCGCGGGGAAGAGGCCGAGGTTCTTCATCAGGAAGAACGCGGCGGCGGCGAGCAGCGCGATCCCCATGCCGATCTGGATCTTGCGGCGCGGCCACGAGATCACGGTCCCGGCGCCGAGCCAGGCGCCGGCCACCGCGGCCAGGATCATGAGCACGAGCGTGCGCCCGTCCATCGCGACGATCGCGATGAAGATGAACGCCTCGGCGAAGGTCGGGATCGAGTGCCCGACGTTCAGCGTGCCCGGGATCTCCTCGTCGGGCGCCAGGCGCAGGAGCTTGAACACCGAGGTGGTCGTCGCGTAGGAGCCGATGCCGAGCGTGTCCAGGAAGTCGGTGACGAAGCCGATGACGGCCTCGACGGCCGTCGGCCAGCGCACCTTCGGGCCCGGTCCGGCCGGCGGCGTGCGCGCGTCGGCGCGCAGATGCGCGCCCCAGAACCAGGAGAAGGCGACGGTGACGGCTCCGAGCGCGGCGAGCAGGGCGACGCGGGCGGTCATCGCGGGCCCCTCAGTGATGGATGCCGGCCGCGCGGCGCTTGGCGAGCACGCTGTGATGGCGGCCGTAGCTGAAGTAGATCACGAAGCCGAGCCCGAGCCAGATGAAGAGCCGCCACCAGTTCTCGACGGGCAGGGAGAACATCAGCAGGAGGCAGAAGCCGATCCCGAGGATCGGCACGAGCGGCACCATCGGGCAGCGGAACGGGCGCGCGGCCTGCGGGTTCGTCTTGCGCATGATCAGGACCGCGCCGCAGACGATGACGAAGGCGAGCAAAGTCCCGATGTTGACGAGCTCGGCCAGGATGCGCAGAGGAACCAAAGCGGCCATCGTCGCGACGATGAAGCCGGTCATGATCGTCGACTTGTACGGCGTGCGGAACTTCTCGTGCACGGCGCCGAAGAAGCTGACCGGCAGGAGCCCGTCGCGCGCCATCGCGAGGAACACGCGCGGCTGGCTCAGCATCATGACGAGGAGCACCGAGGTGATGCCCGCGATCGCGCCGAGCGAGATCAGGAACTGCGCCCAAGGCAGACCGACCTGGCGGAACGCGTCGGAGACGGGCGAGTTGATGTTGATTTGGCCGTAGGGCACCATGCCGGTCAGCACGGCGGTCATCAAGATATAGAGGATCGTGCAGACGATGAGAGAGGTGATGATGCCGATCGGCAGGTCCTTCTGCGGGTTGACCGCCTCCTCGGCGTGCGTGGAGATCGAGTCGAAGCCGATGTAGGCGAAGAAGATCGTCGCCGCGCCCGCGAAGATGCCGAGCGGCTCGCCGTGCGCGCCGGTCTGGCCGAGCAAGGTCTTGCCGAAGAAGCTGACGCCCGTCCAGCCGAAGGGGGCGAACGGATGCCAGTTCGCCGGCTTGACGTAGAACGAGCCGACGACGATCACGAAGAAGACGATCGATACCTTCGTGATGACCATCGAGGTGTTGAACGTCGCGCTTTCCTGGATGCCGACCACCAGGATGGTCGTGACGATCGCCGTGATGACGATGGCGGGAAGGTCGAACCAGGTCCCGCTGGCGATGAAATGCCCGCCGAGGAAATCGTACGGCGCGCTCGTGAGCATTTTCGGCAGATGGACGCCGAAGACGCTCAGGAAATCCTGGAAGTACGCCGACCAGCCGTGGGCGACGGCGCTGGAGGCGACGGTGTACTCGAGGATCAGGTCCCAACCGATGATCCACGCGAACAGCTCGCCGAGCGTCGCGTAGGCGTAGGTGTAGGCCGAGCCGGCGATCGGCACCATCGAGGCGAACTCGGAGTAGCAGAGGGCGGAGAAGATGCAGGCGACGCCGGCGAGAACGAAGGACAGGATCAGGGCCGGTCCCGCCTTGTCGTGCGCCGCGACGCCGGTCAATACAAAAATACCCGTGCCGATGATCGCCCCGACCCCGAGGCTCGTCAGATGCAGGGGGCCGAGCACGCGGCGCAGGCGGTTCTCGCCCTTCATCTCCTCGAGCAGAAGGCTCAAGGGCTTCGTCGCGATCAGATGTCTCATCAGTCTCTCTCCTCGGAGTTCGGCTGGACCGGACGGCGGACGATCTTACCATTATCCCGCGGCGCGGCCTCAAGGCCTTTCGCGTTTGCGCGGCGCGGCCCAATGAGGCATAATCCGGGCTCGCGATGAACCGGAAGACCCGCGCCGCCGCCGCGCTCGTCCTCGCCGCCTTCGCCGCCGGCTGCGGCCCGCGCGAGAAGGTCGTCGCGATCGCGGTCGCAGCACCCTTGACCGGCGACACCGGAGCCGAAGGGCAGGGCATCAAGCGCGCGGTCACCATGGCGATCGAGGAGGCCAACGCCTCGCACCGCTTCCCGTACAAGCTCGCGGCGAAGCCTTTCGACGACCGCGCCGACCCGCGCGAGGCGGTCAACGTCGCGAACCTGATCCTGTCCGACCCCCGCGTCGTGGCCGTCGTCGGCCACTACACCTCGGGCTGCTCGATCCCGGCCGCGAAGGTCTACGCGCGCGCGCCGATCGCGATGATCTCGCCCGGCGCGACGACTCCGGAGGTCACGCTCCAGCAGCTCTCGCCCGACTGGATCGGTCCGCGCGTCGTGTTCCGCGACGTCGCGACCGACGACGTGCAGGGCGCGGCCGCCGCCGAGTTCGCCTACAAGCGCCTGGGCAAGCGGCGCATGTCGCTCGTGCACGACAAGACGCCGTACGGCCAGGGCATCGCCGAGCAGTTCCAGAAGACGTTCGAGTCGCTCGGGGGGAAGGTCCTCAGCTTCGACGGGGTCTCCGTCGGCGACCGCGACTTCAAGGCGCTGCTGACGAAGATCAAGGGCGACGCGCGCCGCCCGGAGGGCCTCTACTTCGGAGGACTCTACACCGAGGCCGGCCTCCTGCTCGTGCAGATGCGCGAGCTCGGCCTCAAGGACCCGTTCGTCTTCATCTCCGACGACGGCGCGCAGTCGCCGGTGCTCTACGAGGTCGCCGGCGACGCGGCCGACGGCGCGTACCTGACCACGATCGGCGTGCCCGTCGAGGAGCTGCCGAGCGCGCGCGACTTCCTCGCGCGCTACAAGAAACGGTGGACCGGCGCCTCCGAGGACATCAAGCCGTTCGACCACTTCGGCTACGAGGCCGCGAACATCGTCCTCGACGCGCTCGAGAAGTCGGGTCCCGACCGCGAGAGGCTGCTCGCGGAGCTCCCGCACGTGCGCCACAAAGGGATCCTCGGCGAGACGGTCTTCGATGAGAAGGGCGACACGCTCAACAAGATCGTCACGATGACGCGGGCGCGCGCGAAGGACCGCGCGTTCCCATCCATCCGATAACGGCGAACGGCGTGAACCACAGAGACACAGAGATCACGGAGATGATGGAGAAGCGTCGTTCGTTCACTCCCTATCCGTTCTCCGCGTCTCTGTGTCTCTGTGGTTGCGTTTTCGCCGTTAAATCCTCGTCAGCCTCACGGCACCCAAAGTCGTGCTGACGCAGCAGCTCGTCAACGGCCTGGCGCTCGGCGCGATCTACTCGCTGATCGCCCTCGGCTACACCTTGGTGTACGGCATCCTCGCGATGATCAACTTCGCGCACTCCGAGGTGCTGATGCTCGGCTCCTTCGCAGCACTCGGGCTGACTCTCCTCGCGCCGTCGGCGTTCGGCTCCGGGCCGCTCGCGCTCGCCGGGATGTTCGCGGCGAGCATGCTCGGCGCCGGCGCGATCAACGTGATCGTCGAGAAGCTCGCCTACCGGCCCCTGCGCCGCCACTCGCGCCTGGCCCCGCTGATCTCCGCGATCGGAGTCTCGATCATCCTGCAGAACGGCGTCTTTCTTTGGATCAGCGACCAGTCGGTGTCGTTTCCGCAGCCGATCGCGATCCGGCAGATCCCGCTCTGGGGCGGCGCGGCGCTGAGCTCCCTGCAGGCGCTGATCCTCGCCGCCGCGCTCGCGCTGATGGCGCTGCTGCACTTCTTCGTCGAGAAGACGCGGCTCGGCAAGGCGATGCGCGCCTGCGCCGACGACCTGGAGACCGCGGGCCTCATGGGCATCGACGCCGACGTCGTGATCGCGGTCACCTTCTTCGTCGGCGGCGCGCTCGGCGGCGCGGCGGGCGTGCTCTACGGGATGAGCTACGGGTCCATCAAGTACAATCTCGGTTTTCTCCCCGGAGCCAAAGCCTTTACGGCGGCCGTGCTCGGCGGCATCGGCAACGTGCGCGGCGCGGTGCTCGGCGGCTTCATCCTGGGCTTCCTCGAGGTCCTCGCCTCCGGCTACATCCCCAACGGCGCGCAGTGGCGCGACGTGATCGCCTTCTCGGTCCTGATCCTGGTCCTGCTCGTGCGGCCTTCGGGGCTGCTCGGCGAGAAGCTCGCGGAGAAAGTGTGAGCCGCCTCCCGCGCGCGCTCTCGACGCGATGGCTGCTGCTGGCGGCGGCGCTCTCGCTGCCGTTCGTCGCGCGCGCCGTCGAGTTCTCGTTCCTCACGCGCGTGGGCGGGGTCGTCGGGCTCCTCATGCTGCTCGGTCTCGGCCTCAACGTCACTCTCGGCTACGTGGGGCTTTTCGACCTGGGCTTCATCGCCTTCTACGCGATCGGCGCCTACGCGACGGCGATCCTCATGCGCGCGCACGTCCCCGCCCCGTTCGCGATCGCCGCGGCGGTCGCGATCGCGGCGGCGGCGCGGCTCGCGCTCGGGCTCACGATCCTGCGCCTGCGCGGCGACTACCTCGCGGTCGTCACGATGGGCTTCGGCGAGATCGCGCGGCTGACGTTCAACAACCTCGACGCGCTCACGAACGGCCCGAAGGGCCTGCAGGTGCGCAACTGGCGGCCGCTCGCCTTCCTCGGCGCGTGGGGACCGCTGTCCTTCATCCGCAAGGAGTCCGACGTCCAGTTCTACTTCCTGATCGTCGCGGCGGTCTTCCTCGCGGCCGAGGCCTCGCGCCGTCTCGAGGACTCGCGCGTCGGCCGCGCCTGGGTCGCGATCCGCGAGGACGAGATCGCGGCGCGGCTGTCCGGCATCCCGGTCCAGGAGTACAAGCTGCTGGCGTTCACGCTCTCGGCGGTCTTCGCGGGCCTGGCGGGCGCGCTGTTCGCGGTCTGGGACCAGTTCGTCACGCCGGAAAGTTTCGTTTTTTGGGAATCGATCCTGATCGTCTCCATCGTGGTGCTCGGCGGGATGGGCTCGATTGCGGGCGTCCTGCTCGGCGCGCTGATCTTGGGCGGCGTCCCGATGCTGATGCAGGCGACGCTGTCGCCGCGCTGGATCGACTACCGCTACCTGTTCTTCGGCCTCATCCTCGTGCTCGTGACCTTGCTGCGGCCTCAGGGCCTTTGGCCCTCGTCGCGGCGCGAGGCGGAGCTCTCCTCGTGACGGCGCGGCGCGCGCTGCTCGAGGTCAAGGACCTGGCCCAGCACTTCGGGGGCTTGAAGGCCGTCGACCAGGTGACGCTCGCCGTCGCCGAGGGGGAGATCGTCTCGGTGATCGGCCCCAACGGCGCGGGCAAGACGACGTTCTTCAACGTGCTCACCGGCGTCTATCCGGGGACGCGCGGCTCGATCCTCTTCGACGGCGACGAGATCCGCGGGCGCCCCGCGCACGACATCGTCGCGCGCGGGATCGCGCGCACGTTCCAGAACATCCGGCTCTTCTCCGACATGTCGGCGCTCGAGAACGTCATGGTCGGCCGGCACACGCGCGCGTCCCAGCTCCTGCTCGGGCCGCTCCTGCGCACGCGCGCCTTCCGCGAGGAGGAGGACGCGATCGAGGCGCGCGCGAAGGAGCAGCTCGATTTCGTGGGGTTGAAGGCTCACGCCAACGAGCGCGCGCGCAACCTGCCCTACGGCGCCCAGCGCCGCCTCGAGATCGCGCGCGCGCTCGCGAGCGACCCGAAGCTGCTGATCCTCGACGAGCCGACCGCGGGCATGAACCCGACCGAGTGCCGCGACCTCGTCGCGCTCGTGCGCCGCGTGCGCGAGCGCGGCGTGACCGTGCTCCTGATCGAGCACCAGATGCGCGTCGTGATGGACGTGTCCGACCGCGTCTTCGTCTTCGACTACGGCGTCAAGATCGCGGAGGGGAAGCCCGACGAGGTCGTCGCGAACCCGCGCGTGATCGAGGCCTACCTCGGCAAGGAGGCCGCATGACCGAGCGTGGCGAGGGAATGGTTGATTCCGAGGCCGTGGGAAGGAAACCATGACCGCCCACGAGCCCGAGGCCGCGATGCTGAGGCTCGAGGACGTGCACGCCGTCTACGGCCGCAAGATCCGCGCGCTCAAGGGCGTGAGCCTCGAGGTGCGCGCGGGCGAGGTCGTCGCCCTGATCGGCAACAACGGGGCGGGCAAGACGACCTTGATGCGGACCATCGCGGGGCTGATGGAGCCGGAGAAAGGCCGCGTGAGCTTCCAGGGCCGCGACCTCGCCGGGCTCCCGGCCGACCAGATCATGCGCATGGGGCTCTCGCTCGTCCCGGAGGGGCGGCGCATCTTCCCGCGCCTGAGCGTCATGGAGAACCTCGAGATGGGCGCCTTCTCGCGCCCGAAGAACGCGGAGCTCGCGCGCGAGTACGAGCACGTGTTCCACCTGTTCCCGGTCCTCGGCAAGCGCCGCTCCCAGCTCGGCGGCACGCTCTCGGGCGGCGAGCAGCAGATGCTCGCGATCGGCCGCGCGCTGATGGCCGCGCCGAAGCTGCTGATGCTCGACGAGCCGTCGATGGGCCTGGCGCCCGTCGTCGTCGACAAGATCTTCGAGATCATCGCGCTCATCAACAAGGAGGGCGTGACCGTGCTCCTCGTCGAGCAGAACGCCCGCCGCGCGCTGAAGGCCGCCGCGCGCGCCTATGTCCTCGAGACGGGACTCATCGTCGCCGCGCAGGACACCGCGTCCCTGCTCAAGGACCCCGCGGTGCGCAAGGCGTACCTCGGCCTCGGCTGAGGGCGCTCGCGCGCGCCGCGGTCAATTGTCCGTCTCGAAGCGGACGCCCTTTTCCCTGAGAGCCACGCGGCACGTGCTCCTCAGCGCCTCGTTGTACGGAGCCAGGCACGTCGGCAGGCGCTCGACGGGGACGCGATTGCAGAGCAGACGGGCCTCGGGCAGGCATTGGGACTCGAGTCCCGCCGGCGGGGGCGGCAGGGACTCGCCCTTGGCCTTCAGCGCCTGATGGCAGGAATTGGTCAGCGCCTTCTCGTAGGGCGCGAGGCACATCGGCAGCCGTTCCATCGAAACGCTGTGGCACAGGAGGCTGTACTCGGCCTCGCACGCGGTCTCCAGGTCCAAGGGCTCCGACGCGACGGCGGCTTCCGGCAGAGTCGGCAGAGGCTCGGGCGCCAAGTGAAGGGTCCTCATCCCGGCGCTGGTGAGAATGGGGAACGCCGGCATCGGCGGCAGGACGGCGACGGGCTCCGCGGCGGCTTCGCGCCGAGCCCGGCGCGCGTCGACCGTGAACGTGGAGCCGAGCTGGGGAAGAGTGGAGCTCGAGGCCGAGGCCGCGGAGGGGGCCGAGGGGGAGCCATAGTAGCCGACGACCTGCTCGACCTTCGGCCGCCCCTTGTCCTTGTGCACCGCGGCGTACTCGTGATGCGGGAGCCGATGGAGGAACACCCAGACCGACGCGACCATGACGAGTGTTCCCCCGGCGAGCTTCAGCGGATCCTGGGCCTTCGCTGTCGCTTGTGCCATTCAGTAGTTCGTCCAGTCGATCCCGCGCGTGTCGGTATGGTCGCAGGCGACCCAGACGGCGCCCACCTGCGGGTCCACGCCGTCGTAATACCAGCCCTGGCCGTCGTGCACGTTGCCCGGGATCATCATGGAGTCGCAATAGACTTCGCTGGTCGGAGGATGGACCCAGTTCTTCACGACCGGCGTGATCGTCATGTCGTTCGGGATGAGGGTGTTGAAGATGGGCGAGCTGGGGCCGGCCGGGCAGCTGGGATAATTGCCCGCGTTGTCGGCGTAATAGACGCTGAGGGCCGATCGGATCGTGCCCAGGTTCCCTTTCGTGCTGCCCTCGTTGGACTTGATCAGCAGGTCGGCGTACTTCGGGAGGGCGACGGAGGCCAGCACCGCGAGGACGCTGATGGTCAGCATCATCTCGATCATGGTGTAGCCGTCCGCCCGGGCGCGTCTCCCAGGCGGCGCGGCCGACCGGCCGTTCGCGTTCACAATATCTTCCAAGCCTCACTATTATGAGCCGGGAATCGCCGCTGCGCAAGGTCTAGAATATTGCGCGGGCCGCGCTGGGAAAGATCGAGCAGATTAAGTAGAATGCGTTCCCACGCCGGGGTAGCTCAACGGTAGAGCAATCGCTTCGTAAGCGATAGGTTGTGGGTTCGAATCCCATCCCCGGCTTTCGATTTTTTGGCGACGGCGGGGCCGCCCGCTCGGTCAGGCGGACTCTTCGGAGGTCGGCGTCGCGAGCGCGATGCTGATCCACACCGCGACGCTGAAGTACAGCGTCATCCAGGGGATCTCGGTGCGCCAGTCCGACCACTGCCGCGTGACGATCCAGCGCCGCGCGAGGTCGCGGAGCCCTTCCGTCAGCGATAGATAGCGGCGGCCGGCGAGCTGGTCGGCGCGCCAGCGCGTCAGGTACATCGGGATGTCGACGGTCGCCATGAAGGCGAGATAGCCCGGCGCGGCGACGAAAGGCACGAGCAGGAGGCGGCGCAGGCGCGCGCCGCTGCGCGGCCAGAGCGCGACGCAGCCCGCCAGCAGCAACGCGCCGGCGACGGCCCACAGCGACTCCTCGCAGGCGTTGCCGATATAGTTCGTCGTGAGCACCGCGTACCAGGAGCAGGTCTCCGCCGTCGCGATGATCGGCACGATGAGGCGGGACAGGGTCAGCGCGAGCGCGGCGCCCCGCGCGGCGGCGAGGCGGCGCAGGTGGAGCGCCATCTGCGTCATGAAGCACAGCTCGGCGATCGTCGCGACGGAGCGTCCGACGAGGACGCTCGACAGCCAGGAGTCGTACAGGCATATCCTCTGCACGTCGGCCCGCGGCAGGAACGAGCGGAACGCGCAGCCGAAGACGAAGCCCGCCGAGAAGAGGAGCTGGCGCCGCCACCACGCCTGCTCCTCGGGAGAGCGCCGCGAGCGCGCGAGCGCCGCCGCGGAAAGCGCCCATAAAGCCATGTTGACGACGGCGACCGCCGACAGCGCGGTCCACCAGACGAGCACGCCCTTCGACGCGTCGGCCGCGGCTGTCATCCGGCTCGGCTACTTCTTTTTCCGAGGAACGTCGAACCACCAGCCGGCGGTCAGGCCGGCGCGCATCGCGCGCACGTTGCCGTGGCCGCCGTCGTAGTCGCCGAGCCAGTCCACCACGGCGCCGACGCTGAGCCGCGGCGTGAGGAAGCGGTCGAAGCTGAAGCCGAAGTCCCAGGCCAGGCCCGTCGAGCTTCCGCCCGCGGCGTTGGAGACGAAGTCGAGGCCGGCGCCGACGCGCGCGGACGGATTCCACTCCGACTTCGGCGCGATGTCGTAGGCGGCGGTCGCGAGGAGGGGCATGAAGCGCGAAGCCAGGTTGCCCGCGCCGAGATCGTCGAACGAGAAGCCCGCGCTCCAGTTCGGATCGAGGCCGTAGCGGCCCCAGAGGCCGAGGTCGGCGCCGAGCGTGTTGCTGTTGCTCTCGATCGGCAGGACGCCGCCGGCGGTCGCGCCGAGACCGAGGCGGCCGGTCATGTCGTCGGCACGCGCGCCGACGGCGGCCAGCAGGACGGCGGCGGCGAGCGGGAATCTCACGCGGGTCTCCTTTAGGAGGCGTCGAGGCCGATTCTACCACACCCGCGCGCCTATTTCCCCGAATGTCGTATCATCCTGGGCGTGAAGGGGGACCTCGCGGGGACGCGGCGCCGGCTGCTCGTCGTCTGCTTTTTCGCCGGGCCGCTGCTGTTCTTCACGAACCTGACGCGCAATCCGTACACGACGCAGATCGTGCTCGTGCACGCCCTCCTGGCCGCGTCGCTCGCGGCCTGGGCTCTCGACGAGGCGCGCCGCCCGGACGGGTGGCGCTGGCCGCGCCTGCCGGTCGCGCTTCCGCTCGCGCTGTTCGCGCTCGCCTGGACGCTGAGCTGGGGCCGCGCGTGGCTCGTTCATCCAGCGTTCTTCCGGCCCGCGATCGCGGCCCAGGGCGAGACCGCGTTCCTGTTCGAGGGCGCCGTGTGCCTGAGCGCGTTTCTTCTCGCGGCCGCCGCCGCCGCGGGCGACGACGGGACGTCGGACGTGCCGCTCGGCGCCTGGGCCGGCTTCGCGCTCGGCTGGGGGCTGCTCTGGGCGCTGTTCCCGCAGGCGCGCGTGAGGGCCTACGGTCCGCCCGAGCGCTTCTGGAATCTGGTCTGGGATCCGTACGGCGCGCTCGTGTGGGGGCTCGGCCTCGCCGGCGTCCTGCGCCTGACGCGGCGCGGCCGCGTCGCCGACTTCCTTCATCTCGCGCTCTGCGTCGGCTTCCTGGCCTCCGCCTACGGGATGCTCCAGTACTTCAACGTCGACTTCGTATGGCCCTACACGCTGAACCCGTACGGAGGCCGCGCGGTCTCCACGTTCGGCAATCCGAACTTCGTGTCGAGCTACGACGTCGCGCTGATGCCGATCGCGCTCGCGCTCTTCCTCGTCGAGCGCAAGACCTCGCGCCGGGTCGTCTACGGCGTCCTCTTCCTCGCCCTCGAGGGCGCGATGCTCGCGACGCTGACGCGCTCGTCGTGGGGCGGGGCCCTCGTCGCCTGCGCGGCGCTTCTGGCGTTCGCGCCGCTGCGCGCGCGCCTGCGCGAGGACGCGCGCGCGGCGGGACTGCTCTTCGGCGCGGCCGCGGCGCTCGTCGCGCTCTGGCCGTCGAGCGCGATGGCGACGGCGTACACGCCGACCGTCGTCGACCGGCTGACCGAGATCTCGACCTTGCTCAAGCGCGACGGCTCGTACAGCCCGTGGCACCAGCGCGTCTTGATCTGGTCGAGCGCCTGGCTCATGGGCGCGGAGTCCCCGCTGCTGGGCAAGGGCGGCGGCCTCTTCGAGCTCTTCTATCCTTTCTACCAGGGCGCGATGCTGCACGCCGATCCGTTCTTCCACAACATGCGCACTCACGCCAACAACGCGCACAACGAGATCCTCGAGGCGTTCGCGCAGACCGGCCTGCTCGGCCTCGGCGCGCTGCTCGGCTTCTGGACCGCATTCTTCGCGTCCGCGCGGCGCTGGGCGCGCGGGCGCGCGGGCGCCGATCCTTTGTGGGCCGGCGCGCTCGCCGGCTGCGCGGGAGTCCTCGTCGACAATCTCATGAACGTGTCCCTGCACTTCGCGGTCCCCGCCCTGCTGTTCTGGTGGCTCGCCGGGACGGTGATGGGCCGCGGGAGCCGGGAGGGGGGAGGGCTCGCGCTTTGGACGGCGCCGCGCGGGGCGCGGCTCGCCGCCGCGGGCGCGCTCGCGCTCGCCGCCGCGGGCGTCGCCTGGACTCAGGTCCGGATATGGAACCGCGAGGCGTGGTTCTTCGCGGGCTTGAAGCACGATCGCGCGGCCGGCCTGGGCGGAGCGCTCAAGGACCTGGAGACGTCGCGGTCCTGGGGTCCGCGCGAGGTCAACGCGCTCTACGAGCTCGGGAACACGTACGCGCGCGGAGCGCGGCCCGCCGACGCGGCCGCGGCCTATCGCGAAGCGCTGCAGGCGAACGCGGGCTACGACGAGATCTACTTCAACCTCGCGACGCTCGACGCGACCTCCCTCGGCCGCCCCGAGGAGGCCCGCGGCTATTTCGAGACGGCGTGGGCGATCAACCCGCTCTCGAGCGGCCTCGACAACGCGCTGAGCGCGATCTATCTGGCCGACCCGGACAAGAACGGCGACGCCGCTCTCGACGTCCTGCGCGAGGCGGTCCGCGATTTTCCCGGCAATCCCGACCATTGGAACAATCTCGGCTATCTCCTCGCGCGCCGCAAGGACTGGGCCGGCGCCGAGGAGGCCTTCACGCGCGCGATCGAGATCGCTCCCGACATGGCGACGGCCGAGCGCAACCTCGTCGGCCTCGCCGCCCAGTCGCGCCGTCCGCCGGCGCCGGTGCTCGGCGTCCTGCGCGACCTGCACGCGCTCGACGTTGCCGTCTCCCGTCGGGACAGCTCCGACGCGACGCTCGCGCTCGCGGCGTCGATCGCGCGGCGCGAGCCCGCGATCCTCAAGGGCCGGTTCCTCTACGGCAGCCTTCTGCTCGCGCGCGCGCGGCCGGCCGACGCGGTCCCCGAGCTCGAGTTCGTCGCCGAGCGCATGCCGGACAAGGCGGCCGTCCGTCTCAACCTGGGAGCCGCCTATCGCGCGCTCGGCCGCCTCGCGCAGGCGCAGGCGCAGTTCCAGGCCGCGCTCTCCGCCGAGCCGAACAATCCCCAGATACGCGAGCAGCTGCGGGCCCTCGGCGTCGCGCGATGAGCGGTTGCGTTTCGGATAAAGCGTCCGTAATAATTCAGCAATCGCAAACCTTTACCCTCACGAGGTCGGCCCCTGTTCTCGGGGTCCTCATTGTATGGCTGGTGCAAAAACGTCTATCATCCTCGCGGTTCTGATCGCCGTGTCCGCGCGCGCGCGCGCGCAGGACGGCGGGGACTCGCAGCCGGGGCTGAGCCGGGACATGCGCACGGCCGTCCATTTCTACGAGATTGGCAACGACATGGAAGCGATGAACCGGTTCATGGACATCCTGACCAAGGGCGATCCGTCGGAGCGCCCGATGGCCAACGAGTATTTGAACCTGGTCACCCGCCGCATGAGCAGCGGCGGGGGAACCGGGGGCAACCCCGCGCCGCGGCCGAGCACGGTGGCCGAGCCCGTCTCGCCGGCGGCGAGCGGGGCTCCGGAGCCCGCCGCTCCCGAAAAGCCCGCCGTCGCGGTCGAGGCCGCTCCGACGGCTCCGCAGCCCGAGATCTCGGCGGGTCCCGCGCCGAGCGCGGCTCCCGCCGCCGCGCCGCGCGGCGAGGAGCTGTCCGCGGCGAACAAGGCCTTGATGCGCAAGGAGATCCATTCGCGCCTGCGCGCCGCCGAGGAGAAGAGCATCGCCGAGCTGCGCGAGCTCGACGGCGTCCGCGTCGTCATGCGCTCCAACGGCGATCCCGAGGCGATCGGGATCCCGTCGGCGCTTCTCTTCCAGTCGGGCATCGCCTTCCAGCACGACGCGTCGCGCGTCCTCGACCCGCTGACGAAGCTCGTCTTCGCGCTGAGCAGCACGCAGGTCGTGATCCTCCCCGAGGGCACCTCGATCGGCGACGCGAAGGTCCTCGACATGCGCCGCTCGATGGGGATCTCGGCGCATTTCTTCGAGCAGGGCGTCGCGCCGCCGCGCGTGCGCGTGAACCTTCTCAACACCCAGGTCGACATCCCGAAGGCCCTTCTCGACTTCAAGGGTGTCGCCGTCGTCTTCGTCTACGACCAGCCGATGAACCTGACCGTGGAGAGCGCCGTCGGCGACGAGCAGGGACCGCCGATCTCCCTCGGCGTGTTCCCGTCGCAGCTGCGTCCCTCGCGCAACCAGGGCGCGATCATCGAGTTCTCGGTCTCGGACCCGCCTTCGGGGCTGAACTCCTGGAAGTTCCGCCTGCTCCAGCCCTCCGCCGACGGAGCGGACCTCGCGCCGCTGCAGGAAGTCATCGGCGGCGGTCCGGTCTTCCATCAGATCTTCTGGAACGCGCGGCAGAACTACTTCGGCTCGCCGCTCGCGTCCGGGCGCTACGAGTGCGTGCTGACGGCGACGGACGCGAAGAACCGCACGCGCACTTTGCACCGTTGGATCACCGTGCTCGGGGAGACGCAGGCCGACGAGAAGCTCCTCGCCGCTCCCAGGGAGAAGCAGCCCGCGGCGCCGGCGCCGGCGTCCGCCGCCCTCGGGCCCGCGGCGCCGGGCGCGGAGCTCCCCGGGGACTCGTCCTCGCCGCTCGTGAGCGGCGTGAAGCCCTCCGCTCAGATCGGCCCCGCCGCGGCGCCGAAGAAGCACAAGCGGCAGATCGCGCATCGCGCCGCGCGCAAGAAGAAGAAGGCGAAGGCCGCGCCCGAGGCCGCCGACGCGGCCGCGGCGGCTCCGGGCCGCTACAAGCTGGAGTTCGACCGCAACACGCACCAGCTGACCGACGAAGCCGAGCAGTCGCTCGCGAAGGCCGCGAGCGATCTCGCCTCCTATCCCCTGGAGACCCTCAAGGTCGTCGGCCACGCCGCGGCCGACGAGGAGGACGGGGCGGCGCTGGCCGACCGGCGCGCGAAGATGGTCGCGGGCCTGCTGATCAACCGCTACTCGGTCGAGCCCAAGAAGCTCGACATCTCGGCGGCCTCGGCCAACGACAACGCGATGGTGGAGCTCGTCGTCGTCCGCGGCGACTGAATATGACCAATCTCGATTCGATCGTCGAACAGATCGCCTTCGGCAAGGAGACTCGCCAGGCGACGTCCAGCCTCGGGCTCTACATGAGCCCCGACACGATCTATCTGGCCGAGTCGCACCGCGAGCCGGGCGGGAAGTTCGTCGTCGACCATCTCGTGCGCATCCCGATCCCCGCCGCGATCAAGGGCCCGGGCACGTCGGCCACGATGAACACCGACTTCCTGACGGACCCGCAGAAGGTCGCGGGGCTCATCCGGCAGTCGATGGCGCAGACGCGCTGGAACGCCAAGAACGTCCGCGTCACGCTCTCCCATCACCTCGGCCTCCTGCGCTACTTCACGATGCCGACGATGGACAAGCGCTTCCTGCGCAGCGCGGTGCCGCTGGAGGCCAAGAAGTTCATCCCGATCCCGTTCGACGTCCTCGCGCACGACTTCCAGTCCTTCCCGCACCCGGCGGACGCGGGCGGCAAGGCGCGCGTCGGCGTCCTCATCGCGGTGACGCAGAGCAAGAACGTCCCGAACATCCAGGGCCTGCTCGAGAACCTCGGGCTCACGCTGGACGGCCTGGAGGTGGCGCCGTGCTCGGTGCTGCGCTTGTGGCAGGCGGTGGAGCCCGCGAAGGGCGCCGCTCCGTTCGCGCACGTCCATCTCGACGGGGGCAACGTCCGCGTGATGGTCTGCGATCACGGCGTCCCCGTCTTCTTCCGCGAGGTCTTCCTGGGGTCCGACGCGACTCTCAGCGACCTGCGCAAGATCGACCTCGCCGGCTGCCTCTCCTTCATCCAGAAGCAGCTCGGGATCTCCGGCATCGGGACGGTGCGCGTGAGCGGCAACCTCCCGAACCTCGAGGAGTTCCGCGCCGCGTTCTCGACGGAGGCGGGCGTGCAGGCGACGATCCAGGACACGCCGCGCCTCCTCTCCGTCAAGAGCGGCGATTGGGGCGGCTACGCCGCGCTCGGCGCCTCGGCGCACGCGCTCGTCTCGACTCCGATGACGCTGGACCTCGCGGCGACCGAGCGCGTGAACGACGAGGAGCGGCGCACCGCGCGCGACATCATGCTGGCCGGCGCGGCGGCGTCGGTCGTCTTGGCGGGCATGGGCCTGCTGAAGTCGGCCACGTACTCGTACCGCTCCCAGGAGCTCCGGAAGTACCCGCTCGCGGCCGACGTCAAGGCCGTGATCGGCGGCAAGTCCCCGGCCCAGATCGACGGCCTCCTCATGGAGATGCAGAAGCAGCTCAACGACGTCAGGCCTCTGGCCGAGACCAGCCGGCCGAAGATGTCCGTGATCATGCGCGAGATCATCTCTCTGATGCCCGACAAGCTGTGGCTGACCCACATCACGATCTCCGACGCGCTCGACGCCGAGGCCGGGGTGTTCCACCTGACGCTGTCCGGCCACGTGCAGGACCAGACCGCCGCCGACGAGCAGGCGGTCGCCTTCAAGTTCAAGGACGACCTCATCAAGTCGCCCTTGCTCGGGCGGTGGCTCGACGTCTCGCTGTCGATCCAGAAGGACATCTCCTCGAACGCCGAGTCGAACATGCAGGGCCTCGACCCGGAGAAGCTGCGCAAGAATCTCGAGAGCCGCACCCAATTCACGATGGAGATTACGGCCAAGCGCTGATGGCTAACCCTCTCGACGCGCTGAGGCCGTACCTGGAGATCGCCTCGACGGAACTCGAGATCGTCGTCGGGGCGGTGCGCGAGAAAGGCGCGAAGCGCTTCCTGCGCGCCTTCGTGGCGGCCGGCATGATGATTTTCGGCTCCTACGTCCTCCTGTACGTGCCGCCCCAGGCCAAGAGCGCCCGCCTCGACGCCGATATCCAGCGCGCCAAGACCCTGCACGAGTACGGCGAGAAATACTCGGACTTGCGCCTGCAACTGCTGTCCGTCTACGCGCGCATGCCCGCGGAAAAGGAGCGCGAGCAGTGGCTCTCGAACTCGGTCCGCCACCTCCTCGACGAGCTCGGGCTGGTCACCGACGAATTCCGCCCGGTGGCGGAGTCGAAGCGCAACGGCTTGATCTTCCAGACCTCCGACGTGGAGATGAGCGCCCATTTCTCGGATTTTTACGCGCTGCTGCTGCGCGTGGAGTCGTCCCGGCCGCTGATGCACGTCCAGAAGGCGGACGTCACGAAGAAGACGGACATCGATCCGGCGATGATCGGCGCCATGCAGCTGAGCTGCCAGATCGCGACCGTGATCCCGGAGAAGAGGTTCTGACGATGAGCGCCGCTGAGACCGGCGGAAAGGCGGGGCTCGGCTGGGCGGTCCTGGCCGTGGCCCTCGCCGTGCCGGGCTTCCTCTTTTACAACTGGTCGAGCCGCTTGAAGGCCGAGCACGACAAGACGCTGTCGGCCAAGGCCCGCGGCCGCGTTCCGGACGGAGGCCTCTTCCAGACCCCGCCGGCGGCCGGCCGGCTCGTCAACCCGATCGTCGGCTCGACGGCGACGGCGGCCGGCGCCGCGCCGCGCGCGGCGATGAGCGCCGCCACGCCCGCGCTGCCGGCCGCGGCGAAGCCCGGAGCCGTCCCGGCCGCCTCCGGCGCGCCGGCCGTCGCGGGAGCGCCGCCGGCGGAGGCCCCGGCTCCGGCCGCGGCGAGAAGCGCCGCCTCCGTCGCGGAGTCGACCGCCGCGGCGGCGGCGTTCATTCTCCCGCGCGATCCGCTGCTGTCTCCCCTGGACCTCGTGCGCATCGAGGAATACAAGGAGGAGATGGCGCGGAGGGAGCGCGCCCGGCTGGACGCGCTCAACCACCATCCCACGAAGGCGCGCGCGCCTCGAGAGCACCCGATCACCGACGACATCGAGCTTCAGGGCATCGTCACGACGCCCGGGGAAGACCCCGCCGCGATCGTCAACAACGAGACGCTGCGCCGCGGCCAGAGCTTCACTCTCCAAGGGCACTCCGGGAAGGTCCGGATCGTCAATATTTCCGCCGACACCGTGGTTTTTTCCTACCAGAACCGGCAATTCAAGAAGGTCGTCAGCAAGGAATAGGGCTCCGCAGGAGGCATCATGAGGCTCGACAATCACGCAAGACGGTTCTCGCTCGGCCGCGCGGCGGCGGCTGCGGTGCTGTCCGTCGCGCTGTCCCTGGATGGAGTCGCGGCGTACGCCCAGCGCCGCCAGGCCGAGCCCGAGGCCAATCCCGACTTTCAGAATCAGATGAAGTCCGGAGCGAGCGATCAGGGCGGCCCGATCGCCGAGCCCGGCGCGGCCGGCGGCGGGTCGACGGTGTCCGAGCCCGCCTCCCCCGGCGGGGCTTCCGGCTCGGACTCGCCCGCACCGGCGGAAGGGGGCGGCGACGAGAAGCTCATCGAGCCGCGCAGCGTGCAGAGCGTCCAGATCGGCACCGCGCCGGCGCCGCGGGCCGCGGCGCCGGTGTCGACGTCCCCGCTCGACACGCGCGTGACCGTGCGCGTCAAGGGCGTGCCGCTGGCGACCTTCCTCGACACGATCGCCGCGCAGGCGAAGGTCAACTTCATCATCACCGAGGGTCTCGAGCAGAAGCGCGTGACGGCCTTCCTTCAGAACGTGACCGTCCGCGACGCGCTGCAGGTCCTGCTCGAGATCAAGGGCCTCACCTACTCGCCCGTCGGCCACAGCAACACCTACATCGTGACCCAGCGCTCGAAGCAGGCCGAGAACACGGTCACGCGCATCTACGCGCTGAACTACATCCCGCTCATCGCGCTGAACGCGGAGGACGCGACCGACATGACCGGCAGCGCGACGGGCGGGGGCGGATCGGGAGGCGGCGGGGGCTCGACCGCCAAGCCCTGCTCGAGCAAGAACCAGAAGATCACGATCGCGCGGATCCTGTGCACCGTGCTGACCCGCACGGGGGACATCGAGCTGGACCCGCGCACGAACGCGCTGATCGTCACCGACATCCCCGAGATCTTCCCTCAGGTCGAGCAGATCCTCTCCGAGCTCGACCGGAAGGCCCCGCAGGTCCTCATCGAGGCGCAGATCGTCGAGATCGACGCGACGCGCACGCGCAACCTCGGCTTCGAGTGGGGCGGCACGAACGGCGAGCTCGGCACCTTCACCGGCGGCCAGCGCGACACGACGTTCCCGCTGAACCTGCCCAACAACCTCTCGAGCGCGCACTTCTTCGACCCGCTCGCGATCCCCGGCGGCGTGATCAGCACGATCGGCGGGTCCGGCAGCGGCAGCTCGGCCGCGACGGCGACGACGGCGCCGCCCACGCTCTTCGGCTCGTACCTGAAGACCAGCGTGCTCGATCTGACCTCGCTGAGCGTGACCCTGCGCGCGCTCGTCGAGAACTCGGAGGCGCGCTTCCTCGGCAAGCCGAAGATCATGACGCTGAACAACAAGACCGCCACGATCGAGATCACGCAGCACCAGGCGATCGCGATCCAGAGCACGATCACCGGCGGCCAGGGCGTCAGCCAGGCGGTCTCCCAAGCCGAGCGCGCCGACACCGGCGTGAAGCTCAAGGTCACGCCCCAGGTGAACAAGGACGGCTTCATCACGATGCTGATCGAGCCGACGTTCGCGAACGTGGCCGTGTCCGCCGTCTCGACCGCGGCCAATCCGGTCTTCGATCCGCTGTCGCGGCACGAGATCACCCTCGTCCGCGTCAAGAACGGGCAGACGGTCGTCATCGGCGGCCTGCTCGAGTCGACCGAGAACAAGTCCGTGCGCAAGGTCCCGTTCCTCGGCTACATCCCGCTGATCGGCTGGTTCTTCACGAGCACGCTGTACACGCGGACGAACACCGACCTGGTGGTCTTCCTGACGCCGACGATCGTGAGCGACTAGGTCCCCGGGGCTTGACAAGGCCCCGCGCCCGGCTATACTTCGGTTAAAGGAGGGTAAAAGACCCGATGTCCCAAACCTTGGCCGAGATCCTCGTCACGAGCGGCGTCCTGACCCAAGAGCAGCGCGAGAAGGCGGACAAGGTCGCGACGCAGACGAAGTGCCAGTTCTCCGAAGCCGCCGTCAAGCTCGGCTTCACCAAGGAGGAGGACATCGCGATCGCGCTGTCGAAGCAGTACGGAATCCCGTACGCCTCGCGCGAGAACAAGATCCTCAAGGCCGAGAAGGACCAGAAGCTCGAGAAGATCCTTCCCGAGACGTACGCGCGGCAGAACTTCATCCTCCCGCTGTTCCAGGACAACAACGTGCTCGCGGTCGCCGTCTCCGACCCCGACAACATGCTCCTGCTCGACAACGTCAAGCTCCTGACCGGGCTCGAGATCCAGCCCTTCATCTCGACGCGCACGCAGATCATCAAGGCGATCGACGAGTTCTACCTCGGCGGGAGCGTGATCGACCGCACGCTGGACCAGAAGAGCAACGCCGAGGAGGAGGTCGAGGAGGTCGCCGCCGGCGACGAGCGGCTGAACCTCGACCAGGTCACCGCCGACGCCCAGGGCGCGCAGGCGGTCGGCTTCGTCAACGCGGTGCTCAAGCAGGCCATCCAGGAGCGCGCGTCGGACATCCACATCGAGAAGTACGACGACCGCATCAACATCCGCCTGCGCATCGACGGCGTGCTCTACGAGCGCACGCCCCCGCCGAAGCAGATGTTCGCCGCGATCGTCTCGCGCCTCAAGATCCTGTCGAAGCTGGACATCGCGGAGCGGCGCCTTCCTCAAGACGGCCAGTTCTCGATCAAGGTGCAGAACCGCATCATCGACCTGCGCGTCTCGATCTGCCCGTGCGTGTTCGGCGAGAAGGTCGTCATGCGCCTCCTCGACAAGGGCGCCGTCGAGCTCGACATCAACAAGGTCGGGCTCGACCCGAAGCAGCGCGACGACATCCTCGAGGCGGCCAACCGGCCGCACGGCCTGTTCTTCATGACCGGCCCGACCGGCTCCGGCAAGACCACCACTCTCGGCGCGATCCTCAACACGATCAAGAACCCCGAGATCAACATCATGACCATCGAGGACCCGGTCGAGCTCAAGATCGAGGGCATCAACCAGGTCCAGGTGCGCGCGAACATCGGCCTGACCTTCGCCTCCGCGCTGCGCTCCTTCCTGCGCCAGGACCCGGACGTGATCCTCGTCGGAGAGGTGCGCGACCAGGAGACCGCGCAGACCTGCCTGCGCGCGGCGCTCACCGGCCACCTCGTGATCTCGACCCTGCACACGAACGACGCGCTGTCCTGCGTCGTGCGCCTCATCGACATGGGCATCGAGCCGTTCATGCTCGCGAACTCCCTGCAGCTCGCGGCGGCCCAGCGCCTCGTGCGCCTGCTCTGCCCGCACTGCAAGAAGCAGACCAAGGTGCCCCTCGACGTCGCGCAAGGGGTCGTCAAGGACGCCCTCATCGAGTCGCCTCCGGACCCGGCGTCGGTGATCTTCTACGAGCCGCGCGGCTGCGACAAGTGCTCGCGCACCGGCTACGCCGGCCGCAAGGCGATCTACGAGGTCTACAAGATCAACGGCGCGATGCGCGAGATCATCTACCGCTACGGCGGCGACATCGGCCGCCTGCGCACGGCGGCCGAGGAAGCGGGCATGTGGACCATGCGCGCAAGCGGATTCCGCAAGGTGCTCAACGGCCTGACCACCATCGACGAGGTGATGTCGGTCACCGTCTCGGAATAAGGCCGAAAAGACCCTCCGCAGTTCACATTTTCGACAGGCCCCCCGGCTTGACAAGGGCCGGGGGGCGTATTACACTTCGAAGGAAAGGTATGGCGCGCTTTTCCTATACCGTCCAAGACAGCCGCGGCGAGACGACGAGCGGAGCTATCGAGGCCGCCGACGAGAACGAGGCCATCTCGGCCCTTCAGGCGAAGGGCTACTTCATCCTCTCGATCAACGCGGACAAGGCGGCCGGCTCCGGGGGCTCGCGCAGCGCGAACTCGGGCGGGTCGGTGGCCCTGCGCGACCTCGTTTTCTTCGCCGAGCAGCTCGCGACCCTTCTGAACGGCGGCGTGCCGCTCGTGCGCGCGCTGTCGCTGCTGGGCGAGAACTCGAGCTCGAAGGGCCTCCAGTACGCGCTCGCGCAGGTGACCAAGGACGTGGCGAGCGGCACCGCGCTCTACAAGGCGCTGGAGAAGCACCCGAGGATCTTCGACACCCTGTGGGTCTCGCTGGTGCAGGCCGGCGAGATGGGCGGCCAGCTGCCGAAGGTGCTCAAGCAGATCGGCTCGTACCTGGCGGCGCAGGCCGAGCTGCAGGGCAAGATCATCACCGCGATGGCCTACCCCGGCGTGCTGTTCACGGTCTCGATGGGCGTGCTGCTGTTCTTCATCATCAAGATCGTCCCGGTCTTCGCGGACATCTTCGCGAGCTTCCAGGTGAAGCTGCCGCCGCTCACGCAGGCGATCGTGTTCATCTCGAACCTGCTCGTGCACCACCTCCCGGGCCTGATCATCACTTTGGTCGGCTGCTACTTCGCCTGGGCCGCCTACACCTCGACCGAGGCCGGCCAGGAGACGAAGTGGCAGCTGATCTTCTCGATCCCGTTCGCCGGCGACTTCGTCAAGAACATCCTCATCGAGCGCATGCTCACGACGCTGTCGACCTTGATCGAGTCCGGCGTCAGCATCCTGAACGCGATCTCGGTGCTCGAGGGCGTGTTCTCCAAGAACATCATCTTCCGGCGCGTGCTCGCGGCGGTCAAGAACGACGTCGCCAGCGGCAAGTCGATCTCGCAGTCGTTCAAGAAGACGGGCGCCCTGCCCAACCTCGTGACCGAGATGATGTTCATGGGCGAGGAGTCCGGCAAGCTGCCCGACATGCTCGTGACGCTCTCGTCGTTCTACAAGGAGCAGATCGACCAGTTCACGCGGCGCTTCAACGCGATCGTCGAGCCGATCATGGTCGTCGGCATCGGCGCGCTCGTCGGCGTGATCGTGCTCGCGGTGTTCCTGCCGATCTTCAAGCTGTCGAACATGGGGCATTGATATGAGAATCCAAGACCGGCGCGGCTACACGCTGATGGAAGTGATCATCGCGGTCCTGATCGTCGGCATCCTCGCGAAGTTCGCGGTGCCGCAGTACCTGAAGAGCGTCGAGGAGGGAAAGTACGACGACGCCGTCGCCACCGTCAACCAGATCGGCATGACGAACCGCATGTTCGCCCTCGATCACAACGGGTTCTACGCGGACAGCGCGACCACCGGGTTCACCGGCGCCAACTGCGGCTGCACGACCGCCGGCGCCACGTCCTGCCAGGGCATCCTCGGCGCCTACGGCGGCACCGCGGCGAACGGCTATACGCCCACGGCGACCGTGGCCAACGCGTGCGTCCTCGTCTGCTGCAACTACCTCGCCGACCAGCATTGGAGCGGCAAGCCCTACACGTTCTACGCCTGCGATCCGGCGACCGCGGGAGGCGGCGGAGCCTGCGCGGGCCAGGCGAGCCCCACGGCGGGCGCCACGCGCACGACGGCCGGCGTGGGCAGCACCAACATCTCTCCGTACAAGAACTGGGGCGTGTGGATGGACTCGACGGGCACGATGAACATAATCGGTGCGGCACCGAATCCGACGTATTGAGGCGCGGCGCGCGGCGCTCGGGCAAGGGGGATACTCCTTCGTCGAGGTGATCATCTCCCTCCTCCTCGCGTCCGTCATCGTGACCTCGGTGTTCAGCGTCGCGCTGACCTCGAAGACCATGAACGGCACCCACGGCCGCAACGAGCGCGAGCAGATCGCGGGCCAGGCGGTCAAGGAGGTCTCCTCGGCCCTGCACAACTTCGTCACCGGCTGCTGCGACATGATCACCGGCGTCTGCAACGAGGGCGCGGGCGTCGGCAATTGCGGCGGCATCACCGGCCCGAACAAGAACGTGGCCCTGCCCAACGACTGGTCGATGAACAACTACTGGCTGTCGAACGGGCCCGTGACCGACAGCCAGGGCAACGTCTACGCCCTTCTCGGCAGCGCCGCCGGCGTGCAGCACTGCCTGACGGGCGTCATGCCGCCTTGGTTCGAGGCGGCTCCGTACAACGCCCAACTCTGCTATACGGTGTACAAGGGACCCGGCTACGCCGTGGCGGCCGCCTTCCCGGTCAATCAGAATTTCCCGCAAGTCACGTTCAACGTGAACTGGAGCGACCCTTTTCCATGAGCCGAATTCTCCGCTCCCGCCGCGGCTACACCTTGCTCGAGCTGATGATGTCGCTGATCTTCGTCTCGATCGTGCTCATCGGCATGTACAACGTCTTCTCCACGCTGGCGAACATGCAGGGGGAGGCCCTGCGCAAGGGCACGGTCGCCTCCTGGACCTCGGCGAGCATCGCGTCGATGTCGAAGGAGATCGAGGACGCGAGCGTCCTCTATTTTCCCAACGCTGCGACCCTCCAGACGACGGCGATCCTCGGCTGCTCGAACTGGTCGACCATCCAAGGCGGATTAGGGGTGGGCGCGACGATGGACCCGACCGTTGCGACGACGTTCTTTTACTACTGCTACGACACGAGCACGCCCGTCTTCTACCTGCGCCGCCTCTCCGCGACCTCCGCGACTCCGGCGCCCGCGGGCTTCTGTCCCGTGATGGGCGGGGCGACGACGCCCGCCAACTACGCCGCGAAGTGCATCAAAGGCGGGGTGCTCTCCGCCGTGGGAACCCAGAGCAACGAGGTGATGGCCACCGACGTCAACTTTCTGGCTCCCGGGGGAGTCGTGAACACGTATCTGTTCAGCTACAACGCGAAATCTCCCGGCGGCGGAGTCAACGTGGTCATGGACATCGGCAATCCGAATCCGTGGAACGTCACGAACCAGGCCGGCGTCTCCGCGACGAACTCGCCCCAGCGCGTCGTCAACCCGCAGACGGCCACGGTGAACACCACGATCGCCCTGGACCGTTCGTACCTGAACGCGAGCGACTGATGGACCGAAAAGGCAGCGTCATCCTGCACGTGCTGGTCACGGGGGTCATCATCGCCCTCATCGCGGCCTGCCTCCTGCGCGTCTCGATGATGAGCTACCTCGTGACCGCCCGCACGAACTCCTCCACGGTCCAGAAGCGCGTCGACGAGGGCGCTCTCTCTCAGGCGCAGACGTTTTGGGCCGCGAACGGAATGTGCAGCGCCCTGCCGAACTACACCTGCGCCGGCGCGGGGTGCGGCGCCGGGGGCATCGGCGCGTGCGCCTGCACGTATACGTCGACCTTGCTCCCGCCCAACGGGCCCGCTCCGACGATCGTCGTCTCGAATCCCACCATTAACCCGTTCACGCAGCCGGGGAACTGCCACGTCTCGATCGAGACGCGTCAGGACATCGCGGGAAATCCGCTCGGCGACCAGCTGACCCAGACCCAAGCCGCCGGCGGCGCTTACTGATGCGGCGTGCCGTCCTGATCACCGCCGACGACTTCGGCGACTCCCCGGAAGTGAACGCGGCCGTCGCGCGCGCGCACCGCGAGGGCGTCCTGCGCTACGCGAGCCTCATGGTCCTGCGCCCCGCCGCGGCCGCGGCCGCGGCGCTCGCGCGCGAGAACCCGGGCCTGGGGGTGGGACTGCACCTCGAGCTCTGCTCCGACGCGCCGGAGAAGGCCGGCCTGCGCTACTTCTTCGACGCGAAGGCGCGCGCCGGCCTCGAAGGCGAGATCCGCGCGCAGCTCGAGGCGCTGAAAGGCTTCGGCATCAAGCCCACGCACGTCGACGGGCACATGAACGTGCACGTCCACCCCGTCGTCTTCCCGGCGCTGTGCCGCCTCGCGCGCGAGTACGGGATCCCGCGCGTGCGCCTGCCCGCGCGGGAGCTGGCGGCGAGCCTCTCGTTCGACTCCGACGACCCCGTCCTGCCGCGCCTGGTCCTCGCGGGCACGTTCGCGGCGATGGGGGCGTGGGTGCGCGGCGCGGCGCGCGGCCTCGAGGTGCCGACGACCTGGGGTCTCCTGCGCTCGGGCCGCATGACCGAGGACTACGTGGTCTGGCTGCTCGGCCGGCTTCCCGACGGCGTCACGGAGCTCTACTTCCACCCGCACGCCGATCCCGCGACGAAAGTCGGCGCCCGGCCGAATCCGTCGCACCAGAGCTACACCGAGCTCGAGACTTTGCTGAGCCCGCGCGTGCGCCGCGCGCTCGAGGAATCGGGGGCGGAGCTGGTCGCGCCCGCGGCGGCGTCAGCCGCGCGCTGAGCCGCCGCGCCGCTGGTGGGCGGCGTAGAGGCCGAGGCCGAGGCCGGCCCAGCACAGCTCGCGCACGTGCCGGATCAGGCCGACGGTGAAGCCGAGGCTCGGCGAGAGCCCCAGGCCCTTGAAGATGGCGGCCTTGCCGCCCTCCTGCGTGCCGACCTTCGCGGGGACCCAGAAGGCGAGCGCGTCGACGAGGTTCGAGAGGAACTCGATCGAGAGCGCCGTTTCGACGGAGAGCGGGAGACCCAAAAAGCGGCAGATCAGCCAGACCTCGGCCGCGCCCCAGGTGTAGCCGCCCATGAAGAAGGCGATCGAGCCGAGCAGGCGCAGCGGATGGCTGAGCAGGTAGGACTTGAGCAGCGGGCGCACCTTCGCGCTGACGCGCTCGTAGGCCTCGACGGCCTCGGGGAAGCGCCGCTTGAGCCAGGCCGGAGGCTGGATCAGCAGGAGCGACACGCCGAGGACGAGCCCGAACAGGATGCCGCCGACGCCGAAGGCGCCGATCGTCGCCTCGCGGCCCTGGAACTGGAACAGGTGCGCGTGCAGCAGGTAGCCGAGGCCGCTGAGGATGAAGAAGGCCTGGCCGACGGTCTGCGTCACCTTGGCGACGAGCACGCTCGTGGTCTTGACCTCGTCCGGCAAGGGGCCGCGCAGCATCCCCGGGCGCACGAACTCGCCGCCGAGCTTCGCGCTCGGAGTCAGGTAGTTGACCCCGTCGCCGGCGACGCGCACGCGCACGAGGTCCCAGTACCCGACCTGCGCCGTCCGCTCCGGGGGGAAGGCGAGGAGCCAGCCCAGCGCGTTGAGCGCGTGGTCGCAGATCTGGAACGGAAGGAGAACGAGGAAGCCCCAGCCGAACGCGACCAGGTCGCTCCAGATCCGGCGCGGATCGAACGACCACAGGAGATAGAGGAAGGTCGCGAAGCCGCAGAGGAGGACCAGGCGCGTGAAATGCCTGCGCAGACGCTCGAGCACGACTAGGGCTCGACCGGGAGCGGCCGCCGAGCGAGGGCCGCGGCGACCGGCACGAGACGGCCGCGCCGGTGGACGTCGTAGAGCTGGCCGCGCCAGAGCACGCGCGAGGAGCCCCAGCCGCCGATCCACGCGGCGAGCGAGGTCCACTCGCTGAGCGGGATCAGCCACAGCGAGCGCGCGCTCTTGCGCCCGCTCGCGGCGCGCACGATGCGCGCGCACGCCGCGGCCTTCGCGGCCCAGATCGCGCCCATCAGGCCCAGGGAGACCGCGTCGGGGCCCACGAGGAGGATCTTGAGGGTCAGCAGGGAGAAGCCCTGCAGGACGACGCTGCCCGCGTGGCCGGCGGGCTGGCAGATGCGGATCGTGCGCGCCCAGCGCACCATGTGCTGGAAGTGCGAGAGGCCGTCGCCGATGTCGGGCAAAGTCTCGACGTGCACGTCGGCGAACTCGACGCGCCAGCCCGCCTCGCGCACCGACTCGCCGAGCCAGTAGTCGTCGGCGATGTGGTCGGCCAGGTTGGCGAAGGCGCCGGTCTCCTCGAAGGCCTTGCGCCGGACCATCATCGCCGCGCCCATCGCGAAGCGCATGCCGAAGTAGGCCGCGACGAGCGCCTGCGGCAGGAAGTTGGCGTTGACCGAGAGCCCCTCGAGGCGGCGCCACGTCCCGCGCTCGCCGGTCGCCTCGTAGAACGCGGTGGCGAGGCCCACGCCCGGGTCCTCGAACGGCGCGACCATGCGCCGCAGGAAGTTCTTCTCGACGCGCACGTCGGCGTCGGACATCAGCAGGAGGTCGTACTTCGCGAACGAGTACGCGTTCGCCATGTTGTTGACCTTCGGGTTGAAGCCGATGCGGTTCTTCGAGACCACGATCTCGATGTCCGTTTCCGGGAAGTCCTTGCGCAAGCGCGCGACGACGCCGAGCGCGGGATCGTCGGGCGTCTGCAGGCAGAACAGCACCTGATAGCACGGGTAGTCGAGCCGGCAGAAGGACGCGAGGTTGTCGTACAGCGCCGCGTCGGCGCCCTTGAGCGGCTTGAGGATCGTCACCGCGGGCAGGGCCGAGGCGAGCGGACGGCGGCGCATGCGGCGGAGCATCAGCGCGCCGATCACCGCGGAGGCCGCGGCGAAGAGCAAAGTGAACGCGCCGCTGAAGAGAGCGGCCGCCGTCACGAGTCCCGCCGCGTCGGAAGACAGCGTCGAGCCCAGCGCTGACCAGTCCATCCCGGCCTAGACCGCGACCGGCTCGCGGTCCTTCTTGCCCGCGGAGTCGCCTTTCTCGGCGACCCGCGACGCCGCCGGCTCCTGCCGTCCGCGCAGGTAGTCGAGGAACTCCTTGCCCTCGCGCAGGCGCCGCGCGCGCTCGATCGGGTCCTTGGCCATGCTCACGAGCATGCGCAGGATCGGCGTGGGGCGCGCGTAGAACTTCGAGTAGAAGCGCTTGACTCCGGCCTCGATGTCGGCGGCCTTCAGGTGCGGGTATTGGATGGCCGCGCTCTGGGTGCCGTCGTTGCGCACCAGGATGCTGTCGTCGTACCACTTGTTCGTCATCGCCTGGCGGTACAGCTCGGTGCCGGGGTAGGCGGCCGCGAGCGAGACCTGGATGGTGTCGACGTTGAGCTCGCAGGCGTACTTGATCGACTCCTCGATGGTCTGCTTCGTCTCGCCGGGCAGGCCGAGGATGAAGGTGCCGTGGATGACGATGCCGAGCTTGCGGCAGTTCTTGGTGAACTCGCGCGCGATATCCACTCGGACGCCTTTCTTAATATTGTTGAGGATCTGCTGGTTGCCGGACTCGTAGCCGACGAGGAGCAGGCGCAGGCCGTTGTCCTTGAATATTTTGAGGTATTCGTACGGAACATTCGCTCGGGAATTGCACGACCACGTGATTCCCAGCTTGCCCAGGCCTTTGGCGATCTCGGCGGCCCGCGTCAAGTCCGCGGTGAACGTGTCGTCGTCGAAGAAGAACTCCTTGACCTGCGGGAACAGCGCCTGGGCACGAGCCATCTCCGCGACGACCGCCGCGGCGCTTTTTGTCCGATAGACGTGGCCGCCGACGGTCTGCGGCCACAGGCAGAACGAGCAGCGCGCGGGGCAGCCGCGGCCCGTGTAGAGCGAGAGGTACGGATGCTTGAGGTAGCCGATGTAGTAGCTCTCGATCGTGAGGTCGCGCTTGTAGACGTCGAGCACCGACGGCATCTTGTCCATGTCCTCGATCAGCGTCCGGTCGGGGTTGTGGACGACCTCGTCTCCTTTGCGGAAGGAGAGGCCCGCGATCGACTCGTACGGGCGTCCCTCGGCGACCTCGAGCAAGGTGTAGTCGAACTCCTCGCGGCCCACGAAATCCAGGACGCTCGCGCGCTTGAGGGACTCCTCGGGCAGGACGGCCACGTGCGCGCCGACGAAGCCGATGCGCATCTCCGGGTTCTGCTTCTTGAGCGCCTCGGCGACCTTGACGTCGTTGTCGAAGGAGGGGGTGGAGGTGTGGATCACGCAGAGCTCGAAGCCGCGCGCGCGCCGCAGGACTTCCTCGAGGTCGAGGTCGTCGGCGGGGGCGTCGATGAGCTTGGAGTTCGGGATCAGCGCGGCCGGCTGGGCCAGCCAGGTCGGGAACCAGAAGGAGCGGATCTCGCGGCGCGCCTGGTAGCGCGCGCCGGCGCCCCCGTCGAAGCCTTCGTAGGAAGGGGGATTGAGGAAGAGCGTCCGCATCGTCGCCATCGTGTCTCCGTGTTCGGGGGGGTCGGGTGGCCGGCTAGGGCATGATTCTACCAAAATCCCGCCTGGCGGGCAATGAGTCCATCTGTTAGACTGAAATGTGCGCCCCATTCTTTTCGCCCTCGCCTTGGCGGGACAGGCGGCGGCCGCGCCGCAGGAGTCGGGCTGGGGCTGGCAGGAGACCCTGACCACCCACTTCCGCATCCTGCACCAGACGACCTTCCTGCCCGCGAACTTCACGATGGGGCTGGAGAAGATCAACTCGCGGCTGCACATGGACCTGGGTCTCTTCGAGAATTGGTCCTCCGGCGGCCGGGTCGCGGTCTACTTGTACAAGGACCAGCGCTCCTACGCGGCGGGGGAGTTCCGGCCGCCGCCCTGGTCGAACGGCGTCGCGATCTACGACAAGAGGACGATCGCGATCCCGACGATGCGCACGGCGCAGCAGATGCTGCGCGTGCTCGCCCACGAGAACACGCACATCATCTTCGTGAACTACTTCCGCGAGTCGCACCGCGATCCGCCGCACTGGGTCAACGAAGGGCTCGCGATGCTGGAGGAGGCGGACTCGCCGGACCGGCCGCAGTCCTCGCAGTGGTATCAGGGCATGGTCGCCGTCGACGCGAGCCGCTGGTTCCCGCTCGAGACGTTCTTCCGGATCTCGCCGACCGAGGACCTGCGCAACGACCAGAAGCAGGTCGAGCTGTTCTACGTCCAGGCCTACTCGGTCACCCACTTCCTCGTGCGCAAGCACACGCCGCTGCAGTTCAAGGCCTTCTGCGACCGCCTGCGCGACGGCCAGGACGTCGCGTCGGCCCTGCGCCTGGCCTATCACTACCGCAGCGTGGGCGAATTCGAGGGCCGCTGGCGCCAATGGCTCGCGGATCCGTCCCACCGCCGCCGCGTCGACGCCCTGCCGCTGTCCGCGCGCGCGAGCGACTCCGGCGTCGTCGATCAGGCCGGGGCCGCGCAGGCCGGGAAGTCCTTCGGCTCGGGCTTCTCGACCTGGACGCTCCAGCCCCAGGGCGGGGGATTCTCGCGCCCGCTCCAGCGCCCGGCGTTCCCGCCTTCCGGCCAGGAAGAACGGGCGCAAAATCCCTGAAGCGGGGACGCGTCAGGCCGCGGCGGCCGCGAGCTCGGACAGGAAGCGGCCCGTGTGCGAGGACTTGACGCGGGCGAGCTCCCCGGGACGGCCCGCCGCGACGAGCTCGCCGCCCTTGTCGCCGCCCTCGGGGCCCAGGTCGACGAGCCAGTCCGAGGAGCGCATCACGTCGGTGTTGTGCTCGATGACGAGCACGGTGTTGCCGGCGTCGGTGAGGCGGTGCAGGACTTCCAGCAGCTTCGCGACGTCGGCGAAGTGCAGACCCGTGGTCGGTTCATCAAGGATGTAAAGCGTGCGGCCGGTGGCGCGCCGCGACAGCTCGGTGGCCAGCTTCACGCGCTGCGCCTCGCCGCCCGACAGCGTCGTGGCCGACTGGCCGAGGGCCACGTAGCCGAGGCCGACGTCCTCGAGCGTCTTCAGCACGCGCACCATCGGCGCGTGCGCCTCCAGGAAGACCCGCGCCTCGGAGACCGACATCGCGAGCACCTCGGCGATGTTCTTGCCCTTGTAGCGCACCGCGAGCGTCTCCTCGTTGAAGCGGTGGCCGTGGCACTCGTCGCATGGGACGTAGACGTCGGGCAGGAACTGCATCGAGATCTGCAGGAGCCCGTCGCCCTGGCAGTTCTCGCAGCGCCCGCCCTTCACGTTGAACGAGAACCGTCCCGGCTTGTAGCCGCGCGCCTTCGCCGTCGGCAGCATCGCGAAAAGGTCGCGCACCGGGCCCCAGAGGCCGGTGTACGTCGCGGGATTCGAGCGCGGCGTCCGCCCGATCGGCGTCTGGTCGACGACGATGACCTTGTCGATGTGCTCGGCGCCCAGGATGGCTTTGTGCGGTCCCGGTTCGTCCTTGGCGCCGTGCAGCTTCTTGGCCAGGGACTTGTAAATTATTTCGTGAACGAGGGTCGACTTACCCGAGCCTGAAACGCCGGTGACGCAGACCAGCTCGCCGAGCGGTATGTCGATGTCCAGATTTTTCAGGTTGAACTGCTTCGCGCCCTTGACCTTGAGCCAGCCCGTCGGCTTGCGGCCGCGGGACGCCGGCGGCAGGTGGCCTTCGCCGCGCAGGTACGCTCCGGTCAGCGACTCCTTCGACTTGAGGATGTCCCCGATGGCGCCCTGGGCGACGATCTTGCCGCCGTGGACGCCGGCGCCGGGGCCGAGGTCGATGATCCAGTCGGCGGAGCGGATGGTCTCTTCGTCGTGCTCGACGACGATCAACGTATTGCCGAGGTCTCGAAGACGGCGCAACGTCGCTAAGAGTCGCGCATTATCGCGCGGGTGCAGGCCGATCGACGGCTCGTCGAGCACGTACATGACGCCCGTCAGGCCCGAGCCGATCTGCGTGGCGAGATGGATGCGCTGGGCCTCGCCGCCGGCGAGCGTCTCCGAGGCGCGGTCGAGCGTCAGGTAGTCGAGGCCCACGGCGGACAGGAACTCGAGCCGCGACAGGATCTCTTTCATCACCTGCCGAGCGATCTGCCGCTCCTGATCCGTCAACTTCAAGGTTTTGAAAAACGCGAGAGACTTCTCGACGGACATCTTGACGACGCTGCTGATGTTGACGCCGTCGAGCCGCACGGCCAGCGCCTCGGGCTTGAGGCGCGCGCCCTTGCAGGCCGGGCAGAGCTTCTTCGACATGAAGCGCTCGACGATCGCGCCCTTGACGAAGTCGGACTCGGATTCCTGGGCGCGCCGCTCGAGGTTCTTGATCACGCCCTCGAACTCCTGGTCGTTCTTGGCCCACGACGGCTTGTACGTCCCGCCGCCGTGCAGGAGGATCTCGCGGTGCTTGTCGGAGAGCCGGCTCCAGGGCTCGTCCATCGGGATCGAGAACTGAGAGCAGATCTGCTCGAGGATCTCCGTGTAGTACCCGGACCAGGAGCGCTTCCAGCGGTTGGTGCGCGTGGTCACCGGGTCCGACCAGGCCACGATCGCGCCCTGCTCGATGGTGCGCGACGGGTCCGGGATGATGCGGTCCTCGTCGACCTCGGTCTTGACTCCCAGCCCGTCGCAGCCCGGGCAGGCGCCGTACGGGGAGTTGAACGAGAACAGCCGCGGCTCGATCTCGGGCAAAGAGAGCCCGCACTTCGGGCAGGCGTGGTGCTCGGAATGAAGTGATCCCGCGGACGGGTTGTCGGCCGGCTCGACGCGCACGAGTCCGCGGGATTCTTTGAGGGCTATTTCGATGGAGTCGTTCAGGCGCTGCTTCTCGTCCGACGACACTTTTAACTTGTCGACGAACAATTCGATCGTGTGCTTTTTATACCTGTCGAGCTTCGGCGGCGAGGCGAGCTCGTGCGGCTTGCCGTCGGTGCGCGCGGAGGCGAAGCCGGAGCGCAGCAGGCGCTTGTAGAGGTCCTCGTACGTCCCTTGGCGGCTCTGCACGAGCGGCGCGTAGACCACCACCGACTGGCCGCCGCGGGTGCGTACGATCTCGGAGACGATCGCCTGCGCGGACTGCTTCTTGATGCGCGAGCCGCAGTTCGGGCAGTGCGGCTGGCCGACGCGCGCGTAGAGCAGGCGCAGGTAGTCGTAGATCTCGGTGACCGTCGCGACCGTCGAGCGCGGGTTGTGCGACGGGTTGCGCTGCTCGATGGCGATCGCGGGCGAGAGCCCCTCGATCAGGTCCACGTCCGGCTTGTCCATCAGCTCCAGGAACTGCCGCGCGTACGCCGACAACGACTCGACGTAGCGCCTTTGTCCTTCGGCGTACAGCGTGTCGAAGGCGAGCGAGGACTTCCCCGAGCCCGACAGCCCCGTGATCACCACGATCTTGCCGCGCGGGATCTCGAGCGTGAGGTTCTTGAGGTTGTGCTGTCGGGCGCCGACGACGCGGATCTTCTCCATCGAGGAGTCATTTTACCATTTCGCCGCCCCGGCCGCCCCACCGGCGCCGCCGCGATGGAACAAAACGGGGGGTCGCCGCGTATCTATCCCAGCCGAACGGCGGAGTAATCCTGACCGGTCGGTCAAACTTACTCCAGAGTAAGTTGAGACATGAAAGAAATCATCGAGCGCTGCAAGGCGTTATCGGACGAAGACCTGACCCGCGAGCTCCAATTCGTCGCGGAGCGGGAGAAACGGGATTTGGCCCTGCTCCTCGCCCATCTGGCTGAATACGACCGCCGCCGAATCCCGCAAAAGAACGGTCATGAGTCTACATTCATGTTCTGCCTGCGCGTGCTCCACTACGACGAGGGCGGCGCTTACCGACGAGTCCACGCAGCGCGTGTCGTCAGGAGATTCCCCGACGTTTTGAAGCTTATCGCCGACGGCTCCCTGACGCTGACTTCGCTTCTACTTCTGTCGCCCATACTCAATGAGAACAACCACGGGGCGCTGTTCCGAGAGGCCACGGGCAAGACGAAGCGTGAAGTGGAGATGATTGTCGCGGCCCACGACCCGCGCCCGCCGCAACCCGATTCGCTTCGCCGTCTGCCCGGAGCGCCTCACTGGACCGTCGTCTCCGGGCCTGCGAGCGTGGGCGCCGTCCCGGTCGGAGCGCCGTCCGCGGGAGAGCTCTCGCCGCAAGAGGCCGAAGTTCTCCCAACGCCCGCCGATTTTACCGGGGTTCTGCCGTCGGAACCTCCGAAAGAGTGGCAGGCGATCATGCCTTTGTCTCTGGAACGCATCCGTATTGGCTTCGATGCCGCCGTTTCCGTGATGACTCTCATCAACCGGGCGCGGCAGATCCTGCGCCATAAATATCCGGAAGGACGCCTGGAGGACGTGATGAAAGAAGCCCTGGAAGTCTTGCTGGATCGCAAAGACCCGCAGCGGAGGCTGACGCTCAAGCCCGCGTCGCTCGCGCGCGCCGCGGCGACGCCGCCGCTCCCGCCGCTCTCTCAGCCGCGCTGGCTGCGGGTCCTCAAGGCCGGCCGCTACGTCCCCGCGTGGGTCAAGCGCGCGGTCTGGGAGCGCGACGGCGGGCGCTGCGCGTGGCGCTTCGACGACGGAACCCTCTGCGGCTCGAAGGACTGGCTCGAGTACGACCACGTGCGGCCGTTCGCGAAAGGGGGGCGCTCCGATAGTCCGCGAAACGTGCGCCTTCTCTGCCGTCTGCACAACAGCCTGGAAGCCGAGAAGGCCGGGCTGGCTTCGCCTCGGGGCGGGAGCGTCAGCGCGGGCCGTTGACCGCGACCGCAGGAAAAACGACGGGCCGTCATTCCCGGCGCGTATTCGATTTTAGCAGCGAGTGGAGCGCGACGTCATAGCGGCCGGTGGCGGGGAAAAAACCCGAGTAATGAACGGTGCCGCAGCCGTCGAAGGAAAGAGTATGCGTCTCGATCAGCCGTTTCCAGCGCAGAATGGAGGGGCCTTTGCTCGCGCACGTCGAAGACGCGGATAAAGGTCTTCCAATCCGAGGCGACCAGTCGATTTGTCCGAGCAAGTCCATGCTCTGCTCGGTCGTCAGACCCAGCTTTGAAACGCCCCAGGATCGTCCAGGAAATAGCTCGTAGAGTTCGAGTTCCGTCGCCGCCGCTCGCGAAAAATCTCTGGAGATGATGTATCCCCGGAGAGCGAAGAATAGCAGCAGAAGAAAAATGCCCCCATAGATCAGAGACCGCCAGAGGCTCCGTGAACTCTCAACCGCCAACACCGTCAACGCTTCACCCGCCGCAGGATGGTCGGCCGGCGGAACCGCGCGCTCTTGCGCGGATAGTCGAGCGTGAAGTGGAGGCCGCGCGACTCGTGCCGCGCCATCGCGCTGCGGATCACGAGGGTCGCGACGTCGGCGATGTTGCGCAGTTCGACGATGTCGGGCGTCGGCACGGTGTGCCAGTAGTACTCGGCGATCTCGCGGTTCAGGATCTCCATGCGCGCGAGCGCGCGCGCGAGGCGCTTGTTCGTGCGCACGATGCCGACGTAGTTCCACATCAGGCGGCGGATCTCGTCCCAGTTCTGGGAGACGACGACCGCCTCGTCGGAGGTCACGGCCTTGCCGTAGCGCCACGGCGCCGCCTTGAACGGCGCGGCGGCCGGCAGCGCCCCGGGCCGCGCGAGGTCCTCCGCCATGCGGTGGGCGAACACGCAGCCCTCCAGGAGCGAGTTCGAGGCGAGGCGGTTCGCGCCGTGCAGGCCGGTGCGCGCGGTCTCGCCGACCGCGTACAGGCGCGGGATCGACGTCCGGCCCCAGACGTCGGTCTTCACGCCGCCGCAGAAGAAGTGCGCCGCCGGGACCACCGGGATCGGGACCTCGGCCATGTCGATGCCGAACGAGAGCACCTTCTCGTAGATGTTCGGGAAGCGCGACCTCAGGAACGCGCGCGGCCGGTGCGTCATGTCGAGGAAGACGCACTCGTCGCCGGTGCGCTTCATCTCCGCGTCGATCGCGCGCGCGACGATGTCGCGCGGGGCGAGCTCCGCGCGCTTGTCCCAACGCGGCATGAAGCGCGCGCCGGATTTCAGGCGCAGCTTGCCGCCCTCGCCGCGCAGGGCCTCGGAGAGCAGGAAGCTCTTCGCGAGCGGATGGAACAGGCAGGTCGGGTGGAACTGCACGAACTCCATGTCGGCCATCACCGCGCCCGCGCGCCAGGCCATCGCCATCCCGTCGCCGGTCGCGATGTCGGGGTTCGTCGTGTACACGTAGACCTTGCCCGCGCCGCCGGTCGCGAGCACGACGGCGCCGGCGGTCAGCGGCTCGATGCGGCCGCTCCCTCGGTCCATCACGTACGCGCCGCGGCAGGCGCGCGCGCGGTCCATGAGCAGGTCGACGGCGAGATGGTTCTCGACGAGCGCCACGCGACGGTCGGCGCGGACGGCCTCGACGAGCGCGCGCTCGATCTCGCGGCCGGTGATGTCGCCCGCGTGCAGGATGCGCCGGTGCGAGTGCCCGGCCTCCAGGCCCAGGTCCACGACGGACTCGCGCTCGGAGAACTGCACGCCGAGGTCGCGCAGCTCGGTCACGCGCGCGGGGGCCTCCGCGACGGTCAGGCGCACGACGGCCTCGTCGCAGAGGCCGGCGCCCGCGACGAGCGTGTCCTTGACGTGGGACTCGAAGCTGTCGAGCGCGCTCATGACGGCCGCGATGCCGCCCTGCGCGTAGTTCGTGTTCGACTCGGCCGCGGCCTTCTTGGTCACGAGCGCCACGCGGCCGAGGCGCGCGAGCTTCAGCGCGGAGAGCAGGCCGGCGATGCCCGAGCCGAGCACGAGGAAGTCGGCGCTGCGCGCGGAGCGTGGGGGCATGTTGAAAGGAGTCCTGCGGAGTGCTAGATTCTAACAAATGCTCCGCAGCTTCTCCGGCGCGGTCCCGAAGATCGATCCCTCCGCGTTCGTCCACGACTCGGCCGAGCTCATCGGACGCGTCGTCGTCGGCCGCTCCGCCTCGGTCTGGCCCGGCTGCGTCCTGCGCGGGGACATCGACCGCATCGTGGTCGGCGAGCGCGCGAACGTGCAGGACCTGACCGTGATCCACACCCGCCACGGACAGCCGACGATCATCGGCCGCGGCGTCACCGTCGGCCACCGCGTGATCCTGCACGGCTGCCGGATCGGCGCGCAGGCGCTGATCGGCATGGGCGCGATCGTGATGGAGGCGACGATCGGCGCGCGCGCGCTGATCGGGGCCGGCGCGCTGATCCCCGCGGGGATGAAGGTCCCGCCCGGGACGCTCGTGCTCGGCTCCCCGGGCCGCGTCGCGCGCAGGCTCCGGCCCGACGAGCTGCGCATGCTCGCCGCGAGCGAGCGCGAGTACGTCGCGCGCGCCCTCATGCACGCGCGCGGCTCCCGCCCCGTGTTCGGGCGCTGAGCGCATGTCGAGCGCGGCGGCCGGCCTGCTCGGGGTCGCCTTCGGCGCTCTCTCCTGCGGGATCGCCGCCTGGCTCCTCCACCGCCGCTGGGCCCAGCGCCGCGGCCGCCTGATCGCCTTCGCCCTGCACGAGCTCAATACGCCGGCGACGGCGGCGAACCTGACCCTCGTGAACCTCATGGACGGCGTCTTCGGGGGCATGCCGGAGGCGCAGGCGAAGTGGGTCGGCACCGCGCGCGACCAGATCGGGCGCCTCGGCGCCGTCGCGGGCGAGCTGCGCGATCTCGTGCACCTGGACCTGATCGGCGAGCTCAGGCTCAGCGAGGAGAGCGCGCCCGCGGCGGAGATCTTGGAGACGGCGCTGTCGGGAGCGCGCGACGCCTACGCGCACGCCTCGATTCCGCTCGAGGAGTCGCTCGAGCTCGGCCTGCCCGAGGTCCGCACCGACCCCGAGCGCGCGGCGCGCACCCTCTCGGGGCTTCTGTTTCACGCGCGCAAGTTCCGCGCGCGCGGCCCCGTCGTCGTGCGCGCGCGCACGATCGGCGGAGTCGTGCTCTGCGAGATCGAGTACGAGACTTTGCCGACCACGCCGGCCGACGCGGTCGCGAGCCTGGATCTCTACTACCCGGCCCGCAGGCGCACCGACCAGATACTGTCCGCCACCGGCCTCGGCCTGGGCCTCGGACGCGAGGTCATGCGCCGCGTCGGGGGCGACGTCGGCTTCACGGTCGACGGCGGCCGCGCGCGCCTCACGCTGAGCCTGCCGGCCCGCGCGTGAGCCGCCGCCGTCGGGGCGCGTGGAAGAGCGCCGCGCCGAACTGCTAGGCTAGTTCGATGACGACGCGCTCCCGCCCCGCCTTCTCCGCCGTCCTCTGCGCGCTGCTCGCGCTCGCGCGGCCGGCGCGCGCGCTCGACGCCGCCGCCGCGAAGGTCGACATCACCCCGGATCTCAAGACCGAGAGGGTCTGGATGGCGGGCTTCGGCGCGAGCGGGCGCCGCCCGCGCGGCGTGCACGACCCGTTGTACGCGCGCCTGCTCCTCCTGCGCGAGGGCGGGACCACGGTCGCGGTCGTCGGCGTCGATCTGCTCGGCTTCTACCGCAACGACGTGGAGGACCTGCGCCGCATCGCCGGCTTCGACTCGCCGGGCCGCTCGCTGTTCCTGGCCTCCCTGCACACCCACTCGGGGCCCGACACCTTGGGGCTTTGGGGGCCGCTGGTCGGCCTCTCCGGCGTGAACAAGGCGTATCACGCGCGCCTCAAGGCGAAGATCGCGGAGGGGCTCAAGCTCCTGGAATCCCAGCTGCGTCCCGTGCGCGCGCTCGGCGGGCACGGAACGCTCGATCCGCGCGGCTTGTGCCGCGACTCGCGCGACCCGCAGATCATCGATCCGAGCCTCGGCGTCCTGCGCCTCGTCGGGCGCGACGGCAAGGCGGTCGCGACCGTGGTCAACTGGTCCTGCCACGCCGAGGTCCTCGGCCCCGAGAACCGCCTGATCACGGCCGATTATCCCGGCCCGCTGTGCGCGCGCGTCGAGGAGAAGACGGGCGGCGCCTGCGTCTTCCTCAACGGCGTGATCGGCGGCCTCATGACGCCCGACTCGCGCGCGGAGAACTTCTACGAGTCGTACCGCATCGGCGCGGCCGTGGCCGACGCGGCGCTGGCGCTGAAGACCGCGCCCGCGCCCTCGCGCCCGCTCGCGTACCGCTCGCAGAAAATCCTGGTCCCGATCGAGAACTCCCGCTACCGCCTTCTCCTTCCCGAGCTGACCTTCGGCCATCCCTTGCGCGACGCGCAGGGCCGCCCGCACCCCGGCTGGATGGCCTGGACGCTGGCGCTGAGCCAGGCCCTCTGGGGACTGGACGAGAGGACCCAGCCCTGGATCGAGAGCGAGGTCGCGCTACTCGACGTCGGTCCCGCGCGCCTGCTCGGCCTGCCCGGCGAGTCGTTCCCCGAGCTCGCGATCGGCGGCTACGACGGGCGCTACTCCTTCGGCCGGCCGATCGTCACTCCCGGCAATCCGAACCCTCCGGACCTGACGAAGGCGCCGAAGGGGCCGTACTGGCGCGACCGGATCAAAGCGCCCGCGCCGATGATCGTGGGCCTCGCCAACGACGAGCTCGGCTATTTCGTCCCGAAGTACGATTTCAAAGTGAGCCCGCACAAGCTCATGCTGCCGCGCCTGCCCGGGCATCACTACGAGGAGACCAACTCGGTCGGGCCGTCGGCGGCCGGGATCGTGGACGACGCCGTGACGGCCCTGGTCGAGGCGGCGAAATGACGCGCAAGATCAACTTCAACGCGGGGCCCGCGGGCCTGCCCCTGCCGGTCCTCGAGCGCGCCCAGAAGGAGCTCGTCGACTTCGCCGGCACCGGCATGTCGATCATGGAGCACAGCCACCGCGGCAAGGCCTACGACGCCGTCCACGCCGCGGCGCTCGCCGACTTCGCCGAGCTCATGGCCCTGCCGAAGACCCACTCCGTGATCTTCCTGCAGGGCGGCGCGAGCCTGCAGTTCGCGATGCTCCCGCTGAACTTCCTCAAGCCCGGCCGCTCGGCCGACTACCTGCTCACCGGGCATTGGTCGAAGGTCGCGATGTCCGAGGCCGCGCGACTGGGAACGGTGCGCGCCGCGGCCGACGTCTTCACGCCGGAGAAGACCTGCGTGCGCATCCCGCGTCCCGAGGAGATCGCGATCGCTCCGGACGCCGTCTACGCGCACCTGACCAGCAACAACACGATCTTCGGGACGCAGTGGAGCGCGTGGCCCGACGCGAAAGGCGTGCCGCTCGTGGCCGACATGAGCTCCGACATCTTGTCGCGTCCGGTGGACGCGTCCAAGTTCTCCATGATCTACGCGGGCGCGCAAAAAAATCTCGGTCCTTCCGGCGGCACTCTCGTCGCCGTCGACCGCGAGTGGCTCAAGGACGCCCGCCACGACATCCCCGACATCCTGCGCTACTCCGTGCACTCCGAGGCGAAGTCCCTGTACCACACGCCGCCGACGTTCGCCGTCTACGCGGCCGGCCTCGTGCTCAAGTGGATCAAGGAGAACGGCGGCGCGGCCGGCATGGAGGCGCGCAACAGGGCCAAGGCCGACGCGCTCTACGGCGCGCTCGACCGCCTGTCCGGCTTCTACAAGGCGCCCGTCGAGAAGACCTCGCGCTCGTGGATGAACGTCGTCTTCCGCACCCCGAGCCCCGCGCAGGACGAGGCGTTCTGCGCCGAGGCGGAGAAGGCGGGCATGACCGGCCTCAAGGGCCACCGCTCCGCGGGCGGCGTGCGCGCGTCGCTGTACAACGCGGTGTCGCTGGAGGACGTGAAGACGCTGACGTCCTTCATGGACGAGTTCGCGAAGAAAAAGGGCTGACGACTCCTTAAAAAGACGTGCGGGCCGGCGGGCGGAGAGGCGTTCGGCTGGAACGCGGCGGATCGACCGCCGCTTGGCCTCGCTCGCGGCTAAAGGCGGAATCACGGCTTGGACGCCGTCTTCGCTCGACATCCCGCCGAACGCCTCTCCGCCCACCTCCCCTGACGGATATTAAGGAATCACCCGACGTGGTTCATCATGTCCCGATAGGCGCGGCGGCGAAGCCGCCCGCCTAGTCCTCGTTGCCGTAGCCGCTCCAAGCCAGTCGCCGTCGACGCCCATCCCCGACGGGATGTCGAGCGAGGACGGCGTCAAGGCCGTGTTTCCTCCGTAAGCCGCCGAGCGAGGCCAAGCGGCGGTCGATCCGCCGCGTTCCCGGCGGGGATGGGCGTCGACGGCGGCCCGCTCGAGCCGCTCAGGCGCCGAGGGCGCTCAGCAGCCGCACCGCCGCGAACGACAGCGCATAGGCGATGATGAAAAAGGACGCGAACTGCAGCGCCGGCCACTTCCAGCTGTTGGTCTCGCGGCGCACGATCGCGATGGTGGACACGCACTGCAGCGCGATCGCGAAGAAGATCAGGAGACCGACGGCGGTGGGGATGCCGTAACGGGGACTCCCGTCGTCTTTCTTGGCCTCGCGGAGGGCGTTGATCAGGCCGCGCGAATCGCCCTGCTCGCGGCCCATCGCGTAGATCGTGCCGAGCGTGCCGACGAAGACCTCGCGCGCGGCGAGCGAGGCGATGACGGCGACCGACACGCGCCAGTCCCAGCCCAGCGGCCGGAACACGGGCTCGACGCCGCGGCCGAGGACTCCGAGCAGGCTCCCGGAGATCCGCGCGGCGGCGATCTGGTGGCGCAGCTCCTCGATCCGGGCGTCGCGCGCGTCCGACGCCGGCGCGGCCGACGCGGCCGCGAGCGAGGACTCGAGCGGAGCGAGCACTTTCGCGTCGCGCGGGAACGAGGCGAGCGCCCAGAGCAGGAGGCTGACCATGAAGATGACGCGGCCGGCGCGGTCGACGAAGTGCCAGCAGCGCGTCCACACGTAGCGGAACAGCTCGCGCGGCTGGGGCAGGCGGTAGGGAGGGAGGACGGTGATGGGCGAGGGATGCGCCTCGTACAGCCGCGTCCACTTCAGGACGAGGGCCAGCAGCAGCGCCATCGCCACGCCGAACACGTACATCGCTGCCATCACCACGCCGCGGCCGTCGAAGCCGCCGGGGCGGAAGGTCTCGGGCACGAAGGCGGTGATGATCAGCGCGTAGACGGGGAGGCGCGCGGAGCAGGTCAATAGCGGGGCCAGCAGGATCGCGACGAGGCGGCGCTTCTCGTTGGGGATCGTGCGCGCGGCCATGACGCCGGGGATCGCGCAGGCGAAGCTGGACAGGAACGGGATGAAGACGCGGCCGTCGAGGCCGAAGGGCCGCAGCGCCCGGTCGACCATCGCGCCCGCGCGCGGCAGATAGCCGGTCTGCTCGAGCGCGCCGATCAGCGCGAACAGGATCGCGATCTGGGGCAGGAAGACGACGACGGCGGAGACGCCGGGGATCGCGCCGTCGCAGAGCAGGCTGGTCAGCGCGCCGCCCGGCAGGCGCGCGCTGAGAGCCGCGGAGAACGCGGCGAGCGCGCTCGTGAGCAGGTCCATCAGCGGCTTGGCCCAGGCGAACAGGGCTTGGAACAGGAAGAACATCGCGGCGGCGAGGATCAGCGGCCCCGCGACCGGGTGGAAGATCGCGCGGTCGATGCGGATCGAGCGGGACAGCGTGGGCAGGAGCGCGCGGCCGGGGGTCTCGACGGCGGCGGCGCAGGCGCGCACGGCGGCGGCGACGGAGTCTTCCTGCAGCTCGCGCAGGCGGGTCTTCGACGCGCGGCGGAAATCGAGCGCGCGCGACAGGTCCGCGCGCCGCGCGCCCGGCTTCAGCAGGGCGGCCGCGGCGGCGACGCCCTCGCCGTCGCGCGCGGCCGCGAGCACCACCGGCATGCCGAGCGCCGCGGACAGCGCGCTGGCGTCGACGCGGATGCCGTTGAGGCGCGCCTCGTCGATCATGTTCACGACGAGCGCCGCGGGATAGCCGGCCGCCTTCACGCCGGCGGCAAGCGCCACGTCGTTGGCGAGGTTGCTCGCCTCGGCCACGCAGAGCACGAGCAGGTCCGCGCGCTCGTCCGCGCACTCGGAGAGGAAGCGGAAGGCGACGCGCTCGTCCTCGGTGTCGGGCAGGAGCGCGTGGGTGCCGGGCAGGTCGACGACCTCGACTTCGCGGCCGTCGACGACGGCCTCTCCGACCGCCTTCTCGACCGTGCAGCCCGCGAAGTTCGCGACGCGCTGGCGCAGGCCGGTCAGCGCGTTGAACAGAGTCGTCTTCCCGGTGTTCGGGCGTCCGGCGAGCGCGACGACGCGGCGCGCGGCGGCGGGAGGCGCGCCGAGGCGGGCGGGGGTCATCGGCGCGCCTCCTCCACCCGGATGCGCGCGAGCAGGCGGCGGTCGAGCGCGAGGAGCTGGGAGCCGACCAGGCACTCGACCGGGTCGCGCAGGGGCGTGCGCAGGAGCTTGACGACCGGCACTCCGGGTCGCACGCCGAGTCCCGACAATCGGGCGCGCTCGGCCTCGCCGACCGAGCCGTGGAAGTCGACGATCTTCAGCGGGACGTCGAGAGCGGCCTCGTCCAGCGTCATGGCTGCATTATATCTTAATTCCTTGTTGAGATTGCATTTCAATAAGCCCCGGCTCCTCCGGAGGCGCGGGCGCAACGCTCCGGCCGCGCCGCGCTCGGTTTGGTATCATCCGTCCATGCCTCGCGATCCCATCGCCCGTCTCGAAGCCGCGCGAAACGCGCTCGAGGCCGGACGCCCCGACCGCGCCGCGCGGGAGCTCGGAGGAGCGTTCCCGGCGACGTTGGGCGGAGAGAGCGCCTTCCTGCGCGGTGAGGCCCTGCGCGCGCAGGGATTCTTCCGGCGCGCGCAGGCGGCCTATCGCGAAGCCCTGCGCCGGCTCGGGCGCGACGAGCGCGACCTGGCCGTCGGCGCCGAGCTCGGGCTGACGCGGGCGGCGCGCAGTCTCGGCGAGACCGCGGACGCGCGGCGCCGCCTGCGGCGCGCGCGCGCGCTGGCGCGCCGCGGCGACGCGGAGCTGGAGGAGACGCTCGCGCTCGAGGGGGCGCTCGTCGAGCGCGCGGAGGGGCATTACGCGCGCGCGCTCAAGGCCTTGGCGCCTCTGCTCGCGGCGTCGCGGCGGCGCCGCGACTGGTCCGCCGTCGGCTTCCTTCTCTGGGCGACGGGCGGCGCGCGGCGCTTCGCGGGAGACCTCGCGGGCTCGCACCGCGACTTCCGCGAGTCGCTGTCGGCGTTCCGGCGCGGCGGAGACCGCGAGGGGCGGGTCTACGCGCTGTTCGGCTTGGGCGGGATCTCGCGCGTGCGAGGGCTCTTCGCCGAGGCGCGCTCGGCCTACGCGGAGGCGGGGCGGCTGCTGGGCCGCGGGCCCGACCTGTTCGGCCGCGCCTACGCGCACTGCGGGCTCGCCAACGTCCTGCGCCAGCTCGGGCGGTGGGGGGAGGCCGAGCGCCATTACCGGCTCTCGTACGCGCTGTACGCGCGCCTCGACGACCGAGTCGATCTCGCCTACGTCGACTGGGGCCTGGGCCAGGTGCATTTGAAGCGCGGCGAGCTGGCGGTCGCGGAGAAGCGCCTGCGCGCGGCGCTGTCCGCCTTCGCGAAAGGCCGCGAGGCGCGCGGCGAGGCGCTGTCCCTGCATTCCTTGTCGCACGTCCTCCACGCGCGCGGCCGCACCGCCGAGGCCGAGCGAGCGTTCGACGCCGCGGTGCGCCGCGCGCGCGGCGCGGGCCTGCACGCGCACCTCGAGATATTCACTTGAAGCTGCGCCGGGCGCGCCGGGAGGACGTCGCCGCGATCGTGACGCTCCTTCAAGAGGACTCGCTGGGGGCCGCGCGCGAGTCGCCGCGCGGAGAGGCCCTGCCGGATTCGTACTACGCCGCCTTCGAGGCGATCGATCGCGACCCGCACGTCGAGCTCACCGTCGCGGAGGACGGCGGCCGCGTCGTCGGCTGCTTCCAGCTCACGTTCCTGGACTATTTGAGCTACCGCGGCAGCCGCGCCGCGCTCGTCGAGAACGTCCACGTCGCGGCCGCGAGCCGCAATCGCGGCGTCGGCCGCGCGATGATGGAGCGGGCGATCGCGCGCGCGCGGGAGGAGGGCTGCTCGCGCGTCTCGCTCACGACCAACAAGGCCCGCAAGGACGCGCGTCGTTTTTACGAGCGCCTCGGCTTCCGCGCCACGCACGTGGGCATGAAGCTCGCGCTGATTTAACAACTCCGAAACGCGTCTTTCATAGTTTGTCCGCATGGGACAAACGATCTGGGAAGTGCTCGCGTCTTACGAAGGGTGCTGGGTGGCCGTGAGCAAGGACGGCCAAATCGTGGCGCGGGCGGGGACCTTGGAGGAGACCGCGCGGATCGTCGGCGACGACTCGCACAAGGTCACGTTCCTGTACGCGGCGGGACCGGTCGGGAATTAGCCGGGCCCGGCTAGATCGTGAAGTCCTTGCCGAGGTAGAGCTCGCGCGCTTTCGGGTCCTCGAGAAGGTGCTTCGCGCTGCCCTCGACGATGATGCGGCCGTCGTAGATCAGGTAGGCGCGGTCGATGATGGGCAGAGTCTCGCGCACGTTGTGGTCGGTGATCAGCACGCCGATGCCCTGCTTGACGAGCTTCTGGATGATGCCCTTGAGCTCGCCGACGGTGATCGGGTCGATGCCGACGAACGGCTCGTCGAGCAGGATGAGCTTGGGCTCGCGGATCATCGCGCGCGCGACCTCGAGCCGGCGCTTCTCGCCGCCGGACAGCGTCCACGCCTTCTGGCGGCGCAGGTCCCAGAGCCCGAACTCCTCGAGGAGCGCCTTCACGCGCCGCATCTGCTCGAGCTTGCCCTTGACCGTGCGCTCGAGCACCGCGCGCAGGTTCTCCTCGACGGTGAGGCCCTTGAAGACGGTCGGCTCCTGCGCGAGGTAGCCGAGGCCGCGGCGCGCGCGCGCGTACATCGGCTCCTTGGTCACGTCGGCGTCGTCGATGAGGATCGCGCCCTCCTCGGGCGTCACGAAGCCGGCGAGGCTGTAGAACGTCGTCGTCTTGCCCGCGCCGTTGGGGCCGAGCAGGCCCACGATCTCGCCGGAGTCGACGCGCAGGCTCAGGCCCTTGACGACCATGCGCTCGCCGTAGGTCTTGCGGATGTCGCGCGCCTCGAGCCTCACTTCGCCAGCCCCTTGAGCGTCGACGTGTCGCTGAAGACGAGCCAGCCGACCGCGCGGCCCGTCGCGACGAGCCGGCGCGGCGAGTCGTAGCCGACGATCTCGTCGGCGCGGACCGCGCCGCGCGTGCCGCCGTCGACGCGCGTGAGCAGCGGGCGGCCGCCGGTCAGCGTGACGCGCGGAGGATCGGCCTCGTAGCGCGCGCGCGCCGCGGAAAACGCGACGCGCGGGCCCCAGACGCGGACGTCGCCCTCGAGGACCGCGCTCTCGCGGCCCTCCCACGTGAGCCGGCGGCCCTCGCCGCGGTCGGGCTCGCCGCCGGCCGCGGGCGTGCGCGTGAAGGCGATCAGGCGGCCCGGGGCGGGCTCCAGGCTCCCGAGCTCGGTCTTCTGGTTGTAAGCCGCGGTCTCGCCGCGCGCCTCGAGGACGTCGCCGCCCTGCAGGAGCCGGCGCGCGTAGACGCGGCCCCTCGCGCGCCAATCGTCGGCCCAGTGGCGGAAGAGCGCCCAGTCGGCCGTCAGCCGCGAGCCGGCGGACTCGTAGCGCACGTCGCCGACGAACTCCTCCTCGGGCTTGGCCCCGCGGCGCACGATCCACTGCTTGCTGCGCACGACCGAGCCCGCGGCGTCCGGCAGCGGCGACTCGGCGCGCGCAGCGGCGGCGAGCAGGACGGCGAGAAGCAGGCGGGTCATTGCGCGCCGCCGCTCAGCACGGAGCGCTGATCGAAAATGCGCACCTCGGACAGGTCCGGCTTCGCCGAGAGGCCGCGGCCGCGCACGACGCCGTCGGGGCGGCGGATCGTCACCGGCTTTTCCGTGGTCAGGAGGCCGCTCGCGGACGAGTACAGGAGTTCCGCGGTGGTCAGGTGGGAGCGGTCGTCGAAGGAGTCGAGGACGACGGAGCTCGAGAGGCGCACGTCGTGGCTCTCCGTGTCCACCGCGCCGACTCGCGCGCTCACGAGCGAGGCGGCCTTGCCGTTCTTGTAGAACTCCATCGTCGGGGCCTCGAGGTCGGCGCGGTGCTCGTCCTCGTGCAGGAACGCGCGCGCCGCGCGCAGGGTCCACGCCGGGGCGCCGGCCGCGGTCTGGCTCAGCGAGAGGCCCTCGATGATCTGCTGGCGCTCCTCCGCCGGCGGGGCGGGAGCGCGGCGGCAGGCGGCGGCAGCGGCGAGGGCGGCCAAGGCGAGCGCGCGTCCCTTCACCGGGCCGCGGGGGCGTCGTCGGGCCGCGGCGGAGCCTTGAGCTGGTCCTCGGGGAGGTTGACCTTCCCGCCCGGGGCCAGCCACGGCGTGAGCTCGACGGGGATGCGCCGGAGGTTGTACGGCTTCGGCATGCGCGCGAGCGCCGCGCTGACGCCGAAGTACAGGAAGATCAGCGCCGCGTAGATGATCCCGAGCGTGCGCAGGTGCCAGGCCGCGTCCGGAAACCACGCCGGGGCCAGAGCGAGGTCCCGGTCGCACTTCCGGCAGAACTTGGCCGCGTCCTTGTTGTCTTGACCGCAGGCGGGGCATTTCATCGGCGCGCCTCCTTGGCGAGCTTGTCGAACGCGCGGATCTCGCGCAGGAAGTCCGGGACGTCGGAGAGCTTGAGAGAGTTCGGCCCGTCCGACAGGGCCTTGTCCGGGTCCGGGTGCGTCTCGAAGAAGACGCCGTCCACGCCGACCGCCGCGGCCGCGCGCGCGAGCGGGCGCACGAACTCGCGCTGGCCGCCGGTCGTCGCGCCGTTGCCGCCGGGGAGCTGGACGCAGTGCGTCGCGTCGTGCACGATCGGGACGCCGAACGAGCGCATGATCGCGAAGGAGCGCATGTCGACGACGAGGTTGCCGTAGCCGAAGCTGGCGCCGCGCTCGGTCAGCAGGATGTTCGGGTTTCCCGTCGACGAGATCTTCTCGACGGCGTGGCGCATGTCCCACGGCGACAGGAACTGCCCCTTCTTGACGTTGACCGCCTTGCCCGTGCGGCCGCAGGCGACGAGCAGGTCGGTCTGGCGGCACAGGAACGCGGGGACTTGGAGCATGTCCACGTAGCGCGCGGCGATCGCGGCGTGCGCGGGCTCGTGCACGTCCGTCACGCACGGCACGCCGAGCTCGGCCGCGACCTTCGCGAGCGTGCTCAGGCCCTCCTCCATGCCGGGCCCGCGGTAGGACTTCACCGAGGTGCGGTTGGCCTTGTCGTACGAGGACTTGAGCACGAAGCCGACCTTGAGCTCCGCGCACGCCTTCTTGAGCGCGCGCCCGACCTGGCGCAGGAGCGCCTCCGACTCGATCACGCAGGGGCCGCCGATGAAGGCCGCCGGCGCGCCGCCGCCGAAGACGACGCGGCCGACGCGGACCTTACGCGTGGGCATGAGCCTTCCGGGTCTCGGCGCGGTCGACGGCCGCGGCGACGAAGTCGCGGAACAGCGGGTGCGGGTTCTCGGGGCGGCTCTTGAACTCGGGATGGAACTGCGTGGCGAGGAACCACGGATGATCCTTGAGCTCGATGATCTCGACGAGGTTCTTCGGCACGTGCACGCCGGCGACGACGAGGCCGGCGTCCTCGAGGAGCTTGCGGAACTTGTTGTTGACCTCGAAGCGGTGGCGGTGGCGCTCGGATATCGACATCGTGCCGTAGGCGCGATGCGCGAGCGTTCCCTTCTTGAGCGTGCACTCGTAGGTGCCCAGGCGCATCGTCGCGCCCTTGTCCTTCACGCTCTTCTGCTCGGGCAGCAGGTCGATGACCGGGTAGCGCGACTTCGCGTCGAACTCGGTCGAGTGCGCGCCGGCGAGCTTGAGCACGTTGCGCGCGAACTCGATGACCGCGATCTGCAGGCCGAGGCAGAGGCCGAAGTACGGGATCTTGTTCTCGCGCGCGAGCTGGGCCACCTTGATCTTGCCCTCGATGCCGCGGTCGCCGAAGCCGCCGGGGACCAGGATGCCGTCGACGCCGCCGAGCTGGTCGGAGATCTTCGGGTCGGTGGTGTCGAGGAAGCGGATCTTGACCTTCGCCTCGTTGGCGATGCCGCCGTGGATCAGCGCCTCGTTGACCGACTTGTAGGCGTCCTTGTAGTCGGTGTACTTGCCGGCGAGCGCGATCACGACCTCGCGCTTCGGGTTCTTGAGCCGGCGCACGACGTCCTCCCAGCTGTCGAGGTCCTTCGCCTGCGTGCGCAGGCGCAGCAGCATCAGGATCTGGTCGTCGAGCCCCTGCTTGTGGAACACCGTCGGGACCTCGTAGATGCTCTCGCAGTCCGGCGCCTCGATCACGGACTCCTTCGGCACCGAGCAGAACATCGAGAGCTTGGCCCGCATCTCGGGCCCGATCGGTTTCTCGGTGCGGCAGACGAGGACGTCGGGCGAGATGCCGATCTCGCGCAGCTTCTGCACCGAGTGCTGGGTCGGCTTCGTCTTCAGCTCCTCGGACGCCTTGATGTACGGGATCAAGGTCACGTGCATGTACAGCACGTTGTCGCGGCCCGCCTCCAGCCCCATCTGGCGCGCGGCCTCCATGAAGGGCAGGCTCTCGATGTCGCCGACGGTGCCGCCGATCTCGATGATCGCGACGTCGACGCCCTTCGTGATCGCGCGGAAGCGGTTCTTGATCTCGTCGGTGATGTGCGGGATCACCTGCACGGTCGTGCCGAGGAAGTCGCCGCGGCGCTCGCGCTCGATCACGGTCTGGTAGACCTTGCCCGCGGTGAAGTTGTTGAAGTGATGCATCTCTTTGTTGAGGAAGCGCTCGTAGTGGCCGAGATCGAGATCCGTCTCCGCTCCGTCCTCGGTGACGAAGACCTCGCCGTGCTGAAACGGGTTCATCGTCCCCGGGTCCACGTTGATGTACGGATCGCACTTCAGCATGTTCACGGTCAGGCCGCGCGCCTGAAGCAACTTCCCGATCGACGACGCGGAGATGCCCTTCCCGAGCGAGCTCACGACGCCGCCCGTCACGAAGATGTACTTGGTGGTCATGAGTTCCCTCGGCGGAGGAATTTTTCGGCGCGCTTCAAATCGGCGGGGACGTCGATGGAGACGGGCCGATCGGAGACGCGGGCGGCGCGCATCGTCATGCCGTCCTCCAGGGCCCGCAGCTGCTCGAGCTTCTCGGTCTTTTCCAGCGGCGAGGGCGGCAGCGACACGAAGCGCCTCAGCGCCGCGCGGCGGTAGACGTAGATCCCGAGGTGCTCCCAGCGAAAAATCTTCGTCCCGTCGCGAGGGTACGGAACGGCGGACCGCGAAAAGTAGAGGCAGCGGCCGTCTTTGGTCAGCACGGCCTTCACGACGTTCGGATCGTTCGCGCGAGCGCCTTCCGGGAGAGGGATCACCGCCGTCGACACGTCCGTCCCGGCCGTCAGCGCCTTCACCGCCGCGCGCAAAGTCGACGCCTTCATCAGCGGCATGTCGCCTTGGTAATTCAAAATGACGTTCTCGCGGCGATTTTTCGCCGCGAGCCAGACGCGATCGGAGCCCGACGGGCACGACGCCGGAGTCATCACCGAATCGCCGCCGAAGCGGCGGACCTCGTCGGCGACCGACTTCGCGTCGGTCGCGACGAGGACGGGGCCGAGGCCCGCGGCCTTGGCGGAGCGCCAGCACCACTCGACCATCGTCCGCCCGCGCAGGCGCGCGAGCACCTTGCCGGGGAAGCGCGTCGAGCCGAGCCGCGCGGGGATCACGGTGAGGACCGCGCTCACGAGAGCGCCTCCGCGAGCTCGAGCGGCGTCGTCGTCGCGGTGCCGAGCTTCCCCACGACGATGCCGGCCGCGTGGTTGGAGAGCGCGGCCGCGCGCGCGAGGCTCGCGCCGGCCGCGAGCGCGAGCGTCAGCGTCGAGATCACCGTGTCGCCGGCGCCGGAGACGTCGAAGACCTCGCGCGCGACGGTGGGGATGTGGAGCGTGCGCCCGGAATCCTCGAAGAGGCTCATGCCGTCGGCGCCGCGCGTGATGAGGACCGAGCGGCTCTTCAGCGCGCGCAGGATCTCGCGGCCGAGCGCGTCGAGCGCCTCGGCGCCGGGCTTGGGGTCGCGGTGCATGCAGGCCCAGGCCTCGGCGGTGTTCGGGGTCACGCAGGTCACGCCGCGGTAGCGGCGGAAGTGCTCGGGCTTCGGGTCGACGGTGATCGGGATCTTGCGGCGGCGCGCGGCGGGGATCGCCGCCGAGAGCAGCGCGGGCCCGATCACGCCCTTGCCGTAGTCGGACAGGATCACGGCGTCGGCCTTCGGGATCTCCTCGGCCAGGCTCGCGAGCAGGCGCGTGAGGGTCGCGTGGGAAAGGGGGCCCGTGGTCTCGCGGTCGTAGCGGATCGCCTGCTGGCGCTCGGCCACGACCCGGCACTTCTGGGTCGTCAGGCGCTCGACGTCGACGCAGACGCCCTCGACCTTGGCGCCCTCGGAGCGGAACTGCTCGAGCAGGCGCCGGCCGGCCTCGTCCTCGCCGACCAGCCCGACGACGGAGACCTGCGCGCCGAGGGCGGCGAGATTGTTGACGACGTTGCCGGCGCCGCCCGGGATGAAGTTCTCGCTCGTGACGCGGACCACCGGCACGGGGGCCTCGGGGGAGATGCGGCTCACCGCGCCCCGGATGTACTGGTCCAGCATGAGGTCGCCGACGACGAGGACGCGGCGCCCGCCGAAACGGGCGATGATCCGCAGAAGCTCCTGGCGCTCGGCGCGCGTGGCGGGCATCTTACGGGAAGTCATCATAGCATTTCGCGCAGGACCGCCGTGATGTGGCCGAAGAAGACCTCGACCTCCATGCGCACGGGACGGTGCGCGGCGTCGTCGGACAGCCACAGGCGCAGCCTGCGGCCTTTCTGGACGAAGAGACCCTCGCGGCGCATCGCGGGCTCCACGAGCACCGCCGGCACCTTCGCGAAGGCGGTCGTGACGGTCTCGCGCTTCATCACGCGCACGACGAGCGGCCAGTTCTCCGGCGTGTTCACGTCGACGACGACCTCGCCTTTCTCGGGCAGGTCGTGCGCGCGCACGTAGGAGATGCTCGAGAGCACGTCCTCGACCTGCGCCGGGATCGTGCCCGCCTTGACCTTGAAGGAGCCGTCCTTCGCCGTCTGGCGCTCGACGAAGGTGCGCGCGTCGCGGTCGTAGAGCACCCAGACGTCGCGGTAGTAGCGGCCCTCGCGCAGCTTCTTCGCGTAGCCGAGGGAGGTCAGGGTGCGCGCGTCGAGCCAGGCCTCGTTGAGGTCGCGCACCGTGTAGAACGTGTCGCAGAATCCGTTCGACGTCGCGCGGCTCACGAGGTGGTAGGCCGGGCGGCCGTTGAAGTCGACGACCTTGTCGACGCCGAGCGTGGCCTGCCCGACCGAGAGCAGGCCCCAGCTCACGTCGAAGATCAGGTTCTCCGGCAGCTTCGGCAGGAGGACGGCGTCGGCGGGCAGGGGGACCTCGGGGCCGATCAGCGCGTCCGGCGAGGCCGTCGCGGTCGTGATCGCCACGCGGCCCCAGGCGCGGGGGGCGTCCTGCGCGCGGGCGCGCGGCGCGAAGAGGAGGAGGAGCGCGGTCGCGAAAGCGCTCACGCCTGCTCGGCGTCCTTCGCCATCGCGTCGAGCGTGTCGATCCAGACGTTGCGGCCCTTCAGGATCTCGAGCTTCACGGTCAGCACGAGGAGGCCGCCGCTCAGGATCGTCTCCCAGCCCGCGGGAAAGCGTGCGAAGTCCTTGAGCGTCGTGACGACCGGGAGATCGCCGCGCAGGGCCTCGATCGAGCGCAGCTCGCGCTCGGTGTACGGGTGGTGGTCCGGGAAGCGCCAGCGCTGGGCGACGACGGCGCCCAGGTTCTCGAGCTGGGTCTCGAAGGCGGGCGGGTCGCCGAGGCCCGAGAGGGCCACGACCGGCCGGTCCTTGAGGTGCGTCAGCGGCAGGCGCGAGTCGGAGCGCACGTCGAGCAGGTGGTCGGCCTTGTGCGCGGCCTCCAGCACCGCGGCGTCGGGATGCAGGGCCTCGATCTCGGCGCGCAGGGCCGCGAGCTCGGGAGCCGCGACGCGGTCGGCGTGCGTGATCACGACGAGCTGCGCTCTCCTCAGAGCCGAGAGCGGCTCGCGCAGGTCGCCCGCGGGCAGGAGGCGGCGCCCGCCCCACGGGTCGCGCGCGTTGACCAGGACGATGTCGAGGTCGCGGTGCAGCTTCAGGTGCTGGAAGCCGTCGTCGAGCAGGAGCAGGCGCGAGCCGTACATCTCGACGGCGATCTCGCCGGCCTTCGCGCGGTCCGGGCAGACGAGCACGGGCACGCCGAGGCCGTGCAGGGACTGGTGGATCATCCAGGGCTCGTCGCCGCACTCGCGCCAGTTCGCGGGGCGGCCGTCAATCAGGACGGTGACCTCCTTGCGCGGCGCGGCGCGTCCGTAGCCGCGCGACAGGATCGCGACGTCGTGGCCGCGGCGGCGCAGGGTCTCGGCCGCGAGCAGGACGGCGGGCGTCTTGCCGGTCCCGCCGACGGTCAGGTTGCCGATGCAGATCACGCGCGCCGGGAGCTTGCGCCGCTTGAGGACCTTGAGGTCGTAGAGCAGGCGCCGGCCGTAGACGCCCGCGCCGTAGGCGAGCGACGCCGCGCCCAGCGCCGCGCGTCCGGCGGCGTGGAGGCGCATGCGCTCGCGGCGCTTCTCCCAGGTCACGCGGACGCCTCCGCGCGCGCGAGCAGAGCCTCGACCGCCGGCAGGACGCGCTCGGCCGGCAGGTCCTTCAGGCACTCGAGATGGTACGGACACTCGTTGAGGCGGCAGCCGATGCAGAAGAGCTCGTCGAGCCGCACCGCCCGGTGGTCCGGGTGGACCGGCGTCCAGCTCACGGGGTCCGACGAGCCGTGCACCGTGACCGTCGGAACGCCGAGCCCGACCGCCACGTGCTTGGGCCCCGCGCAGTTCGACACGAGGACGCGGCACGCGACGATCTCGCGCGCCAGCTCCGCGATCGTGCGCGTCTCCGGGATCGTCTCGGCGCCCGCGCCGATGCCGCGCGCGACCTCGTCGGCGAGGTCGCGCTCGCCCGGTCCCCAGAAGATCCTGAGACGGGAGCCGTGCCGCTCGCGCAGGAGACGCCCGAGCTTCGCGAAGGACTCGGCCGGCCAGCGCCGCGTGATCTTGCGCGAGGGCGGGACGAGGCCGACGACGTTCTCGACGCGCGACGGGCGCTTCGCGAGATAGAGGCGCGGAAGAGCGGGCGCGTCGTCGAGCGCGACGCCCAGGCTCTCGAGCCAGCGCACCTTCTCGACCGCCGCGTAGCAGGCCTGCGCGGGCTGGACGAGGAGGGTGTTGTACGCCCAGCGGCGGCGAACGTGAGCGGGCCCGGCCTTCACCGTCGCGCCCGAGAGCGCGGCGATCAGCGCGGTTCGCGGGTTGGCGAGGAAGTCGATCACCCAGTCGTAGCGCCGCGCGCGGACCTTGAGCGCCCACTGCAGCGCCGCGAGCGGTCCCTCCGCGTCGTAGACGAGGATATCGTCGATGGCCGGGTTTCCGGCGACGGCCTCGGCTCCGGGCGCCTCGACCAGGAAGTCGAGCTTCGCCGACGGGTACCGCTTCTTGAGCGCCTCGAGAGCCGGCGTGGTCAGGATCACGTCGCCGAGGCGGCGCAGCTGGACGACGAGGATGCTCTTCGGGGCTTCGGACGGCGCGCTCACCTGCTCATTCTATAAAAAGCGGAACCTTTTGGGCCCCCGCCGCGTATCCTCCGCATGGATTCCTACGAACGGTTGGAGCATTTCCCTGCGGAGCAGCTGCGCGCGAAGAGAAACGCGCTCGGCGTCTCGCAGCGGCACCTCGCTGAGACATCGGGCGTGCCGCAATCCGTGATCAGCGCCCTGGAACGCGGCGGCGATGGGCGTTGGTCGACTTGGAAGCGTTTGTTCGACTCGCTTGGTTTTACGGCAGTACTGATGCCGGAAGGGACGGACGATGTCGAAGATCTCTACAACGACGGGATTCAGCGGCGCAAGGACCGGATGGAGAACGGCCGCGCAGCGCGGTGGGGATGACTCTCGGATCGGCCTGATCCGTTGCCCGATCAAACTGCCGCGATCCGCGGAAAAAGACGAATGTGCAGGCCCTCCGGCGCGAATCGATCGCGATTCCGATCGGGCGGAAGAACCGTCAGTCCCGGCGCGCCGGTCAGAACCGCGCTTTGCCGCGCGTCATGTTCAGGTGAAAGTCGAACATGTTGTCGTCGCCACGGATCAGCAGGCGCTTGACGGCCTCGTCCTCGCGCTTCCACGGGAGCGCGGTGATGCCCTGCTTGACGGAGAAATCGTAGCGGTAGCCCGCCTCGAGCGCGGCGGCGCGGACCTCGGGCTTGTAGGCGCCGGAGCCGTACGGATAGGCGAAGCCGACCATCTCGCGGCCGAGCTTGTCCTCGAGGCGCTTCTTGCTCTCGGTCAGCTCCCAGCGCACCTCGTCGAGCGGCAGCGCGGCGAGGTTGCGGTGCTTCATGGTGTGCGAGCCGAACTCGATGACGCCCGAGTCCTGCATCTCCTTGATCTGCGCCCAGGTCAGCATCTTGAGCCAGGGCTCGCTCGCGGGATCGTGCCAGGCGTTGTGCTGGTCCATCATCTCGTAGACGAGGAAGACGCAGCCCTTCATGCCGAACTCGCGCAGGAGCGGGTAGGCGAGCTCGTAGTTGTTCATGTAGCCGTCGTCGAAGGTGATGAGGACGGGCTTGGCGGGCAGGGGCTTGACGCTCTTCTCGGCGTCGCGCCAGTCGACGAAGTTGATCGACGTGTAGCCGTGATCCTTCAGGTACTGGAGCTGGCGGCGGAAGTCGGCGGTCGCGACCCACAGCTTCTTGAGCTCGGAGCCCGGGGGATAGTCGCCGATCTTGTGGTACATCAAGGTCGGCATGCCGCCGGTCACGGCGGGGCGCCACCAGTTCCAGCGCGCGCTGGCGCCCGCGGCGGCGAGCGCGCCGACGGCCGACAGTTCCGCGATCACTTCCGCGCCTCGCGCCTCATCTCGCCGAGTTTTACATATTTGAGCCAGCTGTGAAAAGCGGACAGCCCCGCCCACACGACGCCGGCGCGCCCGTCGAGGAAGCCGAGCTTGAGGATCGCGCGCGCGAAGAACTCCCAGGGCAGGATCAGGTGGTGGAACGGCGTGAAGACGCGCCCGTCCTCGAAGCGCTTCTGCGCGGCGAGGGTCGTGTAGCGGTCCAGCTTCGAGAAGTAGTCCGACAGGTCGCGGTACGGCTCGTGGACGATGCGGCCGCGCAGGTGGCCGACGAAGCCCGGCGTCTCCAGGCTCTCGTGGAGCGCGCCGCCGGTGAAGCGGCACTTCGTCCGGCGGAACAGGCGCGTGTGGGTCTCGGAGCCGAGGCCGCCCCAGCGCAAATGCCGGCCGAGGAAGACGACGTCGAACGGGATGTCGTAGGCGTCGACGGTCGGCTCGACCGACAGCGCGGCGCGAATCTCCTCGGCGAGGGCCGGCGTGACGCGCTCGTCGGGATCGATCCACAGGCACCAGTCCGACGTCGCGGCGTCGAGGCTGGCCTGGCGCTGGCGCGCGTAGTCGTCGAACTCGCGGCGCAGGACCTTCGCGCCCGCGGCGCGCGCGAGCTCCTCGGTGCGGTCTCTCGTGTCGGCCGCGACGACGATCACGATCTCGGTCGCCAGGCCCTTGAGGCTTTCCAGGCAGCCGGGCAGGTCGCGCTCCTCGTCCTTCGCGATCAGGACCGCGCTAAGAGACGGCGTCATAGATCTTCTCCATTTGCTCGGCCATGAGGCCGAGTCCGAAGCGCGCGCGGCGCGCGTGCGCGGCGTCGGCCAGGCGCCGCGCGAGCGCGCGGTCGTCGAGCAGGCGGACGATCGCGTCGGCGAGGGCCTCGGGGCGGCGCGGCAGGACGAGCAGTCCGGTCTCGCCGTCGGTCACGACCTCGGGGATGCCGCCCGCCGTCGTCGCCGCGACCGGGACGCCGCAGGCCGCGGCCTCGATGAGCACCGAGCCCATGCCCTCGCCCCACGACGACTGGACGTAGACGTCGAGCGACTTCAGCAGCGGGATCGGATCCGGCCGGTGGCCGACGAGGAGCACCTTGCCGGTCAGGCCCATGCGCCGGATCGAGTCGAAGAGCCGCGTCTCCTCGGGCCCGCGCCCCGCGATCAGGAAGCGCACGTTCGGGCGCTGGAGCAGGACCGCGACGGCGGCGGCGAGGAGCGTGTCGTGATCCTTGTGCGGGACGAGCGCGGCCAGATTGCCGACCCAGCTCAACGCGGGATCGAGGCCGAACTCGGCCGTGAGCGCGCTCTTGAGCTCCGCCTTCTGCTCGGGGCTCGGGGGGCGGAACCTCCCCGGATCGACGCCCGTCATCGCGCACTCGGCGTCCGAGACCGGCAGGCCGTCGCAGACGACCGCGACGCGCTCGGCGGGCACTCCGGCCTCGCGCAGGATCCGCGCGATCGCCTCCGACACGGCGATCACGCGGCCGGCGCGCGCGTACTTGAGCCGCGCCGAGAGAGCGCCGACGGCGAAGTCGACGCGCCGGTGCGCGACCCACGGCGCGCCGGACAGGGACGCGAGCGCCGCGAGGCCGGCCGCGTGGCCGGTGTGCGCGTGGATCACGGCGCCCTCGCGCCGCGCGGCCGCGCCGAGCCGCGCCGCCGAGACCGGGTCCCACTCGCCGAGGAAGGGCAAGGTCCGGACCGCCAAGCCCTGGCGCGCCGCCTCGGCCGCGAGCTCGGAGCCGCCGCGCGCGTAGACGACGCCTTGTCCGCCGCGGGCGCGCAGGGCCGCCGCGAGGTACAGGAGCTGGCGCTCGCCGCCGCGCAGGCCGGCCTCGCCGTCAACGTGGAAGACCGGCCGCTTCTTCATAGACGCGTTGGGTGTCTTCGTAGAAAGAGGCGGGGCTGAACAGCCTCTGCCAGCGGTCGCGCGCCGCCGCGCCGTACGCCTCCAGCCGCGGACGGTCGGCGAGCAGGACGCGCAGGGTCTCGGCGAGAGCCGCCGCGTTGCCGGGCGGGATCAGGAGCCCGGTGACCTGATGCTCGACGAGGTCGGGCAGGCCGCCGACGCGCGAGGCGATCACCGGCCGCCCCGCCGCCATCCACTCGAGCGCCGCGCGCGAGACGGCCTCGGAGCCGAGCGAGGGGACCAGCCCGACGCGGCAGGAGGCCATGAAGGCCCACTTGTCGGCGGCGCGGCCCGGGAACGAGATCACGGCGTCGAGCCCCATCGGCTTGAGCTGCCAGCCGAGACGCTCGCGGATCTTTCCCTCGCCCGCGCAGACGATCTTGAGTCCCGGCACGGCGGACTTGAGCCGCACGGCCGCGTCGAGCACGATCTCGTGGCCCTTGACCGGGTCGAAGCGCGCGATCATGCCGACCACGGGCGCGGCCGGCAGCGGCGCGGCGGCGGGCGGACCCTCGAGACCCTGCGTCACGAGGCGGACCCGCTTGCCCGGGAACGCGGCCTCGAGCTGGGCGCGCAGCGAGGAGTTCGCCGCGATGTACGCGGCGGTGCCGCGAGCGGCGAGCCGGGCGAACAGTCCGCTCTTGGGCGGGCGCGCGTCGCCGCGCGTGCGCACGACCGCCGCGCCGCGCGGGGCGAGCGCGAGCGCGAGCGCGTGCGCGGAGCCGGTGTGCGCGTTGACGATGTCCGGCTTGAACGCCGAAAGCTCGCGACGCAGGGAGCGCAGCTCGAGCCAAGGCTCGGCCCAGCCGCGCGCGGGCAGGCCCAGAGCGGCCGCTTGAGCGAGGACCGGCGAGCCGCGCGCGCCCCAGATCGCGACGCGGTGGCCGCGCCGCGCCTGCTCGGCCGCGAGCGTGAGCGCGTAGTGCGCGATCCCGGAGTCCCAGGACTCGTCTTCGAGATGGACGATGTTCAGGCGAGGGCCTCCCGGCACGCCGCGTAGGCCCGCTCGACGGTGAGCAGGCGCATGCAGAGGAAGTGCCCCTCGGGGCAGGCGCGCGCGCCGTGGAGCCCGCACGGACGGCAGGCGAGCTCCGCCTCGACGACGCGGTGCTTCGCGCCGTAGGGGAAGAAGCCGAGCTCGCGCGTGGTCGCGCCGAACAGGGCGACGACAGGGACTCCGGCGGCCGCGGCGAGATGCATGGGGCCCGAGTCGTTGGTCACGAAGAGCTTCAGGCGCCCCATCAGCGAGGACAGCTCGCCGAGATCCGTGCGGCCGACGAGGTCGGCCGCGCCGCTCGCCGACGCGATGGCCCGGCCGAGCTCCGCGTCGCCGGAGCCGCCGACGAGCACGGGCTTGAAGCCGTCGTCCTTGAGGCGGCGGCAGAGCTCGGCGAAGCGCTCGGGGAGCCAGCGCTTCGTGGCCCACGCCGCGCCCGGGTGCACGCCGATCAGGCGGTCGCCGTCGCCGAGGCCGGCCGCGGCCAGCTTCTCGAGCAGAGCGGCCGACGGCGGCGGCGGCGTCACGTAGCGCTCCTCGCCCGCGGCCGGCGCCGAGGCGGCGCCGAGCGGGCCGGCGAGAGCCAGGTTGCGCTCGAGGTCGTGGGTGAGCCAGGCGAACGGGACCACGTCGGTGAGGAGGAAGCGCCCCGCGCTCGACGAGAAGCCGAGCCGGCGCGGAACGCCCGCCAGGTACGCGACGAGCGCGGAGCGCAGGGAGCGATGCGGGATCACGGCGAGGTCGAATTTTTTCGGCGCGAGCTCCGCCGCCATCCGCCACGGCCCGCGCGGGCCCGCATGCGCCCCGCGCTTGTCGTCGAGCAGGACCTCGTCGACCCAGGCGTTGCCGCGGAAGACGTCGGCGTGCTTGGGCAAGGTCAGCACGCTCACGCGCGCGCCGGGCAGGCGCTCCTTGAGCCGCCGCAGGAGCGGCAAAGTCAGCACCGAGTCGCCGAGAAACGAGGTCTGCAGCACGAGCACGTTCTTCGCGGGCGGGATCGGATCGGCGCTGCCCCAGTCGGCGGGCTTCAGCGCCGCCTCGGCGGGGGGAACGTCCCAGGCCGACAGCGCCTCCAGGTAGCGGTCGACGGTGTGGCGCGAGAGCGCGGGCGACGAGCGGCCGAAGGCGACGAAGAGCCGGCGCGCGATCGCGTCCTTGCGGTACACGGACTGGTTCGGCACGCCCGACAGGCGGCGCAGGAGCCACGAGCGCGCCGTCGCGTGCAGGTCGAGCAGGTGCGTGAAGCCGCCCGCGCGGATCTTTCCGAGCGCGTCGGCCAGGCCGCGGAACTCGATCACCTCGTCGACGCCCGGATGGCCGCGCAGGACCGCGGCGAACTGCGGCTTGACCAGCGCGGTGACGCGCGCGTCCGGCCAGCGCGCCTTGAGGCTCTTGTAGACCGGGCCGGTCAGGACGACGTCGCCGAGCGACGAGAGGCGGATGACGAGGACTCGTTGGGGCAAGATTTCATTTTATCATTACCGCGGTCAGGGCGCTAACTCGAGGCCGCGCTCGGCGCGCGCGCGGGCCGCGGCGGCCTCGGCCGCGTCGCCGCGCGCCTCGGCCAGCTCGGCGGCGCGCAGGAAAATCGTCCGGTGGAGCTCGGCGGCTTCCGCCAGCGCGGCTTGCGCCTCCTCCTCGCGGCCGTCGGCGCGCAGGGTCGCGGCCAGGCGCACGCGCGCGAAGTACGAGAGAGGCGCTCCCGCGCAGGCGCGCGTCCACAGCGCGACGTCGGAGCTCCAGACGGGCAGCTGGGCGCGCGTCGCGCAGGCGAGCGCGAGGACCGCGGCGAGCGCCGCGGCGCGCGCGGCGGGACGCGACGCCGCGCGCAGGAACGCGGCCCCGGCGAGGAGGATCAGCGGCAGGGAGGGCAGGAACGAGTAGCGGTCCGCCGCGCTCATGCGGCCCGACTTGAAGAGGCCGAGGGCGGGAAGGGCGAAGAGCGCGTAGGCGAGCGCGGCGCGCGTCAGCGCCGGCCGGCGCGCGCGCTGGGTCCACAGCGCCGCGGCGGCCGCGGCGACCGCCGCCGCGGCCAGCCAGAACGGAGCGGGCTCGAGGAGGATCGAACGCTCGTAGAGCGGCGAGAGGCCCGAAGGTCCGACGGTCTTGAGCGCGTAGAAGGCGAGGCCGTAGGCCGCCTGGAGGAGCCGCGCGCGCAGGCCGAAGTTCGCCACCGAGACGGCCGCGCCCGAGTCGGCCTGGGCGATGAGGTTCGCGGCCAGCGTCAGGGCCGCGGGGAACAGCCACGGAATCTTCTCCTTCCAGCGCGGGCGGCGGCGCAGGTGCGCGTCGAGGACGAGCAGGACGGCGGGAAGGACGACGGCGAAGACCTTCGAGGCCATCGCGGCCGCGCCGAGCCCGAGCGCGGCCCAGCGCCAGCGCGCGCCGGCCGCGTTCTCGCCGGCCGCTGCGCCGCGGACCCAGGCATAGAGGGCCGCGAGCACGAAGGCGCCGCTCACCACGTCGCGGCGCTCGCTGACCCAGGCGACGGACTCGACGCGCAGCGGATGGACGCCCCAGGCCAGCGCGCAGAACAGCGCGGCCAGGTCCGCGTCGAGAGGCCTCGCGCCGCGCCGCAGGAGCAGGCGAGCGAGCGCGAAGAACAGCGCGGCGTCGAGCGCCTGCCAGAGAACCGAGCCGAGGTGATAGCCGAAAGCGGTGCCGTTCCAGAGCGCGCGGTCGACGGACAGCGTCAGCCACGTCAGCGGGTGCCAATGCCCGAGGCTCGAGCCCGTCAGCTGCCAGTAAAGGCCGGACGCGGCGAAGGCCAGGTGCGGGTTGTCCGCGACGTTGGCGCCGTCGTCCCAGTGGAGGAGGGGAAAACGCAGGGCGGGGAGGAAGACCGCGACGACGGTGGCCGCGGCGAGCGCGGCGAAGAGCGCCGCGCGGCGGCGCTCAGTCACCGAGGCCCTCGAGCAGCGCGAGCGTGCGCGGCGTCGCGCCGGAGAGGCGCCCGGCCAGCTCGCGGGCCTTCGCGCCGACGCGGCGCGCCGCCTCGGGGTCGGCGACGAGCTGGCTCAGCTGCATCGCGAAATCGCCGGGTCCGCTCACGCGGATGCCGCCGCCGCCTTCCTCGAGCAGGCGCGCGGGCAGGGAGACGTGGTCGGTGTAGCGGCCGAAGATCACGGGCACGCCCGCGAGCGCGGGCTCGAGAAGATTGTGGCCGCCGACCGGGACCCAGGTGCCGCCGACGTAGGCGACGCGCGCGTTGGCGTAGAACGCCGGCAGGAGCCCCATCGCGTCGACGAGGAGGACCTCGACGCCCGGCTCGGCCCAGCCGCGCCAGCGCGCGCAGGGAAGCCCGAGGCGGCGCACGGCCGCGTAGGCGTCGTCGGCGCGGTCGACGTGGCGCGGGGCCAGGACCAATTTCAAGTCCGCGGTCACGCGGCGCGCGTGGAGGAACGCGTGCAGGACGGCCTGCTCCTCGACGGGATGGGTGCTGCCGGCCACGAAGACGGGCATCCGGGCCCAGCCGAGCTCGGCCAGGCGCGTGCGCACGAGGCCGAGGTCGGCGACGGGCGAGGGACGGTCGTACTTCGTGTTCCCGGTCGCGCTCAGCCGCGCGCGCGAGGCGCCGACGATCGCGAAGCGCTCGGCGTCGACCTCGCTCTGCGCGCCGAGCGCGGCGAGGGCTCCGAGCGCGGGCCTCAGCAGCGGCGCGATCCAGCGGTAGCGGCGCAGGCTGCGGCGCGTCATGCGGCCGTTGACGAGCGCGGGCTTCAGCCCCGCGCGCGCGGCGAGCAGGATGGTCGTCGGCCAGAGCTCCGTTTCGGTCAGGATCAGGCGCTGCGGGCGCGCGCCGCGCAGGAAGCGCGCCACGCAGGGCCAGGCGTCGAGCGGCGCGAGCTGCGCCCAGTCGACGCGCGGGTTGGCCCGCGCGGCGTCGCGCCCGGCGGGGGTCGTCGTCGTGACGAGCAGGGCCGGCGCGCCGGGCTTGGCCGCGAGCGCGTCGATGAGCGGGGCGAGGCCCCCGACCTCGCCGGCCGAGGCGGCGTGCAGCCACCACACGCGGCGTCCCGAAAGCCGCGCGCGCGCGGCCTCGGGCAGGCTCCCGAAGCGCTCGGGTAGATCGGACCAGAGGCTGCCGAGCACGCGCCGCCGCGCGGAGAACAGGAACTGGAGCACGACGCCGAGCGCCGCGAGCGGCGCGAGCAAAGTCTCCCCGACGAGCACGAAGAGCGTCACGAGACGAGCCGGTCGGCTTCTTCGGTCGCGCGGTTCATCGCGGTCTCCAGCTCGAGCGCCTTCGCGGCGAGATCGTCGTTCGGTCCCACCTCGATCGGCTCGCCGTAGACGACGACGGCCCGCCCGAACGGAAGCGGGACATGATAGTGATCCCACGCCTTCTTGAGCTCCAGACGGCGCGAGAGCGCGTTCGCGATCGGCACGATCGGCGCTCCGGAGAGCTGGGCCACGCGCAGGGCCCCGTCCTTGACCTTGCGCGCGGGCCCGCGCGGCCCGTCGGGAGTGATGCCGACGTCGAGGCCGGAGCGCAGGATGTCGACCATCTCCTTGGCGGCGGCAGCACCCCCGCGGCTCGACGAGCCGCGCACCGCCGCGATGCGCGAGAGCCGCATCGTCTCCGCGATCATCTCGCCGTCCTTCGAGCGCGAGACGAGGACGGCCGCGTCGATGTCGCGGTGGGTCCAGGTGAAGAAGACCTGCCGCTGATGCCAGAACGCGTACACGAAGCGCCGGCCCTTCGCGTGAAGCCCCTTCGGAACGCCGCCGTTGACGACGGTCAGCCGGTTCGTCCAGCCGACGAGAGTGACGTAGGAGTAGGCGAGGTAGGGGACGAGCCGCCGCAGCACGCTACTTGCGGCCTTTGGCCTTCGACTTCGCGAGCCAGGAGAGACTCACGATGACGGAGGCCGATGGAGCGAGGCCTCCTCCATCGTGGCTTGATACTCCCAGTTTCGCGCCGTCGAGCTTGCGCAGGGCCGTCTCCAAGGCCGTCTTCTCCGACAGCGGGGTGATCGGCGAGAGCTCGCAGTTGTCCTTCGCGGCCTCGTCGGCGATGAGGCCGGAGGCGAAGCGCACGCACTCGTCGAGCGCGAGCTCCTCGAGCGCGGGCCATAGGACCTCGGGGATCTCGGTCTCGCGGGCGCGGACCGGCGCGAAGCCGTCACCCAGCGACGCCAGGATCAGGCTGTAGGCGAGGCCCGGCATCGGCGAGAGCAGGGGCTGGTCGGGATCGGGATGGCCGAACGTGTCGAACAGGACGCCGGGGGTCAGGGACTTGGCCAGGCGCTCGAGCGTCTTGACGAGCGCGGGCTCGGGCAGCTTGGCCTCGAGGTCGAGCCCCGCCTTCTTCGCGCGCCGCTTGACCTCGTGCGGCCGCAGGACGAGCTTGAAGCCCTTGATCTTCCTCACCGGCGGCGGCGGCCTCCCGGTCCGCCCGCCGAGGCGGGGGTCGACGGCGGCGCGTTCGGCGCCGACGCCTTCTTGCCGCCGAAGCGGATCTGGTGCTCGTAGACGAGCGGCGCGGCGACGCCGATCGACGAGTACGTCCCGAAGATGTTGCCGATGACCATCGCGAAGGCGAAGTCCCTGAGGACGGGGCCGCCGAAGAAGAACAGGACGACGCAGACGATCTGCACGAGCAGGACCGTGATGACCGTCCGCGACAGGGTTTCGTTCATCGAAGAATTGATCAGGACGTCGAGCGGCAGGCCGCGCTCCGTCCTCAGCTTCTCGCGCATGCGGTCGAAGATGACGATCGTGTCGCTGATCGAGTAGCCCGCGATGGTCAGCAGCGCGGTCACGATCAGCAGGTCGACCTGGAGCCCCAGCAGCGAGAAGATGCCGGCCACGCCGATCACGTCGTGGAACAGCGCGATCACGCCGGCGATGCCCCAGATCGGGTTCTCGAATTGGTAGGCGACGTAGCAGATGATGGCCAGCAGGCTCCAAAAGATCGCCCAGATCGTGCGCTGGCGCAGGTCCTTGCCGACGACGGGGCCGATCACGTCCTTGCGGTCCAGGGAGGGCTTCGCGTCGGGGAAGGCCTTCTCGAGGATGCCCATGGTCTGATCGGCGAACGCCGTCACCACGGCCTCGTCCTCGGTGCCCTTCTCGCGCAGGATGAACGTGGGACGGGCGGCCTCCACGGACTGGATCTCGGCGGGCTGCTTCGCCGCGTCGAGCGTGCGGCGCAGGGCGTCGACGTCGACCTTCGCGCCGGCCGGGAAGCTGACCTGGAGGAGGGCTCCGCCGGTGAACTCGATCGAGTAGTTGAAGCCCTTGATCGCGATCGCGGCGAGGCCGCCCGCGACGACGACCGCGGACACGCCGATCGGAATCCAGCGCAGGCCGATGAAGTCGATGTTGGGCTTTTGAAAGAGTTCCATGTTAGATCGAGAGCTCCTCTACCTCGACGTTGGCGAGGTAGTAGTCGAAGATCCAGTGCGTGACGAAGATCGCCGTGCCCAGCGAGAGGACCAGTCCGATGCTGAGGGTCACGGCGAAGCCCTTGATCGGGCCGGTGCCGAACTGGAACAGGATCAGGGCCGTGATCAGCGACGTCACGTGCGAGTCGAAGATCGCCGAGAACGCGCGGTCGTAGCCGACCGAGAGCGCGGCCTTGACGGGCTTCCCGTGCCGGAGCTCCTCGCGGATGCGCTCGAAGATCAGCACGTTCGCGTCGACCGCCATCGCCAGCGACAGGATGATGCCGGCCATGCCGGGCAAGGTCAGCGTCGAGCGCAGGTACGCCATCGTGGCGAGGAGCACGAGCAGGTTCAGGCCCAGCGCGAGGATCGCGACGACGCCCGAGGCGCGGTAGTAGACGAGCATGAACAGCACGACGAGCCCGAAGCCGAGCAGGCTCGAGCGGAAGCCGTCCTTGATCGAGTCCTCGCCGACGGTCGGGCCGACGACGCGCTCCTCGATGACCTTGACCGGCGCGGGCAGGGCGCCGGCGCGCAGGACGATCGCGAGCGCGCGCGCGTCGTCCGCCGAGCCCACGCCCTCGATGACGCCGGAGCCGCCGGGGATGCGGCCCTTGATCACCGGGGCCGAGTAGACCGACCCGTCGAGCACGATCGCCATGCGCTTGCCCACGTTGGCCGAGGTCAGGTTCGCGAACGTCGCGGCCGACTCGGGCTTGAACTTGAAGTCGACGACGGGCATCCCGTAGTCGCCGCCCGTGTTGACCTTGGCGGTCTCGAGGTTGGCGCCGGTCAGCGGGACCTCGTTCTTCACCAGGTAGAAGGTGCTTTCCCGGCCGGAGAGCAGCGTGTCGCCCGCGGGCACCAGCTTGGCGGCCGCCGTGGAGATCGCGGCCCCGACGAACGGAGCGCCGCCCTCCACGATCTTGTTGAGCGCGTCGCGGCCCCTCTCGCTGTCGTCGACCATGCGGAACTCGAGGAGCGCGGTCTTGCCGATCAGGTCCTTCGCGCGCGCGGAGTCGGTGACGCCCGGCAGCTGGACGACGATCCAGCGCTCGCCCTGGCGCACGATCAGCGGCTCGGCCACGCCGAACTGGTCGACGCGGTTGCGGATGATCTCGATGGCCTGGCTCATCGCGTCGGCCAGCGAGGTCTTCGGGTCGAGCTTGTCGACCTCGAGCTCCATGACCATGTGCGTGCCGCCCTTGAGGTCGAGGCCGAGATTGATCAGGTGGGTCGGCCGGGCGCGCAGCTTCTCGCGCGTGTCGCGCTCGGCCGCGTCGAGGCTGTACCAGTTGATCGACGGGTACAGCAGGAGGACGGCGCCGACGACGACGGCGAGCAGCGTGATCCACTTCCACCGCGAGCTGTTGGACATAAGTCGTTATCCTCGGGGCTAGACGGCCGCGCCGGCCTTGGCCGGGACGCTCGGCGAGACGAGCGAGGAGACCGCCGAGCGCGCGACGGTCAGCTTCACGCTCTGCGAGAACTGCACGACCAGGTCCTGGCCGTCGGGGCCCGTGAAGTCGACGATCGTGCCGTAGAGGCCGCCGCTCGTCAGGATCTTGTCGCCCTTCTGCAGGCCCTTGAGCATCTTATCGTGGTCCTGCTGCTGCTTCTGCTGCGGGCGGATGAGCAGGAAGTAGAAGATCACGACGATGGCCGCGACGGGGACCATGTTCAACAGCGGGTTCGGGGTCGGCTGCATGATTGTCCTCTCTCTTGAGCGATTGGAATCCTAGCACTTTGTCGTTTTGCGGGGAAGGGGGATGCCTCGATCAACTGTTGTCGACAACAGTTGGGGTTGTGGATGGAGCGGACAACTCCGGGTCCATGACTTCATTAATAGAAAGAGCCGGCCGCGGGGAAATCCCGCGGCCGGCCTTTTATTCGGGGAGGCGGCTTACGCCGCGGCCGCGAAGTACTCCTTGGACTTGACCGGGTCCGCCTTCATCGTCTTCTTGCCGGTGTTCCAGTTGGCGGGGCAGACCTCGCCGGTCTTCTCGACCTGCTGGAAGGCCGCGAGCACGCGCAGCGTCTCGTCGACCGAGCGTCCGACGCCGAGGTCGTGCACGACCGAGTACGCGACCTTGCCCTTCGGCGTGATCAGGAAGAGGCCGCGCAGGGCGACCGCGTCGTTGACCAGGACGCCGTAGGAGCGCGCGATGTTCTTCGTCAGGTCCGCGAGGAGGGGGTACTTGATCTCGCCGAGGCCGCCTTCCTTGCGCGGGGTGTTCGCCCAGGCCAGGTGCGTGAACTTGCTGTCGACCGAGCAGCCGATGATCTCGGCGCCCAGCTTCTTGAACTCGTCGTGGCGGTCCGAGAACGCGGTGATCTCGGTCGGGCAGACGAAGGTGAAGTCGAGCGGGTAGAAGAACAGCACGACCCACTTGCCCTTGTAGTCGGCGAGCTGGATCTCCTTGAACGTCTTTCCGACCAGAGCCTCGGCTTTGAAGTCCGGGGCGTCCTTCTGAACGAGCGTGTCAGCCATGGTGTGCCTCCTGTGATTTATCGGCGCGTCTTGGATCGGGAGGCCTTCGCGCACTCGGCGCAGAGGCCGTGGAAATGGACGGAGTGGCCCGAGACCACGAAGCCGGCGGCTTTCGGCGCGGGCAGGCGGTCCAGGCGCGGGTCGAAGAGGTCCTCGATGCGGCCGCAGCCCCCGCACACCGCGTGATGGTGCGTCTCGACGATCGCGTCGTAGCGCGCGGAGGACGTCGGCGAGTCCACGCGCGCGACCATGCCCATGTCGTGCAGGGTCTGCAGGGTCTTGTAGACGGTGGCGAGCGACAGGCTCGGGTACTGCTTCCTCAGCGACTCGTACAGGGATTCCGCGCTCGGATGGTCGTGCCGCGCCGACAGCTCCTCGTAGACGGCGAGGCGCTGGTGCGTCAGCGGGACCTTCTTCGTCCGGAACAGAGCGCGGACCTCGTCGCGGGTCTTCATGTCCCGTTTAGGATAGGAAAGCGCGGAGCATCCACGCCATCTTCTCGTGCTCCTCCATGAGGCCGGTCAGGAAGTCGGCCGTGCCCTGGTCGCCGAGGGCCGCGCACGCGTCGACGTCCCCGCGCAGGGAGCGGATCAGCGCCTCGTGGTCGCGCAGCAGCTCGCCCAGCATCGCGCCCGCGCGCGGCGCGCGCCCGGAGCATTCCTTCAGGCGGGCCGCGGCGAGGAACTCCTTCATGGAGCCGAGCGCGCGGCCGCCCAGGGCGCGCGAGCGCTCCGCGACGTCGTCGACGAAGCCGTCGAGCGCCTCGTACTGGGCCTCGAAGAACTTGTGCAGGTCGTGGAACTGCGGCCCGGCGACGTTCCAGTGGAAGTGGCGGGTCTTGGTATAAAGGAGGTACTCGTCGGCCAGGACGGGCTCCAGCCGGGCGAGGACCTTGGCGGCGGACGTGCTCTTGAGCCCCAAGTTCGCGTTCATTAGATTCTCCTATTGGATAATTATTATCCAACAAGAATATAGCATGGGCGCGGGCTCCTGTCAAGGACTTCCGTCAAGCCGGGGGCGGCCGGCGGATCGCCACTTGCAAAATTCCGGTTAGGGGCTACACTGGGGCGATGCGGCGGGAGAAAGGCCGGCATCTCAGGGAAAATTCGGCGCGGGATTCGTAGGACGTGCCTTCGACGGCCGTCGGCGTCAGATTCCCTTTGACCCGTTCGACCGGATAGGGTACAATCCTCAAACGAAGTAAACGCGCTAAAAAGGTGAACCGATGATCGAGCGCACCTACACGACCCATGACATCGCGCGCTTCTGCAGCGTCTACCCGTCCAGCGTCATGCGCTGGATCAACGAGGGCAAGCTGCAGGCCTACGCCACCCCGGGCGGCCACCAGCGCGTCAGCCGCGAGCGCCTGCTCGCCTTCCTGCGCGAGTTCAAGATCCCGATCCCGCCCGAGGTCGAGTCCCCGCAGAAGCGCGTGCTGATCGTCGACGACGAGGTCGAGATCACGCGCATCCTCCAGCGCGCGTTCGCGCGGCGCCCCAAAGACTTCAAGACGGAGGTCTGCCACGACGGCGTCGAGGCGCTGATCCGCATCGGCGAGGAGCCGCCGGACCTGGTGATCCTCGACATCGTGCTGCCGAAGATGGACGGCATCCAGGTCTGCCGCGTGCTGAAGGCGACGGAGCATACGCGCGCGATCAAGATCGTCGTCATCAGCGGCAAGAAGCTGCCGTTCAGCGAGAAGAAGCTCGACGAGGTCAAGGTCGACGCGTTCTTCCGCAAGCCCCTCGAGCTCTCGGCGCTGGTCGCCCGGTGCGCCGAGCTGCTTCGGGTGGAGCTGCCCGCCGCCAAATGAGCCCGTCGACCGAGGTCCTCGCGACGCCGTCATCCGCGCCCGTCGCCGAAAGACGCGCCGTCTCCGGCGGCGACGCCGCCCAGGCCTCGCGCGACACGGCGGTCGGACTCCTGCTCAAGTATCTGGAGGCCGAGGGGGCCGACTGCATCTTCGGCATCCCCGGCGGCCCGCTGATGCCGCTGTACGAGGCGATATTCGACAGCGGCAAGATCCGGCCGATCATCACGAAGCACGAGGAAGGGGCGGCTTTCATGGCGGACGGCTACGCCCGGGTGAGCGGCCGCCTCGGGCTCTGCTGCACGACGACGGGCCCCGGGGCCACCAACGCCCTGACCGGGATCGCCTGCGCGAAGCGCGACTCGGTGCCGGTCATGCTCTTGACCGCGCAGGTCGCCACCGCGGCGTTCGGCAAGGGGGCCGCGCAGGAGAGCTCGCCGCTCGGGATCGACATCGTCGACATCTACAAGGCCGTCACCAAGGCCAGCCTGATGCTCGTCGCGCCCGGCAAGATCGCCGACACGACGCGGCACCTGCTGAGGACCGCGCTGACGGGACGTCCCGGCCCCGTCCACTTGAGCATCCCCGCGGACATGATGAAGCGCCCCGCGGCCGGAGAGCTGTGGCGCGCCGAGCAGTACCGCGCGCGGGCGGAGCTGTTCGACCGGCGCAGCGTGCGCGAGGCGGCCGGTCTCCTGCTGCGCGCGCGGCGGCCCGCCATCCTGGCCGGCTACGGCGTTCATCTGTCGCGCGGCTATCAGCAATTGAAGAACCTCGCCGAGCGCCTCAACATCCCGGTGGCGACGACGCCGAAGGCGAAGGGGGTCTTCCCCGAGGACCACGGGCTGTCGCTGGGGGTCTTCGGGCTGGCGGGCTCGCCGCAGGCCGACGCGGCGTTGCTGTCGGCGCAGACGGATCTCCTTCTGGTCGTCGGCAGCAGCCTGGGCGAGGCGTCCACCCACGCGTGGGACCCGCGCCTGGCCGCGGGCCGCTCCCTGCTCCAGATCGACGCGGACTCCATGGAGATCGGGAAGAATTATCCGGTCCAGGTGGGGCTCGTCGGCGACGCGAAGCGCGTGATGATGGAGATCGGCTTCGAGCTGGAGCGAGAGATCCAGCGCATGGACCCGGCTCCGGATCTCGGCGCGCGGCTGGACGCGGTGAGGGAATTGAAGACGACGCATCCGCGCTGCATCGACGCGGCGAGCATGGACGACGAGTCCTTCCCGCTGAAGCCGCAGCGCGTGATCGCGGAGCTGCGCCGGGCCCTGCCGGACGAGGCGATCCTCTTCGTCGACATCGGCAACGTGATGGCCTGGGCGCTCCACTATTTCGAGGCCCGCCGTCCCGGGACTTTCTTCATCAACATGGGCTTCGGCTCCATGGGCCACGGCGCGGCGGCCGCGATCGGCGGCAAGCTGGCCGCCCCGCGCCGCCCGGTGGTCGCGCTGGTCGGGGACGGAGCGTTCGCGATGAACGGGATGGAGGTTCACACGGCGGTCGAGAACGGCATCCCCGTGATCTGGGTCGTCCAGAACAACGGGGGGCACGGCATGGTTCACCTCGGAGAGACCATGCAGTTCAAGGGGAAGTTCAACACGGCCCTCTTCTCCCATCCCATCGACGTCTTGAAGACGGCGCAGTCGCTCGGGGCGCTGGCCTTCAAGGCCGAGCGTCCCGGCGAAGTGGAGAACTTCGTCCGCATGGGTCTCGCGGCGAACCGGCCGACGGTCATCGACGCTCGCGTCGACATGAAGGCCTACCCTCCGGCGGCCGTCCGCCTCGAGACGCTCGAGCGTTTCTTCAACAAGGACAGATGATCCGGCATGAGCGCTTCCGCCGAGTCGCGGGAGAATCCGGACCTGCGGGAGCTCCTCGGGCGCCTCATCGAGCGCTACAGGTCCGCGAAAGCGGTCTTCGTCGCGGCGGAGCTGGACGTCTTCCGCGCGATCGAGCGGACGGACGGCAGCGCCGCGGCGGTCGCGCGGCGCGTCAAGGCCTCGCCGCGCGGCGTCGAGGTCCTGCTGGACGCGCTGACCGCGCTCGGATTCATCGAGAAGTCCGAGCGCCGCTACCGCCTCACGCCCTTCGCGAGGACGTGGCTCCATCCCGACGGGGAGCGCTCCTTGGCCAACAACCTCCGGTATCAGGAGCTGCTGTCGCCCGCGTACTCGGACCTGACGCGCACGATCCGCTCCGGCCGAACGCGCCACGGACTGCGCGGGCTTCTCTCCCGAAGACCCGATTTCGTGCGCGACTACATCCGCGGCATGGCCGACATCGCCAAGAGGCCCGCCGACGAGCTGGCGCGCGCGCTCGACCTTTCGGGCTGCCGCCGGATGCTGGACGTCGGCGGCGGACCTGGGACGTTCACTCTCGCCTTTCTCGCGCGCGAGCCGCGCCTCAGCGCCGAGATCCTCGATCTTCCGGAGACCTTGAAGATCACCCGCGGACTGCTGCGGGACGCTCTTCGCGGCGGGCGCCTCTCGCTGCGCGCCGGCGACTACCACAGGGCCGCGTACGGCGAGGCGGCCTTCGATCTGGTGCTCCTGTCCCACGTCACCCACGACGAGGGCCCCGCGCAGAACCGCGCGCTGCTGCGCAAGGCCTTCGCGGCCCTCAAGAAAGGGGGCCAGGTGGTCGTGCACGACTTCATGACCGCCGCGGATCGGACCGGGCCCCTCTTCCCCGCGCTCTTCTCTCTCCATCTCCTCGCTTATACCGATCTCGGCCGCAGCTACAGCGAAGACGAATACCGCGCCTGGCTGGCGGAGGCCGGCTTCGAGTCCGCGCGGCGCGTCGACATCTGCCCGCAGGCCCCGAACGCCACCGCCGCGCTGATCGCGGTGAAGACGTAACGTGAGCGACCGGTGACTTCGATCGAATCGATCCTCGTCTTCGCGCTCATGGCATCGCCCGCCCGGGCAGCCGCGAGTCCCCAGCTCGATCGCCTGATCGTGTGCGATGACGTCCAGGATCCGCTGACGCTGGATCCGCACAAAGAGTTCTCGGAAAAAAACCACATCCTGCTGCAGCAGATTTACGAGGGTCTCGTGCGCTTCGGTCCGCAGGGCCAGATCGAGCCCGCGCTCGCCTTGTCGTGGGAGCAGCGGGATCCCGTGACGATGCGTTTCCACCTCCGCGGCAACGTGCGCTTTCACAACGGCGAGCCCTTCGACGCCGAGGCCGTGAAAGCCTCCATAGAGCGCATCCTCGACCCTCGCACCAAGAATCCGGCGATCGGCTTCGTCAATTCGCTGGCTCGAGTCGATATTGTTGATCCATTGACCGTCGATGTCGTCACGCAATATCCCGACGGCATCCTGCTGAACCGCCTGGCATGGACCGTTCCCATTATTCCTCCGCGCTACCTGCGCGAGGTCGGCGAAGAGAAGTTCGCGCAAGCTCCAATTGGGACGGGAGCCTTTCAGTTCGTACGCTGGGAGAAAGGCGAGCGGATCGTCTTGAAAGCCAATTCCGACTATTGGATGACCGGCTATCCGAAGCTGCATGAGCTCATTTTCCGATTCACTCCGGAGGATAAAAAGCTCGCGGCGCTATTCAACGGCGACATCGACCTGGTGACGAATATCCCCGGAACGGAAACCCTGCAAGTCCAAAGCCATCCCGGCACGAAAATAATCAAGAGCAAGACTTTCTTCACGGCTTTCGCCGGATTGAACATCTCCACCGGGCCGTTTTCGGACGTTCGCGTGCGCAAGGCCGTCAATCTGGCGGTCGACAAGAACTCCCTGATTCGCTACGACCTCCTGGGGAACGGAGCGATCATTTCGACGCTGAGCATGCCGGGAGAGATCGGTCATGATCCGGACATCAGGCCCTACGCGTATGATCCGACGAAGGCTCGCGCTTTATTGAAGGAAGCGGGCTACGGCAAGGGGTTCACGGTCCTGGCCGGAGGCAACGTCAACGCCGAGAGAACGGCCAAGATCATCGCGGTCGATTTGGCGAAAGTTGGCATCACCGTGAAGCTGAATTTGTCCGCGGATTCGAAGATGCTCGAGGATTTCAAGAACCACGCATACGGCATGATCTTCGGCGGCGTGCCGGATCCGATGGCGCACACCTTCTTCATTCAGTCGATTGTCCTCTATTCCAAGTCCCCTTACTGTCTTTCGAAGAATCCGGCATACGACGCGCTGCTGGAAAAGATGATCACCACGATCGACGACGGGAAACGCGAATCCTTGGCGCGCGATTTGGACAGATATATCTACGACAACGCTCTGGACATCTTCACTTATCAGCGCATTCAAACGCACGCCGCGCGAAAAAACCTGAAGTTCACGCCTTACGTGAACGGATTCCCTTATTTCTATGCCACCGAATATGAAAAGACACCGACCCAATAAAAACGACCTGACCAACCTGGCCCGCATCGAAAAGCGCGATTTCGAGGGAGTGGCCCTCCGCTTTCTGCCGGCGTCTGCCCGCGACTTCGGCGTGACCCTTCTGCACGAGTCGCTCCCCGCGTTCACCGACACGCCCCCCAATCTCCACAAACATACTTGGGAGTACGTCTTCGTGCTCTCCGGCCGCGCCGTCGCCTTTTTGAACAAGCGCCGCTTCCCGATCAAAAAAGGCGACATGTTCTCGATCCCGCCCGGCGTCTACCATCGCTTTAAAAGCGGAAAAACCCCGCTGACCGCGCTCTCCGTGTTCACTCCGCCCATCAATTTCAAGAAGCCGGACGTTCATGTGCCTTCCCATGACCCTGCGAAAACGCGCTAAGTCCTTCAGACTGCTTTTCGTCTGCGCGGGGCTCGCCATCGCGTTTTTGCGCACGACGGCCGCGGCGTTCAACGAGCCCCCGGCCAACCTGAGCGCCACGACCTTCATGGACGGCGGCGCCCCTCCGGGCCTGTACTACATCAACTACGAGATCTTCGCCGACGGCGCGAAGGCCGTGGATAAGGACGGGAACACCATCACGGGCGGCGCGCGGGTCAACGCGTTGAGCCAGCTCCACCAGTTCTACTGCCTGACGAATTGGACCGTGCTGGGCGGAACGTTGGGGTTCGACGTCCTGCTCCCGATCGTGGCCGTGACCGCGCAGGGCTCGCTCTTCGGCGTGGTCCCGGTCACCGCCAACACCGCGGGCTTCGGCGATCTCCTCGTCGGGCCGGCGCTCCAATGGGACAAGGAGACCCTACTGGGCCGCCCGGTCTTCCAGCGCGTCGAGTCCGACGTCACGATGCCGACGGGCAAGTACGACTCGACCAAGCTGGCCAATCCTGGCTCCAACCTCTGGAACGTGGACACGTATTACTCCTTCGTCTGGCTCTTCGCCGACAAGTGGGAGACGAGCGAGCGCCTGTGGTACGGGTTCAACAGCGAGAATCCCGCCACGGAGGTCAAGCCCGGCCAGCGCGCGTACGTCGACTACGCCGTCTCGCGCGAGGTCCTGCCCCGCTTCCGCTTCGGCGCGGCCGGCTACGTCTTCCGCCAGACGACCGACGACAAGATCGCGGGGGTCCGTCAGCCGGACTCCCGGGAGCGCGTCGTCTCCGCCGGCCCCGGGCTCGTCTACCAAGGCCGCGCGCTGACCTTCATGCTCTCCCATCCGATCGAGTTCTTGGGAGAGAACCGCTTCGTGGGCTCCCGCACCACGCTCGAGCTCATCTATAGATTCTGATCGGAGGATCGCGTCCCTGCACCGATCAATTCGGTCCGTAGTCTGATCCGCGCGCTCATGACGCCCCGCTCTTGCAAGAAACCGCCTCCCGAGCTATCCTGCTGGGAAACCGGGATCATGACGACGATCCTCCGCGTGACAAATATCACATGAAGCTCTGGACGCCCTCGCGCTTGTCGCCGAAGCTGCTCGCCGCGATCTTGCCGCCCGTCGTCATCGCGGTGAGCGCGATCGTCTGGCTGCAGTACACCGCCGCGCGGCGCGAGATTCTCGGCTCGATCAACAAGGAGATGGGCCTGCTGGCGCAGGAGACGGCCGGCAACGTCGACGACCTGCTCGATCAGCGCTACCGGGATCTGATGACGCTCTCCGACACGCCGCTGATCACCGACTATTATCACAACGTCGATTTCTCATTGCTCGACGAGGCAGAGACCTACCGCAAGGAGCTCCAGCGCTACCTCGCCCGCTTCTCCGAGCGCAGCGGGGACTACTCGGAGGTGCTCTACCTCGACCGGAACGGGCGCGAGGTCTGCCGCGTGACGGCGCCGGCGGCCGCGGCCGCCAGGGGGCTGCCGGCGGAGGACTTCGCGAAGGTCTCGAAGCTGCCGGCCGGCGGCTGGGGGGCCTCTCCGGTCGAGGACGTCGCGGGGGACGGCCAGATCATCTGGTACGCGAAGCCGGTCCGCGACGACCTCGGCAAGCTCAAGGGAGTGCTCGCGCTCGGCTACGACTTGACCCAGCTGCGCTGGCGGTTGGCGGGCATCGTGATCGGCAAGCGCGGTGGCGCGCACATCGAGACGGCGAGCGGACACAGCGTCGAGGGGCGCGCGGGCCCCGTCGATGGCGAGAGGATCGCGGCGTCCTACGCTCTCAAGCGCCTGCCGTGGACCGTCGTCGTCGAGGCGCCGCTGGACGACTTTCTCGCGCCGCTGCGCGCGGTCAAGAACGCGGCGATCGCGACCTCCCTGGCGGGAGTGGCGCTGCTGATCGTCACTTTGCTCCTCGTGGTCCGCTCGATCACGCGTCCGATCGAGGCGCTCGTCGCGGCCGCGGGCCGCATCGGCGCGGGGGACCTGAGCCTGCGGATCGCCGACGTCGGCAGCGACGAGCTCGGGACCTTGTCGCGCGCGTTCAACGACATGGCCGACAGCCTGGAGCAGAACCGCAAGACCCAGGCCGAGCTGCAGTCCCAGCTGATCCAGGCCGAGAAGCTCTCCGCGGTCGGCCAGATGATCTCCTCGGTCGCGCACGAGCTCAATAATCCGCTCGGCGCGATCTCCGGCTACGCCCAGCTCCTGCTGATGGAAGGCGTGGAGGAGAAGACGAGCAAGGATCTCACGCAGATCTACGAGAACGTCAAGCGCTGCCAGAAGGTCGTCGACAACCTGCTCTTCTTCGTGCGCCAGAGCCGCCGCGAGGTCAAGCGCGTCGATCTCAACAAGGCCGTCGAGTCCTCGCTCGAGCTCCTCCAATACCGTCTGCTCAAGACCGAGGGCGTCAAGATCGTCTCGGAGCTGGACCCGAAGACGCCTGAGGTCCGCGCGGACTTCCAGCAGATCGTCCAGATCCTCGTGAACCTCGTCGGCAACGCCTGCGACGCGATGGAGGGCGTCACGCGGGAAGGCAAGCGCCTGACCCTGCGCACGCGCGGCGAGGCCGGGCTCGCCGTCGTGGAGATCGAGGACAACGGGAACGGCATCCGGCCGGAGGTCCTGCCGAAGATCTTCGATCCGTTCTTCACCACGAAGGAGCCCGGAAAGGGGACGGGGCTGGGACTGCCGATCTGCCGGCAGATCGCGCGCGAGCACGGCGGCGAGGTGAGCGTCGAGAGCCGCCCAGGCCACGGCGCCGTCTTCCGCCTGGAGCTGCCGACCGCCGCGGAGGCTCCCGACGTCGAGACGGAAGTGCGCGACCCCGCCCTCGTGCCGCCCGCGCCCGGACGCCGCGTCCTCGTCGCCGACGACGAGAAAGGCATCGCCGATCTCGTCGCGCGCCTCCTGCGCGACGACGGCGACCTCGTCGAGATCGCGCTCGACGGCGCCGAGGCCCTGCGCCTGCTCAAGACGGGCTCGTTCGACCTGGTCGTGTCGGACATGGAGATGGAGCACGCGAAGGGCCAGGACGTGCACGCCGCGCTCATGGGCGCCGACGGCCGCCTCTCCACGCCGATGCTGTTCATCACCGGCGACGTGCTGAACCCCAAGGTCTTGACCTTCCTCTCGAAGAGCGGCTGCGCCTACCTGGCCAAGCCGTTCGACATACAGGAGCTGCGCCAGACCGTGCGCCGCCTGCTCTGGTCCACGGCCGCGCCGCGCGCTTAGAGCAAGCGAACGGCGCTACTGGCAGGGATGCGGCACGGTCCCGATCCCCGGCGCGTGGACGTCGCGCGTGCAGGGCTGCGCGGCGCGGGCGCTTCCGCGGCGCTCGTTCGGATTCGGCTGGGGCGCGGGGGTCGGCGGGGCGCCGCCGGGCGCGTCGAGACGCTCCGGCAGGGTCGCCGTCGGAGCCTCGACGGGCTGTTCCGGCAAGACCGCCGTCGGGGCGACGACGGGCTGCTCCGGCAGCACGAAAGCGGACGCGCGAGCGGCGAGACCGCGGCGGAGCGCGCGGATGCGATCGAAATCGACGCGGCCTACGGTCGCGAGCTCGTCGGACATCTCGCTGTACACCGCTTTGAAGCAGGTGCTGCCCTGCAGCTCCTCCGACCCTTTCATGGCGAACGCCGCGGGATCGTGTGGGCGCGGCGGCTGTTCGGGGTCCTGCTCATCGGCTCCGTCCGGCTGCGGAAGGCAGAACCAGTTCGCCAGATCGCGCAGATGATCCGTGAGAGCGGCGGCGTCTCGTCGATTGGCTTCCGTTTGCACGGCCTTCTGTTTCTCGATCTCAGTGCGAGCGTGCGCGAGCTCCTTGGCGACCGCCGCGTCGATGTCCGAAGCGCCGGCGTCGTCGGCTCCCGGAAATTTCGAGCGAGCTGCGACGGGACGACCTTCCGAATTCGAGTTCATGCCGCTCACTGTTAGCCAGTTTTGATAGGTTGGATCGACTCGGATAGCGGCGAACGTCAGATTTTTCCGCGCCGCGGTCTGCGCCTGCTTTTCATACTGTTCGGACGTCTCGCGGATGGCCGCGGCCTCATTCGCTCTCCCTTGGAGATCGAGAAACCGCGCCTGAGCCGCGTACCCCCGCGACTCGAGTTCGAACTGCTGATAAGGCGTGCGAACCTTTCCTGCAACCTGGATAGCATCGACCCAATGCGTCGTTTCGTGCGCGATGAGAGCGGCAAGCTGAAGGGGAGCGTCTTGTCCTTCGAACGTGCTGGCAAAGATCATGATGTTTCCGTGCTTCAGATCGGTGACGGCGCCATGCGGCGCCGCGTTCTCCGGTAGACCATTTGCCCGTTGTCTCTGAAGCTGCGTCGCGATTTCCTGCTGGATTTCCTCGCCCGTGCGCAGCCTCATCTTCCCTGTCGTGTTGTCCCGGATTTCGTCCTCGCTGAAATGCGGAGACCACATCGACATCGCCGGGCCGGACCTCAAGTTGATCGGGAGCGAGGGATCGTTACTGAAATCCGTCACCGGCGGAGTTAGATGATAGGTCATGATGACCCGTGAGATCACGGAATTGTAGGCATCCGCGGTCGCTTTCCGCGCTTGTTTCAGCGTCGCGGCCGCATCCTTGTACAGCGCTGCTTTTGCTGCAAGATCTGCTGCCTTCGTTTCGGTGCTCGATTTTTTATCTCGGATGATTCGCTCGACTTCATTTCCCGCTGCTTCCCACGCACCGCGTTTGAGTTCCTCGTCCTTCTTGGCTTGTTGCGCGATTCTTATCTCTGACATGATTCCGTCGGTGCTCCCCGAATAGGCGCGGGGTTTCGGCATGAAGGCGTCTGGGCAACCGACGATGTCCGTTTGCTTGCAGACGTCCGAAGACGCGCCGGCCACGGACGCAAGCGAGATGAGCAGAGCAAGCACCGTGCTCACGGCTTGACCTCAAAGCTGAGCGTGGAAGATTCTGCGTGAATCTGAAAATAGGCCTCATCTCGATCAGCCGGAGAAAGATCCATCCCCCGTGCGAGACCCAGCATGGAGAGCAATTTCTGCATCTGCCAAGGCACGCGTTCCGCGTAAGGATAAATAGGTTCCCCAGTGACGAACGAAGGGTTGTAGGCCACGCGGATGGTGTATCGCCCGGGCTTCCAGAAGATGTACTGATCCATGATTCGATAGCCTGGAACTGGAACCTCGGCTCCGTCGAGCGCGACAGGAGCGTGAGCCGTGGTATAACCTACTCCACCGCTTAAGTGCTCGATCTCTGCGTGCTCGGTATGCGGAGCGAAGACAGAAACGGTGCTCTCCAATGACTGCCCTGGCTGGAGAGTGACGTAAGCGTGGTCGTCCATGCTGAGATGGGGATTAGCACGCATCCGATCCCAAGCGGCGAGATCGTCCTCATACGGAATCACGTCGCCGTATTCGGAAAGATAGCCGGTGTCCTTGCTCCTTAGTCGAACATGCGGGTACGCCCGTCGCAGCTTTTCGACATCTTCACGCGGCAATCTTTCGTAGGCGGCGTGCTTAAGATTTTTTACTTCTATGCCGTCCGGACCCTGAACATGAAAAATAAAATCATTGGGAACGTTGAGTCTGTTTTCGTAGAACCACCAGATCAACGGCCCTGCATTGATCAGGCTGAGCTTGTAGCACGAGACATTCGTCAAGCGCAGTTTGAACCACAAAGTGTAGCGGTGCCCGGTTTTCGCCTCCGGGCGCGCCAACTCCAAGTCGATCTTGACTGGGGCGCAGCGTGGCGTGAAGGGTCCCCAGGCCTTCAAAGGTTCACCCGGCACGGGCTCGCGACCGAGATCCTGACAGGGAAGAGGACAGGGAGCGCGATAGCGGAGCGCCCACAGTGAGACCTTAAGTCCCACTCCCAAAAGGATGAGCAGCGCGCTCATCGCGCCGGCGGCGAACTTCTTCAGAGAGACCCCCAAGAAACGAGCGCAAAAACGCGGAACGCGTTTTCGCCTGGTCTCATCCGATTGCGGTCGGATCGTGGATGCCCCGGAGCCGATTCTCCGGGCTACAAGCTGGACTCATTGTAGCCCGCGCGCCCGCGCGGAGCCAGGAGCCTTCGGCCCTAATCGGCGTAGGCCGTTCGCTGGAAAAAGAAACCCCCGTCCGGAATCCCGGACGGGGGCTTCGCGTCCTCGCGGCTCTTAGACGAAGAGCGGGGCGAGGACGAGCGTGATCGTCGCGAGCAGCTTGATCAGGACGTGCAGCGAGGGGCCCGCCGTGTCCTTGAACGGGTCGCCGACGGTGTCGCCGACGACGGCGGCTTTGTGCGCGTCGGACTTCTTGCCGCCGTAGGCGCCGGTCTCGATGTACTTCTTCGCGTTGTCCCACGCGCCGCCCGCGTTATTGAGGAAGAGCGCCATCAGAATGCCGGCGATCGTGCCGACCATCAGCAGTCCCGCCACGGCTTCCGCCGCGATGGTGGGATTCTCCGGCGTGATGAACATGCGGAACAGCAGGCCGACGGCCACGGGACCCGCGGTCGCGAGCAGGCCGGGCAGGATCATCTGCTTGAGCGCGCCGACCGTCACGATGTCGACGCACTGGCCGTAGTCCGGGTCCTCGGTGCCCTTCATGATGCCGGGCTTCTCCTTGAACTGGCGGCGGACCTCGGCGATGACCGTCTGCGCGGCCTCGCCGACGGCCTTGATCGCCATCGAGGAGAACAGGAACACGAGCATCGCGCCGAGCATCGCGCCGATGAACACCTCGGGCTTGGAGAGGTCCACGCCGATGCGGTGGCCGGAGTAGTTGAAGACCTCGTCGAGATAGGCGGAGAAGAGCAGGAACGCCGCGAGCGCGGCCGAGCCGACCGCGTAGCCCTTCGTGAGCGCCTTCGTCGTGTTGCCGACGGCGTCGAGGCGGTCCGTCTTCTTGCGGATCTCCTCGGGCTGGCGCGACATCTCGACGATGCCGCCCGCGTTGTCCGTGATCGGGCCGAACGTGTCCATCGCGAGGATGTAGGCCGCCGTTCCCAGCATGCCCATCGTGGCGACGGCGGTGCCGAACAGGCCGCCGGTCACGCCGGCCGCGGGGCCCAGCGCCATCACGCCGAGCTTGTACGAGGACAGGATCGCGACCGCGATCACGATGATCGGAATCGCCGTGCACTCGAGGCCGACCGCGATGCCGGAGATGATGTTCGTCGCGGGACCCGTCTTCGAGGCCTCGGCGATCGACAGCACCGGCCGGTACTTATACTCGGTGTAATACTGCGTCACGTACACGAAAGCCTGCGCGGTCAGGATGCCGATGAAGCCGCAGGTCGTGTAGAACAGCCAGGCGTTGGGCGCCTGCTCGCAGCGCAGCAGCCACCACGCCGCCGCGGCGAAGCCGACCGCCGCCAGGAACGAGGTCAGGTAGTAGCCGATGTTGAGCGCGTCCATCGGGTCCTCGTGCTCCTCGGTCTGCACGATGAGCACGCCGAAGATCGAGGCGAGGATGCCGAGCGCGCGCGCGACGAGGGGGAAGATCACGCCGTGCCAGCCGAAGTACGGGATCAGGCTGACGCCCAGGATCATCGCGCCGATGTTCTCGGCGGCGGTGGACTCGAACAGGTCCGCGCCGCGGCCCGCGCAGTCGCCGACGTTGTCGCCGACGAGGTCCGCGATGACCGCGGGGTTGCGCGGATCGTCCTCGGGGATGCCGGCCTCGACCTTGCCGACGAGGTCCGCGCCGACGTCGGCCGCCTTCGTGTAGATGCCGCCGCCGAGCTGGGCGAAGAGCGCGACGAACGACGCGCCGAAGCCGTAGCCGACGATCATGAACGGGATCTTCTCGTAGGGGAAGCCGAGCTGCTTGAGCAGGACGAACAGCCCGCCCACGCCGATCAGCGACATCGCGCAGACGAACAGGCCCGCTACCGCTCCGCCGCGCAGCGCGATGCGCAGCGCGTCGTTGAGGGAGCTGCGCGCGGCCGAGGCCGTGCGGATGTTGGTGCGGATCGAGACCCACATCCCGATGTAGCCCGCGATCAGCGAGCACGCCGCGCCGGCGATGAAGGAGCCCGTCGTGCACAGCGCGAGCACCATCGGCGCCGCGGGATCGTGCTCGTTGGGCTTGCGCACGAACGCGTAGAGCAGGAAGATCACGACCGCGAGGACCGCCGACAGCGACACGATCGTGTAGTTCTGGCGCCGCAGGAAGGCCTCCGCGCCGGACTTGATCGCGTCCGAGATCTTGCGCATCTCGTCGGTGCCGGTGTCCTTGGCCATCACCCAGCGGATGAGCCAGACGGCGACGCCGAGCGCCAGGAAGGAAATTCCCATCACGATGACGAACGGGAACTTCATCGATTGAAAAAAGTCCATTGAGTCCTCCGCGGAGGGGGTTGGCGCCGAGCGCCGTGTTTCGCCGCTTTTCCGGCGGCGGGCGATTATGGCATTTCGCTGAGAAATCGTCAAGAAAACGGCGCGCGCCGGATCCGGGCGGGCCGCGCGCGACGTTTGTTAAGATGCCGCATGGGCCCGTCCCGGCTTTCCCTCCCGGCCGTTCGGCGCGCGGCGTTCGCGCTGCTCGCGGCGGCGGCGACGGCCGCCGTCTTCTGGCCGGCCGTGCGCAACGCGTTCGTCAACGCGGACGACCGCCTGTTCCTGCTCCGCGCGCAGCAGGGGCTCGGAGCCTCGTCCGTCCTCGGCATGTTCTCCGGCGCTTACTTCAGCAACTATGCCCCGCTGTCCCTGCTGAGCCTCGCCGTCGATCATGCGCTCTGGGGCGGAGATCCGTTCGGCTATCACCTGACCAGTCTTCTGCTGCACGCCGCCAACGCGGCCGTCTTTTTCCTGCTGTGCCTCGAGCTCCTGGCCTTGGACGGCGCGACGGACGACGGCCCCGCGGCCGCGGCCGCGGCGGCGCTGTTCTTTTCGCTGCACCCGCTGCGGGTCCAGTCCGTGGCCTGGGTCGCCGAGCGCCGGGACGTGCTCTGCGGCTTCTTCTTCCTCCTGTCCCTGCTGTTCTGGATGCGCTCGTTCCGTCCCGGACGCCTGCGAGGCGCGCGCGGGAAGGCGGCGTCCTTCGCGTCGTTCTTTCTCGCGCTCCTGTCGAAGACCGCCGCCGTCCCCCTGCCGCTCGTCCTGATCCTGCTCGACGCGTGGCCTCTGCGGCGCCTGCCCGCGTCGCTCCGGCGCTGGAGCGCCGCGCCCGTCTGGAAGGAGAAGCTCCCGTTCCTGGCGCTGGCTGCGGTTTTCGCGGCGGCGGCGGCCGCCGCACAGTCGGGAGGCGGGGCGATCCTCAGCGTCGCGGCCGTAGGGCCTCTCGAGCGCGCCGAGCAGATCGGCGCGAACCTCGTCTACTATCTCGGCCGGCTGCTGTGGCCGGCGAACCTCGCCTTGTACGAGCGGCACTGGCCGCCGCTGCGCGCGGCGCTTGTCGTCGGGACGGCCGCCACCGCGGCCCTGCTCGCCGCCGCGGCCCGGTCGCGGCGCCTGCGCGCGCCGCTCCTCTCGGCGCTCGCGTATCAAACCGCGATGCTCGCTCCGACGCTGGGATTCGTCACGATCGGCCACGAGCTCGTCGCCGACCGGTACTCGTATCTTTCGGGGCTGGCGTGGGCGGCGCTCTTCGGCGCCGGCCTGCGCCGTCTCGCGCGCCGCTCCCGAGCCGCTTCCCTCGTCCTCGCCTGCGCCCTGCTCGCGGCGTTTTCCGCGGCGACGCGCGCGCAGATCGCGGTCTGGAAGGACTCCGTCTCGCTCTGGAAGCGGATGATCGAGGTCGATCCGCTCACGATGTACGCGCGCCCCATGCTCGCCCAGGCGCTGATCGAGAACGGCCGCGTCGGCGAGGCCGTCCTCTATCTCGAGGAGCAGACGCGCTTGAATCCGCAGGATTCCCTCGCCCGCCGAACGCTCGCCGAGCTCGTCGCGAAAACGGGAACGACCGCCCGGGATCACGCCGGCTTCCACGAGCAGCTCGGCCTCGAGTTCGCGGCGCGCGGCGAGTTCGACAAGGCCGCCTGGCACTTCGAGCGGGGACTGCGCTACGACCCGGGCTCCGCGAGGCTGCGCGAGGAGCTCGCGAAGGCTCGCCTGGGGTCGAAGAACGCCCCCTGAGCCTACGCGGCCGCGTAGCGGGCGAGGAACTCCTCGCGCGCGGGCTGGAATCTTCCCTCGACGAGCGCCCGGCGGATGTCGTCGGCGACGCGCGCCATGAAGTGGAGGTTGTGGTACGAGAGCAGCCGGTACGCCGCGAGCTCCTGCGCGCGCAGCAGATGGCCCAGATAGGCCTTCGTGTAGCGCGCGCAGACGAAGCACGAGCACGACGGATCGAGCGGCGTGAAGTCGCGGCGGAAGCGCGCGTTCGTCACGTTGTACTTTCCCGCGGCGGTCATGATCTGGCCGCTGCGCGCCACGCGCGTCGGATAGACGCAGTCCATCATGTCCACGCCGCAGGCGACCGCGTCCCAGAGATCGCGCGGCGTCCCGACGCCCATCAGGTAGCGCGGCCGGTCCTCGCGCAGGAGCGCGGTCGTCTCGGCGAGCATGCGCCAGGTCGCGGCCTTGTCCTCGCCGACCATGAAGCCGCCGATCGCGATGCCGTCGGCCGGCGTCGCGTTGTGGTGCTCGGCCGAGCGGCGCCGGAGCGCCGGATGCAGTCCTCCTTGATAAAGGGGGAAGAACAGCGACTTCGCGCCGGCCTCGCGCGCGGCGGCGACCGCCGGCACGGAGCGGTCCACCCAGCGCATCGTGCGCTCGAGCGCGCGCGCCGCGACGTCGTCGGCGCACGGGTAGGGCGCGCACTCGTCGAGCGTCGTCCAGCCGTCGGAGCCGAGCGCGGCCTGCACGCCGATCACCGACTCGGGCGTGAGGCGGTGCTCCGAGCCGTCCAGGTGGGAGCGGAAGGTCACGCCCTCGTCGTCGATCTCGCGCAGGTCGGAGAGCGAGAGCACCTGGAAGCCGCCCGAGTCCGTGATGATGAAGCCGTCGTAGCCCATGAAGCGATGGAGGCCGCCGGCTTCCTTGATGGTCTCCGTGCCGGGGCGAAGGTAGAGGTGGTACGAGTTCGCGAGGATCGCGCGGGGGTTCAGCCGCGCGACGTCGTCGGCGTCGAGCGCCTTGACGCTCGCCTGCGTGGCGACCGGCATGAAGCAGGGCGTCGGGACGTCTCCGCGCGGCGTCTCCAGCACGCCCGCGCGCGCGCCGCACGCGTCCTTCGCCTCGATCCGGAAAGCCATCCGGCGTGATTCTAGCTTAAAGACGGCGCCGGGCACTGAAACGGCCCGGAGAAACGGATCGAACCACAGAGACACAGAGACACGGAGAAAGAAAGGGGAACGATGTTTCTTCTCTTTTCCGTTCTCTGTGCCTCTGTGTCTCTGTGGTTCATTCGTTCGTTCGTTCGTTCGCCGTCAGGCGGACGCGCGCCGCGCGGCGTCGGCCTCGAGGCGCGCGACCTCGGCCTCGGCCTGCGCCAGGAGGGACCTCAGCGCCTCCTCGCCCGCCCCGGCGCGCGCGTCGGCCTCGATGCGCCGGCAGAGCTCGCGCAGACCCGGCGCGCCGACGGAAGCGGCCGCGCCCTTGAGCGCGTGCGCCTCGCGCTCGCAGGCCTCGCGGTCGGCGCGCTCCAGCCCCGCCCGGCCCGCGCTCAGGCGGGCGTGCGCGTCGGCCAGGAACTGCGCGAGCAGGCGCGCGAGGCCCCCGGGCGCGTCGGCGGCGAGCGCGCCGAAGCTGTTCAGCGCCGTCTCGTCGAACGGCCGGTCCCAGCGCTCGAGGACCGCCGCGAGGTCTCCGAGCGTCGCCGGCTTCGGCACGAAGTCGTCCATGCCGGCGTCGAGACAGCGCCGCCGGTCCTGCTCGGTCGCGTTCGCGGAGACCGCGACGATCGGCGTGCGCCGGCGGCCCGCCTCGAGGCGGCGGATCGCGGCGGCCGTCTGGTAGCCGTCGAGCCCCGGCATCTGGCAGTCGAGGAGGACGAGCCCGAAATCCGGCGCGCGCAGCAGCTCGAGCGCCGTGGGGCCGTCGGCCGCGCTGACGACCGGACAGCCGAGCCGCTCGAGCTGACGCTCGAGCAGGCGGCGGTTGATCTCGTTGTCCTCGACGACGAGCACGCGCAGGCGGTCGCGGGGACCCCGCCCGACCGGCGCGCGCGGCCGCGGCGCGGGGGGGCTTCCCGGCTGGGACCGGTCCAGGCGCAGGCGGAAGTGAAAGCGCGCCCCGCGGCCGGGCTCGCTTTCGAAGCCCATCTCGCCGCCCATGAGCTCGACGAGGCTCTTGCTGATCGCGAGCCCCAGCCCCGTGCCTCCGAAGCGGCGCGTCGTCGAGCTGTCGCCCTGGGTGAACGGGGTGAACAGGCGCGCGGCCGCCTCGGGCGGGATGCCCGGGCCGGTGTCGGCGACCGAGAATTCGAGCTCGACGGACGCGTCCGCGCGCGAGAGGACGCGGGCCGCGGCGAGGATCTCCCCGGTCTGCGTGAACTTGACCGCGTTCGAGAGCAGGTTCAGCAGGACCTGGCGCAGGCGGCCCGGATCGCCGAGCAGGGCCCACGACGCGGCCTCGCCCGCGTCGAGCCGCAGCGCCAGCCCCTTCTCCGCCGCGCGCGGCGCGACGAGCGCGGCGGCCTCGCTCAGGACCTCCTCCAGCGTCAGCGGCGCGCGCTCGAGCGTCATGCGCTCGGCCTCGATCTTCGAGAAGTCGAGGACTCCGTTGACGACGTCGAGCAGGGCGCGCGCGCCCTTCTCGAGCGTCTCGACGTGCTCGCGCTCGCGCGCCGGGAGGTCGGCGAGCTCGAGCAGCTCCGCGACGCCGACGACGGCGTTCAGCGGAGTGCGCAGCTCGTGGCTGATCGTGGCGACGAACTGGGACTTGAGGCGCGCGGCCTCCAGAGCCTCGTCGCGCGCGCGAGCGAGCGCGCGCACGCCCTCGAGGTGGAGCGTGAGGTCGCGCGTCGTGATCGTGCGCCCCATGATCTTTCCGTGGATGCGGTACGGCCGGGAGATCCGGTCGAAGACGCGCCCGTCGTTGAGGCGCACTGAGTTGCGCCGCTCGGTGTCGGAGTCGTCCGGAAGCCGCGTCGCGAGGTCCATGAAGGCCTCCGGGTCCTCGGCCTGGTCCTTGACGAACTCGGCCATCCGGCGGATGTCGCCGGTGCGCGCGAGCTCCTCGGTGATGCCCCACATCTCGAGGAAGCGCTGGTTGTAGAGGATCGCGCGGAGGTTCCGGTCCGTGACGAGGATCCCGTCGGCGCTCGCGTCCAGCGTCGCCCGCGAGATCGCGAGCGCCTCCTCGAGGCGATCGCGCGAGACGGTCGTCGTCGAGAGCGCGGCCGCCATGCGGTTGAAGGCGTCGGCGAGCTCCCCGAGCTCGTCGCCGGAGTCCACCGGCACGCGCGCGGCGTAGTCCCCGGCCGACACGCGCGCGGTGGCCTTCGCGATCGAGCGGACCGAGCCGAGCATGTAGCGGACCATGCCGAGCGCGAGGAGCAGGCCGAAGGCGCTGAAGGCCGCGGTCAGCGCGCCCGCGGCCGCTCCGACCCTGCGCGCCGAGTCGATCGTCGCCGCGAGCGGCAGGCCGAGGCGCAGGGTCCCGAGGCGCCGCCGCGGACCGCCGGAGAGGAGGAACTCCTCGTCGGCCTTCCAGACGGGCGCGGCGAGCACGAGCAGCGGGCCGCGCGGTCCGTCGACGCGCCGGAAGGTCGTGACGTCCGCGGCGAGGGCCTCGAGCGCGGCGGGGTCGTCGCGCAGGCGTCCGACCTCCAGGACGTTCGTGTCGGCCGCGACGATCCCCGCGGGAGCCAGGGCCTCCGCGTAGGCTGCCCCGCTGAAGGCCTGGGCTCCGTGAAGCCGCGCGAGGAGCGCGCTCTCGCGCCGCGCCTCGAGGTCGCCCGCGAGCGCCGCGGCGAAGTCTTCGGCCTGCGGCCGCAGCCGCCGGCCCAGCTCGCGGACCATGAGCCCTTCGGTCGCGCGCTGGGCCGAGTAGCCGCCGAGCAGCGCCGCCGCGAGAGCGACGGGCAGGAAGACCGCGAGGATTTTCGCCTGCAGCTTCATGGGATGGTCCGGTCCACGCCCGCGTCCTCGGGCGCCGCGAGCCCGATCGCGCGCGCGGCGGAGGCGTTGAGGGTCACGACGATCTTCTCCGGCCGCGCCGGGCCCGAGTAGAAGGACCCCTTCTCCAGACGAGTCCTCAACGCGACGGCCGCGGCGCGGCCGACCTCGCGGAACGGCGCGCCGAGCGTCGCGGTCGCGCCCTTCTCGGCGAGCCCCTCGGTCGGCGCGAGGAACGGCGTGCGCGCGGCCGCCGCGTAGTCGCGCAGGACGGCGAAGCTCACCGGGTTGACGAGGGCGGGATCGGGCATGAGCCACAGCGCGTCGGCGGCGCCGCGCAGGGAGCGCAGGCGCTCGGGCAGACGCTCGGGATCGCGGATGCGCTCGGACCGGACGGAGACCCCGGCGTCCGCTCCCGCCGCGGCGAGCGCGGCGACCTCCTCGCTCTGGCTGTCGGAGGACCAGAGCACGCGCAGGGTCTTGAGCCCGGGCACGAGCTTCTTCATGCGCGCGACGAGCCGCGCCGGCTCCGGCAGCATCTCGACGCGCAGCGTCCCGGGCCGCCCCGTCGGACCGGCTCCCGGGGCGAGGCACGTCTCCAGGAGCGGGACCCCCGGCCACTCGCGCAGGGCGGCGCGCGAGCCGAAGGCGACGACCGCGTCGGGCCGTCCCGCGGGGGGAGCGTCGACGCCGAGGACGACGGCCGGGACGGTCGAGCCCCACTCGGCGGAGAATCCTTCGTAGGCCTCGCGGTAGTACGACGAGTCCGACGACAGGACGGCCAGCACCTCGGCCGCGCGCGCCCGGGCCGCGAGCGGGCCGGCCAGCGCGAGCGCGCAGGCGAGGGGGACGAGACGGCGGGGCGGCCGCGTCCTCAGAACTTGACCTCCAGCCCGCCGCGCAGCGTGCGCGGGCTCGCGAGCCCGTCCACGTACTCGACCGTGTACGGCTGCAGCAGGTTCTGCGCGGCGACGAAGAGCTCGAGGCCCGGCCGCGGCCTCCAGCCGACGCGCGCGTCGAGGCGCATGTACGGCTCGATCGACGCCGTGGCGCCGCGGCTGACCGAATTGATCAGGTAGGCGTCCTTGTAGCCGAGCACGAGCGAGGCGTCCACGTCGCGGACGAGCGCCGCGCGCGCGCCGACGTTGAACATGTTCCGCGGCGTGCTGCGCGTGGGATCGGCGCCCGAGGCGCTCGGCGGCAGCGAGGTCGTGATGCGCTCGTAGGTGTAGTTCGCGAAGACCGCGCGGCCCGGGGACAGCGCCCAGTCGACCGAGAGCTCGGCGCCGCGCGCGAGCGCGCGGTCGGCGTTCGTCGTGGTGAAGTCGCCGGGAGAGCCCGGGACAGGGACGAAATAGCCGTAGTCGCGGACGGTCATGTAGTACAGCGAGACGGAGGGCTTCACGGCGCCGTCGAGCAGGCGCGCGCTCCAGCCGGTCTCCCAGGACGAGAGATGCTCCGCCCCGAAAGAGGGGGACGCGACGAAGGTCTCGGTCGGCCCGAGCGCGTAGTTCCCGTTCTTCAAGAAGAGCGGCGGGATCGTCGGCGCCGCGGAGTAGGAGACGCGCAGCGTGTTCGACTCGTTCGGCGAGTAGAGCGCCGCGGCCTGGCCCGCCGCCTGCGTGCCGCCCGTGCCCGAATGCTCGAGCGACAGGCCGCCGACCAAGGTCGCGTTCTCGGTCAGGCTCACCGACTGGTGGGTGAAGCCGCGGACCAGGCGGCTGCTCTGCCGCGGCTCCGTCGAGAAGGCCTGGTCCGAGTCGGCGCCGGAGACGCGGCCGTCGAGGCCCCAGCTCGAGCGCACGCGCTCCTCGAGCCAGGAGAAGCGGTGCATCAGCTCGGCGTCGTATTGGTACGTGCGTATCTCCAGGTTTCCCGCGAAGACGGGCGCGCTCTCGAGCTCGGCCTCGGCGCGCGACAGCGAGACCTCGAGAGCGCCGGCGCCGCCGAGCGAGCGCGTCGCCTTGAGGCTCTCGAAATTCTGCATGTGCTGGGACTCCGCGCCGCCGGTCGGAAGGCCGTTGAGCCCCGCCGTCATCCACGACGCGCCGCTCAGCAGCTCGATCTCGGTCTTCGCGTCCGGGCTCCAGCGCCCGCGCACGTTCGCCTTGTTCAGGTGCAGGAAGTCGTCGGCCGCGCTCCCGGTCGTCGACGGCGAGCCGATGTCGGCGCGCGTCTCGCCGCTCACGCGCAGGCCGCTCGTCGACGAGCCGGCCTCGCCCGCGGCGGCGGCGTCGTAGGACCCGCGCGTGCCGCCGTAGGCCGAGGCTTCGCCGGCCGCCGCGGAGCCGGGCTTCTTCGTGATGATGTTGATGACGCCGAGCGCGGCGTTCGAGCCGTAGAGCGCGGCGTTCGGGCCGCGCACGATCTCGATGCGCTCGATGTCCTGCATCTGCACGGGCAGGTCCTGCCAGTAGACGCCACCGAGGAACGGCGAGTACACCGAGCGGCCGTCGACGAGGACCTGGAGCTCGGCGACGAACTCGCTGTCGAAGCCGCGCGCCGAGACGAGCGCGCGGTTGCCGTCGGCCGAGCGCCCATCGATGACGACCATGCCCGCGCGGTAGCGCAGGACGTCCCAGAGGTCGCGGTAGCCGTACGCGCGGATCTCGTCGGCGGTCACGACGTCGACGGCGGCGGGCGCGCGCCAGGCGGGCTCGGCGCGGCGCTCGGCCGTGACGACCTGGGCCTCCTCGCTGTAGAAGCCGAACGCGTCGCCGTCGGCGCGCGCGCGGGAGGGGAAGGACAGGACGACCACGGCCAGCAGACCGAGCGCGGTTCGTTTCATTTCGTCCTCACAAGATCAGCGTCGCGTCCCCGAACGAGTAGAGCCGGTAGCGGCGCGCGACCGCCTCGCGGTAGGCGGCGAGCAGGCGCTCGCGCCCGGCGAAGGCGCTGGCGAGCATCAGCGGAGTGGAGCGCGGCAGATGGAAATTGGTGATCAGCGCGTCGACCGCGCGGAACGCGTGGCCGGGACGGATGTAGAGCGAGCTCTCGCCGCGCGCCGCGGCGAGCCCCGCGGGAGAGGCGGCGAGCGTCTCGAGCGTGCGCGTCGCGGTCGTGCCCACCGCGACCAGCCGTCCGCCGCGCGCGCGCGCCGCGCGCAGGGCCTCGGCCTCGGCCGGCTCGACCTCGTAGCTCTCGGGGAGCATCACGTGCTTGTCGGCGTCGTCGCCCGCGATCGGCCGGAACGTCCCGCGCCCGACGTGCAAAGTCAGCCACGCCAGGGAGACGCCGGCGGCGCGCAGGCGCTCGAACAGCTCGGGCGTGAAGTGCAGGCCCGCGGTCGGCGCCGCGATGGAGCCCTCGTCGCGCGCGTAGACGGTCTGGTAGCGCTCGGCGTCGGCGCGAGAGGCCGCGCGGCGCTTGGCGATGTACGGCGGCAGGGGCGGCAGGCCGTGCTCGGCCAGATAGGCGCGCACGTCGCGCGCGGAGAACGCGAGGCGGTACTCGCCGCCGTCGGTGAGGCCCGCGACGCGCGCGCTCATCGCGCCGGGGAACTCGAGCGTCTGTCCCGTCTTCAGGCCCGAGGAGAGCGCCGTCCACTCGGCCGGCCCGAGCTCGCGCACGAGCAGGACGTCGGCCTTGCCGCCGGTCGACTTGCGGCCGAGCAGGCGGCACGGGATCACCTTCGTGCGGTTGAGGACGAGGCAGTCTCCGGGCTTCAGGAAGCGCGGCAGATCGCGGAAGACCGCGTGCTCGAGGCCGCCGCGGCGGTCGATGACGAGCAGGCGCGAGGCGTCGCGCGGCTCGGCCGGCGCCGACGCGATCAGCTCGTCGGGCGCGTCGTAGTCGTAGTCGGCGACGGGCAGGACGATCATTCGACGATCTCGGCGATGTCCGCGCCGGGAAAATAGAAGCGCAGGATCTTCTCGTAGGAGCGCCCGTGCAGGGCCTGCTCGCGCGCGCCCCACTGGCAGAGGCCGACGCCGTGGCCGGAGCCCGCGCCGATGAAGTCGACGCCCTTCGAGCGCGCCTTGATGCGCAGGACGCGCGTGCTCTTGAACTCCTCGGCGCCGAGCGCGGCGCGGATGTCGGCGGCGCTCACGCTCACCTCGCGCGCGCCCGCGCGCCCGACGAAGTCGAGCACGAAGCCCGCGACGTCGCGCCGGCCGAGCTTCAGCGCGCTCAGCGGGCCCGGCAGGTTCGCGCGCGCGGCGAACGCGGCCATGATGTCCTGCCAGGCGTAGTAGGCGTCCCACTTCATCTCCGGCGCGGTGCGGCACCACGAGTCGCGCACGCCGCGCAGGGGACGCGGCGTCGCCTTGGGATCGCCGCCCCAGACCTCGGCCTCGTTCTCGGTGTGGCCGCCGCAGCACGAGTGGTAGTAGCCGCGCAGGAGCTTCCCGTCCCAGCCCAGGACCTCGCCCCGCGTCATGCGCACGGCCGCGCGCACGTTCTCGTTGACGTCGGCGAGGCCGCGGAAGACCTGGGAGCGCGTGTCGGCCGTCATGTCGAAGCCCTCGGCGCGGAACTTGCCGATGCTCGCGTAGGCGAACGAGCGCGCGACGACGGCCTGCGCCTTCAGCGCCTCGAGCGGCCAGTCCGCGTCCATCTCGTGGGGCAGGACTCCGACGAGATAGTCCTCGACCGCGATCTCCTCGACGATCGTCACGGTCTGCCCGGGATCGAGCCGCAGGATGAGCGCGCCCTGGTGCTGGTCCTTGCCGACGCGCAGCGTCGCGCCCGGCGCGGGCTCGAGCCGCGTCTCGGTCTTCAGCGCGAGGTCGGCGAGCTGGAGGCCGCTCACGCGCGGCTTGAGCTCGATCGGGCCCCTCCACTCGAGCGCGCTGCGCTTGCCGTCCGGCTCGACCAGGACGACCTCGCCCGCGGCCTCGAGCTGGGCCGACGGCGCCTGCCGCACGATCGCGACCTGCAGCAGGCGCGGCGGAGGCGGCGCGGCCGGCGCCGCTGCGCGCGCGCAGGCCGCGAGGAGGACGAGGGCGGCGGAGGTCACAGAAGGTCGAGAGAGCGGGTCGGGGACTTGAGGCCGAGGTGCGCGTAGGCCTTCGGCGTCGCGACGCGGCCGCGCGGCGTGCGCGCGAGGAAGCCGGCCTGGATCAGGAACGGCTCGACGACGTCGGTCACCGTGTCGAGCTCCTCGCTGACCGCGATCGCGAGGTTCTCGACGCCGACCGGGCCGCCGTCGAACTTCTCGATCACGGCGCGCAGCAGGCGGCGGTCCATCGGGTCCAAGCCCTCGGCGTCCACCTCGAGCTTGCCGAGCGCGAACTGGGCGACCTCGAGCGTGATCTTGCCGCCGCCGCCGACCTGCGCGAAGTCGCGCACGCGCCGCAGCAGGCGGTTGGCGATGCGCGGCGTGCCGCGGCAGCGGCGCGCGATCTCGTCGGCGCCCGCGGGCTCGGTCGGCACGCCGAGGAGGCCCGCCGACCTCAGCACGATGCGCCGCAATTCCTCGGGGCCGTAGAAGCCGAGCTGGGCCACGATGCCGAAGCGGTCGCGCAGCGGGCCGGTGAGCAGGCCCGAGCGCGTGGTCGCGCCGACGAGCGTGAAGCGCGGCACCGCGAGCTTGAGCGTCGAGGCCGCCGGGCCTTTGCCCGTGGAGATGAAGAACGTGTAGTCCTCCATGACGGGGTACAGCGCCTCCTCGACGATCGCGTTCAGGCGGTGGATCTCGTCGATGAAGAACACGTCGCCCTCGGCGATGTCGGTGAGCAGGGCCGCGAGGTCGCCGACGCGCTCCAAGATGGGGCCGGAGGCCCCGCGCAGGTTCACGCCCATCTCGCGCGCGAGGATGTTCGCGAGCGTGGTCTTGCCCAGGCCCGGCGGCGCGTAGAACAGGCAGTGGTCGAGCGGCTCGCCGCGCTGCTTGGCGGCCTTGATAAAGACGGAGAGGTTCTCCTTCAGCGAGTCCTGGCCGATGAACTCGGCGAGCGTCTTCGGCCGCAGGGCGCGGTCGGCGTTCTCCTCGGCGGGAGCCGCGGCCGGGTTCAGCACGGATTCGCCTTCGCGCGAGGGGGGCGTCATAGTCTTTTCAGCGCCGCGCGCACGAGCTGCTCGGCGGGCAGGTCCTTGCCGCCGTGCTCCTCGGCCAGCGACTGCAGGGCCGCGCGCACTTCCATCGGCTTGTAGCCGAGCGACTCGAGCGCGTTCAGGGCCTGCGCCCACGCGCCGGTCGGCGGCACGGTCTCCGCGAGTTTTTGAAAATGAGGCGCGCCGGGCACGCGCACTTCTTCGAGTTTTCCCTTCAACGCCTCGACGATCTTCGTCGCCGTCTTCTTCGTGAAGCCGAAGACGCCGCAGAGCAGCTTCTCGTCGCGGTCCAGCACCGCGCGGCGGAAATCGGGCAGGGACTTCGAGGCCTTGTCCAAATACTCGAGCGCCTTCTTCGCGCCGGTGCCCGGAATCTCGTCGCGGAACGCGCAGAACATCGCCCTCTCCGACTCGGTGAGGAAGCCGTACAGCGTCTCGCCGCCGCCGTACATCGCGTACGAGGGCACGACGAACAGGAACGCCTCGCCGCCCGGCGCGGGCAGGCGCGAGGCGGCCGCCGCGGTGACGTGGACCTCGTGGCCCACGCCGCCGACCTCGAGCACGAGGGATTCGAGATCCTTCGCGACCACGACGCCGCGCAAAGAAGCGATCATGCGATCTTCCTGAGACAAAGGATATCAACCACAGAGACACAGAGACACGAAGAGAAGAGAAACGGCGTTAACCCTTTCGTTCTCCGTGTCTCTGTGTCTCTGTGGTTAAATTTTTTTCGTTCGCCGTTCATTTGCCGCCCCAGGAGTCGAGGACGCGCAGGCCCTTCATGCGCCCGGCGCGCAGGTGGCAGAGCGCGATCGCCGCCGCGTCGGCGACGTCGTTGGGGCGCAGCTTGTCGGCGAGACCGAGAGCCTTCTGCACGACGGTCTGCATCTGCGCCTTCTCCGCGCGGCCGGAGCCGGTCAGCGAGAGCTTGACGGTGCGCGGGTTGTACTCGTGGACCGCGCGGCCGGACTGCGCGACGGCGAGGAGCGCCACGCCGCGCGCCTGCAGGGTCGCGCGCACGGTGTGCGCGATGGTCGTGAAGAACATTTCCTCAATAGCGCAGCTATCAGGCTTATGCTCGTCGAGCACCGCGCTCAGGCCCGCGTGGATGAGCTTGAGCCGCTCGGGAAGGGGGACGCCGGGCTCGGTGCGGATGAGACCGGAGGCGACGAGCCGGGGAGCCGGGGAGCCGTCGAGGACGGCCCAGCCGGTCTCGTGCATCCCGGGGTCGACGCCGAGGACGCGGGCCATCAGGCGGCGAGCTTTTCCATCACGGCGTCGGGGATGTCGAAGTTCGCGTAGACGTTCTTCACGTCGTCGAGCCCTTCGAGCAGCTCCATGAGCTTGAGGATCTTGGCGGCGTCGGTCTCGCCGACGGCCACCAGATTGTCGGGCACCATCGCCGTTTCGGCCGTGGCCGCGACGATCTTCTTGGCCGCCAGGCCGTCCTTCACCTTCTGGAGATCGTTGGGCGGCGTGAGAATCTCGAACACGTCGCCCTCGGCCTTGAAATCCTCGGCGCCCAGGTCGAGCGCCAGGCCCATGACCTCGTCCTCCGACGGCGCGCCTTCCTTCTTGACCACGATGACGCCGCGGCCCTTGAACATCCAGGCGACCGAGTTCGGCGCGCCGAGGCTGCCGCCGTTCTTGGCCATGACCGTGTGGATCTCGCCGCGCGTGCGGTTGCGGTTGTCGGAGGTGCACTCGATGAGGATGGCGACGCCGCCGGGGCCGTAGCCCTCATACGCGAGCTCCTCGAACGCCGCGCCCTCCAGCTCGCCCGTGCCGCGCATGATCGCGCGCTTGATCGTGTCGGCGGGCATCTGCACCGCCTTCGCGTCGTCCATCGCCTTGCGCAGGCGCGGGTTCGAGGACGGGTCGCCGCTGCCGCCGAGCTTCGCCGCGATCGTGATCTCGCGCGAGCACTTCGTCCACGCCTTGCCGCGCCTCGCGTCCGCCGCGCCCTTCTTGTGCTTGATGTTCGCCCAGTGGGAATGGCCGCCCATGTCGGAGTCCTCCGTGAAAATCTCAGTCGATGATACCAAAATCATCGTCGCGGCGGCGACGAACGCGGGGCCCATGGTCCTGGGCCTCCTGTTCGCCCGCCCGTAGGCCGTCGGACTCATGACAGGGGCGCGCGCGAAGGGGCACACTTCCTCTTATGATCTCCCGGCTGAGGCGCGGACTCGCTTTCGTCCTGGCCCTCGCGCTCGCCCTGCTGGCGCCCGGCGGCCAGGCCTACGCCCAGTTCGCGCGCGCGGTCGCCGCGCCCTCCGGAGCCGGCGCGCCGATCGTCCTGCCGCCGTCCGCCGCCGCCGCCCCGCTCGGAGCCGCGGCGCTGCCGTCGGCGTCGCTCCTCGGAATTTCCGCCGTTCCCGCCGCCCTGTCCGCGCCGGCGCCGAAGAACTCCGTGCCCGTCGCCGTCCTCGCCGCGGCGGCGCCCACGCCCGCCGCTGCCTCGTTCGCGCCGGCTGCGGCCGCGGCGTCGGGGCCGGCCGCGCGGATCGCGCCATCCGCCGCAGCGGAGACGCCCCCGAACGTCGTCGCGCCGACCCGCGCCGCGTCCGATGTGTCCACGCCTGCGGCCGCGCCGATCCTGAACGGGACGGCCGAGCGCGCCGTTCCGCGCGCGACGGCCGGCGCGGCGCACGCGTCTCCCGAGAACGTCGCGGCCAACGTCTCCTTCGACGGCGCCGCGTCCAAGCCGGCGCTGGAGACAGCGGTCCCGGACGCGCGCCTCGCCGCGTTCGGCGCGACGCCCGTCGCCGCCGGCCTGGGCCGCGCGGACGCGGCGACGCTCGCGGCCGCGAAGGACGGCTCCTCGGCTGCCCCCGCCGCGGCCGAATCCGCGGCGGCGCCGCAGGCGTCGCGCGTCGCGCGCGTCCGCGCGAAGATCGCCGACGTCTTCGCGACTCTCCGCGGAATGGCGTTCGGCGACCGCGACCTCGCCTGGATCATCAAGCCCGTGCAGGGAACGATGAACAAGGCGCGCCTCTTCCTCACCCTCGACGGCCTGCTCGGGATCACGATGGCGTTCCTGACCGGGCCGCTGCTCGACACCGCGCAGCGCGCCGCCACGCACGGCCTGGCCGCCTACGCGCCGCACCTCGCCCTCCTCTCCGGCGCGATGCTCGCCGCGTTCGCGGTTTACACGGCCGTCGAGCGCCAGCACGCCTTCCTCACGCGCGCCTCGGGCCTGCGCGCCGCGGCCGAGTACCGCGTCGCGCTCCAGACCAGCTTCGTCGCGCAGGAGATGGACTTCCATCTCAAGCACGGGTCGGGCGAGCTCTCCGGCCGGCTGCTGAACGACACGAACTATCTGTCCCAGAAGAACGTGGCCTCGCGCTTGAGCATGTTCATCAACGTCGTCTACCTGCTCGTCGGCGTGACCTTGCTCATGGCCACGAGCCCGTCGATCGGCGCGGTCGTGCTCGTCGCCGCGCCGATCCTGGGCTGGATCAACGCGCGCTACGGCGCCAAGCTCGTCAAGCTCTCCTTCGAGTCGACGGGCCTCAAGGCCCGCCTGATGCGCGAGGGCCAGGAGAGCCTCCAGCACGCCGAGACGGTGAAGATCTTCGGCTCCAGCCGCGAGGAGCTCGCGCGCTACCGCCGCAGCCTCGACGAGACGGTCGCCAACGCCCAGAAGTCGGCGAAGCTCATGGCGAACTACATGATGTTCGCGACGGCGGTCACCGATTTCTTCACGAAGAACCTCGTCTACATCCTCGGCGGAGCGATGCTCGCCTTCGGGCTCGGGTTGTCCTTCGGCCAGGTCACGCAGATCACCGCGTACGCGTACTTCCTGAAGATGGGCTTCTCGGGCCTGGCCTCGCAGTTCATCAACTACAAGAGCACCGACGGCGCGTCCCAGGCCGTGCGCGGCTTCCTGCGCCGCGAGCCCCTGATCGCCGACCCGAAGGGCGCGCCGGACCTGCCGCCGGGCCCGGGCGACATCCGCTTCGAGGACGTCACCTTCGCCTACCCCGAGCGCAAGGCCCAGCCGGTCCTGCGAGGCCTGAGCTTCGAGGCCAAGCCCGGCGAGACGATCGCCTTCGTCGGCGAGACCGGCTCGGGCAAGAGCACGATCGCGCGGCTGCTCCTGCGCCTGTGGCAGCAGGATTCCGGCAGAATCCTCGTCGACGGCCATGACCTGCGCGAGGTCACGCGCGCGAGCTTCCTATCGCGCGTGGCCGTCGTGCCGCAGGAGACGCGGCTCTTCACCGGCACTTTGCGCGAGAACATGGTCTTCGGCAAGGAGGACGCGAGCGAGGAGCAGCTCGGGGCCGCGATCCACCACGCCGCGGCGCACTTCGTCTACGACGAGAACCGCTTCCCGAAAGGCCTCGAGACCGAGGTCGCGGAGGGGGGCATGAACCTCTCCGGCGGCGAGCGCCAGCGCGTGGCGATCGTGCGCGCGCTGCTGCGCGAGCCCTCGATCCTGATCCTCGACGAGGCGACCTCGGCGCTGGACAACCGCTCTGAGCGCGTCGTGCAGGCGGCGCTGGACTCGCTGGCCTCCGGCGCGGCCGGGCATCGCCCGACGACGATCGTCGTCGCGCACAGGCTCAGCACGATCCGCCGCGCGAACCGCATCAACGTCTTGGAAAAAGGAACCATCGTGGAGAGCGGAACGCACGGCGAGCTCATCGCCCTCGGCGGCCGCTACGCGCGGCTGTGGCACGAGGGCGGCTACGACTCCTCGCCCGAGACGCCCGCGGCAGCGGCCGCTGCCGCCGCGCCGGCGGCCGCGGAGCCGAAGGCCGCGCACGCCGCGACGGCGGCGAAGGAGGCCGCGGCGGCCGCGCAACTCGGCCGGCTCGCTCGCGGGCGCGCCGCGATCGGGAGCTTCGGCGCGCGCCTCGTCGAGCTCGCGCGCGGCGACGGCGAGTTCGATCCGTTCATGAAGTCGCGCTGGAAGACGCTGATCGGCGCGGCCCTGCTCTCGGCGCTCGCGACCGCAGCGGGTCTCTGGGGCTCGGACCTTCTCGGGCGCTTCCTCGATCTGGTCTCGAGCGGCGTCACCCCGACGCATCACGCGATGTGGCTGCTCGCGGGCCTGATCGCTCTGGCCTCGGCCGTCGTCATGTTCGCCTCGCGCCAGTCCAGCTGGCTGTCGGGCGCGCTGGGCGCGCGCACGCTCGCGGACGTGCGCGGCGCGCTGATGGCGCGCCTGCACGCCCAGCCGATGAGCTTCCATCTGAAGAACGAGTCGGCCACGCTGGCCAGCCGCGTGAGCGAGGACGCCGAGTCGCTGGTCAAGAAAAACGTGGACACGCGCGTGAGCCTGCTCGGCTCGGTCCTGTCGCTGATCGCGGGGCTCGGACTCCTGATCCACTCCGGCGGCTGGGCCGGCGCGCTCGTCTTCGCGGTGGTCCCCTTCGTCGGGATTATCGCCGGCTGGTACGGCCAGCGCGCCGAGAAGCTCTACGAGGACTTCAGCCGGCGCCGCGCCGCGCTGGGCCGCCAGGGCCAGGAGACGCTCGAGCAGATCCAGGCGGTCAAGGTCGCCAGCCGCGAGGCGCTGGCGGTCGAGCGCTACCGCGCGCGGGCCAAGGCCCTCGTCGAGTCGGGCGAGGAGGGCGCGCGCATCAACGCGACCTCGCACATGCTCTCGAGCGCTCTCACCGACCTGTTCACGCGCCACATGATCTACATCGGCGGCGCTTGGCTGGTGGGCGCGGCCATGGGCCTGTCGGTCGGCTCGATCGCGGCGATGACCTTCTTCGCGGCGTTCGTGAAGGCCGGGTTCGACGACCTGACCGCGAAGTGGCTCGACTTCAACCAAGGGCGCGGCGAGACCGAGATCATCCGCGGCTGGCTGCGCGAGAGCCCCGACGTCGACCCGCCGAACGCCGCGTCCCTGCCGGCGGGCGACGGCGCGGTCGTCTTCGAGGACGTGAATTTCAAATATTCGGCGGACCAGGAGTCGCCCGTCCTGGACCATTTCACTCTGCGCGTCGAGCCGGGCAAGACCGTCGCCATCGTCGGCGCCTCGGGCTCCGGCAAGAGCACCGTGCTCAAAGTGCTCGAGGGTTTGTGGAAGCCGTCGTCGGGCCGCGTGACGCTGGACGGCGGCGACGTGACAGCCACCAAGCGCGCGGACCTGGCCGGCGCCATCGCCCAGGTCCCGCAGGAGGCGCGCCTGTTCAACGGCACCATCCGCGAGAACATGACCTACGGCAGCCCGGGCGCGACCGAGGCGGAGTTGCGCGCCGCCATCGCCGCCGCGCGCGCGAATTTCGTCGACGACGCCGGCGCCTTCCCGCAGGGCCTCGAGACCCCCGTCGGCGAGGGCGGCTCCACGCTGTCCGGCGGCCAGCGCCAGCGCGTGGCGATCGTGCGCGCGCTCCTCAAGAAGCCGCGCGTCCTCGTCCTCGACGAGGCCACCTCCGCGCTCGACAAGAAGACCGAGCGCGAGATCCAGGAGACCCTCGACCATCTCTCCGGCGCCACCGGGCACAAGCCGACCACCATCGTCGTCGCCCACAACCTGACGACGATCATGAACTCCGACCGCATCGTCGTGATGGACGCCGGCCGCGTCGTCGAGGAAGGCACGCACGCCGAGCTCCTCGCGCGCGGCGGCTACTACGCCCGCCTCTGGCAGGCGAGCGTCGGCCAGTAAGCCTCGCGCTCGCGGGCCGGCGCGCCCGAAGTCCATTGACAATCCGGGCCGCCGGGGCTATACACCTAGAGCGAGGTGGACCCCATGAAGACGACCGTCTTATCGGTCGGGCTGCTCGCCCTGGGACTCTCCGCGTCGGCGCAGGACGACGGCTCCGGGGGCCTGGCCGCGCCGATCGGGGCGGAGATCGGCCGGCAGGTGAACGCCACTCTCAAGCCTCAAGCCGCGCAGGAGGCGAAGACCATGGGCGCGGGCGCCGACCCGCGGCTCAAGTCCGACTTCGCGGCGAAGGACGCGCAGACGAAAGTCTCCGGGACTTTGGTCGCGCAGACGGACGGGGTCCTCGTCTATCGGTCGCAGGATTCGGGCGGCGGCAACAACGTCTGGACCGCGGTCGTCAACCAGATCGTCGTCATGAGTCCCGCTCAGGCGGCGGCCGACAAGGACCTGCGCGCCGGTCCCAACGCCCGCGTCGACTCGTTCCAGGTCTTCCGGGACAACCCCGGGATATACCGCCTCGCGCGCTACCCGTCCGCGCCGGTGCGCCTCGCCGCGCGCCCCGTCGACACGTCGTGGTGCTTCGCCCAGGACCATCCCGCCGCCTATCGCGTCGCCTTCGTGGGCGACCAGAGCGAGCGCGACCGGCGCGGCGTCATGGCGATCGAGTGCTCGTCGCCGCGCGCCTTCGCCCCTTTTCTTTGGTGGGGGCTGGACGATCAGGGCCCCCTGGACGGCGGCACGCACGACGAGATCGAGGCGCGCCTGCTGAAGATATTCCCTCCGAAGGAGTGAGCCGGGCCGCCGCGACTACTATTGGCCCCAGTCGGATTGGAAGGTGTTCTCCAGAGAGGCCAGCATCGACGCGTCGTACAGCAGTATGCCGAGCTCGCGGTTCTTGTCCAGGGACGTGACGGAGAAGTTCTCCGAGCCCATGTAGGCCTGCGCCGACGGCGTCCCGTAGTCGGCGAGCACCATCTTCGCGTGGATGTAGAGGCCGGTGCCGATCTTCGCCTGCCCGCCGGCCGAGTCGATCTGGTTGCGCCCGGCCGCGTTCCCGTCCTTGCTCGCGCTGCCGAGCACCGGGCAGAGCACGCGCACCCGCACGCCGCGCCGCGCCGCGTCCGAGATCGCGAGCAGGACGCTCTTGTCCTCGAGCTCCTCGTTGTAGATGTCGAGCGAGGTCCCCGCTCCGTCGATGACCTGCGTGATCTTGATGCGCGAGTTGGTCGGGCTCCAGACCAGCGACGGCTGGCTGGGCGTGAAGGACGCGTAGTTCCAGTCCGCGTTGAAGACGTCCTCGATCTCGGAGACCAAGGCCGGGTCGGAGGTCACGTAGCCGAAGTCGCGCGAGGTGCTGAAGTAGCTGGCCTGCAGATTGAAGCTCATGATCACGGCGGTCTGGCCGTCGGCGACCAAAGTCTTCTGGTGCGTGACGGTGAAAGTCCGCGCGGCGGGCTTGGTCTCGACGCCGGCGCCCTGCAGCTGTGAGATCGTGGCCGCGTTCGGGTCGGACTTCGTGAAGGAGTACAGGTTGTACAGGACCTGGACCGCGACCCCGCGCTGGCGCGCGGCGATCAGCGCGTTGACGACGTCGGGGTCGCTGATCTCGTAGATCGTCAGCGTGATCGTGCGTTGGGCGCCGTTGATCACGTCGAGGACCGGGCCGCGGCCGTCGTCGGGCTCGGTGAAGAAGCGCGGGGAGCCCGCGGCCGGCGCGGGCGCCGGGACCTGCGTCGGCGCGCGGGGCTTGCGAGCCGCGGCGGAGGGCGGCGCCGCCGGCGCGGCCGGCAGCTCGTAGCCGGGAAGGACGGCCGCGATCCGCGCGGAAACGGCGCTCAAGTCGGCGGCGGCGGCGGCTCCCGTCGGCCGAAGCACGGCGAACGCGGCCAGCGCGGCGGCGGCCCAGTACGATCGGCTCATGCTCTTCATGTCTTCACTCCTCCTCGTCTCCGGCAAAAGACAAGGGGAGCGGCCTGAGTCGGCCGGCTCCCCTGGCGGCTCCGGATTAAGGTCCGGAGGTGGATGCTCCCCAGCCAATCCTGGGGACTACAAGGTCCTACGAAGGATCGGTCTTTTGGGCCCAACCTTCGAGGGCCTATGGACCTACTATAATATAGGACGAAAGGCCCACGCGAATAGTGTCGCGTACGATCGCCCGGCGGGGGTTTTCCTGCTAGAATAACGGCCATGGCGACGACGCCGCGGCGGCGCTTTCTCGTCGGGGCCGCGCTGTTCCTGCTGGGGTGGGCGGCGTACTGCGCGCTCGCGCGCTACCAGGACGGCAAGACCCTTCCCGCGGGCTTCGATCCGCTGCTCGCCGCGCTGCCGCGCGTGAACGGCGACTGGCTGCTGACCTGGGGCTGGCTCGCGTTCAACGCCGCCGTCATGCTGTACTGGGCCGTGGCCCGGCGCGCACGCCTGCCGTATTTTCTCGCGATGGTGGGCTTGTGGACGCTCGTGCGCGCCGTCTTCATCGCGCTGACTCCGGTGGGACCGCCGCGCGAGCTGCTGCCTTTCTACGGCGGCGCGCTGTCGTTCCTGCGCGGGAGGCTGTTCTTCGACAGCGAGCTATTCTTCTCGGGCCACACCGGCCTGCCGTACCTGTACTCGCTGCTCGCGGGCTCGGCGACGCTGATGGGCCGCGGCTGCCTCGCGTTCTCGCTCGTCATGGGCGCGGGCGTCCTGCTGACGCGCAACCATTTCCCGATCGACGTGCTCGGGGCCTACTTCGTGACGTATTCGATCTGGGCGCTGGGCAAGGGGCTCTTCGCCCGGCTGGACGCGCCCGAGGCCGCGTGAGGATCGCGGAGTTCGCCGGCAGCGCGAAGGCCCGCGGCGAGCGCCACGGCGAGCTCTTCGGCGCGGCCGCGCGCGAGAGCGGCGTCATGGATTTCTTCCGCGACTACTGCGAGCGCGAGGCGCTCGGCGGGCCCGTGCCGGTCGCCTCCGGAGTGCTCGACGCGCTGCACCGCCGCTTCGCCGCGCGGCTGTCGCCCGACGCGCGCGCGCTGACCGCGGGCTACTGCCGCGCCTCCGGGACCGACGAGCGCGGCACGCTCAAGGCCCTCGTGATGCCCGACGCGATCAACTACCTGATCGGCGCGGCGGGCCGCGCGACCTTCGCGCCGACGCTCGGCTGCACGAGCGTGGCGGCGTGGGGGGACTACGCGCGGGACGGCCGCTTCGTCTACGGCCGCAACCTCGACTTCATCGGCAACGGGCTCTGGGACAAGAACCAGCTCGTCGCGCGCCACCGTCCGGACAAGGGCATCCCCTACGTCTCCCTGTCGAGCGCGGGCTGCGTGCTCGACGGGATCACGGGCTTGAACGAGGAGGGCCTGACCGTCGATCTTCATCAGCACATCTCCACCGACGTCGGCTTCTGGCCCGGCGGCCGGCCGATCCTCGACCTCGGCCTCGAGGTCCTCCAGTTCGCGCGCACGATCGAGGACGCGATCGCGATCGTCGAGCGGAATCCGACGACGAGCGGCTGGAGCCTGGTCGTCACGCACTGGAGGCAGAAGCGCGGCGCCGTGCTCGAGCGCTCGCCGCGGCACTTCGGCGTCTCGCATCACCGCGACGGCCGGATGGCCTTCACGAACACCTACCGCCACGCGCCGCTGCGCGCCCGCGAGATCGACGCCCCGGCGTTCCGCGAGAGCAGCCGGCTGCGCGAGATGCGCGCGTGGGAGCTGCTCGAGAAGAGCAAGGGCCGCGTCGACGCGACGACGGTGGCGAGCCTCCTCGGCGACCACCTCGACGTCGAGCGCGGGCGCGTCCGCGCGTTCGCGCAGTGCATCGCTTATCCCAATAATTTGACGAGCGTGGTCATGGAGCCGGAGAGCGGCCGGATGTGGGTCGGCGCAGGGCCGGCGCCGATGTGCGATTCGCCTTTCGTCAAAGTCTCCCTGTGGGGGAAGGACGAGGGCGCCGTCGAGCATCTCGCGCTGGAGCCCGGCCTGAGCCCGGCCCAGCGCGAGGGCTTCAAGGACTACGTCCGCGCGGTCACGTCCTGGGTCAACGACCGCGATCACGTCCGCGCGGCCGAGGCCATGAAGACGGCCGTGGCCCGCGATCCGGAGGATCCGGCCTACCGCCTGATGAGCGGGCTATTCCTGCTGCAGTGCGCGGATTGGAAAGGCGCCGCCGACAGCTTCGAGGCCGGCGCGGCCCTGCCCGATCTGCCCCACCGCTCCGCGTCCCAGCGCTATTGGCGCGGCCGCGCTCTCGACGTCCTCGGCAGGCGCGCCGAGGCCGTCGCGCTCTACGCGGAGGCCGCGCGGACGGCGACGTTTAAGCCGCTGGTCGCGGCGGCTCAAAGGGGAACGCGCCGCCGGCTCGCGCCGAGCCGCCGCATGATGCCCGACGTCTTTCACGCCGACGCTCACGCCTACTGAAGCGCGTCGGAGAGGACGCTCTCGTCCAGAACGTCGGCGGAGGCGGCTTCGGCCGGAGCGGCCGCGGGGAGCGGGCCGAACTCGACGACGAGGGCCTTGCCGTCGGTGACGTAATGGTCCTTCTGGTTGTTGATCCCTTGGCGCGGGATCTGCGGCAGATCGACGAGGGTCAGGCGCGAGACGCCGGGCGCCTCCCCCAGCGTGCTCGCGATGTAGTCGCGCTCGGCGGAGACGTTCGGATCGGTGTTGTGCGTGACGGGGATGATGAACCTCCAGCGGATGCCCGTGTCGTAGCTCGCGCTGCCCCACCACGCCGCGCGGCCGTCGGGGACGGGCCGGTTCAGCTTCCAGAGGCGGAAATGGTGGCGCTTGGTGAGGGAGCGGACGACCTGCGCCCAGTTCGCGTCCTGCTTGCGCCCCTCGACGGTGTAGTAGTGGAACGGCGGGAACTTCGTGATCTTGGCGCCGCGCAGGAGCTGACCCAGCCCCTCGAGGAAGGCCTGCGGCACGCCGCGCGGCACGCCCGTCCAGCGCGCGCCGCGCAGGGCGTTCGCGATCGCGGGCTTGTCGCCGATGAAGACCAAGGCGAGCGGCGAGCCGGGACGGCCGCGCTTGCCGACGTCGTTGGCGGGCAGGCTCGCGAGATAGTCGACGAGCGCCGGGGAAAGCCCGTCGGACGCCGGCGCCGCCGCGGCGGCGGGGGAAGGCGCCTCGGCCGCGCCCGCGACGCGGCCGCTCCGAAGCCCCGCGCGCGCGGCCGCGTAGGCCTGCGTCAGATCCTGCGCCGCGGCCCGGCCGCACAGCGGCAGCAGCGCCGACGCCAGGACGAGCGTTCTCATGCCGCTTGATTGTAGACAAGGCGGCCGCGCTTTATCCAGGCCTTCGTCGCCGCGATCGCCCGGTTTGAGGGCCTAGGCCCTCGAACCCGCGAACTCGGCGCCCCGCCGAGCGTATGACGAGTGACCCAGGATTCGGCGCCGCGCGGGGTCGACGGCAATCAGGGCCCGGGGGAACTTATGAAGATTCTGCTGCCGCTCGTGGTCGCGCTCATGACCGTCGCCGGAACCGTCTCCGCACAGGACAACACGACGCCCGCGCCCACATCTGCGCCGGCTCCAGCTCCGGCGCCCGCGCCTGCGCCTACGCCGGCTCCGTCCAACCCGACGCAGGTTCAGAACGACCAGAATCAGATCCAGCAGAACCACCAGCAGATCCAGGGCGATCGCCAGCAGGTCCAGCAGAACCACGAGCAGATCCAGTCCGACCGCCAGCAGCTCGACGCGAATCACCAGCAGATCCAAAGCGACCGCGCGCAGATCCAGAGCAACCGCGCGCAGATCCGCCTGGACGAGAAGAACGGCGACACGGCCGACGCGCAAAAGCTCGAGCAGCAGGATCACAAGGACCGACAGCAGATCCGCCAGGATCGCCGGCAGAATCGTCAGGACCGGCGCCAGATCCGGCACGATCGCCGCGAGGATCGCCACGACCGGCGTCAGATCCGCCGCGATCGCCGCCAGGACCGCCACGATCGGAATCAAATCCGCCGAGACAAAGCGGGCAAGTAAGGCCGCCGCTCGTTCGAGCCGCGCAAAGGGAGCGGCCCCGGCGAAAGCCGGGGCCGCTTTTCTTCCGCCCCGCCGCCGCGGCGCAAGCCTGATTTATTGTTGTAAACTCGCCGCTTAGGGCCCGTAGTTCAACGGATAGAGCACTTGGCTTCGAACCAAGAGATCCGGGTTCGATTCCTGGCGGGCCCACGTTTTCGCGCGCCCGAGACGCAATAATCCCGTAACGCCTCCTTGATAAGCTCCTTCAGGATGAGACTCGCGCGACCCGTTCGAGGCGCGTTGGCGGCGGTTTTGGCCGCCGCCGCACCGGCCCTCGCCATCCAGCACGGCCCCGACGCGGCCCGGGACAGCAAGCGCTTCGGCCTCGACCGCGCCCTCCCCCAGCTGCGCAGGGGGCACGACCCCGCGGCGTCGGCGGCGTTCACGCGCTTCAACGCGGCCGCGGGCAAGACCTGGAAGCTGCGCTTCAGCTCGCGCACCGGCATGCCGACCTCCCTCGTCGGCGGTCCCGACGTCCCGCGCTACGGCAATCCCGACTCCGTCGCGCGGCAGTTCCTGACGTCGCACACGGACATCCTCGGCGTCGATCTCACGACGCTGACCTACGAGCGGCAGACGCAGGGCGCGGGCCACGCGCACGTGCTCTACCGGCAGAGCTACAAGGGCCTGCCCGTCGAGTTCGCCGCGGTCAAGGTCCACGTCGCCGCGAACGGCGCCGTCCTCGGCGTGCATTCGTCCTACGAGCCGAATCTCACGCTGTCGATCGCGCCGAGCGTGACCGCCGCCGCCGCGCGCGCGGCCGCGCTCGCCGACGCCGGCGGCGTCGGCATCGTCGGCGCCGCGCCGACCTTGGTGATCCTGCCCAGCGAGACCGACGGCCTGCCGCACCTGGCCTGGAAGCTCATGGTCCGCGCTCCCTCCGCAGGCTGGCAGTACTACGTCGACGCGCAGACGGGCTCCGTCCTCCTGCGCTTCAACAAAAACCAGTTCGCCTGCGGCGGAGGGACCTGCGGCAACGTCTCAGGCGAGATCTACGACATCGACCCGATCGCGAACTCGACGCCGATCGCGCGCGCCTTCGAGGAGCAGTTCGTCTACGTCGGCGGAGTCCCGACCAGCACGATGACGCATTTCGACGCGGTCAACGGCGCCGGCTTCTACGACGCGAGCCCGCTCGCCGGTCCCGTCACGATGTCCCTGCAGGGGCCGTTCGTCAGCGTCTCCGAGTTCCGCACCACGAGCGCCCACTACGACAACGGCGGCTGCAGCCCGGCCGGCACCTGCACGACCCAGGGCGGGCTCTGGACCACGTGCTCGACGCCCGCCTCCGTGCCGAACCCGTACGTCTTCGGCCAGGTCTACACCAATCCGCTCAACATCGCCGCCTGCCCCAACAGCCCGATCTCGCTGATCCCTCAGTTCAGCGCGTTCCAGGTCGGCGAATTCGACGACAACACCTCGGTCGGCGGCGAGGGCGGCGCGCTCACGACCGACGACCAGGTCACGCTCGTCGACCAGACGGGCGCGGAGCTCGGGTTCTGGGTCGGGGGCCCGCCCTTCCGCAGCGCTTTCGCCGGCGCCGAGGCCCACGGCCAGCAGGCGCAGCTCGTCCTCGCGGCGAAGGGAGGCTCGAACACCGGCTACACCGTCGGAATCTCGAGCGCCCTGTATTTCATCAATCCGCTGAACCCCGGCATGCTGTCGCCGAGCCACGTCTGGAGCAGCAGCGACACCTACGTTCCCGGCACTCCCGGCTACAACTGCACCATCGGCCTGCCCTGCCCGGATCTGCACGGAGAGATCAGCCTCTTCTACCACCTGAACTTGATGCACGATTTCTTCACCGGCGGCAGCAGCGGCTTCTATTCGCCGGCGTACGCGCCCGGCGTCAACTCCTGCCCGACCTGCCCGACCGGGCAGTACGCGCCGATCACCCAGCCCGTCGCCGCGATGGCTCACGTGGGCCCGGACCTCCTCAACGCGTTCTACGATCCCGACTTCGACCACCTGTTCTTCGGCGACGGCAACAACGCCCAGCCCGGCGACGCGTTCGAGGACGACGCGACGGTCCCGCACCACGAGTACACGCACTACATCGTCGCGAAGATCTGGCACCTCGTGAACTTCGGCCAGGCCGGCACGATCTCGGAGGCCAACGCCGACTATTTCTCGGCCACGTCGCTCAACGACCCGAACATCGGCAGCTACATCAACGCCGCGTACGGATCCGGCTACAGGCCCCTGCGCCAGCTCACCTGCACCGGACTCCCGACCGGCAATCCTGCGCCGCCGACGTGCTTCGTCCTCGGGACGACTCAATGGAGCGGCGAGATCCACGCCGACAGCCCCTTCGTCTCGCAGACCCTGTGGCAGATCCGCACGAGCGCGGGCCAGCAGTGCGCCGACAACCTCCAGTTCCAGGCCCTGCTCTTCTTCCCCGAGAGCTTCGAGGAGCTCTACGACGCGCTCCACACCGTCGCGCTCACGGGCGCGATCGCCTCGTGCAATTTGGTCGGGACGCCCGCGACGATCGCCGGCTACGTGACGACGGCGTTCAACGCTCACATCCCGCAGGCCGTGTCGCCTTCGGGCGAGGACATCTACGAGCCCAACGGCAGCTTCGAGACGGCCACCGACATCAGCACGATCGGCGTGATCACGGCGACGATCTATCCGATGGGCGACCAGGACTACTACTCGTTCGGCGCGGGCCCCGGCCTGATCACGGCGTCGCTGAAGCTGCCGCTGACCTCCTACGCGCCCGCGACCTACTACGCCTACCAGATGCGGCTCTTCGACTACAACCACAACCTGGTCGCCAGCGCGGAGCCGCCGTACAACGGCATCGGCACTCTCGACGGCTTCTGCCAGCTCGGCAACTCGCTCGAGTTCGGCTGCTCGACGACGGAGTCGACGGTCAAGCTCAACTACAACAATCCCACGCCCGGGCTCATGTTCCTGGAGGTCGTCGGCGGGACCTACGTCAACAGTCCGTCCGACGTGAACTCGACGACGCCCTACACGCTCAGGGCGTCTTTCCCGAGCGCGAGCGCCCTCAGCGGCGGCATCGTGGTCGCGCGCTTCAGCAACGACACGATCGACTTCCAGGTGAACGTCACCACTTGGGTCACCACTCAGGTCTACCAGTTCGCGTACGCCCAGCTCCGCGACCAGAGCCAGCTCGTGATGCCGAACACGGCCACGCACGTCCCGCCCGCCCCCGGCGACTACCTGACGCTGATCTCCTCGACGAGCGCCGGCGGCCAGATCACGGGCTCGATCCAGCTCGTGCCCGGCTTCCTCAGCCGCTTCCCGGGCGCCGGGACCGTCTACGTCGAGGTCTTCGCCTACGACGTGCTCGGCAGCACGGTGTCGCTCGGCCTCTCGAACCCGATCAACCTGACCGGGACGGGGGCCGGTGGAATAACGGCCTATAATAACGTCTTCAACCCGCTCAAGGGCCAGACCGCGATCATCAAGTACTCGACCGGCGGCGCGGGGCGCCTGACGCTGACGATCTACACCGTCGTCGGCGAGCGCGTGACGACCTTGTTCGACGAGAGCGTGCCCGAGGGCCTCGGCTCGGTCGCGTGGAACGGGCGCAACGCCGCGGGCAACGTCGTCGCCAGCGGCGTCTACATCGTGCGCGCGAAGGGCCCCGGCGTCGAGGACACGCAGAAGATCGTGGTGGTCAAATGAGACGGCGGCGCCGCTCGGCCGCGCTCGTCGCGCTCGCCGTCCTCGCCGGCGCGGGAACCCGCGCCTCGGCCGTCACCAGCAACGCGGGAGTCACCGCCGCGCCCGTGCTCACCGTCCCTCTCGGCGCCCGCGCTCTCGGCATGGGCACGGCGTTCACCGCCGTCGCCAGCGACGACAGCGCGCTCGAGTACAACCCCGCCGGCCTCTCCCAGCTCAACGCGCAGGACCTGGAGTTCACCTACATCGCCGGCGCGGGGCAGTCGTCGCTCCAGCAACTGTCCTACGCGGGCCCGACGAAGTTCACCGGCATCACCGACAACGGCTACACGACCGCCGCCGGCACGGTCCTCCTCTCGCAGGCCGGCACGATCCAGGTCAACACGCTGAACCCCGACGGCTCGCTCGGCGGCTCGTCGACTCTCCAGGCCGGCAGCGACGTGGTCGTCGAGGGCGGCTACTCCGAGCGCGTCGGCAGCACGCCGTTCCAGGTCAAGGACGCCAGCTACGACGTCGATCACTTCGTCGGCCTCGGCGCGAAGTACCTGAACTCGACGCTCGCGCAGACCTACCACGCGAGCGCAGTCGCGGCCGACGTCGGCTACCTCGTGCGCCAGCCGCAGACCGGCTGGAGCTTCGGCGCCTCGGCGCTGAACCTCGGCAGCAAGCTCAAGTACCTCGACGTCGCGGACCCGCTGCCCGCGACGGCCCGCATGGGCGTCGCGTGGGAGACCGAGGACCCGGGACTGCACAACCTCATCGTCTCGGCCGACTCCGACTACGACCTCTTCGCGCGCGTCTATCACGTCAACGCGGGCGCCGAGTACTTCTGGCTGAAGACCTACGGCCTGCGCGTCGGCTATCAGTTCAACCGCCCCGACCAGGCGGGGCTCACGCTCGGCTTCGGCTTCCGCTGGAAGGGCCGCTTCCTCGTCGACTACGCGTGGGCGATGGGCGACCAGCTCGGCAACGGCCAGCGCTTCACCCTCTCGTACCGCTTCGGCGCCGTCTCGCCGCTGCAGCGCGCGCGCCAGCGCACGCCCTACATCGAGACTTCGCCCGAGCACGAGCCCGTCGAGGGCCTCGACCAGTCGCGGCCCGCCGAGGACGAGCCCGCGCAGACGCCGCGCCCGGTGCCCCGCGACCGCACCGGCGTGCCGGGCTGGATCTACTAGCCCACGCGCGCGGCGGACCGGCGCCCGCGCGGCCAGATCATCGTCCCCGCCGACGAGATCAGCAGGACCAGCGCGGCGACGCAGACCGCCACGGGACCGAGCGGCAAGTCGTACGCGTACGACGCGTAGAAGCCCGCGAAGGCGCTCAGGCCCCCGAGCGCCGAGGCCAGCAGGGAGAACGACAGCATGCCGCGCGACCAGGGCAGGGCCGCCATCGGCGGGATCACGAGGAAGCCGAAGATCACGAGCGGCCCCGCGGTCATGACGCCGAGCGAGATCACGAGGCCGATCAGCAGGTAGAGGAACAATTCCCAGATCAGCACGCGCCGGCCGAGCGTGACCGCCATGTCGCGGTCGAAGGAGACGAGCAGGAACTCGCTCTGGAAGACGAGGAAGCAGACCGCGGCCCCCGCGAAGGCGACGAGCATCGCGTGAAAGTCCTGGTCGGAGATCGTGACGATCTCGCCCTTGAGGAGGCCGAGCATCTCGGTCTCGCCGGCCGCGTTCCAGGCCACGAACAGGATCGAGAGCGCGGCCGCGACCGCGTACACCGCGCCGACGCGGCCCTCCGTGACGCCCTTGCCGCGCCGGTCCAGCCAGACGAGAGCCAGGATCGCGCCGAGCGTGAAGAGCACGGAGCCCGCGATCGCGAGGTGGCGCTCCTGCGCCTCGCCGCCCGCCGAGAGTAGGTTGAAGCCGAGCCCTTGGAGCAGGAACGCGCAGGCGATGCCCGCGGCCGACACCTCGGGCAGAGCCACGCCCCAGAACACGAGGCGGCGCAGGAGGAAGTAGACGCCGACGAGCGGGCAGACGAGGCCGACGACGACGCTGCCGTACAGCGCGTGCTGGAGCAGGAAGTCGGGGCGCAGTATCTCGAAGAGCTTGTCCCAGCTCACAGCTCTTCCTTGAACACTTCGCTGACCCGGCCCGCGGACAGCATCGCCTTCGCGGCGCCGACCTCGACCTTCCCTCCGTCCACCCAGGCGATGTGCGTGAAGAGGTCCTTCTCGGCCTGCACGCGGTGGCTGACCATCACGATCGTGAGCGCGTGCTCCTCCTTGAGGCGCTTGAGGAGCTTGAGCACCGCCTGCTGGGTCGTGATGTCGATGCCCGCGAGCGGCTCGTCGAGGATCAGCAGCTCCGGCTGCGCCGCGAGCGCGCGCGCGATGAGCACGCGCTGGCGCTGGCCGCCGGAGAGCTCGCTGTACATCTCGGGAGCGAGCTCCTGAGCGCCGCACTCCTTGAGCGCGGAGCGGATGTGCGCGTTCTGGCGCGAGCCGCGCAGGCGGCTCAGCAGGTCGAAGCTGCGGTAGCCGCCCATCGCCGCGACCGCGAGCGCGGTGAGGGGGTAGATCGAGTCGAGCTTCTCCTTCTGCGGCACGTAGCCGAAGCGCGGCGAGCCTCCGGCGGCGCCGCGCGCCGCGAAGCGGCCCTTGAGCGCCGGGATCAGCCCCAGCAGGGTCCGCATCAGCGTGGTCTTGCCGGAGCCGTTGTAGCCGAGGACGCCCAGGAAGTCGCCGTGGCGGACCTGCAGGTTCACGTCGCGCAGGATGACGGCGCTGCCGTAGCCGATCGCGGCGCCCTTGAACTCGACGAGCGGCGGCTTCTCGCTCACGGAGCCAGCCCCGCCGCCGCGGCGACCGCGCGGATGTTGTGATCCTGGATCTTGAGATACGTGTCCGCGTCGGGGAACGCGCCTGCCATCACGCCGATCACCGCGATCTTGGCGCCGGTCTTTCCGGCCAGCCAATCGCAGGACTCCCGCGAGAAGTGCTGCTCGCAGACGATGACCTTCACGCCCTCCTGCTTCATCTTCTCGACGAGGCTCTCGAGGTGCGTCGGAGTCGGCGGCACGCCGGGCTTGAGCTCGATCGTGTCGACGAAGTCCAGGCCGGTGAACGCGCCGAGATACGCGACGTCCTTGTGATAGGAGACGGCCTTGACGCCCTTGAGCGGGCCGACGAGCTTGCGCCACCCGGCGAGGTCCGCGTTGAGCTCCGCTATGTAGGCCTCGAGGTTCTTGCGATAGTCCGCCTCGTGCGCCGGGTCGATGCGCGCGAACCCCTCGGCGATGTTGCGCGCGATCTGCGGCCCGTTCTGCGGCCCGACGTTGTAGTGCGGGTTGCCGTACGGGTGCAGCTCGCCCTCGGCGCGGCTCAGAGTCGCCGGCTTCTCCAAGATCGCGACGCCGGCGGACACGTCGATGCAGGCCGGGCCGACGCACTCGCGCACCGCGTCGGTGCGCATCTTCGGGTTGACGGCCGCGTCCAAGAGCCCGGGCAGGAAGGCGTGCTCGAGCGTGAGCCCCATGAAGACCACCGCGTCGGCGCGGTTGAGCTTGGGCACGAAGCTGGGACGCATGACGACCTGGTGCGGGTCCTCGGTGCCGCGCGCGATCGACTCGACGGTCACGTTCGCGCCGCCGATACGGCGCGCGATGTCGGCGAGGTCTGGGAAGGTGGCGAGCACGCGCAGGGGGGCGGCGGAGGCGGTCGCGGCGAGAGCGAAGGCCGCGGCGGCGAGAGCGATTTTATTTTTCATGATGTTCTTCCTTTTATAGCGCGAGCGGATCAGGAGCCCCAGCGGCCGCGGAAGCCGTGGACGTGGTAGCCGATCACGGCGGTCCACTGCAGGGCGATGATGCTGCCGGGGTGCATGCCGGTCAGGTCGTTGTAGCCGAAGTCCGTGCCGGGCATGGAGGAGAGATCCCCGGAGAAGTTGTTCATCACGCGCGTGTACTGGAGGCGGATGCGGTCGAACTCGGTGATCTCGAAGGTCAGGTAGCCCGCGTAGGAGCGCGAGACCGAGCGGTTCTGGTACGGAAGCTCGGTCATATCCGCGTAGCCGCCGACGCGCACGACGCGGCCGAGCTTGGTCTCGATGTTCGAGTAGCCGGCGTAGGCGACCGAGCGCCCCTCGACGGCGCCCGTCGTCGGGTCGTAGGTGCGCTCGTCGTTCTGCAGCACCTCGGTGCCCCAGATGAATCCTTTATAGAGGCCGCCGACGGCGGGCTGATAGCGCAGCGTGAGGTCCACGCCCGACAGCTCGCGCTCGCTGCGGTTGCGCGCCACCGAGACGGCCGTGCCCGCGTCGGAGGGGTCGGTCGTCAGGTCGCGCCCGCTCTTCGGCGTCCAAGCCTCGGTCGCGCCCAGGTCGAAGCCGAGCGAGTCGGTGATCTCGTTGTACGTGTGCAGGCGGCCCAGGTACGTCCACTCCGACAGCGAGTCCTGGCCCAGGATGTCGACGCGGTTGTTGTCCGCGCCGATGCGGTTGTAGCCGCCGAGGACGCCCTCGAGGTAGAACGGCGTGGGGAACAGGTAGTCGAGCTCGAGCCCGTCCGCGTGCGCCTCGCCGCCGACGTAGGCGTTCAGCGAGTTCGGGCGGTCGACCATGGGCAGCTCGTGGTCGTGCCAAGCGGACAGGCGCCCGACCGGCGCGAAGACGCGCCCGAAGCGCACGGTCATGTTGTACGGGAGCGCGGTCGTGGACATGGCCGCCTCCTCGACGTCGACGCCCTGGTTCGAGCCCGTGATCACGGCCCAGGCCTTGAGGAACGGATCGACCGGCGCCTCCAGGTTCAGCTCCGCCGCCCGGAAGTCGAAGTTCGCGCGGTTGTTGCTGTCGCGCACGACCGCGTCGATCGCCATGCCGACGGCCGGGTTGAACGAGGAGATCGACGCGTTGGCGGGCGCGTTCTCGAGCTTGTCGAGGCGCGCCTCGAGCTGCGCGATCCGGTCCTGCGTCGAGGCAGGCGGAGCGTCCGGGGCGGTCTGCGCGAAAGCCGGCGCGGCGAGCGCGGCGGCAAAGGCGACGGCGAGAACTTTCATGGGGCCTCCTCGACTTGCGGCGAGTGATACTACCAGACGCAGGGGGGACGCGCAAGGACACCCCTTGACAAATGCGAAGACATCGATAATCATCTATCATTATCAGATGAGACGCTCGAACTTCGTGCGCCCGATCGTCCGCGCCGCCGCGCGCCTGTTGCTCCTCCTGAGCTTCGGGGCCGGCCAGGCCGTCATCGCGGCGCACGTGCACGAGATCGTCTCTCCGGCCCGCACGGCCGCGGTGCGCCGCGCCGACGCCCGCGAGGCCTCCGCCGATTGTCCGATCTGCCAGTTCGCGGCGCAGGCGCGGTCCTGCGCCGCGACGCCGTTCGCCGCGCCTCCGTCCGTTCAGCCGTCCGTCGTCCTCGCTCTCGCGCGCATCGAGGCTCCCGCCTCGCGCCGCGTCTGCCGCGCCGCCGCGCGCGCCCCGCCCGTCGTCTCCTAGCCGACCGAAGAGAGTTCGACTTCCCGCGCGCCCGTTGAGCGCGCCCGCGCGCAAGCGCAGACCTCTGCCATAGGAGAGACGACATGACGATTTATCGCCGCCGCATCGCGGCGCTCGGAGTCTTCGGACTCCTCGCTGCCGGAGCCCTTTGGGCCTCCGCCGCAACGTTATCGGGCAACCTGACAGACGAAAACGGCAAGCCTCTCGAGGGCGCGCAGGTGTTAATCCCCGCGCTCAAGAAGGGCGCCGTGACGGACAAGGACGGCAAGTACAGCATCGACGGCGTGCCCGCGGGCGGCTACGCGGTGGAGTTTCGCAAGGCGGACTACGGGGCGACGTCGAAGCAGGTTCAGGTCGTCGACGCCGGGACCACGACGAACGTGACGCTGAGGTCCAACGCCATCGAGCTCGCGCCGATCACGATCTCGGCCGCGCCGAAGCCGACGACGGCGTTCAACAGCCCGTCGTCGGTCAGCGTCGTCGAGGGCCGCGCGATGGACAAGGCCCGCGGCCAGTCGGTGATGGCCGCGATCCAGGACGTGCCCGGCGTCAACATGATCGACGAGGGGCCGACCGTGGTCAAGCCCGTCATCAACGGCATGCAGTCGCAGGACATCGTCGTCGCGCGCGACGGCGTGCGCGAGGAGTTCATCCAGTGGGGCAACGAGCACGCTCCCGAGATCGACTCGATGAGCTCCGACATCATCGAGGTCCTGCGCGGTCCCAACAGCCTGCTCTACGGCTCGGACGCGCTCGGCGGCGTGATTTCGATTCGACAGCCCGATCTTCCAAACGCCGCGCTCGGCGCCGGGCCGCTGTCGGGCCGCGTCATGGGCGACGTGCACTCGGTCAACGACTCGGTCGGCCAGGCCGCGATGCTGCAAGGCGCGCAGGGCGACTGGGGCTGGCGCACGAACCTGAGCCAGCGCAACGCGGGCAACTTCGCGACGCCCAACGAGGGCGTGATCCCGAACACCGGGATGCACGAGACGTCCGGCGACGGCACGCTCGAGGTGCGCAAGGACTGGGGCGACGTGACCGCCAACGCCAGCCACTGGGACAAGTACGTCGAGCTGCAGAACGGCTACATCTATCCGAGCCCGCTTCTGGACCCCGAGTACCAGGTGCTGATCCACGACCACGGCTCGTTGAAGGCGGACATCCTCACCGGCTACGCGCGCTGGGACATCACCGCGGGCTACGATCGCTCGAACCGCACCGAGTACAACGGCCAGAACGCGGTCAACAGCGTCCCCAACGGCGACGGCAACGACATCGGCAACCACTGGATCGAGACGAGCTACACGGCCGACGTCAAGGCGCACCTGGAGCCGATGGGCCCGTTTCAAGGCGTTCTCGGCTTCTCGGGCCTGCGCCGCGTCGAGCAGCAGCTCACGCCGATCGTCTCGGGCATTCATCTGACCCCGGGCTATAACGAGGTCGGGACCGGCGAGTACCTCTACGAGGAGCTGCCTCTCGAGAAGTGGACGTTCTCCGGCGGCGTGCGCGCGGACCAGAACCACTACAGCATCGACGGCGACAACCTCGTCGGTTTCGGCCTGACCACGCCTCCGCCGGCTCCCGTCGCCGGGCAAAGCCTCAACTACAGCGCGGTCACCGGCGCGATCGGCGGCGTCTACCACATCACCGAGCCGCTGGCGTTCGCGGTCAATGTCGGCCGCGGCTACCGCAATCCCGTGCCGTTCGAGCTGTTCGCCGACGGCGTGCACGAGGGCGCGGGGGTGTTCCAGATCGGCAATCCGGGCCTGAAGCCCGAAGCCTCGCTCAACACCGACGCCGAGATCCGCTGGCAGTCCGACGAGCTCAAGGGCTCGATCGGCGTGTTCCGCAACTACATCCAGGACTACATCTACGGCTCCTACACGACCGCGTTCCATTCGGCGGGCTGCCCGGCCGGCCAAGTCTCCGACCCGAGCAACCCGTCGGCGTGTCTGCCCGTCGTCAAGGAGAATCAGAGCAACGCGACGATCCAAGGCGTCAGCTACGCGGTCCGCGGGGCCGCGCTGGACTGGCTGACGCTGAGCAGCGAGGGCAACCTCGTGCGCGGCTACAACGACTCGGGCGACCCGTCGCTGAACGGCAACGTTTGGATCCCGCACACGCCTGCCGACAACGTCAAGTTCGGGGCCGAGGTCCACGAGAAGTCGCTCGGCGCGATGAAGAACCCGTACTTCGGCGCGGACCTGAAGCTCACCGCGCCGCAGCGCCGCGCCTCGCCCAACGAGATCGCGACGGCGGGCTACGGGCTCGTCGGCCTGCGCACGGGCTGCGAGTTCGCGGTTCTCGGCAACCGCACCAGCGTCGACGCCGGCGTCGACAACCTGCTCAACCAGGGCTACATCGACTACAACAGCATCCTCAAAGAGTTCAACATACAGAACCCGGGACGAGACGTCTATGTGAAGGTTTCGGTTCCGTTCGGGAGCTAGGTTCATCTCCCGCCTCATCGCAGATGCGGCGGAGCGGTCTTGCCGAGGCCGCTCCGCCGCAGGCGGGGCTCCTAGCTTAGCGCTGGTAGGAAACCGTCAGCGCGGACTGCGCGAGCACGTGATCCTGCATGAGCTTCACGAGCTGGCCGGCGTCGTAGCCAGGCTTGTCGGGCAGATGCGCGTCGAGCGCGTACAGCGTCAGACGGTACCGCCGGGCCTGCCGCGTCCGCGGGCACGGCCCGGCGTAGCCCGTGCGGTCGTCGCTGTTGCGGCCTTGCAAAGTGCCGTCCTTCGAGCGAGAGAGCCAGACGTGCCGGGACTCCAGGCCGCGCGCCGACGCGGGGATGTTGTAGACGACCCACAGCGTTCTCTGCACGCCGGCGAGCGGCTCGGCGAAGATCAGAGCGAAGGTCTGAGCGCCGGGCGGAGGGTCGGTCCAGGAAAGCGGTGGGGAGGACGCGTTGCCGCCGCAGACGTAGCGCAAGGGCAGATCACCGCCGTCGCGCAGGGCCGGGCTGGCGAGCCGGAACGCATCCGCCGCCGCGCCCAGCGCGGCGAGAACCAAGACAGCCAACATCGAAGAACGTCCCATCAGCGCATTTTATCGTATCCGGCGAACGCCTGTTTCAAGCGGTTCACGCCCGGTAGATAAAAGATAAAATGACTTTTAATTCGCTTTTGGAGGCATCATGAACGAGTTCTCATTTCTGCACCGGCTGACGGAGACGGGGGGAGGCTGGGTCATTTATCTTCTCCTGTTCGCGTCGGTCGTGGCTCTCGCCGTCATCATCGAGCGCGTGCTCGTGATCCGGCGGCGCGCCAAGGAGTTGGGCGACACGCTCGACATCCTGGCGGCCCAGCCGGCGGACGCCGGCTTCGACGACCTGCGGCGCGGCCTGCCGCGCGGCTCGGTGCTCGAGCGCATCGCGATCGACGTGAAGTCGCACGCGAAGAAGGGCAACGCGATCATCGAGCAGCAACTCGAGACGCGCTTGGCGCTCGAGCGCCACGTGCTCGAGAAGCGCCTGCTCATCCTCGGCACGCTCGGCAACAACGCGCCGTTCCTGGGCCTGCTCGGCACCGTGCTGGGCGTGATCCGCGCCTTCCACGATCTCGGCGCGGCCGCGGGCCAGGGTCCGGAGGTCGTGATGCAGGGTCTCGCCGAGGCGCTGATCGCGACGGCGGTCGGCATCCTCGTGGCCCTGCCCTGCGTCGCGTCGTACAACTACCTGCAGGCGCGCATCAACGAGCTGATGCTCGAGGCCGACCGCTTCGGCCACACGCTGATCGCGATGCTCGCCGCGGAGAGCTGAGAGGAATTATGGCGGGACAATCTCAGAAACCGGGCGCGATGATCACCGGCATCAACGTGACGCCGCTCGTCGACATCACCTTGGTGCTCCTCATCATCTTCATGGCGACCAGCCACATCATCGCCCAGCGCGTGATGAAGCTGAACCTGCCGAAGGCGGCGCACACCGACGAAAAGCCGACGCCGGCGCTCGAGGTGATGCTGCTCGCCGACAAGACGCTGACCCTGAACGGCTCGAAGGTCACGCGCGAGGCGCTCGCGGTGAACCTCGCGCAGATGTCGCGCATCGATCCCGGATTGCGTGTCACGCTCTCGGCGGACAAGAGCGCGGACTGGGACTCGGTCGCCGGGATCATGGACGACATCCGCGGCGCGGGGATCAGCCGCCTCGCGGCGCAGGTCTCGCAGAAATGAACGAAGCCGTGAGCCCGCCGGTCCATCGCTTCCGCGCGCAGGTCCGGGAGAAGTCCTATCTCTCCTGGGCGATCGCCGCGTCGGTCGGCGTCCACGGGCTCGTCTACTTCGCGCGCTACGCGCCGCCGCTCACGCGCCCCGCCGTCGAGATCGACCTGACCATGTCGGGACACATCGGCGTCGCCGGCCCGCGGCACCCCGCGCCCAAGTCCGCGACGCCGCCCGCGCCGAGAAAGCCCGAGAAGGACTGGGTCAAGTCCAAGGCGAACGAGGCCCCGCCCCTGCCGACCGCGCCCTCGCCGGCCCCGGAGCCGGAGAAGCCGCCGGAGGACGCCGACGACGGCAACGCGGGCTTGGTCGGCCTGACGCGCCTGCCGGTCCTGCTGAACCTCGGCGACCTGCGCGAGATCCTGCGCCGCTTCTACCCCGAGGACGCGCGCGACGCGGGCCGCGAGGCGACCGTCGTCCTCGACCTGCACGTCGACGAGAGCGGCCGCGTGACCTCGGTCGACGTCTACCGCTCGGCCGCGCCACACTTCGACGCCGCCGCCAAGCGCGCCGGCATGCTCCTGCGCTTCAGCCCCGCCTTCATGGGCGAGAAGCGCGTGCCGGTCAAGCTCCGCCAGGCGATCAAGTTCACGCTCGAGAAGGAGTAATCAGCGCCACTCGTACGTCGCGAGCTCGGCGCGAGCCAGCACGTGGCCCTTCATCCGCGACGCGAGCTGGCTCGCGTCGAGACCGACCTGATCGGGAAGGACGACGTCGAGGGCGTACAAAGTGAAGCGCTCCGCGGGCGGATGCTCCGACTTCGGGCAGGGCGGAGAGTAGCGCGAGCGGCCCGCCGTGTTGGTGCCTTGGAGCGTCCCGTCCTTCTCTCTCCACCGCCAGACGTGCTTCGATTCGAGGGTGCGCGCAGCGGCGGGGATGTTGTAGACGACCCAATGGACCCGGAGCGCTCCCACGACCTGCTCCGCGAAGATCAACGCGTAGCTGCGCGCGCCATCGGGCGGGTCGCTCCAGCTCAGCGGCGGCGAGGAGACGTTGCCGCCGCACGTGAAGCGGCGGGGGAGCTCCTCTCCGTTCTTGAACGCCGGACTCTCGAGCCGAAAGGCCGGCGCCGCCGCGCCCAAGAGCGCCGCGGACGCCAACAGGACGACGACCCCGCTCCTCCGGGTCATGCGAATCGCCTTCCTCGGCTCTACGGCCCGGGCGCGGCAGAGCCGCCGCCGGCTCCTGGGGTGGATGACGGCGGCGGCTCTGCGGCGACCTGCGGCGCGGACGCCGCGGCGGCCGAGGCGGGCGGGGCGATGCCGCGCAGGAAGCCCTGGTCGAGCGCGGTGAGGGCGGCCGCGAGGTCGCCGTTCAGGTGCTGCGCGGTACGGCGGTCGTCGTCGGTCAGCGCGTTCTTCGCGGCTTTTTCGCGCAGAGCCGCGGCGACCGCCGCGCAGCGCGGGCGCAACAGCTCGATGATCGCGGGCTCCTCGAGCAGGCGGCCCCAGAGGTCGCGGATCGTCCGATCGGCCACGTAGTCGCCGAGGCGCATGTAGCGCTTGCCGGACTCCAGCGCAAGGATGAAAGCCACGTCGTCCTTGTCGAGCTTCGGCGACTTCGTGATCACGGCGGGGACGTGGGCCGGCGGCGGCGCCTCGTTGGAGCCGTCGTACTGGTTGTTCTGCATGCACCACTGGCACGCCGCGGCCGGCCCGGCCAGCGCGGCCGCCGTCAGAGCGGCGATCATCGCGGTCTTCATTTGTGCACCTCGTCTCCGGCCATCTGGTAGATCCCGTTGAGCGCGCCGTCCTCGAACTCGGGCCCGACCGTCAGCGTGCCGCGGACGGTCACCGGAGAGGCGTCGTACGGCACCGGCTTCGGCCCGTTCATGGTGACGACGACGTACTCGTTGAGCCGGTTTGCGCCCCCGAAGCAGCAGGTGATCTGGTTGCGCATCAGGATGAACTTGCGCGTGCCGCCGTTCTCATCGTCGAGCGGGAGCATGAAGCCGGAGATCGCGACCTTATGCCCGTCGAGCTCCTTGACCGCCTGTGGGATCTTCGCCTTGATGATCGGACGCAGGAGGTGGATATTGAGCTTCTCGACGAACGCGCTGTCGGGCAGCTCGATCGCGTAGTCGCCGAGGACGTGGAAGTCCAGCGGCGCGTAGTCCGACGCCGCGTCCGCAGCGCGCGCCGCGCGCGCGGCGCCGGCCAGCAGCGCCGCCAAGAGCAGGATTTTGATTCTCATTTCTTCGCCTCCTCGGGCTTCGCCGGGAACTCGAACTCGACGTTGTCGAATTTCTGGCCCTTCGTGGTGATCGTCAATATCCGTCCGGTGAACGACGCGGCTCCCTTCAGCAGCGCGGAGGTGACGGCGAACTCGGCCGTGTCGCCGACCGTCTCTCCGGTGAGGCTGTTCGGCCGCGCGGCGAGGGCGAGCGTGACCTCGCCCGGCCCCTTGACGCCGCGCAGGAGCAGGACGATCTTGTCCTGCTTGAGCCGGATCGGGTTCTCGGCCTCGCCGTCGAGCGAGTAGCCGGTCAGCGCGCCCTGCGCGGGATCGAGCAGGAGCTCCAGATGCGCGAACTCGCCCTCGCCGAGCTCGACGAGCGAGCCGCCGTGCGGAGCGTGGTGCTCGTGCACCGGCGCCTTCGCGTCGGGCGCCGCAGCCTTGTCGGACTTGCCGCAAGCCGCAACGCACGACAGCGCCAGAGCTCCTGCCGCGACGAATCCCATCGATGATTTCTTCATGTCAGATCCTCAAGTGCTGGGGGAAAGATTTGCCGCGACGTCCGTCGCGTACGCCTTGAACGCCGGGAGCAGACCGGCCGCGGCGCCGAGCGCCGTCATCGCGACCGGCGTCCAGGCGAACGCCGCGTTCCAGCGCGCGACGTCCAGCACGACGCCGGTCTGCGCGCGAATGACCCAGGCCGCCGCGGCGACGACGGCCGCGTAGAACAGGAAGCCCGCGGCCGTGCCCAGCGCCGCGATCGCCGTCGCCTCCAGCACGATCGCCGAGAACACCGTCGACTTGCGCGCGCCGAGCGCGCGCAGGATCGCGAACTCCCGGCGGCGCTCGCTGATCGTGTTGTAGATGCTCGCGAGGATGGCCGCTCCGGACACCAGCGCGACGAGGACGGCGATCAGCGCCAGGACCTTGTCCATCCAGCCGACCTTGTCGAAGAGCTCGGCCATGACGCGGCCGATGGGCCAGGCCAAAGTCGCGACCTTCCCCTGCTTGTTGATCGTCTGCTCGAGCATGAAGCCGGCCTGGGTCGCGCGCAGCCGCAGCATCACCGCGCTGACCTCCTTGTTCTCGTCCGGGATCTTTCCCTCGCCCGCGACGAAGTCCTTGCCGGTCCCTCGCAGGACGTGCCCGGACATCCGGTAGATGCCGTCGATCGGAATCCAGACCACGCGGTCGCAGGGCGTGTTCGTCGGGGCGAGCACGCCGGTCACCGTGTACACGTCTGCGTGGCGCATCTTCGGGTCGTAGAACACCCCGTGGTACGGATTGAACGTCGCGCCCACGGCCAGCCCCGTCTTCTGGGCGACGAAGCTGCCGATCACCGCCTCCTTCTGCGCCGGGTCGAAGAGCCGGCCGCCCGTCTCCACGCGGAAGCCTTTGTCCTTGCCGACCGGCGCGTCGAAGGCCTCGAGCGTGGTGCCGACGATGCGGAAGCCCTGGTAGTTGTCGCCGACCGCGTAGGGCACGGCCAGCTTCACGCGCGGGTCCGCCTTGATGTCCTGGTAGAGCTTCCAGGGGATGTTGCCCGGCGAGGTCTCCAGATGGAACACCGTATTAAGGACGAGCTGGAGCTGGCTGCCGCGCGCGCCGAGGACGGCGTCGTAGCCGGTCGCGCCGGCGGTGAAGGCGTCGTGGGTCTGCGCCTTGATCGCGAACACGGCCATGAGCAGGCCGCTGGCGAGCGCGACGGAGAACACCGTGACGCCGGTCGACAGGGCGTGCTGGCGCAGGCTGCGCTTGACGATGAGGGGGAGGGCGTTCATCGCGACGCCTCCGCCGGGACGCCGGCCGCGCGGTTGAGCTCGTCGAGCCTCCGCACGCGCTCGAACTGACCGAGCACCTCGCGGTCGTGGCTGACCAGCAGGAGCGCGGCTTCGTTCTCGCGGCAGACGTCGCGGATCAGCGCGATCGTGTCCTTGGCGAGGCGATGGTCGAGGTTGCCGGTCGGCTCGTCGGCGAGCACGAGCTTCGGGCGGTTGACGAGCGCGCGGGCCACCGCGACGCGCTGCTGCTGGCCCGTGGAGAGCTGGGACGGACGGTGGTCGAGGCGGTCCTTGAGGCCGACGCGGCTCAGTATCTCCGCGGCATGCGCGAGGTCGGCGCCGCGGCCGAAAGCCATTCCGAGCGCGACGTTCTCCAGCGCCGTCATCCCCTGCAGGAGGTTGAAGGTCTGGAAGATATAGCCTACGTTCACGGCGCGCGCGCGGTCGCGCGCCGACTCGGACAGAGCGGACGTCTCCACGCCCGCGACGATCACGCTCCCCGAGTCCGGCTGCAGGATGCCCGCGATGAGATTGAGCAAGGTCGTCTTTCCCGTGCCGCTGCCGCCTTCCAGCGCCGTCTGCTCGCCGGCCAGCAGGCTCAGCGCCGGGACGTCGATCACGCGCGTGAGCGAGCCGTCCGGCGCGGGATAGCTCTTCTTCAGGTCTTTGACGACGAGGACTTGCATGGGATCTCCTTCGACTTTTTGAGCCACGACGACAGCCGCGCCAGGAAGCGCCCGTCCGGCTGCCAGCCGGCCATGCGGCCGAGCTCTTTGCCGTCCGGGCGGAGAACGAGATACGTCGGCAGGTACGGCGCCAAGAACCGCTTCTGGAGCGGCCGGCCTTCCCGACCGTCCACGTCGACGCGGACCAGGATCAGCGCGCGCGACAGCGCGCGGAACCTCTCGCTCGACAGCACTCCGCTCTCCATGGCCCGGCACGCGGCGCACCACGGAGCGCCGAGCTCGAGCAGGACGGGGCGGCAGCTCTTCGCCGACTCCGCTTGCGCCCCGGCCCAGGCGTCTTTCCACGGCGCGGCCTCCTGCGCCCGCGCGGCGGGTGCTGGAAGAAGAAGGGCGAAGGCGAGCGGAAAGGCTGATAGCATGGTCGTGAGCGATGAACGATGGTCGGCCGGGTTCGCACGCGGACGCGTGTATGAAGGACCGGGCGCGAGGAGACGCCGTGAGGCGGCGGGGCTAGGCGGCGGGCGGCGCGCGGTCGCGCGCGCGAGCGATCATAGCTCCGCGCGGGGCGGGAGCCGGCGGCTCGGGCAGGACGGCGACGACTCGGGAGGAGACGACGAGCGCGACGGCCGCGGGCGCGGACGTCCGCGCCTGGGCCTGGAATTCGCATTCTCGGCAGGCGTCGCCGAGCGGCAGACGCTTCTTGACCGCGGCGCCCCTGACGCGATGGGTCGAGGCGTCGTGGTGATGGAAGGCGAGCGCGCCCTGACCGACGAGGAAAACGGCCGCCAGGACGACGCGCAGAATTCTCCTCACCGAACTAGGATAGCCGATCCTCCCGTTTTTGTCAACGTCGGAGGAGAGGCCGACGGGCTTGCAAAAGGATGTTTCCGGGGCTATCCTTCCCGAAGGTCCGCGATGACACGATTCCTGTGCTCCCTGGCGCTGCTGATCGGCATCGCTGTCGCGCCATGCGCGGCGGCGGGCGCTAAAGGCGGCTCGTTCGGCGGCGGCAAGTCGGGGGGAACCTCCGCCGGCGGGACGACGACGAGCTCGGCCGCGATCGGCCGCAAGCGCAAGCCGGACCAGAAGCTCTTCACCTTCACCACCCACGCCCAGCTCTCGGGCAAGAAAGCCGAGAACGGCGGCGGCGTCGCCAACGGCGGCTCCTCCGGCGGCTCGAACTCCGGCGGGAAGAGCGGCGACGCGGCGATCGGCTTCGGCCGGCCGCTGAAGCCGCAGCATCGCCGCGTGCTCAAGCCCCTGCCGCAGTAGCGGCGGCGCGTCGCGCGGCCGTTCTTCTCCCGCCACGCCCTCGTCATCCGCGTCTGCCATGATCTCCGCGCGCCGCACCGGCGCGGAGGCCTCATGAAAAAGCGCAAGATCATCGCCCTCGTCGCCCACGACAACCGCAAGCGCGACATGGTGGAGTGGGTCGAGTGGAACTGGAAGACGCTCTCGCGCCACGAGCTGATCTGCACGGGCACGACCGGACGCCTCGTCGAGGAGGCGCTGCGCGGCAAGCTGGCCGGAGAGCGCGCGGTCACGGTCCAAAAGCTGCGCTCGGGCCCGCTCGGCGGCGACCAGCAGCTCGGCGCGATGATCGCCGAGGGCCGCGTCGACCTCATGGTCTTCTTCTGGGACCCGATGCAGCCGCACCCGCACGACGTGGACGTGAAGGCGCTGCTGCGCATCGCGGTCGTCTACAACATCCCGATCGCCTGCAACCGCTCGACCGCGGACTTCGTGATCTCCTCGCCGCTGATCGAGCAGAGCTACGAGCCGAGGAGCGACGACTTCGCGGCCTATCTCGACCGCGTTCCCGCGCTCTAGCGGCGCTTCAGCGTAGCAGCGCGGGAGCGCCGGCCATCACGGCGGCGGCGCGCGCGGCGGCGAGGGCGTGCGGCGGGGAGGGGGGCGGAGAAGAGGCGGCGACGCGCGCGCCGCGGAACAGGCTCTCGAGCAGAGCTTCGGCGGGCTTGCCGCGCACGCTCATCGACTTGTCCGAGAGCCCTTGGTGCGTCGGGTCGGCGTCCCAGGCCCAGTGCAGGAAGCCCGCCACGTAGCTCTTCCCGGCGAACGTCTCGAAGAACGTCTGCATGTAGGCCGCCTGCTGGTCGACGTCGACGGGGCCGAAGTCGGTCCAATCCCACGGACGCAGGTTCGCGCCCTTTTGGCTGGCGATGCCGAACTCGGTGAACAGGATCGGCCGGCCGTTGGCGGCGGACAAGGCCTTGAGCTCGCCCTCCACGGGCAGCCAGCCCAGGCGCAGCAAGGTCCGGTTCTTGCCGCCGAGGTTGGGGTAGTAGGCGTCGACGCCGATGTAGTCGAGGTCCTTCCAGAAGCCGACGCCGAGCGTCGAGTGCCAGTTCGCCGCGTAGGTCAGCGGGCCCTGGTACTCGGCGCGCACGTCGCGGATCAAGCTTTTCCAAGAGCCCCAGTGCGAGGGCGCGGTCAGGAGGGCCAGCTCGGTGCCGACGACGAAGAGCGAGCATCCTTCCTCCTGCGCGATGCGCGCGTAGCGCAGGAGCGGGACGCGGTAGGTCGAGAACCACTGCGCGGAGTCCTTCGGCGAGATCCAGGCGCGCACGCCGCCGCCGACGATGTCGACGTGCGGCTTCAGGACGACCTTGAGGCCGCGCGCCTTGGCCGCGCGGATCGCGGCGCGCAGGGAGTCGTCGTCGGGCGTGTCCGCGGTCGCGGCCACGACGGAGTCGGTCCGATCCTTCACGTAGAGCGTCGGCGTCAGCGCGACCCAGCCCGCCCCGGTCGCGGCGACGTCGGCCAGCGCGGAGTCGGACGAGGCGTAGCCGGTCTTCGACCAGACCGGGTAGTTGAAGCCGAGGACGCTCTCCGCGGCGTTCGCGGGAGCCGACAGCAGGCACGCCAGCAGCGCGGCGCTCCTCATGCCGCCATCATAGGCTAAGCGGCCGCCGCGGTTCAACGGTTTCGACGCTCGTCCCGCGCGTTTTCTTCGTCTAGGTCTTAAGTCCTATGCGCGCCGGGGACCTTCGATCCTGACCGTCCTGGGTCCCGCGGGCTTATTCTCCGGGAATGAAGACCCCCTCCCGCTTCGTCGCCCTCGCCGTCCTCGCCGTCCTCGCCGCGAACGCGCCCGCCCAGACGCCGGCCGATTTCGGCGCGGCCGCGGGCGAGCTCGCCGCAGCCGCCGCCGGGGCCCGCGCCGCCGCGGCGAAAGCCGCGACCCCGCAGGCCGCCGAGGCCGCCGGCGCCGTCGACCTGCGCGCCCAATTCGCGGACCCCGCCGACCGCCAGCAGGGCGGAGTCGGCTCCTGCCACGTCTTCTCCTCGATCGGGGCTCTCGAGGCCGCTTATTTCCGCAAGTACGGCAAGACCATCCACCTGTCCGAGGAGGATCTCTTCCTGCGCCGGCAGGTGCTGAGCGGCGACGTCTACGCGGATTTCTGCGCGACGGGAAAATGCAAGCTGACCGAGGGCGGCTACCCTCAGCAGGACATCCAGTACGCCCTCGACAACGGCGTCCTGACCGGCGGCTCGTACGCGAAGTTCGCCGCGCGCTACCTCCAGTACCGCAGCGCCGAGCAGAAGACGATGGAGGGCCTGCAGAGGATGCGCGACGAGCAGGGCTGGCTCGAGAAGCTGCTCTACGATCCGCGCGCGCACTGGCGGGAGCTCCAGACCCAGCCCTCGGCCCAGCAGCTGATCTCCAACTACCTGCAGGGCCGCGACCCCGCCGCCGCCGCCGAGCGCGCGAAGGTCAAGGACCAGCTCAAGGGCTTCGCGGTCAAGACCAAGTCCTTCAACGCGGGAGACAACGACGAGGTCAAGAAGACCGCCGCGAAGTGCGGCGCCGACGGGGCGCCCCAGCGCCGGACGATCCTGTCCGAGCTTCACGCGAACCGCCCGGTCGTGCTCTCGATGAACCTCATCGGCCTCAAGGCCTGGGGCCAGACCGCCGACAGCCGCGACGCCTACCACGCGTTCGTGATCGTCGGCGTCAAGACCGTCGACGGCAAGCGCGTGTTCTCGTCGCGCAACTCGTGGGGCGGCGACAACCCGACCGTGTCGGAGGACGAGCTCTGCCGCGTCTACGGGATCACGACGGTGCTGATCCCCGGCGAGACCGCGACCTTCTAGAGGTCAGTCGCGCTCTTCGGAGCGCTTGCGCAGGGAGGCGTTGAGGACCTTCTTGCGCAGGCGGATGCTCTGCGGCGTGACCTCGACGAGCTCGTCGTCGTCGATGAACTCGAGCGCCTGCTCGAGGCTGAGTATCTTCGGCGGCTCCAGCTGGATCGCGTCGTCGGTCGCCTTCGAGCGCATGTTCGTCAGCGCCTTCGCCTTGCACGGGTTGACGATCATGTCGTTCTGGCGCGAGTTCGTGCCCACGATCATGCCCTCGTAGACCTCGACGCCGGGGCCGAGGAAGAAGTCCGAGCGCTCCTGCAGCCCGGACAGCGCGTAGCCGGTGACCCGGCCCTGCTCCTTGGCCACGAGCACGCCGTTCGGTCGCGGCGGCGGCTCGGCGCCCTTCGGGCCGTAGCCGGCGAAGCTGTGGTGCATCATGCCCGTGCCCTTCGTCAGCGTCATCAGCTCGCCCTTGAAGCCCATGAGGCCGCGCGACGAGATCACGTACTCGAGGCGCACGCGCGTCGTGCCCTCGGGCGCCATGTTCTGCAGCTGGCCGATGCGCCGGCCCAGCGCCTCGATCACCGCGCCCTGATAGTCGGCGGGCACGTCGATGACAAGGTTCTCCATCGGCTCGCTCATCACGCCGCCGACCTCGCGGAAGATCACCTGCGGGCGCGACACCGCGACCTCGAAGCCCTCGCGGCGCATCGTCTCGATCAGGATCGACAGGTGCAGCTCGCCGCGGCCGGAGACGTTGAAATGGCCCTCGCCGGCCAGCTGCTCGATCTTGAGGCCGACGTTGATCTGCTGCTCGTGGAGCAGGCGCTCGCGGATGTGGCGAGACGTGACGAGCTTGCCCTCGCGTCCCGAGAAGGGAGAATTGTTGACCATGAACTCCATAGAGAGCGTCGGCTCGTCGATCTCGAGCGGCGGCAGGGCGACCGGGTTCTCGACGGAGGAGACCGTGTCGCCGACGTTGATCGTCTCCAGGCCCGCGATCGCGACGATGTCGCCGGCCGAGGCCGAGTCCACGTCCTGGCGCTTGAGGCCGAAGAACATCTGCAGCATCGTGATCTTGCCCGGGATGACCTTGCCGTCCTCGGCCTTGATCAGAGCCGCGACCTCGTTCTTGCCGAGGCGCCCGTTCTGGATGCGGCCGATGCCGATCTTGCCGAGGTAGTTGCTGTGGTCGACCATCGTGACCAGCATCTGCAGCGGCTTCGACGAGTCGACCATCGGGCCGGGCACGGACTTCAGGATCGTGTCGAACAGCGGCGTCATGTCGGTCCCGACCTTGTCCACGTCGTAGCTGGCCCAGCCCGCCTTGCCCGCCGCGTAGACGGTCGCGAAGTCCATCTGCGGCTCCGACGCGCCGAGGTCGATGAACAGGTCGAACACGCGGTTCAGCGCCTCCTGCGGGCGGATGTGAGGGCGGTCCATCTTGTTGATCACGACGATCGGGTGCAGGCCGAGAGCGAGCGCCTTGCGCAGGACGAAGCGCGTCTGCGGCATCGGGCCTTCGACCGCGTCCACGACGAGCAAAGCGCCGTCGACCATCTTGAGGATGCGCTCGACCTCGGAGCCGAAGTCGGCGTGGCCGGGCGTGTCGACGATGTTGATCGTCGTCGAGCCGTAGCGCACCGACGTGTTCTTGGCCAGGATCGTGATGCCGCGCTCGCGCTCCAGGTCGTTGCTGTCGAGGACCTGCTCCTGGGCCGCGTCGGCCTTCACGATGAAGGCGCCGGTGGACTTGAGCAGGGCGTCGACGAGCGTGGTCTTGCCGTGGTCGACGTGGGCGATGATCGCGACGTTGCGGACGTCCTGGCGGCGGGGGGAGCTCATGGAGCGGCTTTTCCTTTTTGGACGACGATGACGCCGTCGCGGATCACGGAGTAGGGAACGTGAACCCGGCGGTTCTCGTCGAGCTGGATCACGACGTGAGTCAGAGTCATGTCGCGGACGACGCCCTCGAACGTCCCGACGCGCAGGCGGTCGCCGACGGCGAAGGGCTTCGTGAAGAGCGTCTCCGCGCCGAGCACGACGGAGCCGAAGAAGCTGTTCGCGGCGAGACCGAGGACCACCGAGGTCAGGCCCAGGCTGGTCCCCAGCGTCGTCCAGGACAGGCCGAGCACGCGCAGGAACGCGCCGCCGCCGATCAGCCAGACCGGGAGGCGCGCGAACAGCCGCGCGACCACGCGCGCCTCGGGCGTCCAGCCGTTCTTGGCGCCGAGCGCGTCGAGCGCGGCCACCGTCGCGCGCACGACGCGGTGCGTCAGCCACAGGATCGAGCCGGCGAGCGCGTAATGGACGACCGCCGCGGGCCAGCCGGCCGCGAGCGCGCCGATCAGCGCGGGCGCAGCGAGCAGGGCCGCGAAGGCCGCCGCCGAGACCCAGAAGCCGCGGTCGAGCGAATGCCAGACGGCCCCCGGCGCGCCGTGGAAGCGCGGCACCTGCGGCAGCGTCAGGCTCAAGCGCTCGGAGGACTCGCGGAAGGGCGCGAAGACCACGACCGGCGTGATCGCGAGAGCGGCGTGGCGCGCCTTGATCTCCGCGCCGTCGTCGCGCGTGAACGCGAGGCCGATCAGGCTCAGGTTGGAGACGCGTCCGGTCTGATCGCCGACCTGCACCTTATCGCCGACCGTGTAGGGACGGCCGAGCAGGAAGCTCACGCCCTGGATCACGTTGCCGAGAGTGTCGCGCAGGCTCAGCGTGAGCACCGTGCCGCCAGCGCCGAGCACCGTGGTCAGGACCTGATGGGAGGCTCCGCCCGCGTACAGCGCGCCGAAGATCGCGGCGGTCCAGATCACCACGCTGGCCGCGAGGCGCGTCGCCGTGACCTGATGAGCGTCGAGGCCGCGCTTGGCGGCGGCCTTCGCGATGAGGGCGCGCGCGCCGCGGTCGACGAAGTAAGCCGCGCCGAGGACCGCCGCGCCGCCGAGCAGAGGCGCGGCGTGCCAGCTGAAGGCGTGCGCGCCGCCGACGGCGGGGGCCGCGAGCGCGGCGGGAAGGATCGCGGGCGCGCCGGACGCCGGCTGAGCGCGCGCGAGAGCGGGCGCGGCGGCGGCGGTGAACGCGATCACGGCGAAGCCGGGCGCCGTCCGTCGCGCGCCGGACCAAAACCTTTCCCAGGATCCGCGCGCGTCCGCCGCGGCCGGAGACGACGGGGTCGCGACGGCGGCGCCCAGCGCCGTCGCCGCGCGCAAAGTCTCCGCGGCGGAGGAGCCCGGCTCGGCCGCGGCGGCCTGGACGTCGGGCGCGGCGTCCGGCGCGGCCGCCGCCGGCGCGGCTGCGGCGGAGGCGGAGGGCGCCGCCGCCGCGGCGAAGGCCGGCGCCGCCGCGGCCGAGGGCGCGGTCGCGCGCGCCGAGAGCGCCGCCGGCGCCGAGAGGCCCGTCAGGGCGGAAGCCGCGGACGGAGAGGACGGCAGCGCGAGCGGTGAAATCCGGACCGGCGCGGCCAGCGGCATCCGGACGGCCTGCGCGGCGGAGGACGCGGCCAGCACCTGCGCGGAAGAAGGGGCGGCGAGCGCGACGGAGACGACGACGGCCAACGCGGCTTTCAGGGGGCGCATCTCCTTATTATAGAGGCCCGGCGGCCTCGAGTCCTTGGTCCAAGGTCCCACGCCGCCGCGCCAGAGGTCCTATAAAACGCGCGAGGCGCGCGCCTCGTCGCGCGCGCCCCGGCGTTCGCTTAAAAAAGGTGAAAGCCGCCTCGGGGTGTCGTACGGGTTGAGGGGTGGCGGCTTTCAGGGAGATTCTAGCACGCCGCGGGCCTCCGGCGCAAGAACGCCTCAGAGCCTATCCCAAAACTACAAGGCCCTTCGGTCGAACGTCTTTGGCTTCCGGCTAGGCGCGACGAGCGAGCATGCCTGTAGGCATGTGAGCGAGGAGCAACAACGCCGGAAGCCAAAGACGTTCGACCCTTCCGATAAATTAGCGGAAGGGAGACCCGCTCCCGGCTGATTTCATCGTCACTCGTCGCTCACATAGCTACCGCTATGCTCGCTCCTCGTTCCTCGAAATCAACTCAGGAGCGGGTCTCCGAAGGACCTTGTAGTTTCGGGATAGGCTCTAAGCGCGCGAGGTCTTGGGGAAGACCGCGGGGATCTTCCAGAGCACGCCGTCGAAAGCGTAGTGCAGCATCGAGACGAGCGTGTTCGTCGCCAGCCACGCGGCCGGCCAGTACTTCGCCGCGGCGAGCGTGCCCAGCGCGGTCGCGCCGAGAAAGAACGCGAGCGCGGCGGGCCAGCGGCGCGCGACGAGCGGCGCGAAGAAGTTCTCGCGCGTGGCCGCGCGGCTCTCGGTGGCCCAGGTGATGAAGCCGAAATACTCGATCGCGTGGAAGACCGCGACCGCGGCGGAGAGCGCGACCGCGTAGTCGTAGCGTCCGTAGTGGCACAGCAGGATCATCGAGGCGTAGATCGCGAAGACGCTCGTCAGGTGGACGTAGCGCGCGGCCAGGCGCGGGTCGGGGTCCGCGGCCTCGCGCGCGAGCAGGAAGACCGGCGTCAGCAGGACCAGCCAGTCCCAGACTCCGCCCGTGACGCTGACGCGCCGGACCCAGAAAAAAAGCCAGTCCCAGCGGCTCAGCGCGTCGCCGAAGTTCGCCAGCCGCAGGAACGCGTAGATCACGTAGAGCCTCAGCACGGTCTTCTCGAGCGTTCCGGAGGAACGCACCTCGGGCCGGCCGCGCACCGCGTAGACGCGCGCCAGGCCCGCGTGCTGGGCCGCGACGTGCCAGACGTTCCAGGCGTAGGCCAGGAGCACGACGACCGAGATGTCGCGCGTCCAGCCCCAGACGCCGGCGTAAAGCGCGGCGGTCCACGCCGCGGTCCAGGCGAGCTTCGGCCCGCCGGTGCGCAGGCGCGCGCGGTCGTTGGCGACGAGACCGAGCGTGATCCAGCGGTGCGGCGTGCCGATCGCGCTCGCCAGGAACAGCCCCAGCCCCCAGTGCAGGTAATTCGTATTGAGCCACACCAGCGCGAACACGAACGGCCAGATCAGGTTCGCGATCAGCGCGAGGTCGAGAGCCGGGCTCAGCAACCAGCCGCCCGCGGCGCCGCGGGGGCGGGCGGCGGGAGCGGCGGCGGCGACGACGGAGGGCTTCATTCTCATCGAGTATACACCGCCTCGCGCGCCGGGGCCAGGGCCGCGCGGACGGCTCTCCGCGACGTTCCGGCCATGTTATAATCCCGTCATGTCCCATTACCGCGAGCTCCGACGCGCTCTGGCGCGGCGCCTGCCCGACGCCGGCTTGATCCACCTGGAAGGCGGGAAGCCCGTCCCCCGCAACTTCGACGTCGAGTACGTGTTCCGCCAAAAGTCGGACTTCCTCTACCTGACCGGCGTCGAGGAGCCGGGCTGCCACCTGCTCATCGATCCCAAGACGCGGCGCGAGACCTTGTTCGTCCCGCGCATCGACAACCATCACCGCGTCTGGCAGGGGCACGTGCCGAGCCCGGCCGAGGCGAGGGGGATCTTCGGCGTCGCGAGCGTGCGCTACGCCGACGAGCTCAAGAAGACGATCGGCCGCCGGCGTCTCGCCCCGCGCGCGATGCTGCGCGACGCGCTCGACGAGCTGCGCGCGTGCAAGACCGACGACGAGCTCGCGCTGATGCGCCGGGCCAGCGAGGTCAGCGGCGCCGCGCACCGCGCGGTCATGGCCGCCGCGCGCCCCGGCATGACCGAGTACCAGATCCAGGCCGTCTTCGAGGCCGAGTGCCTGAAGGCGGGCCTCAAGCATCTCGCCTACCCCTCGATCGTCGCCGCCGGCGTCAACGGCGCGGTCCTCCATTACCACCGCAACGACGCCGCCCTGAAGGACGGAGAGCTCCTGCTCATCGACGCGGGCGCGGAGAACAAGGGCTACGCCGCCGACATCACGCGCACGTTCCCCGTGAACGGCCGCTTCACCCAGCGCCAGCGCGACGTCTACTCGATCGTGCTCGCGACGCAGAAATCGTGCATCGAGCGCGCGCGGCCCGGGATCGTCTCGGCCGACCTGCACGTGCACTCGATGCGCGTGATCGCCGAGGGCCTCAAGTCGCTGGGCCTGCTCAAGGGCGAGGTCGACGGCCTGGTCGAGAACGGCGCGGTCCGCCTCTTCTACCCGCACGGGCTCACGCACATGCTCGGCCTCGACGTGCACGACGTGACCGGCGGCCGGAAGAGGAAGATGCCCAACCCGACGAAGGTCCCGGTGCGCTTCGTCGCCAAGCTCGAGCCCGGCTTCGTGATCACGATGGAGCCCGGAATCTACTTCATCGCCGCGCTGCTCGACGACCCGAAGCTGCGGCGCAAGCACGCCGCCTCGGTCGACTTCGCGAAGGCCGAGTCCTTCCTGGACTTCGGCGGAGTGCGCATCGAAGACGACATCGTCGTTCAAGCGGACGGAAGCGCTCTCAATCTGACCTCGGTGCCCAAGGAGATCGACGACGTCGAGGCCGCCTGTGCGCGCTGAGCTCGCGGCGGCGCTGGCCCTCCTTCTCGGAGCCGGCGCGGCGCGCGCCGCGGACACGGGCCAGCCCGTGACGTTCGGCTCCCGCCGCGGCGCGAGCTTCTCCGTCCAGAGCTTCGGCGCGATGGGCCCGCGCGTCCTCTACGACACCGGCCCGAGCGACCCTCTCCCCGAGCCCTGGGACACCGTGCTGATCCAGGGGGTGCTCCCGGACTCCGGCGTCGTGTTCCAGGCCGCCCGCGCCGGAGGCTCCGAGCCCGATTGGAGAACCCTCGAGGTCCATCGCTCGCCGAGCGGCCGCTTCTGGGCGCGGCTGCGCACGGAAAAGGGAGCGGGCGCGGTCGCCCTGCGCGCGCTCGACGCGGGAGTGACGCGCGACGCCGTCGTCGACGTCTACTCGGTCGAGGCGTTCGCCGCCGCGCCGGCCGCGCCGTCCGCAAGCCCCGCCCCCTTGCCGCGCGGCCCCGTCGACCCCTCGGCCCAGCGCCCGCCGGTCCACCTGCGCGCCGAATGGAAGGCCGTGCCCGCGACCCAGCCGTACGTGCCCGATCCTCAGCCGTGGCGGATCACTCTGCACCACTCCGACGGCCGCTACACGCGCACGCTCGCCGAGAGCCTCGACGAGGCGCACTTCATCCAGGACTTCCACATCCACGGCCGCGGCTGGATCGACATCGCCTACCACTTCCTCGTCGATTCGGCGGGGAACATCATCGAGGGCCGGCCCGAGGGCACGCTCGGCGCGCACACGCTCTCGAACAACGAGGGGAACGTCGGCATCGTCCTGCTCGGCAACTATCACCCGCCGGTGAACGACAAGCCCACCGCCGCGCAGCTCGCCGCGGTGACCGCGCTCGGCCGCTATCTCGTCGCGCGCTACGGCATCGACCCGCGCGCGCTGAAAGGCCACCGCGACTACAAGGCCACGGATTGCCCGGGCGACCGGGCCTACGCCGAGCTCGCGGCCCTGCGCGCGTCGTTCGGGGGAGCGCCGCCGCCGACGCCTCTCGCCCGCGCGAAGCGCTCCGCCGAGCGCGCCTCGGCCCTGGCCGCCGCGCCGAGTTTCGACTCGGCGCCGACGGCTACTGCGCTCCGGCGTTGACCGGGATCAGCGCGAGGTCGTGCACCGTCGGACCCTTCGCGCTGCCGACCCAGGGCCGCGCGTTCGTCGCGTGGATGAGCAGCTTGCGGTCCTCGTCGCTCGCGTCGCGCAGCTGGCTCGTCGCCGCGCCCTGGTCGATGCAGCGCGGCAGATAGTCCGGGCTCGAGACCTTGAGCGCGTAGCCCTCCTTCGGTCCCGCCGGAACGGAGAGCTCGTAGCGGCCCCGCGTCCCGGTCTCGGTCTCGCCGACGACGGCGCCTTTCGCGTTGACGAGCGCGATCTTCGCCGCGAAGACCGGCTCTCCCGTCATCAGATCGAAGACCACGCCGCGAAACGTCCAGGACTCCTCGGCCGGGGCGTTCTCCGCTTCGGCGGGCGCCGGCTTGGCCGGCTCGAGCGGAGTCTTCGGCGGCGCGATGAGGACGACCGGCGACCGCGGGGCCGGAGCGGGCGGCGGCGCGCTCGGAGCCGGGGCGCGCGGCGCGATCACGGCGGGCGGCGGCGCCGGAACGGGAGCGGGCGCCGGAAGCGGCGCGGGCGCGGAGTCCGGGGCCGGCGTCGGAACGGCCGGCGGCGCCGCCGTCTCGGGGGGAGGCGCCGAGCGATGATTGAGCTTCAGGATCACGGACACGCTGACGCCTCCGAGCACGAGCGCCGCGATCGCCGCCGCGACGACGGGCGGCGTTCCCGTTTTCGGCGGCGCGGCGGGCGCGGACGCCGGAACGGGCTCGGGAGCGGGGGCCTTCTCCGCGGCCGGCGCCGGCCGCGGAGGCGCCGCGGGTTCGGGCCGCTCGACGAGATCCGCGACCGCCTCGCCTTGAGGCAGCGTTTCGACTCCCTCGGGGACCGGGGGAGGGGCCAGCTCCGCCGGAGGAGGAGCTTCCGGGGCGGGAGCCGGAGCGGGCTCGGCGGCGGGCCTCGCCGACGCGAAAGGCGGCGGCGGACCCGCGAACGGCGGCGGCGGTCCCGCGTTGTCCGGCAGCGCCGGCCGCGGCTTCGCCGCGGGTTTCTCGGCGGGCGCGTCGATCCTTTCCGGCGGCTTCTCGCGCTTTTCGGCCGGCTTCGCGGGTTTCGGCTTCGCCGGCGGCTCCGCCGAAATCGCCGGCGGCGGGGCCTTCTTCGGCTTCGCCGGAGGGAGCGGGGGCGGCGCCTCCGGCTCCGAGATGATCTCGATCTCGAGCGGCTCGACGGGTTCCTTCGCCGGAGCAGGCGGCGGCTCGGGCGTTTTTTCTCGGCGCAGCGACTTCAAGAAGCGCGCGCCGAAGCCCTCCTCCCGCGCCGGCGCGGGCTTCTCCGGCGCGGCCTGCGCCGCCGCAGGCGGCTCGGTCGGCTTCGGCGCCTCGACCGGGGCGGCGGAGGCTTTGAACGGATCGCCGATCGAGCGCGCGGGCGGCAGGGCCAGCCCCGGTTCTGAGCCGGCGGGCTCCCGCGCCGGGGAGACTCCGGGAGCGACCGTCTCCCCGAGGTTTCGCGCCGGAGGCAGGGTCGGCATGCCCGACGGCGGCGGGGCCGCCGGCGCGTCCGGCGGCGCGTCGGCGCCGGGCGCGTTCGGCATTCGCTTGCGTGCGACGAAATCCCAGCCGCAGGCGGAGCACTGCCGCTCCTCCTCCTTGACCTGGGCGCCGCAGCTCGGGCAACGGGTAATCATCGCTCATGCGCTGGAAGCGCAGGAGAATTGTACATCTTTGGAGCTATTGATCGCGCCGGCGGCGGACGAGGCCCACGAGATATCCGAAGTCCGAGTGCATCAAGAGATACGCCGCGGCCAGCGCGGCGGCGACGCGCGCGGCCAGCGCGGCGTAGTAGCGCCAATCGTCGTTCGGCTTGGAGTGGTCCTCCGACATGTCGTACTTGTGCCGCGCCGGGGCGAGGTAGGTGTAGCTGTAATCCTCGTCCGGCGCCGCCGGTAGCGCCGCCGCGCCGGCGACGGGAGTCCCGCGGGGGAGGATCGCCGAGCCCGCGGCCGCGTCCCTCAGCGGCGCGCCGCCGACGGCGCCGGGCTTGCCCGGGGGCATCCCTCCGAGCGAGGGCAAGCCGGCCGTAGGGCCGCCGCCGAGCCCGTGCATCGGCGCCCCGGCCGACGCGGTCAGCGGCTGGCGCGCGCCGTCGCGCGAGCCGTCGAAGCGCGAGGCCAGCGACGGCTCCGGAGTGTGTCCGCCCAGCGACAGCGCGTTGGGAGCCGCCGCGGACTTGCGCGCCGCGACCGCGGCCGGCGCGAACGGCGCGGGAACCGCTCCGTTCGGCGCGGCGACCTCGACCGCGGGAGCGTCTCCCGCGGCCGCCGCGGAGCCCGGCGCGCCGGCGCCGCGCGCGCCCGAGGGGCCGTTGCCGGCCGCGCCGCTTCCGCCGGCGGCTCCGCCGCCTCCGCCCCCGCCGCCGCCTCCGCCGCCTCCCGGGAGCTTCACGTTCGGGGCCTGCTGGTTCGGAGCGGCGCCGCCGCCCGGGACGGGCGCGACCGCGTACGGAGGATTGGCGACGCCGCCCGGATTCGAAGACGGAGGCTGAGCGGCCGGAGGCGTCTGCGGCGGCGTCCGCGTCGTCGTGTCGGTGGGACCGGGAGACGGCGGCGTGCCGTCGTCGGTCGGCGCCGGAGTCCGACGCGGGACGGCTCCGGGCGGGCCGTGAGCGGGACCGTTGGGGCCGACCGCGTCGCCGTTGTAGGGCTCCCCCGGTCCCTCGACGGACGACGGCCGCGGCGGGGTCCCGAATCTCGTCGCGGCGGCCGCGATCAGCGGATCTCGGTAGCGTTTCCAGGCCCGCTTGAGCGGACCCTTCTTCGGCTTGGCGGCCGGATCGTCCTTCGCGGGATCGTCGGCGACCTTGTCCGCCGGATCGTCGTCGGCGCCGCGCGCCCGTTCCTCGGGGCTGCGCTCGCCGGTGCGGCGGGCCCCGTTCTGGTCGCGCGCCCCGACCTCGTCGCCCTTGGCCGGGTCCTCGCCGCGAGGCTCTTCGCCCCGGCTCCGCTCCCGCCCGCGCAGCATGTCGCGGACGTTGGACATCCCGTCGCGCATGCGGTCGAGCAGCGAGCGCTTCGCGGCCGTCTCAGGCGAGGCCGAAGGCTCCGCGTCCGTCGGCCGTCCGTCCTCGCCCGCGGGCCGCGCTCCGTCGGGAGCGCCGTCGCGGCCCGCGACGTCGGGCCTCCCGGCTCGCGCGGGATCGGACGGCGCGCGGCCGGCGTCTTCGACGGGATCGGCGCGCGGCGCGGCGTCGGCGGCGCGCGGGGCCGGCTCGCCGGCGCGCGGCGGGAGATCGGGAGCGCGAACGCCGGGATCTCCGCTGCCGGGATTATCGGCGACGCGCACCGGAATGTCCGGAGCTCCCACGTTCGGATCGGCGCCGCCGGGCGCGCGATCCGGGACGCGGACCGCGGGCTCGGGCGCGGGCGGGCGCGCGCCCGCGGGCTCGCCCGCGGGATCGACCGCGGGGCGCGCGTCGGGCAGGACTTCCGCCG
>Ga0209415_10000067_pt1 | contig 140364 bp, 145 predicted proteins | sample PeaSoiSIISIP2007_FD_187696 | JGI IMG/M metagenome (GOLD analysis project Ga0209415, IMG submission 187696) | Peat soil microbial communities from Weissenstadt, Germany - SII-SIP-2007 (SPAdes) (version 2) | ecosystem: Environmental > Terrestrial > Soil > Wetlands > Peat | place: Germany... | reverse complement strand
TCTCCTTAGAGCATTTTGCTAGCTCAAGCTGAGTGCTCACCGTCGCGCGCTAAGAGCGCGCGTACCGGGTCTCCTTAAACAACATCCGTTTGTTCAGCTCGCGCAACGCTGCGATCGACCGGCGGTGCTCCTCGCCGTTCATGCCTCCGGCGTTCCGCTCGGACGCGTCTAGGCTCAACTCGCGTGCAGCGTAGATGACAAAGGCGGCGTAGCCGCGGTCGTCGATGGTATAGCGCTTCATGATATTCTAGTGTATTGCCCACCTTTTCCAGCTTATGACGTACCCGTCGCTTTTCGTAGTAACGATGCAGCCGTCCGAAAGATTTCATCGAGCATGGGCTCGGTCAAGACTCCCGTGTTGGTATTCTGACGGCTCGGGTGGTAGCTGGCAATGACGATCAAGCTCCGTCCGGTTTCATCTTGGTAAAGAGTCTGCGCGCCATGGGTAAAGCGGACTCTTGGGCTCCCCAGCCTATAGCGCTGGCGGAAAACTGCGTGGATCGTGTCATCGGCCAGCTTCCCGAGGGTGACGATGACGCGGACGCGCGGCATCGCATCGAGCTCTTCGAGCAAGAACGGCAGGCAGCGCTTACGCTGAAGCGGGGTCGGCTTGTTCCCCGGCGGCGCGCAGCGCAGTGCAGCCGTGATGTACGCATCGCGCAACTCCAGGCCGTCGTCGATCGAGACGGAGCGTCGCTGATTTGCAAAGCCGGCGCGGTGCAGCGTCCGGTATAGCCAAACTCCGGATGCGTCGCCGGTGAACATGCGGCCCGTGCGGTTCGAGCCGTGCGCACCGGGAGCGAGACCGACGATGAGGAGGCGAGCGTTGCGATCGCCGAAGCCCGGCACGGGTTTGCCCCAATAGGCCGAATCGCGATGCTCCCGCTTCTTGACCCGCGCGATCTGAGCGCAATAGGCGCGCAACTCCGGGCAACGCTTGCAGATGACGACGCGGCGCGCGATCGCAGCGAGTGCCTCCGTTGGGGATGACATGCTACGTTAGGCCTGGGAAGCCAAGGCGTGCGAGGGCGGCGTACGTCGCGATCCCGACGCAGGTCGAGAGGTTGAGGCTGCGGACGCTCCCGTCGCGCATCGGGATGCGCAGCGAGCGCCACGGGTGCGTCTCTAGGACGACGTGCGGCAAGCCGGCCGTCTCCTTTCCGAAGACGAGCGCGTCGCCGAGTGCGAAAGCCGCGTCGGTGTACCGGCGCCGCCCACGGGTCGAGAAGAACCACAGCTTCTCAGCGTCCCAAGCGGCCAGGAACGCATCGAACGACGGATGGACGACGAGGTTGATCGACGCCCAGTAGTCTAGTCCGGCGCGTTTGAGCTCGCGATCGTCGATCGAGAAACCGAGCGGCTCGACAAGGTGGAGCACGCAATCGGTCGCGGCGCACAGACGCGCGATGTTCCCGGTGTTCGGCGGGATTTCGGGTTCGACAAGGACGACGTGCAGGGGGGCGCCTTCCGCTTCCGCGATCGGGATGATGCGCTCGGCAGGCTGCGCGCTCACGGGTCGTTGACCAGCGCGACGGGATCGGGCCCTTGCAGCGGTGCGACGACGTAGGCGATCCCGCCATGCGCGAGCCACGCGCACTCGAGCTGCGCGCGCCGGTACGTCACGCGAACGTCAGGCTGCGCCGGATCGTTGACGACCGGGTCGCCCAGCGCATCGAATCCCCGCAGCACTGCCAAATGTCCGTCGCTGTGCTCGAGCGGCGCACCGTCGAGTTCACCCGGCTTCCATGCGTACGAGAGCGCGAGCGGCAAGCCGCGGGAAACAAACGCGTGCGCATGCTCGAGATCGCGCAGATATGCAACGAAGGTGCGTAAGCCGAACGACGAGGCGTAGGCCACATTGAACGTCCAGTTCCCCGTCCCGTCGTAGGCATCGTCATGGACGGCTCCCGCGACGGATTGGACGTCGACGCGATAGCCGTGGAACTGGAGAAGCATCGCGAGCGACGCCGGACTGCACCAGCCGCGGTCCCCGTTCATGAACTGCGAACATTGCGGGACGTCGAGCTCGAACGGTGCGACCGCAGCGGCGGGGCGCGCCGGCAGTCCCGCGGGCGTCGCCAACGCAAGGGCGTCCATTCGTTCGGACGAGCGGACGTCGATCGCGGCAAAGGGCTTGGTCGCGGCTACGACGTCCGTTTCGATCGTCACTTCCTCGTCGCGCGGGCTGAGCGACTGACGATTGTGCGGCGACCACTTCACGTAGGGTAGCCAAGCGGAGCGGTACGCGTCCGCGAAGCGGACCCGCAGCGAGAGCGAGCCTTCGGCGGCACGCGAGTTCCAGCTCACGACCCCGACGCTCGTCGGCTCGCAGTGCAGCGTCGCCTCCTTATCGGAGGGCCGGACGAAGCTGACCGGCATTTAAAGGCGCTCCGCCACAGGCTCCGCGCCCCCCACGCTTCGCGTGGGGCCCCCATACCATGGCTCCCTCACAAGTTCGTCATAACAACGATTCCCCGAGGGGTCGCCAAACGACACGGTGCTAAATACTCCATTCCCACGAGTTCCAGAAGCTCGTGATGAACTGCGCCGGCTTGTAGTTCTTCAAGTCGCTGTTGTACGCTGCGAACTGATTCTGCCAGTACAAGAACACTGCTGGAACAAGCTCGTGGATGCGTTCTTCCTCTCGTTGATAGAGCGCTTTGCGCTGCGCGCGATCGTACGTGTGGGTTGCCGCGATCGCCGTTTGCGAGATGATCGGGTCGGCCAGAAACGTCGTGTTCGCGCCGCGCGGGGGGATGAACTGCGCGGCCCAGCTCCCCGCGTTGTCCGGGTCGGGACCGTTCGTGTCGACGGACCATGACATGTCGTAACGCCCGCCGTAGAGCGGCCCGTCCTGCGCGAAAAGCAGACTGACGGGATAGTTCTTGATCGCGAGGTCGATTCCGACCCCGCGGAGCTGCTGCTGCATCTGCACTTCGGCTTGCTCGTTGGGCTGATTGTTGGTGCTGGATGAAATGCTCGTCCGCAGAGCGAGGGCGCCTCGGTGCCGTAACCCGTCGCCGCCGATGCGCCAGCCGGCTGCGTCGAGCAGCTTGCTCGCATCGGCCGGATCGTGGCGGTAGAGCGGAATCGCCGGTGCCGCCCAGGAGGTCGGGATGATGTCGCTGTGCGCGCGCAGGTTGTAGCCGTGATAGATGACCGTGTTGATGCGATCCCAGTCGATCGCCTCTGCGATCGCCAACCGCACGCGCACGTCGGCTAGCTCGCGCTTGCGCGTATTGAACGCGAGATGCCGCCAGTTGGCGCTCAGACGCTCTCCGACGGCGATGCCGTCGAGTCGCGACAACTCATCGACGTGATTGACCGTAACGCTGTCGATGAGATCGATCTCGTGCGTGCGCAGCTGCGTAAAGAGTACATCGGGGTTCGGGACGATGCGGTAGGTGAGCGCGGACAGCTTCGGCGCGCCCCGCCAGTACCGCGGATTCGGCACGAACTCGAGCGAGGCGCCGTGAGCCCATTTCTTCAAGAGCCACGGGCCGCTCGAGATCGGCGCAGCATTGAACGGCGCAGCGTTGAGGTCGGGGAGTGCGCCGAGGACGTGCTCGGGGAGCGGCGGGTACGCGCTCCCGCCCCCGCCGCCGAGCGCGCCGATGAACGAGACGTTGGGTTCGCGCAAGCGCACGACCGCGGTGTAAGGATCGGGCAGATCGATCGAGACGACGTCATCCCACCCGGCGCGCAGCTTCACGTTGTTGCGCGGATTCATGGTAGCTCGCCACGTGAAGCGAAAATCGCGCGCATCGAGCGGTGCGCCGTCCGACCACTTCACGCCCCTGCGAAAGTGCAGCGTGAGCGTCATGCCGTCTTTCGATATACCGCCGTTTTGGTACGTCGGGATCTGCGTTGCGAGCTCGGGGACGAGCTCGCCGCGTTGATCGTAGCGAAAGACCGGGGCGAAGACGAGCGCGTCGATTTGATCGGTCGCATCCGTGTGCGCGAACATCGGATTGAGGCTGTCGGGCTCGTCAGTCGAGCCGATGCGCAGGTAGCCCGCGACCGTCCAAGGATGGCGCGCGCCACCGCCTTGGCTCGTCGGCGCGACGCGCGTGCACGCTGCGAGCATGCAGATGGCGGCGAGCGCGGCGAGCCCGCGACTCACGCGTGCAGCGGTCGGCTCTTGGTTAACGAGCGAATGACCCTGTCGTAAAGGTGGTCGGCGCCGAACCGGACGAGGTCGTCGGCCGGCAGGCCGGTTTCCGCGCGCGCTTGGTCGATCGCCTTATGCGCTTCGACGTCGCTCAAACCGGACGTGTTGAGCGCGATCGCGATAACCTTAGCCGGCTTCACGCTCGCGCACAGCGATTCGTACGAGCGGATCATCTCGCGATACGAAAGGACCGGCGTGTGGAAGCCTTCGATGTGCTTGCGCGTCACCATGTGACACAGGATCAAAGCGTCGGGTGCAGCTCCGAACAAGAGCGCAAGGGTGACCGGCGCATAGGCCGGGTGATTGATCGCCCCTTGACCTTCGATGAAGAGCAGATCGGCTTCACGCGACGCCTCGCAAACGAGCGACTCGGCGGCGCCGGGCGCAAAGTCGGTAATCACGCGATCGACGGCAATGCCCCAGCCTGCGATCATGATGCCGGTCTGTCCGGTCGGCACGAACTTGGCGTGCCGGCCGGCGTTTCGGGCGACCTTCGTCAGCTCGAGCGCGGTGGTCATCTTTCCGACGGCGCAATCACTCCCGACCGTGAGGACGCTGATCGCACCGATCTTGTACGCGGCGCCGGAGAACAGCGGCGACGGCGGCGGGATACGGACGTCCCAAATACGCGTCCCGTGCTCGGCGGCAAGGCGGGCGAATTCGTCGTCGTCGCCGATCAAGTCGTGCAGTCCGCTCACGATCTCGAGTTGACCGCGAATTGCGGATGAGATCTCGCGCCGCCACGCCGACGGAAGCTTCCCACCCGGCGGAGCCAGGCCGATCAGCAGCGCGGTCGGTTCGTACCACAAGCCGGCGGCGACGTCTTCGACGATCGGCGCCTCGCTGCGAACATGCGGCAGGACGTCACAGACGCGCTTCCCGGTGAGCGTCGGGTCGACGACGGCGACGGTCGGATCGTCGGCGTAGGCGATGACGCCGTGCGCCGTTTTGGCGCCGCGCCCGGCGAATGCGCCCGGCGCGAGGATGAGGTACCGCCGCGAATGCTTCACGCTTCCACCGTAACCGCCGGCTCGAGCGATTCGGTCACGCCCAGTCCCGGCGCATCCGGGATGACCAATCTTCCGCTCTCGTCGTAGCGCAGGCCCGTGAACGGATCCTCTGCGGTCAGAAACGGACCGTCGAGATCGGCCCAATCGACGAGCGGCGAAAGGTGTGCGGCGGCCGTTGAGAGGATCGCGCTCTCCAGCATGCAGCCGAGCATGATCTTGAAGCCGAGCGCACGCGCTGTATGAATCATCGCGAGCGCCGCGCGAATTCCCCCGCACTTGATCAACTTGATGTTGACGCCGTCGACGCAACCGACGAGCGCGCTCAAGTCGCGGGCATCGCGCGCATCTTCGTCGGCGACGATCGGGATCCGCACGCGCTCGCGGATCCAGCGCAACCGCTCGGGCGCTCCGGCCGCAATCGGCTGCTCGCAAAATTCGATGTCGAAACGCTCGAGCTCCAGCAAGACGGCGACCGCCTGCTCGGGCGACCAACCTTCATTGGCGTCGATGCGAATCGTTCCGCGATAAACCGCCCGAATCGCCTCCATCGTTTCAATCTCTTGCCCCAGTCCGAGCTTGATCTTGAGGATCGGATGAGTCCCGGCGTCGAGTACTTTTTGTACCATTCGTTCGATCGAATCGATTCCGATCGTAAACGAGGTGACGGGCGTCATACGCGGATCGAGTCCGAAAAGCTGCCACAACGGCCTTCCCAAATCGCGGCCGATGAGGTCATGCAGGGCAACGTCGAGACCGCAACGCGCCGCCGGCGGGAGCGCGTCGAGGATCGTATCGAGCCGGTACGGATCGTCGACCGGGAACCGATATTCCGCGAACAAACGCTCGATCGATTCGATGCTTTCTTCGTAGCGCGGTGTCGGCGACGCTTCACCGAGCCCGTTCAGATTTCCGTACGTTAACCGAAATACGAGCGTTCTGGCGACCGACTCCGAGCCGCGAGCGATCGTGAACGTGTGGACCAGGGGAAGCTCCAGCCGCGAGAGCGAGAGCGCAAGACGAGCCACACGAGCGAGTTCCGCACCTGCGAAGGCCGTCCCCGCCGTTATGTTAGGAGGCGCGAAGGCGGCGGCTGCGAAGCCGCCGCGAAACGCCTTCGGAGGTCTCACGCGATGCATCAACGTCAGGCTGCGTTTGCGTTCGTTGCGTCGCTGGTGCTGAGCGTTGTCGTTCCGGCACACGGCGATGCGCCCGCCCCCGTGTCGATCACCGTGACGTTCGTCCCGGTCGCGGATGCGGTTCCCATGAAGTATGCGATTGGCGAAGGCCTCTTTCAAAAGGCCGGCCTGGATGTCAAAGTCGATAACGTCGGAAGCGGAGCTCTGGCGACGATCGCCGTCGTTGGGGGTGCGGCGGATATCGGATCGGCCAACACGCTTTCGATCGTCCTCGCGCGCAGCAAGGGTGTGCCCTTGATGCTCGTCGCTCCGCAGGCGCAATATGACGACCGCAATCCAACGACGCAGTTGCTCGTTTCGGCCGACTCTCCGATCAAGACGCCGAAGGATCTCGAGGGGCGCACCGTCGCAGTCGCGGGGCTGCACGATCTCTTGGCGCTCGGCGTGAGGGCGTGGATGAGCACCGGCGGCGCCGATCCGACAAAGGTGCGGTTTATCGAAACCATTCAGTCCACGATGTTGGCCGCGCTCGATGCGAAGCGCGTCGATGCAATCATGGTTTCGGAGCCCATTTTGACCACCTGCGAAGCGTCGGGACGTACGCGCATGCTCGCCGGTCCGTACGGTTCGATCGCCCAGCGTTTCGTCGTCGACGACTTCTTCGCGAGCGCGGCGTGGCTCGCCAGTCACCGAGACGCGGCGTTGCGGTTTGCCGACGTCATGCGGCGCGCGACCGCCTACACGAACGCGCACTACGACGAGATGATCCCCTTGATCGCCTCTTATACTTCGATCAGCCTCGAGGTGCTTCGCAAGATGCGGCAGATCAAAGGCGCACAAGCGCTGACCCCGGACCAGATTCAGCCGATCATCGAGGCCGCGGTTAAGTACGGCGAGATACCAAGCGGGCTCCGGGCGCAAGAAATGATCTTCACGGCGCGGACCCGCTTTTAGACGATTGGGCCGCCCGGCGGCGAATTGCCGGAAAAAAGCGCCATCTCATTCCCGCGATGGAGGCAGCCATGCCCAAGCAAGCGGCGCCGGAGCACCTCGAATTCGCTGCCGCAAACGGGCTGCTCGACCGGCGGCTCTTTCTGCGAAGCGGCGCGGGGCTCGCGACCCTCGGCTACGCCTTACGCGAACCGGCGAACGCCGCGCCGCTGCCGCTCGAGCCGTGGATGACGGCGCCGAACGGGCCCGTCCTGCCCTACGACCGGCCTTCGCGCTTCGAATCGAAGGTCGTACGCGGAGGCGGCGGCTCGCGCACCGGCTTCTCCGGCGTAACCAATATCAAGACGCCGCTGCATCTCTTGACCGGGACGATCACGCCCGCAGGGTTGCATCACGCGCGCCTGCACAGCGGCGTCCCCGATATCGACCCCGACAAACACGAGTTGCTCATTCATGGGCTCGTGAAGCGCCCGCTCATCTTCACCGTCGAGGCGCTTTCACGCTATCCGCTGGAGTCGCACATTTACTTTCACGAGTGCGGCGGAAACAGCGAGATCATGTACGACGAGAAGCCGTCGCAGGCCGGCGTCATGGGCGTTCACGGACAGATTTCCTGTTCCGAGTGGACGGGCGTGAGGCTCGCGATGCTCATGGAAGAAGCCGGCGTTGACCCGAAGGCCAAGTGGATTCTCGCCGAGGGGGCAGATGCGTCCGCGATGACGCGCAGCGTCCCGATGGAGAAGGTGATGAAGGATGCGCTGATCGCGCTCTATCAGAACGGCGAGCGCGTCATGCCTTCCAACGGCTACCCGATGCGCCTTTTGCTGCCGGGTTTCGAAGGCAACATGCAAGTGAAGTGGCTGCGACGCGTCAAAGCGCTCGCGGGTCCGACCGAAAGCCGGGACGAGACCTCGAAATACACGATGACGCATCCCGATGGAAAATCGACGCAGTTCAACCTCTACATCGAGGCCAAGTCGGTCATCACGCAACCCGCTCCGGAGCTGAAGATGCGCGGCCCGGGCTTCTATGAAATCTCGGGTCTAGCATGGTCGGGTTACGGCAAGATCGTCAAGGTCGAGGTTTCGGCCGACGGCGGAAAGAGTTGGGCGCCGGCTCGACTGGAAGGCCCGGGTTCGATGCTCGCGATGACGCGTTTCCGGATCCCGTGGCAATGGGACGGCGGCCCCGCGGTTCTACAGAGCCGCGCGACGGACAACACGGGTTACGTCCAGCCGACGCGGGCCGCTCTCATCGCCAAGCGCGGGCCGTGGGCGAACTATCATGCCAACATGATCACGAGCTGGAGCATCGCATCGAACGGCGACGTGACGCACGTCTATGCGTAGTCAATTCGTCGCGGTCGCTTTGATGCTCGCCGTGACGGCGAGCGTCGCGCTTGCCGACCAGGCCCCCACCTTCGGGCGCGTCGCGGCGCCGGATGAGATCTCGTCCTGGGACATCGACGTGAGCCCGGACGGAACCGGACTCCCGCCGGGGAGCGCCACTGCCAGAACCGGCGAAGCCGTCTACGCCCAAAAGTGCGTCGCCTGCCACGGCGTGAAGGGCGTCGGGGGCCCTGCGGGCGATCTTGCGGGCGGACAAGGGACGCTCGGAGTCCCCGGCAAGCGTCCCGTCAAGACCGTCGGGAGTTTTTGGCCCTACGCCACGTCGTTCTTCGCGTATGTTCGCCGCGCGATGCCCTACGACAAACCCAAATCGCTCACGAACGACGAGCTCTACGCCGTCACCGCGTACGTCCTCCAGCTCAACGGCCTGATCGGCGCGGACGAGGTGATGAACGCGCTAACCTTGCCCAAGGTTCGCATGCCGAATCGCGATGGCTTCAGGCCTTGGGTTCGGGGTGACTAGCCCTCTACGGAACCAGGCTTGACGGTCGTGGGATAATACCGGCTAGACGGCAACTGCGCTGTTCGCGGACTTACCTTGGTGTTGGGCCAACACGTAAACCTAGGGAGCACAAGCTCCGGATACGATAGGTGAGGGCTCTCGAAAGACCGTCCCCCTAGCGCCCGGGCCGCACCCACCTGCGAGAAAGCAGGTTCAAACCGGGTATGCAGACGGCACGTGCGGTTGACGTCCACTAAAGAGCTCCCGGCGCGCTCGTTCGAGCAACGCCGGTAGCTCGCCGTCGGGGTCGTCGCCGCCGTACTCCAAGCAGACGAAGCCCCGGTGCGCGCCAAGTGCCGCCATGTCACGCGCGTATGCGATGACGAAACGCCCTTCGAGCAATCGGCGCTCCTCGGTCCCGATGAAAGAGCTGTCCAGCGCAAAACGCAGCCACGCGCTGTCGACGTCCTTTGCGAAACGCTTGAGCTCGATCGCGTTCGATCCGATCGTCCCCGGCGCGTTGCGGATCGCCAGCGGTACATTCGCAGCCTTCGCGGCGCGCGCCGCAAGTTTGCCTGCGCGCACGGTCTCGTTGTATCCGGCTGCCGGGATCTCGCTTTGCGGCGGAAGCGGCGCGACGATCAGCGGCGCACCCAGAGCGGCAGCGGTTGTGACGAGCGTCGCCCGCGCCTCGTCGTCGGCTTCGGTGAAGAAACCGCGCGCCTCGAGCGCCGCGACGGTCAGGCCGCCGTCGACCGCCATCTTCTTGAGTTGCGCGAGATAGTCTCGGTCGCGCCGCGGAAAGTGCGCGAGGTCGAATGTGACCCCGTCGACGTCGAGCGTGTTTGCGCAGCGCTCGAGCCATTCGAGCTGGGTGAGGTCGCCGCTTTCCAGGCTGCGATCGAAAGCGGCGCTCGAAATGGCGAGCTTCATGCCGCGGACGTTCTACGGGTTTTGTAACATATCCAGCGAAGAGCCCCGTCCCACCGCACGCGAGAGGAGCGAACGTGAAGATTGCCATGGGGGCGGACCACGCCGGCTGGCGCTATAAGGACGCCATCGCGGACCAATTGCGCAAGACCGGACACGACGTCCTCGATTTCGGGACGCACAGCGACGTCGCGGTCGACTATCCCGAATACGGCTATGCGGTCGGTCTGGCGGTGGCGAACGGGCGAGCCGAGCGGGGGATCGTCGTGTGCGGTTCGAGCATCGGGATCTCCGTCGCAGCGAATAAAGTTCCCGGCATCCGCTGCGCGCTCGTCTCGGAACCATACGGTTGCGAGCTCTCGCGCCGGCACAACGACGCGAACGTCATCGCGCTTTCCGAACGCTTGATGGGCTGGGAGATGGTGGAGCGCCTAGTGGAAATCTTCCTCACGACGCCGTTCGAGGGCGGGCGCCACGCGCACCGGGTCGCCGAGCTCGAGTTCACGCCCGCCGAGAAAGCGAAAGCCGAGAGAGCGCTCGCAGCCGGAGCGGTGACGGGCGCCGAAACGCCGGCGGAGTTGCTTGGGCGATGAGTTTCAAGTTGCCGCATGACCTAGGCGGCGAGCCGGCTGGTCCGGTCGACACGAGCGAGCACGCAAACGCGTTTTGGGAGCAGCGCGTCGACGCGATTCGGGAATTGACGCGCAAAATAGAGCTCAACGGCGAGCCGCTGATCCGCGTCGACGAGATGCGTCGAGAGATCGAAGGACTCGGTGCGAAAGCTTATGAGGAGCTCGGCTACTACGAAAAGTGGGTCCGGGCAATGACCTCGCTCTTGCTCGAAAAGGGCGTCATCAGCACGGAGGAGCTCGGCAAGAAATTGGCCGAGGTCGAAGCCCGCGAGGCCGGAACGTGAGCTTCGCGGCGGGTGAGCGCGTCCGCGTGCGCGCGATGTTTCCGCTCGGACACGTCCGCACGCCGTTCTACGCTCGCGGAAAATCCGGCATCGTCGAGCGCGTCGTCGGCCGATTCGACAATCCCGAGCAGCTCGCGTACGGCCGGTCCGGAGACAAGAAGACCCTGTATCGCGTCCGCTTCGAACAGAGCGATATTTTTCCGGAGACGCCGTCTGCGCACGACACGATCGACATCGAAATCTTCGAGCACTGGTTGGAGAAGGCATGAGCGCAACGCACGACCATCCCCACGCGGATCCACACGCTCACCATCCCGAACATCACGTGCCTTCGACCTATTATGAAAAGCTGACGACCGCATTGATGGAGCTACTGGTTGAGAAGAAGCTTTTCAAGGCGGAGGATGTCCAGGGCGCGATCGAGCGGATGGAGGAGCGGCGGCCGGAACGCGGAGCGCGCATGGTCGCTAAAGCGTGGGTCGATCCGGCGTTCAAGCAACGGATGCTCGAAGACGGCAGCGCTGCGATGCGCGAGCTCGGCATGGAGCCCGGCGACATGCTGCTCACCGTCATGGAAAATACTCCCCAAGTGCACAACGTCATCGTCTGCACCCTGTGCTCGTGCTATCCACGCATGTTGATGGGACCGCCGCCCGCCTGGTACAAGAGCCGTCCATATCGCGCGCGCGTCGTGCGCGAGCCCCGCGCGGTCTTGGCGGAATTCGGCTTGCAGCTCCCCGAGGGCGTGACGATCCGCGTTCATGACAGTTCGGCCGACCTGCGCTACCTCGTGTTGCCGATGCGGCCGACGGGGACCGAGCGTTGGAGCGAAGAGCGGCTCGCGGCGCTCGTCACGCGCGATTCGATGGTCGGCGTCGCCGTCGCGCGTATGCCGTAATGCATGCCGAGGCCGCCGAACTGATCGCGCGGCTCGGCCTGCGCCGGCATCCGGAGGGCGGCTGGTTTCGTGAAGTGCATCGCTCACGCGCGACGGTTCAATTCGACAATCGTTACCGAATCGTCCAACGGAGCGCCTTGACCTCGATCTACTACTTGCTCGAGGGCGACGATTTTTCGGCGCTGCATCGGCTGCGCTCGGACGAAGTGTGGTACTTTCACGCGGGAGCGGTCCTCGCAATCTACGCGATCGACGCGGCCGCGGCGTTGACGGTTCACCGTCTCGGCGACGCGAGTAAGAGTCCGGGGACGACCTTTTCGATCGCGATTCCCGCCGGCACGTGGTTCGGTGCGCGCTTGGAAGAGCGCGATGCTTGGGCCCTCGCCGGTTGTGCGGTCGCACCGGGCTTCGAGTTTGAGGATTTCGAGCTGGCCGGGCGCGGGGTGCTGACCGCTGCCTTCCCGCAACATGGCCCGGTCATCGCCGCTTTGACGCGCGGTTCTACCTAAGACTCCACCAGCCGCCCGGCGAACCAGCGCAGCATGAACGTCCTCGAAGAATCGATCCTCGCTACCCAGGACCCGGAGCTCTACGCCGCGGTCCTCGGCGAAGAGCGGCGCCAGCGCGAAAACCTCGAGCTCATCGCAAGCGAAAACTACGCGAGCAGGGCCGTCCGCGAAGCGATGGCTTGCGCCATGACCAACAAGTACGCGGAGGGCTATCCGGGCAAACGCTACTACGGCGGCTGCGAGTGGGTCGACGTCGCGGAAGCGCTGGCGATCGACCGCCTGAAACTGCTCTTCGGGTGCGCGCATGCCAACGTGCAGCCGCACGCGGGCGCGCCTGCCAACATGGCCGTTTTCATGGCGGTGCTGCAGCCCGGCGATCCTGTCCTGGGGATGTCGCTCGCGCACGGCGGTCACCTGACGCACGGCACGAAGGTTAGTTTCAGCGGGAAGCTCTACAACGCGTACGCCTACGGCGTTCGCAAAGATACCGAGCTGATCGATTTCGACGAAGTGCGCAAGCTCGCGCGCGAACACAAACCCAAGCTGATCATCGCGGGCGCAAGCGCCTACCCGCGCACGATGGAGTACGCGCCGTTCCGCGAGATCGCCGACGAAATCGGCGCGGTCTTCATGGTCGACTTCGCGCACATCGCCGGTCTCGTCGCGGTCGGCTTACATCCCTCGCCGATCCCGTTCGCCGATTTCGTCACCTCGACGACGCACAAGACCCTGCGAGGTCCGCGCGGCGGCTTCGTCATGTCCACTGAGAAGCATGCGCAAGCCCTCGACAAGAGCGTCTTCCCCGGGATTCAAGGCGGGCCGTTCATGCACGTGATCGCCGCGAAAGCCGTCGCGTTCGGCGAAGCGCTGCGGCCCGACTTCAAGGTCTATCAAAAGCAAGTCGTCGATAATGCGAAAGCGCTGGGCGAAGAGCTGCAGCGCGGCGGCGTTCGTCTCGTCGGCGGCGGGACCGACACGCACCTCCTGCTCGTCGACTTGACGCCGAAAAACCTTACCGGTAAAGCGGTCGAAGCATACCTCGACGAGATCCGCATCACGGTGAACAAAAACGCGATCCCGTTCGATCCGCAGAAGCCCGGCATCGCGAGCGGGATCCGGATCGGGACGCCCGCGGTCACTTCGCGCGGCTTCGGCATCGACGAGGTCCGCGAGGTCGGCAAGATCATCGTTGAGGCTCTGGGCGACGTCCAAACGCGCGAAAAGCAGGAAAAGCTTCGCGCGCGCGTCGGCGAGCTGGCGTCCCGCTTCGACGTTCCGTAGAGGCGTGAGCCTCACCGTCCTCGATCATCCCGCGGTCGCGGACCGGCTTGCCCGCATCCGCGACGAGCGCACGCCGGGGCCGGTCTTTCGCCGGTTGATCGAAGAGCTCGGCGTCTTCCTCGCGATCGAGGCGACGCGGGACCTCTCGCTGCGCAGCGATCGGGTCACGACGCCGGTCGCGCCGGCTGCCGTGCAGCGCCTGGCGCAGCGCCCGGTCGTCGCACCGATCTTTCGGGCGGGACTCGGACTGCTGCCGGGCTTTCTTTCCGTGATCGACGACGCGGTCGTCGCCCATTTGGGAATGTATCGCGATCCCAAAACGCTTGACGCAATCCCATATTACGCCAATGTCCCGCCGGATTTGACCGAGACGGACGTCTTCGTTTTAGATCCGATGCTTGCAACCGGACATTCCGGCGTTGCGGCGCTAGCCATGCTCGCCGAACGCGGCGCGCAGCGAATGACGTTCATCAGCGTGATCGCGGCGCAGCCCGGGATCGACGTGCTGCTCGCGGCGTACCCGCACGTGCGGATCGTCGCGGCTGCACTCGATGCGCGGCTCAACGATCACGGCTACATCGTCCCCGGGCTCGGTGACGCGGGTGACCGGATGTTTGGGAGCGTGACGTCGGTGCCGGTCGCAGTCCGCCCGACGTAAGGCGTTTTTCGCTCGCTCGGCGAAGAGTTTTGGCCATGCGCCCCGGCTGGGACGAGTACTTTATGGAGATCGCGCGGACCGTCGCCACCCGCGCTACTTGTCCGCGCGCATCGGTTGGTTGCGTCCTGACTCGAGACCGGCGCATCCTGACGACCGGATATAACGGCGCGCCGCGCGGAGTCGCCCATTGCACCGAGATCGGTTGCTTAATCGAGAACGGTCACTGCCAGCGCGTGACGCACGCGGAGGCGAACGCGGTCGTCCAAGGCGCCTTTCACGGGATCAGTCTCGAGGGAGCGACCGCTTATTGTACCCACGAACCGTGCATCAATTGCTCGAAGCTCTTGATCAGCGCCGGCGTCGTGAAGATCGTCTACGCCGACGCTTATCCCGACGCGATTGCGAGCGAACTGCTCGCGGAAGCCGGTGTCGCGGTCGTGCGCTTCGGCCACCTTGAAGGCGTCGGCGCGACGAGGACGGCCGGATGATCGGCATCCTTCTCGCTGCCGCGCTGGTCATCGCATGCCTGACTTCGCTGTTCGTCACGCCGTTCGTGCGGCGCCTGGCACAGCACGTCGGGATGCTCGACGTTACCGGCGAGCGTCGCATGCACGCGGATCCCAAGCCGCGCATCGGCGGGATCGCCGTCTACTTGGGGTTTGCGTTCGCGCTCTTCTCGACGGTCGGCTTCGCGCTGCACTCCACGCCGATGTTCCACGATCCGGAGCAAATCCACAGTTTTCTCGGCTTGCTCTTCGGGGGTACGCTGATCCTCGGAATCGGAATCTGGGACGATGTGATGGGCATGCGTCCGCGCAACAAGCTCCTCGCGCAGGTCGTCGTCGCGCTCGTCTCGATGATCTATGGTTTTGTCGTCCCGGGCTTTAACAATCCGTTCGACCACAATCCGAACACGAATTGGATCGCGTTCCCGCCGTTGGTCGCCGTCCCGCTGACGCTCGTCTGGTATCTGGGCATGATGAACGCGATCAATTTCATCGACGGCCTCGACGGCTTGCTTGCGGGCGTCAGCGCGATCTCGGGACTCTCGATTTTCATCATTGCGATGCAGCACGGCCACTCGGTCGTTGCGCTTGTCCTGGCGGCGCTGATCGGCGCGACGCTCGGTTTTCTGCCCTATAACTTCAATCCCGCGAAAATCATCCTCGGCGACTCGGGCGCGCTGTTCATCGGCTATGTCTTCGCTACCGTCTCGATCATGGGCGTGGCGAAGAGCGCGATCGCGATCAGCCTCTTGATCCCCGTCATCGTTCTTGCGCTCCCGATCCTCGATACGGCCGTGACGATCGTGCGGCGCACCCGTGCGGGCAAGCGCATTACCGAAGCAGACCGCGGGCATTTTCACCACCAATTGATTTTCAAATATGGGCTCAACGTCCGCCAAGCGGTCCTGCTCATCTACGTCGTCTGCATCGTCCTGGGTGCGGCGGCACTGGCGATCTCCGGCAGCTTTCATCCGACGAACATCGCCGGCGTTTACTAATGCGCCCGTTGCGCGTGATGCCGGTCTTCGGGACGCGTCCGGACACGATCAAAATGGCGCCCGTCGTCGAGGCGCTTGCCGCGTCACGGCCCGCGATCGAGCCGATCGTTTGCGTCTCGGCACAGCATCGTCAGATGCTCGATACGCTGCTCGAGCTCTTCGAGATCAAACCAGAGTACGATCTCGACATCATGGAAGAGCACCAGACGCTAGGCGACATTACGACGCGCGTGTTGGCGGGCATGGAGGACGTTTTGAAGCAGGCGCGTCCCGACGTCGTCCTCGTTCACGGTGATACGACGACGAGCACCGCTGCGGCGCTCGCTGCGTTCTATGCGAAAATCCCGGTCGGTCACGTCGAAGCGGGACTTCGGACGCGAGATCGCTACGAACCGTTTCCCGAGGAAATGAATCGGCGCATGACGGGTGTGCTCGCATCGTTTCATTTTGCGCCAACCGCGACCGCGAAGAAGAACCTGCTTGCCGAGAACGTCGACCCGGCATCGATCGTCGTTACCGGCAATACCGTCATTGACGCGTTCATGAAGACCAGCGCCCGCGTCAAGGGCCGGGTGCCCGCGGCGCTCGAGGGAATCGATCCGGCCCGTCCGCTGATCTTCGTGACCGCGCACCGGCGCGAGAATCACGCTGCGATGCCGCAGATCGCGCAGGCCTTGGCCGATATCGCCGCCCTTCCCGAACGGCCGCAGCTGCTGTGGCCCGTCCATCCGTCGCCGATGGTCGCCCCGATTGCGCACGCGATCCTCGACACCGTCGACGGCGTGCGCCTCATCGAGCCGATCGACTACGCCGACCTGGTCGGCTGCGTTGCCGCTTCGCATTTCGTTTTGACGGACAGCGGCGGTTTACAAGAGGAAGCGCCGTGCCTGGGCAAGCCGGTTTTGGTGATGCGTGACGTCACGGAACGTCCCGAGGGGCTCGCCGCCGGGACGCTCGAGCTCGTCGGCGCCGATCGCGAAAGGATCGTTGCGGCAGCGCGACGGCTCCTGGTCGACGATGCCGCCTACGCCCGGATGGCTCGCGCGAGCAATCCCTACGGCGACGGCCACGCCGGGACACGGATCGCTTCCTGGCTCTTGTGGCGTTTACGCGAGGGCGCACGACCCGACGAGTTCTCGGTCCCCGCGCCGGCGGCGTGACGCCGCTTCAGCTCGCCGGCGTCGGCGCGACCTTTGTCGTCTGGGTCCTAGCGGGGATGGCCGCGGGTATTTGGGCGCAACGCGCTACCGCACAGCCTGCGTGGGTGCTCGCCGGGCTCTTCGCGGGGATCGCAATCGGCGGATTTCTGGCATTTCGCCAGTTTGCTCGCTACATCGGCTAGCTGCGGGTGCGATGCATTTGGACGAGCAGGGTTCGCAAAATAAGGGCCCTAATACGGGGAACGCCGACGCGAAGGCTGATTTAAGCTCATATTATGCGCTTAAGCAGTTGATCGGTGTGCGGTCGCTGCTTTTCATTCTCATCCTATCCGCAGCGCTCGCAGTGCGAGCCCCCGTCATCGGGCTCGATCTAGCTCTCGGAGGCGTTTGCGGAGTCATCAACATGCTGCTGGTGATGCGCGCCAACGAACGGCTGCTCGAGGGTCGAACAGCGATGGGGGCGCACATCGGGGGGACGTTTATCCGCCTGTTCGTGTTCGGTGCCGTACCGGTGTATGCGGCGACCATCGGCCCCTGGTGGGGGATGGGGGTTTACTTCGCCGGATTCTTTACGCCCCTCGCCCTTTACGTAGTGGTAATCCAAAGACGCTATAAAACGAGAAGCCCGTGACTGAATCTGCGCCCGGCACCCATATTCTCTGGCACTGGCCGGTCTTTGGCGAGGTCCACGCCGACACCGTGATCGTGACGTGGGTCGCGATGATCGCCGGCATGGTGTTCTTCGGCAGGCTCGGGGCGAGCTATCGCCAGCACCGGGTCACGAAGCTGCAGACGACGCTCGAAGCGACCGTCAATTGGCTTTCCGATCTCGCGATCAGCACGCTGGGCCGCAGCGGGGAGCGCGCGGTGCCGTTCTTTCTCTGCCTCTTCTTTTTCATATTCTTGCTGAACCAGATCGGTATGATCCCGTTCCGCGAGCTGGGCTGGTCGTACGGAGGTTCGCCGACCGCCGACATCAACACGACGGCCGCTCTCGCGCTAATGGTCTTCGTCCTGATCCAAATTGCCGCGATACGCCGGCACGGCCTGAAGTTCTACGCGCACTACTTTACGCCGTTCTGGTGGCTCTTCCTGATCAACATCATCGAGGACCTCGCGCGTCCGGTAACGCTCGCGCTGCGGCTCTTCGGCAACATCTTTGCGGGCGAGATTCTGCTCTTCATCATCGCGAGCGTGATCGTTCAACAGGTATCGGTCGGTCCCGTGAACGTCTCGCTTGGAGTCGCCATCGTCGGACCCATCGTCGTCCTCCTCTTCAACCTTTTCGTAGGGACGTTGCAAGCGTTCGTCTTCACGCTGCTCACCATCGTCTACACGTCTTCAGCCTTCGCTGAAGAGCACTAAAGTCCAGAAAGGGAAATCTCTTGAGCTCTGAGAGTCTGATCCTGTCGGCAATCGTCATCGGCTTCGCCGTCATCGTCGCAGCGGTTGCGTTCGGCTCTGCGATCGGCGACGGCATCGTCGCGTCGAAAGCCGTCGAGGCCATCGCACGTCAGCCGGAGGCGCGACCGAACATCTTCACGTTCATGTTCCTGGGCGTCGGCGTCCTCGAGGCGTTCCCGGTCATCGGTCTGGCGCTCGGGCTGTACCTGTTCTTCGTCGTCGCCAACGTACCGGGGCTGATCGGCACGATCATGAAGTCGATCCACTAGGCGAATCGATGCTCTTCTCCATCGACGGCACGTTCATCGTCCAGCTCATCAACTTCGCGATCTTCTTTGCGGTAGTCAATGCGATCTTCATCAAACCGGTCGGCGAGGCGATTGCGGAGCGCCGGAACTATATCGATAGCCTCACGGCGGATTACGACGGTTATGCCGAGCTCATTGCCAAAATGGAGGCACAAGCCGAAGCGCAGCGGGCGGCGGCGCGCCGCGACGCCGACGTGCTCCTGACTGCGGCGCGGGCGGCGATCGCGCGCGAGGTAGATGCAATCGGCGCTGACTATGCCGGGCGGACCGCGCGGATCGTCGAGCAAGCGCATGCGACGGTCGAACATGAAGTAACGAGGGCCCGTTCGTCGGAGGACCGGTTGGTCGGCGAATTGGCCGACGACATGCTCGAGCGAGCGTTGGCATGAGCTACGAAGAGATCGCCATTTACAGCCGGATCATCGGGACGCTCGTCGTCTTCGGCATGCTGTGGTATCTGTTCGCGCGTTTCGCCGCCCCGGTGATCACGCGCGCACAGGAGCTCAAGAATGAGGAGATCGCGCGGGCCGAGCGGCGGCGCACCGCGGAACGCACGCGGCTCGACACTATGATCGCCGAGCTTACCGAGGCGACGCGGGCCGCCGATGCGATTCGGCGCACCGCCGAGGACGTGGCGCGCCGCGAACGCGAACGGGCCGTTGCTCAGACGCGCGAAGCCGGCGAGCGCGCTCTGCGCAACGCCGACGGCGAACTGGATCGCGCCCGGGCGACGGCGCGCGATGCACTGCGCATCGAACTGATCGAGAAGGCTCTGCAACGCGCGAGTCGCGAGGCTTCGGCGCATGTGGATGCAAAGCGGAACGCCGCGTTGATCGACGAGTTCCTCGGCAAGCTCGAAAGGCGGGCGCCGGGTGCTTGACGAGACGATCGCGCGACGCTACGCCACCGCGATTTTTACCTTGGCTCAAGAGCGAGATGCGGTCGAACGCGTCCGCCGTGACTTGCACGCGATCCTCGAGGCGACGACTGCCGACGACGGCGTACGGCGCTTTTTCTTGTCTCCGGTGATCGACCGGAAGGAGAAGGCCCGCGTCTTTACAGAGGCCTTCGCCGACAGGGTCGATGAAGTCGCCTTGCATTCGGTCTTGCTTTTGATCAGAAAACGGCGCGAACGCTACCTGCGCGATATCGCGAGGCTCTACGGCGAGATGGAAGTCGAGGCGAGCGGGCGCGAACCGCTCGAGATCGTCACCGCGCGGGAACTCCCGCCCGCCGAGGTCGATGCGCTCGTCGAGCGGCTTTCAAAACTTTACAACAAGCGCTTCGTCGTCAAGCAGAGCGTCGATCCGGCCCTCATCGGCGGGCTTCGCCTCACGATGGGCGACCAGCACATCGACGCCAGCGTCGCCGGACGCCTCAACGAACTCGCGCGTTCGCTCTCCCAAAACTAACGAGGATCCCTCACATGATCAACGCCGACGAAATCACCGGCATTCTCAAGCAGCAGATCAAAAACTTCACCGCCGAGGTCAAGGAAGACGAGGTCGGGACCGTGATCGAGGTCGGTGACAACATTGCGCGGATCTACGGCCTTGATTCTGCGGCGCAATCGGAGCTCGTCGAGTTTCCCAACGGCGTGCAGGGCATCATCCTCAATCTCGAGGAGGACAACGTCGGCGTCATCATCATGGGTGACGACCAGGGGATTCAAGAGGGCGATCTGGTCAAACGAACCGGCCGGATCATCTCAGTCCCCGTCGGACCGGAGCTGCTGGGACGGGTCGTCAACCCGCTGGGCCAGCCGGTCGACGGCAAAGGTCCGATCGAGACGCGCCGGTACCGCACGATCGAAAATACGGCGCCGTCCGTCGTCGAGCGTCAAGGCGTCAAGCAGCCGCTGCAAACCGGAATCCGCGCAATCGATGCGTTGATTCCGATCGGCCGCGGGCAACGCGAGTTGATCATCGGCGATCGCACGACTGGGAAGACGGCGATCGCGATCGACACGATCATCAATCAAAAAGGCAAGGACGTCTTCTGCATCTACGTCGCGATCGGTCAGAAGTCGTCAACGGTGGCCGCGACCTCGCAGACGCTCGAGAGATTCGGCGCGATGGAGTATACGACCATCGTGACCGTCAGCTCTTCGGAGCCTGCGGCGCTGAAGTACATCGCGCCGTATGCCGGGTGTGCGATGGGCGAAGACTTGATGTACCAGAAAAAAGACGTCCTGATCATCTACGACGATCTCACCAAGCACGCGCAGGCCTACCGCGAAGTCTCGCTCCTCCTGCGCCGCCCGCCGGGCCGCGAAGCATATCCCGGCGACATCTTCTATTTGCACTCTCGCTTGCTCGAACGCGCCGCGAAGCTCTCCGACGAGATGGGTGGAGGTTCGCTGACTGCGCTCCCCGTCATCGAGACGCAAGCCGGCGACGTTTCGGCGTATATCCCGACGAACTTGATCTCGATAACGGACGGCCAGATCTATCTGCAGACCGGCCTCTTCTTTCAAGGGATCCGGCCGGCAGTCGACGTCGGGATCTCGGTCTCGCGCGTCGGCGGTTCGGCCCAGATCCGCGCGATGCGCTCGGTCGCGGGTCAGCTCAAGCTCGACCTGGCCCAATACCGCGAGCTCGCCGCGTTCGCGAAGCTCTCAAGCGACCTCGACAAGGCGACCCAAGCGACGTTGACCCGCGGCGAGAAGACCACGGAGGTCCTCAAGCAGCGACAGTTCGAGCCGCAGCCCGTCGAAGATCAAGTCACCGTCATCTTCGCGGCGACGCGCGGCTTCCTCACCGATATTCCGACCCCGCGTTTGCAAGACTGGGCGCATGCGTTCGTCGGCTTCCTGCATGAGAAACACTCGGAGATTCCCGACGACATCGCGCAATCCAAAGTGCTTTCCGAAGAAACGCAAAAGAAGCTGGAAGCCGCGATCACCGAATTCAACAAGAGCTTCTAGATGGCGACCGTTCGCGACTTGCGCGACCGGATCCGGTCGCTCAAGAACACTCAGCAGATCACGAAGGCGATGAAGCAGATCGCGTCGACCAAGATTCGGCGCGCGGAAGAGCTGCGCCGGCAGTCGCGTCCTTTTGCAGCGGCGCTCTCCGAGATGCTACGCGACTTGCTGACGAGGGCCGGTCACGTCGATCATCCCTTCATGAACCCCGGCAAGGAAGGCGCTCCGTCAGGGATCATCCTGATCACCGCCGACAAAGGCCTGGCCGGCGCCTTCAACTCAAACTTGATCCGGACGGCCGACGTTCACCGGCGAGAGCATCCCAACGTGCGCTGGTACAGCGTCGGGATCAAGGGCCGCAACGCACTGCGCCGGCTGGAGCAAGAGACGGCGCAGTTTTGGCCGCAATCACGCGTGGACAAGCGAGAGACTGCGCGCGCGATCGCGACTCGCGTCAGCGAGGACTTCTCCGCGGGTGCGATCGGTGAGATCCTCATGATCAGTTCGAAGTTCGCTTCGATGACGTCTCAAAAGCCCGAGCTGCGCAAGCTCGTCCCGGTCGAACCCGAACGCGATGCAAGTGCACCGGAAGGTGGGGCCCCGGGAAGCGTCGAGTTCGAGCCGTCGCCTGAATTCGTCTTGGAGCACCTGCTTCCGACGTACCTCGAGTTCACGATCTACGCGGCGCTGCTCGAGACCGATGCTTGCTTTTTTGCGGCGCAGCTGATGGCGATGAGCAACGCGACCGACAACGCGGACCAGCTCATCGACGACCTCACGATCGTCATGAACAATGCGCGTCAGGCCGCGATCACCAAGGAATTGTTGGAAATCGTCGGCGGCGCCGAAGCGCTCGTGAGTTAGGGAGAACCTTCATGCCAAGTACCGGAAAGGTCGTTCAAGTTCTCGGAAACGTCGTTGACGTCGAGTTTGCCGAGGGGGAGCTTCCGAACATCAACGACGCTTTGGAGCTTCGCGTCGGGTCGGATTCCCGCGTTCATGCGAATGGTCAGGCAACCTCGGGAGAAGTCGAGCTCGGCGGTACGGCGATGATGGCGCGCGACCTCGTCCTCGAAGTGCAGGTCCAGCTCGGGAACAACCAAGTGCGCTGCCTCGCAATGGGCTCGACCGACGGCCTCGTCCGCGGGCAGCCGGTCAACAACACGGGCGAATCGATCAAGGTCCCCGTCGGCGAAGCGACGCTGGGGCGGATTTTCAACGTCTTGGGCAAGGCGATCGATTCGGCCGATCCCGTCAACGCAACCGACTACTGGCCGATCCATCGCAACCCGCCCGATTTCACGGCCCAGGATCCGACGCCGACGGTCTTCGAGACGGGGATCAAAGTCGTCGACCTCATGCTGCCGTACATGCGTGGCGGAAAAGTCGGGCTGTTCGGCGGCGCCGGCGTCGGCAAGACGGTCTTGATCCAGGAGCTCATCCACAACATCGCAGCGGTTCACAAAGGCTATTCGGTGTTCACCGGCGTCGGCGAACGGACGCGCGAAGGGAACGATCTCTGGGTCGAGATGAAAGAGTCGGGCGTCATTTCGCAGACCGCACTCGTCTTCGGTCAGATGGACGAGCCGCCGGGCGTACGCTTTCGGATCGCGCAGACCGGAATCACGATGGCGGAATACTTCCGCGACGAGAAGGGCGCAGACGTGCTGCTCTTCATCGATAATATCTTCCGCTTCATGCAGGCGGGCTCCGAAGTCTCGGCGCTGATGGGCCGCATGCCCTCAGCCGTCGGATACCAGCCGTCGCTCGCAACCGAGATGGGCGAGATCGAGGAGCGGATCACCTCGACCCACAAGGGCTCGATTACCTCGGTGCAGGCCGTCTACGTCCCAGCGGACGACTACACGGATCCGGCCGTCGCGACGACGTTCAGCCATCTCGACGCGACGACAGCGCTTTCGCGGCCGATCTCCGAGCTCGGTATCTATCCGGCGGTCGATCCGCTTGCCTCGAGTTCGCGCATCCTCGATCCGGTCATCGTCGGCGAGGAGCACTACCGCGTCGCGCGCGGAGTGCAAGAGACGTTGCAGCGCTACAAAGACCTGCAAGACATCATCGCGATCCTAGGCATCGAAGAGCTTTCGGACGACGACAAGGTCATCGTCGGCCGCGCGCGGCGACTGCAGCGATTCTTCTCGCAGCCGTTTTCCGTTGCCGAGCAATTTACCGGGACGCCGGGCAAGTACGTCAAGCTGCAAGACACGATCGCGAGTTTCAAGGAGATCCTCGAAGGCAAGCTCGATCATCTTCCGGAGCAAGTGTTCTTCTATTGCGGTGCGATCAACGAGGTCAAAGAGAAGGCCGAGAAGCTCGGCGTGACGGTGTAGCTTCATGGCTTCGACCGTCCCATTCAAGCTGATCACGCCGACGTCGATCGCGTTCGACGGCGAGGTGGAGCTCGTCATCGCGACCGGGACCGAAGGCGAGTTCGGGATCCTCCCCAAGCACGCTCCGTTCGTGACGACGTTGCGTCCCGGCGTCATGCGCGCGAACGTCCCCGACGAGCACGGACAAACGAAACGCCTCGAACTCGCGACGGGAGGGGGCTTTTTGCAAGCGTTTCCCGATCGGGTCACGATGATCGTGGAGAGCGCGGTCAACGGCGACGCCGTTGACCGCCATGCGGCGCGTGAGGAGCTCAAGGCCGCGCTCGAACGGCAGAAGGCCGCAGGGAGCGACCTCGACGCCTGGCGCCGAGAGCAAGCGATCATCGACTTCGCCCAGGCGAAGCTCCGCGTCAGCGAAGGACTCGGTTAGCTCCTCATAGCAGGCCGTGGTCGGAGGGCCCAACCATGTCCGACGCCGTTTCGCGCAAAGATTTTGTCGCACTCGTAGGGACAGTCGCCGCGGCCGAAGTTTTGCCGGCCGCCTCCGAAGCCGCGACCGCACCTGCGAAAGCGCCTCCGCTCAAACCGCTGGGTAGCGAACCCGAAGCGTACAAGTATTTCACCGCGCCTGAGGCCGCATTCGTTGAGGCCGCGGTGGAGCGGTTGATCCCGACCGATGAGCTCGGCCCCGGCGCAAAACAAGCCGGTGTCGCGTACTTCATCGATCAGCAGCTGGGTGGCCAGTTCGGCCTCGCCGCCAAGATGTACCGGCAGGGGCCGTGGGCACAGGGAGCGCCGACGCAAGGCTATCAACTGCCCCTGACGCCGCGCGAAGTCTACCGCCTGGCGATCGCAGAGACCAATGCGTATTGCAAGAAGCAGTACGGCAAGACGTTCGACAAGTTGTCGCCCGTGCAGCAAGACGCAGTCTTGCAGGCGCTGGACGATGCCAAGCTCACGTACGATAGCGTCCCCGGTAAAGTATTTTTCGAGATGCTGTACGCCAACACGAATCAAGGCTTCTTCTCAGATCCGATGTACGGCGGAAACCGCAACAAGATCGGCTGGAAATTGATCGGTCATCCCGGCGTCCCGGTCGCGTACAACGCGTACATCGGCAAGCACAACGTCCCATACAAAGTCGCCGAGCCGGTCGGGATCGCCGATGTCGAACGCTCGATCGGCCTGGGCGGAGGCGAGTCGTAATGGCGACGCTCAAATCCGTCGACGCGGTCCTCGTCGGGTTCGGCTGGACCGGCGGGATCATCGCCAACGAGCTCACTAAGGCCGGGCTCTCAGTCGTCGCTCTCGAGCGCGGGGAGTTCCGCGACACCAATCCCGATTTCGTCGCGTACAGCCGCTACGACGAGCTCGCCTACGCCATCCAATACAAGATGATGCAAGACACCTCGAAAGAGACGTTGACGTTCCGCAACGAGCGCAGCCAAACGGCGCTCCCGATGCGTCAGCTCGGCTCGTTCTTGCCGGGCGACGGCGTCGGCGGCGCGGGCGTGCATTGGAACGGTGCGACCTGGCGCTTCTTGCCGGCCGATCTTACGATCCGCAGCCGCTACACGCAGAAGTACGGCGCGGCGATCTTCGGCGAGAACTGCACGTCGGCCGATTGGGGCGTTACCTACGACGAGCTCGAGCCGTACTTCGATCGCTTTGAGTACTTGGCCGGGATTGCCGGCAAAGCCGGCAATCTCCGCGGGCAAACGCAGCCGGGCGGGAATCCATTCGAAGGGCCGCGGCAGCGCGAATATCCCAATCCGCCGATGATAGCGAGTACGATCGGCGCGACGTTCGCGCAAGCCGTGCAGAATCTCGGCTATAATCCTTTCCCGCAGCCGTCCGCGAACTCGACGCGCCGCTATACCAATCCCGAGGGCGTGACGCTAGGCGAGTGCATCTATTGCGGTTACTGCGAGCGCTTCGGCTGCGAGACCGGCGCGAAGGCGAGTTTGCAAACGACCCTCTGGCCGAAGGTCTCGAAGAATGCCAACTTCGAGCTGCGCACGCACGCGAAGGTCCTCAAAGTCAATCTCGACAGTACCGGAAAGAAGGCCGTCAGCGTCACCTATCTCGATTCGCTCGGGCGCGAGCAGGTGCAGCCGGCGAACATGATTTTCTTGACGGCATACGGTCTCAACAACGTTCACTTGCTGCTGCTCTCGAAGATCGGGCAGCCTTACGATCCCGCTACGGGGAACGGCGTCGTCGGGAAAAACTACGCCTACCAAGCCGGGACGAACACGCAACTGTTCTTCAACAGCGGCAAGTACTTCAACGCCTTTATGGGCGCCGGCTCGCAGAGCATATGCATCGACGACTTCAACAGCGACAACTTCGATCACAGCGGTAAGGATTTTGTTGCGGGCGGGTTGATCTCGGCGAGCAGCTCAGGCTTCCGTCCGATCCTCTACCATCCCGTTCCGAAAGGGACGCCGCGCTGGGGAGCCGCGTGGAAAAAGGCCGTCGCCCATTACTACAACCGCTCGTTCACGATCGGCTCGCAAGCCAGCGTCCAGTCCTATCGCGGCAACTACCTCGATCTCGATCCGACGTACAAGGACGTTTACGGGCAGCCGCTTCTGCGCATGACCTTTGACTACGGTCCGCACGAGCACAAGGCCGCCGAGATGATCGCCGGTGTTCAGGAAAGGATCGCGCGCGCGGCCGGCGCGACGACCTTCACGACCAACCAGCTCTCCGCGCACTACAACATCGTCCCCTATCAGAGCACGCACAATACCGGCGGCGCGATCATGGGGACCGATCCGGCGAAGAGCGTCGTCAACAAGTACATGCAGACCTGGGACGTTCCCAACGTCTTCGTCATGGGCGCCTGCGCGTTTCCCCAGAACGCCGGCTACAATCCGACGGGGACGATCGGCGCGCTCACGTACCTGTCCGCGGACGCGGTCGTCAAGCGCTACGTCAAGAATCCGGGGCCGCTAGCGTAGCTCGCCAGGCGGCGAGCTGCGCTGCGCTCCGCCCTGCAATCGAGAAAGTCTTTTCGCGGCTCGTCGCGCCGCGGACCAATGTGACCGCGGTCGGCGCGACGCCGAGAGTCTCGGCGAGCGTACGCCGAACCGATTCGTTGGCGGCGCCGTCGACCGGACGCGCGGCGACTCGGACGACGATACCGCGGGCGTCGGCCGCGATGCCGGGTCGCTTCGAGCCCGGCTTCACGCGCACGACGAGCGTCGCGTCAGCCACCGGCAAACAGCGGTAACGCGGCATCGACCGCGGCGCGATAGCGAGCGTAGATGTCGCGGTATCGTCCGCGCCGTTGGGGGTCGGGCGTCTCGATCTCGCTGAACTGCAGCAGCGTCGCAACGTCTTCGAGATTTTTCAAAGCGCCGGTCGCGAGCGCCGCCATCATAGCGGCGCCGAATGCGGAGGCTTCGAGCTGATTCGGCTGCGCCGCTTCGCTGCCGAAGACGTCGGCGATCATCTGCCGGAAGATGCGCGCGTGCGTCAGGCCGCCGGAGAGCAAGATGCGCGCCGGCGTGCCTAAACGTGCGCGCAAGATTTCATCGACCGCGTAGAGCGCAAAGACGATGCCTTCGACCGCCGCGCGAATGATATGCCGGCGATCGTGCGCGAGGTCGAGACCGATGATATTTCCGCGCAGCGAGCTCATCCAGTACGGCGCGCGTTCGCCCGAGAGAAACGGCAGGAACGTCAGGCCTTCGGCACCGGGTTCGATCTGCTCGGCGAGCGCCATCGCGCTCTCAAAGCGTCGCTGCGGCGGAAAATCGGCGCACAAGAGATCGAGGAGCCAGTTGAGGACGGCACCGGCAGAGCTCGTCGGTCCGCCGATCAGGTACCGGCGATCGTCGAAGATATAGCAAAACGTGCGGCCTGCATCGTCGAAGATCGGGTCCTGAGCGACCGTTCGGATCGCGCCGCTGGTTCCAAGGGTGAGCGCGAGTGTATCGCGCGAGACCGCGCCGGCACCGAGGTTCGCCAGCGCGCCGTCGCTCGAGGCCAGCACGACCGGGATGCTCTCGCGCAAAGCCAGGGCCGAAACGATCGGACCGCGCAGTTCGCGCATCGTCGTGGAAGTCGAAACCGGCTTCGACAATCGATCCGCCCCGACGCGTGCAAGGTCGAGCGCCTGCGCGTCCCACGTGCGGGCGCGAACGTCGAACAGCCCGGTTGCCGACGCGATCGCGTGGTCGACGAGCCATTCGCCGGTCCAGCGGTAGATCAGCAGCTCCTTGATCGAGACGAAGCGGCTGGCCGTTTTGAACGTACCCGCGTCGTGTTCGGAGAGCCAGCGCAGCTTGCACAGCGGAAGCATCGGATGCATCGGTGCACCGGTCCGTCGATAGAGCGCAAGCGCGGTCCCGTCTTCCTTCCAGCCGTCGGCGATTGCGCCGCTGCGCCGATCCATCCATGTGATCAGCGGACCAAGAGCTTCTCCACGCTCGTCGACGGGGATGACGCCGTGCATCGCAACGGAGATCCCGATTGCAGCCGGCACGTCGCCGCGCAGATGCACTTCGTCGAGGACCTTTTGCAAGGTCCGCATCGTCGCGTTGTAGACCGCGTCGGGATCGAGCTCAACCCATTCGGGTCGCGGTGTCTCGAGCTCGTAAGGCTCCGCGCCCTCGGCGACGGTTCGTCCATCGATGCCGACGGCGAGCACCTTGACGGCGCTCGTCCCCATGTCGATTCCGACGAAGACCTGGTTCATGCAGGCTCGGGGATTTGCTCGATCTTGCCCAACAGCACCGCGTAGCAGAAGATTCCAATGACGAGGACCGCGCCGGCCGTCGTCAGCGCCAACGCGAACGAATGGGTCGCCGCAAAGATGAAGCCGGTCGCGATCGGCGCAGCGAAGTTCGCGAGATTGTTGAAGAAGTTCATGATCCCGCCGAGCGTCCCGACGCTGCCCTTTGGCGCCAGCAGAGCCGGAATCGACCAGCCGACCGGTGCCGAAGCGGCGACGCCGCCCAGCGATATCGAGATCCAGACGATCGCGACGTTGATGTCGGTCGTCGTGGCCGCGCCGACCACCGCGATCCCGAGAAGCATCCCGCCGATCAGGATCGAGAGCCGCACGCGCGTCGGATCGACGCCGCGGGCGATCAGATAATCGACGAGCCATCCGCCGACGAGCAAATCGGTGATCGTCGCGACGCCCCAGGCGATCGCCGCATAGTACGCCGACCGCAGGATGTTCTGATGGAAGGTCGCGACGAGATAGCTGGGCAGCCAGGTTATGTACAAGCCGAAGAGATAGCCGTAGGCCGCGAAGCCGAGCGTCAATCCCCAGACTTTACGGTTGCGCAGGAGATAGCCGAGCGCTGCGCCTTCATTGACTGCGGCAACGCCTTCGGGCTGGGCTCCGCCCTCGACGATGTAGTCGCGCTCTGCTTGCGAGAGCCTCGGGTCCGCACTGGGGTTTCGATAAAAGGCGTAAAACAGCAGGAAATAGATGAAGCTCAAAATCGCGGTCGCGACGAACGCATAGCGCCATCCGAAACTGATGATGAGCCACGCGACGAGCGGGACGCCGATGACGTTCGAAAACTTCGCGGCCGCGTCGAAGAGGGCAGTCGCCAAACCGCGCTCCGATTTGGGGAACCAATAGCCGGTCGCTTTTGCGTTCGCGGGGAATGCCGGCGCCTCGGCCACGCCCAAGAACGAACGCGCCAGGAAAATGTGCGCGAACGAATTGGAGACCGCCGTCAAGAGGGCGGCGATGCCCCAGAGGAGCGCACCGACGCGCACGATCACGACGACGCCGAAACGATCGAGGATGATCCCGACCGGAATTTGCAAGAGCGCGTAGATCCAAAAGAACGCGCTCGAGAGCAGCCCGAACTCGGCGGGACCGATGTGCAACTCGCTCTGCAGGCTAGGTCCCGCGACCGAAAGGCTCACCCGATCGATGTAGTTGACGAGGACGCCGAACCCCAGTAGCAGCGCGATGCCCCAACGCAGGTTCGGGACCCGAGGCCGGACGGAGACGCTTTTCATGGTCAGCCCTACGAGCAAGCGGATGAAGTTTCCCGGATTTCGCCGAAAGCCCGAGACAATGAATGTTCTGGACCGGCTTGAGACGACGCTGCGTCTGCGCGGCGGATATGCCTTGAGCGGATCGGTCGCGACCCATGGGGCGAAGAACGCGGCGCTGCCCATTATGGCAGCGTCGTTGTTGGCGCGGGGCAAAGTGACGCTCCATCGGGTGCCCCACATCACAGACGTCTCGGTAATGTGGTCGCTCCTCGAAGCGCTCGGTGCCCGACTGCGCTTGGAGGGTGAGGATACGCTGACGATCGATGCCTCGAACGTCAACACGCATCGCGCCCCGTATACCCTCGTCCGCAAGCTCAACGCGTCGTTCGACGTCACCGGACCGCTGCTCGCGCGCTTTGGGCGCGCCGAAGTCCCCTTGCCCGGCGGTTGCATCCTCGGGACTCGGGCAACCGATATGCATGAGGCTGCATTCCGGGCGCTCGGCGCCCGGGTTTCGACCGAGCACGGCTGCCTGATCGCGCAAGCCCGCAAAAAGAAGCTGACGGGAGCGCGCATCGAGTTTCGTATGCCCAGCGTCGGCGCGACGAAGAACGCGATGCTGGCATCGGTCCTGGCCGAGGGGACGACGACGCTTGAAAATGCCGCTATGGAGCCGGAAGTCGTCGATCTCGCCAACTTCTTGCGCGCGATGGGCGCGAAGATCGTCGGAGCCGGGACCGAGACGATTTCGATCGACGGGGTCAGCGAGCTGCGCGGAGCCGAATACGCGATCATCCCGGACCGGATCGTGACCGGGACGCTCATGATCGCAGGGGCGATAACGCGGGGCGACGTGACGGTCAACCGCTGCGACCCCGGGCACGTCACCGCGCTCGCCGACACGCTGCGGGAATGCGGCGCCGAGATCAGCAGCGGCGACGATTGGGTGCGCGTCCGCGCCGCCTCGATCAAGGGCGGGACCGATATCGTGACGGCTCCCTATCCTGGCTTCCCAACCGACCTACAGCCGCCGATGCTAAGCTTTCTTTGCACCGTCCCGGGGACGAGCGTCGTCGAGGAGACGATCTTCAACGCACGCTTCTCGTACGTCAACGAGCTCCTACGCATGGGTGCCGACGTTCGCGTTGCCATGGAGAACAACACCGCTCTCGTCAAGGGACCGGCCTTGCTCTCCGGTGCTCCGGTCGAAGCGCCCGACATTCGCGCCGGAGCCGCGCTGGTGATCGCCGGCTTGGCTGCGAAAGGCGAGACCGAGATCATCGGCCTTGAATATATCGACCGCGGCTACGAGCGTTTCGAAGAGTTGCTCTCGGCGCTCGGGGCGCAGGTGCAGCGTGCAAGCGGCGTGACGCCGTTCGCCGAGCCGACCGGAACCTACGAAACCAGCGCCTACCCAAAGGTCGGAGTATCTTAGCACCACAATAGCTGTTACGGGCCCCCTCGGGGTACCGTGCATTTCCAAAAGCGTTGAAGGGCCCGTCGGTTGGGGGCCCCGCGCGCGCGAGCGCGTGGGGGACCGGAGCCTGGGGCGGAGGTCCGTAAAATCGAAATCGGGATTGATTTGGGGACGGCGAACGTCCTCGTTTACGTCAAGGGCAAAGGCATCGTGCTGCGCGAGCCGTCCGTCGTTGCGAAGGACATTCGAACGAACAAGACGCTTGCGGTCGGCGAAGAGGCACGGCAAATGCTCGGCAAGACACCGAGCAACATTCACGCGATCCGTCCGTTGCGCGACGGCGTCATCGCCGATTTCGAAGTGACCGAAGCGATGCTCAATTATTTCATCAAGAAGGTGACGCGCAATCGCTCGTTCTTCTCGGCGCTGTTCAATCCGAAGCCGGCAGTCACGATCTGCGTCCCGGCCGAGATCACCAGCGTCGAAGAGCGCGCGGTCCGCGATGCCGCGAAACTCGCGGGCGCGAAGTCCGTCGACATCATCGAAGAGCCGATGGCCGCCGCGATCGGCGCCGGCCTTCCGATCGACGGCCCGTCGGGGAACATGATCGTCGACATCGGCGGCGGGACGACCGACGTCGCCGTGATCTCGCTCGGCGGGATCGTCGTCTCGCAATCGATTCGCGTCGCCGGAAATAAACTCGACGAAGCGATCATCCGCCACATCCGCCGCGTCTATAACTTGATGATCGGCGAGCGCACGGCGGAAGAGATCAAAATCAAGCTGGGCTCGGCATACCGCTTGGAAAACGAGCTCGCGATGGAGATCCGCGGACGCGACCTGATCAACGGTTTGCCCAAGACCGTCAAGATCACGAGCGAAGAAGTGCGCGAGGCGCTGTCGGAGCCGGTGCAGGCGATCGTCGAAGCGGTGAAGTCCGTGCTGGAGAAAACACCGCCGGAACTCGCGGCAGATATCATCGATCGGGGCGTGATCCTCACGGGAGGCGGAGCATTACTGCGCGGCCTCGACACGCTCTTAGGTGAGGTAACGGGGATCCCCGTAATCGTCGCGGACGACCCGATGTCGTGCGTCGCAATCGGGACAGGTTCGCGCGTTCGCGTGTAAGCGTGGGCTGGGCCGGAGCGCCTTAAAATGCAACGGCTGGTTGTTTCGGCCTTGGAGGTCGAGGAACTCGTGGAGCGCGTTGCCCGAGTAGTGGCCGACGGTGGGACGGTTATCTTCCCGACCGATACCGTGTATGGAATCGGCGCCGATCCGATGCAGCCCGACGCGCTGGCGCGGATCTACACCGCGAAGGCGCGTCCGCGCGACAAGCCGCTCTCGTTGCATTTTGCGACCGTCGCGGAGGCGCTGGAATATGTCGACGTGGCGAGCGCGCCGCTGGTGCGCCGGCTCTTACCGGGTCCGCTGACGGTGATCGTTCGCCGTCCGGCATTCGTGAGCGAAAACGTGACGGCCGGATTGCCGACCGTCGGTTTGCGCGTCCCCGACCACCCGCTCTGCTCGGCGCTGCTCGAACGCTGCGGGCCGCTTGCCGCGACGAGCGCGAACGTGAGCACGATGCCGGCGTATGAAGGCAACGGGGACGCAGGCGCCCTGCCCGAAGCCGACGTGTTCGTCGATGCCGGTCCAACCCCGCGGCGCGGCGAATCGACCGTCATCGACATCTCCGGCCCGCAGCCGAAACTCGTCCGGGAAGGCGTAGTATCCTTGAAAGACATCGAAGCCATCCTGAAGCGAACCCTTGCCGTCGCGCTGCTGGTGGCGGCAACGGCGCTCCCGGCGATCGCCCAAAATCGCCCGGCGCCGGCCCCCGCGCCGAAGGCATCGTCGTCCTCGAGCACGCTGACGAACGGGCAATTCAGCGTCGAGACCGACGAGACGAACTACAACTTGAACAACGGTGATTTTGAAATGCCGCACCACGTGCACTTCACGCGTCCGGGAACCGACGTGACGGGCGATCGCGCGCACGGCAACACGCGCAACGACACGATCACGATCACGGGCCATGTCGTTTTGCACCAGACGGGCGCGGTGAATTCGCTGGGCGCCGGCGCGCAGAAAGTCACCTCCGAAGAGCCCTCGACGTTGATGACCGACGAGCTTCAGGTCGACGGCAAAGCGAAGACGTATACCGCGATCGGAAACGTCCACTGGGCGCAGGGGAATAAGAAGCTCAGCGCGGATCACGGCGTGCTCAACGAGTTGACGCACCAGCTGAACCTCCAAGGCAACGTTCACATCGAGCAAAACCAGCAATCGATGGATGCCGATCGCGTCGACTACGACACGGAGACGGAGGATGGCAAGGCGTACGGGGCGCCGGTCGTTTCGCGCTTGCCCGTCACCGCGCCGGGCCCGGATGTGACGTCGCCGCCGGCGCCCAAACCAAAGAAGGGTTTGCACAAGTTCATCTAGCTGTGAATCCTTCGCTGTTCGGTGAATCCGACACAAAGAGTGGGGCCGTACGCGAGCCCTTAGCCGCGCGGATGCGGCCGCGAACGCTCGACCAATTCGTCGGGCAGCATCATATCGTCGGCGAAGGTCGCGCGCTGCGCCGTGCGATCGAGAGCGATCATGTCCCGTCGATGATCCTATGGGGCCCGCCCGGAAGCGGCAAGACGACGCTCGCGCAGATCATCGCGCACGCAACCGGGGCGCACTTCGTCGCGCTTTCAGCGGTGAGTGCCGGTGTCGCCGACCTGCGCCGCGTCGTGGAGGATGCGAAGAAGCTGCGCCGCGCCGGCAAGCCGACGGTCTTATTCATCGATGAAATCCACCGCTTCAACAAGGCGCAGCAGGACGCGGTCTTACCGTACGTCGAGGACGGGACGGTTACGCTGATCGGCGCAACGACCGAAAATCCGTCGTTCGAAGTCAACTCCGCGCTGTTGTCGCGCTCGCGTGTCTTCGTCCTGAACCAGCTCGACGACGACGACGTGCGCACGCTCGTCGAGCGCGCGTTGCTCGACCGCGAGCGCGGACTCGGCGAGCAGGACGTGAGGCTTGCGGCCGGCGCGCTCGATGCGCTCGTGAACCTGGCCAACGGCGACGCACGGATCGCGCTCGCGACGCTCGAGTTCGCAACGGATGCCGCGCTGCCCGAAGAAGGGGGAGGACGAACGATCACCGTCGCGATGATCGAAGACGCGCTGCAGCGGCGGGCGGGTCTCTACGACAAAGGCGGCGAGCAGCACTATGACGTCATCAGCGCTTTCATCAAATCAATTCGCGGGAGCGACCCCGACGCCGGCGTCTATTGGCTCGCGCGGATGCTCGACGGCGGCGAGGATCCGCTGTTCATCGCGCGGCGGCTGGTGATTCTCGCGAGCGAGGACGTCGGCTTGGCCGATTCGCGCGCTCTCTCGGTCGCTATCGCTGCACAACAAGCGGCGCACTTCGTCGGGATGCCCGAGGGCTTTTACCCGCTTGCCCATGCGACGCTCTATCTAGCGACGGCGCCGAAGAGCGACAGCGTCGGGCGAGCCTACTCGGCTGCGCTCGCCGCCGTCGAGGGGACGCGCAACGACCCCGTCCCGCTGCATCTGCGCAACGCGCCGACGGGTCTCATGCGCAAGCTGGGGTACGGTGCCGGCTATCGCTACGCGCACAACGATGAAGCAGCGATGCAGGCGGGAGAGCTTCCGCCGGCCGAACGCTTACAGTCCTATCTTCCCGAGCGGATCGCGGGTAGCGCCTACTTCGAGCCCGGAGCGCAAGGCGAGGAAGCGCGGCTGCGCGAGTGGATCTTGCAGCGCCGCAAAACGCCGAAAAAATGATGCCGAACAGAATCTATCTGGATCACGCCGCCACGACGCCGGTTCGCCCGGAAGTCGTCGCGGCGATGGAGCCCTACCACGCAAGCCTCGGGTACAACCCGAGCTCCGTCCATACGGAGGGACGCGCCGCACGCGCCGCCGTCGATCGCGCCCGCGAGCAGGTCGCGCAGTCATTAGGCGCGCGGCCGCGCGAGATCGTCTTCACCGGCGGCGGGACCGAAGCGGATAACCTCGCGATTCTCGGCATCGCTCGCGCTCGCCGCGATCGTGGCCGGCACGTCGTAGCGACGACGATCGAGCATCATGCCGTCTTGCACGCGCTCGATGTCTTGCGCGACGACGGCTGGGAGGTGACGTTGGTCGAGGTCGACGAGCACGGCCTCGTCGATCCCGAAACATTTCGCGCCGCGCTCCGGCCGGATACGGTCCTCGCGGCGGTCATGCTGGCCAACAACGAGATCGGAACGATCGAACCGGTTGCCCGGCTTGCCGCGATCGCGCGCGAGCGTGGCGTCGTGCTGCATGCGGATGCGGTTCAGGCGCCCGGGAAGCTTTCGATCGCCGTCGATGAGCTGGGCATCGACTCGATGGCGCTCGCCGCACACAAGTTCTACGGTCCCAAGGGCGTCGGCGTCCTGTACGTCCGCGACGGCACCCCGCTTGCCCCGCTCGTCGTCGGCGGCGGCCAGGAGCACGGCTTGCGCAGTGGGACCGAAAACGTTGCCGGCATCGTCGGCCTAGCCGAGGCGCTTCGACTGGCGCTTGCCGAGCAACCCGCCTACGTCGCTGAGGTCGGCGGTCTCCGCAACAGCCTGCAAGCTGCCCTGGAAACGATCCCGGATACTCGGATCAACGGTGCAGGAGCCCCTCGCCTGCCTAACAATCTAAGCGTGAGCTTTGCGGGCGTGGAAGCCGACGCGCTCCTGATCAGGCTCGATCTGGAAGGGGTCGCAGCCTCGGCCGGAAGTGCGTGTGCCGCCGGATCGATCCAAACCAGCCACGTTCTGCAGGCGATCGGGCTCGATCCGCGGTTCGCGCGAGGGACGATTCGCCTCAGTCTGGGCAATGGGTTGGGAGCGCAAGCCGTTGGGCGGGTGGGGGAGTTATTGCCCGGGTTGGTCGGGGAGTTCAGGGCTGCCGCTACCGTTTAGCGGTCAAGGGGTTGTAACCGTGCAGATTTGGGAACAAGCGTTTTGTGCTCCAGCCGAGCATTGGGAGGGTCGCGCGTGAACGGTTTCGATTGGAGGATCGTTCTCGATGCCGGTGTGGGACTTGGAGTCTTTCTCATCGGCCTTGGAGCGCTGATCGTTTGCTCGGCGCTCTCGCGCACGCTTGGCCGATTGGACCAAACACTCGACGAGGTCGACCGTCAGCTGGCAGCGGTCTCGGCTCCGGTGACCCGGACGCTCGCTCACGTCGACGGGATCGCCAATACGGCCGACGTCGCCGTTTCGCGCTTGCAGGGCATCGTCGCACAGCTCGAGACGATCGCCGGTGGCGCGGGCAAACTCTCGAATTTGGCCGTTGAGGCTGTCTCTCCGGCAATCGTCAACATCGGGGCGACCCTGGCCGGGATCAGCGTCGGAATCCGGCGCCTGGTCACTCGGCAACCCTCGTCGAACGGCGATGCGGGCTCGCAGGAGCGCGCGCGATGAGCCGGCGTTCCGGCGGGGGGTTCGTGACGGGCTTCTTCATCGGCGCGCTACTGGGTGCGAGCGTCGCAACGTTGATCTCACCGGAAGACGGCGAGGGACGCAGCGAGCGCCTGCGCAGCCTGTATGCGCGCGGGAAAGAGATCATCGATGCGGCCCGCACCGATCTGGACAAGGCGGTCGACGAAGGAAAAGCTGCGGCGAACGAGCAGCGCAAGCGCCTCGAAACACTGGAAAAATAGGAGTAAGGTTTGGACATCAAGGTCAACGTCCGCAAATCTGCAGGCGACGCCTACGTCGTCGAGCTCGCCGGCGAGATCGACGTGTACACGTCGCCGAAAGTCAAAGACGCGATCACGGAGCTGATCGACCAGGGCCATTACAACCTGGTCATCAACCTCGAAAAAGTCCGCTACATCGATTCGACGGGTTTAGGCGTCCTGATCGGCGGGCTCAAGCGCGTGCGGGAACACGGCGGCTCCGTCAATCTCGTCTGCACGAATCCGCAGATCAAGAAGATCTTCGACATCACCGGGCTGGTAAAGATCTTCGGCATCTTCGACGACGAACCGAGCGCGATGAAGGCTCTGGTATGAACGAGCCTGCGAGCTTGTCGACGATCGAAGACTCGGCGTTCGTCGAGCTGCGCATCCCGCCGAAGGCGGAATGGGCTGCGGTCGCGCGATTGACCGTCGCCGCGGTCGCAAGCCGCCTCGACTTCTCGCTCGACGAGATCGACGACATCAAACTTGCCGTGGCCGAAGCATGTACGCATGCGATTGGGCGCTCGAACGGCGATCACCCGGTCGAGCTGATCTTCGAGGCCCAACCTGATTCCATTATCGTGACCGTGCGCGATTTTTCAACCTCGCCGCATCTGGAGAGCGTCGCAGACGAGCTCGACGAAAATCACGTCGGAGGGCTAGGCCTGTTCATCATCCAGTCGCTGATGGATGACGTCGATTTTCACGTTGATGCCGGAACAGGCGGCGAGCTCACGATGGCCAAGCGAGTCGGCGGCACGTTCTAGGGATGCAATCGGAACCGGTTCGGCGCGAGGATGATCGACGGACCGATCGACGGAAAGCGCGGCAAGGATTTGAGCGCCTCGCGGAATTGCGCCATCAGCGTTCTATCGGTCGCTTGTCGGCGAATGACTCGGCATACGAGACGCTCCGCAGCGATCTGATCGTCGGGCACCTCAACTTGGTGCGCTATCTCGCGGTCAAGTTTGCCAACCGCGGCGAATCGCTCGACGATCTGATTCAGGTCGGGACCGTCGGCCTGCTCAAGGCGATCGATCGGTTCGATCTCGAGCGCGGCGTCGAGTTCACAACATACGCGACGCCGACGATCGTCGGGGAGATCAAGCGCTACTTTCGTGACAAAGGGTGGGCGGTCAAAGTTCCGCGCCGACTCCAAGAGCTCAACCTCGCCGTCAATCGAGCGATCGAAAAGCTGACGGTCAAGTTGGGACACAGCCCCACCGTCGCGGAGCTTGCAGCACACTTGGGGGCGACCAAAGAAGAGGTCCTCGAAGCGCAAGAACTCGGCGCAGCGTACAATTTGCTCTCACTCGACACCGAGTTTGGCGCCGAGGGCGACAAGAAGTCCCAAACGCTGGCCGACTACATCGGGCAGACCGATCCGGGGCTCGAGCTTCTGGAGGACAGGGCCAACCTGGAGCGCGCCTTCGAAGTCCTCACGGGGCGCGAGCGCATCATCCTTTATCTTCGCTTCTACGAAAACGTCAGCCAAACAGAGATCGCCAAGCGCCTGAGCGTCTCGCAAATGCACGTCTCGCGCCTGCAACAGCGCGCCCTCGAAAAGCTCAAGGGGTTCCTGCAAGAGCGATAGAGCCCGCCGTATAAACTGGCTCGATCCGATGAAATCTCAAGAACTGCGGGCCGCCTTCGTCGACTACTTCGTGGGCCGGGGGCACAAGCATCTGGCGTCGGCGTCGCTCATCCCCGATGCAATGTCGACGACCTTATTTACGATCGCCGGGATGGAACAGTTCGTTCCGGTCTTCACGGGCGAGGTGCCGGCACCCGCGCCGCGCGTCGTGACCGTGCAGCGCTGCCTGCGCGTTGCCGGCGCGAAGAGCGATATCGAGAACGTCGGGCGGACCGGCCGGCACGGGACGTTCCTCGAGATGCTGGGGAACTTCAGTTTCGGCGATTACTACAAGGCGGAAGCGATTCGCTTTGCTTGGGAGTACCTGACCGAACGCTTGAAGCTCGATCCGAACAAGCTGTACGTCACCGTCCACGCGAGCGATGAAGAAGCCGCTGCGTTGTGGGAGCACGAGGTCGGCTTGCCGGCATCGCGCATCAGCTCGTTCGACGACGACAACTTCTGGACCATGGGGGCGACCGGCCCGTGCGGTCCCTCGACCGAGATCTTCTACGACACCGGGCCGGGGCACGCCAGCGGTCCGGGCGATACCGGACCGAACCTTGGGGACCGCTTCGTCGAGATTTGGAACGTCGTCTTTCAACAGTACAATCGAGGTGCGGACGGCAAGCTGGCCGACCTTCCGCGCAAAGCGATCGACACGGGCGCGGGATTGGAGCGGATGCTCGCGGTCGCCAACGGGAAAGCCTCAATGTACGAGACCGATTTGTTCATCGACCTGATCGACGCGCAACCCTCGGTCGAGACGACGCATCTTGGCCCCGCGGAGCAGCTCGTTCGACGCCGCATCATCGCCGATCACGCACGCGCCGTCACCTTCTTGATCGCCGATGGCGTCTATCCGTCCAACACGGATCGCGGCTACGTCTTGCGCTTCCTGATCCGGCGGGCCATCCGAAACGGCCGGCTCCTGGGATATCCGCGCGAGTTCATGGCGCAATCGGCCCAGGCCGTCGTCGCTTCCCTCGAGCACGGCTATCCCGAGTTGCGCTCGCGCTTGAACGACGTGCAAAGTGCGTTGCGCTCGGAAGAGACGAACTTCGTGCGGACGCTCGACCGCGGCAGCGAACTGCTGGCGCACCTGATCGATGAAGCGATCGTGGACTGCACGATGCTGGTCTCCGGCGAAGACGCTTTCATGCTGCACGATACCTACGGCTTTCCGTCGGAGCTCACGCGTGAGATCGCCGCCGAAAAAGGCGTCGCGGTCGACATGTCGGGTTTCCAAGAACACATGGACGAACAGCGTGCGCGAGCGCGCGCCGACGCGGCTGCGAAGCGAGCGGTGGTCGCAGTCGCCGACCTGCCCGCAGCGACCAGCGAGTTTTTGGGCTACGGCAGCCTGGAAGCCGACGGCGTCATCGTAGGTCTAGTGAAGGATCATGTCCCCGTCGGAGCGATTGCGGTGGGCGACGAAGCGCAAGTCATCTTGGATCGCACTTCGTTCTACGCAGAAAAAGGCGGGCAGGTCGGCGATCACGGCACGATTTCAAACGAGGGTGCGCTCTTCAACGTGACCGACGTGCAGTACGCAGGTGAGGCGATCGCGCATTTCGGTACGCTCGCGAACGGGACGTTGCGCGTCGGCGATCGTGCCCGCAGTGCGGTCGATCCGCAGTGGCGCGAAGAGATTCGCCGCCATCACACCTCGGCACACTTGCTCCAGCGCGCGCTGAAGGATGTACTGGGCGATGAAGTCATTCAAGCGGGATCGTGGGTCGGCATCGACCGGATGCGGTTCGATTTTCGCAGCCCGGCCGGCGCGCTCACACCGGAGCAAAAGCATGCGGTGACCCGACGCGTCAACGAGTTGATCCGCGACGACTACAAGCTCGTTACCGACGAGCTACCGTACGATCAAGCCGTCGCGAGCGGCGCGATCGTCATGGCAGGGGAAAAATACGATGAGGTCGTCCGCGTCGTCCGCGCTGGACCGTCCGTCGAGTTCTGCGGCGGAACGCACGCCCACTCGACCGGCGAACTCGGCATGTTCGTGATGCTCGCCGAATCATCGATCGGGAGCGGTCTGCGGCGGATCGAGGCTGTCGTCTCACGTGCTGCCGAGGCGCTTGTCGAAAAACAGCAAGAGCTCGTGGGGACGCTCTCCGAGTCGCTCTCCGCGCGCCCCGAAGAGCTGTTCGAACGCATCGAGCGGTTGCAGATCGAACTGCGTGAGATGCGCAGCGAAGTCGCGGTGCTCCGGGCACGCATGGCGGCCGGCGACGCGCAGTCGTACGTGCAAAACGCCGAAGAGATCGGCGGGAAGCCGCTCGTCGCCGCAGTCGTTCGCGAAGCGGACGCAGAAGCGCTCAAGAATCTGGGGACCGCGATCCGTTCGCGCTTCAAACGCGGCGTTGTCGCGCTCGTCGGCGTCGATGGTCAGAGCGTCAGCGTCCTCGTGACTGCGAGCGACGATCTCGTCAAGGCCGGGGTTCACGCGGGAAATCTCGTCAAAGCGGCCGTCGCGAAAATCGACGGCAAGGGCGGCGGCGCTCCCGGCCAAGCGCAAGGCGGCGGGAAGAACCCCGCCGGAGCAGAGGCGGCTATCGAAGCGATTCGCGCGGCGCTGGCGGCGTGACGCTCCTTCTCATCCTGCTCGCACTTGCGACTCCTCGACCGGCGCTTGCCGCGCTTCCGCCGGAAGTCGTGCTCGTTCGGTATGTCCAGGCGCTGGAGGCGGTCCCGCTCCCGAAGACGCTTTCCTTTCAATACACGATAGAACAACTGGGTGGGCGCGACATCGATCAGACCCATCGCGTTTACAGGAGCGGGACGAATGAGCGTGACGAGACGCTCGTCGTCGACGGCGAGAAGGTCGTCCCGCCGCAAGTCCGGATCTTTCACGGGCGACCCGACCGCTACGCGCTCACGAACATCGCGCCGCGCCCTTACGCTTACGATTTCACGTACGTCGGGCCGCGTTCGGAGGGCCTCCGCGTCGAATACGTTTTCCGGACGACTCCCAAAACGCCGGGTCCGTTCAGCGTCACCGAGGTCACGATCGACGGGCTGAAGTTCCTTCCGGTCAGCGTGCAATTTCAAACCGCGCTGGGCGGTGTTGTCGGCAGCGGCTCGATCACCTACGGTCCGAGCGGACGGTATTGGGTCCCGCTCGCGGTCAACGCGACCGCGCGCGACGTGACGCGCACGGTGCGCGAGCGGATCGTTTTCTCGGCGTACGGCTTTCCGCCGAAGTTGCCGCCGGGGACGTTCGGCGCTTCCCCGCAATGAACGAGTTATGCCTCGCGAACCTCACGGTCGGCGACGCCGGCCCCCTCGAATTGATCGATGCAGCCGCGGCGGGCGGTTTCGATTCGGTCAACCTGTGGCTGGTCGAACCCCCCGCGATGGCGCACTTCGCGCATTTCAAGCACGAAGTCACGCCGGTCGTCGCCAATCGCCCGCTGATCGATGCGATTCGCAGGCGTTGTGAAGAGCGGGGCGTGCGCGTTTTCACCGCATCGGCGAGTTGGCTCGGCCCGACCTTCGATGAGGCATCGATCGTTCCGGTCATGGAGACGCTGGTCGCACTGGGTGCCCGATCGATCTCGCTCGTTTGCTGGGATCCCGATCGCGAGCGGTTCCTCGCGCACTTCCGCGCCGTTTGCGCGGCTGCGGCGCGGCATGCCCTCGACGTTCACCTCGAATTCATGGAGTACGCCGCCCTGAAGACGCTCGACGAAGCGCGCGACTTCATCCGGCTTGCGGCACAGCCGAACGCGCGCATCATCGTCGATGCGCTCCACCTGGACCGGTCCGGCGGGACCCCGGCCGGCGTGCAAACGCTCGAGCCGCGGACGATCGCGTCGGTGCAGCTCTGCGACGCGCCAAAGGTTCGCCCAGCCGCGCATGCGTTGCGGGACGAGTCGGTGAACGCTCGGCTTCTGCCCGGCGAGGGCGAGCTTCCGCTCTTTGCGCTGATGGATGCGTTGCCCAAAGACGTCGTCATCGAGCTTGAGACGCCGGACGCGTCGCTTGCCCATTTGACCGTCGCCGAGCGTGCCGTACGATGCGGCGGCGCGACGCGGCGATTTCTAGAGCGCTACCATGCCCGCTAGACCTTCACGATCAGGTCGCTCGCATTGAACGAACGCGCGAGCGCCTTGTATTTCGTGCCGGCATCGAGGACCGGCTGAATGAGCCGAGGATCGCAGGACGTCGCGTAGCTCGAGCGCCGCATCCCGCGGACGCGGTCGAGATCGTACTTTGCGTACTTGGCGAGAATCGCCATCGAGTCGTCGCGGTGCGCGTTCGCCCAACGCTGCGTCTCGTAGACGGCCGCGACGAAGCGCTTCGCTGCGTCGGGATTCTTCGCGAGCCAATCCTTCGTCGTAAACCAGTCGCTGATGAGGAATTGCTTGGCAATCGAATCGTACGGTTTCGCGATCGGCTGGACTACCGCAGATCCGGCGGTGAGCTGCGGCTCGCCGAGGTGCGCCGCGTCGATCGTCCCGCGAGCGATCGCATCGGCGTGCGCCGAGAGCGGCAGTTCGACGAAGTGGACCTTCGCAAGATCGGCGCCGTTCTCGACGAGCCAAGCGCGGACGGCAGTCGCCGTCAACGCGATGAGCGCCGGGACGGCGATCGTCTTGCCCTCGAGGTCCTTGGCCGTCTTGATCGGCGAATTCTTGGCGACGACGAGCAGCGTCGTCGGCGCGTTGGTGTTGTAGAGCGATCCACCGGCGATGATCGCGAACGGGAGTCCCCGCATCGCGCCGTTGGCCAGTTCGGTCGCTTCGCCGACACCGACGTCGAGGCTTCCACCGGCAGCGGCTTCGGCCTGCGCTGAGCCGTTGTTGAACTGCAGCATCTGCACGTTGAGTCCGGCGCGGCTAAAGAACCCCATGTCCAGCGCGTAGTAGCCCATCCCGAACGTGTCGGAGGTCAAACCGCCGACGCGAATCGCCGGCGCCTGCGCGCGAACGATCGCCGGAAACGCAAGCGTCGACGCTCCCGCGGCGAGCGCGGCGATCGCGTTAGAGCGCTTGACCCGTGGTGTCGGCGCGTGAGTCGGCGAGGTGCGCATTGACGCAGGGCTCGATGAGGCGCCAAGCGCGATCGACATCGAAGACGGCGTAGGCTGCATTTTCGACCGGCATCTTCCAAAAGTCATCGAGCGGCCCTCCGGTTTGGGCAAGGAGCGCGACACGGACGATCGCGTCGTGGGTCACGACGAGCGTTTCCCGCGAGGCGTCGAATCGCTCGGCAAACTCGCGCCAACGCGCTTGCACGTCCAGGAGCGTCTCGCCTCCCTCGAAAGCGACGTGCTCCGGATCTTGACGCCAGGTGCGATAGCGGTCCGGATCGTTCGCGGCGATTTCGTCGCGAAGCCGTCCTTCCCACGTGCCGTGGGCGATCTCGATCAACCGCTCGTCGGTCTCGACCTCGAGATCGAGCGCATCGCCGACGAACTTGGCCGTTGCGTGACAACGCAGCAGCGGACTCGAAACGATTCGTTTCAGCGTCCGCGTTTGCGCGAAGGCGTCCGCGAGCGCAATCCCTTGTCGGACGCCGAGCCCGGAGAGCGCGGATTCGCGGCGTCCCTGATAGCGCCCGGCGAGATTCCAGGTTGTCTCGCCATGACGCGCGACATAAACCCTAGCCATTTGGCACGTACTTTAAGCGACTTCTTCGAGAATCCGGGCTAGGCGGTCCGGCGCATCAACCATGACGTCATGCCCGCTCTCGACTTCGAAGACGCGCCACGATGGGTCACGCTTGAGCCGATCGTAGCTTGCGCGGAAAGCGGGCGAATCGTAGATCGTAGCGCGGATGTACGTCTTCTTCGGGATCCGGTCGCGCGCGCCGCTGAGAGCAATCGGATCGACGAACGTCGCGTACGGGTGCGGGAGACACAAATTATCGACCCACGCGCGATCAGCTTCGTCGATGACCTTGAAAACTGCCGCGGGGATCGGTGTGATCCAGCGTCCGTCCTGCGAGAGATGCTCGTTCCAACGTGCGACCGAGGCTGCCGGGACGACGTCGCGCATCGTCTGACCGTTTTCCGGGACGAACGCGTCGAGAAAGACAATCGAACGGGTCGCCTTCTCAATTTTTTCGGCGACCCCGGAGATAACGATCCCGCCGTAGGAGTGGCCGACCAGGACGATGTCGTCGAGCCGCTCCCAACGCACGAGGTTGACGATGTCGTCGATGTGAGTCGAAAGGCGAATCTCTCGATCGGCCAGGTGCGAGCGTTCGCCCAGACCGGTCAGCGTCGGCGCGAAGACGCGGTGGCCGCGTGCGACGAGGCGATCGGCGACGCGGCGCCAGCACCAGCCGCCGTGCCAGGCGCCGTGCACCAGCACGAACGTCGCCATTAGACGGTCAGCGAACGGACGGAGCTGATCCCCGGGGCTGCGCGCAAAGCGTCGAGCGTCGACTGCTCGACGGGCTTGTCGATGGTGAGGACCATGATCGCCTTCCCGCCGATCTCGTTCCGCGAGACTTGCATCTGCGCGATGTTGACCTTCGCATCGCCGAGGATCGTCCCGACCTTGCCGATGATCCCAGGGACGTCGGCATGCTGGGTGATCAGCATCGCGCCGTTCGGTATCGCGTCGATCTCGTAGCCGTCGGCCTCGACGATGCGTGGGCTTCCGTTGACGTCGGTCCCGGTCACGGTCGTCTCACCGCCCTTGATTTGCAGCGAGGCGGCGTACTGGTTCGCGTTGGGTTCGCGGCGCGGCTCGACGCGGACGCCGAGCTCCTGCGCGATCGTCTGAGCGTTGACGACGGTGACGCGGCGGTCGGTTGTCGTTTGCAGCAGCCCGGAGAGGAAGGCGGTGATGACGGGCTCCGCCGGCAGCTCGGCGATCGCGCCTTGCATCGCGAGCGTAAACGTCGGGAGCTGCGTTTGGGTCGCGAATTGCGGATAGAACTTGCCCATCCGGTACGCGACGTCGATGAACGGCCGAAGCCGGGCGGCGTCAGGGCCTTGCGCGACCGGCGCGTTCACCACGCCCGTCGCCGGGCCGCCCGCGAGGACGCGGGCGACGTCCTCGGCGAGTTCGGTCGCGATGCGCGCGAGTGCTTCGTGCGTCGAGCCCCCGAGGTGCGGCGTTGCGTACACCTTCGGATGCTTGTGCAGTTTTGAGCCGCTTCCGTCCGGCGGCGGCGGCTCGACGGCGACGACGTCGATGCCTGCGCCGGCGATCGTCCCGGCGTCGAGCGCTTTGAGCAGATCCTCTTCGACGATCACGCCGCCACGCGCGCAGTTAATGAGGTATGCGTGCTTCCGCATCAGCGCGATCCTGCCGCCATCGATCATGCCGCGGGTCTTGCTCGTGAGCGGGACGTGGAGCGTTACCAGATCGGACGAAGCGAGAAGTTCGTCGAGTTCGACCAGTTTGGCGCCGAACGCGTCGGCGCGCGCCGGCGAGATGAACGGATCGTGCGCGAGCAGCGTCATCCCGAACGCCTTCGCGCGCAGCGCGATGTTGCCGCCGATTCGTCCGAGTCCAACGATGCCGAGCGTTTTGCCGTACAGCTCTGTTCCGACGAGCTTTTGTCGAATCCAACGGCCGTCGCGCAGCGACTGCACCGCATCGGGCGTGTGACGCAGCAGTGAGAGCATCAGCGCGAAGGTTTGCTCCGTCGCCGCGATCGTGTTGGCGTCGGGCGTGTTGAGGACGATGACGCCCGCGTTGGTCGCGGCATCGACGTCAATCGCGTCGACGCCGACCCCGGCACGCGCGACGACCATCAAGTGCGGCCCGGCCGCGAGGAGCTCACGATCGACGCGCGTCTCCGAGCGGACGATGAGGCCGTCGGCTTCGGCGAGCGCCTCCATGAGCTCCGCTCGCGTGGAGCCGACTCGCGAGGCGATCTCGATGCCGCTGCTACGCAGCACGTCGAGGCCGATATCGGCAAAAGGCTCGGCGACGACGACGCGCCGCGGTTTCTCGGTCAGAATCGGAACAGGCTCCCTTTGGGGTTCAAGTGAATTTGCAGGCCGTTGTCAGTGCGCCTTCGATCATACGACACCTGGGCAGCGGCCGCCGCCGCTTTCGTCGTCCCGCTCGTCGCTTTCTTAGCGGCGGCGCATCCGGGCGTCGATTTTTGGGACTCCGGCGAGATGCAGACGGTTCCATACATCCTCGGGATTGCCCACCCGACGGGCTTCCCCACGTTTACGCTCCTGGGCTGGCTCTTCTCGCACGCGCTACCGTTCGGCAACGTCGCCTGGCGCATTACCGCTATGTGCGCCCTGGGAATGGCGCTCGCGTGTTACTTTCTCTATCGCGCGTCCCGCGAACTCGACGTCGATCCCGCCAGCGCAGCCGGCGCGGCGCTTGTCTTCGCCTTCGGGTCGATCGTGTGGACTCACGCCTCTCGGACCGAGGTCCACGCGATCGCAACGATGTTTGCGGCTCTCTTGCTTTGGCTCGCGCTCCGTTGGTGGCGTGCCCCGAGCGCAGCGCTCCTCTGCGCCGGCGCGCTCATCGCGGGCATCGCGACCGCGAATCACACGGTCGCGGTCTTGCTGCTTCCGGGGTTGCTCCTCATCCTCGCCGGACGCCACCGGATGTTGCAGTGGCGGCACCTGGCGTTTGCGATCCTGCTCTACGCGGCAGGCGTCTCGCTGTATGCGTACCTTCCGGTGCGCAGCGCGATCGTTTTTTCCGCGCAAAAGGATCCGACGCTCGCCTTGGGCCTGCCGCCGGGCAGGCCGTTTTGGGACAACGATCATCCCAGCACCGTTGCGGGTTTTCGCACCGAAGTGAGCGGGAGCGAGTTCGCGCCGGGCTCGAGCTTGGCCGCGATATTCATGCCGCGTACGTACGCAAGGATGCCCGACGCGTATTTCTCGCGACTAGCCGATGAATTCGGTCCGATTGCCCTCGTCCTCGCGCTCGGCGGCGCGATCGCTCTCGCGCGGTCGGGGGTGCTGCTCGCGTTGGGCCTGGTGCTCGCCGGCTTTCTCCCGGTCCCGTTCGCGCTCGGCTATTCGGCCGAGTCCGACATCGAGCGTTACTTCTTACCGTCGCTCTGGGTCATCGCGCTGTTCATCGCGGTCGGGACGTCGCGAATGGTCGGGATGATCGACGCGCGTTATGCGTTCGCACGGCGCATCGGCGGGATCGTGGTCCTCGGGCTGCTCGCTGCAATGCTCGCCTATGGCAATCGCGGCACCATCGATCAGCGTTATGACGACGCGGCAAGCCGTTTCATCGGCGAAATTCGCACTCGAACGCCGGCCAACGCGATCATCGTCGCGAATTGGAACTATGCGACGCCGCTCGCATACGGATCGTATGTCGAACGGTCGCTCGGCAACCGCGTCATCGTCACCGGCTGGCCGACTGACTACGAAATGATGTACTTCGCCTGGCTGCGCCTGCGTCCGGTCTTCATCGTCTCGAGCTCGCCCGTCGAGCTCAAAGGATTCGTCACGAAGCCGCTCGAGCATACCAACGAACCGATCGTGCAGGTCGTGCGGTGAACGGAGCGCTCGTCGTTGCGGCGCTCGGCTTCGTCATCACGCTGCTCGCGTCGCATCTGCGCTCGACGCCGTACAACAACTATGTGCTCTTTGCGGAGGCGCTCGCGCACGGGCGTTTGTGGATCCAGTGGCCGGGCGCTTATATCGACGCGGTCCTCGGCCCCGACGGGCACCGTTATATCGTCAACGATCCGCTCCCGGCGCTGCTCTTGTTGCCGGCGGTTTTGATCGTCGGCAAAGCGGCGAATCAAACGTTCCTCGCCGCGATCTTAGCCGGAATCGCGTGCGGCGCGGCGTGGTCCCTCGCTCGCCGTTTGGGCGCGAGCATCGCCGTCACTACCTGGCTGGTCGCGTTTTTGCTCGCGGGGACGGACTTGCTGTGGTGCTCGATGCTCGGCGACGTCTGGTTCATCGCCCAAACGTCGGCGGTCTGCTTCACCTCACTTGCGCTCGTCGAACTCGCTGGTAAGGCGCGCGCGTGGCTCGTGATGCTCTGTTTTCTTTGCGCGATTGCATCGCGCTTCACGATGGTCATGGCGCTTCCGGTCATCGTCTACCTCATTTACCGCGGCGGCTTGCGAATCGGCTCCGAAGCGTGGTTCCCCCAAGTGCTCCCCGAACGCGCGCGGCGCGCATTGATGGAAATGGCCGGCGTCTTCGTCCCCGCGTTCGCGCTTTGGGTCGGCTACAATCTTGCGCGCTGGGGTGTCCCCTGGGATGCCGGCCACACGATCTTCTACCATCAAGACGCGGTCGGCTCGCCGGTCGGTTCCCCATTCGGCTTGGAGCACGTCGGCTATCAGCTGCGATCGTTCTTTTTGCAGGGTCCGACGATCACCGATCAGGCGCCGTGGTTCATCCCCGAATACGGCGGCATCGCGCTGACGTGGACGAGCCCCGCCCTGGTCATCGCGTTCCTTGCACGCCGGCCGCGGCCGGTCATCGCTGCGATGTGGGCCGCGACCGCGCTGGTCGCGATCCCGAATCTCCTCTACTACGTGAACGGGACGGCGCAGTTCGGAATGCGCCATGCGCTCGATTTCGAGCCGTTCTTGCTGGTCCTGATGGCGCTCGCCGTCCGCGCGCGCATGCCGGTGTGGGGTGGGATCTTGATCGGCTACTCGATCGCCGTCGGGCTGTGGGGCGTCTGGTACTGGAACACGTTCTACCGGCCGACGTATTGAGCTAGAGGCGCAGTTCGGCCGGTTCCCGGACCGGCGCGGAACAGCTCGTTGCTTTACACACGTAGGCCATCGGACCGTCGTCGCCGGCGATCGTGCGCACCGTGAGGAGCGGATTGGGTAACGCTCGCGCTGCTTCACGAAACAGTTCCGTCTGCGCCGGCGTGCCGACGATCGTAACGCCGGTAACCGGATCGATCGCGCGCCGCACCGCGGCGGCGTACGAGGCCGCAAACGACCCGCTCTTGCCGTAGCTCTTGACGAAAGCCGCGAGGATTCGTTGCGCGATCTCTGCGTAGCGCGGCTCGTCCCCGACGGCCGCGAGGCGCAGGAGCGCGTCGGCCGCGTGCCCGTTGTCGTTGAGCGGCGCGTTTGGAAGGCGGACGCGGCCCAAGACCTCTTCGCTCCCGGCATGATCGGCATAAACGCCGCGCTCGTCCCGGAAATGAACCTCGATCGCATCGGCGAGCGCCCGCGCGCGATCGACGAAGCGCGCTTCGCCGCTCCATTCGTGCGCGTCGATCAGCGCGCGAAGGTACGCGACTTGATCGGTGAGCAGCCCGCGCACCGACGGTTCTCCCCCCGGGACGATGTAGTGATAGGCCAGACCGTCCGCGTCCATGAGGTTTTCCGCGACGTCGTCGAGCGCGCGCAGCGCCGAGTTGCCCAAATCGTCGTCGTCCAGGACATCGGCGGTCGCGAAGAACGCGCTTGCGAGGTTGGCGCTCCAATTCGTGTACGACGTCCTGTCGATGTACGGCGGGGTCCGCTTCTCGCGCTCGTCGAGGGGAAGAGAGAAGTACTCCTCATCGGCATCTTGGCTCCCGTAAAAGCGTCCCGTCCGCGGATCGCGCAGCGTCGTACGGACGTACAACGACGCAGACCGCAGCGTGTCGCGGAACACCGGGTTGCGCGAAACGCGATAGAGTCCGGCGTAGACGCGGAGCAGGCCGCCGTGGTCCTCGGACATCTTCTCGAAATGCGGGACCGACCAGTCGCGCGTCGTCGAGTAGCGGAAGAATCCGCCCTCGACGTGATCGTACATCCCGCCGCGCGCCATGCCGATCGCGGTCTTCGCCAGCATCGCGTAGAGCCGTTCATCGGGCGCGCCCAGCGCAGCGCTGCGGCGATACTCCAACAGCAACAGCTCGAGCGCGTCGGTCTGCGGGAACTTCGGCTCGTAGCCGAAGCCGCCGTATTCGGCATCGTAGCCGTCGGCGATCTCTTCGACGATCCGCGCTACCATGTTCCCGTGCAGATCGCCGGTGTTGCCCGGTTGCGGCGGTTCCTTGGGCTCGAGCTGCTTGACGCGCTCTGCGATCTCGTCCTTGTGTGATTTGTAGAACTCCGCGACTTGTTCGAGCGTGCGCATCAGTTGGGCCGGTGGGATGTACGTCCCGCCGGTGATCGGATCGCCGCCGGGCGTCAATATCGCCGTCGTCGGCCAACCCCCCATGTTGTAGCGGGCGTTGACGTCCGGGCGACGGTCGTTGTCGACGCGAACGGGGATGAAGCGCTCGTTGATCGTCGAGATCACGTCCGGGTCCGAATACGTCGTCTCGTCCATGACGTGGCACCAGTGGCACCACACCGCCGAGATCGCGAGCAGCATCGGTTTGTCTTCGGCCTGTGCCTCCGCAAAAGTCGAAGCCTCCCACGGACGCCAGTGAATCTCGTTTGCGCGGTTCGGGCGTGGCGAAAAGTGCAGCTCGTCGATCATCTTACTCGTCTTCCCCGGCGGCCCCGCGAACGAACGACGCGCCGTACAGGACGATCAACACCGTGTAGATTGCCAGGAGTGGCACGGCAGGCAGGCGCGGGTATAGACCGGCTACGACGAAGAGGAGGGCGAAAGCCGCGCTGGCCGCGGCAAACCGGGCGTGCGAGCGCGGGGTCATAGAGTAGACATGAGCTTCGTAGTAAGACAAAGCCGGCCGGCGAGCGCGCCAAGCCGAGACGAGCGTCCCGAGAAGCGCCATTCCGGCGCCGATCCAAGCCCACACGCCTTTAGCTACGCCGAGGCATGAGAAAAACGATGTTACGGGCCCCCTCGGGGAATCGCGGTGACAGCAGTTTGTCGACGGGCCCGGTGATTTGGGGGCCCCATGCTTTGCATGGGGGGCGCGCAGCCCGGGGCGGAGCGCCTTCAGAATGAGCGACCCCGACGGCGAGCCTTCGGGTCCCGAAAATCGGACGAACGTCCTCGCAGCGGGGGCGGTGGCGATCCTCGTGTGCCTGGCGCTGATCGGCCTGTTCGTGTGGCAGCCGTGGAGCCCGGGGACGCCTCCGGCGCACCCCGCGAGCAGCGATGCCCGCTAAGAAAAAGCCGCTCGCGGAGTACGACCGCAAACGCAGCTTCGAAAGGACGCCGGAGCCCTCGGGGAAGCGTGGCCGCACGACCGCGACCAAACGTCGCGGCACGAAAAAATTGCGGTTCGTCGTGCAGCAGCATCATGCGCGACGTTTGCATTATGACTTCCGGCTCGAGGTCGGCGGCGTACTCGCGTCGTGGGCGATTCCGAAAGGTCCATCGATGAATCCGGCCGATCGCCATCTTGCCGTACACGTCGAAGATCATCCGTTCGACTACCGGGCGTTTGAAGGCGTCATTCCGGCGGGAAATTACGGCGCCGGTTCGGTGATCGTGTGGGACGAGGGGACGTGGCAACTCGCTGAGGGCAACGACCCCGCTAAAGAGATAAAGAACGGCAAGATCAAGTTCGTCTTGCACGGCAAGAAGCTAAAAGGCCTGTTCACGCTCGTGAAAATGCGCGGCGCGCGCTACGCGGATGGCGACAATTGGCTCATTATTAAGGATCACGACGAGTTCGAAGATCCCCATTGGAAAATCGAACGCTATTCCAAGAGCGTGAAGAGCGGCCGCACGGTCGACGAGATTGCTCACAGCTCGCATGTGAAGAAGTGGATAAGCGACCGCCCTTCATCCACAGGCCTTAAACATAAGATAATGTCCAAGCCGGCTGCACGGCTGCCGCGCAACCTCGGCGTCATGCTCGCGACCCTCATCGACGCTCCATTCGACGATCAGAATTGGCTTTTTGAAATCAAGTGGGATGGTTTTCGCGCCCTTTGCACCGTGACTGCCGACGGAAGGGTGGATTTGCGGTCCCGCAACGACAAGGACTTGCTCGCCAAGTTTCCCGAGCTCGAGAGTTTGGGAGAAGCTTTCAGTTCGCTTCCGATCATCGTTGACGGCGAGATCGTTAGCCTCGACGAGCGGGGCCGTTCCTCGTTCCAGCGCCTGCAGAATAGGATCGAAAGCCGGCGGGCCAAGCCGCGCGGAGGGGACGGCGCGATCACGTACGTCGCTTTCGATCTGCTCTACGCGGACGGACGCGACTTGCGCGGCGAACCGCTCGAAGAACGCAAGCGGCTCCTCGAACAACTGCTCATCCCGGGCCACGGCGCGATGTACTCCAAACACGTCGTCGGCCGCGGGAAGGAGCTCTTTGCGCTCGCGCAACGCGAGCATCTCGAAGGGATCATCGGGAAGCGCCGGGATTCGACCTATCAAACGCGGCGCTCGCGCGATTGGGTGAAGATCAAAGCGCTGCACGAGCAAGAGTTCGTCATCGGCGGATGGACGGAGCCGCGCGGCTCGCGCGCTGCGTTTGGTGCTCTTCTCCTGGGCGTCTACGACCGCGACGATCTCGTGTATGTGGGCCACGTCGGGACCGGCTTCGATGCGGAGTTGCTCGACGCCATCCACAAGAAGCTCAAGCCGCTCGAGATCAAACGCTCGCCGTTCACGACGACGCCGAAGTCAAACGCGCCCGCGCATTTCGTCAGCCCAAAATTGGTCGCCGAGATCAAGTTTACGGAGTGGACGGACGAGGGACTCCTTCGTCAACCGGTCTTCCTCGGTCTGCGCGATGACAAGCCGGCGCGTGAGGTCGTCCGCGAACGCGCGACTGCGAAGAGAAGCATCGCGTAGTGCCTGCCGCCGCGCGAACGCTCGTCAAGGTCGGCAAACGCGAGTTGTCCCTTTCCAATCTCGACAAGGTCTTGTGGCCCGACGACGGCTACACCAAAGGTGATCTCATCGCGTATTACCGCTCGGTCGCGCAATGGATCGTCCCGCATTTGAAGGGCCGGCCGCTCACCATGGAGCGCTATCCCAACGGAATCGATGCGCCCGCGTTTTGGGAGAAGAACGCGCCGCGCGGGCTTCCACCATGGGTCGAGACTGTTGCGGTACCGTCCGACGATGGGCGGCGCAAGACGATCGATTTCATCCTCTGCAACGACGAAGCGACGCTCGTCTACGTCGCTAACCTGGCCTCAATCGTCCTGCACGTTTGGCAGTCGCACGTCGGCTCGCTTGAACGGCCCGACTACCTCCTCTTCGATCTCGATCCGAACCGCTGCTCGATCGCAACGTTGGCCCGGGTTGCGATCCGCTTTCGCGATATGGTCCGCGAGCTGGGGCTCGACGCGCTCGTCAAGACGACAGGCGGGAAGGGACTCCACCTCGTCATCCCGCTCGTTCCGCAGTACTCGTACGACGCTGCTAAAACGTTCGGTGAGCTGATTGCGCGGCGCGTCCACGAGGAGGTTCCCAAGCTGACGACCCTCGAGCGAACGATCGCCAAGCGGCCCGCGGGGACAGTCATGCTGGACTGGGTTCAAGTCGGGGAGGGCAAAACGATGGCGGCGCCATTCTCCGTCCGCCCGCGACCAAGGGCCCCGGTCTCTTGGCCGCTCGGGTGGGACGAGGTCGAGGCAATGACCCGCAAGCGCGCCCCCGACACGGCGGCCGAGATGGCCCGCTGGACGATCGAAAACGTCCCGGGGCTCTTAAGAAAGGGCGGAGATCGATGGGCGGGGCGCGGATGGAAAGAACAACGATTGGAGCCGGCCTTGAAGAAAGCCCGGCAACTCTGGGGGTAACGACGTGCCACACGCAATCTGGTCCGGGACGATCAACTTCGGTCTAGTCACGATCCCGGTCAAGCTTTTCACCGCGGTGCGGACCAACGAACTGCGCTTCAACTTCCTGCACAAGAAGGACGGAGGACGAATCAACAACGTCCGGCGTTGTTCGCTCGACGGCGAAGAGGTGCCGTACGCCGACGTTGCTCGCGGGTACGAGTACGAGAAGGGCAAGTACGTGGTCTTGGGGGACGAGGATTTCAAGAACGCCTCGGTCGAGGCGACGCAGTCGGTCGACATCGTGCAGTTCGTCGATCTCACCGAGATCAACCCGATGTTCTTCGATACGCCGTACTATCTGGAGCCGGAAAAGAAGGGCCGGCACGCGTACGCGCTCTTGCGCGAAGCGCTCAAGGACGCCAATAAGGTCGGGATTGCGAAGGTCGTCCTGCGGGCGCGCGAGCATTTGGCGGCGCTCAAGCCGAACGGGGACGCGCTGGTTCTCGAGCTGATGCATTTCAACGACGAGATCGTTGCCCAGAGCGATTTCGATTTTCCCGAAGCGGAGAAGATGCCCGCAAATGAGTTGAAAGTCGCGAAGATGCTCATCGATACGATGAGCGCCACGTTTGAGCCCGCGCAATTCCACGATACGTATAAGCAAAAGCTGCTCGGGCTGATCGAGGCTCGTGCCGCGGGCAAAGAGATCCCGCGGATCCGAGGCAAGGCCCCCGCGCCGACCAACGTCGTCAATCTCATGGACGTCTTACAGCGCAGCCTCGCAGAGTCTAAGAGCACGGGTAGCGCGCGCGGATCCAAGAACGGAAAGAAGAGCGACGAAAAGGCTAAGACGACGCGCCGCAAACGCAGCGCCGCTTAGGCGCTCGCCGCGACCTGCAAGTTGCGGTCGGTCGTGAACGCCATGATGCACACGGCAATGATGCCGAGCAAAATGGCCGCGCCGAAAAAGGCAGCATACAGCCCGAACCAATTGGCGGCGATCCCGACGCCCAGCGCCGGGATACTGAAACCAAGGTAGCAGGCGACCAGGAACGCGGAGAGCGTCTCGGCGCGGTGATCCGGGGGTGAGATCGCGCCGATGATGTTCAGGCCTACCATGTAGGAGAGCCCGCCGCCCGCACCCGTCACGAGCGTCGCGATCGCGATCAGCGCGTACGCATGAATCGCGATCCCGATGAGAAGGAGCCACAGGCCGCCGCCGAGCGCAAGCAGAGCCGCGACGATCGCGATGCGGTTCGGCAAGCGGTGCCCCGTCAGCGAAGCCGTCACCGAGCCGACTTGGATCCCGGTGATCACGAGCGCTCCCGTGAGCAGATTGTGCAAATCGAGCGAACGCGCCAAGAACGACGGGACGAGCGAAATGAAGATCGCGAACGTCGACCAGCCGATGAACGCCTGCGCAGAGGCGACGAGAAACGGACGGCGGATGGCCGGGGGGACCGTCAGGATTGCACTGTTCGCCGTCGGATGAAGATGCGGACACGTCGGAACGGAAGCGACGGCGACCGCGATGCATGCGAGCAAGGCGATGTAGACGAAGAACGGGAGGGACTCCGGATGTGGTGCGTACTGGGCGAGCGAGCCGCCCAAGAGCGCTCCGAATGCCGAGCCGACGCTGACGGCGATGACCGTCACCTCGCCGGCGCGCGCTCGATCCGCTTCGTCCATCCACTCGCGAATCGCCGCCGCGGCGGCGCCCGTGCCGATTCCTATCGCCATGCCTTGCACGATGCGCGCGATGACAAGCCAAATCAGTCCGTCGGCAAAAGCGAAGATGAGCGCGGCGATGGCCATGCCCGCAAACGAGAGTAAGATCGTTCGGCGTCTTCCGATGCTGTCGGAAATACCGCCCAAGAAGAGCAGCGAGGGGATCAGCGAGCCCGCGTACACGGCGAAGACGAAACTGATCTCCGCCGGCGTCAGCCCCCAGATGCGGTGGTAGAGCTCGAAGAGCGGCGTCGGTAAAAGCGACCCCGCGAGCAGCAAGGCCATTGCGGTCGCGGCGATCGGGTATTTTCCGGCGGCGGGGTTCTGCTTCGCGGTCATGCTTCTTCGGCGGTGGGTTCGGGCATCGGTTCGAGGGTCGCGCTTGAGGTCGATTGCAGCCTCAGTCCAACGAACAGCGCTCCGACGAGAAAGGCTGCACAGATCGCGACGGTCGAGGGGACGCCGTAGACCCCGAGCACGCCGGTAGTGATCGGCGGCATGATCACGCCGGAAAGGCTCTCGAGCGACGAGCCGACGCCGAGGATCGTCCCGCGTTGCGCTTGCGGCGCCGCATCGGCCAGAAGCGCGGCGATCGCGGCGCCGTTCACGGAGAGTCCGAACGCGAAGAGCGCGAACGTCACGGCCGCAAAGAGGATGTCGTGCATGAACGGGACCATCAGCAGCGCGATGATTTGCGCGGCGAGCGCAAAGTTCGACGAACGGCGATCACCGATCGAGTCGGTGAGCCTTCCGACGACGAACAATTGATAAACGACGCTGACCGCACCCCAGCCCGCGAAGAAAAAGCTCGTGCTCGCTTCCGTGAAGCCCAGTTGTAACGCGAGGACGAGCGCGAAGACCGGGAACCATCCGTAGAGCGCGAGCGAGTACGCGAGCTTCTGCCACAGCAACGGGGAGAGTTTTGGATCGCGCAGCGAGCGCGCAATCTGAGCCAGGCCCGGCGTCGGTTCTTGATCCTTTGAACGGGATTCGGGCAAGACGACGATCGTGACGATGAGCGTCAGCAGCTGCAGAGCCGCGGCGGCCAAGAACGGCGCGACGTAACCGTAGCGCGCAAACATCCAGCCGCCGAACGTCGGACCCAAGACGATGCCCGCGCTGAAGCTCGCGCCGACCCACGCGAAGGCGCGCGCGCGCTGACGCGGCTCGACGAGGTCGGCGACGTACGCCTGCGTCACGCTGATGTTCCCGCCCGAGACGCCCTCGACGATGCGCGCGGCGAAGACGAAGGCGATCGACGGCGCGAATGCGAGCATCGCCCAGCCGATCGTTGCGCCGATTTGACTGATGATCAAGACGGCCTTGCGACCGATGCGGTCGCTCACGTTACCCCAGACGGGACCCGCGACAAGTTGGCACGCCGCGAAGGTCGAGAACAAGATCCCGACGACGATGTCGGGTGCTCCGAAGTGTTTCACGTAATACGGCATCAATGGGATCAGAATGCTGAAGCCGAGGATGTCGATGAACGTGATCCCCAAAATCGGAAGGAGGCGCGCGAACATGCTCAGGAGCCGACGCCCATCGCGCGCACCATCAGGGCATCGCGCCACGCTGAGGGCAGATAATTGAGAACCAGTTGCGCGCGAGCATCCGCGCCGATCAAATAACGATGCCTAGGATTGGAAACGGTCAGGGCGCGTTCGATGATCGCTGCAATCCGTTCCGGCGGCGAGCCACGTTGCGCGGTGGTTGCGCTGAAGCTCGCCAGTGCTGCCATCGGCTTGCCGTACAGCGCCCGCTCTTCTTCAGAGTATCGCTCGACGAATTCTCGAGCCGTTTGCGCTCCGCGGTCCCAGATCTCGGTCTTCACCGAGCCCGGCTCGACGGCGACGACTCGAATGCCGGACGGCCGTAACTCCATGCGCAAGGCGTCGGTGAGGGCCTCGACGGCAAACTTACTCGCCGCGTAGGGCCCGATGAACGGCGACGCGCTCCGTCCGCCGATGGAACTGACGTTCACGATCCGCCCGCGCGCGGCACGGAGAAACGGCAGGCACGCTTGGGTGACGGCGACCAAGCCGAAGACGTTGACCTCGAATTGGCTCCGCAAAGCCTCGATCGGTACGACTTCGAGCGGAGCGGCGACCGCGATCCCCGCATTGTTCACGAGGCCGTCGAGCCGGCCGTCCGCTTCACTCTCGATGCGCCGGCGAGCCGCCTCGATTTGAGCGGCATCGGTTACGTCGAGGGCGAGCGGCCGGATCGAGCGGTGCTGCGCAGCGAGAGCAGCACCGTCTTCCTCCCTGCGGACCCCCGCGTACACGGTCGCGCCGTGTTGCGCCAAACGCAGAGCGGTCGCGGCACCGATCCCCGTCGACGCCCCGGTGATCAAAATCGTGCGGTTCATGAGCGGCATAACCCCAAAACCCCCCCGGCGGGTCCTCTTTTCGAGGGCCGGGCCGCCCAAATTCGTGAGCGAACTCCTCTTATATGGGCAAAGCCGGGGCCGTTTGACCATAAAACCGAGCGCCTGCTCACAAAGTGCGCTATGCTGCTGTCATGTTTGAAAGAGATGAGGAGTGGGAGCGGGTAGCGGCGTGTGAGCACGCGATCAATCTCCTCGACCTGCTCAAGAGGGGCCAAGATGTCGACGCTGAGGCGCATGGCAGCGGCGGCTCGCTGCGCCCATGGCTCATCGCGCTCAGGGCCGAGATCAACGCAGCACTAGGCGAGGAATGAAGACGGCGTGACGTGCTCTATCTGATCGAGAGCCAACGCGCGATGTTGCCGACGTAGGTCTTGATGTCGTCGAGCGCGTGGGCCCCCCCGGCGGCGATTTGGCCGCCCGGCTGTTCAGAGACAAAACTCGGACAGCCCGCGCTCGTATCCCAGTTGTAGTCACAAAAGTGATGGAACGTCGACTGGGCGACGCCGCCGCCCACCGTCTTCCCGGCGCGCTTGACCGGCTCGAATGCGACCGCGATGTTGAACGGTCGCCTCGTCGCCTTGCTCGTCCCCGTTACGATAACGCGCGCGGTCGGATCTGACGCCGGCGCTCCGACGTCGCCTTCATGCGGATGCGCCGGAAAGCGCTCGATCACGCCGCCATTGGGGCGCTTGAGCAGTGCCAGTCGTCCTGCATTGTCGGGATCGTCGTTTGCATCGGGATCTTGCTCATAATGAAGACTTCCTTTACTCCGAAGCCGCTCGCTTTCAGTTCGCGCGTGCGGGCTGCGCCTCGCGCGGGACGATCGTGCGTTCCAAGCGCTCGTTGCGCCGGATCAAGATCGCCGCCGTTTCGACGCCGATCCGGTTTTCGGTCAGCAACTTGTGCAGGTCGTCGACGCCGTCGAGCGGCGAACCGCCCAGCGCGATGAGCAGGTCGCCTTCGCGGATCCCCGCGCGATCGGCCGGGCTGTTCGGCTCGACCGAATGTACGATGACGCCGCGGCGCTGTACCAGCGCGTGCGTTTTGCGCAGATGCCGCGGGATCTCGAGGTCAGCGCCGGCGACGCCGATATAGCCGCGCGAGACCTTGCCGTTACGGATCAGCAATCCGGCGACGTATTTCGCGGTGTTGATCGCAATCGCAAAGCAGATCCCTTGTCCCCACGGAATCATCGCGGTGTTGACGCCGATGACACGGCCGTGCGCGTCGACGAGCGGGCCGCCCGAATTCCCGGGGTTGAGCGCCGCGTCGGTTTGAATGATGTTGTCCATCAGCCGCCCCGATTGCGAACGCAGCGAACGGCCAAGCGCACTGACGACCCCGGCTGTGACCGTCGCTTGCAACCCGTACGGGTTGCCCAGGGCGACTGCGAGCTGTCCGGGCTTGATCTCGGTCGAGTCGCCCAAGGCCGCGGGGACGAGTTCGGGCACGTCGATCCGGATGACGGCAAGGTCGGTGTCGGGATCGTCGCCGATCAGATTCGCCGGCGCGCGCCGCCCGTCGAGCAGAGCGACGTCGATCTCGTTGGCGCCGTGGACGACGTGACTGTTGGTAATAAGGAAGCCGTCCGGCGTCAAAACGAAGCCCGACCCGGAACCGCGGGACTGGCCGCGTCCGCCGGAGCGCTTGAAGACCTCGATGTTGACGACCGAGGGCGCGGCGCGCTCGACCGCGCGCGTGACCGCTAGAGAATATGCGTCTTCGGGGAAATCCGCCGAATCCGCCAGAGGGATGACCGTAGGAACCATTGGGAAAACCGAAAACCCGGCAGGCGGCGCCACGGTTGCGCGGTATGGGCACCCGGTGGCTCGCTTGCTTTCCGGCGGGTTCGTCCTCACAGCATGATCGATCTCTCGTCGCCGCGTGCGCGCTACGTCATCTTGGCGTTGCTGATGATCGCGCAACTCGGCGCGTCGCTGATTCAGCAGGGCTTAGGCGCGCTGGCCCCGTTCTTCGTTACGGAGCTTGCGCTGAGCAAAGCGCAGCTCGGCAGCATCTTCACCGCGCTCTCCCTCGGCTCGGCCTTCTTCCTGACCCCGGCCGGGATTTTAGTCGATCGGATCGGCGAACGGCGGGCGATTTTTTGGAGCGGTCTCCTGATGGGGCTCGCGCTCATCGCAGGCGCGGCGTTCGAATCGTATCTCTCCGTGGTCGTCGCGTTGTTTTTCGTCGGCGTCTTCTATGCGCCGACGACTCCGGCCGGAGGGACGGCGATCATGTCGTGGTTTACGCGAGATCGCGGCGTCGCAATGGGCCTGCGGCAGACCGGCGTCCCGCTGGGCGCAGCTCTTGGCGGACTCGTCTTTCCGCTCTTGGCGACGCACTTCGGTTATCGCGGTGCGTTTGTGGGCGGTGGGATCATCTGCATCGCGGCGTGCACGGTCGCGACGAGTCTGTATCGAGAAAATGCGGAGATGCGCGCCGCGCCGCAGCGAACGCGCGCCCTCGCGTCCGGCATCCTTGACGTCGTCCGCGATCCGCGAATGGTCTACATAACGCTCGCCTGCATGATCCTCGTCAGCGCGCAAACCTGCATGAACTCATTCATCGCGGTTACTGCAACGACCGATGGACTCCCGATCGCGATCGCGGCGGCGATGTTCTCGGTCGGTCAGCTCGCGGCGGCTTTCGGACGGATCTTCTGGGGCGTCCTGAGCGATATGGTCTTCGGCGGCGACCGTACACTCCCGATCTTGTTTATCACGGTAACGATGGCGCTCGCATCGCTCGGAGTCGCGCTGATCGCTCCACATCAAACGTTCGCGCTGTTCGTCGCCGTCGCGCTGCTCGGAATGAGCGCGTCCGGCTGGAACGGCCTTTTTGCCGTAGCGATGGCCGAGCTCGGCGGTGCGGCGCGAGCCGGGACCGTTTTGGGAGTGGGCCTCACCGCGATCTTCGCAATGGGCGCGGTCGCGCCGACGCTCTTCGGTACGATCGCCGATGCGCACGGTCTGCGCAACGCTTGGCTTTGGCTGGCGTTTTTAGGCGTGGCCGGCGTCGTCCCGGCGGTGCTCGCGCGTCGCGCTATCGCGCTGCGCGCCGCCGTTGCGCCCGGCGCGCGAACGCAATCGTCCAAGCAATGAGGACGATCGTTGTAGCGACCGCAAGGAGCGGCGAGAGCAGAAGGGTGAGCGACGGCGCGAGCGTGTAGGCCATGATGAAACGAAGCGACGCTTCCGCGAGCCACGTGACGCCCCAGACCACGGTGAGCGTCCGCTGCACGGAGCGAAAAGGCGCCGCCTGCCAGAGCTGGTCCCATTCGCCTTGGCGTGTCGGATCGCCGGCGGTTGCGAACTCGCGGCCGAAATAGAACATGAGCGGCCGAGGAGCCAGGAGCGAGCCCAAGCAGACCGCGCCGAGAAGTCCCGTCCCGAACGATTCTTTCGCAAGCGCCAGACGCGGGTCGTGAGTGAAAAGCGACGCGAGGACGCCGCCGATGATGAAGAGGAGCGAGATCGCGGCGATGATATCGAGCTTGCGCTTCTTGACCGCCTCGAAGATGGACCAAGCGATCGGAAAAATCGCCGAGGTCGCAAGGGCGCTCAATAGCGGCGTGCCGCGGTGCGTCAGGATCTGCACGACCGCCAGCGGCAGGACGACGTTGACGAAGAGGCTGCGATAGAGTCCGCCGAAGCGCGGCGTGAACCGCTCGCTGTGCATCGTCGGCTCTTACCCCGCAGCAGGCGCGCGGGTTACGTCTGCGGCAGGACCATCGGGGCGCGTTTCGAACGGGCCGTGGGCATTGCCCTGGTGGCGGAATTGGTAGACGCGCTGGTTTCAGGTACCAGTGGCCGCAAGGCTGTGTGAGTTCGAGTCTCGCTCAGGGCAATTCCGACGAACGCAGCTTCCGCGGGTTCCAAGCGGTCGTACAATGAAGTTCTGCCGCCCATGTCTACCGGAGATATTGCGTGATCGAGACGACCGTGAAGGTGCCGCTCCCCGAGCTCGGGGAGTCGGTGACTGAAGGCTCGATCGTCGAGTGGCGCAAGCGCCCCGGCGACTACGTCGAGCAAGGCGAGACCTTGGTCGACATCACGACCGACAAGGTCGACGTCGAGGTCCCCGCCACCGTCTCGGGAGTCGTCATGGCGATCCACGGCGACGAGGGAGCGACGGTCTCCGTCGGCTCGGTGTTGGCCGAGATCGACACCACAGCGAAGAAGCCCGAAGGCGCGCCCGCGGCTCCCGCCGTGCGCGTACCCGCCGCCCAAGCCGCCGGGAAGCCTGCCGCGCCGCCGACCGAGGTCACTCCGGCCGGGTACGGGAGTTCGGGCAGCGCTGCCCCTCCCGCCGAGGCGCCGTCGCGCCCCGGGCGTAACTCCGGGCTGGCGACGCCGCAAGCGCGGCGGATCGCGACGCGCGCCGGCATCGACATCGGTTCTATCAAAGGAAGCGGACCCGAGGGCTTGATTCTGCGCGAGGACGTGGAGGACGCGCTCGCCGACGGGACTGCCAAACGCATGAACGGCGCCGTCTCAACTGCGCCACAGCCGCCCGTTCCCGCCGAAGCGAAGATCACGCCGCTACGAGGCCCGCAAGCAGCGCTCGTCGGCTACATGGAGCAGAGCCTGGGGATCCCGACGGCGACGAGCTTCCGAACGCTCGGCGTCGGGACGCTCGAAGCGCGGCGCGGCGAACTCAACGGCGCGTTGCGCGCCGCGGGCCGTCCGGAGAAGATTTCGTTCACGCACGTCATCGCGTACGCGCTCGTTCAAGCGGCGAAAGAGATCCCGGGGATCACGGCGAGTTTTCGGCGCGAGGGCGCGATCCCGCAAAAGGTCGAGAGTGGGATTCACCTCGGGATCGCCGTCGACGCCCAACGCAAAGACGGCTCTCGTTTCCTCATCGTTCCGGTGATCAAGTCAGCCGACGCGCTCGACTTCGTGCAGTTCCGGTCGGTGTACGAAGCGCTGATCGCAAAAGCGCGCGACAACAAGCTCGCGGCCGACGATCTCACCGGCGCTTCGTTCACCTTGACGAATCCGGGCGGGATCGGGACGAGCGCATCGGTTCCGCGCTTGATGGCGGGGCAAGGCGCGATCATCGCGGCCGGCGCGATCACCTACCCGCCTGGTTTTATGAGGGTCTCCGATTCGGTCTTCAAGAGCTTAGGTCTCGAGAAGATCATGTCGCTGACGAGCACCTACGATCATCGCGTGATCCAGGGCGCGCTTTCAGGCGAATATCTGCGGCGCGTTGAGCAGCTGCTGGGCGGCGCCGACCGTTTCTACGAATCGATCTTTGCGAGCTTCGGTCTGACGACGGCCGCGCTCGCTGCGCCGGTCTCGAGCGCCGCGCTCGACGTCGGGCCGGCGTCGACGGTGACGATGGCCGGCGCGTCCGATGAGATGATGCGCGCCGTCGCCGCCGGGATGGCGCTGGTCTATTCGATCCGTCGCCACGGACACTTGGCGGCGAATCTCGATCCGCTGGGGACCGAGCCGCACGGCGACCGTTCGCTGGACCCGCGCTCGTACAATCTCACGCCGGCGCTGATGAGCGCCATACCCGCCTCGATCTTGCGCGTCCAAGTCCCGGGGGACACGCTCGCCGACGTGCTGCCGAAGCTGCGCGAGACCTACGCCTCGACGATCGCATACGAGATCGAGCACATCTCGAACGAAGAGCAGCGCCACTGGCTGCGCGACTACATCGAGCGCGGCGTGCACCGCGTTCCGCTTGCACCGGCGCGCAAAGCGCAGCTGCTGATGCGGCTGACGAAGGTCGAGATCATGGAGCGCTACTTACGGCGCAACTTCATCGGACAGAAGACATTCTCGATCGAAGGCCTCGACGTGATGATCGTCATGCTCGAGGAGATCATCAACATGTTGGCCGAGGACGGGACGCCGACGGCGGTGATCGGGATGGCGCACCGCGGCCGGCTCGCGACGATCGCGCACGTCGTGAATCGGCCGTACGAAGAGATCCTCGCGGAGTTCGAGGCAGCCGAGATCCGGACCGAGGACGAAGACGAAGCCTCCGACGTCGGCGGTGACGTCAAGTATCACCACGGCGCGACCGGTATCTACCACACGATCAACGGGACCGACATTAGGGTCGAACTGGCCCACAACCCCTCGCATCTCGAAGCGGTCGATGGAGTCGTCGAAGGGCAGACGCGCGCGCTGCAAACGGATCACTCCGCGAATATCCCGACGCTCGATTTCAGCAAGGCGGCGCCGATCCTCATCCACGGCGACGCGTCGTTCCCCGGTCAGGGAGTCGTCGCGGAGACCCTCAACTTGCAATCGCTGCGCGGTTACACGACCGGCGGGACGATTCACATCATCGCGAACAATCAGGTCGGTTTCACGACGAATCCGAACGACGCGCGCTCGACCCGCTATTCCAGCGACCTCGCCAAGGGCTTCGACGTCCCGATCGTGCACGTCAATGCCGACGATGTTGAGGGGTGCATCGCGGCGGTCCATCTCACGCTGGATTTCCGGCACAAGTTTGGCCGCGACATCGTGATCGACCTGATCGGGTATCGCCGCTTCGGTCACAACGAGACCGATGAGCCGGCGTACACGCAGCCGGTGATGTACGAGAAGATCAAGGCCCATCCGACGGTCCGCGAGCTCTTCGCCGCGAGCCTGGTTGCCCAAGGCGTCCTCACCAAGGAGCAGGTTCAGGAGATGAGCGACGCCGCAACGGCGCGGGTCACCGATGCGCACCAGAGCGTTCGCACCGGCGATGTCGCGAAGTTGATCGCCGCGGGCCATGATGAGCGAGCCGAGACGCCGCCGCCGACGCCTAAGACGTTCGATCGGGCGACGCTGACGGGCTGGGCCGACGCGCTTGTCGCGGTCCCGCCCGGCTTTACGATCAATCCAAAGCTCGTGCGCCAATTCGAGCGGCGCAAGATGCAGCTCGAAAAAGACGGCGAGGCCGATTGGGGACTCGCTGAATCGCTCGCGTTCGCATCGCTGCTCGCCGAGGGGATCCCGCTGCGTCTTTCGGGACAGGACAGCGAGCGTGGAACATTCAGTCACCGCCACGCCGTCCTGCACGACATCAAGGATGGCGCGACCTGGATGCCGCTTCAACACCTTTCCGATGCGAAGGCGTCGTTCGAGATCTACAATAGCCCGCTCTCAGAATACGCGATCCTCGGCTTTGAATACGGTTATAGCGGCGCGCTCCCCGCGGCGCTCGTCATGTGGGAGGCGCAATACGGCGACTTCAACAACGGGGCGCAAGTCATCATCGATCAGTTCATCTCGGCCGGCTACGCGAAGTGGGGGCAAACGTCGCGCCTGACGATGCTGCTGCCGCACGGTTACGAAGGCGGAGGACCGGAACACTCGAGCGCGCGGCTCGAGCGCTTCTTATCGCTGGTCGCCGAACGGAACATCCGTATCGCGATTCCCTCGACGGCCGCGCAATATTTCCACTTGCTGCGGCGGCAGGCGCGCTCGCCGGAACCCGCGCCCCTCGTCATCATGACGCCCAAGAGCCTGTTGCGCTCGCGGCCGTCATACTCGAACGTCGACGAGCTCGCGACCGGGAAGTTCCGCGACGTCCTCGACGATGCGGCCTGGTCCGCGCGGCGCGACGAGGTCGAGCGCATCATGCTGTGCAGCGGGAAGATGTATTACGATCTCTCCGGCGATCCGGACTTTGCGACGATGACTGCGACCGCGATCGTGCGCATCGAGCAACTCGCCCCCTTCCCGCTCAAGCAGATCCTTGATCTGATCGATTCGTATCCCAACGCAAAGAGCGTCGTGTGGGTCCAGGAAGAGCCGAAGAACATGGGTGCGCGCGCGTACGTGCGGCGCCGTCTCGTCGAACGCCTACCGTCGCGCTTCAAGGACATCGACTATGTCGGCCGGCCGTACCGTAGCAGCCCGAGCGAGGGCTATCCTGGCGCTCATGCAGTCGAGCAGCAGCGCATCGTCAAGGCGGCGCTCGTCGAGTAGAGCCCGACGTTTGTCGGAACCGTGGGGACCGGTTCTACAGATGTCCATCCCCCGCCGGAGCGGCGTTGTCGATTGGCCGACGCCTAGGCGGAGCCCGTGCGGTAGACTTGTCTCAGAGTACTTCTAGCCAGGGGGTTGAGACGGGCGTGACGGTCGAGGTTTTGGCCGAGTTTCTCAAGGATAAGCAGTGCTGCCCGCACGGCGAGCACCAGCATGAGACGATTCTCGGTGAAGCGACACTGCCCGATCACGTCCCGTCCGCCTGCTGGGACTTGGCGTTAGAGCATCAGGGCCGCAAGGTGAACGTCAAGACGTGGTGCGCCGCTTGCCATGGCGAGCGCCGGCTCGACGAGACCGTCCGCATCGAATTTCCGAGCTTCGCGGCCTAAGAGCTTCATATCGCGGAAAACGTCGGCGCGTGATGCCCCGGCGTGAGGAACACTCTGTAGCGGTCGGGAAAGTCCACGCCTCCTATTCGTTGCGAGGCGTTTTTTCATGACGTACCAACCCGGTTGGCACTTTCTCCAGGTCCCCGGCCCGTCGAATGTCCCGCAGCGCGTCATGCGCGCGGTCGATATGCCGACAATCGACCACCGCGGTCCCGAGTTCGCGAAGATGACGCTCGGTCTGTTCGATGGGCTCAAGCGTCTCTTCAAGACGTCGACCGGCGAGGTCGTCATCTACGCATCGTCGGGAAGCGGCGCGTGGGAGGCTGCAATCGAGAATGCGCTCTCCGCCGGCGACAAAGTGCTCATGTTCGAAACAGGGCAGTTCGCAACGCTGTGGCACCAGATGGCTGGGCGACTTGGGCTCGATGCGGAATTCGTCCCCGGCGATTGGCGGCACCCGATCGACCCGTCGATCGTCGAAGCTCGGCTGAGCGAAGATCGCGCGCACAAGATCAAAGCCGTCATGGTCGTCCACAACGAGACCTCGACCGGCGTCATGAGTGATATCGTGGCGATTCGCAAGGCGATCGACGCGGCGCACCATCCGGCCATGTTCATGGTCGATACGGTCTCGTCGCTCGCATCGATCGACTATCGTCACGATGAATGGGGCGTCGACGTCACCGTCGCCGGCTCGCAGAAGGGTTTGATGCTCCCGCCGGGACTCGGCTTCAACGCGATCTCCAAGAAGGCGCTCGCGGCCGCGGAAAAATCGGGCGGACGCCGCTCGTACTTCTCCTGGGCCGACCAGCTCGCGCAAAACCGGGACGGCTTCTTCCCGCAGACTCCGGCGACGAACATCCTCTATGGTCTGCGTGAGTCGCTCAAGATGCTCGATGAAGAGGGTCTCGAGAACGTTTTTGCGCGTCACATCCGCCACGGCGAGGCGACACGCCGCGCCGTGAAGGCCTGGGGCCTCGAGCTGCAATGCGTCGATCCGGCCGCGTGCTCGCCGACGGTGACGACGATCCGGGTGCCGGCCGGTCAGGATGCCGACGCGTTCCGCGCGACGGTCCTCGAGCATTTCAACATGTCGCTGGGCGCCGGACTCGGAAAGGTCAAAGGTCAAGTTTTCCGCATCGGGCATTTGGGCGATTTCAACGATCTCATGCTGGCCGGCGCGTTGTCGGGAGTGCAGATGGGACTCGGCGTTCACGGGATACCGTACAACGACGACGGCGTGAACGTCGCGCTCGCATATCTTGGGAATGCGGCGAAGTCTGCCGGCAAGCCGCTCGCGTACGCGTAACTGATTCGAGCGCCATTCGATTCGAGCGGCTTCGCGCAGCGGCTGCGGCGCGAGGTCGAGGGTGAGGTCCGCTTCGATCCGCTGACTCGCGGACTGTACAGCACCGACGCGTCGATCTACCAGATCCAGCCGCTCGGCGTCGTCATCCCGAAGACGATGGCGTCGGCCGTGCGCGTCATCGAATTGTGCGCGCAAGAACGAGTACCGGTGATGGCGCGTGGCGGGGGGACGTCGCAATGCGGCCAGACGGTCAACGAAGCGATCGTCGTCGACTGTAGCAAATATCTGGTGGCGCTCGAGAGCGTCGATTTGGAAAAGATGACCGCGACGGTCCAGCCCGGGATCGTCCTGGAGCGGCTCAACCGTCTCCTGCGGAAGGACGGCGTTTTCTTCCCGATCGACCCCTCGACTGCGAGCCGGGCGACGATCGGCGGGATGACCGCAAACAATAGCAGCGGCGCGCGTTCGATCCGCTACGGAACCATGGTGCACAACGTCCGTACGATCGACGGCGTCTTACAGACGGGCGAAACGCTGCGCTCTGCGCGCGATCGAATTACTCCGATCGTACAGGCGATCGCTGCCCGCGAAGCGGGCGAGATCGCGGCGCGCTTTCCGAAGGTGCTGCGGCGCGTCGGCGGCTATAACCTCGACCTCGTCGGTCCCGACGGCTTCGACCTCGCGCAGTTGCTCGTCGGCTCGGAGGGGACGCTTGCGTTCTTCACGCGGATCGAGCTCGCACTCTCGCGCCTGCCCGCGCATGCGGTCCTCGGCGTCGCGCATTTCCCGACGTTCTACGGCGCGATGGATGCGACGCAGCATCTCGTACAGCTCGATCCGGTCGCGGTCGAGCTCATCGATCGGACGATGATCGAGCTCTCGCGCGAGATCCCCGTCTTTCGCCCGACGATGGAGAAGTTCGTCCGCGGCGAGCCCGATGCGTTGCTCTTGGTCGAGTTCACCGGCGAAGACCGCGCCGCGCTCCTTCGCAAGCTCGACGAGCTCGACGAGCTGATGGCGAGCCTCGGCTATCCCAACGCGGTCGCCAAGCTGACCGATACCGGCGATCAGGCGGAGATGTGGACCGTCCGGCGTGCGGGCCTGGACATCATGTCGTCGATGAAAGGCGATGCGAAGCCGGTCTCGATCATCGAAGACTGCGCGGTCCCGCTCGAACACCTGGCCGAGTACACGGCGCACCTCAACGAGATCTTCGCCAAGTACGGGACGGTCGGGACGTTCTACGCGCATGCATCGGTTGGGTGCCTGCACGTTCGTCCCGTCCTCAATATGAAGAGCGAACTCGACGTGAACAAGCTGCGCGCGATTGCCGAGGAAGCGTTCGCGTACGTCCGCGCGTACAAAGGTTCGCACTCGGGCGAGCACGGTGACGGAATCGTCCGTTCGGAGTTCCACGAAGAGATGTTCGGACCGCGGCTCGTCCGCGCGTTCGAAGAGGTCAAGGACACCTTCGATCCGTCCGGCTTGCTCAATCCGGGAAAGATCGTCCGAGCACCCAAGATGGACGATCGCGCGCTTTTTCGCTTCGGCCCCGCCTACGAAACATCGCCGCTAGAGACGGTTCTCGACTGGTCCGACTGGGGCGGCTTTGCCGGCGCGATCGAGATGTGCAACAGCAACGGCGCCTGCCGCAAAGAGGCGGCCGTCATGTGCCCGTCGTTCATGGCGACCGCCGACGAGCGGGACGTGACGCGCGGTCGCGCGACCGCGCTGCGCCTGGCGCTCTCCGGTCAACTCGGGCCGGACGCGTTTACTTCGGATGCGCTCTACGAGACGCTCGATCTGTGCGTGAGCTGCAAGGCGTGCCGGCGCGAGTGTCCGACCGGCGTCGACATGGCGCGGATGAAGATCGAGTTCCTGCATCACTATCGCAAGCGGCACGGCTACCGGCTGAAGGATCGGATCGTAGGGCATTTGCCGCGCGTCGCTCACCTGGCACATCGGTTCGGGCCGTTGCTCAACGCTCTCTCGCGTTTCCCATTCGCCAAGCGCGCATTGGGCTTTAGCCCGCGCCGCAGCTTGCCGGGCTGGAGCGCCGTCCCGTTTTCAGAGCGATCGTCGACGAGCGGCGACGTCGTGCTGTTCATCGACACGTTCGATCGTTATTTCGAACCTGAGAACGCGCGCGCGGCGTTGCGCGTCCTCGACGCCGCCGGTTATCGCGTGATCTTACCCGAGCCTCCCGGGAGGCCGCTCTGCTGCGGCCGGACGTATTTGTCGAGCGGAATGCTCGACGAGGCACGGGCCGAGATGAATCGGACCTTTGAAGCGCTGCGTGGCTATGCCGAACGCGGCATCCCCATCGTCGGCCTGGAGCCGTCCTGCTTGCTGACGATGCGCGACGAATTCGTCGCGATGCTCGGTCCGCGCGGACGCATCCTTGCCAATGTCGCGCTTCTATTCGAGGAATTCTTGGCGAACGAGGCCGATGCCGGACGGCTCAAGTTACCCCTTCAACCGCTGCGTTACCATCGAGCCCTCGTTCACGGCCACTGCCATCAAAAGGCGTTCGGCGCATTCGCACCAATGACGCGCATCTTGCGGCTGATCCCCCAGCTTACGGTCGAGACGATCGATTCGAGCTGCTGCGGGATGGCCGGGACGTTCGGCTACGACGACGAGCACATCGACGTGTCGTTGAAAATGGCGGAGCGGTCGTTGCTCCCGGCCGTGCGCGCCGCGAACGAGGACACCGTGATCGTTGCCGACGGGACGAGCTGCCGGCACCAAATCCACGACGGCGCGGCGCGCAAAGCGGTCCACTTCGTGCAACTGCTCGAAGAAGCGTTAACGGTTCGGCAGGCTAGCTGAAGCGTCGGGGATCGAACGCTTCTGCAGGTAGCGACGAGAGCGTTGCCGCGGGCGGGAACGGATAGCGGGCGTAGCCGGGATTGCTGCCGTCCGCCGCGGCTTGGCCGTCGGCGAGGATTCGCTTTTTCGCTGATAGTTCGATGATCTCGCAGCGCAGCGCGACGATCCTGCGGGTCGCGCGTTCGCGACTGATCGGCTCATAGTCGTGCTCGGGCCGGTACTTTTCGAGCGCGGCGTACTGCTGTTCTTCGATTCCCAAGTCATCGAGTGAGGCGCGCGTGATGCAGCGCGCGATGACGCTGCGATACTCGAGGCTCGTATTGTCGGCGCGCGGCGCTTTGAGCAGGCTCTCGACCTGATCGATCTCGATCGTCACGTGCGGATCGGCCGCGATGCAGCGCGCCATTCGGCCCGCGCGCGAACAGTGGACCAAAAAGGCGCCCTCGACGAATCGGTAACTCTGCGGCACGACGTACGGGAACGGGGTGTCGTGCACGGCGACCCGGCAAACAGCGTGATCCTCCAAGAACGCGCGCACGGCCGGCCAATCGTTCCACGCTAGGTCCGTACGGCGCATCTCGTTACGAAAGTACCGGGGTGTTTCCACGTTCAAATCTGCTCTTCGGACAGCCGCGGCCGGGCGGGGACCGTCAAGGGCGCGATCAGCGCATCGACGATCGCCTCGGCGCTCGCCGCTGAGCGAACGATCGTACGCGTTTCGAGGGCGACGAATCCTGTCGCGACGCAACGGTCGAACATCGCGATCAACGGATCGAAGTAGCCCGCGACGTTGAGCAAGCCGCACGGCTTGTCGTGAATCCCGAGCTGCGTCCAGGTCACGGCCTCGCAGAATTCCTCCAACGTTCCGAAGCCGCCCGGAAGTGCGAGGAATGCGTCGCTCAGGTGCGCCATGAGCGCTTTGCGTTCGTGCATCGAACCAACGACGTGCAGCTCCGTGAGATTGCGGTGAGCGATCTCGCGCTCGTCGAGGCGCTGCGGGATGACGCCGATGACGCGACCGCCTGCGGCGAGCGCCGCATCGGCGACTTGCCCCATCATCCCGATCCGCCCGCCTCCGTAGACGACGTCGATTTTTCGGCGGGCAAGGGTCGTCCCGACCTCGCGCGCGCTCCGAACGTAGAGCTCGCCTTGCCCGGTACTCGCGCCGCAAAAAACGCAGATGCGCACGGCGGGCTTACGATTCGGCGATCGGCGGGCCCATTACGGCGAGGCGATCCTGCGCCCAGGGCCGCACCTTGCCGAGGACGTGTTCCTTGAAATGCGCCGTTTGCTGGTGCGCCTCGAAAGCTGCTTGATCGTCGTACTGTTCGTACAGAAAGAACCGGCGCGGGTCGTCCTGTGCCTGATGGGCGATGAACATCTTGCAACCGGGTTCCTTCTCGGATTCGCGCGCGATCAGCGCCAGCGTCTTACGGACCTCGGCTACCCGCTCCGCGGGGAACGTGTACACGACTGCCAGGCACAACATATCTCCGTCCTTTGCGTAGCTCTGCTACTGCCCCGCCCCTGCTTTCGCCAACGCTTCGCCGATCATCTCGTCCTGTATTTGAGGTGACTCCCAACGTCTTTGCGCGGCCGGGTTTAGCGTGTCGATCGGGTCGAAATAAAGGAAGAATCGCTCTGGCTTGACGCTCGGAGCGGTATAGACGGCGATCCCGTTCTCACGATCGTAGTGCTCGTAGCTGTGGACGTCGCGCTTTCCGCCGCCGCCCGGCGCATCGCAGACGAACGTCGGCGTATTGAACCCGGACGTTGCGCCGCGGACGACCTTCTCGAGGTCAAGCGCCGTCTGCACGCTCGTACGCAGGTCTTCGACGCCCTTGACCATGTCGTGTGTGTAGACGTAGTACGGATGCATGCCGAGCCATCCCAACCGTTTGACGAGGAGCGCCATCGTCTGGGGATCGTCGTTGACGTTGCGGATCAGGACCGTTTGATTGCGGATCGTGACGCCTCGCTCGGTCAAGAGCCGCACCGCTTTTTGCGTGATCCAACTCGCTTCTGCGGGATGGTTGAAGTGCGTGTGAATCACGACCTCTTTTCCGATTCGCCGCCCGCGTTCGACGACGCGCGTCAGCGCGTCGACCCAGGGCCGGTCGGTCAAGATCTTGCAGGGCAGCACCGCGAGCCCTTTGGTGGCGTAGCGCAAGCGCCGCACGTGCGGGATCGCGAGCAGCGCTTCGCCGATGAGCGTGATGCTCTTGGACCCTAGCTGGTACGCATCGCCGCCCGAGATGACGACGTCTTCGATCTCCGGGCGCGACGCGATGTAGTCGAATGCATCTTGCCAAGCCCGCTGGGTCGTCGCAAGCGGCGTCTTGTCGACGGTCTCGGTGTCGAGGCCGACGGCGTACGAGCGCGTACAGAAGCGGCAGTAAACCGGACAGACGCTGACCGGAAGGAAAAGCGCGCGATCGGTGTAGCGATGGACGAGGCCGGGGACCGGCGCGTCGGCGCGCTCGCGCAGCGAGTCGAGCGTGAGTCGAGGATGATCGGGTAACATGCGCGACGCCAACGGAATGAATTGAATCCTGATCGGATCGTCGTATGGGTTCGTCCAATCGATCGACGAGATGACATACGGCGAAACGCGCACCGCCATGGGTGCGCGTCGAAAACCTTCGCGAGCATCATCGAAGAACGAAGAGGGGACCAAGTCCTTGATCGTCTCGAGCAGCTCGAGGGGCGTCTTGACCGAGTTCTGGCCTTGCCAAAGGTGGTCGAGGAACGTCGCGACATCGACGTTGCGGTATTTGGGGATCGCTCGCCAGAATTCGCCCTGGCGGATGTTCCGGTGTTCGATGGCCGCGTCGCCGGCCGGCGGCTTGATGTGCCGCTCACTCGTCGGCACGGGTATTGCGGGCTCCGCGAGAGCCGTCAGGCCTTGGTCCAAAAATCTCTCCCCGAGAGCGGTCACTTTCGCTCGAACCCGGCGGCGCCCCGAAAGGGTGCAGTTTCGCCACAGGCGGTCAATGCCGGCGTCCCGACGAACGGCGCCGGAATGCAGGGCCTCGGCTCATCGAACTGGGTCCGTGCGTGGGTGCTCGTTGCCGCGGCCGTCCTCGCGCTTGCGGAGTGTTCGCGCAGCAGTGAAGGGCCGCCGACGATCCGGTTCGACATCGCAGCCGATCCGGCCAACCTGAACCCGCTCTTCGCTCGCCCCGATGCGAATGCGGTCGACCAACAGCTTGCGCACTTGGCGTTCGAGCCGTTCATCGACGTCGACCAGAACGGCAAGCCGGTCCCCGCGCTTCTCAGCGAGATCCCGACGCTCGGCAACGGCGGGCTCTCGAGTGATGGACGGACGATTCGCTACCACCTGCGTCACAACGTCCGCTGGCAGGACGGCGTCGAGGTCACGTCGCGCGACGTGCTCTTCACGTTGCATGCAATCTTCGATCCGCACAACCCCGTCCGCTCGCGTGCCGGCTACGATCGCATCGAGTGGGTGGATGCGCCCGACCGCTATACCGTCGTGATGCATCTGCGGCGCCCGTGGGCGCCGGCGATCGCGAGCTTCTTTTCATACGGCACCGCGCCGCAATTCGTTTTGCCGGCCCACCTTTTGCAAAAGGTGAAGTCGCTGGAGGAAGCGGCCTTCAACAGCGCGCCGGTCGGAGACGGCCCGTTTCGCTTCGTGTCGTGGAAGCGCGGCGAGGGTCTGGTCTACGAAGCCAATCCGAAGTATTGGAGAGGTGCCCCGCTTGCCGCGCGTTTGAGCGTTCGCGTCATCCCCGATCCCGGCACGAACTTGACGCTCCTGCAATCCGGCTCCGTCGACTGGAACCTGATCGCTCCCGCGCAGCAAGCCGTTCTCGCGGGAAGGAGCGATCTACGCTACGACTACGTCCCGCTCGCGCTGGTCGCCGGGATCGCGATCAACACGCGACGTGCTCCGCTCGACGACGTCCGCGTGCGCCGAGCCCTCGCGGCAGCGATCGACCGCAAGCGGATCAGTGAGACGATCACCTTTGGGCGCTATCCCGTCATCGACACCGCCCAGCCATTATTCTCTTGGGCGCGCGATCCGAGCGTGAAACAGCCGGCGTACGATCCGGCGGCGGCCGACCGTTTGCTCGACGCCGCCGGTTGGCGCCGCGGCGCCGGAGGCGCTCGGACGAAGGACGGCACGTCCCTCGCGTTGACCTACGTCCAGTTTCCCGAGTCCACGACGGGCGTGCGCGTTGCGACCTTCGTTCAGAGCCAGCTCGCTGCGCGGGGAATCGCGATGACGATCAAATCGGTCAGCAACGCGCAGCTCTTCTTGCCCGCTGCGCGCGGCGGGCTGCTCGCGCGCGGGGGCTACGACTTGGCCTACGTCCCATGGCCGATGGGCGCGGATCCCGACGACAGCTTCATGCTCGCCTGTGACGGCGTCGAGAACTACATGAGATACTGCGATCCGGACGTCGATCGCTGGGAAGATGCGGCGCTGCAGGCGACCACGCAAGCCGAGCGCAAGGAGCTCTACGCGCGGATCGAACGCAAAGTCGCGCAAGACGTCCCGATCATCTACTTGTTCAACCCAAAGTACGTCTACGCGTATCGCGCCGCGCTCGGCGGGTTCAATCCCAACGCATTTACGCCGACATGGAATGCACAGCGATGGTATTTGCGGTGAAAATCGTGCTCCTGTCCGTCTTCGTCGCGGTGGCAAGCGCTGCCGCGGCGGATGCGCAGACGCCGGCGTTTCCGCCGGGTCCCGACGGCGCCGCGATTCGCTACGGGTACGAGCTCGTCACCCAAACGCAGAAGCTCATGCCCGGGAACGTCACCGCGACGCTGTCGTGCGCATCGTGTCACCTCGACGCGGGACGAAAGGCGCACGCCGCGCCGTTTCGCAGCATCGTTGCGCTTTATCCGCGATGGGAGTCGCGCGCGCATCGCGTCGTTTCGCTGCAAGACCGCATCGCCGAGTGCTTCTTGTACAGCATGAACGGGACGCCCCCGGCGTACTACAGCCGCGAGATGATCGGGATCGTCGCGTACATCGCGTACCTGTCGCGCACCGCGCCGGCCGAGGCGTCGGATCAAGGCTTCGTCAAAGTGCGCCCGCCGCGTCCGGCCGACGCGAAAGCCGGTGCGGTGATCTACGCAGCCCAGTGCGCGGCGTGCCACGGATCCGGCGGTGCCGGCAACGCGCAAGCGCACGTTCCGCCGCTGTGGGGACCGAACTCGTTCAATGACGGTGCCGGGATGAACTATGGATTGAAGTTCAAGATGGCCGAGTTCGTCAAAGCGAACATGCCGATCGGGCGAGAGGGATCGCTGGGCGATCAGCAAGCCGTCGACGTCGCAGCGTACGTCAATTCACACGCGCGGCCGCGTTTCAACCCGGCGCGATTGATCACGTTCCCGGGCCGTCGAGCGGGATTCTTTTAAAAAGCGGCCGCCCGTCGTTCTAGGCGTCGCGAGTTCCGTTCCCGAACGAAGGTAGCGTGCAGTCTCGCGCTCTGTATCGTGTCGTGAAGCGTTGCTTTTCCGGGACGCTGGCCGTCTCGCTGGCGCTCGGCCTGGTGTTCGTGCCGCTCTCGACGCGGGCGGCAGGAGATCCCCTCGAGATCAACGCCATCCTCTCGTTGAGCGGAGCGGGGAGTTTCGTCGGAAAAGCCGAGGCGAGCGCGCTCGGCGCGCTCGAGACGACGGTCAACACCGCCGGCGGGCTGGGCGGACGGCCGATCAAGTTCGCGATCGTCGACGACCAATCCAATGCGCAAGTCGCGGTTCAACTCGGGAGCGGGCTATTGGCCAAGGGCGCGTCCGTCATCCTGGGCCCAACCCTCGTCGCTCCTTGCCAGGCGCTTGCGCCGCTCGTCAAAGGCAAAGCCGTGGAGTTTTGCCTAAGCTCGGGATTTCACCCGGAACGCGACAGCTACGGCTTCACGTCCGGCGTTTCAACTTTGGATCAGCTCGTCTTCGCGGTGCAGTACCTGCGCCAGATCGGCCTGCGAAAAATCGCAACGCTCACCTCGCTCGACGCCAACGGTCAAGACGCGGATCGCGGTATCGAGGCGGCGCTAGGCCGGCCCGAGAACCGCGACGTTTCGCTCGTAGCGGCTTTTCATTTCAATCTTGCCGAACTGACGGTCGCCGCGCAAATGGCGCGCATCAAATCGTCGGGTGCGCAAGCCCTCATCAATTACAACACCGGGACGCCGTTCGGGACCGTTTTGCACGGATACGCCGACGTCGGACTCGACCTCCCGCTCGTCACTCAACCCGCAGCGCTCAGCTACGCGGTGATGGAGCAGTACGCGTCGTTCCTCCCCAAGCAGCTGCTCATCACGGGACTCGTCGGCGACGCGCCGGCCGTCGCGCCGCGCGGTCCAATTCAGACGGCGCTCGCGACCTACGCTAAGGCGTTCAAGGCCGCCGGCCTCGCGCCCGACCACGTGACGGCGCTTGTCTGGGACCCGGCGATGATCATCATCACCGCGTACCGGAAGTTGGGGCCGAATGCGAGCGGGGCACAGCTCAACGATTTTATCCAAAACTTGCACGGGTGGGCCGGCATAAACGGCGAGTACGACTTTCGCACGGGACAGAGCGGTTTGGTGTCGCGGTCCCTCGTGATGGTGCAGTGGAGTCCTGCGAAGAAGACGTTCGTGGCGGTGAGCCGGCCTGGCGGCGGTCCACTAACGGTGAGCCAGTAACCCCAAGCTACAGACCCTTCACCGCCCCGGCAAGTTCGTCGACGGACTTCTTCGCGTCGCCGAAGAGCATGACGGTCTTCGGGTCCTCGTAGAGCGGGTTATCGATTCCCGCGAAGCCGGTGTTCATGCTGCGCTTGAGGACGACGACGTTCTGTGCCTTGTCGACGTCGAGGATCGGCATCCCGTAGATCGGGCTCGACGGGACGTTGCGTGCGGCGGGATTGGTCACGTCGTTTGCGCCGATGACGAGCGCCACGTCGGCGCGCGCGAACTGCGGATTGATGTCTTCCATGTCGTAAAGCGCGGGATACGGGACGTTCGCTTCGGCTAAAAGGACGTTCATGTGACCGGGCATGCGGCCGGCGACCGGATGGATCGCATACTTGACCTCCACGCCGTGCTTTTCGAGCTGATCGGCCAATTCGCGTACGCTGTGCTGCGCTTGCGCCACGGCCATGCCGTAACCCGGAACGATGATGACCTCTTTCGCGTAGGCGAGCATCATCGCGACGTCGTCGACCGACGCGGCCCGAACGTTCCCGCTCGCCTTGCCGTTCGCGCCCGAGAGTGCCGCACCGGCCTGCACCTGGCCGAACGCACCGAAGAGTACGTTCGTGATCGAGCGGTTCATCGCTTTGCTCATGAGGAGCGTAAGGACCGTACCGGAAGCGCCGACGAGGGCGCCGCTGATGATCAAGACGTTGTTGGAGAGGACGAACCCGGTCATCGCCGCCGCCAGCCCGGTAAAGGCGTTGAGCAGCGAGATGACGACCGGCATGTCGGCCCCGCCGATCGGAAGGACGAAGAGCACGCCGAGCAAGAGCGCGCCGCCGAAAGCGAGGAAGAACGCCATCTCGATGTTCGTACCCAAGATCACGGCGATCGCCGAGGCGACGATGACGATCGCCAAGAGGCCGTTGACGAACTGCTGTCCGCGGTAGACGATCGGGCGTCCCGTCATCAATTCTTGCAGCTTGAGAAATGCGATGATGCTCCCGGAAAAACTCAGCGATCCGATGATCGCTGAGAGGACGATCGTGATCGATTCGTCGATCGGAAGCGTCGGCGGCCGCGTCGGCGATTCGACGAGCAATCGGAGGAACTCGCCGGTCGCGACGAGCGCGGCTGCGCCGCCGCCGGCGCCGTTGAAGAGCGCGACCATCTGCGGCATCGCGGTCATCTTGACCGCGCGTGCCGAGTAGATCCCGATCGCTGCACCGACGAGGATCCCGCCGCCGACGATCGACCACGCGACGATCCCCTGCGTCAAGGTGGCAACGACCGCGATCAGCATTCCGGCCGCCGAGATGCGATTGCCGAGCCTTGCCGTCCGCGGATGACTCAAATAACGCAAGCCGACGATAAAACAGATGCCGGTGACGAGATACGCGATGTCGACCGGATTGGCGAGCGCCGTGGCAGCGTTCACTTTTTGGCGTCTCCCGGCGTCGGTCGCGGCTTGAACATCTGCAGCATCCGCTCGGTCACCGTGTAGCCGCCGAAGACGTTGAGCGAGGCGAGGATAACGAGGAAGACGCCGATGACCGGCCCCAACGTCCCGTAGGCAGCACCTGCAACGAGGATTGCGCCGACGAGGACGATGCCGTGGATCGCGTTCGTTGCCGACATCAGCGGCGTGTGCAGGGTCGTCGGAACTTTGGAGATCACTTCGAAACCGACGAAGACGGCAAGGACGAAGACGGTCAGCTCGTTGAGAAGATGTTCGGTCACGCGGCCCCTCCGGCGGTGGCAAGCGCGGCGAGGGTCGCTTCGTGCACGATCCTCCCGTCGTGCGTGAGCGTCGTCCCTTTGATGATCTCGTCTTCGAAATTCAGATGCAGCGCGCCGTCTTTGATCAAGAGCTGCAGCAAGGTGAAGACGTTGCGCGAGTAGAGGCGGCTGGCATCGGAAGCCATCGTCGAAGGCAAGTTGAGCAACCCGACGATCGTCACGCCGTTTTCGGTCGCGATCACTTCGCCCGATTGGGTCAGCTCGGCGTTGCCGCCCGCCTCCGCGGCGAGATCGACGATCACGGAACCGGGCCGCATCGCTTCGATGGCATCCTTCGTAATGATGAGCGGTGCGCGCCGTCCCGGGACGAGTGCGGTCGTGATGACGACGTCCGATTCCGAGATCGCCTTTTTCATCCCGGCTTGCTGCTTGGCGAGCTGTTCGGCCGAGAGCTCTTTGGCATATCCGCCGGCGCCCTCGGCGTCGGCGCCCAAATCGAACTCGAGAAAATTCGCGCCCAGGCTCTGCACTTGTTCTTTCACGGCAGCCCGCGTGTCGTAGCCCGTCACCACGGCGCCCAACCGGCGCGCGGTCGCGATCGCTTGCAAGCCGGCGACGCCCGCGCCGATGATGAGCACCTTCGCCGGCGCGATCGTCCCCGCGGCCGTCGTCAGCATCGGGAAAAATTTGGGCAGATACTCGGCTGCGAGCAGCGCCGCTTTATAGCCGGCGATGTTCGCCTGCGAAGAGAGCACGTCCATGCTCTGCGCGCGTGTAATCCGCGGGATCGCATCCATACTGAGCGTGGTGAGCTTCGTCTGCGCTAAATGCTCCACGTAGCGCGGATCGCCGAGCGGCGCGAGCAGTGCGATGAGGACGGCGTCTGAGCGCATCGCCGCGATTTGCGCGTCGCTCGGGCGGCGGACCATCGTGACGACATCGGCGTCGCCGAGGAGCGTCCCGGCCGTATGCATGGCCGCGCCCGCGCCTTCGTATGCAGCATCCGGAAAACCGGCCGCGATCCCCGCATTGTGCTCGACGGCGACGGAAATACCGGACTTCACCAGGCGGCCGACGATCTCGGGGACAAGCGCTACGCGACGTTCCCCGTCAGCTGACTCTTTCGGTACAGCAATCTTCATTTTGAAGGCGCTCCGGCCCGGCCTGCGCGCCCCCCATGCTTTGCATGGGGCCCCCTCGCTATGGCTCGCTCACGATACTGCACGGTTCCCCATTCCCCCAGGGCTCGCCTAACAACCTGTTCGTTAAAAACGCGCAATCAGCAGTGCTTCGTTGAGCGGCGTCTTATACGAGAGCGTTCCTTCATCGATGAATTCGCGCTGCACGTCCTGCACGGTTGGAAAGTCGACGCGCAGATCGGGATACACGTCATAACGCGGTGAGCTGCGGATGAGATCCGCCGGCTGGCGCGTGTACGTGACGAACGACTGCACGATGTCGGGTGCAAAGTAACCGTCCCCCTGCAAGTCCTTGGCCCCTTTGCGCATCGCGTTCATCACGTCACGCGCCGCGTCGATGTCGTTGAGCAGGCTTGGCCCGAAGAAGACGCCCGATCCCGAGATGCCTGCAGGGGGAAAGCCGACGATGCGGGCGAGCTTGCGCTGCTGGAATGCTTCGGTGAAGGGGGAGTTGGAGAATACCCCATCGACCGCTTTGCGCTCGAGCGCGATCCCTTGGTCGGGGTTGGAGAGGTTCACCGCCTCGACGTCCTTGACGCTGATGCCGTACGGTCGCAGGATCCGGGCAACGTAATATGAGGAGATCGCCCCGGCGCCGCCGAGCCAGCCGATTTTCTTGCCGCGTAGCGCGGCCGGCGTTCGTTCCCCGGCCTCGTAGAGATCTTCTCGAATCAAGAGCGCCGACGGGTGACCGTGTTTGGGTTGATAGGCGGTCGATGCAACGAACTTGACCGACAGACCGCGACTCACCGCATTGTAGAACGCGGTCGATAGAGCGGCTGCGACGACGTCGAGGCGGCCCGTCGCGGCGAGCGCCATCGCGTCTTGACCCGACTGAATCGGCGTGAGAGTCGCTTCGAATCCGGCTTGAGTGAAATAGCCCCGTGCCGCCGCGACGAAAACGGGTGCGAAGAGCGTCGACGGGACGAATCCGATCGCCAGCGGGCGCCCCGCGGCTCGCGCCGGCGGGGGTACAACGTCCAGCATCGCCGCGGCGCCGAGCCCGGCGATGAAGCGAGACCGTCCGATCACGCCTATCTGGCTGCGCCGACGGCGCTAAGGATGCGAACCTTGTTGCGCAGGACCCCGATCTTTTCGATCTCGACTTCCATCGTGTCGCCGTCTTTGAGAAATTCGGGCGGCGTCCGTGCAAAGCCGACGCCTTCCGGCGTCCCGCTCGCGATGACGTCACCCGGTTCGATCGTAAACCCTTTGGTGAGCTCGGCAATGATACGCTTGATGTTGAAGATCATCAGCCGCGTGTTCGAGTGCTGCTTCTCGACGCCGTTGACCCGCAGCATGATCTCGAGATTTTGCGCATCGCCGATCTCCTGCGCGTCGACGATCCATGGACCGAGCGGACACGAATTATCGAGCGACTTTCCTTTGAACCACTGACCGTAGTCGCGCTGGAGGTCGCGCGCCGTCACGTCGTTGAGGCATGCATAACCGAACACGACGTCGAGCGCATCCTTCTCCGGGACGTCCTTGCACTTTTTTCCGATGATGACGGCGAGCTCGGCTTCCCAATCGTACTGCGGCGAGACTTCGGCCTCGAGCGCGACCTCGGCGTCTTGCCCTATGATCGTGGTGGGTGCCTTGGTGAAGAATGTCGGCAGCTCGGGCAGCTTGAGCTCGATCCCCCGTGCGCGCGCGCCCTCCTCGGCGTGTGCGACGTAGTTACGGCCGACGCAGAAGACGTTCTTCGGCGGACGGACGGGCGGGAGCAGCCGAACCTCGGCCAGCTTTTGCGCCGGACCCACCCCTTTGACCGCGGCGGCGCGCGCCTGCGCATCCATCCCTATGAAGGCGTAGAGGGACTCCACCGACGAGGGTAGCGGCGAGATCGAGTCTGCGGAAATGACGCCCGGGCGCTCGCGGCCCGAAGCGTCGGCGAACGTGGCAAAACGCATGTGTGTCTTGGCTCCAATCGAGTCTGTGGGACCGCTCCATTCCTGCAAAGGGGTGCCGGTTCCGTCCTGGAACTCGGGCGCCATGGCGTTTCCTGATTGCGACTTGCGCAAGCATCCCCCGCGCGGTGCGCGCGTGACGGTCGGCGGACTCTACTTCCTAGCGCGGACGATCGACAAGACGAGAGCGATCCTGGCCGGGACGCAGGGCGAGTACAAGGTGGCACCCGGAATATCGGGTTATCTCTTCGACGATCTCGGCATCACCGAAGAGCAGTTCACGCAGGCCGTACGCAACGCGCAGAGCGACGACGACGTGGTCGCGTGGCTCCATGCGCACACCGATCGTTCGAAGTATCCCGAGATCAACGAAAAGCTCGTGACCCGACGGCTGCGCGATGCCGAACATCGCGCGACGTTCGTCGACCGCTATCCGATTCTGAACGAGCGGCCCGATCTCTGGAACTGGTTTGAGATCTTCGACCTCGACGACGAATGGATGTTCCGCCCCGAAAATCTGGACAAGCCCGGCGCCGCTAAAACGGTTGTTACGAGCCCCCTTTAAGTTTTACGTCTCGTAAGGTGCCAGTCGCCGCAATAGCGGCATTGGTACGTGAAGAGGACGTCGGCCATCCCGTTCATCGCGGCGACCGCGCGGGCTTGCTCGCGAGTCGGGTAGCGGTCCTTCGATTCACAGCTGCGCTCGACGTCGTGGTCGATCGCTTCGTCGAGCGTTCCCCGATTGCGCAACCAGAAATCCATCAAACTCTCGGTTTGAGCCGACGGCTTTTTCGGCGGTCGGCGCTTGCTGCGCATCGTTAGTGTGGCGGCGTCGGTTGCGCGATCTTATCGAAGTCGGGGAGCTTGGTCGGGGCCTGCGCTTGCGCCTGATGCTGCTTCTGCGCTGCGTCCAAATTCTTTTGCAGCATCGTCACGATCCCGGGCGCGTCGGGATCGACGCCGCCCGCCTTGACCAACTCGACGGTGCGGCGCACCTTCTGGGTCGCCGGATCATAATCGTACGTCAGGCGATAGAGTCCGGCGACCGCATCTCCGCTCGGCGTGCGGATGAACGCCTGCGCCGCATTCCCGTAGGCCTGGGTGTTGAAGCCCCTGTCCTTCGACGGTTTTATGCTCACGATGTGAGAGACTTGCCCCAACTTGTTCGTATCGACGAAGAGTTCGGCGTGCAACGGGATCTTCGGCTGCGCGATCGTCGCCGACGGGTGAGGGGCCGGCGCCGTTTGGGCGCGGGCCGGCAGGTATGAAGCGGCGAGCACGATCGCGGCGAACGCGACTGCGCGCAGCGCAACGGGACGGGCGATCAATTCCTTGAGAGAGCTGCAAACGCCGCGCCGCACGATGCGCACGCGACGATGACTTGATAGCGCGCGGGCTGCAGGCGCAACTCGCTCGCGTCGCGCGACTTCGCATCGTTACCGCAGTACCTGCAGGGAACCGAGGTAGAGTTCCCCTTGGGCCGCTCTTCGTCCACGCTCCGCCCTTTGCCCACATTTCGACCTCAACCTGCTGAATAGCGCGGCACTTCGCGCCGCGCTTGGCACTCCGAACGGGACGCGAACATCCGTTTGCCGAAGCCCGGTGCGATGGGGATCCGGACGTGGTTAACGCTCTGCATGCTTGCATTGCTGACGGCCTGCAGACAACCGACGACTCCCGAGGTCCAAGCGATCGTCCAAGGATCGAGCAGCGTGCAGATCGAGACGCTGCAAATCCTTCCCGACAGTGCGGGCGGCGCCGGCGCGTCGTCGGTCCTCTACATCTGCAAGGTTCTCTTCGTCAATACCGCCGGCTCGGACGTCACGCCCGCGCTCGACCATTTCGTCTTCGCGAGCACGAGGCCGCAACACGCCAGCTATCGCGCGCTCACTTCGGGGATCCCGCCGGACATCACCGCTTCCAATTCGACGAGCGCCGTGCGAGCGGGCGACAAGCAAGAATACACGCTCGTCTTTCGTCCTGCGACCGGTGCAACCGGAACGATCGCGTACCAACCGTAGGCTCGGCGCCGCCCTCGGCGCGCTGATCATCGCTTTCGCGATGGTGGCGCCCGCGGCGCAGGCAGCGCGTCCCTTGCTCGACACGCATCAATGGGATGCCTACTTCGCGCTCTTTGCACGCGACGCTGTCGTTCCGTGGAAGAAAATCACGGTCAGACTCGACACGTTCTCGGGAGCGCCCGTCGATTTCAGCGCGTATTCCGTCGATCCGGCCGAGGTCATCGTCGCCGGGCCCGAACACCAGTCGCGCCCGCTCGACACGTCGCATCGCACGCCTGCCGCACGCTGGCGGTTCACGCCGCCGCAAGGGTATAACTTCGAGTCCAACGACGTCGACGTGCCCTTGCAAAACCGCGAAGGGTTTTTCGTGATCGAGGCGCGGCGCGGCGATGCCGTGCAGCAAGTCTGGCTCAACGTCACGCGCGTCGGCCTCGTCACGAAAGAGGGCCCGGACGGGATCCTCGTCTACGGGACCGACCTCAGTAACGGTCGAGCGTTGCCGGGGATGCGCGTGACGTGGCTCCTGGGCTCGAAGTTCGTCTACGGCAAAACGGAGTCGGACGGGATGCTGCGTTGGAACGGTGCGGGGCGGCCGACGTTCGCGCTCGCCGAATGGGGCAACAGTAAGACGTTCGTCTCTCTCCTCCCGGTCGCGCCCGTCCCGCAAGCGATCGTCGGCGTGCGCGCCGACCGCGGCGCCGTTCGCGCGGGCGAGACGATCAACGTCGTCGGTTTCGCTCGCAAGCGCACCGCCCAGGAGTATCGCGCGGCCGGCGGCGACATCGTTGTCTCCCTCGCCGGAAACGGGCGCTCGCTCGTGACGCAAACGCTCCGGCTCGATGAGGCCGGGGCGTTTTCGGGCACCGTCGAGATTCCGAGCGACGCGCCCGCCGGCGACTACGCGATCCTCGCGAGTGCCGCCGGCGCGACCGGCGGGAGCACGATCCACGTCGATGCGGGCGGCGACCTCCGTTTGACGGCGGCGCCGGGGTGTTCGTCGCCGTGCCCCGCGGATGCGGCGATCGCCCTCGCGATCTCGGCGAGGCGCGGCGATCAGACCGCGCCGAACGTCGACGTGCGCGTCCGCGTCGTTCGCTCGCCGCACGCGTTTCCGCCGGGCGAACCGGAAGAGAAACCACGTTGGGGGACGACGCGGATCCTCGAACAGTCGCTGCGCACCGATGCCAACGGCCACGCGACGATTACGATTCCCGCGCCGACCGACGGCCTCAACTCGACCTACGGCATCGAAGTCGCCGGCGGCTCGACGACGCAAACGACGCGCCTGGTTGCAACCTCGGCTCGGTACGCGATCTCGGTCGAGCCGGATGATACGTCGGTCGACGTCGGTGCGCCGATCGGCATCGAAGTCATCGGCTTCGATCCCTCGGACGGCGGGCCCGCGGCGAATCAATCGGTCGTCGTGAAACTCTCGCACGGCGAAAACCAGACGGAGCAGACGGTTACGCTCGACCCGAACGGTCACGGGCACGCGATCTTCGAGAGACCCGAGTTAGGCGCCAACCTGATCACGGCATCGATGAACCTCGACGGTAAAACTGCGCTCGATGCAAGCGAAGTCACCGTCGCACCGCAGGCGATTCGCAGCAGCGCGTCAGGCGGTCCGCGCGATCTTTCCGTTTCCGTCGATCGAGCCAGATACAAGCCCGGCGAGAAGATTACCGTGACCGCGCAGCTTCCGGGCGCCGTCGGCGAGGCGCTCGTGACGCTCGACGGCGCGCGCACGTACGACGCGAAGGTGGTCCCGGTCCGCAGCGGGCGAGCAGTCGCAAGCCTCGACTTGGAATCGACCACCGGCGATTTGAAGGTCGGCGTTGTCTTCGTTCGTGAGGGCGCGACGATCGCGACGTCGCTCCCGCTTTCCATCGACGCTCCAGGACATCCGCGGCTGACCGCCCTTGCCGTCGAGCGCTCGACCTACGCACCGGGCGAGACCGCGCGGGTGACGATCCGTGACGGTAACCAGTCCGGGCCCGCGACCGTCGCGATCCGGTTGGCCGACGGTCGTTCGACCGGTCCGGCGGGCTTTCTCGGTGCGGCCGGCGTCCTTGCCGTGGGAGCGAGCTCGACGCAGACGCCGAGCGGTGATGACGCAGCGTGGCATGCGTGGGTCGCGCCGGCCAGCTCGAAGGCAGCGGATATCTTCGGCTTCGACCGGCCGTCCGGGGGCAGCAGCCCCGAACCGAGCCTCGCCGTTTCAGCGCCGCAGCCGCTCTTTTGGAAAGTGCAGCGAATGCAGGGCAACGTCATCGAGGTCCCACTCCCGCGCACGCGAGGGCGCTACGTCCTCTCGGTGCTGAAGATCGCCGACGAAGGCGACGTCGGCGCCGCCGCCGCGACCATCGTTGTACAGTAGTATGGCGCTCCGCCCCAGGCTCCGCGCCCCCCACTTCGTGGGGCCCCCCAACCATCGGGCCCTTCGAGATTGTTATCATGGCACGATACCCCGAGGGGGCCCGTAACAACATGCTGCCGCTGGTCACAACGCCCGCACCGGATACCGCGACCGTGATGCTCGTCGACACGTACGGGCTCGTGTATCGTGCGTTCTACGCGCTGCCCGCGCTCACGACGACGCGCGGCGTCCCGATCAACGCGGTCTACGGCTTTACGATGATGTTGACGAAGATCATCGGCGATGAGAAACCGACGCACGTCATCGCTGCGTTCGATGCCGGGATGCCGCAGGCACGCGTCGAGATGTTCGCCGACTATAAGGCGCATCGTGAGGAGACGCCGAGCGACTTGCGCGGACAATTTGCGCTCGTGCGCAAAGTCTTAGCGACCTATAAGATCCCGATTTTGGAGATCGAGGGTCAGGAGGCGGACGACGTCATTGCAACGCTCGCACGGCAAGCCGAAGAGGCACATCAGCGGGTCCTTGTCGTCACCGGCGATCTCGATTTGCTCCAAGTCGTCGACGAACGGACGACGGTCCTGATGACGCGGCGCGGGATCACCGATCTCGCGCGGTACGACGAGGCCGCCGTCCGCGCGCGCTTCGAGCTAGAACCCTCGCAGCTCGCCGACTATCGCGGTCTCAAGGGTGATCCCTCGGACAACTTGCCGGGGATTCCCGGCGTCGGCGAAAAGACCGCGATCAAGTTGATCAAGGCGGCGGGCACGCTCGATACGTTGCTCGCGAATCCGAAGCTTGCCGGCTCGCCGAAGCTCGAGAAGCTCGTCGAAGAGTACGGAAAGCAAGCCCGGACGTGCCGCGACGTCTCGGTCATGTCGCGCGACCTCCCGATCGAACTGCCCTGGGACGCCGCGGTGTACACGCCGCCCTCCAACGACGAGCTCTACGTGCTCTATCGTGAGCTTGAGTTCAAGTCGCTGCTTGCGAAGCTCGAAGCTCCCAAGGAAGCGGTGCCGGTCCCAAGCGGCGAGACGATTGAAGGATCGTACGAGTCGTTCGTAGCCTCGACCGATCCTCCGGATTTTCGCCGGCTTGCCGCACTGCTCAATGCAGCGGCCGGGTCCAAGCGCATCGCGCTCGTCGAGCACGGCGATGAGCTCGCGTTCAGCACGGCTGACGGTTCCGGCGTCGCGTTCCGCAAGGCAGCACTCGCGGTGCCCGAGGTCGGCAAGGCGTTCGACGCGCTCTGGCAAGGCGCCGGTCAACTCATCATGCACGACGCGAAAGCGCTCTTCGCTTCGCTCGGCCGTGCGCCGCGGCCGATCGCCGATGACACGATGGTCGCGTCGCACTTGATCAATCCAGCGCGTGCGTATACGAATCTCGCCGATGCGGTCAGCGAGCATCTCCAGAAAGAGCTTCCCGAAGAAACCGCGGCTTGGGCGGATGCGGTCTCGCAGCTTGCGCATCATGCTCGCCACGAGCTCGGAGAGCGCGAACAGATCTCGCTCTACGACGACGTCGAGGTCCCGCTCGTCGGCGTTCTCGCGAAGATGGAAGCGGCCGGCGTCGCACTCGACCCGTCGGCGCTCACCGATCTCTCGGCCGAGATCGACGTCGCAATCGCGCGCCTGCAGCAAGACATCTACGACCTCGCCGGAGAGACGTTCAACATCGGATCGCCTCAGCAGTTGGGGCGCATTCTTTTCGAGCGGATGCAGCTCCCGGGAGGGAAGCAGACCAAGACGGGCTGGGCGACCGGCGTCGAGGTGCTGCAGACGCTGGCGCACGAATACCCGATCTGCGCGAAGGTCATCGACTATCGCGAGGTGACCAAGCTCAAGAACACCTACGTCGACGTTCTGCCCTCGCTCGTCGCGAGCGACGGCCGCGTTCACACGATCTTCAATCAGACTGCGACCGCGACGGGCCGGCTTTCCTCGACCAATCCCAATCTACAGAACATCCCGGTACGCAGCGACCTCGGCCGCCAAATCCGTCGTGCCTTCGTCGCGCCGTCGAAAGACAGCATTCTCTTGGCCGCCGACTACAGTCAGATCGAGCTGCGCCTGATGGCGCATCTCTCAGGCGACGAGGCGATGCGCAACGCATTCTTGGAAGGGCAAGACATCCACGACTTCACCGCGCGTCAGATCTTCGGAATCGGACCGATCGCGGACGTTTCGGGTAACGAGCGCCGCATGGCCAAAGCGGTGAATTTCGGATTGTTCTACGGGATGTCCGATTTTGGACTCGCGCAGCGCCTCGAGATCAGCCGTGCCGATGCCAAAACGATCATGACGCAATACTTCGCGCGTTTTCCGACCGTGCGGGCGTGGATCGAGCGCAACCTCGAAGAAGGGCGCGAGCGCGGCTACGTGAGCACGATCCTAGGCCGGCGTCGCTACATGCCGGACTTGCGTGCGAAGAATTACATGCTGCGCGCTGCGGCTGAGCGGGAGGCGACAAACGCGCCGCTTCAAGGCAGCGCGTCGGATCTGATGAAGCTCGCGATGGTGAAAATCGATCGAGCTCTCGCGCACACCAAACTCGATGCGGTGATGACGCTGCAGATCCACGACGAGCTGATCTTCGAAGTCCCGAAGAAAAACCTCAAATCGCTTGCATCGGTCGTAAAGAGCGAGATGGAAGGCGCGCTCGAACTCTCGGTCCCGGTCGAAGTGACGCTAAAGAGCGGACGGAATTGGTATGAAGTCGAGAATCTGGACATCGATACTTAGTTTAGCGCTCGCTTTCACCCAAGCGCCCGCGTTTGGGCAGACGGCGCCGCCGGCGACCGCGCAGTGCGGCGACGCTGCGCATCCGGTGACCTGCCGGGCGGTCGTCATCGTGACGCCGAGCGAATCGCTCACGGTCGCGGTCGCGAATAACTATCCGTTGCGCGAGCACGGCTTGATGTTTCGCACGGCGCTGGAGCCGCATACCGGGATGCTCTTCGTCTTTCCGTCCGAGAACGTCGTCGACTTCTGGATGAAAAACACGCTGATCCCCCTCGACATGGTCTTCGTCGACCGCAACGGCGTGGTGACGACGGTCGCGGCAAACGTCCCGGCGACGACGCCGGCGACGCTCGATCAAGATATCCCGCGCCGCAGCGGACGGGCGAAGTTCGTCCTCGAGCTGCGCGCGGGTGAAGCGGCCAGCGACGGTTTGAAGCCCGGCGCGTTCGTGCGCATCCCGCCGGTCAGCGCGCGAGAGTAACGCATTGCCCGAGCTGCCCGAAGTCGAGACGATCGCACGCGGCCTCGCGCGCGCGCTTGCCGACAAGACGATCGCGAACGTCGATGTACGCTTGCCGAAAGTCGCGATCGGTAACGGCGTGCCGTTTTCACGCGCGGTTGCCGGCGAGCGGATCAGCGGCGTCGGCCGGCGCGGGAAGTTCGTCGTCATCGAGCTGGCATCAGGCCGGTCGCTCGTCGTTCATCTGCGGATGACCGGCCGCTTGATCGTGCGCCCGCGGGACGCGGCGCCGTACCCATACACCAACGTCACGTTCGAGTTCACCGACGGGACGGGCTTGTGTTTCGCCGACGTACGGCAATTCGGACGGGTTCGGATCGTCGAAGCGGGCGAGCGCTGGGACGCCGGCGTCGGGATCGAGCCGCTTTCCGAGGCGTTCACGCCAGAGCACCTCGCCGCTCTCTTCGCGCGGCGGACGACACGAGTGAAAGTGTTGTTGCTCGACCAGCGTCGAATCGCGGGGATCGGCAACATCTATGCGTGCGAGGCTCTGTGGGAAGCCGGAATTCGGCCATCCCTGCGCGCGGGTAAGGTGACGCGGGCAGCTCGGTCGCGGCTGCATGCGGCATTGCGCTCGGTGTTGACACGCGCGATCGAAATGCGCGGGTCGAGCGTCGACGACTACGTCGATGCGGACGGCTTGCGCGGCGGGTACCAAAACGTGCTTTCGGTCTACGGGCGAGCGGGCGAGCCGTGCCCGCGCTGCGGGCAGCCGATCGTCCGGACGGTCATAGCGCAACGGGGGACGTGGTGGTGCCGCGCCTGCCAAAAATAGGGCAACGAACAAAGGTCCCCAAGCGTTGTAGAAGAGGGATAGACGGGCCAAGCCTCGATCTATCAAGGGTTTGGGCTACTTTGGTCTTTCCGGGCCCCCTCGAGGCATCGAGCCTTGCCGGAATGACGACGGGCCCGTTCGAGGTGGGGGCCCCAAACGCAACGCGTTTGGGGGGCGCGTAGGGCTAGGCCCGGAGCGCCTTAAAACAGGAGTCAATTATTACTACATCCATAGTCCCGCCGGCTGAGGGACAAGAAGATCTCGAAGATCAACTCGCGCTCGAACAACGTCTTTATGAAGAGAGCCTCAAGGTTCTCGATGAGGGTCAAGTCCTCACGGGTGTGATCGTCGCCAAATACCAAGACGAGCTTCTCGTCGACATCGGCGGGAAGTCTGAAGGCACTCTTCCATTTCGCGAGCTCTCGCTCGCCATCGATCCGAAAGACCTCAAGGTCAACGACACGCTCGAGGTGATGATTCACCGGATCGACGACCAGGACGGCTCGCTGTTCCTTTCGGAGCGGCGCGCGCGTGCGCTCAAGACTTGGGAAAAGGTGATCGCTGCGCACGAAAACGATGAAGTCATCGAAGCGACGGTCACGCAAGTCGTCAAGGGCGGCGTTCTCGTCGATCTGGGCATGCGCGGCTTTGTCCCCGCGTCGCAGATCCGGCGCCAACCCGTCGGCAATCTCGAAGAGATCGTCGGCAAACGGCTGCGCTTGAAGGTCATCGACCTCGATCACAAGCGTCATCGTGTCGTCCTCTCGCAGCGGCAGGTGCTCGAAGAGGAGCTCAATCAAAAGAAGACCGAGCTGCTCGGGACGCTCGCCGTCGGACAGATTCGCGAAGGCGTAGTCGTCCGGTTGGCGGAGTTCGGGGCGTTCGTCGACCTCGGCGGGATCGACGGCCTCATCCACAATAGCGAGTTGAGCTACGCGCGGATCAAGCATCCGTCGGAAGTCGTCAAGATCGGCGACGTCGTTGCGGTTGAAGTGATGAAGTTCGATCCGGAAGCGAAGAAAGTGAGCCTTTCGCTCAAGCATGCGCTCCCCGATCCCTGGGTCGAGAACGCGGACAAGCTGGTCGAAAGTGCGCAACTCGTCGCGCAGGTCGTCAAGGTCACGCCGAACTATCTGCTCGTCGAGATTTTTCCCGGAATCCTCGCGATGGTCCCCAAGGGCGAATTCGATCCGCAGAAGCAGTACAGTCCGGGTGAAGAAGTCGACATCACGTTGCTCTCGATCAATCCGAGCACGCGGCGGATCACCGGCTCAATCCAGCACGTCGCCGACGTTTCGCCTGACGAGATCGGCGAATATGCGCCGGAAGTCGAGCTGGGCAGCGTCGCCGAAGCGCTCGAATAAAGAAAAGGTACTGGAGCGGTTGATTTTGGCCAGGCCTAGGCGCCGGCAGGCGAAGTTTGCTTCAGCAAATGAGCCTGACGGCAACGACGGCATGGGCAAAATCGGACGCTCCTAACTTATGCGCGTCGGGCTGACCGGCGGCATTGGCTGCGGCAAGAGCACGGCGGGCGCGATGTTCGCCGAGCTCGGTGCCGTCGTGACGGATGCCGATCAACTGGCGCATGAGGTCGTCGAACCGGGTACGCCGGGATTCGAGCGCGTCGCCGCACGCTGGCCTGCGGTCGTTCGCGACGGCAGGATCGACCGGGCGGCGCTTGCCGGGATCGTCTTTTCCGATGCGCAAGCGCTGCGCGAACTCGAGGCAATCGTGCATCCGCTCGTGCGCGCCCGCGAAGCCGAGCTCGAGAAGGCCGCTGCGCCGGGGACGATCGTCATTCACGACATACCGTTGCTGTTCGAAAGCGGCTTTTATTCGGATTGCGACAAGACGGTCCTCATCTACGCGCCCGCGGAGACCCGGATCGCGCGCGTCACGGCGCGCGAGGGGTGGAGCCGGGAAGCGATCGAGAAACGGATGGAGGTCCAGATCGATCAAGACGATGCGCGCGGGCTCGCGGACTTCGTCATCGAAAACGATCGCGATCTCCCGTATCTGCGCGAGCAGATCGAACGGGTCTACGAAGAGTTACGCCAAGGCGTAGCGCGCTAACTCGTCGCGGAGGCGCGCGTCGCGCGGCGCGTCGTCGTGCACCGCGGTGTGGTCCATCTTGAATTGCGACCCAAGTCCGCTCGTGATCTCGTCGGGGCGAAAGCGGCGCGCGAGGAGCGCGGCAAATCCGCGGCGGCCCTCGATCGGTTGCGCGGGACCGGTGAACCCCGCCTGCCCGAGCAGAGCCGCTTCGACACCGTCCGCAGCGGCTTTGGCGAGATGGTACGTTTGCGTCATCGTGCCGAACGCAGCCCAGAGCCCGGCGGCCTGGGTCGCTGCGATGCCGAGCGCGTTGCGCATCTGCACGGCATCGAGTCCGACGATGCGGCCCGCCGCGAGGACCGTCGAGAAATGCGCGATCGTCCCCGCGGTATCCCAACCGCGATCGGTGTGGTCCGGCGCGACGCTCTCGGCGATGCGCAGGCCGCCTTCCGTCCCGACGATGACGGCTTCGAGAAGTTCCTCTCCGCGCACGTCCGCCGGTTCGGAGAGCGCGAGCACCGCCGGGACGACTGCGGCGTGCGCCGCCATCGCGTTGACGAACGCCGCCCACTGCGCGGAGAGCCGCACGTCGTGGCCCAGCACCTTCGACTGCGGCGGCGTCCCGAACGTCTGCGCGGCTTCGAGCGCAATCTTGACGGACGCGCCATTCGATTGTGCGAGTGCGCGCGCGACGCTCGTTTCGATCAAATGACGCGCAACGTCGAGCGTGGTTCGTGACGGCGAGATCGGTCCGGCGGCAAAGGCCGCGAGCGCTTCAGTGACCACGAGCGCCATCCGGGACGATCGCCTCGATCAGCGCCGCAGTCTCGGGCGCGTCGGCAAGCGTGCCGACCGCTTCGCGCAACTTTGCGGTGCGACCGGGAAAGATCGGATCGACGAGCGCCTGCGCTTTGGCGAAGAGCTCCTTGTCGGTCAGCGGCCGCTCGAGGCTGCCGCGCGCATGCTCGACGTGCTCTTCGAATCGCGTCCCGTCGGAGAGCCGGACCTCGACGCGGACTTCGTCGCGCGCCACGTCGGACTGCGGCGAGAGCTCCGTCTTGGCGCGCAGCGCCCGAACGTCGTCGCGTATGACGCGCTCGTCGGAGAATTGCGCAAGTCCGACCCTGCCGTCGCAGATGCCGGCAGCGACACCGTGAATCGCGCTGAAGCGCGCTTGCAGCCCGTCGTGTGGATCGGGATTCCCCATCAGCTCCGGGACCAGCGGATGACAACGGACCGTGACGCGCTCGATCGCCGCCGGCTGCGCTATACGCGGCGATAGCGCCACGGCGGCGTCGATCGCCGGATGCGCGACGATCCCGCAGGGATATGGTTTGTACGTGTTCTTTAGTAATTCGAAGTTTTTGCGCAGATCGACGTCGAGCTCGCCGATCCGATGCGGGATGCTGGTGACGTCGGCGAAACCGTGGGGCGCTTCGAGGGCATCGGGCGGTGCGGTGAACCCACGTTGCGCCAGGATCGCTGCGAGGATCCCGTTCGCCGCCGCCTTGCCGGCGTGAAACGCTTTGACCATCGAGCCGAAACTTTCGCGGTGCCCCAAGAGCGACGACGCCGCGATCCCGAGTGCCTGCGCGGTTCGATCGGCATCGAGCTCGAGTAACCACGCCGCGGCCGCGGCGGCGCCGAGGACTCCGCACGTACCGGTGATGTGCCAGCCGTGGTCGTAGTGCGCCGGCGAGATCGCGACCCCGACGCGCAGTTGAACTTCACATCCGAGCGCGAACGCCGTCAGCGCTCGCGCACCGCTCGGCCTCGTGTAGGCGAGCATCCCCAGCAGCGTCGCCATCGCTGCGGCCGACGGATGGATCACGGTGACGAGATGCGTATCGTCGTAGTCGTCGACGTGCGCCGCAAAACCATTCGCGAGCGAACCGTACTGCGCGTCGGCGCGTTCGGCCCGGCCCGCGATTGGGACCGTCGGCGTCCCACCGCTGTGCCCCGCGACTCGCAGGATGATCTCGACGCCTTCGTGGCGGCTCGCTCCGATCGCGACGGCGAGGATGTTGAACAGCGAGCGCTTCGCTTCGTGCGCGACCGGTGCGGGAAGGTCGGCAGGCCGGAAGCCCGCGATCGCGCTCGCGAGTCCACGCGTCACTGCGTGCGCGGAAGCCGTGGTCATCGTGAGCTCCTGGGGGAAGGGGAGAATCGCGAGCTGCGCGGAGAGGGCGTGATCGGCGGGAACGACATCGCAGGCCTTGGTGCCGGCGGAGTCGCTTCGGGATCGAGATTGTCGAACGCGGGGATCGCGCGCTCGACGCCGAGCGTGATCGCGTCGCTGACTTTGCTGATATATCCGCGAACGACGTAGCGTCCCTGCGCGCGCGGCCGGGCCAACCGGCTCAAGCGTATCGTATCGCCGTCGTCCCCGACCAGGGTCGGGACGCCGGCGATGAGTTGCGAGACCCCGGCGACGGTCACCGCGGTCCCGTCTTTGAGCGCTTTCGCCGACGCAATCGCAAGCGGCGTTGCAAAGGCGATCGGGCTATCGGAGGACGGATGGACGATCGAACCGAGGATGCTGACGCGCAGGGTGTACGTTCCGGGCGCGAGGCTGCGACGATCGTTGGTCGTCGCATCCCACACCAGCGACCCGAGCGACGTGGCTCCCGGCGGAAGCGGGATGCGCCGCTCGATTTCGATGGCCTTGTGCCCGAACAGCGAACTGTAAAGCTGCGTGTTTTCGTCGCGAACCTCGATTTCGTAGAGATCCGTCGTCAAGAAACTCACGATCACGGGCACCTGACCGGGATTGCGCAAGCCGATCGTCACCGTGACCGGCGCGAGCAACTCGTTCGCGGTGCGCTTGATGCTGACGCTGAGCCCGATCGGCGGGACGGTCGCTGCGATCAATGCGACCGCGAGCACGACGACGAAGCAGAGACGCAGGTCAGCCACGTCCGCCCCGCAAGATGCGTCCGGCGCGCTCGGACGTCGCTTCGCCTGCTTTGACGGCGGCGCGGCCGTTTACGTAGACATGAAAGATGCCGCCTGGGTAGGCGTAGGGCTGTTCGTACGTGGCGCGATCGACGATCTTGTCCTCGTCGAAGACGACGAGATCGGCATAGCGGCCGATAGCGATCGTGCCGCGCTCGGCGATGCCGAAAATCTCGGCCGGGAGCGCCGTCATGCGGTGGATTGCTTCAGCCATTTCGAGGGTTCCGCGCTGCCGCACGAAGCGGCCGAAGACGCGTGGGAAGCAGCCGAACGTCCGCGGATGCGGCATCCCTCGTGCGGTCGGTCCCGAAGGCGCCCGAGCCGATGCGTCGCTCCCCACGCAGACGAAGTCCGCGCTCAGGACGGTCGCGACGTCGTCCTCCGACATGACGAAGAAAGCGCACTCCACCTCGAGTTCTTCGTCGTCGAGGAGCCGGATCACCGCGCGGGCCGGCGAGAGGCGCCATCGCTGCGCGAGCTCGTCGATGCGCAGGCCGACGAGCTGTGAGTTGCGTTCACCGCGGACGTCCGTAATCAGCATGTCATGCCATACTTCATCGTAGCGAAAATTGAGCGCGAGCGCGATCGCTGACGAAGTTTGCGGATCGCGCAGCCTTGCCAACGTCGCGTCGGGACCGCCGCGACGAGTCTGTTCGGGAAGGATCGTCGCGAGATCGGTCCACATCGCGACGTAGGGATAGACGTCAGCGAAGACCCTCTCGCCGCGCGCTCGCGCACGATCGATCAACGCAAGTGAAGCATGCACCTTGCCCCAATTGCGCTTCCACGCTGCTTTGTGATGCGAGCACTGGACTGCGACATCGGCTCGCGCGCCGATCGCCAGGGCCTCGGCAACCGCGTCGAGCAGGCCGTCGCCTTCGTCGCGCAGGTGCGAGACGTAGCGCGGCGCACCGGCACAGCGCGCAGCGATGGAAAGCGCCGTGAGTTCGGCGACGTCCGCGTAGCGCGACGGTTCGTAGACCAAGCCGCTGGAGACGCCCAGGGCACCTTGTTCGACTGCCTCGCGCACGAGGAGGGCTTGCGCCTTGAGCTCGTCGCCGTCGAGCCGCCGCTCCGACGGACCGCTAATGCACGCGCGTGTCGTTCCGAGTCCAACGAGCGACGCGACGTTGAGCGCGACGCCCTCGCGCTCGACGAGCGAAAAAAATTCATCGAAGCTCGACCATGCGACCTCGACGCCGTAGGGCGCAGCATGATGCTTCCGTCGCTCGAGGGCGTAACCGTGCAACGGCGCGGGCGACGATCCGCAGTTTCCCCCGATCTCCGTCGTGACGCCCTGGTGAATCTTCCCGAGCGCGCGGCCATCCGCGAGCCATAACTCGTCCGAGTGGGAATGGACATCGATGAAGCCCGGCGCGAGCGCCGCTCCGTAACACGGGACACGCTCGAGAGCATCACGATCGCTCAGATCGCCGATGAGCGCGATGCGATCGTCCGCAATAGCGACGTCCGTCACGAAAGGTGCGCTCCCGGTCCCATCGTAGATTCGGCCTCCTTCGAAAATGGTGGTCAGCATTGGTTTAGCGGGCGCTCGGATGGGTACGTGCCAGGGAGAACTCGATAGCTTGGAGGTCTTTGGTATCGTATGGCCACGAACGAGGGCAACGGCGGGGGAATGAGCGTCCGCGAGGCTGGGAAGCGCGGCGGCGACCGCGTGAAGGCGAAATACGGGTCGCAGTTTTACGAATTGATCGGTCGCAAAGGCGGGGAAGCGACCAAGGGCAAGTACGGTCCGGAATTCTACGAGCAGATCGGCCAGAAGGGCGGCCAGAGTCAGCGTCGTTCGACGGAGCGTACAAATTCATAAACGCCCCTAACGGGGCCGTATAGGGGTCTTCATGTCCGAGGGTAAGCGCCCGCGTGCGGGCGACGCGAAGGAGCAGCAGGACGAGGATAAGCCGGGCGGCGAGATGTCGGTCCGGGAAGCGGGGAAAAAAGGCGGAGACACGGTCCGCAATCGCTACGGATCGGGGTTCTACGAAAAAATCGGCCGCAAGGGCGGCCAGGTCACGCGCGAGCGTCACGGAGCTGAATTCTACGAGGCCATCGGACAAAAAGGCGGCAAGGTCGTCAAGGATAAGTACGGGCCCAACTTCTACGAAGAGATTGGCCACAAGGGCGGTCAAAAAGTCAAGAAGCTGATCGCCGAAGCAAAAAAGAACGCGCAATCCAAAGATCGCAAGAGCTAACGGAGTTCGCGACACGCACCTTCGCGGATGATTCGCCGAGTCTCGCGCAAGACGGCGCTCGGCGGGACATTTCCATCGGGCTGCAACGTCGCGACGCGCGTCGCGGTCGCCCACAAGAACCCATCGCGCCGGAACGACGAGATCTCGCAACCGGCTTCGCTTCCGGCCGGTTTCGCGCCCTCGACGCCGCCGCCGTTCGACGGCCACTGCGAAAGGGCGAAGAGCCGGCCGCTTGATTCATACTCGACGCCCAGGCCGCGGTTCTTGCGCAGATCTTCTCCGGAGAATGCCGGGAGCACCGCAGCAGTGACGATCGTGACGTGCTGCGGGATGAACGGTTTGAATCCGATTCCGTCCAATGCTTCCGCGAGCGGATGTTCCTCACCACGCCGTGCGATCAATGCCGGAATCGGGGTTGCAGTCGCATTGGGAGCGGGCTCGCTCGAAGCCGAGTGATGGAACCAGCCGCAGGAACTGCACGAAAGCGCGACCCATAACAGGGCCAAGATACGTAGCTGCATGCGAGTTGTTCCATTCTAGTATGAAGGTCCACAACCTCGACGATACGAGCGCATTTTCGAAGCTCGATCCTGCCGGCATGCTGCCGACGGTACTCTCGTTCCCGGACATGCTCGAGACGGCCCGCCGTATTGCGCTGGATGCGCACCTGATGCCGCCGGAGACGTTCCGGAACGTCGTCGTCTCGGGTTTGGGCGGATCGGCGATCGGCGGAGATCTCGCCCGCGCGCTCCTGGGAGGTTCGCTCCGCATTCCGATGGCGGTCAACCGTGACTACGGCATCCCCGCCTTCGTCGGCGAAGGGACGCTCTTCATCGCGTCGTCCTACTCGGGGAACACCGAAGAGACGCTCGCCGCGACGCAAGAGGCTCAGGAACACGGCGCGACGATCGTCACGATCACGAGCGGTGGGCGCCTGCGCGAGCTCGCGCACGAAGGCGGACATCCGACGGTCTTGGTCCCCGGCGGCTACCAGCCGCGCGCGGCGCTGGCCTTCAGCCTCGTCCCGGTCCTCGTCATTCTGATGCGCTTGGGCGCGATTTCGATCGACGACGCTGCATTCGATGAAGCCGTCGAAGTCGCGCGTTCGATTGCGTCACGACACGGTCCCGATGTCGCGACCGAAAAGAACCCTGCGAAGCGTCTTGCCGAAAATCTGTGCGGGCGCCTGCCCGTCATTTATGGGAGCGAAGGCTACCGTGGCGTCGTCGCGCTGCGCTGGAAAGGCCAGATCAACGAAAACGCCAAGGCGCCCGCCGCCGCGAACGTCTTTCCCGAGCTCAATCACAACGAGATCCTCTCGTGGTCGGGCCCCGAGGCACAATTGGCGAGCATGCACGTCGTCATCTTGCGCGATCCCAGAGAATCGCGGGCGATTGCGGCGCGCGTCGAGCTGACCAAGGCGGTGATCGCAAAGCACGCCGGCATCACGGAGGTGTGGAGTGAGGGTTCGAGCAGCTTCGCGAAGCTGTGCTCGCTCGTCTATATCGCCGACTTCGTCTCGGTCTACTTGGCGTATTTGTACGGCGTCGATCCGTCGACGATCGACGCGATCGACTTCCTCAAGCACGAACTCGCGAAGTTGCCGCGCTAGCGGCTCTTACCGAACGTGGCCGAGATCGATCGCGCCTTGCATCGCGCCCGCGCGGGATGTACCTTTTCGAAAATCGATCGTGACGTTCTTGACGACGACTTTCGCGCCGTCGTCGTCGATCGTGACCGCATGCGAGAGCGTCAGCGTCTGCGAGGCGTTCGTCCAGATCGCAGCGTCCGTGTCGAGCGTCCGATGATGTTTGGGATCGAGGATGAGGAGATGGATCGGCCCGTTCGCGCTGAAGTCATCGGTTACGGTGTTGACGGCCAAATGCTGCGCCGACAGTTTGACGAACGGTTTGCCTTTGCGAAAGAGGATGCCGTTATGGACGCCGTTGACTTCCGAAAGCGAACCGTCCGGACTCGTTTGAACGGTGTCGTAGTCGAACGTCCATGATGGGCCGGTGATCCGGCGGCCCTGCGCGAGGCCGTGTTCGATGACGACCGGTCTCGCGCCGGGCGCAGGCGGCATGTCGAGTCCCGCGCGATAGACGCCGATTGCGACTGCGAGCAAAAGCCCCACACCGACGATGGTCCCAAGCATCCGGAAGACTCTCATACCTTCGGTCCGGTGCCACGGCGACTGGGGAGCAAGGCCGCAAGCAAGATCGCAAGGACGAGGGCGATCGCATTCGGACCGATGCGGCTGAAGACGGTCGGCTGCGGCGGCCCGACGTCGCCGACGATCGTCTCCTCGACGTCGAGCGGCGCGCGGATGGTCGGTTTGCCGTTGGGGGCGATGATCTCAGATATTCCGGTCGCGGCCGCGCGCAAGACCCAACGCCCCGTCTCGATCGCGCGCATTTGAGCGATCTGCGCGTGCTGGAACGGCCCGGACGTTTGTCCGAACCAGCCGTCGTCCGTCGCCACGACGAAGAACTGCGCGCCCTGCCGAGCTTCTGCGTACGCGAGATCGGCAAAGGCCGACTCCCAGCAAATCAACGGCCCGATCACGAGCGTCCCGACCGGCACCGCGCCGGGGGGCGTTCCGGAACTGAAGCGCGAGATGAAGTTCGCACCGGGGATCTCCCCGAGAATCGATGCCGCCGGCAAGAATTCAGCGAACGGGACGAGCTGATGCTTGTGGTAGACGCGCATCCCCCCGTCGGTCGTGAAGATGAAGAGCGAATTGTAGTACGTCGTCCGGTCGATCGCGTCGATCGATCCGACGATGATCGGCGCGTCGAGCGCACGGGCCAAGGTCGAGAATCTGCCTCGCAGGTCAGGATCGTCCGACAGGAACTCGGCGATGACCGTCTCCGGCCAAACGATGAGCCGAGGGCGGAGCGACGCGATCGCGTTCGTGCGCGCCGTGTAACGGTCTATCGCCAGGCGTATCGAAGCCGCCGACCACTTGAGTCCTTGTTTGACGTTCCCCTGGACGGCAGCGACCCGGATCGACGGCGGTACGACGCTGCGCGCCGGCCACCACCACCAAGCGGCGACGCCGGACGCGACGATGATCCCGAGTGCTGCAGCCGCGACACGACGCGCCGGCGGATCGATCAGCGCAACGAACAGATAGCCCGAGATCGTACACAGCACGAACGTGATGCCGTATGCGCCGACGAAAGCGCCGAGTGGCGCGAGCGGAGCATCGGTTTGCGAGATGCCCAGCTGCGCGAACGGGATAGCGAGCAATCCGTTGGAGCGTGCCCACTCGCACAGGGTGAATGACGATGCGTAGGCAAGCGGCCGCAGAGTGCTCGGCAAGCGGGCGGTCGCGTAAGCGGATAGCGCGCCGCACGCCGCGAACGCGAGCGCTTCGACGGCCGCCGGGACGAGGACGAGGACGAAGGCGAACGGTCCGACGAGTGCGCCCGCCGTTTCACCGAACCAGCCGAACATGATCGAAAAGTAGATGACGCCCGAGACGTAACCGACCCGCGCAGCTTGTGCCGGAGTACGTCTTGACCAGGCCCACCAAAGAGGGATGAGTGCAAAGGGAACCAGCCAGGTGACGCCGGCCTTCGGAAACGCGAGCGGCAGCGCCAATGCGGAAACGACCGCCGCGCCATATTCGGCGAGGCGGCCTTTCACCTGGAGCTTGCGCTCCGCCAGTCTGCTTGTATTTGTGATCTCGATGGTGCTCTCGGCGTGCGGGCGGCAGATAACCGGTGTCAATAACCCCAGTAGTTCGAATAATCCCGCTAATCAAACGGTTCAGGCGGGGTTTATGTCGCTTCGCTTCCGCGTGAAAGCCCCGCTTGACTTCACGAACGTCAGCTACGTGATCGTGTTCAATACCAGCGGGAGCGGAGCTCAGCCGTATGCCAACGCTTTGACGAGCGGTTTTCAGAACTACTCCTTTGCGTGGATCGTCGGCGGGACCGGCGGGAACGCGCAGCCGCAACTCGTTCAGTATTTTTCCGTCCCGGGGACCGGGACCGGATTACAGACGCAACCGGTCGTCGTCCCGCCGCAGAACGTTCAGCTCCTGGTCGGGACGAGCGGCACCCCGAACGAATTTACGCTGAACTTCGCGCGCGTTTCATTCAACGTACCAAACCCCGCAGTATCGGCAACACCAAGCGCTGCGGCGACCGCAACCTCGACGCCGACGAGTTCTCCGACCCCGACGAGCGGTCCGACTCCCACGCCTACCGGGGCGACGCCGGCTCCTTCACTGCTCCCGACAACGGCCGCGCAGGTCAATTGGAACATCAATTTCTTTACCGTGAACGGCAATCCGGCAAACGGGACCGTCGGTACGCCCATCGATGCAAACGGGACGCAGGGCATACAAGACACGTCTTACGTGCAAATCGTCAACGTGACGCAGGTCGTCAACGGCCCCGTATACGTTAAGCCCGCGGGCTCCGCTACGGTTTCCAATCAAGCGGCTGCAATCGATCAGAATCAGGTGAACAACAACCCATGAGCGAGATGACCGTTGAATGCGCGCACGCAATCTGCAATTGCGAAGTGACCGCGCCGATGACCGGCGAGGCGTACTGCAGCGACTACTGCCAAGACGCCGCGCTCACCGACGACCAGGACTTCTGCGCATGCGGGCACCCGCCGTGTGACGAGCCCTAAGCCGATTTCACTCACGGAGGCGGGGAGCGGATGACCGTCGGCGGTAAGCGGAATGTGCGACACGAGCGCGGAGCCAGGATGGCGGGAGCGCTCGTGCGCCCAAGCAGCAATTTTTCCAGGATGGAAAAATTGTAGCGGTTCCGCGTCGCCGACGGTCATCCGCTCCCCGCCGGGCCTAGAACGAGAAGCTCTGTGGGATGATCGGTCCTTGGTTGCCTAAGCCGAAGCTCGCCGACTGGGAGGGGAACGCCAGCAGCTGCAGCGCTACGTTGAATTGCTTGAGATCTTGGTTGTACGAGGCCAAGATCTGATAGCAGTCGCCGATCGTGACCCGGTAGAAGAGTGCTTTGTCGATGAGACGGCCTTTGTTTTTCCAGTCGACGTTCGTCGAGAATTGGATGTCGGAGCCGTTGCCGACCGGTGTTATGATTTGTAGGTTCGTGGTCCCGAAGCCGTTGCCGGGACCCGGGACGTAGCTACCGCCGATGCTGACCGACGAGCGATACGTCGGGCGCATGAGGAACTGATACTGAACCGGCTGCGCCATGCGGTTGAAATTGGTCCCGTCGGTCAGCGTCAGCGACCAGGCGTCGCGATTGTAGAGCCGCAGCACGTCTTGCCCGCCCTTCGAGTTCGTTCCCAACACGTCGAAGGTCGTGAACGGTATTGAAAGCGGACCGTTCGAGTTTTGCTCGTTATATGTAACCGAATTGAGGATGTGCGGGCCGAAGGGCGTCGATAGACTGAACTGCTGCGTGATCAGCGCCTTGAGGTCGCCCGTCCCGAAGTAGTACTGTTGAACGCTGACCGTCCCCGAGAAGTCGCTCGTGCGAAGCACCTTGAACAGCGCGGGACCGAAGTTGAGGTTCCCCTGGAAGGCTTGGGTGGCCAGGGGCGGCTGCGGTTGGGAGTATTCGCCCATGACGAGTTGCGCGGTGATCGGGATGATCCGCTCGTTCGGAAAGAGCGTGTGCGGCCGGACCGTGAACTCGGGGATCTTCGCAATCCCGAAGGGCGTCGCCGACTCGGTGCGGTCGAAGGTCAGATCGTAGTCGACTCCGGGCGACGTATAATGCGTCAGCGTGTTCAAGTGCAGCGTCTGCGTCGATGTTCCGATTCCCGAAAACGAATTGAGATTTTGGCTGAGCGTGACGTTGACGCCATTGGAGAGCTTGTCGGTCAGCTGGCGCTGATCGCTGGCGCCCAGGTTGATGCTGCTTTGCTGCGAGCCCGAGGTGTAGCGCTGAAACGTGTAATTCTGCGACTCGCGAAAGCCGGTGTGAGCAACCGTCGCGCTGATCGTGTCGCTCGGCGGCAAGAAGATGCCGGGGCCGTAGTTGCCCTGATACGAGAAGCCGACTTGCGAGCGCAACGTCGATGAGAAGTTCTCGTTCTCGTTGACGGCCAGGTTGTAGTTTTGCGAAGCCGTCGAGTTGGTCCGGAACCGGTAGAAGTTCACGTCGGCGGAGCGTCGATTGTTCTTTTTCCGGAAAAACGCGACGTATCCGAGCCCCAGGCCCAGCTTCGTGTAGATGTCCAGACGATAGTAGCCGTAGTACCACGGCGTCGTACCAAAGCCGATCGTCGACTTCATGTACGCGCCTTCCGCTTGCGAGTAGCCGAAGACCGGGGCAAACGTGGTCGGTCGCCGCTCGCCGGTGTCGTGTCGCAACGGAATCACGAGCAACGGCAGGTAGAAGATCGCGAAACCGCCGAGGAAGAGCGTCGCCTTGCGAATGATGAGCCGGTCGTCGGGACGCAGATCGAAGGACTTGCCTTCAATGTGGTAGCCGCCGTGCGGGTGTTCGCAGGTCGTCATCGATACGTTGGTCCCGGTCGTCGTGCCGAACCGGTCCGTCTGCATGTTCTGCGCGGTGAAATGCAAGGCGCCTCGCTCGACCCCTTCGAGCGTTTCGCCGTGCCCGTTGCGCAGAAACGCTTTTTGCAAGCGCGTATCGAAGCGGATCGAATCGGCGAAGAAGACCGTGTCTCCGATCCGATTGCGCAAGTAGACGCGCTCGCCCGTGATGTCGATGTAGCGTTCGCCGTCGTAGTGCGCTTTGTCGCCGACGAGCTGGCCCTCTTGATAGAAGACGTTGACGTGCCCGATCGCATCGGCCGGCGTCCCGTCCTTGGTCGAGCCTTCGATCGTATCGGCTAAGATGGCGTATTGGTTGGGACCGAGCGTCGGAATCGGCGTTGGCCCGGCGCCGGTCGGCAGCGGCGTCGGCGCGACGAACGGGGTCGGCGTTCCTTTCGGCGTGATCGCCGGCGGCGTTCCGCTCGCCTGAATCAAGAGGACCGGGCCCGCAGGCCCGGTCGACGCCGGCGACGGCGTCGGGATCGGCGGCGGCGTTACCCCGCCGCGCGGCGGCGGAGGGACGAGGACGCCGGAGCCGGCCGCCGGTGGCGCGAGCCGAATCGGGATCAGCGTCGGCGTCGCACTCGGCGACGGCGTTGCGCTCGGCGCCGATGATTCGGCCGGGGTGGCGCTGGCCGACGGCGACGGGCTGGGAGCGACCGTCTCTTGCGCGACTTGCGGCGATTTTGAGAGGAAACGTTGCGCTTGCAGACGCTGCAGGACGGTGAGGCTCCCCGGCCCGCACGATGCGCTCAGGACCTTGAGCGCTGCGATCGACGGAGGAACTTCGTTCGCCTCGGCGGGCGGAGTCAGCGAGCCAATGGCTACAGCGAGCGCGAGGATGCCCGCGATCCACGGTCGCGTGCGCCGTTCCGAGAACACCCTTTTAGCGCTCTTCTCGAACGATCAAATACGCGCCGACTCCGCCCATGAGGACGTTCGGCAGCCAGGCTGCGAGGTAGGGATTGATGACGTCGTTGCGGCCGAAGGCCGCCGAGATCGCGGAGAGTGCGTAATAGACGAAGAGGACGACGACCGAAAGCGCGATCCCCAGCGTGCGGCCCTTCTTTCCGAAGCGAACGGCAAGCGGCAGGGCGATCAATACCGCGATGAACGACGCGAACGGGTAGGCGAACTTTTGCGCCAGCGTGATCCGCAACAGGCCCAGACTCGGGCCACCCTGACCGGTTGCCTGCATCACCTTGATCTGCGAGCTGAGCTGTTTGGTGTTCATCGTGTACGGATCGTTGCTCGCCGAACTGAAAAAGCTCTGTGTCGTCTCACCGAGCGGCAGACCGACGCGAACGTCGCGCCCGGTGATGACGCCGTCGATCCGCCCGTTCTTCTTGAAGCGCGTTTCGACAGCGTTTTTGAGCACGAGGACCGAATCTTCGACGGTCCCCGTCTCCGCCGTCGTGACCTCGCGAAAACCCGAGTTCGGCTCGGGCACGAAGATCATGATGTTCTGCATCGTCTTGCCGTCGGGCTGAACCGAGCCGACGTAAAAGACACGCTGCGTCTCCGGATCGCGGCGAAACAGTTGGGGCTCGATCGGCAGCGTCTCGGTACGGTAGATGATCTGATAGAACGTCCGCGTCGACAGATCCGTCGAGAGCGGCGCGATCTGCTCGTTGATCCAGAACGACAGGACGAACATCACGACCCCGAACAGGACCGGCGTCCGGACGATGCGCGCGAACGAGACGCCGGACGTGCGCAAAGCCGAGATCTCGTTGTCCGCGGTGAGCCGTCCGAAGGCTAAGAGCGTACCGAACAGACAGGCGAAGGGGAAGGCCATCGGCGTGCTCTGCGGCAGCCGGAATATCAGGAAGCGGAGGACGAGAAAAAACGGCGCGTGCTGGTTGATGACGTAGTCTGCTGCCAGAAAGAAAATATTGATGAACCAGAACAGCAGAAACGCAGCCAGCCCGAACGTGAACGGACCAGCCATCTCCCGCAGGATGTAGGCGTCGAGCAGCGGCAACCAGCGTTGAGGATGCAGGGTCGGCGCGAGCGACGGGGCGCGAATCCCGGGGACCGAAGCCATTGCTACCTAATTGGTTTTGTAGGCCGCCGTTACCCGCGTCACATAGGTGCGCGTCTCCAAGAAGGCCGGGATCCCATGGGCCGCGTCGACCGCTGATGGTCCGGCATTGTATGCGGCCAGGGCAAGGCGCAGGTTGCCGTGATACCGCGCGAGCAAATCGCGCAGGTAGCGCGCGCCGCCCGAGACGTTACTCGCCGGATCGAACGGATTGCCGACGCCGTAGAGCAGCGACGTCGCCGGCATCAGCTGCATCAGCCCTTGCGCGCCCGCGCGACTGATCGCGCTCGGGTCGCCGCCCGACTCCGTTCGGATGACGGCCAGGATGAGGCGGGGCGGCAGCTTGGTCGCGGTCGACTGGTCCTTGACGATCCGCGTCAGCGCTGCCGAGCTAATCGCGTGCGGGCCGCCGGGGACAAAGCCGCCGCCGCCGCAGCCGCTCAGTGCGAAAACGATCCCCGCGATGAGAGTCAGCCGTCGAACCACAAGACGGATGGAATTCCTTGGATTTCGGCCGGCAGCCTCCGGACGCGCACCACAGTAGGGCGGCGGGCCCATAAAGGCGATAGTCGCGGAACGCGAAAACTTCTCACGCCAATCGCACCCGTCCGGAGGGCCTGGTGAAGCTCGAGCTTTCGCTGCAGTCGCAGGCTACCGACGTCCTCTCGCTCGAGGGCATCTCCAAGACCTTTGTGACGGATGACGGGACGGTGAAGGCGCTCGAACCGATCACGATGTCCGTGCGCCGCAACGAGTTCGTTTCGGTGATCGGGCCCAGCGGCTGCGGCAAGACGACGCTGTTCGGGATCATCGGCGGCTTGATCGCAGACTACGACGGCGCCGTCCTCCTCGACGGCCGGCGCGTCCGGGGACCTCAGCCGGAGATCGGGATGGTCTTTCAGGAAGAATCGACGTTCCCGTGGCGGACGACTTTGCAGAACATCGCGTTTCCGCTCGAAGTCAAGGGGATGCCGCGAAGCGAGCGCGAGGCTCGCGCGCGTCACTTTCTGCGTCTGGTCGGTCTCGACGGGTTCGAGAACCGGCGTCCCGCGGAGCTCTCCGGCGGGATGCGTCAGCGGACGGCGCTCGCCCGGACCCTCGCCTCTGAGCCCGAGATCATCTTGATGGACGAGCCGTTTGCCGCGCTCGACGAACAAACACGGCTCCTTCTCGGTGACAAGCTCTTGCAGATTTGGCAGGAATTACGGCAAACGACCCTGCTCATCACGCACAACATCGCGGAGGCAGTCCAACTCAGCGACCGGGTCGTCGTCATGAGCTACCGGCCCGGCCGGATCAAGCAAATCGTCGACGTCGATTTGCCGCGTCCGCGCAACTCGGCCATTCTGGGGAGCGAACGCTTCGGACATCTCGTCGGACTCATCTGGAACGATCTGCGCGAAGAAGCAACGCGCGGTCTCGCCGAATCGGAGGGAAAACGATGACCCTATCACGCCGCTCGGTCCTCGCCGGCTTAGCCGCATCGCCGTTTGCGACGATCGGCTTCGTGAAATCGGCGCGAGCCAACGATCTCGTCCGCGTCGCGTGCCCGCAAAAAGGCGCATGGGACACCATGATCACCGTTCAGGGCGACATGAACGGATTCTTCAAGAAGGCCGGGATCGACGTCGACGTAACGTACACGGCGGGAGGATCGGACACGATTCAGGTCGTCGCAACGCGCGGCGTCGACATCGCGATGGCGACCGGGACGACGGCGGCGATCGGTGCTTATGCCCATGGCGCGCCGATTCGGATTCTGAGCGCGGAGAATACCGGACAGAACGACATCTATTGGTACGTGAAGGCCTCGAGCCCGATCAGGAGTTTCGCGGACATGAACGGCAAGTCGATCGGCTTCACGCGCCCGGGGTCGTCATCGTTCATTGCCGAGCATTTGATGGCGACGAACTTCAAGGTGAATCCGAACTTCGTGTCGTCGGGCGAGATGCCGGCGACTCGGACGATGGTGATGAGCAACCAACTCGACGCCGGCTGGGCGGTCCCGCCGACGAATCTCGATCTCGTCAAGCAAGGGCAGATCCGCATCATCGGGCGCGGCTCGGACGTTCCTCAATTGCGCGGTCAGACGACGCGGGTGAACCTCATCAACCTCGGCTTCCTCAACGAGAAGCGCGACGTTGCCTCGCGGTTCCTGAAGGTTTACGTGCAAACGATCGACTGGATGTATGCACATGAGGACGAGTCACTGCGGCGCTGGGCCGGCTGGAACAACGCCGACATGGACATCGCTCGCGAGTCGATCAAGTACTTCCCGAAATCGGCCTATAACCTCGGCGTCCTGTACTTCAACCAGAGCCTCGACGACGCGCTGACGTATAAGGCGATCGACAAGCCGCTGACGCTCGAGCAACAGAGAGATATTTTTGCCCAAGTCGCGGTAAGGTAGCGCATGACCTTTACTCGACGTTCCCTCGTCGCCGGCTTGGCGGCGGCCCCGCTTTCGCTCCCGGCTTTTATCCGGTCGGCCCGGGCCGACGATCTCATTCGTCTCGCCGTCCCGCAGAAGGGCAATTGGGACTCGATGGTCGTCGTCCAAGGCGACGAGCAGGGCTTGTTCAAGAAGGCCGGGATCGATCTCGACATCACGTACACGTCGGGCGGCTCCGACACGATTCAAGTCGCGGCGACCGGCGGCGTCGACATAGCGATGGCGACCGGGACGACGGCCGTGATCGGTGCATTTGCGCACGGCGCGCCGGTCCGGATCATCAGCGGGCAGTTCACGGGCGCCCCCGACCTGTATTGGTACGTTCGCGCTGACAGCCCGATCAAGAGCATGGCCGACATGAACGGGAAGACGATGGGCTTTTCGCGCCCAGGCTCCTCGACGTTCGTCGTCTCGCACCTGCTCGCCAAGCGCGCGAACGTCACGGCGAATTTCGTTTCGGCCGGCGAGCAGTCGGCGACGCGGACGATGGTGATGTCGGGCCAGCTCGACGCAGGCTGGGCCTCGGCGCCCAACGGCTTCGATCTGCTGGGCGACAAGAAGATCCGGGTCATAGCGAGGGGTTCGGAGGTTCCGGAGATCCGCAACCAGACGATTCGCGTCAACTTCAGCAACCAGAAGTTCTTGGCCGATAAGCGCGACGTCGCGAGTCGCTTCAACAAGATCTACGCGCAAACGATCGACTGGATGTACGCCGACACGAAGGATTCGCTCAAGCGTTACTTGGGCTGGAATCCGGCCATCTCGCAGGCCGCGGCGCAGCAGGCGCTGAGCTATTTCCCCAAAGCGGCCCTCTCGCTGACCGTTTCCGGTTTCGACTTGAGCCTCGAGGATGCGCTGACGTACAAGAGCATCGAGCGGCCGCTCACGTCCGATCAGTCGAAAGAAATCTTCAGCGTCGTCTACGCCGGCCGGTGACGAAGGCGAACCGGCGGCTGGCGCCGCTCTATTCGATCGGGCTCCTTCTCGTCCTCGGCGCCTTTGTCGAACTTGCGGTCCGCGCCGGTTGGCTGTTGCCGAACATCGTCGCTCCCCCGAGCCTCGTCATCCCGGCGTTCGGCGATCTGCGCGCCAACAACGAGATCGTCGAGCCGTTCCTCAACACGTTCTTTCACGTCGTCATCGCCACGGCTGCTGCAGCCGCGCTCGGCCTGCCGTTCGGCTATTTCCTGGCGCGCAGCCCGGCGTTCGACCAGGCATACCGCGGGTGGCTCGCCGCCGCGTTCGCCTCGCCGCTCGTCCTGCTCTATCCGCTCTTCCTCGTATTCTTCGGCCGCACGTACTTCACGGTCGTCCTGATGAGCACGATGGTCGCGTTCGTCCCGATCGCGATCAACGCACGCGACGCCTTCATGAACATCCCCCCGGTCCTGCTCAACGTCGGTAAGAGCTTCAAAGTCGACAAATGGCAGCGCTTTGCGATGATCGAGCTCCCGGCCGCGGTCCCGACGATCTTCGTCGGCCTGCGCCTGGGCGTAATCTACGCGCTCGTCAACACGATCGGCGTCGAGTTCCTGATCGACTTTGGCGGCCTCGGGCGCGTCGTCTCGGATCTCTACGCGTTCTTCAACATCCCGCAGATGTACGCGGAGATTCTGCTGATCCTCGTCATCAGCATCGTCCTGCTGTGGACGCTCGATCGCGTGCAGCGTTGGGTCCGTCCGCAGTGAGACTCGGCAGGACGCGGGTCATTCAGGCCGTTACCTTGATTGCGCTCTTGGGCGTTTATGAAGCGCTCTCGCGTTCGGGCCGCTTCTACCAAGGCGCGATTCCGCCGCTCGCCGACATCGCCCAGGCGTTTTTCGCGCAGTTGCTGCAGCCCGATCTCTACCTGAACCTGTGGGTTACCGCGTACGAGGTCGTGCTCGGCTTTGTGATTGCGATGGTCTCCGGCGTTTTGCTGGGGATCGTTCTGGGCACGACCCCGCTCCTGAGCACGGTCGTCACGCCGTTCGTCGATTCCCTGGCGACGACGCCCAAGATCATCTTCCTTCCGATTGCGATGCTCCTCGTCGGGACCGGGCCACCGTCAAAAGTGCTGATGGCCGCGCTCTCGGCGATCTTCCCGGTGATGATCGCGGTCGCAGCGGGGATGCGGCAGATCAGTCCGGTCTTGATCCGCGTCGGGCAAAGCTTCCGCTGCAGCTGGTGGCAGATGGTGACGAAGATCTACATGCCCTCGCTCAGACTGCCGATCATCAGCGGCGCACGGCTGGGCTTCGGGTTGTGCATCATCATCACGCTGCTCTCGGAGATCAAGATCTCGAAGCTCGGCATGGGCTTCTTGACGATCGATGCCTACAACCACTATCAAATTCCGCAGATGTACGCGCTCCTGCTGCTGATTTTCATCATCGCGGTTGGGATGAACGCGCTGCTCAGCCGTCTTACCGCGCGGTAATCATCTCAGTCTTCTAAGACGACGGCACGGACGGGAGACGCTTCGGCACCCGCGATTTTCAGCGGGAATGCGAGCAGCGTGACGCGCGGCTTCGTGATTTGATCCAAGTTCTGAAGATAGGTCAGCGTTATGATGCCCTTTTCGTTCAGGAGTCGCGCCGTGTCGAAGGTGCGCGGGGCATCCGGAGCGTCGGCACCATGATAGAAATCATAACCGATGATTTTTACGCCGCCCTCGACGCACCATTCCACGGCGTCGCGGGTTAAATAGGGGCAGCTTTTCATCCAAGCCGGTGAACCATCGTAGTTCTTGTTCGCATCGGTCCGCATGAGCAGGTGATCGCCGTGTTGGATCACGCTCCCGACCGCGCGCCGCAATTCCTCGGCCGTTATCGCTTTGCCGGGAAACGTGTGCCGCAGATCGGCGACGACCGCCGGCCCGATGAACGTCTCGATCGGCAGATCGAGGACTTGCGCGCCGCCCTTCACGTTGTGTTCGGGCGCGTCGATGTGACTGCCGGCATGCAGACGCATGTGAACGCCCCGGACGATCTGACCTGCGCCGCCCGGGGCGTCGTGCTCTTTGAGGACCTCGAGTTCGAACTGCATGTCCCGCTTGAAACCCGCCGGAGTCCGCATGTGAAAAGACTCCGCATCGAGCGTGAGGCTGATGTCGATCACCTTTCCAAAGGCCGTCATAATCTCACGCAACCGGGAGGGCCGCAGCCGGGAACGGCTTTAGGGCCTCCAGCGGCTCCCGTCAGCCCACGTGACGGAGAGCGCTTTACAGCTGCTCGTTTGTTTCCCGGCAAACGTCACGTCGCTGTAGAGGCTGAAGTGGTGGTCGATCTGATCGCCGGGCGAGAATACGCCTTCGTCGACGACGTAGCGGACGAAGTTGCGGGACGCGTTGCGATAAGCCACCTGAAAGTTCACGCTAACGGCTGCCTTGGGTCCCCGGTTGACGTAGACGATTTGCGTCCCGCTGGCGTTGTGGCTGAACGCCTTTGGAACCGTGATGAAGCAGTGCTGGATGACGATCGGGTTCGGCGCGGCGTTGGCGGGCGCCGGCAAAGCAGCGAATGTGGATGATAGGATTGCGAGGCTCATAACGTAGCGCAGCATTAGGGCTTCTCCTTATTCAGAACAGGGGAGGCTTCTTGACGGCACGAGGCGTGCCTGCAGCCCCGGCGAAGGGGCTTCGCATGCGCCGACGCGTCCCACGTTCGGCTTTCGGCGAATGGAAACCCGAGAGCGCGCGCGACCCGTTAGGGCTTCTCGCCGAGCAGGAAAAGAGTCGCATTGCGGAACTGCTGCCGCTTCGCCACGAGCGGATGGCGGCCTCACCCTTTGCGTTTTACCGGGGAGCGGCCGTCGTGATGGCAGCGGATCTCGCGACGCTCCCCGTGACGGGGTTGCGCGTTCAGGTGTGCGGGGACGCGCACATCGCAAACTTCGGCGGTTTCGGTACGCCGGAGCGGGACATCATCTTCGACGTGAACGATTTCGACGAAACGTTGCCCGGCTGGTGGGAATGGGACGTGTTGCGCATGGCCGCGAGCGTCGTCCTGGCCGCACGCACTCTTGGGTTCTCTACACCAACAGCGAAGCGCGCGGTACGCGAAGGCGTGCGAACCTATAGGCGAGGCATGTTACGCTTTGCGACGCTCTCGCCGGTCAACGTGTGGTACGAGCGCATCGAGCTGCGCGAGCTCATGCGTCAAGCGACGCCGGCGCAGCGCCGCGACCTTCGCCGTCATCTCAAGCAGTCCGAAGCGTCGACCGCGCGGCGACTCTTGCCGAAGCTGACCGCCGGCGAACAACCCCGCTTCGTCGACGAGTCGCAGACGTTCCGGCGAATCGGCCTCGAAGGGGACGTGGCCGTCAACGCGCGCACCGTCTTGAAAAAGTACCGCGAATCGCTGCTGCCTCACGTCCGTACCTTGATCGATCGCTTCACCTTGCGCGACATGGCGCAGAAGGTCGTCGGCGTCGGGAGCGTCGGTACGTTGTGCTTGGTCGCGCTGTTCATGACCGAGAAGAACGATCCGCTGATCTTGCAGCTCAAGGAAGCTGACGCTTCGGTCCTCGAGTCGCATCTTGGACGAAGTCCTTTCAAAAATCACGGCGAGCGGGTCGTCCACGGTCAGCACTTGATGCAGGCGGCCAGCGACATTTTCTTGGGATGGACGACGAGCGAAGGCAAGGATTTCTACGTCCGGCAGCTGCGCGACATGAAAATCTCGATCGATCTGACCTCGATGTTGCCCGACCAGCTAGTCCGCTATGCGCGGTTCTGCGGCTGGACGCTTGCCCGCGCCCATGCACGCTCCGGCGATCCGTGCGCAATCGCGGCGTATCTGGGTGAGAGCGACCGGTTCGAAACGTCGGTCGGACGCTTTGCGCGCACGTACGCCGACGTGACCGAAGGCGACTACAACCTGTTCGTCAAGAAGGCTCACGTCCCCGAGGGGAAAGACGATGCGCTCACAAGCTGACAACGAGCGCTTAACGCTCATTGCCGTCGCGATCGGCGATCCCTCGGGCGTCGGCGCGGAGATTACCGTCAAGTCATTGCAGACGCGGGAACCGCAGCAGCGAAGCCGCGTCATGCTGATCGGGAACCTAGACGCAATCGAACATGCTGCGGGCTACTCCGGCTGCGACCTGCAATTCGTCACGGTCGCGAATCCAAGCGAAGCGCGCGAAGTGCGCGACGGCATCATCCCGGTATTCGATGACAAGGCCGTCACGATGGCCGACTACACGATCGGAAAACCGAGTGCGGCGGCGGGTCGCGCGACGTACGGCTGGATTGGGCGCGCGATCGGCTGGGCGACCGCCGGCGAGATCGAGGGTTACATCATCGCGCCGGTCGACCGCCATTCGTTCGGCCTTGCGGGCGTAGCGGAGTCGAGCGAGGAGATGCATCCAGCGGGGAGCTACCTGCTACGCTGCTCCGGGAAGCTGAGGATGATCCCGATAGGCGAGCACGTCATGATGCGTGACGTTCCGGCGATGGTGACGAAGGACAACGTGTTGCACGTCATCACGCTGATCGGCAGACAGCTGCAGCGTTGGGGCGTCAAGCATCCGCGCATCGCGGTCGCAGGGCTCAATCCGCATGCAGCCGGTACGGAAGACGCCCGGGAGATTGCGCCGGCCGTCGCGGCGGCACGCGAGCAGGGCTTCGATGTCACCGGTCCGTTGTCGCCCGATGCAGTGTTTCGGCAAGCGCTGCAAGGGCAATTTGACGTCGTCGTGGCGATGTATCACGATCAGGGACAGATCGCGATCAAGACGGCCGGACTCGACGAAGCGTGCGCCATCTTCGTAGGCTTGCCGTACGTGCGCGTCGGCGTTCCGCACGGCTCGGCGTTCGACATCGCCGGCAAAGGGGTCGCTCGCGCCGGCACGATGCTGACGGCATTGAAGACCGCTTGCACGCTCGCAAGCGGCGGCGGACTATAAACCGCCGGACGGCGCCATGACATCGAACGCCTGTTCGTAAAACTCGGGATGGTGACGCCCGCGCGTTCGCTTCGGGTTGATTCCCCGCACTCTGTGGGCTATAGTGGAACAGAGTGGTGCCTAGTGGACGGCAGTGGGGATTTTTTAGTTGGCAGCGGACCGGCCTCATTTTACCGGGTCAGTCGAACACAGCCTTGACGACAAGGGCCGTCTTGTCGTCCCCGCGCGCTTCCGCGAGCGCCTTGGACCCGGCTTCTTCCTGACGATCGCGGAGCCCGATCCCTGTCTGGCCCTCTACCCCGCCGTCACCTGGGCCGAGTTTTGCGCCAGGCTCGAGGGTGCCCCGAAAAAGGACGAAGCCTATCGCCGGTTCGTCCGTCATCTCTTCTCCCATACAGAGGAAGTGGCGTGCGACGCCCAAGGCCGGCTCGTCATCCCGAGCACGCACCGACGCTACGCGAAGATCGGGCGGGACGTCGTGACGGTCGGATCCCTGACCCGAGTCGAGATCTGGGCCAAAGAGCAGTTCGCGACCCACGCGAAGCCCGCGGGCGATTTGGGCGAGTTTACCACGGAGCTGGGGCTCTATTAGTGGGTGGCCGCGCACGTTTCCGTCCTGCTCCCGCAGGCGCTCGAATGGCTCGACCTCCGCGCTGGGGGGACCTACGTCGATGCGACGTTCGGCGCCGGCGGTCACTCGACGGGGATCGCCCTGCGGCTGGCACGCGGCCGCCTCGTCGCGCTGGACGCCGATCCCGGCGCCCGCACTCCCGAGCCCTTTCCGGCGTCACCGGGCTTGGAGTTCGAATTAGTGCACGCGAACTTTCGGGATCTGCGCGACGTGCTGGCGCAGCGCGGCATCATGCAGATCGACGGGATTCTCTACGATCTCGGGGTGAGCTCGATGCAGCTTGACCGGCCCGAGCGCGGCTTCTCGTTCCGTGAAGACGCGCCGCTCGACATGCGACTCGATCCGACGCAGGGCCGCAGCGCCGGCGAGCTGCTGCGCGATTCCGGCGAACGCGAACTCGCCGACGTGATCTACGAATTCGGCGAAGAGCGGGCGGCGCGGCAAATCGCGCGCGCGATCGTCGGGCGGCGGCGCGAAGGCAAGCTGCCCGCAACGACCGGTGAGCTCGCGCGCTTGATCGCCGGTGTCGTCCACGTCCGCGGAAAGCGCGAGCGCATCCATCCCGCGACGCGTACCTTTCAGGCCTTGCGCATCGCCGTCAACGACGAGCTCGGTGCCCTGCGCGCGAGCCTCGATGCCGCCTTCGGGGCCCTTGCGCCCGGCGGGCGCGTCGTCGTCATCAGCTTTCATTCCCTCGAAGATCGCATCGTCAAGACGCTCTTTCGCGACGATGCGCGCGTCAAGGCCTTGACGCGCAAGCCGATCGTCCCGGCACTGGACGAGATCACTCACAATCCCCGCGCGCGCAGCGCACGGCTGCGCGCCGCCGAGCGAGTTGCTGCATGATTCAACCGCGCGAACGCCCCACGCGCAGCCCGATCCCCGAACGCCCCCGAAAATCGGCGCGCCGGCGCCAAGCCCGCACGAGACGGCAACGCTACGTCACCGCCGTCAGAGTCCTAGGCGTGTCGGCAACCGTCGTCGCGCTGCTCATGCTGTATTTGGCGCTGATGGCGAACCTGACGAGTCTCAACTACCGTATCGGCCGCGCGTCGGAACAGCGAACCGCTCTGCAAGAGGAGACGATGCGCCTCGACGATCGGGTTGCGCACCTCGAGTCGCGCGAGCGCCTCGCCGAGCTCGCCATGAAATTGGGCATGCAAGAGCCGCGCATCTACGCGGTCGTCTCGCCGGCAGACGCAACAGCGTCCAAATCCGGTCGTGGACCCGGCGGCATCGCGCTGCTGGGATCCGTCGCAGACTGGCTCAAGGGCCCGTAATTTGGCCGGCGCAGTTGCGCGCGGCTCACCGATAGCCAAGGCGCGAACCGACCGCATCCGGCCGGGCCGAGCAAAGGTGGCGTTCTACATGCTGTGCGTCATCGCGGCGTTCTTGGCGTACCGCTTATATGAAGTGCAGGTCGTCGAGGGTCCATCGCTCTCGCGTCAAGCTCTCGAGCAGCGCTCCGAAACGGTCGAGACGTTTGCGCGCCGCGGAGCGATCTACGACGCCGACCATCAGGTGCTGGTTCGCTCGCTGCCCTCCGAGAGCATCTACGCCGATCCCAACGACGTTGTCGATCCCGTATCCGCGGGGCGCAAGCTCGCCGCCGCGCTCTCGTTGAAACTCGAAGATGTCGTCGCGGTCCTGGAAGAAGGCAAGCGCGAGCACCGCAAGTTCACCTGGATCGAACGCAAGGTCCCGCACGAAATCGCCGATCGCCTGCGCAAAGGGTCGATCGACGGCGTCTCGGTGGTGCAAGAGGAGACCGGCGTCCGCTACTATCCGTCGGCGAAGCTCGCGTCGACCGTCCTCGGGTTTGTGGGCATCGACGAAAACGGCCTCGACGGCCTCGAGTATCAGTTCGACTCGTTGCTCCGCGGGACGCCCGGGCGAAGCACGATCGAAGCGGACGAATTCGGACGCGCGATCCCCTTCGGTGAGACCAATGTGATCGAAGTGGCCCATCCCGGTCGCAACCTCGAGCTCACGCTGGATTCGTACTTGGAGTTCGAAACCGAGCGCGCGCTGCGCGCGCAGGTGAAGAAATTCCATGCCGCGAGCGGGAGCGCGATCGTGATGGATCCGTACACGGGCGCGGTGCTCGCGCTCGCGAACGTTCCCGACTACGACCCGCACGTTTTTTCGAAATACTCGCAGGACTCGCGGCGCGACCGGGCAGTGATGGACGCTTACGAACCGGGCTCGACGTTCAAATTGATCACCGCAGCCGCGGCGCTCGAGTCGGGCCGGCTGACGGTCGGGTCGCGCATGCCGGCACGAAACGAGCTGCGCGTTGCCGATCGAACGATCCACAATGCCGACGACGATCTTCCGGCGAGCGGTGGGAGCGAGACGCTCGAAGACATCATCGCGTACTCGCATAACGTCGGCGCGGCCGAGATCGGGCTGAAAATCGGAAAGCCGACCCTCTTCTCGATGATCAGGAATTTCGGGTTCGGCGACGCCGCCGAGATTGGTTTGCCGGGTGAGAATCCGGGGATCGTCCCCTCGCTGGCCGATTGGAGCGGGAGCTCGCTTGCAACGATATCCTTCGGTCAAGGGATCTCGACGACGCCGGTCGCGATGATCCGCGCTTATGCAGCCGTTGCGAATGGCGGGATGCTGATTCGCCCGCGCATCTTGCAGGCGATCGACGACGCCGACGGCCGGGTGATCTATCGCTACGGCACCGAGGTCGAGCATCGCGTTATCTCCGAACGGACGGCGGCGACCCTGCGCAACATCCTGCGGGCGGTCGTCGTCCGTGGAACCGGAAATCCGACCGCGCAGGTCGCAGGCTATACGACCGCCGGAAAGACGGGCACTGCGCAAGTCGTCGAAAACGGTATCTATGAACCTGGAGCCTACATCGCTTCCTTCATCGGCTACGTCCCGGCCGATCGACCCCGCTACATGATTCTCGTGAAGATCGATCGGCCGCGCGGAGCGATTTACGGAAGCGTGGTTGCTGCACCGGTCTTCGCGCAGGTCGCGAAGATCGCGATGCTGCACGCGGGGATCATGCCCAGGTCCAGCGCACCGGCGCGCGCGGCTAAATGAAAGGCTTCTTTAGCGCCCCCTCGGGGTATGGAACTCACGGCGACGATGATGAGGGGCGCTATGGTCTGGGGGCCCCAAAGCGCAGCTTTGGGGGGCGCGGAGCCTCGGGCGGAGCGCCTCTAAAATGATCTTGCGGGACTTGGCCGCCGCGGTCGACGGCGCGCGTATCGATGGTAACGCGGACCTACCGATAGAGCGAATCACTGAAGACTCGCGCGCATGCGCTCCAGGCGACGCTTTCGTCGCAATGCGCGGTGAGCGCGTCGACGGTCATACTTTCGTCGCGCAAGCGTACGAACGCGGCGCTTCCGCCGCGGTCGTCGAGCACCCCTCGAATTATCCAGCCGGCCGAGCGCAAGTCGTTGTCGGGGATTCGCGTCGAGCCGGGTCGCGCATTGCCGCTCGCTTTTACGGCGAGCCCTCGCAATCATTGAGCGTCGTCGGGATCACCGGCACCAACGGAAAGACGACGACATCCTATCTCGTCCGCGCAGTCCTTGAGGCGATGGGCGATCGCTGCGCGACCGTTGGGACGCTCGGCGTCGACTTCGATGGAACGTCGCTGCCGCTGGCGAACACGACACCGCCGGCGATCGAACTGCAAGGCATTCTCGCCGACCTGCGCGATCGCGGCGCGAGCGCGATCAGCATGGAGGTCAGCTCGCACGCGCTCGCGCTGGGGCGCGTCGACGATGTCGCATTCGATGTCGGTGTCCTAACGAACCTCACGCGCGACCACCTCGATTTTCACGGGACGCACGACGCATATATGGCGGCGAAGCGCCGCCTGTTCGAGATGGCGCGGATCGGCGTCCTCAACGTCGACGACGCCGCAGGCTCGGCGTTTGCACGGGAGCTGCGCGAAGCGAGGCGGCCCCTCGTCACCTATGCGATCGATGCCGAGGCCGACGTTCGCCCGTCGATGCTCGGGCCGCTTGCGCTTCCGGGCCGCTTCAACGTCGCAAACGCGCTCGCCGCGCTCGGCGTGGCACGCGCGCTCGATCTCGACCTACGCCGCGCCGCGCAAGCGATCGCAACGGTTGCGTCGATCCCCGGGCGGATGGAGCGCTTCAGCGGCGGCGGCGTCGACGTCATCGTAGACTACGCCCACACGCCGGATGCGCTCGCAAACGTTCTGCGCGCGATGCGCGAGACGACGCGTGGGCGCCTAGTCGCGGTCTTCGGCTGCGGCGGTGACCGCGACGCAGGGAAGCGCCCGCAAATGGGCGCGGTTGCCGGCGCGCTCGCCGATTCCGTGATCGTGACGTCCGACAATCCGCGCAGCGAGGATCCGCTCGCAATCGCGCAGGCCATCGCCGCACCGATCGGCGCGACGATCGTCCTCGATCGGCGTGCTGCGATTCGTCGCGCGATCGAGAGGGCGGCAGCCGGTGACGTCGTCGTCGTCGCCGGCAAAGGCCACGAAGCGTTTCAAATAGTCGGTGACGAGCGGCGTCCGTTCGACGATCGGGACGAAGTTCGCGCCGCGTTACGCGCGCGGGAAGTGCTCGCACCGTGAGGCTCGACGCGAACGGCATCGTCATGGCGCTTGGAGGCGTCCTCGTTTCGAACACCGAGTTGCCGCCATCGATGCGCGTGTCGATCGACACGCGCACGGTCGATCGCGGCGATCTCTACGTCGCGCTCCGCGGCGAGAACTACGACGGCCACAATTTCGTCGGTGAGGCGGTCGACAAGGGGGCAGCCTGCGTCCTCGTCGACGACAAGGACGCGATCGTCGAAGGCGTGCCCGCCATCGTCGTACGCGATACGAAACGCGCTTACATGATGCTCGCACATCTGGCCCGGACGCGCGTCGATGGCCCCGTCGTTGCCGTCACGGGGAGCGCCGGGAAGACGACCACAAAGACGTTTCTGCGCGATCTCCTCAATGCGTCGGGCCGCTCCGCCGTCGGGACGCCTGAGAACGAGAACAACGAGATCGGCGTCAGCAAGTTCTTCTTGACCTTGATCGACGGAAGCGAAGCAACGTTGGTCGTCGAGATGGGATGCCGCCACCGCGGTGACATCGCCGCGCTGGTCAACGTCGCGGAGCCGGCCGTCGGGATCCTCACCAACATCGGCGAGGCGCACCTCGAGATCATGGGGACTCGCGAAGCCATCGCCGAGACCAAGTGGGAACTCTTCGGCAACGGGGCTCACGCGATTCTCAATCTCGAAGACGCCGCATCGCGCGCGCGCGGCCATTCGCTCTTCGACGAGCCGCGCTACTTCGGTACCGGAGCCGCGGAGCCGCCGGAACACGGCCACGCCGTCATCGTTCGCGACGCGAGCACGGTCGAGCTCTTCGAAGGCGGCGCCCTGCTCAAGCGGCTGCCGATCGAGGCGCAGTTCCCGGGGAGACACAATCTCGCCAACCTCGCCGCGGCATTCGCGGGCGCGCTCGAGCTCGGCGTAACGCCGGAAGAACTTGCACCGATGGTCGCGACGTTGACCTTGCCGCACGGCCGCTACGAAACGATACAACTGCCCGCCGGAGCGCGCGTGATCTTCGATGCATACAATGCTTCGCTGACGGGGACGCTCGCGACGCTTGAGGCGTTCCTCGGCGAGAGCGGGCACCGGCGTGTCGCTGTTTTCGGCAGCATGGCTGAGCTCGGCGAAGAGTCATCCCAGATGCATCACCGCGTCGGTGCCAGGGCGGCGGAAGGCGGCGTCGACGTCATCTTGGCCGGCGGTCAATTCGGCGACGACATCGTCCGCGGCGCGCGCGACGCGCATTTCCGGGGCGAGCTCGTCCGTTATACGGAAAACTCCGAGGCAGTGGCGTGGCTGCGCCGTCATCTGCGGGCCGATGACGTCGTGCTGCTTAAGGGATCGCGCATGTACCGCATGGAGGAGATCCTCGAAGCGTTGCAAGGAACGCCCGCGTGATGCCGGTCGTGGAAGACGGGCTCGTAGCGATTCCGGTGCGCACGCCGCTCGTTGTTTCGGGCGACGACATCGCGGCCGTCGTCGCCGAGGCCGTCGCCGGGATCGCTCGCTCGGGCGACGTCGTCGCCGTCTCGGAGACGGCCGTGGCGATCGCGCAAGGCCAGATGGTCGCAGCCGAGACGATTCGGCCGTCGAAGCTGGCCTACTTCTTGTCGCGGCGCGCCGGAGCGCTGGCAACGGTCAATCAACCGGAGTCTCTGCAGATCGTGATTGACCGGGTCGGCGTTCCGAAGGTGCTCTATGCCTGCGCAGCACACGTGTTCGGCCGCTTGCGCGGACGACGCGGGGCGTTTTACGAGATCCTGGGCGAAGAGATCGCCGCCATCGACGGCTACACGGGGACGCTCCCGCCGTTCGAGCGGACGATCGTCTTCGGACCAATCGAGCCGGACCGGGTTGCGCAAGAGATCGCCGATCGAATCGGGACAGCATGCGCGATCGTCGATGCGAACGACTTGAAGACGACGAAGGCGCTCGGCGCTTCGCGCGGCGTCGAACGCGCAGCCGTCGAGCACGCGTTGCTCGCGAACCCGCACGGCAATGCCGACGAGCAGACACCCATCGTCGTCCTGAAGTGGCGGGGGCCCGGAGAGACCCCGCTGCTCTCATGATCTGGGTGCTGTTATTCGTCATCAGCTTCGCGCTCGCGGCGCTCCTCGCCAAGCCGCTGATCGCCTGGTTGCGTGCGCTTGCCTATCGTCAACATGCGTATGAAGATGCGCCCTCGACACACCGGGCGAAGACCGGGACGCCGACGATGGGCGGCATCCTGTTCCTGATCGCTCCGCTGTGCGCGCTCGTGGTCGTGCACGATGCGATAGCGGTCGCGTACGCCGTCTTGATCATCGGCTGCGCGGCGGTCGGATTCGCCGACGACTGGCTTTCGATTCGCCGTTCGCGCAATCGAGGCTTGCGAGCACGGACGAAGTTTGCGCTGACCGCAATAGTCGGGATCGTGTTCCTGATGATCGTCCATCAAGCCGGAGTCTTCGAGCCGACGCGGCTGTTCGGCATCGGCGTCGTCCCGACGTGGGTGTGGTACGCTTTAAGCTTCTGTGTCATCTTGGCGACGACGCACGCCGTGAACTTGACGGACGGCCTCGATGGCCTTGCAGCCGGGACGCTGCTCCCGCCGCTCGCCGTCCTCATCGTCGTCGCGTGGCGCGAAGGAGCCGCTTCGGCTCTTGCAATGATGCTCGCCGCGGGGGGCGCGGTGATTGCCTTCCTTCTTTATAATCGCCATCCGGCGCAGCTCTTCATGGGGGACACGGGCTCGCTCGCGTTGGGCGGCGTCCTCGCGGGGGGCGCAATTCTCCTGAACATGCAGCTCCTGCTTCCGCTTATCGGCGGAGTCTTTGCCGCCGAAACATTATCGGTGATCGTGCAAGTCGCTTCATACAAGGCGACGAAGCGACGGGTATTTCGTATGAGTCCGCTTCATCATCATTTCGAACTCGGCGGTTGGCCCGAGACAAAGGTGACCGCCCGATTCTGGATAGCTTCCCTCGCTCTAGCTGCGGCTGGTCTCTTCTTGGTAACGGTGAGTTCGTGAGCAATACTAATGCGGTTTCGTTTGACGCAAGCGAACGGGTGCTCGTCATCGGCTTGGGTCGCAGCGGTCGCGCGAGCGTCGAGGTGCTGCGCCATCGCGGCGCGACGGTCCTTGCGACCGACGAAAAGCCGGCCGAAGAGCTCGAATCGACCGTCATCGAACTTGCCAAGGACGGCGTGGCGTTCATCCCGCCCGCGTCGCTAGAAGACTCGATCGGCGACGTGACGGCGGCGGTCATCTCGCCGGGCGTGCCGCTGAACAGCGAGCTTGTCCGGCGAGTGCAGGCCAAGCGTATCCCGGTCTTTTCCGAGATCGAGGTCGCGTACCGGATTTGCAAAGCGCCGATCGTTGCGATCACCGGGACCAAGGGCAAAACGACGACGACCGCGCTGGTCGGGGAGATCTTCAAGCGCGCCGGGCGCATCACGCGCGTCGGTGGGAATATCGGCAATCCGCTCATCGAGCAGACGGTCGATGCCGGCGGCGATGAGTGGGTCATTGCCGAGGTCTCGTCGTTTCAACTCGAGTCGATCCGCTCGTTCAAGCCGCGGGTCTCACTGCTGCTCAACATCTCGCCCGACCATCTCGACCGCTACCACTCCATGGACGAGTACACGGAAGCGAAGTTCCGCATCTTTGCCAACCAGGGGCCGGGCAACACGTTCGTCGGGAACCTCGACGATCCGCGCATCGCAACCCTCGCCGAGGGCGAAAACGCGGCCCGCGTCCATGCTCGCGCGCTGTGGTTCGCGGCAGCGCCGCACCGCAACACGACGCTCTATCTGCGCGGCGAGAAGACGATCATGTACGCGCCGCCGACCGGCGATCCGCGTCCGGTCGAGGTGATGAAGGTCGACGAGATCCCGTTGCGCGGGGCGCACAACGTTGAGAACGCGATGGGCGCCATCCTGACGGCACTAGCCGCGGGGATCGAGCCGTCGGTCGCGCGTGAAGCGGTCATGGCGTTCGAGGCGCTTCCGCACCGGCTCGAGCTGGTCGCGACGATCGACGGCGTCGACTACGTCGACGATTCGAAGGCGACCAATCCCGGATCGGTGATCGCGGCTCTGCGTTCGTTCGACCGCCCGATCGTCCTGATCGCCGGCGGGAAAGCAAAAGGCACCGACTTCGCCGAGCTCGGCAAGGTCATTTCGTCTCGCACGAAGGGCGTCGTGCTAATCGGCGAGGCGGCCGATGCTTTCGCCCCGACGATCAAGCGCGCCCACGTCGAGCGGGCCGCTTCGCTGCGCGAAGCGATCGATGCGGCGAGCCGTCTGGCCAAACCGGGTGACGTCGTGCTGCTCTCGCCCGGCTGCGCCTCCTTCGACATGTTTTCGTCGGCCGAGGCGCGCGGCGACGAGTTTGTGAAAATCGTGGAGGAGCGAGTCTCTACCCACACAGCGCTGAGCGCAACTTAGGGAGATGCTATGAAACGAGCCCGTTATCTCAAACTCACCGCGGCTGCGGGGCTTGCCCCTATCCTCGATCCCGTCGGCGGATTTGCGCAGGCGGGCCCACCGCTGCGGGTCGGCCTCGTTTTTTCGTTCTCCGGCGCAACGACGGAGATCGGCAAATTGACCGACGCCGCGATCGCGGCATACATGAAGCGCAACGGCGACACCGTCGCCGGCCGCAAGGTGCAGATCATCAAACGCGATGATACAGGGCCAAATCCGGAGTTTGCGCGCCGCCTTTCGCAAGAGCTCATCGTTCAAGAAAAAATCGACCTGCTGATCGGTGCGGCGTTCACGCCGAATGCGATCGCGATGGCGAGCGTCTCGACCGCAGCCAAGAAGCCGTTCTTCAACATCAATGCCGCGACATCGGGAATTTTCGCGAAGAACCCGTACTCGGCGCGCTTCGGCTTCACGACGGCGCAGATCACGACGCCGTTCGCGAAATGGGCGATCACGCAGGGGATCAAAACGTCGTACGCGGTCTTTCAAGATTACGGGCCGGGGATCGACGCGGGGCAAGCGTGGGAGAAGACGTTCACCGCGGCCGGCGGCCAGATGATCGGCGAGGCTCGCATTCCCGTCAACAACCCCGACTTCTCCGCCTTCATCCAGCGCATCAAGGACGCGAAGCCCGAGGCGGCGTTCATCTTCCTCAACGCGAGCGGCGGCGGCGCCGATTTTCTACGGACTGCCAAGACGGCCGGCCTTGACCGGCTCGGGATCAAGCTGCTCGCGACGGGCGACATCGTCGACGAGCCCATCGTCAACGTTGCGGGTGACGCGGCGCTTGGGATGATCACGACCTTCGACTACTCGTCGACGCACAACTCGAACCTCAACCGGCAGTTCGTGCGCGACGTGCAAGAGGCAATGCACTCGAAGGATCTGCCCAACTTCAACGCCTGCCAGGCCTACGACGTCATGCACGCCGTCTACACGGTCGCGAAAGCGCAAAATGGGAAGATCGATCCCGACAAGACGATGGAGATCGTCAAAGGGATGCGCTTCGAGAGTCCGCGTGGCCCGATCCTCATCGATCCGGCGACGCGCGACATCGTCCAGAACGTCTACTTCCGGCGGACGGAAAAAATCGGCGGCCTCTATCGGAACGTCGAGTTCGCACAGATTCCGATGGTCCACGATCCAAACGAGACATGAGACCTCCTTGCAGCTGAGTGCTTCGCGGCACTCGGCGCCGCCCGACACGGTCCTTTTCAGCGTCGTCGCTGCTCTTGTCAGCATCGGCCTGATCATGATCTTCAGCGCATCAAGCGCTACTGCGTGGGCGGCGCATCGGGACACGGCGTTCTATCTCAAGCGGCAACTGCTGTGGCTCGCCGTCGCCCTGGTCCCGGCCTATGTTGCTTATCGCTGCGACTATCGCGCACTGCGGCCGCTCGCGCCGTGGGCGCTCGTCATTTCGGTCCTCACGCTGCTCGTCGTGCTGATCCCGCATCTCGGGCTCGTCTCGGGCGGGGCGCGGCGCTGGCTCGGCGCGGGGCCGTTCTCTTTTCAACCCTCGGAGTTCGTCAAGCTGGGCTTGGTCGTCTATTTGAGCGCCGCGCTTTCGACCAAAGGCGACCGGATCCGCTCGCTGACGTACGGACTCTTCCCACTGCTGGCAATCACGTTTGCGCTGGCCGCGCTGGTCTTTCTCGAACCCGACGTGGGGACGGCAAGTCTCCTCGTCTTCACCGCGATCGTGATGCTCTTCGTCGCGGGGGCGCGCGTGCCGCATCTCATGATGGTCGCGCTCGCAACGATCCCGGCATTGGCGATCGCGATCCTCTCGAGTCCTTACAAGCGCGCTCGCATCCTCGCGTTCCTCGATCCGTGGAAGGATCGTCAAGACGCCGGCTTTCACATCGTCCAGTCGCTCTTGGCGTTGGGAAGCGGCGGTCTCTTCGGCGTCGGGCTCGGCGCGTCGCGCCAGAAGTTCTTCTATCTGCCCGAGCAGTACACCGACTTCATCTTCTCGATCTTGGGCGAAGAGCTCGGGCTGCTCGGCGCGCTGGTCGTCGTCGTCCTGTTCGTGATTCTCGCCTACCGCGCGATCCGGATTGCGCTGCGCGCGCCCGACCGGTTCGGCTTCTTCCTCGCCGTCGGCTGCACGAGCCTGATCGTGATTCAAGCCTTCATTAATATCGGCGTCGTCACGTCGTCCTGGCCGGTCACGGGTGTCCCGCTTCCCTTCGTCTCCTTCGGCGGCAGTTCGCTCGTCGTCAGCCTCGTCGCCGTCGCACTGCTCATCAACATCGGGCGTCAGCGTTCGCCGGAGCGCTAATGCGCGTAGCGTTCGCGGGCGGGGGGACGGGCGGGCACATCTACCCCGCGCTCGCCATCGATGAAGCCTTGCGCGCCGATGCTGAAAAGAAAGGTGAACCGTACGAAGCGCGCTTCTTCGGCAATCCGCGTGGACTCGAAGCCGAAGTCGTTCCGGCGCACATGCCGTTGACGCTCGTCCCGAGCCGGCCGCTGTCGCGCAAGCTCGAACTGCAGCTTGCGCTGACCGTGCTCGACAACGCCCGTGGGATCGCCCTCGCCGGCGCAGCGCTCGTTGCGTTCAAGCCCGACGTCGTCGTCGCGACCGGCGGATACGTTTGCTTCCCGGTCGCCGTCGCCGCGCGGTTGCTGCGAGTAACGCGGACGATCGATCCCGCGATCGCGATGCTCGAGATCAATGCCGTGCCGGGCTTGACGAACCGGCTCCTGGCACCGCTCGTCGACGAGGTGTGGGGGGCGTTCGCCCAGTCACACGCGACGTTCGGCCGGAAGTTCATCCTGACCGGGACGCCGACCCGCGCATCGCTGCGGACGCACCTCGCGCCCGAGACGGCGCGGGTCATGCTCGGCCTGAATCCGGCCAAGACGACGGTCGTCGTCATGGGGGGCAGCCAGGGGGCACGTTCGATCAACGAAGCGACGACGGGGCTGGTGACGCGGCGTTCGCTCCCCGATACGTGGCAAGTGCTTCACATCTGCGGCCGGCGCGACTACGAATATATGAAGGCCGAACATCGCGCGCTCCCCGCCGGCAACCACGTCCGGCTCCTCGACTACCTGGAGGATCCGGCGCCGGCGTATGCTGCCGCCGACCTCGTCGTCGCGCGTTCGGGTGCATCGACATTGGCCGAGCTGGCCGTGACCGCGACGCCCTCGCTGTTGGTCCCGTATCCGCGCGCGGCCGAAGAACATCAGCTGCGCAATGCCGACGAATTTTCGCGCTCGGGCGCCGCGGCGGTCCTGGAAGATCGCGAACTCAGCGCCGACGCCTTGTGGTGGCGGCTCGTCGAGATGCTCGAACCGCAACGCCTCGCGTCAATGCGTCGCGCTGCGCGCGAACTCGGCCCGCCCGACGCGACGGCTGCGATCGTGCGCCGCGTCGCAGCGTTAGCATCTCTACGGGTGAAGTCCGAACAGCTCGCGAAAGATCACGCGACGTGAACGATCGCGATTACGTGCATTTCGTGGGGATCGGGGGGAGCGGGATGAGCGCACTCGCGCGCATTCTGCTTGCTCGTGGCGCCCGCGTCAGCGGCTCCGACGTACGCGCGACGCCGCTGATCGAGCGGTTGCGCGCTGAGGGCGCACGAATCGCCGTCGGACATCGCGCGGAGAACATCGGCGATGCGACTCTCGTCGTCGCAAGCGCCGCGATCGCTCCCGACAATCCGGAGCTCGTCGCGGCTCGCGCGCGCAAGACGCGCGTCCTCGGCCGCGGCGAAATGCTGGCCGAGGTGACCGTCGGGTGCAAGACGATTGCGGTCGCAGGGACGCACGGGAAGACGACGACGACCGCGATGATCGCGGCGATCCTCGAAGATGCGGATCTCGATCCCAGCGTGATGATCGGGGGCGTCCGCATCGACGACGAGACGAACGCACGCCTCGGACGCGGTCCGTGGTTCGTGACCGAAAGCGACGAATCGGACGGCTCGTTCCTGCATCTCCGTCCGACGATTGCGGTCGTGACGAACATCGAGAACGACCACGTCGGCAGCGACGACGCGATGGCGAACCTGATCGCGCAGTTTGAGACGTTCGTCTCGCGGGTGCCGCCGGACGGCGTCGCAATCGTCGGAATCGACAGCACGCCCTGTGCGCGAATTGCGCGAGGTGCGCGCTGGGGGGTCACGACCTTTGGGCTTGCGGACGGCGCGACGGTCCGCGGCCGCGATTTGCGATTCACGGGTCTGGGGTCGACGTTCGACGTCGAGATCGGGGGCGAGCAAATTGGGTCTTTTTGTCTTCAAGTCCCGGGTGAGATGAACGTCCAGAATGCTCTCGCGGCGATCGCGGCCGCGCGCGCGGTCGACGTCGACGTAGCGACGATCGTCGAGACGCTCGGCAAGTTTTCCGGCGTCCACCGGCGCTTTGAGATCCTGGCTCGCGGCGAGCAGATGATCGTCGTCGACGACTACGCGCATCATCCGACAGCGGTCGCCGCAACGATTGCCGCGGCGCGGCGCTATCACGACGGGCCGATCGTCGTCGCGTTCCAGCCGCACCGGTACACGCGTACCGCCTATCTCGCCGCGAACTTCGGTGAGGCGCTCGCTGCCGCGGACGAAGTGTATCTCGCGCCGATCTATGCCGCGTCCGAAGAACCGATCGACGACGTCAGCGAACGTTCGATCGGCGCGGTCCTCGAGCGTCATCTCACGCCCGTCCGGTACGTCGGCTCGGTCGAGGCGCTCGGCGACGAGCTACGCGGAAACGTGAAACCGGGATCGCTGGTCCTGATGCTCGGCGCGGGGAGCATCACGAACGTTGCGCACGCGCTGGCGAAGTCGATCGCCGCTCCCGCGCTCGCGGGCTAGATGAACGTTGCGCAGCGCACGCCCACACTGCTCGACGCTTCTGATCGCTCGTTTCTAACCGGACGCTTCGGTCCGCGCGCACTCTTCGACGAACCGCTCGCGCCGTACACCTCGTGGAGAATCGGCGGTCCGGCCGACGCGCTCATCTCGATCGAGGCCGCGAGCGAACTCGCCGACGTGTTGCGCTGGAGCTTCAAGCGGCGCATCCCGCGCTTCGTTTTGGGCAGCGGGTCGAACATCTTGATTGGTGACGGCGGGATTCGGGGCGCCGTCATCCGTTTGGGCGGCGAATTTGCCTCGATCGACGTCGCTACGGAGGGCGAGGAGGTCGTCGTTCGGGCCGGGGCGTCGGCATCGCTCGCGCTCTTGACCGCTGGGGCTGCCTCAAAGGGTGCGGTGGGGATCGGCTCGCTTGCGGGGATCCCCGGGAGCGTCGGCGGTGCCTTGCGGATGAACGCGGGGACCGACAAGGAGATCGGCGATTTCGTGCGCGACGTCTGGGTGCAGACCCCGACGAAGCCGGACGCGCATCCGGTCTCGGTGCAATACTACTACCGCCATACGTCGATCGGCCGAGACGCGATCGTCGCGCGCGTTTCGCTCGTCTTTGCGCAAGGCGATCCCGCCGGTGTGCGCGCCGATATGAACGCACGCTTGCGCCGGCGCAAAGATACCCAGCCGTTGCAGTTTCCCAATGCCGGGTCGTGTTTCCGCAATCCGCCCGACGAGCGGGCCGGCCGGCTCATCGAGGCCGTGGGGGCAAAAGGCTGGCGGGTCGGGGGGGCGGAGGTCTCCGGCTTGCACGCGAACTTTATCGTCAACGTCGACTCGGCGACGGCGCTCGACGTCGCGACGCTCCTAGCGCGCGTCCGTCGCGCCGTGCTCGAGCAATTCGGCGTTGAATTGCAGCCCGAAGTGCACATGGTTGGAGAGTTTGTTGCCTAAACCCAAGGTCGCGGTCGTGATGGGCGGGCCGAGTTCCGAGCGCGAGGTATCGATTGCGAGCGGGGCCGGAGTGATGCGCGCCTTGGCGGCCCTCGGTTACGAAGCGAAGTCGCTCGATTTCGACGCGCGGTTCGTCGACGCGATCCGGGAGATTCGGCCGGACGTCGTCTTCAATGCGCTGCACGGGCCCGGCGGCGAAGACGGGACGCTGCAAGGCATTCTCGAGTGGATGAAATTGCCGTACACGGGGAGCGGCGTGACCGCCTGCGCGCTGGCGATGGACAAGCATCTTACGAAGAAGCTGCTCGCCGCCGAAGGTCTACCGACGCCGGCCTGGGACGCGTACGATCTCTCCGGCGGATCGCTCCCGCTCTTGCCGGGGACGCTCGACTTACCGATCGTCGTCAAGCCGCGCGCCGAGGGGTCGAGCCGCGGCGTCTCGATCGTCCGAACGCACGAGCAGTGGACCGCGGCGATGATCGCGATCGCTGAGCGAACATCGCAGGTCGTTGCTGAGGAGTACATCGGCGGGCGAGAGTTTTCGTGCGGCATTTTGGACGACGAACCGCTCCCGGTCATCGAGATCGTCCCGTCGGACGAATTCTATTCATACGATGCGAAGTACCGTCCGGGCGGGAGCCGCCACATTGCGCCGGCGCCGATCGACCCTGACTTGACCGCCCGTTTGCAGGTCCTCGCGATCTCCGTCCACCGGATGCTCGGCCTGCGCGATTATTCGCGCACGGATTTCATCGTTTCCAAAGAGGGCCGTCCGTACATCCTCGAGGTGAACGCGCTTCCGGGGCTCGCGCCTACGAGCTTGATCCCCGACGAATGTGGCGCCGCCGGGATCAGCTTCGAAGCGCTGATCGAGCGCCTGATCAACGCCGCGCTGAGTCGCGGGGGCTTGCTTGCCGAAAGCGGGGCCGCCTGATGGCGCGTACCGCGAGCGTGGATCGCAAGACCAAGGAAACGCAGATCGTCCTGCGCCTCGACTTGGACGGCGGCGAGATCGCGATCGACACCGACGTCAAGTTTCTCGATCATATGCTCGAAGCATTTGCGAAACACTCGGGCTGCGGTCTCCTCGTGACGGGGCGCGGCGATGGGTTGGACAATCATCATCTCGTCGAGGACGTCGGGATCGCGCTCGGCAAAGCGATCTACGATGCGCTCGGAGAAAAGCGCGGGATTGCGCGCTTTGGCTCGATGATGGTCCCGCTCGACGATGCGCTCGTGGCGGCGAGCGTCGATCTGTCGGGGCGCTCATACCTGAACTTCAGCGTCAAGTTCGCGATCGAAGATCTCGGCGATCTCAAGACCGAGTTGATCCGCGAATTTTTCCGCGCGCTCGTCGACAACGGGCGCTTCAATTTGCACTTGGTGCAGATGCACGGCAAAGTCGCGCACCACGTGTGCGAGGCGGCGTTCAAGGCCTTCGCCCGCGCGTTTGCGCAGGCGAAAGCGGGTAGCGGCAGCGACGACGTCCTTTCAACGAAAGGACTCTTGGAGTAGTTGCTGGCGGTCATCGACTACGGAGGCGGCAATCTCGGGTCGCTCGTCTCCGGCTTGAAACGGCGCGGCGCCGAGTTCGTCGTTAGCGACGACGCCGAGACCGTCGCCCGTGCTTCGGCGGCGATCCTTCCCGGCGACGGCGCATTCGGTGCGACGATGCAAGCCTTGCGTGAGCGCGATCTCGACGCTGCGGTCAACGCGGTCCTGGGCGCCGGAAAGCCCTTCTTGGGGATCTGCGTCGGGATGCAACTGCTGTATCAGAAGAGCGACGAGTTCGGGATGCACCGGGGCTTCGGCGTCTTCGAAGGGCTGGTCACGCGCTTCGAGACGGCGCCGCGCGTCCCGCACATGGGCTGGAATCAGCTCGAGGTCCTCGTCGATCACCCGTTTCTCGAGGGCGTGCGAACCGGCGATTTCGTCTATTTCTTGCACTCGTACCGAGCCGACGTCGGCAAGGAGACGATCGCGGCGTGCACGTACGGCGATCGCTTTACGGCGGTCGCCGCGCGCGAGAACGTGATGGCAACGCAGTTTCATCCGGAAAAGAGCCAGCACGTCGGCGCCAAGCTGCTCGACAATTTCCTGCGAATCGCCGCTTCTTACGTGACGGTCGCATGATCGTCATTCCCGCGATCGACCTGCGCGGCGGGCGTTGCGTGCGCTTGCGCCAGGGCGATCCGATGCAGGAGACGCAGTACGATGCCGACCCGGTGGCGCGCGCGAAGCAGTTCGTCAGGGACGGTGCGGCGCGGCTGCACGTCGTCGATCTCGACGGAGCGTTGGGGAAAGGCGAGAACCTCTCGGCACTGCGCGCGATCTGTGCGGCGGTCGATGTCCCGGTCCAAACGGGCGGCGGGGTCCGCTCGCGCGATGACGTCGCCAAGCGGCTCGGACTGGGTGCGGCGGCGGTGACGGTCGGGACGATGCTCGTCGAATCACCCGAAGAGTCGCGCCGTCTCGTCGAGGAGTTCGCAGACCAGATCATCGGGAGCGTCGATGCGCGCGGAAATCGTGTCGCGGTCCGCGGCTGGCAGCAAGAAGTCGAGAACACCCGCGACGAGTTGATCGCGACGCTGGCGATTTGGGGCGTGCAGCGGGTCGTCTACACGGAGATCGTACGCGACGGGACGGGGACCGGCTTCGATCTCGCGGCGTTGCGCCACGTAGCGTCGCTGACGCCGATGCGGATCACCGCGAGCGGCGGCGCGAAGACGATCGCGGACGTCCGCAAGCTGCGAGCGAACATGCCGGCCAACGTCGACGCCGTCATCATCGGCCGTGCACTCTACGAAGGAACGATCGTTCTACGCGAGGCGGTCAGCGCAGCGGCCTAGGGCCCTAGGTTTCTAGCGTTCTACGGCCCGGCGAACGTACGCGGTATGTTGGCCGGGAGCCGGGCGACGATCTCGTAGCTGATCGTCCCGCTCCACTCCGCCCAATCGTCGGCGCCGATCGCTTCGGGGCCGTCGCTCCCGATCAGCGTCACTTTCATCCCCGGATAGGGATCGCGCACGGTGCTCACGTCGACTAACGCCATGTTCATGCAGATCCGTCCCACGACTGGGCAGCGGATTCCGTTGACAAGTACGCGGCCCCGGTTCGAAGCTGCGCGCGGTATGCCTTCCGCGTAACCGATCGGCAGAATACCGATCGTCATTGGTCCGGGGGCCGTGAATGTGCGTCCGTATCCAACTGTCGTCCCCGCCGCGACCTCGCGGACGGCGACGATCTGCGTCGTCCAACGTAATGCGGGGATGAGATCGATCCCGCGACCGTTCATGAAGTTGCGCGTCTCGAGCGAAGGCCAGAGACCGTAGAGCGCAATCCCGACGCGGACCATGTCGAGCCGCGTTTGCGGCCACAGCATCGCAGCGGCCGAGGCCGCAACGTGCCGAAGGGGGCCGGGCTCGAGATCGGCGATGTCATACTGCACGGCATCCAAGACGCCGTCAAACGTGGCGAGTTGCTGCTCGGTGAACATCGAGTCGAGCTCTTCGGCCGCAGCCAAATGTGAGAAGATCCCTTCGAGTTGCAGTTCCGGGGTGCTCAGATACTCCCGGATGGCATCGGGTGCATCGGCCGGATCGAGCCCCAGCCGAGCGACCCCCGTGTTGAGCTTCACGTGGATCGGGAAAGGTGCGCCCTCACGGCCCGCGACCGCAGCGACTTCGTTGGGATACATCCCGCGGTCCCAAAGCGAGATGGCGGCGCCGAGCCGGTACGCCGTCGCGAGGTCCCCGGGCGCAACCGGCCCCATGACCAGGAGCGGTTCCCGGATCCCGGCGCTGCGAAGTTCGACCGCCTCCTCGACCGCATACACACCGAAACGGCCGGCGACACCCCGGAGTGCCCGGGCGACGGCTGCGATCCCGTGACCGTAGGCGTTGGCCTTGACCACCGCCATCAGTTTGGCCGGGGCGACGAGTTGGGCGAGCGTCGCCGCGTTTCGGCGAATCGCACCCAGGTCGATCTCCAGGCCGGCGTACACGGGAGGGCGGCTTCGACGGGCTCGCCAAAGCTGCCCGCCGCCCCTTGCACTCAGCCGCAGAGTCTGCTAACATTCCCTGTGCTAGCAGTCAAGTGCCATGAGTGCCAATCGTTGGCGCCCTGGCCCTAAAGCCACGTATGGCCCGCTTCCGCCCTCCGGGCTCCGCGGGCACTACGGACATCCTGTCCTACGGATTCGGAGGAATATTCGTGAGTCTAAAGCCATTGGCCGATCGCGTGGTCGTAGAGCACGTCGAGCAGGCTGACAAGAGTTCCGGCGGCGTTTTTCTGCCCGATACCGCCAAGGAGAAGCCACAAGAGGGCAAAGTGCTGGCGGTCGGCCCCGGCCGGACGCTGGACAACGGCAACGTCGTGAAGGTCGCGGTCAAGGCCGGCGACCGCGTGATCTACTCAAAGTACTCGGGTAGCGAGATCAAGATCGACGGTAAAGAGTACCTTATTATTAGTGAGAAGGACGTGCTTGCCATCGTTGACGACGCGCGCGTCCCTGCGGGAGTGTAAGTAAACCAACATGGCAGCAAAACAACTCGTATTTGACGAGAACGCGCGGCGCGCGCTCGAGCGTGGGGCGAATACCCTCGCTGACGCGGTGCGCGTGACGCTCGGCCCCAAGGGCCGCAACGTCGTTCTCGACAAGAAATTCGGTTCGCCGACGATTACCAACGACGGCGTGACCATCGCCAAGGAGATCGAGCTTCCCGACAGTTTCGAGAACATGGGAGCCCAGCTCGTCAAGGAAGTCGCCTCCAAGACCAACGACATCGCCGGTGACGGCACGACGACCGCGACGGTCCTCGCGCAAGCGATCATCCGCGAAGGCCTGCGCAATGTGACCGCCGGCTCGAATCCGCTGCTCATCAAGCGCGGGATCGAGAAGGCCGTCGACGCGACGGTTGCCGAGATGGAAAAGCTCGTGCAGAAGGTCGACACGCGTGAGAAAATCTCGCAGGTCGCTTCGATTTCGGCCAACGACAAAGAGATCGGCGAGCTCATCGCGATCGCGATGGAGAAGGTCGGCAAAGACGGCGTCATCACGGTGGAAGAGTCCAAGACGATGAAGACCGATGTCGAGACCAAAGACGGGATGCTCTTCGACAAGGGCTACATCTCGCCGTACATGGTCACCGACTCGGAGCGGATGGAAGCAGTTCTCAACGACCCGTTCATCCTCGTGACCGAGCGCAAGATCTCGGCGATCGCCGACATCCTGCCGCTCCTCGAGAAGATCGTTCAGGTTCAGAAGCCGCTCCTCATCATCGCGGAAGACGTCGAAGGTGAAGCGCTGGCGACGCTCGTCGTCAACAAGCTGCGCGGCACGTTCACGACGGTAGCCGTCAAGGCGCCGGGCTTCGGCGATCGCCGTAAGGAGATGCTCAAGGACATCGCGACCCTCACCGGCGCGACGGTCATCAGCGAAGAGCTCGGCCTCAAGCTCGACAAGATCACACCGGATCAGCTCGGTAAGGCCAAGACGGTCAAGGTGACCAAGGAAGAGACCACGATCGTCGATGGTCAGGGAAAGCCGGGCGAGATCAAAGGCCGTATCGAGCAGATCAAAAAGCAGGTCGAGGAGACCGACTCGGACTTCGATCGTGAGAAGCTGCAAGAGCGTCTTGCGAAGCTCTCGGGCGGCGTCGCAGTGATTCAAGTCGGCGCGGCGACCGAGACGGAACTCAAAGAGAAGAAGCACCGCATCGAGGATGCGCTTTCGGCAACGCGTGCAGCGGTGCAGGAAGGGATGATCCCCGGCGGCGGCAGCTCGCTCGTCCACGCACTCAAGGCGCTCGAGAAGCTCGAGTTCGGCAAGGACGGCAGCCACGCGGATGAAAAGATCGGCGTCGACATCATCCGCCGCGCGCTCGAAGAGCCGCTCCGCCAGATCGCGGAGAATGCGGGCTTCGAGGGTTCGGTCGAAGTGCAGCGCGTCAAAGGCTCGAAGCCCGGCGAAGGCTTCGATGCGATGACGGGCAACCTCGTCGACATGGTCAAGGCCGGCATCGTCGAGCCGTTCAAGGTGACGCGTTCGGCGCTCCAAAACGCGGCGTCGATCGGCGCTTTGATCCTGACCACCGAGACACTCATCGCCGACAAGCCGGAGCCCAAGAAGGACATGCCGATGGGCGGCGGCGGCGGAATGGGCGACTACGGGATGATGTAATTCCCTAGCGGGAGTTCATCGCGACTACGAGACCGCAAGGACCCGGCAGCGATGCCGGGTCCTTTGTTGTTTTCTTTAGCTAGCGCATCGAAAGGCGCCGCGCGAGGGTTCTGCAATTACGGACGACGATGTCAGAACATCCCAAACGCATGCCGGTTGCTTTCATCGGCCACGGCAGTCCGATGAACGCCATCGAGCAGACCGGATATTCGCAAGCGTGGCGCGCGTTCGGCGCGAGCCTGCCGCGGCCGCGCGCGATCCTCAGCGTTTCAGCCCACTGGTTCACCAATATGGCGGCGGTTACGGCGATGGCGCACCCGCGCACGATTCACGACTTCGGCGGATTCCCGCAAGAGCTCTTCGACGTGCAATATCCCGCGCCGGGCGATCCTGCGCTCGCGCTCGAGATCGCGGAACTGCTCGCGCCGGCCGAGGTCGTCCAGGACACGAATTGGGGACTCGATCACGGCACCTGGTCGGTGCTGATGCACTTGTTCCCCAAGGCCGACGTCCCGGTCGTCCAGCTCTCAATCGACGGCACCGAGCCGCCCGCCGTGCACTGGGAGTTCGGCGAAAAGCTGGCGCAGTTGCGCGATCAGGGCGTGTTCGTCCTGGGCAGCGGCAACGTCGTGCACAACTTGCGCCTCTGCACCTTCACTCCCGATGCTGCGCCGTACGATTGGAACGTCAGCTTCGACCGCTACGTGCGCGACGCGCTCGAACGTAGCGACGCAGAAGCGCTGTGCGACTACGCAGCGCGCGAAGACGGGCGTCTTTCGGTTCCGACGCCGGAGCACTATCTTCCGCTCCTCTATCCCGCGGCGATGCGCGCTGCAGATGAGAAGCTGCGCACGATCGTCGACGGGTATGAGGCCGGTGCATTGTCGATGTACAGTTTTAGCGTGAGCTAGCGGGCCGCTCGATTCGTTCTGCAGAACACCTCGTTCATATCATGAAGCAACTAGAGAGAGTCGTGCTCGGCGCGGCAATCATGGCGCTGTCGTTGAGCGCAATCAGCTCGGCCGCTTCCGCCGGAACACCCAATCTCGCCCTCAGCGTCTCGATGAATCTTGCGGGAGGTGGGCCCGACAAATTTTCGACGAACCGGCTGATGAGTGGCCTCTTCGGACACCAAAAGGTCGCGGAGCTTGCAAGCCTGCGCAAGAAGTTTGGGCTCTCCAGCATGTCGTCGTTCTTTCATGTCTCTGATTTCGCGGTTCCCGACGCGATGAAGATCGTGCAGCAGAAAAATATGACGCTCCCCGACGATCCGTCACCGCCGCCGGAGAATACGAAGGCGCTCGCCGCCGCGCTCTACCGTACCAGTTTAAATTCAAGCGGCAAGGTCCAGGCCGAGACGCTGCTTGACAACTTGCTATCGCGGCCCGTGCGCGATCAACTCATCACGGACATCGACGCGAAGTTCGGCGCCGGCGCGCGGACGAGCTATTTCGCCGTCCTCACGCAGCTGGTGAGCGATCTCCACTCCGTAGGAGCGGGAGCAGTAGCAAAGCCGCACACATAAGGACCGCCAGCAGGAGCCAAGCTTCGTTGAATGCAGAGGTTGCCGCCGCGCGCTCGATCAGCGGCCGGGCAAGTTGCTCTTGTGCATGGGTGACGTGAACCGGCACGCCGTGAAAGCGGCCCAGCGGAAGCCCGACGAACTGCGCCGTCGCGCGGTCGCCGGCAAGCAGCCGCGCCGCGATCTCGGTCCCGATCCGTGCCGGGCGCACGTTGATGAGCGTGTCGACCGAAGCGATCCCGAGCGCGCCGCCGAGATTGCGCATCAGATTGAGCAGCGCGCTCGCATGGGAGAGTTGCTCCGGCCCGTGCATCTCGAGCGCAGCCGTCGTCAGGGGCAGCATGCAGAACAGCAACGCGGCGCCGCGCAAGACCTGCGGCCAGAAGAGGCCGGCTGCGTCGGTGCGCGGCGTTTCGAAGGCATTGGTCGCCAGGCCCGCGGTAAAGAGCGCGAACCCGACGGCAGCGACCACGATCGCCGGCTTGTGCTTTTCGGCCCAAGCCGCAACCGGCGCCGAAAGCAATTGCGCGACGCCGGTCACGGTCATGATGATCCCGATTTCAAGCGACGTGTGCCGCCGCACGAAGCCCAGAAACAGCGGCAGCACGTAGACCGACCCGTAAAGGCCGGCGCCGACGATGAAGTTGAGGATGCACGCGCCGCGGACGTGAGGCTCTCGCAGCGGGGCGAAATCGATCAGCGGCTGCGCGCTGGTCACGCACCGGCGAATCCCCAACCATCCGCTTGCAATCACCACGAACATCAGGGATGAATCGCGCCAACTCATCCAATGGTCTTCCGGCCCGACTTTGAACAGGATCAGGAGCATCGCGAGCGATATCGCGAGCGCGAAGACGGTGATGACGTCGACCTCGCGCAGGTGGCTCAAATCCGGCTCATCGACGCGAATCAAGAAGATGACGCTCGCAGCGACGACGATCCCAACGGGGACGTTGATGATGAAGATCCACTGCCAGGCGAGTTTTTCGGCGATGAACCCGCCGAGCAGCGGTCCGATCGAGGGCGCAAGCACCGCGGCGAGGCCGGCTAAGAGCATCGCGCGCATCCGAGCCGTGTCCAAGAACCGCAGAAAACCGGCCGTAAAGACGCATGGGATGATCGCGCCGCCGCAAAGTCCCTGGATGGCGCGCGCCGCCACGAGCGCCCCGAAGTTTTCCGAGAGCGCGCAGCCGATGCTCGCGAGCGTAAAGCCGGCGACCGCGATGGTGAAGAGCCCAGTCGTCGAGAGCGCGCGCGCGAGCCGTCCGCTGAACGCGATCGCGATGACCTCAGCGGTCAAGTAAGCGGTTTGAATCCAACTGAGCTGATCGAGCCGGATGTGCAGAGCATCCCCGAGTTGCGGCAGCGCTGCCGAGACGATCTGGATGTCCAGAATCGCCATGAACATGCCGACGCACATGAGTGCGAAGCCGACCCAAGCTCGTATCAAGATGTTTTACAGCGGCGTCGAGCGGATGTGCGCGATCGCGCGGACGTCGACTTCGACGTGATCGTCGACACGCAGCAAGAACGTGCTCGGATTCTTCATCCCCCACTGGACGTATGGGATCGAGGTGTGCGTCGTAGCTGCCAGTTGAGCGCCTTTCGTCGAGATCGTCGTGCGAAACGTCCACTCGTGGGCTCCGCCGTGGATCGCCAGCCGTCCGTGGATGTCGAGCGTCGATTCTCCATTCGGCTTTAGGCGGCCCGTGACCGCATCCGATGTGAAAACGGCGCTGGGATAGCGGCCGCTTTCGAGGACTTGGCCGTGCATGACGGCATCTCGCGCGCCGAGCCCGCTCGAGCCCGTCGTCAGATCGACGGCGATCTCGCCGCCGGCTTTCCCGCTCGCAGGGTCGAAGTGCAGCGTTCCGGATTTCATCTTGAACGACCCGTGAACGGTGTGCAAGAACGCGCCGAGCGTGAACGTGACCGTCGACGCGGCAGCGTCGATATCGAGCGCGACGTCGTCGGCACGGACTGGAAACGGTCGCAGCGCGGCCGCGACGACGAGAAAACAAACGAAAGCGCGTTTCAGCAAATTACATATACATGGGTGCACCCGGCCGGCGATCTCCTTTTTCTCCAACGACCTCTTTAAGAAGTAGGCACGTTTTGTATCGGAGAATGTTGCCGGGCTTTAGGGGCCTGGGAACGTGGAGGACGACGATGGGTAAAAAGTCCGGGAAAAAGTCCGGAGTTGATCGCCGCTCATTTTTAGCCGGCATAGCGACCGCCGGCGCCGCGGCCGTCGCCGTCAAGCCCGGCGCGGCCGAGGCGGCGCAGAACGCGGCGAAATTGCCGCCGCCGTCCTCCGTTAT